>Ga0182745_1000023_pt1 | contig 242859 bp, 356 predicted proteins | sample eDN3rd30CKraftBY_FD_128523 | JGI IMG/M metagenome (GOLD analysis project Ga0182745, IMG submission 128523) | Enriched backyard soil microbial communities from Emeryville, California, USA - eDNA 3rd pass 30_C Kraft BY (version 2) (version 2) | ecosystem: Environmental > Terrestrial > Soil >...
GCAAAACCCCTAACTGTTTCACGTGAAACACTAACCCATATAGGCTACCCCGTGCATAACAATCCCATTACGCTAACCGTACTACAGGCCGCGATTGATACGGCTGTACACTTTGGCCCCGCGAACAAAAGCGGCTTGATTACCGCGCAGCATGCCGATATGCGCGGCGACAACATCCAGCAGCTTTGCGTTTTGCTGCATTGGGTGCATTGCCGCATGCTGGAAATTGAAGCGCAAGCCCCTAGCGCTGATCCCGAAACCGCGTATAACCCATTTGACAACGCGGCGCAATATTTCCAGGCGTGGGCATTGGTTAGCGCGTGGAACCAGGATTACCGGCGCGAGAACGTAATAGCCGATTACCTGTATGCGCGCATGGTGCAATACATGGGTAACGGCGACGTAACGCACGAAAGCCCGCTATCGCCTAACGCGGCATTTGATAGCATCCTGCCCCATGAAATACGGGCCATGCTTGATCGTATCGCGCAATACGAAACCGACGAATAGCCCGCCGTTGTTCCACGTGAAACACTAGCCCCCTAACCCGGGGCTTGTTGTGTTTTACATACGGGTTTGCCCTAGGTAGTACACAAAGCCCTAAACCGTGTTATACTGGTTTCACGTTAGCAATACAGCTAACGAATTCTCTTAAAGGGCTTACCATGGCAAACATCATTACCACGCTTACGGCACGTATTGAAGAATACCGCGCCACCAATAAAAACCCGTGCAAGAATTACGCCACGCAACAAGCCGCCGAAAAGGCCACCGCCGATATGGCGCAACGCGCCGCTACCCATTTCGACCGCGATCAGCGCGCCGATGCACCTAGCGCGGATTACGTGGTGTTTTACGTGGAACCGTGGGGGCGCTGGGTCGGCGCGATCAACCTTAGCCAACTGGTAAACCGCAAGCATTCGACGGGCGGGTATCTCGGGTTTTGCAAGGGTTTCTATACGTGGTAAGCCCGGGGCGAAAGCCCCTTGTTTCCCGTGAAACGCAAGCCCCCTAGCGGGGCTTTTTGTATGCTATACTGTAGTCCCCTAACCCGTATAACAAGGCGATTCTATGGCCCCCACGTATACCCCCACACAATCCACCATGGCGCGCATTGCTGCGGAATTTGACGCGACATTTAACGCCCTTACGGCCCCTGGCGTTATACCGGATTCGCACCTATCCCAATGGCAACGCGACGAATGCGACCCGGTAGAAACCCGCGAATTCATCGCATCCGCCCGCGCCCTGCCTTGCCTGTATAGCGTATGGCAAGGTTGCACGGCATACCCCGATGATGCGCGTTATACGGGATTGGGTATCATCCAATCCGAAAGCGAACAAGCGCATTTGCTAGGCGAGTACATAAGCCCCGATAACGATATGGCCGTGTTTGAATGCTTTTTGCAAGAAAGCCCCGCGTATGTTGTCGGCATGGTTGCCGAATACATAGCCGCGCAGTACCGCACCGAAGGCCGGTATGTCATGCCCGCCGAACGCCCCGCCGACTATGGCCCCGCGCAATGGGCGGCGGATCAAAGCGGCGAACTAACGTATAACCGTTTGCTTGAAATTGAGCGGCATGTACCCGCTCAATTTTTGGCGATGCTGCATAACGTTTTCCGCGACATTAACTAGCCCGTGTTTCACGTGAAACACAAGCCCCCTAGCGGGGCTTTTTTGCATTGGGGTTTGTCCTAGGTGTACGCCACGGCCCTAAACCGTGTTATACTAGTTGCACGTTAACCAAAACGGTTAACGCCTAACCGGAGTTATACAAATGGCCTTACACGACCTGTCCCGCATGGATGCAAGCGACGCCTACGACGAAACCCAAATGCGCGACGATATCCGCGACGGCGATATTATCCGCGTGGTTAGCGGTGTCGTTATCATGGTGCAAGCGTGGCCCGTGCTGGTATGGGGCGATGCTTGCGAATGCTTCCAAACGCTTGCCCCCGGCTTTACGTGGGATATGGTAGAGAATGGCAAGTATGCCGATGCGGCCCGCCAAGCCCTAGCACTACAGTAAAACACAAGCCCCTAGCGGGGCTTTTCTTTTGGCCTAACCCCCTTGCGCACGTGGCCCGAAACCGTGTTATACTGTAGTCCCCTAACCCCTAGGTATAACAACATGGCACAAAGTCTAGTTCAACAGGCGCGATTTATGCAGGCGGCAGGCGTTAACACTTACCCCCTAGTGCATGCGGCCCTAATCGGCATTCTTACCGCGCTGGATGTTGCCCCGCTTACCCCTTCGCGCTTTGCGCAAACGCCCCTTGTGCAATGGCCTGTCGTGCTATACGCGGCGCGGGATACGTGGGCCGTAGAACATATGGATATGTTGGCCGAACCCGATACGCCGCCCGTAGCCCCTGGCGTTAGCCCGCTTATGGCGCTAGAGGTACGTTTGTCGCAAAACCCGGCGCAAAACTTGCCCCGGTTTATCAATGCCGTATCCGAATTGGTACGCGACGGGCAACGGTATAACACCGATGGGCGCGGCGGGCAGGCCCTAGCGCTAGGTGTCGCGCCCGAAGTTGCCGCCAGCTTTTACCGGGATTACGCCGTGCCTATCCTTGATGATATCGCCAATGGTACTCTGATTCGCACGTAAAACACCGGGGGCGCAAGCCCCTTTTGCATGCTATACTGTAGCCCCCTAACCCTATAGGTATAACCCCATGCGAACGCCGCCCGTTACCTGCTTTCAGATTGAAAACGCCTTTAAGCTACTGGCTAAGGTATGCGAAGCGCCCGAAGCCGAACGCGCCGCCTATTTCCCGCTTACTACGCAAGCCCTAACGCATGGGTATAACGCGGAAATGATCGGGGTTGCCGAACCCCCTAGCGCTGAATGGTTGGCGCAAGAAATAGCCGATCACGTGCGCAGTATGCCGCGCTGTTTCGCCTTGCTAGAATGCTGGCTTGCCGACAACCCTAAGCATATCCACCGGGCAGGCTTGTTTAATATGGCGCTGGCGGGTTATATCTCGGGCGAACCCGGCCTAACCGCTTATGCGCCATTGCGTACCGCATTGCCTATCGCTATACGCGCCTGCCTTGATGACGCATGGCGATAGCCCCTTGTTTCACGTGAAACACAAGCCCCCTAGCGGGGCTTTTCTTTTACCCCGTTTTCGTGTTATACTGTAGTCCCCTAACCCCTATAGGTATAACCCCATGCCTCAAAATATGATCGACCTAGCACTAGCTAACCCTGGCCTTGCGGCGGGCTATGCGTTTGTGCTGTATGCCATGCTGTACGGCGTAGTAATGGCCCGTGTCAATCGCCAGCGCCGTATACTTATCGCGGCCACGCAACGCAAAGCGCGGGGCCTGCCTAACGGGGCCGTTATCCCCGTACCGTATCGCCCTAACTGGTTTATCCGCGTATGGCCCGATACCGGCATTCGCATAGCCCTAGCCCTTGTGATTGTGGGCGATATCGGGCACATGGTGTATAACCGCCTAACCCTCTAGGGCAGGGCAACCCCCTAACCCGTCAACGCATAGCAGCAGCAGCAGCGCACGGGTTAGGGCTTACCCCCATACCCCATAGGGGGGGGGCGATCACAGGCGGGTTAGGGTTTTTACCCATGGCCCGCGATTTTGGGTTTTTTGCTATGACGAGTTTTACAGAAACCTCTGTTATACAAACATAGACTCCAGAAAACTTATGACCCATCTGACCGACTCAGGGGGTGTACCCGTGTTCTATCCAGTTTTCCTGGAGGTACCATTCGGGGTTTAGAGGAATAAATTCCTCAGCCGTATGACGATTTTTGCACAGACCGTAAACTAGAGGTTTCCAACCTCCAAAAGCGCACCCCTATGGATATAAACACTCAATATCTCGATGAGGGACCTCTGGACGACGGTAGTGAACGGTGGGCCTCTATAGACGAAATGTATGCAGTTTCTGACCATGGGCGCGTATGGGCAGCGTATGTGCCTCAGAACCAAACCTGGGACGGCATGGAACTGATGGTTCTCAATGGACGACCGGGAATTCTGAAGAAATTTTTCCTAGATCGCTACGGCTACCAGCAAGTAATGCTGCGTGAGCGTAAGATGTTAGTCCACCGACTAGTAGCCCTATCCTTCATAGCGAATCCAATGTCCTACCCTATGGTACTCCACCAGGATGGGAACCCAACTCACAACTGGTTCCGTAATCTACGTTGGGGAAACGCCCGTATGAACACAAGGGACGCACAGACCCATGGAACCTACAGAAACGGGACTGGCCGCATTCCAAAGCAGGATCTGTACAGTGTAGACCTACTGTATGAAATGGTAGACAGAGGACTTCCTAATAAGAAGATTGCTCGTATGTTCGGCATAGCTCCATCCACCGTTCGCTACCGAGTTAAGAACCGCCCTCAATAGGGGTGTACCTCCTTAGAACTCATTCCTGAGTCTGGTACCATTCGCCCTATAGACCCGGATTTGCAAGCAAATCCTAAGACCTATTAGAACGGACTCTAACGCTCGGTTTTATGGCCCGCTTTACGCCGTAAAGCTAGCGCCCCCTGTACAAAACCCCACAAACAAGGGTAGTATGGCAAGCCCTAACCAAAACAGCGCCCGCATAAGCCCATGGCAGACCAAGATTTGCAGACAAATCCTAACCGTTCCCAACAGATGAAGCAACTGGAGTCGTTCTTCAACCGACCCGACCTGGACCCAGCAGACCGGGCTTACGCTCTACGCATTGTTCGTCAGATTGAAGAACAGTCCTATCCTGTTCCGGTCACTGCCCGTATCCTGAGCGAGCACCCTCTCCAGGCTCTACTTAGCTGGATCTTCACGTGGGGGCGGGTACGTGTATGGATCCGTAATCAAACGGTAGTCGTGACCACTATACGCAACGACGGTACAGAGGTGGTCCATGAGAACATTGGGATCAAAGGTGACTTCCGTATCCCTATGGCCCTGGCACTCTCACACACGGATTTGCTGGACTGAGGACCTAAACTATGCTCGATACCATAGCCGACCCCAACTGGTCGGTCATCAGTCATCAGGTGCAAACCAATATGGAGCACCTGCCGGAGACTGTCCGGAGACGCTTCCTAAGCGTTAACGTAGGTCTGTCGTTTTACGGCCTCCCTCCACCTCAGGTCATGAACCTGACCTCCAGCTGCGCAAATCTGATCTGGAACTATAACTCCACGGTCCGCGTCTTCACCTGGGCGACACCTGAAGGCATAGGAGCTCGGGTCAAAGACGTACTGACTGGTGAGTTTCTATATCAGGTCGGTGACGATGTGGACACTATTGTAGACTTTGTTATACGACATGCGAGCCACCCTGACCTGATTAACAACCTGAAGACTCCCCTGTAAGATGGAACTCGATAACCCCACCTGGGACCAGATCATAGAACTGGTCCAGAAGATGCCTAGTCTCAACCCTCATATACGGGACACCTTCCACATCTTTACCCAGATGGCTCAGAACTACAGAGTGCCGTCTCCGTGGCGCGTGTACTCCCCCGATCCTCGTACGCTGGAATCCAGTCCAGGGTCGAGTGCGCAACCTAAAGTCCAGATCTTCTTTCCGCAAGGCGTATACATGGCAATCCGGCCCGCTGCATTTTATGTGGGGCAGCTTGTGATCCGGCCTCGGCTGGATGTCCGCATCGAGCAGACGGGGACATGGCACGACGTGATTGTCGAACTCAAGAGGCTGATCGGTCACGCAGATGACTACACGCTAGACTACCACCTGGACATACCCTGGACTAGCAAAGATCTGGCGTCATTGATCAAGAAGTAGTCCAGAAGGTGGATCTAGGGGGTGTACCCCCCTTTCAGACTCTAGATCCTAGAGGTACCATTCGGGCTTTACCTCCTATTTTTGTTATACGGTACGGGTAATTGTTATACAGGGCAAAGCGTGGTAACATAGGCCGCAAGTAACCCCTAACCTATAAACCCGCTGCCCATGCCCCAATTTCTAAACCCCGACCTACTGACCTCCATATACGAGTTGGGAATCCACGGTCCCAGTTCCGTGTACGTTCATAACCTATGCACGGCTGGCATTCAGGTGGCTCATACCCGGCTGGGACCACCTCCTGTCATGTCCTTGAACCGCACCCTTGTCCGGCTCTGGTATCCTCAGCATAAGTTGTGTCTTGCCCTTCGGGGTCGCCACGTGTGGGCCTTTTCCAGAATGGTCCCCATTCGTCAGATTAGCAGTACGGAATACCTGTTCCGGCTCCGTGGCACTCGTGATCTGTTGAGCGCTATCGATCAACATCTGGGTCAGCGAGCCGTTCATGGGTAAGATTTGGCGCATAGCCAGCAATTGGAACTGGGACAAGATTCGCGAATACGCACAGACCATGGATCTGGAGGAGGTCTCCAGGGAACAATCTCTCTGGGTCCTAAAACAGGCGAGTTCTCTGGTCAAACCCCCGGAGCTAGTTGTAGCTACCCCCGAAATCACGGTCTTGACCTGGTATCCTAACCCTAATCAGGTACGGGATCACACCGAGATGAAGATCCATCTTGAGGACTACGCGCCCAAGGGTTCCGTGTACGAGTTTGAGCCGCACGCCGTATTTCCTGAGCTGAAACAAAGAGCAGTTGGGGCCACGGACACTCTAGCCCTCCTCGTGACCCAACTTCTTCACCCGGACTTGATTGCCAGACCTGGGAATCTGGTCTACACTGTAACAGGATGTAACGATGCCGAGAGCTAAACCCCGGGACTGGAACGACGTCAAGTTCGCGATCCACAACTACGGTATTGACGAGGACACCCGAGCGTGTGCCCTCCAGACGGTTAAAGGACTAACGGATCGAGGTGTGGCCCTGCCTTCGTGGGTTATCCTAACGGACCGGGAACCAGACGACATTAAGCGCACAGAGCCTCGTATTGCTCTGGTGTGGGAACCCTCGAAAGCGGCTTCGTACCCATTCCTGGTCGTCTACCACGACCGATGCACGGTCGGCCACTATGAGGCCGAGACCTACACGGCGGTTCTCCTGGATAACGAAGCTCGGGACACGCAGGATACTATGGTGCTGATTCGCGCCCTCGCAGCCTATCTTATCCACCCTGATGTGGTGACCACCAACGAGGAATACCAGCGATGAGCAGCATTCTCATTCGAGATCCCAAGCCATCTGACGTGCGCGTCCAACTCCTGGAATGGATACAGCCGTACCAGCCTCAGGCGGCGCACATTCTTTTGAGGGCAAGCCAACGACTTCGTGCTCATGGGGTGTCGCCTGTAATGCTTGCCCGGTATGGTGCGGATGCTCAGCGGTCGAACGTAGTGCTTCATTACCATATGAAGCCCAACCCCAACATTCCGCACGTTTTGTTCCTGCACACGGAATCCATTCGCAAGACAGTGCTCATGACAGGCTACCGGAAGATTCCGAATAACTACGAATCTATCTCCAAAGACTACGACACGTGGCCCGCGCTTGTCCAGGATGCCTACGCCCGTCTTGTTCACCCTGATATGGTGCCCATCATAGATGGCCTCTGAACTCACAATCCTAGAAGATCCGACCTGGGAACAGGTGACTGAGACTGTGTTGAGCAGGCTGACCAAGACCCAGGATCCACAGGCAATACGCAATAAGGTGCGTATCGTGCTCTTGAGACTTCAGATGGCGGGTCTCATAGACCCGCCCTCCATGGGCCGCATTGGGTCTGTCAGAGGTAGCCTCACTTGGCAACTGACCATCCCGTATTACCACCGGGTGACCTTCGTCTTTTCCAATGAATACTTCGGATGGGTTATGAACAGACCTTACTTCTGGGTCAAGGAAGGTCCCGATGCTCAGACCCCCGATCAGGTAGCAGATGACCTGATTTTTCACCTGTCCCATACGGACTTTGCAACAACCAACTGACGATTATGCCCTATACCTCTACCATTGATGTGAAAGACGCTTACCTGACCGACAACCTGCCGATGCTGGTGAGCAAAGCGCTTGCCGGTAAGACGCTGCTTGTGAGCTGCGAGTTCGACAGCCTAGGCTTCTACTACTCGGTCTTGACCTACCTGGAACAGGACAAGCACCCGGAATTCGGCACCGAAGCTCATTTCCGTACCCGCTCCTGGATCGACATGGTGCCCGTCGCTCAAGGCTTTCTCCGTTCGGGCGGGGGTGACATCGTTTACGCTCCGAAAGGTCGCGTGGCGCACACTCTGGCTCAACATGCGCTTGAAAACGACGAGGCGAACGCCATCACCGAAGCAGCGCTGCTGCTCCACGAAGACCACCTTGCCCACCTGAAAGCCCATCCGAACATGGACGCCCAAGTTCTGGACGCCATCGAGCGGGGATCCAAGGAAGTTGAGCAGTGGCGTGCTCAGTTGGAAGCCGAATTTGCTGCCGCCGACGCGGAATCCGGATCCAGCGAAAAGCCGGTGCTCCACTGATGGCCGACTACGACGGCACTTGGCCTTCGGCCCGGCTACATATCTACGCGACTAATCTATCGCCCGTGGATAAGCACCGTCTGGGCTACGTGTTCACGTGTCTCCGACGCTATGGGTGCCCCGCGCCTACCCGAATGCTTCACCCTATGGAGCAGCCGAACGAAGGCATCGGATTCGTGTGGGATCAGTTCGGCCGACGCATGTACTTGGGCCAGCGTCGTGGACAGCCTAGTGTCTTGCGTATGTACACCCCCGGTACACCCATGGGTGTTCAGCGCTATTCAGGGCTCCCTCCGCACGACACCATAGACCTGCTCATGCAGGCTCTCAACCATCCAGATCTATTGACAACCGTATGAGCGGAAAGTTCCAATTCAAAGACTGGGATTCTTACATAGACGAGGCTGTCACCATTGGTGAATCTTCCGTGGCTCGTCTACGGATTCGAAGTGCTTTTCGCAGACTTTCACTCATGGGGTGCCCGCCACCTGACCTGATGTTGCGAGGCCCCGGATCGAATGTACTTTTCTGGCGACCTCATCAGGTCGGGACCCACGTCCGTCTTCTGATAGACAGCGATACGATGGCCGTGCTCAAAACGTTCCCGGCCCATTCGATGCCTACTGGGAACACCACGGTGGATCCGTTGCTGGTACTTTTCCCTCTGATCGCCATGACTCTAACTCACACCGACCTCGTTCCAGAACCTGCTCGGTGCGTGTAAATAGTTTGCGCTGCCCTGGGGTTAGCTGTATAATATTGCTTTACACCCTAACCCCAGCTATAAAAGGCGCGCTATGGATATTGGTCGCAGCTCCAAGGAGTTCAGTTCCACGTTTGACCAGCACTATGTGGCTATGGGAACCAGCGATTTGGATTCGTTGATTACCATGATGAAGGACCCGGAGCGCCGCATCGTGCTCTTCACGGCGGTTGACCCGGAGATTCTGATTGCCAGCATCACGATCTGCGCCCTGGATATCACAGTCGACGAATTTACCTCGAACATGGCGCACTACCTCAACGCGGGCCAGGAATACATGAACCTGTCCGGCGATAACCAGCGCCGCATTGGTTTCTACAAGCGCGCGACCATCAACGTCGAAGACGCTGTCAAGAGCTACACCCAAGCGACCGGACACGCGCCTCAGTACATCCTTTATTTCGACCCGGAGCTGGAAGATACAGTCAAGACGGCCACTGGCAAGACTCTGAAAGAAGCGTCAGTCACTCGTCACTAGGAGCGGATATGCCTGTTCTTGAGAATACCAACATTGAAATCCTGCTGACCTCTGATCCCAAGCGCGTGGTGCATCTTCTCCAAGAAGGTAAGAAGCTTCTGGTCCAGACGTGGCGTGGGGCCAGTGATATCATGTCCTACGCGGTCCAGCACCTGTCGGGGATGACTATCGCACAGGCCAAGGAAAAGGGCATCAGCGACCAGGAGCTGTTTAACCTCGTCAGCACGCGCATGCACGCGAACGGCGGCTCCATGTATTTCGGAGACCGGACAATTATGCCGGGTTCCATGATTGACCAGTATGTGGCCCGGAAAGGTCACGAGCCTGATATGTTCATCTTTTTTCTACCGGAAGGTGCGGATAAACTGGCGGCTGCCATAGACCCAGAACTTATCACCAAATATCTGGAGCCGGAAGCCGAGAAGGCTCCCGACCCGTGGGCGAGTGCTACCCACGGCGCACCCGCTACTCCGCAGTAGGAAGACCATGAATCTCAACAATATCGAAGAGCTGATGCAGGTCTTCCGGACACGACTTACCCAGGAAGAGGCGGATGCGCTGCGGGCTAGTCTCGCAATTCTCGTACAGAATTGGCCTCTTGACGCGGCTATGACACGTGATACCCACAAGAGCTCTGCGTTCATTGTTTTGTGGTCAGAGGCTACCGACCTTATTAAGTCTCCGTGGACCCTCCGGATCGGCCGCGATGGCGAATACTACGCGGAGACGTATGACTTGAATGACCCAACCATTGAGCTGGAAGATATAACTACCAAGGACCCCGTGGAAGTTGTGGATTTCTTCCTCCATCACCTTTCTCACCCGGATTTGGTGGTCAAATGACAGCCCGTCCTTTTATGCAAGCGGCATGGGACGCCATTGACCCCCAGAAATCTGAGGCAGCGGAATCTATTTCCACCGAGCTGATGATGGTGCTGGCTCCGCTTCTGGCCTATTGGCCGAAAATGCTTGGCTGCCCTAACATCAGTGTGACCGTATCTGACGCTAACATGCCTCACGGGACCGTTGTTCGTATGGGGTTTATGACGAACCTCAATCGGCCTAAGCGCCCAAAATACGGGGTACTGACGTTCGGCGTTGACTCTGATGCAGAAAGTGTTAGGATACACGAATACGATTGTAGTCTTCACGTGATGGCAGAGCGCCAACTTACTTCCCTTACCGATCTTCTGGACTACCTGACTGTCACTTGGACCCACACGGATATCCCCCATGACTCAGACCCAAATGCCTGACCCGCTTCTGGCGCGGCTCCAAGAAGAAGGCTATACCCATGTGCGTGTTCTGCCGGACGGTACGTATGCTGGTATCGGCCGACTGGCTTTCACAGTTGCCCTGTACACGAAGCTCACTGATATCGGTTGGAGCCGCCGATTTTGCTATGAGAGCCTGACCGATGCTCTAGTAGGGTTGGTTGAACTCAAGTCCTGGGATGACGAGCCGGACCCGGTCTACATTGCTCGCCGACCGGAGTAATGCTTTACACGCCAGCGCAACCCTGTTTATAATAGGCCATTACCTAACTATCGTATAAAAGGATTTTCGGTATGCCTATTTCCAACCTTCGCGAACTCACCATGGGTGCTGACTCGGAATCGGGTCCTGTACTTATCGGTAAGTACCTGACCCAGGACCTGGACAAGGAAGTGGCGTCTCTGGATCTGACGGACCTCATGCCTTCGGGTCCGGGCAACCCACCCCTGATCAACGGTCTGATCTCGTTGCTGAAAATCTCCATGTCTCAGGAGAATCACGACGAGTCACTACGTTCCTGCGCGGAGCGTGTGGGCAATGACTTAGGCATTGACCTTACTGTGCCTGAGCTGCCGGAAGATATGAAAGCACTTAACAAGAAAGTGCGTCAAGCATATCTTGATCTGCGCGGGCGTCATCTGGAGATCCTGAACAAGCACGGCGGCGCGGCTGACCAAGTGATGGACGCCTACAAGGAACTGGATCGGGGTACGATTACCCTCCACCAGTTCTATGCCATTGCCAAGCTCTATGCGAAGCGGGCGTTTACCCATAAATACATGGAAGACCGCCTGAGTACCCGAGACAAGAAAATTCTGCTGGACCCTAACAACCCCGAGCTCCAGACTGTGGTGAAGGAGCTGGCTACTATTCTGCAACTTATGGATGACGCAAAAGTCTCGGACGACAAGAAGACGATGCCTACGTCCGAAGACGCATCCCGCATTGTGGATATGGTACGCACCGTGCTGAAAGGTAAAACCGATGTTCCAAACAACTGACATTCAGGCCCATGGCGTAACGTGGGCTCTTGACTATATCAAGAGCAAACTGCGCCACGACATGGACGCCCTTAGCATGAGCGACCTGCTCGCTGATGATGTTGCTCCGCCTTTTTATCAGGTGCTGGCATTCGTCTACGAAATGCGCCGCAACTGCGATGCCCACCAGCGGGTCTACGGCCCTACGGATTTGACGTTCCACGCTAACTTGCAAGCGCGTAACGCGCTTCAGATGATGCGTGCTGCCCAGATTCGCGTGGTGCGTCCCCAGATTCACCGGGATTTGGATGCACTCCACTCACAACTCGAATCCAACAAGATGCAGATCCTGGAAGGCATGTTTCGCATGCACGAGCTGACTGCGGGCCGGGAGATTATCCATGTCTGACCGCTACTTAACTACCGAGGATCTCCATAAGATCGAGAGTGATACGGAGATCCTCACGCTGCTCGTCAACTTAGCGATAGCCCTGTCGCCCGACTCTGATTTGCGAATGCAAGTCGAGGACTGGCGAACTGATTTGCACGCGCCGCATCGCATTCCGCCAGTTGCCCCGACCGTGGGGTTCATTTGTGTAGCGCTCAAGCAGGCTGTAGGCTTCCTGACGCTTATTCAAGACACAGACCCGAGTTCGGTAGTTTCAGACGAAGGTTCGATCGGTACATATACCGAACGTATGCAGCAGGTTCGCACAATGGCTACTCAGTGCTTACGCCTGCTGAAAGACCGTCACTTTGAAGTCTTGGAGCCAATGCCTATTGAGATTCAGATTGAGCTGGAGAATCTGTATTTGCGTGCAGAGGCTCTTACGGTAGAACCCGGTGTGGTGCGGGACGGATTGTTCTCGCTCACCTTAAAAGCGATGGTGGGAAAATGACAACCGAAACCCCTGTGTGGGACAAAGATGCTGGCTCCTGGTCCGTTCCTGAAGGTTACGCCCATCCTAAATGTCGAGGGTGCGGTCATACCTATTACGGTGTAAAGCCGCGTCCTATGGTAGACGGTCGTGCTCCTGATGGTGGTCAGTGCCATTGGTGCGCAGAGGAGGAAGAATGAGCTGGTGGAAAAAGAAGCCGCTCGTTGCCACTGCCGTAGCTCTGGTGACCGGGCCTCAGGCCACCCGCATTGAGGGTGAACTAGTGGAGGACTCCGCCGAGTACGACCCTGACTACAGTGTGGTCTACTACCGATACTCCGGCAAATGGGCCGCTATGTACAAAGGTGTCCCACTCTACCACTGGTACGGGTCCGGTAAAGTGGAACCGGATAACCGCAACACTGGCTGGACTCACTGCCCGAACGAGCGCGCAGCATGGCGTCTGTGTAACATGCACCGAGAGCAGAAGAACGGAGCCCCCTTGTCCGACGTTCACCGCACCCCTTCCTACGACCGTAAATAAAGGGCGTGGCACGGCTGGCGGTACTACCACGTACCCCCACACCTACCCCACACTAAAGGCCGCGCCTGTACCCGTTTAACCGTGGCGGCGCGGCCCTGTTATATAGCAAGTGCCTTAACCAAAACTATACCGGAGCAAAATTAGATGTTGGATCTGAAGAGTGTTCGCGAAGTAGAGTCTACTGAATCGTTGATCTCAGTCAGCGGCATTGATTTGCTGTGGGTAGTTCGTCACCCAGAAACTCAACAGCTATATCTGGCGTATCAGAGTGATCTCACCTCTGACCTCACCGAGGAGTGGGTTGTTTATCTGCCGATCACTTGTGAGGACCTCACTGATCTTAAGAACAAGACCCGAACGCTGTACGAGCTTATGAAGCAGCCGCTGGCCCGGTTTCACGTCAAATTCTATGACGAAGGTCCAGAATTTCTAATGGTTGATTATCTGGACTCAGTAGACGATTTGCCGATTGGCAATCGCCCTACCCAAGACAGCTATCTGCTCGATCCACTCTAATGGAGCCCGGTTGAGGATCCCATGTCTCAACCTCGTAACAAGCCAATGAAGTCCTTTAGCATGAAGCTGACTGAGGACCATATCAAGTTTTTACTCGATTATGGTGCCGGGAATTTAGCGAATGCTGTGAGAAAGCTGATTGATGAGAAGATCAGCACTAAGGGACGCACCTTTGTGGAACTTACCCATGTCGACCCCTTCAATCGCACGATTGTTCACCGCCTCTCCGACACTGATAACTCAGGGGACGGACCTGAAGGCACAGACCCCCTATGTATCGCCGACAAGCCCTCCGATTCAGAAAAGATCTGAACCTGAGGAGCGAGCACCACTCACCAACCTTAAGGCATATTTGGGCGGAGTTGTTTTATGGAATCCTAAAACAGGTGAGCTTTACGTACAGAACAAGCCCGTTGGCATTTACACGGAAGCTCAGCGTGACTTTGTCATTCGAACCGTTGCCCAGCAACTGACAGAGCGTGCCAAGCAGCAACGCCGCGAACAGAAAGCCAAGTCCCGGTACAACTACTAGAACTTCTGGTCGTTCAAAAGCCCCGGTCTCCGTTTGGAGCCGGGGCTTTTTCATGGATTACAGCTTGCCACCCAGAGGAGTGTCGCTGTTAACTTGGTGAACGATGTCATCGATGTAAGACTTGGTAGCGCCGCCGTCATTGACGCCAGTGCCTTCCCACAGCTTGTACAGTTCGCGCCAGTAGTCAACCGAATCGCCTGCGCCCTTGCCTGCTTCGTTACCCTTGACAGCGGCAACGACAGCCTTGTGGTGCTCTTGCGAGACCGGCACTTGAACTAGAGACACGACGTTTTCGTTAGCTACAACCACATGCTCGCCAGTCGAGGCAGAAACCACCTTGAACTTTTCAGGCTTGGTGTGGGTCACGAAGCCGTGGTCCATGTCGCCGTACTTGTTAACGAACGAGGCAAACTCGCCTGGAACAGCGCGAGCCATAACCACACGGCTGAGGCGCGGCACCGACATCACGTCTTTGTTGACGCGGGCTTCCAGCATCTCTGCCAGATTTTCCGTGCCATTGCGGGCCAGGAATTTGTTGCCCAGACCGTCATCCTTGATTTCCCACAGGGTGCGGTCACGTGTATCCATCATGATGTTGCCGTGGCTTCCCATAACCTTGAAGCTGGCACGGATTTCGCTTTCGTCCCACGGCTGAACCGTAGGCTGGTAGCGGATGAAGCCCACCGCCGAATTGTCCGTCAGTTGACGGAAGCTGTATTCGACCGGCGAAGCCATGTTGTCTAGAGAGGCGGTCAGCACTTCTGCTACGTCGTTGCCCGTCGGATTACCCGTCCAAGCGATAACGACCTTAGCCAGAGTGGGGCTAACCATGCGATGATCTGTAATGTTAACGGAGCAGATCTTGTCACGCGAAGTAAAGATACTCATTATTAGTCCTTTGACTTGTGAACCTCACGGCCTATGTCGAGATCATTCAAGACTATAGGCTCTGGGTAGGCACGTATGGAGGTCTGTAATTGGGCCAAGACCTAAATTAAACTGTTTCCCAGTCGACATACTTGAAGACGACCGTCAATTGAACTAGGCCAGATTGACCGCCGTCCAGTGCAACTTCTTGCATTTCGGTCGGCCACACGTAGTTCAGCTGAGTTACGTTAACCGGCTGCGGAATATCGTTGTACGTCACAAGTTGAACGCCACCGACAGCATAGGTAGCGAAGAAGCTACCGCTGTTAGTGCGCCAGTCGCGAGCGATTGCGATCCAACGACGGAACTTCTCGCGAGTTCCCCAGTCATACGTTTCCAAGAACGTAACGTTCATGGTCTGGGTAAACATGCGGCGACCCGCGTAGGGAATTACCACGCCGTGAAGCGGTGCTTCAACGACTTCTAGTTGAGTGCCCGGTAGGTCCGTGGTCATGCAGCGGAACGTGAGGTCACGTGACGAAGCTGATCCCGGAATATACGGGAAGAACAGGTCGAAGTTCCATGTTTGGGCAACGTCGCCCAGCGACAGAACATCTTGTAAGCTAGTGCGGGCCATTGCCGACTCCTTATGTTGATGTCACGCCAATATCGGTATTGCGCGTAGGCTTAGTCCACTTAGTATCGTCCGTTGACTTAGTCAGCTTCGTTTCCTGAGTAGGCACAGTTTCTTCGGAAGTATCCGTTTGGCGTGTCGGTGCAATTTCTTGTTTCGGGAGACTGGCCAGAATACGGTCTACGAATTCGTAAGCCATAATTACACCCCGATGTAGACGCCCGTACCTAGAACCGGATCGTTAACGAATTGACCGATCTTAGGATCGACCGCCGTTAGAACCATCGTATTGTCCAGAACTTCCCCCGTCTGCTTGTTAACCGCCCTGAAGCCCAGCTTGAAAATGCCTGACAGCAGTGGAACATTCGGGTAGACGATTTCTTGGACCACGTTTACTTTGCCTGTGTTGGGTTCGTTATCTTCGCGGGGTAGAGGATACAGGATGTATTGTTCATCCAGATACTGTAGATTAACCGAAGGTACGGAGAACGTTTCCCCCACGATAGTCGTAGCCAGAAGCGTGACATCGTAGAGATCCGTAATGGGGCGTTCGATATCCTTCATGTATGCCGTAATAACGAATACCCAGTCACGACCTTGATCGTCAGTTTCATTGGTAGTCAGTTCCCAGCCTGTTTCCGGAATATCGTCGTTGTTAAAACGATACCGAATTGCAATACCCAGCGACAGAGTGCCATCTTCAACAAGGTAGAAGCCGCCGTTAGGAAGCCCCGTACCTGCGATGAGTGTAGTACCGTCGTCTTTGAGAGCGATTTCGTCCAGATCAGCATTAACTTGACGCGTAATAGCCATTTCTTAACTCCTTTGCATGTGAGGGGGCCGGAGCCCCCTCCAGATATTAACCGATGCCCAGAGCAGCCAGCGTTTCGGTGAACGACACACCCTGCTTGCTAATCACCAGATCGATGATCAGTTGGTGCACAGGAATGATCGGCACGATAATAACGGTAGCGCGCAGAACACCAGAGTTAACGTCAGCAGCAGAGTTGTTGCTGTTATCGCTGATAACCGAATAGCTGAATAGTGCGCGAGCATTCTTCAGGGTTTCCAGATAGTCAGAGAACGAGCCCACTAGCTGACGGCGCGTGAAGTCATCGTTAGGCTCTTGGAGCACATACAGGCCGAATTGGTACAGCGAGACCTTGATAACGTTCACGATACGACGCACGGACAACCACGATAGAGCGCTTGCCTTGGCCTGTAGAGTTTGTTGCTCCCACAGGGCAATACCCTGACCCACGAAGTTGCGGGTATAGTTAACTTGTGCGTTGAATAGCTCGTCCGACTGACCTGGGTCGTAGTTGTAGCGTAGACGCAATACGTTAACCAGACCACGATTCAGACCAGCAATCGAGTACGACGGGTTAGCGACACGGTCTGTACGGGCACACAAGGCAGCCGCCCATCCAGAGAACGGAACATACTGCTGTTTGCCGTTGATCGTATCGTTTTCCAGCACATCCGGGCAGAACAGAGCAGCGTAGGAGCTGTTCAGGTTCAGGCTCAGATTGCGGTAGTTGATTGCCGCCTGGAATGTTTGTTGGTTGGAAGGTACATCGAGCAACGCCACCGAGTCGCCTCGGGTACGGGCCAATGACTCCATAGCCATTTGAACACCAGGATCCGCGTGACCGCCGTTGATCAGCAGGTTGACAGCATACAATTCACGGTTTTGGAACCGAGCCCATGCCCCTGCTACATCGAAGGACGTCGGGGCCGCACCGGAATCGCCGCCACCCATGTTCACGTAAGCTGCGTTCGTGACCCGTGGCAGTGTACCGACAATATTCGGAACGTTAGATGTGACATACACATACTGCGAGAACGGGTTGATTCGTTCCATCAATTCGGTTGCAACGCCATCACCGTCGACCCCGGGCTCTAGAGTGCAGGTGAACGATTCGACCGGCTGTGACGTAGAAACGTCAGTGTCGAATACTTGCACAACAAAGTCAATATTAGTGGGTTCGGTAGTGACCGGCTGAAGCGTAGTGTTCGGCGCAATCGCCCCTGTATCTACGAATTGGTACGTGCCTTGACCAATGTCTGCGATTCCGCCGTAAGTAGCACCCGTCACACGACCATAAACTCGATATCCGATGGCATTAGGAACGGGATCCCAGCTAATCGTAATCGAGTTGGTGACACCGCCGCCTGCAATGATAGAGACCACCTGAGCGCTGGCCAGAGTAGGGCCTTCTGGAGTAAGCGCAGCCACCTGATAGGTGTATGTGCCTGCTGGAATAGATCCACCAGTAGTCGCAGAAGCAACCGCTACGTTAGTCGGGGGCAGGATGTTGTTGCTGCTGATACCGACTGCGATGTTGGAAGCATACGAACCTGGGCCACGACGCGGATAGAACAGTGCAATGGGCGTGTCTGTCGGATTCGGCTTGATTACGTTCCAGTCGGGGAATGTCGGATCTGTGACATCACCTGCGGCTACCGCCGCCATTTCTGTCAGATCTCCAGTCGCATTCTGATACATTAGCGTACCCGCATACGAGTAGCCAGAACCCAGGACACGCAGAGCCCACAGACGATTACCTTCCGAGAAGTAATCTAGGCCGCAGTACACGTCAAACGAGATTTGGGCGTTAGGGTTGCCGTACTCAGCCAGATAATCTTGACCATTGGTCCAAAGTTTAGGCTCCGGAGAACCTTGATTGCTAACAATCACTTGGGCACCAACGGAAGCTGAAGCACCAGTCACGATCTGCGAGAGGTCAATCTCGTTAATAATGACCTTACTTGCCCCTGGTGTATAGATCGCCATTGCTTACTCCTTGTTGATCTTTTGTACCGGAGCCGCAGGAAGCGAGGCTGCCTCATTCTTGGCCGGCTCAACGTTGTTGTAGACAGGCTTCGCCAGTTGAACATCCCCATCTTCGGGAATTTTGACGATGATGCCCGGGTTTACTGCCTCCCAGCGCGGATCTACAACAGACCCATTGGGTAGGCTTACCATGCGGACCCGCGCCATTACACGCACAGTTCCCACACGGCCATCCGCTAGAACGATACCGACCTGTTGCGGAATAGAACTTACGTTTGAGATTTTCATGTTAACTCCCTGATCCCGGAACAGTCCACGTAGTGGTTTCCGGAGTTCCTATGATTCGAAGTCCTTGACTGGCTACCGCAGGTCCGATAGTTTGCTCTAACTCTACCTCTTGCACAATCCCGACAGTTCCAAGTTCTGCTTGGCTTGTGTAGCCATGAACAGTCATCGATCCTTTCACAATGTACACGGATTCACCCTCTGCCTGGTTTTCCATGGTTGGGATTTGTACATTGGGAGCAAGCTCAACTTGCGTTTGCAGCACCAGCCGACCATATTCAGTCTCGAATTTCAGGGAGCCTGTGCGCCGCGCGAATAGCCACTGCTTCGCATACGACAGAACTGAGGATTCCAGACCGAGATTGAATTGATTTGTGTAGAATTCGACGTCTATATCGAAACTTGTGGGCATAAGCCTCACTGTATACGCTGCGTTGTTTGAGTCATGGACAACCGCCTGCATACCCCGGCGAGCCATGTAGTTAGTGTTCCAGCTATCCGTATTCTGGTACATTGCCTTCGTCATGAAGATGGCATACGGATACTTGACGGGACGCCCATCAAACATCTGCTGAACCACGCGCATCTTTTCATATGTATTCGTGAAGACGTTAATGCACCCGAACACTTGCTGAAACCGGTCAGATAGACCTTTAAGGATTAATTCCTCTACAGGCCGTAGACGTACGATTTCTGCCATAATCCTGTCCTAAACGAAAAAGGCCCGAGCGCTATTCCACATAGGGTTTGCGCTCGGGCCTCGGTTAGTACCGCACAGGTGCCGGGACTTACTTGGTTTCGGCCAGAGCCTTAGCCAGAGCCTTGGCGAGCTTCAGAGTGTTTGCATCCACTTCCTCAGAAGCCTGAACCTTGGCAGGCTCTTGAGGAGCCAGCTTGGCGGCGAGTTTGTGCAGAACAGCGGTGACTTTCTCGTCGGTCTTTTCAAAAGAAACGCCTGCAACAACCGGAGCAGCTTTCACTTCTCCAGATTTTGCAGCAGCTTCGACTTGAGCTCCATGCGCGGCGCTTGCCTCTGCGACAGCCTTAGCATTCGTAGCTTCGATCATGCGTAGAGCATGTTCAGCACTAGGTTCTTGCGCGGCAGCCATCAGAATGAACGCAGCATTTACGGAGTTGCCTTTGAGTTGCTCAGTTACAGCCAGACCCAGAAGGTCCAGGGTGTAGTTGTATTTAGCCATTATCAGCTCCTTTCAGCTAGATGGAGGGGCGAAAGCCCCTCCAACTGATTACGAGCGGATGCCCTTAGCCACAGCGCGGCTGTTCGCCAGAGCGATGGCCAGGGTTTCGGTCAGCACCCAGCCACGGCCCGGGATTTGTTCCGTGGTGATGTTGATGGGCATCGAATCGATACCATCGCGATCAGAGTAAGCACCGAAGTTGATGTCGTCGGCAAACACGAAGAACTCACCACGATTCAGAACTTTGTGTTCCGGGTGACGGGTAGCATCCGAGACCAGCGACATACCGTACAGCGTACCGAGTTCACCAGTCAGCAGCAGTTCGTGACGGGCAACGGGGTCGATGGCCGTGTAGAACTCAGCGTTACCGATGATGTCTTGCATCAGGTCAGTAGCCATCAGCATGTACGGGGTCTTCAGGCCCCAGGCGATGACCTGTTGCATCACTTGAGCCAGCGTGAACGGGGTCAGCTGACCAGCGATGATCGACAGGGGGTTGTCGATACCAACCATCTGGTTGCACAGATTGTACATCAGGCGGTCTTCCGTAACCATCACGGCTTCGGTTGCTTCCACGTACTTTTCTTCCAGCACGTCGCCAGACGATTGCTGAATTTCGTTCAGCGGCACGAACGGACGCGTAACGATTTGAATTTCCGGAGGAGTGAGCCAGCGGTCACGCGTGATTTCGGTGTCGATCTTGGTAGCCGACGTCGACATCACAGCCGTAACGTTCTTGGTACGAATCGGGAAGCGAGGAATCGAGCCTTGCTTCACTTCGTTCTTAGCCAGGAACTTGCGCATGAAGCCTTGGCGGTTGGCCGTAACGTACAGCGACTCAGCCATCTTCTGACCCAGAACGCGGTGGGCGTCCATGTCTTGGAAAGCAGCAGTCATCAGTTCTTTGTTACGACGGGTGAACTGAACGCGCTCAGCCAGAACTGCATCCGCGACCACCTCGTTACGGGCAGCGGCTTGCATCAGCTGGAAGCCACGGCTCAGCAGGTCTTTACGCGAGCTGGCGTTGACTTCGCCGTTATATGCAACGGCGCGCTCTTGCGAGTCACCGATACGATATTCGGACGCTGCGGTCACGACCGGCTTCTTCGCAGTGCGAAGTTGAATTTTGTTAACCATTTAGGTGCTCCTGAATTTTGTCTATGAGTTGGTCGCGCGGCTCGTATTAGGGAGCGCTGAATTCGAGACCGAGGAACGGAATTTCCACGCCCGGGACCGCGATGATCTGCGCGTCGAGTTCGATGCCCGTACCGGATTGGTCGGTAACTTGACCATTCGCAGCCGCCTTAACAGCAGTAGCCGCAGCCCAGTTCTTAGAGGCGTCGAATTCCGACGTGTAGATGAAACCACGCTTCACCAGACCGATCTGGCCGATGTAAGCACCCGAGTAGCCACCGGGCTGTACGTTACCGAACAGAGCCACTTGCTGGATCATGGTCAGAGCATACTTGTAGGTCACAATAACGTTGTCACCGGCGTTCATGCCCGTGCCGGACACAGTATTACCAGTCACGGTGGGAGTAGCGATCTGAGCACTGGTCGTCACGTTATACACGCTAACTTGACCGGCAACCGGGGTCATCGTCAGGACGACGTTACCGGTAGAGGAAACCACACGAGCTTCCACTTTGTTGGTGTACATTTCGGGGAACGGGGCAGCAGACGTACCAGCGATGGAGAAGCCAGCGAACTTCTCGTCGGTACCACCGGTCGAAGGCAGAACGCCCTGAGCTTGAGCACTGGTCTTGCGAACCATAGCCATGCCCTCGGCCTGAATTACAGCGCCAGGAGCAGTGACTGCTTCTGAGCTGTCGCGGAATTTAGAAAGCGGCAGATAGATAGCCATGAGAAAATCTCCTATGGAGTAGGGGAAGGTAGGATTGGAACTCCTCCCCTACCATTATGTTACGCGATAAAAATGGAGGTTTTAGCGGTTGAACAGAAGCTCATCGCTATTTAGAACCGCAGCCGCAGTAACCGAATACCCGGTTTGCTTCGGGGTCAGCAGAACACCGCGTTCCCGAGCAGGACGACCAGCAAACGATAGAGCAGCCATCACAGATGTAGGAGTATCGTACTCATCTTCATCCGATTGCACCGACGCATGAACCTCTGACGAGCTGTCGTCCATGACGTCTTCGAACTTACCGCTCGCATTCACCATGTCCAGAGCCGCAGCCAATTCGTTGCGGGTTTGTTCGCTCATTTGCGACAGCTTGTTAGCCATAGCCACGATAGCCTTAGCGTAAGAAGTGCCGTACTGAGCAAATACTTCACGAACAACCTTACCTGCATTTCGCAGACCTGCCGCAGTCAGTTGGTTTTCCAGAGCAGCACGCAGTTCGTTGGGGACGTCTTGCCAGAAGTTGCGGTTGATACCAACCGAAGCAATCGCAAGGCAGTGACCAAACGAAGTGTCCTTATCTGCAAACTGAGCACGAACTTCTTCGGTACGTTTTTCAACGTGAGCGTGTACGCGAGCTTCGATGATATCGTTGCGACCGATATTCACTTCGGACAGAACGTATCCCATCGATTCTAGACCAGCACGCAGTCCATAGCGTTGGCACTCAGCCGTAGCCACTTCGAAGAATTGATCCGACATATAGTGTTCGCCTGCGCCTGCTTTAACTGCTTGCTCAGCGCTCATGGAAGCGATAATGCGCAGATCCTTGAGAACCGCAATAGTTCCAGCTTGCACTTCAGCGAATGCCATACCACCGCAGTCACCGTCGTCGATACCGTCAGCGTCCAGGATCGACATAACGTCTTCACCTTCAAACGCATCGCCCTCACCCACACCCAGATTCATGGGCAGCGGAGCATCTGCAGGACCGGGGACCGGAGCAGGGGCAACGATAGGTGCAACAGGGGGCGTCGGCAGAGGAGCAACAGCCGGGGCCACAGCCGGAGCAGGGGCAGCCACAGGAGGCACAGCGGCCGGAGCTGGAACAGCAGGGGCCGCCGGAGCCAGACCCGGTTCACCCTCAGGGCCAGCCGGAGGCGTTTCCATAGGATTAGTGGTTTCTTCCCACTCTTCCTCTTCTCCGGCTTCATCGTCAGCAATCAGCGGGGCCATGTTTTGCGGGGTGCCTGCGCCTTGATTGGTCGTAGCACCGGGTCCACCCTGGTTTGCAACCGTCAGAGCGTTAGCTTCTACATCTAGCTTCTGCTCACCTTGTTGGTTGTTTTCCAGATCGGTTTCGCCTTCCACTTTGGCACCGGGTTCTGCTAAGACGCCGGGAGCGCAGTTGTCTTTCAGCGGATATCCATCAAGCGGATTAACGTCGTTGGGGATCGTGCTGATGTTGATAGTATCATCCGGAACCATTTTCTGGGCCGGGGATTCGCCACCACCGTCGGTCGTAGCGCCAGGACCAGGGCCGTCATCAGCATTAGCCTTGACTTTACCCGGATTCTTGTCGTTGCGAGCTGCACTAGAACCCTTTTCGGCTTTAACGTCTTTGTCGTTATTGTCGTGGGTGTAGATGCACTCGTTATCGTTCGTGCCCGGAGTGTGATCCGGATCAACCATCAAGTCTTGCGTATCTTGTTGATTGTTTTTCAGATCCAGGTCACCGGTCATCGGCTTCGGATCCTGCACGTTGTTGGTGTGCGTATAGATTGATTTGTCCGCAGCGGTAACTTTGCTACCTGCGAGGACCTGGGGACGGATTGCCATTGTGTATCTCCGAAAATGTGTTGGGGCGATCCGCGCCCTAACTTGATACAGGAATTAAATTGTGGATCGCCGGATGCTTTAGTACCATGAACGGTCAGTGAATTGCCGTACTCGAGTGGGTGGAGCTCTCTCTGCGAACTGTCCAGATGGTTCCTGAATTGATTCAAGAACGTACCCAGATTGCGCAGTGGTCCATGCCGGATCTCGCACAATACTAAGTTCAAAAGGAGTTAGGTCATACGCATTGCGAAACGCTAGATGCTTCTGTCCATTCCAGTCCATTACGGGGGTGAAGTCGACACCAGATCTTGGGTCAATGTGGTGACAGTGGCTGAATTGAGTGATTGCCGTGTCACAATAACTGCACCGGAAGGAATCCGCCATTGCACCCATGGAATAGGTGTCAATTTTTCCGCTGATGACTTCTTGTGCAATATCCGGGTACTTTAGCTTTTCAATAGCGTAGAGTCCCATAACCTTAAAGATCTTTCCATCGCCATACCTAGACACCGGGCTGAGGCTAGAGTCTAAAACTACCCCATGCGCCTTCGTGTAATCTTCGTTATCGTGTTCAAGATGGATCGGACACCCGGCCCACGCCTTGTACACGATACGGTTCATTGGAGCCGGGCGGAACTTGGTTAGTTCTGCCAATGGGAACCCGATGCCATTGCGGTTAGGTAAGTCTGCTGGACAAATAGGAGCACACACGATAGCATAGTCTTCGATACGAGGACTTAGTATGTAAGTCTCCGCCATCTTGGGTAGCCACGTTGTGTAATCCAAGGCGTATGCACCTGATGCTTCCCGGATACCTTCGCGCCCTTCTGGAGAATCCATATCCACCGAGAAGAGCGGCTTTTCAGTCGCTGCTCTGATCTTAATGGACATGGTTATCTCGCGTAGAAGGTTACGATGGCGTCAGCACCGAAGGTGATTTCCGCTACGGTAAAGATAATCGGATCGACCTGAACAATATCGCCCGCAGTCAATGACTGATTAGCTGTCCACTGAGCATTATCTCGAACATCCGGATCATTGGAACCTGCAAGTGCGATATTGTCAAGAGAATACCGAATAGTGACAGCCGCTGAAGCTTGTACAAAAATTCCAATGCGAACTTGGTCGTAGATTACTTGATCTACGGTAACGGGAACGATCTCGCCTGACTTGCCAGCAACTTGTCCCCATGAGCCGATAATCGGACCAATGTTAGCAACCCCCACGCCTGCCGGAGTTTGCCCCCGACGGTAATATGGGCCGTGGTTCCCTATGAATTTAGCCATCTAGTTCTCCTTAGCATAGGGAATCCCCGAATAACTTAGGCTGGAAGTTAATTCGTATAGGATATCTGTACAGAATGTCATTGAGTCGTTGTACGAAGATCCGGAACTCAAACAGACTGACGGGTTCCACAAACTTCCCTAGGGTAATATGAGGAACATATTCTGGGAATGAATGTACGAAACCTTGAGCACGAAATTCATTATGAATACGTACTAGGTCTGGTGAGTAGAGCTGTGCGACAACGATTTGCTTGCCTTTGTGATCGTTCCATCCTAGAACGTTCTGCACGACCCCGACCATGTTTTGATCTGGCGGGATCGCTGGATGAGCTGGAAGTTCTCCTGGATGATATACGATAGTTGCATGTAGCTCAGTGGAATATTCCCACTCGAATAGTTCGGGCTTAACCACCGAGCATTTCAACTTACTGATTTCCAGAATTGATTCTTCAACCAGGGACGCCCATACGTACAGACCGCTGTTAAGAGAACGTATCACCGGATAGATGACTCTTGCCTCTACCTTCATGGGCTCTCCTAGAGTAGACGGTGCATAACCCCGACAGGTCGTATTGCCCGCACGATGGGTTTATAGATTATATTGGCAATGAAGTCTTCGAGTTCCGTATCCGATGCTATGTACTTGCCCGGAATTTCTGGGAACCATGGGACAGCGATTTCGTACCCAAACGTCCAGCGGTTGGACATACGAGCTCCTTCATTCGCTATGAAGAAACGTACACCCGAATCGATTTCACGCTCCCAGATAGACGGATTTCCAACGGCGCTTTTTCTTAGCCCCATGGAATCGAACACTCCGTTGACGTTTAGAATGTCTGGATCTTTCTTAAGCTGATCTGCCCGAGCTTCGGCTTTGATAACGAAGCCTTGCGCGAGCATGCTAACTTGCTGGGTAACGGAACGCGGGCGCAGTGCGGTGTATAGATCGTGACGATCCATGAACTTAACGAGTGCCCGACGGGCTTCCACTAACCGACCGTAAATCTTATCGTTGTTGGTCTTGTGACCTTTGAACGGAAATACATTGGCTTTGGAACACAAGTCAAGAAACTTGGCAATCGTATCTTGCCAAGCCTTCTTCGGATTCTTGACCTTGACGGACGAGACAGCTTGTCGCCAGATTTTATCCGTAGCTGGATTGAATTCCAAAGGCAACGAATAGATATCGGGGACATCGTTTTGCTCAGCGATCGGTACTCCAAGGGCACTAAGATTGATGTCCTTTGCCATGTCCGTTACTCCACAGGTTTCGTTACTGGAGCTCCGTCCGAATACGTAATCGTCTTGATCATCGTGTCCTTCTCTGACGAATTCCAGCCGTCATTGGTAGACACTCGGTTTGTCGGTGCCTCGATGGGGCAGATATCGTCTTGGAGAATACGCTCCGTCATAGTGGCCGCATACGTGTCGCCGACTGACGGTTGCATCTGATTGGTCTGCTCTCCGAACATCTTGTAAATGACCGCCTCAAGGGTCTCTTTATCTACACCGACGGCTCCAGCAAGTGCATGAATTTGCGCATCTGCCGGGTGTGGGTTGATGTTGAAGAAATTTACGATCAGTGTCTCCAGGGCATTCTCCGGATTAGCTTGCAATTCCATGTCAGGCTCCTGTTCTGTGAGATTAAATTGTATTTTCAGTACTCTTCAGACGGAGTTTCTGGCTGCCCTTCTTGCCGTTCTAGGCTGTCTAGATTTTTCACTATATGTTCGTAGTGAGCCATGTTGAGTACCGGGGATTCTTTGGAGCACTTAAGTATTGCAGTCACTAGATCGTGCAGTTGCACGTCCGTCTTTAAACTTTCCCGACACAGCTCTAGGACTCTCATTAAAAACGGAACATCCATCGTAACCGTATCCAGCGGATCAGTGTTTGACAATATTCGGGTGCTGAAATTTGTTTTCATGCTATCGGCCTCTATACAGATGATTGTGGCGCTTGTCGTGACACGACTTACACAAGCACATTAGATTGCTCAGTATGTTACGGCCCCCTCTGGATAGAGGCACAATGTGGTGGACCTCTTTAGCTACGCTTCGACATCCAGGTTCATCACACATACCTTCGGAACGTTCCATAGCCGATTTGCGCAACGACCACCAAGAGTTTTTCTCAGTGAACCCACTGTTAGTCGCATACGAATCGCGGCGAATACGAGACACACCACCTTTAGATTTGCGAATACTAGGGCGTCGAGCGTACATGGTTCACCTTACAGTAAGATTGCGCCTACTAAGATCCCAGCCACGAAGCCTGCGATCATGCCATTTTTGCCAGGATTTTCTGCAATCCATGCTAGAAGAGCAGCTTTAAGTTCTTTGAGTTTTTCCATGGTAGTTCCTTAAGAAGGGGGAGGGGGCCGAAGCCCCCTTTTGATTACGGTGCCGTGACCGTTACAGTGTGAGCAGCGCTCGTCTGACCGCCGAAGGCGGCTGTGATATCTGACGAGCCTGCTGCTACGCCCGTCACAGTACCGGCGCTAACCGTAGCGTCTGCTGGGGTAGCTGAAACCCAGGTTGCCGTAGCTGTCACATCCTCAGTGAGCGGTGCGACGTTGTAATTAGCCGTAGCTGTCAGATTGATAGTTGCGCCTTCAGCGACCGTCACCGGACCTGCCACCGTAACCGAAGTCACGACCCGAGCTGCCGTCACGGTAAACGTCGTCGGGGCACTTTCTACGTCTCCAACAGAAGCCGTAATGGCAGAAGTGCCCTCTGCCACACCCGTCACCAACCCGGCTGCGACTGTAGCGTTTGCCGGAGTGCCTGAAGTCCACGTAGCCGACGCTGTGATGTCCTCGGTTAGAGGAGCCACGTTGTACGTACCCGTTGCCGTCAGTTGTGACGTTCCACCCACAGCCGCCGTCGCCGTACCCGTGATCGCGATGCTTTGCAGCTCGCGAGCGGGGGTTCCACCTGCGCCGGGGAACGCCGGATCTACCTCAAGCAGGAGATCCGTGTACTGGAGGCCGTAAAAGCCCGGAACTGGGGGCAGATTGTTGTAGTGGAAGTAGATATATTGGAGATACTGCTCTTGATCAGCAGGAGTCCAGACAGCGCCAGCAGATACCGTGTATCCCTTGGCAGTCATATCAGCTTTCAATTCAGTGTAATTGATCATTTCATTTTCCTAGAGAATACCAGATCCTGGGTAGTACGGATAACGACCACTCCATGTCGCTGGTGTTATGGAGATACCGACGGAACCCATAGCCCCGCGTTGGAGTTGATTGGGATCAACAGAACCATCGCCAGAGGTGTTCCCTTTGTTGATGAGCTGTGTTTTAAAATTCGGCAACTCGTCGGCCAGACGTTGCTGAATTTGGTTAGCCGCCGCGTCCAGATAAGCTGTGCGGTCGACGTTCAGGCTAATGGCCTGACCTTGGAAGTCGAAAGCCTTTTCGCCTTCGGCTAGATACTGCGAACGCAATGCCATGAGCTCTGTACACAGAAGCCAATACTCACGGATGGATCCGCGTGCATTGAGCATTGAGAAGTTTGTGAAGTATCCTTTGAATCCGTTAAACATATCCATACCGCGACGCAGCCACGTTAGGATTGTTGCAGCGGGGAACAGTAGGTCAGGAGTTCCGTACAGAGTGGTGCGCGCCTTGTTTACCATGGCCTTCACGTCTGATACAGCTTGGGAGATCGTCGGATTGATAACCCAGAAATCCGCTTGCTCGCTGTACACCATTGAAGGGAATTGAGCTTGCGAGTACCGCCAAATCATAGTGAATGGGCGCACCGCATCCGGAAACATGGTCGATGTGTCAATGGACGCCATATACAGCCACCCGTTCGCCACCTTGACAGGTGCAAAAGAGCCTGCTACGTTTGGCCCTGTTATTGGAATAGGGTTAGAGAACGGCGTGTTATCGTAATAGACCTGGAACGTTACTGTGTCGTAAAGTTGATCAGTGACTAGAGTTGCTTGAGCAACCATGCCTTGAAGTTCTACGATTGGCTGAGTTCCTAGCGGGGTCGTATTCAAACCTACAACCGTAATTTGCTCTGCCGTGTAGTAGACCGGTTGCATTGACGCGTCGTCGAGCTGCAACGCCCAACGGATCTGATACTTCTGCCCTTCGAGTGTCGGAGGGATATCAGATGGAACGTTGATTACTGCCTTGGCTATAACCGTATTCGAGAATCCGGTGCTCTGGACCGTGTATGAGAACGCATTTCCGGCTGAATAGATAGTTCCATTCTCAGCCAGCAACTCCCACGTTACGTATCCGCCTGTAGGATTTACCTCTGGACCAAACGCGAAGATTCCAGTACCGATAGCTGCTTCCCCTGCTTGGATCTCTCCGACTAGATCCCTGAACGCGTCAGGATTCTGAGTTGTATACGGGTAGATTTCGCTGGAAGCATCTTGTACATTGATTGCCAACAGGACGATGAACGTTTTGGCCGAGGTGGTGACTAGAATCTCCACCCCGTAACTCGTACCGTGCTGGCCGCCCTGAAGCGTATACACCGCAGCCGGATTAGACGGCGGTGTCTGAGTCACGATAGTTAGAGGTGGAGTGGTCGTCGGGCTGGTAGTCTGCACGACTGCGCTGGTTAAGATTTCTCCCGCAGCTAGAAACTGATTCAGACCCACATCAATGGTCCGGTCAGACTGTGTTTCTTTATAAAAGACTAATGTGCGGGCCATGTCAACCCCTTATTCAGCATCCGCATCCGCTTGAGAGACGCGCACCAGACTCTTACCCGAAGGCTCGGTCTTCAGCGTCACTTGGCGATTGCCCTTTTGCAGTTGAGATCCAGTTGCCAGATCGTACTTTAGAGCCCATCCACGATTTAGATAATCGTCGATAAGATCACGACTTTGGTCGTAATCCATACGTACAGCGCGCTCACCAGTCGTTTTATTTGTGACCGTGATCCCTCGCTGAAGCAGTTCTTCCAAGGGATCCGGAACGTCATCGGTAATATCCATGGGCGCGCCATCACTACCTCCGGAACGCGGGGTTCCAATAGACCCAGCATCACCCTTCGGAGTAGCAGGACCCGGTTTGTCTTCTTTCTCTTCCGGACCCGGGCTAGGTTGATCTGCACCCGGCTCCGGAGCCTGCTCGCCGGGCTGTCCTGATGTCGGAGCCTCGCCTGTATCTTCCTTCTTCTTTTCAGAATCTTCTGGAAGACGGAAATCTGATTCCGGGTGTCGATTCAGGTAGTCCACCTGCTTTTCATAGTCCCATTTGCGGAACTGGTCGTACGTTAGGGCGTCAACCTCGACTTCGGACGCCAGTACGCGAGTTGCGAAATTCATGTTAGTTCCTCTTAGGTTTGTTTCACCCAGAACTGCTCTTTCAGAGAGTTAAGGAGCGTTTGTGTTTCAGGCTCCAACTCCTTAGGAGCAGGAAGTCCCTGGCTCAATGTTGAGATGACGTATTGAAGCTGTGCTCTAGTAAGCGACCTCAGATTATTCTCTGCGATGCCAATCAACTCCTTATCGTACTGAGCATCTAGAATCTGCTGAATCATCTGGGTAGTTTTCTTATCCAGCTGACCAAGAGCTTTACTCAGCACCATATACGTAGTCGGGGCTTGCGGAACCGGGTACACTTCACTTTCGTCGCGGGGCGCTCGGCCGTTGTCATCGTCCATCTCATGGACTTTGTTCTTGCGGCGCTCGGACTCAGGTTTAGCAAAGTCGGAATCGGGGTGATCGCGCAGGTATTGCTCTTGCTTTGCCCGATCCCATTTGCTGAACTGTTCAAACGTTAAAGCATCAACTTCTTGTATCTCACCTAGTAGTCTAGATGCGAAGTTCATACCTTGCGTTGTCCTATTCTGTTGGGGTCCATACCAAGACCCATCATCTGGGCTGGGTTTGACGTAGTGGGGCCAGGAGCTGGACCCGAACCTGGGCCTGGACCCGGCTTGGCATCCAATTCAGGACCTGGGCCGGGGCGGCTACCCATACGATCTTGCTCAATCGGAGCTTGGGGATTCTCCTCCGGCGCACCGCCTGGACCTTGCTTGATGCCGTCTTCGATACCTGTTAGTAGATAACATATCTCACGGATCGTGATATCCACAGGCACTTCATGTTTCTTGTAGAAGTAGTTGACTTGGTCAATGTCCAGACCATCAGCGAACTTGATGTTCAACGTATCGTCTTGCCCACCAATAAACCATTTGATACCGAAATCCAGAGTACTACCCGTAAACTCCGCAAATACCAGATTGGATGTCGACGAGGCGAACGGGTCTTTGGGGTTGATCAAGATGCACATACGCTTCGCATCCGAATCGTATTCATACGGCTTGACCGCAACCCATTCAGGACCTCCGGACTTATCTTCATCTTCCGGGGCTTCCGCGACTTGCTGCTGGGTAGGGGCTTTGTTAGGCGCAGACGGAGGCTGCGGGGCCAAACCGTGATTCGCCATAATTCTGTCAGTAAAGTTCATGATTGAATCCTTTAGGTTCGTCTTGGTCCGGTGACATTATCCATGAGATAATCTGTCGTACGGTCCTTAGTCGGGACGCGGCCTCTACGTGGCAACAGATTAAAATACTCCATGGGCTGTACTGGCCTGACGGTGATTTCTTGCCCTAGGAGGCGGCGATTTCGAGTGTTCCATGGGGTCACTGCACCGACCACCAAAGTCTTACCATTCACCGACTCTGTAATAACATCCCCCACCTTTACTTCCTGGGGAACGCCTGGGTCTAGGATGATTTGGAACGGCAGTGTGCGTTCCAGCTTATTACCGTCTGAGGATTTAGGTTGCTTTGGGAACTCAAATCGCGCACTCTGCTGGAAAGCCCCTAGATTGAACTGAATCTCGAAGTGTGTCCACTCAGACCCGTTGATAAGTTGGATTTCCAGAACCTTGGGTTTCCCATCGCAGAAGCTCATTACATTGGCATCCGTGACTCGAACGGTGTCAATGGTCATGATATACGGAACCTTGACGTCACCTTTCCACAGAGTAGCTGTATCCAGAGAGTGTGCTCCACGTGGGAACGCCAGAACTACTTCAAACCGAGTGTTGTTTTTGGTGGAGAACGGTAACTCCAGAGTGTTAATTTCCCCGTCGATCAGGTTGACCTCATAGGGAGCCACTACTTTGCGCCAGCCATACAGCGGGGTAAAGCCCCCTATAAAGCCCGTGCCGAAACATACTGAGCACCCGGGGTCATTACCCCGGTAAACTCCAGTGTCCCAATCTTGCACAAGGGCGTCCATATCTTTCGAGCGTACTGCCCCGTTGTCTCCGAATGAGTCTCCGTTCGCTATGCGCTCGGTTGGGTATTCACCACCCTCAGTAACAACGTCAAACACGCCCAGATGCTTGTTACCTGGGTTAGCGGGGCTTGTCACCGTGGAAGAGTCTTGGCCAACCCATAGACTAGAATTCGACTCTATAGCTGAATTGTCAGCGGCTGGATAGTTTGGGCTGTCGAATCCATTCTCTGACCACACTACTGAACCGTAACGGTTGTTTTGGAAGTTGCGCCCTGTCAGCAATTCATTGATTATACCGGGACTGGCTTTTCCATCTTTGCCAAGCACGGAGTTAATGATTCGACGATGGTTTTGGCAACTGCATTTAGCTCCACCACCTTCCATGCGTGAGTAGAGCACGCACTGATATCCTTGAGGGGAGAACGCCGCGAGATATCTCTGCTGTTGAACGTGAGAGATCTCTTCGATTGCCTTGGTCGCAACGTCTGCTGCCCGCGCATTGGCAGGCAATATGCGATTATTAGATGATTCTCGAAATGGAGGCATTCAGATTCTCCTGCAATTATCGAAGTGCCACCGCTTCATGGCGTACTCCTGACCAACTTTCTGGCAGTGAGGACATTGGACCTGCGGTACTTCTGCGTTACGCTTCTGTATAGAAGCTCGGATTTTAGCTCTGACCTCTGGGCGGTCTCGAGCAGCGTGCAATGCGCTAACGCGGGTATTCCGTTCTTCCACAGAACGCTTTGCCCATATACGTTGCCCGTTAGTGGACTTAATCTCGGCCACTTCTTCCTTAGAGCGGCGATGATCACGCTGCTTCACGTATTCTTCGTACTCTACATCTGTCATGTGCCCTTTCTTAGCCAATACCAGAGCTTTCTTGTGGCAGTCTGTAAACTCCATACCTTTCTTAGCCATAGAGATTTTTCTACCAAATTCTGCACCTAGTGGACGTCCACGCTTGCGTTTGGACTGTTCTAGCTTCCATTGTTCCGTGTGTTTCCAGCCGCTATCAACTCCACCGCCTGTAGAATGGTTGGTTAATGGACCTCCCTCTACAAAGCGACCTATGATGCGTATGTACTTCGCTTCCAACTCATACGCTCTTTTCTCAGAACACCTAGTGTGAAGCTTAACAATCTTAGGCTCGTAACCCTGGCTCACTAAAGATCTGATTAGACCCTGGCGGCGATTCACACGGCCCTTACGTCTAAGAGCTTCTCTAACATGCTCGTAACATCGTCTGCCTCTACCCTTTCCTATATAGAACGGTTTGTAGGCAAAACAGAGCTTTCCGTTTCCGTAGACCCATAGACTTACTTCGCGCGGGTCTAGAAGCGCATAGACGTAAAAATCGTTCATGAATTTCTCCTCGTGTCAGGAACAAGATAGGATCTAGATCGTGACACGACGATCGGGACTGGCCGGTCTGTTCGACCCTATCTCACGATAAAACTGGAGCTCAATTCCACAATTTAAGTCTGTACCTATTACAAGTTGGACCCCCATTATGGACACCCTCCCAGACTTTAGGATGGCGTACCGGCTGCCTGAATTCCGGAAGCGCTCCTCCGTTGCAACAGTGATCTCCCTAGACCCCGGCTCCCGCAATATGGGAATCGCAGCCACGCAGATAGACCTCCGCACCGGAAGAGCGGCCGTCCTTGCCAACGCCGTGATGACGAATCCAATTCATGGGTTGACGCGAGAAGTTCTTGAGCCCCAGCGGGATGCGTTTATTGAGGAGCTTGGTCAATGGGTTTCGCGCTTTGACCCAAATGCGATTGTCGCAGAGCGGTTTCAGAGCCGGGGTCTTAAAGGGAGTTTGGTAGAGTCTGTCAATCTGATGCTTGGGATTATCCTAGGTCACTTCTCAGATCGGTCGATTCGGTTAATAACCGCTGCCACTTGGAAGAATCGTTTCCAAAAAGCACACTCAGTAGACCTTAAATATCTGTATAAGGTCTGTGGTGCGCAGCCTCACCAGTTGGACGCAACCCTCATCGGGTTGTGGGCTCTGGAGCAAGGTCTACGCCCATTCCCACATACCCCAAAATCCGTTCTGGAAAGCGTTGAGCGCACTTCTTTAGTAAAGCTCAGTACCAGAAAAGCAAAGAGAGACTAGCATGAGCCAATATCTACCTAAAGCGTGGCGCGAAGCTGGAACCAAGCCTACGGCGGTGACTGCTGCTCCTACCCCTGGTTCCACAGAGGTTAACGCCCGAGTAAATATGTCCGAGGACATTGTCGGGATGGGGTACTGCCCGGTATGCCAGAAACCTATGACCTCCGGCTTCGTAGCCAACGGACATCCGGTACAAGTGTGCCTCAACGATCGAATCGCATTGCCTCTACCTAATACGCAGCCACAACCGCAGGCTCCAGGTGGGGACATTCCTATCTAAGGATCCCCTATGCTCTTAAAGAAAACCCCTTCCCAGAATAAGAAAGTGGCGGACCGCCTCCTTAAGAAAGTCGAAGATTTGAAAAATATTAAGGATGTGGTTGAAGATTATGACGAGCCGGACTACCCGGACGAGAAGCCTGCCCGTAAAGTTAAGAAAACCCCGGCTGTTGATATTATCGAAGCAGAAGAGGTTGAAGTCGAAGACACAGATGACAATCCACTGTTAGCAGCTCCCAGAGGCCGTGGTCGGCCTCGGATCAACGCCGAAGAGACTGTGCAGCAACGCAGGGCGCGTGAACGCCGGGAGCGTCAGGCTGCCAGAGAGGGTTTGAAGGCTTCCGAATTGGCGGTATCTAGCAAGACCCGCGATCTTATGAACGAAGCAGACGACCTAATTGACGATCCGGGTACGGATTTGGTTGTACGCCCCGAGAACGCTCCGATCTCAAAACTCGGAGTTCGTGGTCAGCGCACGATTATCGGTCGGTCCGCCGAAGAGATTCACCAACTTATCGAGAGCGGTCATACTGATGCAGCTACGACGCTTATCTACAAGCGAATGTTGCAATCCGTAGTTGACACGCTGCCTTACATGGAAATGGTCATTCGTAAATCGAAAGGCCAGAAAGGCGCTTACGCCTACAACTCCATGGTGAGTAGTGTGCGCGAGCTCATGACCGATATCCAGCAAAGCCAGGATCGAGGTCGTCAGGGTGAGTTGCTTGTTGAGCGCTTTATCCTGCCAGTATTTCTAGACATTGGTATGGCTATGATGCAGGAGTTTGACCTTATTGCTCAAAGTCTGCGCCGAGACCCTAATGTTACGGACGTTCAGACCAAGGAGTACGATAAGCTCTTCCATGAGTGTCAAGTGCGATTTGGTCAGCAACTGCAAGCGAAGCTCAAAGAAGTTCGTGAGCAGTGCCGCAAATTCCTCCAAAGGTGATTCGTTATGTTTAGCTCTAATAAGATTTTGGGTGTCGCCGGGGGACAGCTCCAACTAGCACGCCCGACAGATATCAATACACGACCTGTAGCTCACGACTTCGTTCGCAACAATGACCACGCTGTAGCTTCGGTTATGCGCAGTGGCAAGGGTACTCGCGTTGAGGGTGCGATTGCCACGGGTATGGCCGGTTCCGTCAACCTGAGCGTGAACACAGCATGGCCTGCTGAGTACCAGTATTACCTGACGGGTATTCTGGCAGGCGCAGACCCCATGGTTACGGATGCTAGTTCGCTGGCTCTGTTCTACCGGGATATGTACTTGCTGGACCACACTGCCGGTTCCGCGGTTGACATACAGTCTAGTTTTCCATTCTCTTCATTCCAGTTGCGCGGCCTCGACGAGCATGAGCTTAAGCCATTTCGTGAAGCGGTCGAGCGGCTGGATATTGAACGTTTGATGCCAGAAATTAGTAATTCGTATCTAGTAGACGGTTACTTCTGCGGCTCCCTGATTTTCGATGCGCGCACTCGCCAGTTCATGGACGTTATGATCCATGATGCGCTTAATTGCACGGTCAAGCGTAGTCCATTTCATAACGTTGACCCTGAGATTGCAGTTAACGTGAATACGTCTATGTCTGACTTTTTCACGAGTGACAGTAAATACTATCAGCGTTATTTGGAGAGTCTACCGCCCGCTTTTCTGAGCTTGCTGGAGGACGGTCGATTCACTCTGGATCCCGTTGCCACTCTGTTTGTGGCTCGCAAGACTTTGTCAGACCGCTCTTATGTGAGTTATCTGCATCGTTGCTTGCCTATGTATCTCATTGAGAAGACCATGTATCGTGGTACTCTCACTGAAGCACATCGCCGCCAACGTGCTATGACTCACATCACGGCAGGCGACGAGAATTGGGTTCCTAACACGGCAGAGCTTGCTCAACTGGTTGCTCAGTTCCAGGCTGCAGAGTTTGACCCGCTGGGTGGCTGGATTACTACTCGTAATGCTGTTCAGGCCACTGATATCCGCCCCGGTGGTGACTTCTGGACCTGGATGGAGGTTGTGGAACAGCTCACTTCGTATAAGCTGAGAGCCCTTGGTATTAGCGAATCGTTCTTGTCGGGGGATGCCAGCTATGCGTCAGCCGAGTCTGCGTATTCGAGTTTTCTCGAGACCCAAAATGCGTACCGTCGCATGCTTACGGATCAAGTGTTTTATCGGAAGATATTCCCTCTTGTGGCAGTGGTCAATGGCATGTACAAGAATCCGAATGGTATTCGCGCTAACGACAGCGTGATTGATTTCTTGTTCAACGCTAATGCCCGTGCCAACCTGAAGATTCCTGAAGTGCATTGGGACAAGCAGCTCCAGACCAACCGCGAGGAAGGTATGATGGACATGCTAGACCAGCTAGATCAACGCAACGTGCCGATTCCAATCAAGGCTTGGGCTGCGGCTGCGGGCATTGACCTAGAATCCCTCATTCGTGATCTACGGGAAGACACAAAACTGCGTCGCCGTCTGGCGGAGGCCACTGGTAAGGACACTGGCTACGAATCTGAATTGGGTCATGGAAACGGCGGGGGCTGGAATACCGAAGGCACCCCTCCGAGTGACGCTAACCTGAAGCCATTCCGGTACGACAGTCAAGATCAGGAAAGTGTGGAATCCATGACTCGCCGCACCCGACTGCCGTTCTTGTCGTTAACTGCGGGCGGCTCCCGTCGCCGTAACCTACTTACTAGAGACTTTGACGAGGCTGAAGGTCTTATCTGGGTTCCGAATAAGAGTGGTTCCGGACGTCACCACGTTACGGATCAGGTCAAGGCTCGCAAGCGTAGTAACGATCAGATCCTAAAAGCCAACCGTGCCATGCAAGATCCTAACTACCGCGAATCCGTTCGTCGCCGTAACCTACAAGTTAGGGGCACGGATGTAATCCCTGGAGCTTCTGCTCTCAAGGATCCGCGTAAGAAGGGCCGTGGCTTTTTCTAAAGAGGTTTTCAATGGATGCTACTGAATACTGCGTCATTGGTTTTCTATGGGATGATTACACCCCACAAGTAGAAGCCCAATTGGCGAAGGACCTCATCGCTCTAAACAAAGCCGTTACCCGCTGGCCGGGTAACGCTATGCTGGTGCGGGCTGGTCCAGAAGCCCACCGACTCATAGCTTCGCTAGATTTGCAGATTGCCTCTAATGACGAGCAAGCTAAAATCTGGCGCACATACAGCACTATGGGACGACGCCTACGCGCTCCAGATTGGGCCACGACTGTTGTTAGTTGTGACTTGACGGTGCGCCAGTCTGATTCCAATCGCCTAGAGCGCGGCCCTCACAGCTCGTATGGCTTGAAGGAATTTGGACGTATGAACGGGTACGACCCATTCCGTCGCCGTCCACCTTCTACTAAATGGGCAACTACTGACCCTCTGGTTACTATGATCTGGGGCGGGTAACACTAATTAGGACAGGAGTCTTAGATGCAAGTCCAAATTACCAATTTAGGCGTAGCCGCACTGACCGCTGGTGGTGGGGCTCCTGTCCAGCTGACCGCATGTAAGTTTGGTTCAGCATTCGGCTATATACCAGCACTAACTGACACTAACATCCACGGAACGGAACTGTTTGAGGTTGCCCCATCCGACCCTGTTGCGGTTAACGGCAATACGGTTCAGTACTCTGCATATCTAGACTACAGTGTCGGCGACTTCGATTGGGGTGAATTTGGCCTCTTCATGCAGAATGGCGACTTGTTTGCTCTTGGTACGGGTGACGCACTCATTGCCAAAATCAAGCAGACCAGTCTGTTGACAGGTAACTCCATTCGTTTGGATGTGTACCTGAACATGGTCGGAACCAACTACGAAATGTGGCTGGATCTGGCGAACACGAACAATAACTTCCGTATTGCTACGATCCAGAGTATCGACTACCTGCCGTCCTCTGCCAACGCGGTCCCTAACGTTTACATTGTTCAGTCTGCTGAGGCTACTCAGACGTCTTTCCAGGCTTACACGGACCGCCAAGGTCTGTGGAATTTCGACGCCTACGCCTATTCGACTACTGCCGCACTGCCTCTGACTGTGGTCTCGGCAACTAATACTTCGGTCGATATCGCCCTAGGCAGTTACGACCCTAGCATGGCCCCCACTTATCTGGGTCAGCGAATCATCCAGTTCAATTCCGGCAACCTGTATAGCATCTGCCGCAATGTTTTGTCGATTGTTCCTAGCGGAAGTACTGCTACGATCAACTTCGCCACGCCTCTGGCGATTGTTCCAGTTGTTGGAAGCACGTTCTTCTATTACAATCGTGATCCATTTACGACGACCAATGTTTCTGTACCTCCTGCGACTACCACGTCTCTAGGTCTAGTGCAGATAGGCGCAGGTATTGACGTTACTCCGGCCGGTATAATCTCGGTTGACCGTGACACTATTCCTGACGGAGTTGTGTTTTCTGTCAATACTTTCCAGGGGGACGTTGTACTGACTGCTGCGGACATCCCGGGAACGGTTCGTAGCGTTAACGGTGTATCGCCTGACGGCTCTGGTAATGTCACTATCGCTACCGGATATACTCTACCTGTAGCTTCCTTGACTACTCTGGGTGGAGTCAAAGCCAGCGCCACGATTACGGTTGCTGCTGATGGTACTATGGGTCTTGGATTTACTCCGGTGACTTCAGTCAACGGTCAATCTGGTGACGTTACGATTGTTGGTCTTATTGATCCTACTGCTATTGCCAATGGTACAGATCTAAATACCCTGACGACAGCCGGTCTGTATTTTGCTGCGACAGATGCCATTGCGATTTCTGTCGGAAATGGTCCTAATCTGCCATCCGGTACTCGCCTCAGTGCAACTTTGGAAGTTATCCCGCTGACTGCCCTCGGTAGTGGTGGTGATGTTATGCAACGTTGGATGCAGCACGGGTACATGGCAGAGCGTCGTTTGACCGGAGCTTCCTGGTCCACGTGGTCCGCTGTAGGTGCTTCCACTATACAGGTAGCCTCTAAGACGCAGCTCGGTGTCATGCAAGTTGGTGACGGTCTTAACGTGGTTGGCGGATTGGTCAGCACTCAGATTCAGGCAGTCAACGGCAAGAGTGATCAATTTATCACTCTGACTGCCGAAGACGTGGGCGCTATTCCTATGGACCAACTTGGTGTCCAGGCCGGTGCTGCTGAATTGAATTTAGATCCAAATCCCCCAGTAATATCGGATCCACCGACTGCTGCGGATAACAATGCACTAGCTTTGTCCGACTATCTATACCGTAGACTGCTCGCGAATGAAAGCGAACCCGGAACTTGGGTAAGTCGTGCGTCTTGGAATGCGTCTACCAACACGGCGGTGTATACGACCTCTAAGCCCTCGGCTCCGCCTGATCCTCCGGTGGTGACTACCCACACGGTAACTCTTCAGAGCGGTGGTCTAATGACTGACTCTACTGATGACGTTCCGCCTGTGACCTTTCAAGCTTCAGGTTCTGGTCTGGTGTTTGTGGTATCTGTTGCCGGTTCCACGGTAATCGATGGTATTGGTCAATGGAATGTGGGTGATTTAGTTGTTGGTGTGAACAACGTCTGGCGACGCATTCCTGCATCTATTGCCCCAGACATTACCCCGACAATCAGCACTGCTTCACTGACTGCCGCAAGTCTACTGTCTGGTGTGTTTTATTACTATACGGGTCCCACGACTTCGTTGGCAATGACTACCGGCTTGGGAGTTCAGGAGTTTACTATCTATACTACGACGAATGCGGTAACTCTTACTGGCGCTGTCGTGGCAACCGGTTCCGGAGGTCTAATTATTCCTGGTGGGTGTGTTGCATCTGTCAAGAAGCTGCCTACCGGAAATTATCTAATTTTCGGTGATACTTCTACATGAGACCTATACTCCAAGCTATTGAAAGTATCGTACCTCGTGAGAAACCCGCGAAACCTCAGGAATCGCGGGTCGTCCCATGCGATCCGGCTACTTCTTGGGGACCCGGCTATAACCAGGCTAGGGTCTGCACTTTCAACTATGGGCTACCATTCCAGTGGGAATGCACTGATTGGGTGACTGTCGGAGGCTCCTGCAGTCCGATACCTCCTCGGCCTTCAGAGGCGCAGTATGTTCCATGCCCGCCTGGATCTTCTGGATTCACTGGTCAGTATCAGACCCGATCATGTACCTTTAACTACTCCACCGGTGTTTGGAATTGTACAGGTTGGGTGACTCAATCCTCGGACTGCATACCTAACTACGTGGACGTGACGTTTGCATTCCCAACTGCATCTTATACCTCGACTGGGGAGCCTGGATTTAATGTAAGCACTCAATACGGCCCCTACACCAGTACCCAGTCCTATAACGGATTCAACTACACGTGTCAGTTAGTCTCTACATACAAACGTGTCGGCTCTTCCGGTCCAGTAGCTTTGACCTTTTTGGCTACGTTCTCGACGAACGGGCCGGTTGCTCTACCTGGAAAGCTCCTGCATGTGACTCCAGTTGGATCTCCAGTGGCCTTTGTGGACTGGGACGTAGACTCAAGTAACCAGAGATTATGGAGTGAGTCTGACAGTAATCAGCCCTCGGGGTCTGTCTCATTTTCTATTAGGATGTACGGATGAGACCCATTATCCAAGCCGTGGCGGCCATAAACCCTCGGACGAAACCTCCACAAGTAACTACTCAAGTAGTTGCGTGTCCGGTGGGTATGATTGGCACCGGCGACCACCAGCAGCGATCTGTGACAGGCTTCAATTATGGGCTTCCGTTCACCTGGGAATATGGTCCTTGGGAATCTGTGAACTATGATTGTCAAGTGCCAATATATACATTCACAACTCCTCTACAGGAGTTCGACCCTCCGCTCAGTGGAGGTGGTATGTCGGAAGGTCAGGAACAGACTTATGGTCCAGTGAATGCCTCAAGTGGTCCATACACCATCACCCTAACGTACCACGTATACGTGACTGGAACGGAAGCCGAGGCCAACTTGGAGCGAGTATCCAATCTGACTATAGTCATATCACCAATTCCAAGTGGTACGTACAATATTGTATGGGACCGAGATTACGCAACCTTTCCAGATAAGGCGGTAGATCCTTCTGGGACAACTACTTGGCTTGCTGTTCCAAACGATGAATGGACAGCTAACGACTCTCAATTTACGGTGACCTTAACTGTGAACGTGTAATTCTTAGAGGTGTACGATGGAAAAGTATCAAGGGTTTCTGATCATTGCATTGGGTTTCACTGTAGTCGTGGCAGTCTTTACGATTGTTTCCCTTTTACTTTTCCGCAGTAATGCCACCATCAGCCCTGACCTACTCGGGGCCATTGTTGGATATTTATTCGCCGATCTGAAGATAGTCCTGGCCTATGTCTTCTATAGGGCGAATTCAGCGCCGGGCGATTCCTAAAGCTGAGCAATTTTATCCATACGAGAGGAGCGTGCCTTCCTGGACTCCTCCAGAGTTTCACATAAAAGGGCCAAAAATGGATAAAGACCCATTTGGATACCCGATTTCCACATATTTGACGGTAGTAGCTGTAGCCTCAGTCGCAGCAGCGATACGTTACCTCAATAACATGACACGATTTTCCGTGGGTCGGTTGGTAATTGATGCTTTGTCTGGTGGCTTTACTGGGCTCTTGACCTTTTGGCTCTGTGAGAGCTCAAACATAACAGGCCCGCTCAGCGGATTTTTGATTGGCGTTTCCGGATTGATGGGTTCGAAGGCTTGGCAGGAATTTGCTAATGTCTTGCGCTCCAAGATAGGGGTTCCTGTAGAGCCTACACGACCCTCTCCTCCACAAGACGAGGAGTCGAAATGAACGTAACGGGCTTACTACATCACGCACTAGTTCGAATCATCGGCCACTCTGCGGCCGACTCAGTCTCAGCCGTATGCGGCGCACTGTGGACTGTGACTTGTATGGTTGGAGTTCCCGCCATCTTTATCATGGGTGGCGCGCTTTTTGTAGAGAGCCCGACTGTAACAGAGTTTAAATCCCCCGCCAATCAGTTGGCAACCATGTCGGTGACCCCAGCGGCCCCCGTATATGTCACCTCACCCGTTACTCTAGGTCCCAACATCACGAAAGCGCTGTACACAGCGTACATCGTAGATCACAAAGGGGAGATTATCTACAGATATCCCTCCATGTACGTGGACACTATAGGCGGCAGAATAGAGGCAGGGGATTTATCCTTCAAAGTTCCGAGCACCATCGAACCAGGATCTTACTTTTTGAGGGCAGACATTGTTTACCCTATTAACGCGGTTAAGAACGGCGATCTTAAGATGGAGCTCGCGAGACTTATCATCAAGGAGTGATCCCATGATTAAGGTTACGGCAGACCAAATTTTGAAATTTAGTTCCAAGCTGACGGCTGCACAAGGATCTGCTATAGCAGATGCGGCCAATACCGCTATGGAGAAATACGGAATTAACTCCACTGCCTTGCGAGTCCGCCATTTCATGGCCCAGGCTGCATCCGAGACGCAGGGATTTACTAAGTGGGAAGAAGTATTGGTCTATAGCTATCCGGACCGCCTGCCTGTCGTGTGGCCGACTCGATTCTACTTTAAAGGTAAAGATCGAAACGGCAAATACGTCGATATAGGTCGGGGTCCGCGCAATGCGGTAGACTACGCTGGAAAGCCTGAGAAACTAGCTAATGCAGTTTACGGTGGTCGTGAAGGGAACGGTGATGAAGCTTCAGGTGATGGTTGGAAGTTTCGCGGTCGCGGGGGCAACCACCTGACGTTCCGCAATAATTACACCCAGGCGTCTAAGGATATCTATGGAAATACAAAGCTCGTAGACGACCCCGACTTAGTAGCTCAGTATCCCGACGGCATGTTGACTGCTGCATGGTATTGGTCTGTCAACAAGATTTTACCGCTCGCCGATAAGGATGACTTCTCGGCGGTGACTAAAGCAATAAACCGCCCATCCGATGCTGATCTCCCGAGGGTTGTGGCCGAGCGTAAATCCTGGATGGACATTGCGAAGGCCGTTTTCGTGTGAGGACAGACTAGGTGTGGGTCTTTCGGGACTCACACCTTTTGATCATTTAAAGAGTCCAAAACTTCAGTGAAGGTGCCTAGAATGGCTGAATCTCGATTTTACTACCCAATTACGGTCCATCAAGGGGCGTCCTCCGCCAGTATAGACACGCCCTTCGTATGCACCATTCCTTTGAATCAAGCCCTCAAGGGCTCAGCTATTATCCTGTCCGCTGACGAAGGCACAGCCACGCAGGGTCTATACATATGGGACGACAGGCGTTGGCGCTTTGCATTGCCTCAGGTGAACGTGTCAGTCGGTGTGATTGATGGGTACACTATCGACGTGTACTGGGATCAGACTGGTCCGGTATCTCCTTTACCCGATGGCGCGATTGTGTTCCGCAATGGAACTTTGTCGCCTACCCAGCAGGTAGAAGGCACCCCCGGCGTGGTGTACGTTGTCATGGTTCCAGTTTCTGGAACAGGTTCTGGTACTGTTAAGTCGGTTAATGATGTTCTGCCTGACGCTAATGGTAATGTAGAGGTCACAATTGCGGACATACCTGGGCTTTCTACCGAGCTCGACTCCTTCGTTAAGTCAGTAAACCATATTCTGCCCGATTCTGCAGGTGATTTGACGCTGGCTGCGGCTGACGTTAGTGCTGTAGCTCTAGCCGACGTTGGTCAGCCTGACGGCGTTGCCTCTCTGGATTCAAATGGTTGGGTTCCAATGTCCCAACTCCCGCCCGGTATTATTGGCGGCCTTCAATACCAGGGTACATATGACGCTGCAACTGACACTCCACCTCTGCCCGCCCCAGACCCCAGCAATAAGGGTTACTATTGGGTTGTCAGCGTATCTGGCACTCAGCAAGGGTTGGAGTTACGGGTTGGTGACTGGGTAGTTAGCAATGGCACGTCTTACGATAAGATCGACAACCAAGAAGGCCGAGTGTTGTCGGTTAACGGAGCTACGCCGGATCCGTCTGACGGTAACGTTGTGGTGCCGGTCGCTACCGCGTCTGTCGCTGGTACGGTGTACGTACCAACGGTCGGCGGTTTGACCGTAGCTCCAGACGGTGCTCTTGCGATTGGCCCTGGATTTGGCCCGTGGACTCCGTCACAGACCCTGTGGGTTGACTACGCTGGTGATCCGATTAACGGCACAGGTCAGCAGAACAATCCATATACGACTATTGGTCAGGCGATTGACAATGCAGCCCCTAACGCTGTTATTATGATCAGCCCTGGGTCGTACGCTGAGAGTCTGGTCCTAGGATCAAAGCCTCTGTATTTGAAAGGCTGGGGGAACGTAGGTAACTATGCCCGTACCGTTATCACCGGTAATCTAGTCGTTGGAGGCGCGAATCAGATCCGTATCCAGGATCTGGGAATTAATTACAACGGCACTCAGCCCTGCTTTTGGATCACTAGCGTCGGTACGACAGCGGGTTTCAAATTCGAAAACATCGTTATCAACGCGAACAACACGCAGACGGCCTTGCAGACGGATGCAAGCGCAGGCGCGTGGACTGGTAGTGCGTACTTCGTCTCGCTGTATGTCAACGCAGGCAAGATCAATCACGCTGCCGGAACTGGCTACGTGACGACACGCATGTTCCCGCAGGACAGCATGAGCACGCTGGAAGTTCACGGTGGTACCATCGACCTCACTGAGGTGTGGCACCTGAACTCGATCCTGCACACTGCCGGTACGCTTCAACTGTTCCGCGCGCGCTCCATCGGTACAGATCCGGGTGTGGCTGCAATCGTTTCGACCGCGGATAACAGCGCAGGCAACTTCCTGCTGATGCACAAAGTGAGTACGTGGATCACCGCGACGGCTCAGTCCTTCGTGAGCAAGACAGGTAACTGCCCTTACGTGATCGACGGTTTGACGCGCAACCTGGTCAACGATGTCTTCAATGGGATCATGGTCCCATTGAAAACTGATCAGGACCAGGATACTATCGTTTCGTACACCGGAGTCAATTATACGGGTGCTCGTGGTGCCTATCTACCTGCGCACTTGGGCGGTATCGACACGGCTCTTGGTCAGCGTTTGCGTCAACTCGCAAGTATCGGCACTGGCACTACACTTGTCGGTGTTGCAGCGAACGGCGAAGTGAAGTCACTTGCGGCTGGAACGGGTGTGAGTGTTTCGAGCTCAGCTAACACCGTTACCGTGGTGAACACTGGAGTTATCGCGCTTTCGAACGTTGGCGGCGCTGGTACGACTTCTCTGGTTAACACGGCTGCTGGACAACTGAAATCGATCCAGGGTGCTGGGGGCCTGACTATCAGTGAAGCTGGTGGTGTTGTCACGTTGACTAGTTCACAGGCTTCAACAGGTGTAACGACGCTGAACGGACTTGCGGATGCGGTGACACTTGTAGGCAATGCTCCTATCACAGCAATTGTCAACGGTCAGGATATCAACCTTTCCTACACGGGCCTGCGCTCGTTGAATGGTATTGTCGGTGCTGGTCAGTTGATCGAAGGTCTTGGTATCGACATTGACACCACAGGTCAAAACTTGACCGTGACTAATACAGGTGTGCGCTTCATGCAGGCGGGCGCTTCGCAGTTGACTGGCGGCGTGGTTCTTGTCGCCGGTGAAAATGTGACGCTGACGCCAGATGAAGGTGCTAACACAATCACGATTGACAGCACGGGTGGTGGAGGTACTGGTGGTGTTACGTCGGTGAATACTCTACAAGGAGCACTGACAATCGCTAGCGGTACTGGAATTGCAGTTTCTGCTATGGGGAGCACCATAACAGTAAGTGCGACTGGGGCTGCTAATCCAGTAGCCACGCTGAATACTCTGAGTGGTAATCTAAATCTTGTGGGCGAAGGTGGTATCACTGTTACCGCTCAGGGGGCAGACACTCTTCTGGTCACTTATGATGGCGGGGCTTCGGTTTCAGTGACCTCACTGAATACCCTGACTGGTGATGTGTCGCTTGTCGCCGGTACGGGTATCAATATAGATAGCACTACAACCCCAGGTAGTATCGTCATTACGGCACCCCCAACCGGCATTCAGAACGTGCAGACAATTCCGGATGGTGGAATTGCTGGAGCCGTTTCGCTTATTGAAAGTGTCTCAGCTGGGGTGGCGAATCTGAAGAATTTGCTACCTAGCTCGACGATTAATTTCGTTGACACTCCTGAAGGTATTCAGATCTCGACGCTGGGTGGCGGTGGTGGTTCTGTCACTACTGTTGCTGGTATCGCACCGGATGGAAGTGGAAACGTCCCACTAACAGCACAAGATCTGGATGCGCTGAAAGCTGATGGCACTGTACCGTTTACCGCTAATCTGGATGCTGCAACGTTCACCATTGACAATTTGGCTGATCCAGTGGCCGCACAACAACCTGTCACGCTGAACTATGTGGAAACACTAATGGTGGATCAAGGAACTTTCTAACATGGCTACGATAAATATCCCGATTCAGATGAAGGGAACGGAGGTCGCAGGCCGTATCCCTACTGCGGCTGATCTAGTTGAACGACAACTAGTTATGAACTTGACTGACGGTCGTCTGTGGTCTAAAACGTCCGGTGGTCAGGTGGTGCAGTTTGGTGTCGCTAGTGCGGATTTCTCACAAGTCGCTTTCACGGGCGACTATGATGATTTGACGAATACGCCCAGTATTACCCCTTATACATTACCTCCATCTACTGCGGCACTCTTAGGCGGTATAAAGATTGGGGCTGGTCTTAATGTTACTCTGGATGGTACAGCCTCGGCTGCTGTCCAGAGTGTACAGGGCCAGAATGGCACAGCAAAAACCGGCATTGTGACCATAACTCGCTCAGATATAGGTCTAGATATCCTAGACGCGAACGATCGAATCAAGCCGGAATACTTGCCTGATTCAATCACGGGTGCAATGGTTTATAAGGGGACCTGGGATGCGGACACAAACACTCCCACAATACCCGCAGCGGACTCAGGCAATTTGGGATGGCTCTATGTTGTCTCAGTTCCTGGAACCACTTCAATCGATGGTAATTCTACGTGGGAGGTCGGTGATTGGCTCATAAGCGATGGTACGGCGTGGCAACGGGTGGCTGCGTTGCAGACTACTGTAGTGAGCGTCAACGGGAAGACTGGAGCAGTATCTCTTACCCTTGTTGACTTTCCCGATGCCTCCACAGTAGCCCGCACTGGTCAGTATAGTGATCTGCTGGGTATTCCCACAGAATTCCCACCGCAGGCACATACCCAACCGATTTCGACTATTACTGGCGCGTCGGTTGTAGCTGCTACTGGTCAGTACGCAGATCTGCTTGGACTTCCGCCGAATCCAGCTGTGGCGAATGTTGGATTCAATGCTATAGGTACTCCCGTTCTACAAGGTAACGTCCGATTCCCATTTCCGGTGCCGATTAAGTTTAGTGCAAACTGGGCCGGTTCCGTAGCGTTCTTCACACTTTATACCGGCACTACCGCAACTATTCAACTAAACCGTATTCGTGCGGGCGTTTCGACCAATGTAGGTTCTATTCAATACGTAGAATCCACTGGAGTCGTCACGTTTACCGCGTTGGAACCTGAACCGACGTTTCTGGCCGCAGATCAACTCGAATGGGTGTGGCCCAGCAACATCGCGCAATTCAACTGCAACATGCTTGGCACCCGTTCGGCCTAATCGCCATAACGTAAGGAATTAATCATGGCTACCCCGCTTTTCATCAAAGACACGTTCGGAATGGAAGCCGATCCGGTTGGCATTCTGACGCAGAATTATCCGGTCTACACGCCGAACGCGACCTACACGCCGCAGATCACCGCAGGCACCGGGAAATTCTCGGGCCAAGGTCTGAGCGTTAACCGTGCACCTTCAGCAACGTTTGCAGTGGGTATGCAACGTGAGTTCGCGTCCACCGGTCGTATCACGAACACCGTTACTGCGGGCGCTGGAGCAAACGCGGAAAAATCGCTGTTCCAATGGTCCGGCTGGGTTCAACTGAATACGGTTGCGACCACGTTGGCCGCGACGCCACTGATTTCGCTGGCATCCAGCGCACAAGGAACCGGCAACCGCATCCCTCTGTTTGGTGTGCTGAACAACACCACAGCCGGGTTGAATCTGGTGTTCCCCACGAACTACAGTTCGTTCACCACGGGACCGGTGCTGGTGGCCGTGCAAACCGGCCTGTACTACTTCGTGAGCGTTCGCGTGTCCGGTGCAGTCGCGTCCAACACACTGCAAACGACGGTGGTCGTGTCTGGCGCGACGATCCGCGACAACCTTGCCACCACCTACAGCGCGGCGCAGTTTAACGCCGGCAGCATCGTTAATCGTTGGCAGACGGAAAATTCAACATCTGTCACTTATACGCTCGATGACGTGACGATGCAGCAAGTGGATGGCACTTCCCCGCTGTGGCCAGCAGGCTTTACCGATGGTGTCGCCAACCTGCCTGTGCAGGGTGCGAACGATATGCCGCTGATGCCGCCCGTGCGTTCCTGGCTGCGTCCGTTGGACTCGAACGGTTCGGTGAATCAATGGGTTCCCAGCGCCGCAATCCCCAACTATCAAGCGGCTGCATCGTCCACTGAATTTGTGCAAGCCACGGATTCGGGTCAAGTCGATCTGTACAAGTTCGACCCCACCACGACGCCTGCGCTGACCGGCATCAAGGCTGTGCAGATCACGGAAACGAGCGCGAAATTCCTTTCGGTCAATCCGCAACTGAAGTACGAGGCGGCGGACGCCACCACCACGAATTTCGACGTGGTGTCGAAGGGAACGCAGCGCATCATCGCTGTCAAGGAACAAGGCGCGAGCGACACGGAATTCACTCCGGCCACGCTGGCAACCCTGGAAGTCGGAAACATCAGCCTGTAAAGGCGTTGGAGTAAAGCAATGACGATACTTGGAGCGGAAAGCTATAACGGCCCGCGCAACTCAGCAGACCTTCAAGCCGCTGGTTCCTGGGCGAGTCCTGCGGCACTTACTGGCGGCGGTGTCCCTTATGGAGCTCCGCTTCAGTATCGTTCCCTGATGCGCTCGAATACCGCTGTGTCAAGTTCTGCCTATCCGTTCACGTTGACTACGGGAAATGATGCGTTCATGAACGTTCGCCGCATCGGGAACGCGCAAGACCTTTACACCGCTGGTGGATTCTGGCTCGGATTCACCGCGACGAGTTTGAGCGCCAGTGCTAGTAACTTTGTGACAAACGGCACCGACATATTCGGCATGAACACGATAGGTACTGCGCGCACGAGCACAGATCGTGTGGTTTGGTCTGACGTGACGAACACGGTGATCAACATTGCTGGAACTACCGCAATCGGAAACACTCCGGTTTACGTAGGCGGCAAATACTACGTGATGGTTTCGAATACGGGATGGGCGTCCGGCGATTCCATTCCCGGCACGTTCACGTACACGGCATTTAGCATCGGCGGCGGTCCCGGGTTCTATGGGTTTATGCCGCCTGCTGCCCCTGATAACTTATACTACGTATACGGATACGTTTTTGCAGGCGGGTTTCAGTCACGCTTGTGGACTTCGGCATCCGGTGGCGCAGGCACTTGGGCCATATCGTCCGGAAGTTTTCCGGGTGGTGGTGTGGTCAACATGTTTCGCGCTGGCGGCGCTGTCTACGCTGTTTCGCAGCCGCTGGACGGAAGTGTGCAGGTGTCTTATCTGTCGCGTTCACCTGACGGCATAACGTGGACAAACAAGGGCAACACCAACACTCGGAACGGCTATCAAACGATGGCCGCAAGCCCCACAACGATTGTAGTCGGTGGTGTTGGCGGTCGTATTTTCTCATCTACCGATGACGGTGAAACTTTCGTTCAACGCACGTCCGGAACAACCGCAAACGTTGTTTCGGTGGTGTGGACGGGAACTGAATTCGTTGCGTTCCTGCACAACTTAGACATTATGTATTCGGCGGATGGTCTGACGTGGACCGTCAAGCCGCGCGATCTGGTTCCGTCCACCTACGATCCGCTGATAACGTCAGGCCAAGTTCTTGTCACGACCACAGGCACTTTCTTTGTGAATCCTGTGTACACGTTCAAGTGGGACGAAGTTGGTAAGCGCTGGGAGTGCTTGCGCGCGGCTCAGGCCGGGGCGCTTTCGAATGGTGCGATAACGCAACCCACTGGATTCTTTTTCGGGTCCGGCACTTCGCCAACTGGGGCGATCACGGGCGGTCGCGGCATGTGTGGTTTTGTGCAGTATCTGTCACGACTTGACGCAGTAGGAACGGCAAGTACCAACGCGTGGTCGTTGCAGCAAACTTTTGTGAACGCTGCGATGGTGCAGGATCAGCCCGCGCGATTCGAAATGAGTGCAACTGCTGTACCGGGTCAGTCTGTGCCGACGTTCGACGTGCAATGGATTTACAACGGAACGCCCGGCAGCACGACGTTGCGTGTCACGGCTGCATCTGCTGCACAAGACGTTTATTTCACGACCGCAGCCACCGGTCACAACCAGTGGACAAACGTCGTCTACGGCAACATGGCGGGCACGCGCAACAAAGGCCCGATGGGTGATGTGCGCATTCTGAAAAAGTCGAACACGACAGACGTTCAAGCACAGTGGGAACGCGTTCCAGGTGATGCGGCATCGAACGCGGTTGCTGCGTCTGGAAACGGATCGCTCACGCTGAAAACGTCTTCTGTGCAATCGCTGGCCGTTGATGACACGGACGAATACACGGGTGCCCCCGTCGATATTCCGGCTGGCTACAAAGTGTCGGCGTTGATGGTTTCTGCTGGTGCTCAGCGTCTTGGCATTCCCACGCCGTCTGTGACGTTGGGTGTGATCGACAACGGTGCGGCGCTGCCCGTAGCAACGGCGAATCTCACCGGATCGACCGCCACGATTGTTCCACTGTCGCAAATCTACGAAACGACGGATAGCGGCGAACCGTGGGATGCAGCGTCCCTTGCAACGTCATCGGTGGCGATCAAACGAACAGTTTAGGAGTAAAGGAAATGGCGATCACCAAAGTTCGCGGCTTCAACCGGGGCAAAACTTACGACGATCTGCGAGCAATCGCAGGTGGTCCGTCCGTTGTGCCCAATCTTGCTAACGCCGGACTGTTTGCGCACCCTGGCTACGGAACTCCGTGGAATAGCACTCACACAGGATCGCTGCATAGATCATGGACAGCGACGGATACTTCTTCTTATCCCGGCGCAACCGCTGGCAACTCAGAACGTGTAGTGTATCTGGAAGATATGGGTTCGTTGGCCGATTACGCTGCCTCTGGTGGTTTTGCTGTTTCGATGAAAGTCAAGTGGGAAGGTATGTCGTGGCAAGCGTTAGGTTCTGACGGCACAAACTTCATTTGTGCATATTCATCAGCCCTGAGTGCGACAACTCCGGATTTGGTGAATTATCAAGCACTAAACAACAGTAGTTCGGGTCCGAATGTTGGCTACAGTAATGGTCGTGTCTCTTTCGCGAACAACCGCATTTTGGCTGCAACCGGAACCACGTATGCCACGCTAGGTGATGCGCCCGGGGGTAATTGGACCACCCTGACTTTCGGTTCTGCGCAGCAGAATATGTCGGCAAATGGGATTGTGTTTCGCAACGGTCAGTATTACGTGTATGGGTACACGAACGGCCTAGGCGGGGCAGTTTGGCGAACTGCTGATGAAACGTGGACGCTTACCGGCGGCACAATGGTTTATGCAGCAGGGAACACGATCAATGCTATTGAACACATGGATTGGTTTGACGACGTGGGGTGTTTTCTTGGTGCGTGTACGCGTAACCGGGCCAGTGCCCAAGCCCAAGCGGGTATCGTTAAATCCGTGGATGGAACTACGTGGACTGACGCTTTCGTAAGCACTACCAGCACCACAGGATTGATGAGCGTTGCTACGAACGGATCGGGTACGGCTGTGGCCGTTGGCTACAACGGATTTATCGTTACGAGTACGGATGGCACGGCAACAACGTGGACACAAGTTAGTTCAGGCCAAACCAATCAACGTTTTACGTCGGTACGTTGGTTCAACGGAGAATTCGTAGCCATCACCCAGGGTGGCGGCACGTCAACATCTCCAGACGGCCTAATCTGGACCTGGGTAGAACAGCCGCAAACCTATGCCGTTAGTGCAGCAATTGGGTTTGAACAGTTCATCCATCAAGGAAACTTATACGCGTACAAACGCGGAGTCGGGATAAATCAACAAGTAGTTGTGAGATATTCCGATTCGGGCACCTGGGAAATCATTCAGTTTCTGTTCACATCGATCACGAACGTTAGTACAGTGACCATTCCTGCGGGTATATTTTTCTCTGACGCGCCGAACGCCACCGGCCTACTGCTAAATTCGAGCAACATGGCAGGTATCAATATGTTCAGTACGGGTGCATACGTGTGCCAGTCGTCATCTTCGGCCATGTGGACAGTTAATGAACAGGCCGCACCCGGGCCGCGTGATAACGACTGGCATAGAATTTCCATCGTGGGAACTACTGTCGCAGGGCAGCCGGTTCCCACGTTCAACATCAGTGTCTATTACGATGGAAATCTTGTGTCCGGACCGAGTGGCAATCGGGCAGCAGCGAACGCGAATCAGCGCCTGTGGCTATGCAGTTCAAGTGGCACGTGGAACATGATATGCGACGTGATTGCTACGGATTTTTCCGGATCGCGCAACGTTGGATTGACCGGTGATGTTCAGATTCGCCCACGCGCACTCACAACCGACGTTGAAGCGCAGTGGGAAAAGATTCCGGCAGGTGCTGCATCCAACGCTGCGGCTGCGCAAGGAAACGGGTCTGTCCTTTACGCCAATTCATACGTGCAAAGTTCCGCCACGACCGACACCGACGTTTACGCGGGTGACACGCTTTCTACGATCCCTGGCTACAAAATCGCTGCTGTAAATGTCACTGCCTCATTCCAGCGCCTGGGCATTCCGACGCCCACGGTTGAACTGAGCGTGACGGAAGGTGGTTCGAGTCTCCCGGCGCAGTCCACAACGCTTACCGGATCAACGGCTGAAAACGTGAGTCTGGTTGCGCTCTACCCGACGAAACTTGATGGCGGAAGTTGGACGCCGGAGACGGTGACGACCGCCAACGTACAAATCAAACGCACAGCATAAAAGGTGTAATCATGCCCTATAGCTTCGTGGGACTCGGGGGAACCCGAGTTCAAAACGACCTGCGCACAATGGGTGCGTTTTCTGGAACGTCCACCAACATTCTCACAACCGGCAATGCTCCTTATGTCGGTGGCAACGCGCTGAACGTGCATTCCGCTGGAACTGCTGGCACTGCGGTGCCCGGTTCTGTCGCGGATTATTTCTGCTACCAGATGACCACCAAGACAAGTGCAGAGCTTTACGCACAGGGTGGATGGGGTTGTTCGTGGAAGGCGATGAGTTGGATCAACAATTCCGTTACTACCAATCTCACGTGGGATGGTCAAAATTATTGGCTGCCCACAACTAGCACGGTTTCCGGAAATTGGATCGGTAAAAGTCCAGACGGAAAAAGCTGGAATTTCGTGCAGATCGTGGGCGCGCAATCTCAGTTCACAACCCCAAGTGGCGGGATCGCCCTAAACGGTGTGTTTGGATATATCGACAGAGTTGGAGCGGCTGCCGTTGTTCGATACATGAGCGGCATGTCTATGGGAGCCACCACTATTGCGGTATCGGGCAACATTTCCGCGCGCAGCGGGTATGCCTCTGATACGCACGCGGTTTTTGTTGGCAATAGCGCTATCTGGGTGGCTACTGACATGTCAGGTCCGTGGACTCGGATTAACACCGCGTCTGGCGGTCTAATGAGTGTGACCAACATACCAGGAACGTCAACTTGGCTTGTTGCAGGTGGTGCCGGAAACATTTGGCGATCTACCGATAATTTTGCCACCGATCCTACATCGGTTGTTGTGGGTGTAGCTTCGTTTGCCAGTGTGGCAAGTTCTGGCACTTCCGCGATCATTACATCTACCACCAGCTATCGATCTACCGACGAAGGACTCACGTGGAACCCCATTACGTTCACCACGAATCCAAGCTCGTGCTTGGTAGCCTATGGCAACGGGAGATACGTTGTTTCTTCTGTGAACGGCACGACCATTCAGGTTAGTAATGATGACGGAGTTACGTGGGCGAACGCCGTGTCTCCGTTCCCTACACTTACGCGTTACGGAAACTTTTTCAATGCGGGTGCTACTGACGGTCTGAAGTTTCAGAATGGCCGTTTCTGGCTATGCGCTTCCAATCAAGAAAACAACAACTCACAGAACAACTATCTGCTTGCTAGTTCCGCAGATGGTTTGAACTGGGAATTGCATGTGTCTGTGCCACCGGGTGTTGCGAGTGGCACCGCCACCGCTTCTTGCCAAGGCGTATTTGCGGCGCAGAACGTGAGCGGTACACCGACGAATGCGAACACTTCTGTTGGTCTGGGGCTGAACGCATTTCCACCACTCACGCAAAACCATTACCCCACGTGGGTTGTGAACAATGCAGTGGTAGGTACAGGTGCACCAACGCAAACGCTTGGCGTGAATCAATGGCACGAGTATCAAATCTTCGGACGTCCGGCGACAACTACGAACGAATGGAACATCACGTTTATCATTGATGGGACCGCATACGGCCCGTTTGCGACAACCACGTTTGCCGCGAAATCAACGATGCCGCTGTGGTTCATGTTGGGTCGCGGCAACTTCTTCACGATCACGAGCGATATCGTTTTCTACGATTTCCCGCTTGCGCAAGACCCGGGGCTGTTGGGGCCTGATCTGCGTGTCTACTACGATCAACCGGCAACGGATGTGGCGGTAGAGTGGAATCCTTCCATTGATGGCGCGATGAACGCTGAGATGGTGGCAGTCACCAGCATCACGAACGCGCAAACCTACGTGAGTGAAGCGGGTGCGCCGAAGACGGATCAGTACACGATCCAAGAAACGGCGGTGCCTATCGGGTTCACCGTGCTTTCCACCAAGAACGAAGCGTATTTCTCGCGCATGCAGTCGGTTTCGACAGACGTATCAATCGGCGTTGAAGTTGATGGCGTGATTTCCGATGCTACGCCGCAAACTGTGGCATCGCCGGTGGGTTCGTGGACCTACGTATCGCAGACCGTGGACAACAATCCGCAATCGGGCACTGCCTGGACGCGCCAGAAACTTAACGAAGCGCAGATGCGAATTCGCCGCACCAGCTAAAGGGGGAAATCATGGCTGACGTGAAATCCTCTGCGGTATGGACGGAACTCGTTCTAGAAGAAGTCCCGCAACTGAATGGTGTGCGCGTTGAAGTTCTGGCGCTTGATACGTCATTCGTTCCGTTGCCTGAAGTACGTTCAACCATCGTTGGTCGGCATGCGCTAGTACAGGCACAGCAAACTATCGAATACAACGGTGTACGTGTCGAAGTGCTTGCCGACGACACGACGTTTGTTCCGCTGCCGAATTCGAAGGCATCTGTAGCTGGACGGTCTACGCTGGCACGTGCACCGACGCAGATTCCGGTGAATCGCTACGCCGTGGAAGTGCTGGCAGAAACGGACTTGCCGCCTATCCCTGCCGCACGTGCAAAAGCGCTGGAACTCGACGTGGTGTTTGAAGAAATTCCGACACCGCCAGTCAACATCTACACCGTCGAAGTTCTAGCAGGTTCCAGCTTCGAACCCGAAGCGCAAAATTTTATGGTGGAAGTTCTTGCGAACGACACGACCCCAAACAGCATCAGCCGATACGTGGTGGAAATTCTCGCGGACTCTACCGATCCGGTAAACCTGACGGGCCAACAAATCGTGTGGTTCTTCAGCATTCGATAAGGCATACGCGGGGGACTAAACACCCCCCGCTTTTTTCGAGGGAATTATGCCCTATACCTACTATGAAAGCTTTGGCAACGCCAAGGTCACAAACGATCTGAGCACGCGAGGGTATTACGTCGGATCGGCGGGGCGCACTCGCATCACTCGTCCGATGCCCTACGGCGGCGCAGCTATCGGCGTTCTCACTCCCAGCGCCGCAATAACCCAACCGGGCGCGAGCGCGAACGATCCGTTTTGCGCAAACCTGAGCGGCAAAACCATGTCCGAACTTTGGGCGTCTGGTGGATTCGCCTGCTATTGGCGCGGCGTGAACTGGATTCCTACATCTGCGCAATGTATGCCGTTGTGGATGAATGATCAATGGGTGTGGCCCGTCACATCCGCCCTCACAGGTTCGTACATCGGCACGAGTCCTGACAATCAGAAGTGGACGTTTTCAACGATTGGCGGCGCGCAAAACGTGTCCGCCGTTTCCCGTCCTGTTGCGCGTAGCAATCCAGTCTATGACTCGACTACGGGTCAAATGATGTGGCTGGACCAACTCGCAAACAACAACCTTGTGTGCCGCTACGGAACTCCTGCTCTTGGTTTTTCTGAGCAACTTGTGTTTGCAAGCACGAGCGCGCAAGCTGTGTGGTACGGCATGCTGAGCGATGGCGGCATCACTGTTGCTTTCGGGCAAGATGGAACGTTCAATCGTCTCATCAAATCAACCAACGGCGGTGCAGGTCCGTGGACACTGGTCAGCACTGGTGGCAACGTGATCATGATTTCCGCGTGCCGTAGTCAGGTGAATCCTGATGCATGGTTGTTTGCTGTCGAATCGAGCGGTTATTACCTGTCTCTTGATAACGCGGGCACCACCGCGTTTTCTGGCATTACTGGTGTATCAGCGCCACGCGCATTCGCTTCGTCGCCTACCAGCGTCGTTGCAGTTGGCACTGGTGGATCAATCGCACGGTGCACAACGTCCACGATGCTTTCATCAGAATGGGTGGCATCCACGATTACGCCAGCGCCGGGCAACATCGTTTATCGCACCGTCGCGTACGGCAATGGCGTTTACGTCGCTATCGGTGATAACGCAACGGCAGCAGTAAGCACCGACGACGGGATCACGTGGCAAAACATTTCGCCGTTCGCGGGATTCACCACTTCCAGCGTTGCTTATGGCGCTTCGGGTTTGTCGTTCCAGAATGGCAAATTCGTGCTTGTCGTTGTTGATGGAACTGTTGTTGCGGAATCCGTGGATGGTGTGACTTGGAACGTAGTGGGCTTCTACTACAGTTCGTCGCTGGGCGGTTCTAGCGATATCAACCCGATCACCGGCGTTTTCATCGCGCAGCAACCCAGCGGTACGCCGGTTAGCGCCGCAGGACAAACCGGGTTCACCATTGGCGGGACGATCACGCAGACTTCGCTATATACGGCGTATCGAATGAATCAGACCGTATCTCAGACGACGTTTCCGCCTGTTGGGGTGAATCAATGGCATGAATTTCAAACCGTGTGGCGTCCCACCGGAACATCTGGTCTTAGTTGGATCATTACGATGGTTCTGGACGATGTTCCGGTAACGTCGGTTGCTATTGATATGAACGCAACGCAGGCCGCAGGTTATCCGTGGTTCAACATGAGCCGTCGTGCGGTGTTCACGAACATCGGTGCGCTCGTGATGTACGAATTCGAAGGAACTTCGGATCAGACGGTTCTAGGCCCCGATCTTCGCATCTACGATTCTGCGCCAACATCAGATGATGAGACGGAGTGGAATCCGCTGAATGCCACGTTGTCGAATGCGCAAAACATAGCAACGGGAACGGTGACGAACCCGGCAACCTATGTGAGCGAATCGGGCGCAAACAAAGTGGACCAGTACAACGTTTCCAACACCGCGCCGTCGCTTGCAAAAGTGCTGTCGGTCAAGAATGAAGCGTTTTTCTCGCGCATGCTGAACAACCCGGCGTACGTGCAGGTCGGCACGGAGTATTCGGGAATCGACACGGATTCGATGCCCATACAGGCAGTTGCACCCGTGAATTCGTTCAACTACGTGTCGCAGGTTTTGGCAACAAATCCCGTGACAGGCAATCCGTGGACTCCGGCGCAACTTTCGAGCGCACGATTTCGGGTCAAGCGTGCGGACAGCACACCCATCACGACGATGCTCGTGCATGCGGATACGCAAACCGGCAACAGCACGCCGTATGCGATCAACGTTGGTGGCGGCACGAACGCGCTGCTAGGTTCTGCTGCGGTGATCACCACTGATTCGAAATTCGGCACAGGATGTTTGCAAATCCCTTCGGGTTCGAGTTGTGCGTTTTCTGGTGCATTCGGTGGCCCAGGTAATGGCCTAGGTCTGTACGACTGGACGATTGAATGCTTCGTGAAAACTACATCCACCGCTAACTCTGTCATGTGGTCTATGGACACCGCAGCTTTCGGCAGTAGCTTCGGCGGAATCCTGATGGCAACTTCAGGACTGTTTGTGTCGAATTCTGGAACAGCCTGGGATTTGTCCGTTCCTGCGTCATTCAATAACGGCCAGTGGCGACACGTTGCTGTATGTCGTCTGGGGTCGTTGTTCTATGTGTGGGTGGATGGTAATCCGGCCAGTGGATCACCAGCGGTTAACGCAGGCCCAATCAGTCAGCGCGGCAACGTCGGTGTGCTTTCGTTCGGCTCTACTTCTGGCAACGTGTGGCCCGGCCTGATTGACGAAATCCGGGTTTCGCGCGGTTGTCGTTACACCACCGCATTCACACCGCCCACCGCACCATTCACATCGTAAAGGGGAAACGTTATGGCTGACGCATCCCTATTTGCGATCAATGAAGAAGTGCTGTTGACCGAAACAATTCCTGCAAACGGGTTCCGTGTCGAAGTGCTCGCGCTCGACACGACGTTTATCCCGTTTCAGGAATTGAAAGCGGTAGCGGCGAATCGTCAGGTGCTGGTGCAGATTGTTGAACCGAAAGACGTGAACGCGTTCATGGTCGAAGTTCTGGCCGATGACACCGGGTTCGTTTTTCCGGACGATCTGAAAGCAACATCAGCAGCACGTCAGACGCTAATTGCAATGCCGTTTGCACGTCCATTGAATTCGTATCGTGTCGAAGTTTTGGCCGAAACAGTCCTAGAACCGCTGCCTGCTGCGTCAGTATTTGCGCTTGACGAAGAAATCATTGCTGTCGAAAAGCCCACGCCACCGGTCAACAATTACGCAATTGAGGTTTTGGCGCAGGGCGCCTTTGAGCCCGAAATCAACACCCTAGTTGTGGAAGTTTTGGGCGATGACACCACTCCGAATTCTGTCCAGCGTTACGCAGTAGAAGTTCTCGGGGATTCTACAGATGACGTTGCGCTGACGAATCAGCAAATCGTTTGGTTCTTCAACATTAGGTAAAAGGAAACATCATGCTTTACGAAGGCTTCGATAAAGAAGAGCTCCGCACACTAATCCAATATTTAGACGAACCTGTGGCGATTGCCAATCGGATCTTAACTACTGAAGACATTGAAGATCCAGAATATTTTCACGGTTGGATTTTTGAGCCGGAATGGTATTCGACCCAAGTGATTTCTTGGGGTCCAGGTGCCGTCAGCTCCAATACTTCAGTACTTCAGCGCCTAGTACCCCCTATGGGTTGGGTTCCAGCACCAGTTCCAGAGCCTAAGGATCTAACTCCAGAAGACTCAAGTGAAGTTTAATATGTCACTGGACCCCGGCCTTAATCATACACACTCAGTATGAACCAGGGCTTCTACAGATTCTTCTCCCCACTAACCATACGTGTTACCGTTCTATGAATGGTACTAGGTTCCCCGGTGAAGATTAAACCTCATAGAAGAGAGACTCATGTATGATTAATGTCTTGACCCACGCTTCATCGAGACCTCCTCGAAGGGAAGATTCGACCTTGATCCTTCCCGATACCAATTATGACATGAGTTCCTATTCTTACACGGAATATCATTTGGATCAGGATCGGGTGCTTACGTGTCAGGCTACTCAACTGCTGATACTCCAAGCATCTGATCCTGTCACCGTAGTTGTGACCCAGGCTACTGGAACTGTTACGTTTGACGTAAAGAATCTCCTCATAACGGACATTCCAATGGTTAGCTTTACGGTAGCCGTTGCCGATAACGTAGAGTCCGACATCCGCATGTTTCATAAGGCGCTCGTGTCTTAACTTATAGGTATACACATGGCTACATCATCTATTTCTCTATCCGCGAGCCCCGCCCGTCACTCACTGATGATGCAGGTGGATGTTGGTACAGCAACTGCCCAGCTCCGTCGCAATATCGGACTTTTCAGTGCAAATTACAGCTCTGCTAAAGCGATCACCAATTCTTATCTGGAACTCCAGCCCGGTGAGAGCATTACAGGCCCTATGACCAGCGGGTTGTTTATAAAGACGAACAAAGTTCTAACCTTTTACGCGGAACGCCCGAATCCAGACCCTCCAATTTCGTACGTGATTAACCAGCTGAGTTTTGTCGATTACGAAATTACTACATTCACTATAACCAATTCAACGTTGGATTTAGCGATTGTCCAACTCTCGTACGCGTCTATTGTACCTCAATTGAACGAGAATCCAATCACAGCCCCAGTTCTTACTGTCAACGGCCAAGCGCCGGACGCCAGTGGCAATGTAGTAGTGGACACTGGAGTTATGACTGTGAACAGCATCGTCCCTGGCTCTCAGGGTATCCCCGGTGACGTGAACGTTACTGATGAAGGCACCTATCAGAACTAAAGGAAAATCATGGCTAATAAATTTCTACATTTGCGCTCTGGGATTCAGGGTACGGCTCCTACACCGGCTCAAATTGAGGTCGGTCAGATCGCGATGAACTACAATGATGAATATCTATTCATCTTGAATTCGGCTGGCGAAGTGGTCGTGATCAGTAGCGCTGCCTCCGTTACCCGTGCCGACTCGTCTGTGGTAAGCGTAAACACTGTACTCCCGAATTCTTCGGGTGCGCTTACGTTGGCTCCAGCGGACATCGGTGCTAACGGGGTGGTTCCAATTAATGGCTCTGGTAAGATTGACACGCAATATCTACCAGAAGCTCTGGTAGGTGCTGTCACGTACCAAGGCACTTGGGACGCCTCCGCCAATACACCGACACTCGACGATCCCACTACAGTGAAAGGATGGTACTACGTCGTAACTACGGCAGGTACTCAGTTCGGTAACGACTACGGTGTCGGGGATTGGGTGATCAGTAATGGTATTGAATGGCAGAAGGTAGACGCCATTGACGCTGTTACGTCAGTTGCCGGAAAGACGGGCGCTGTGGTTCTGGCCGCAGGTGATATCGCCTCGGGTATTTTCGCCTCGGCTCGACTCGGCTCAAATCCAGGTAATGACTTGGTACTTACGACGGACGGCACTGGTGCCACTGTTTGGGCCGCGAAGTCAACCTTGAGTGGCGTTACATCAGTGGGTCTTACGCTGCCTGCTGAATTCACTGTCACAGGTTCCCCAGTGACTGGAACTGGAACTCTGGCTGCTACCAAGGCGGCTCAAACCCAGAATACGGTATGGGCTGGTCCTGTTTCCGGTGCAAACGCTGCTCCGACGTTCCGCGTTCTGGATACAGCTGATATTCCGGATCTAGACACTGCGAAAATCATCTCAGGGATATTTGACACGGCTCGACTCGGCTCAAATCCAGGTAATGACTTGGTACTTACGACTGATGGTACTGGTGCTCCTGAGTGGGTCGCAAAAACCACATTAGGTACGGGTACAGTCACTAGCGTCGCTATGTCAGTGCCTTCCACGCTGCTCGCGGTTGGCGGTTCTCCAATCACTACTAACGGCACTCTTGCTGTGACTTTACCCGCGCGTGCTGCGAATTTGGTTTTCGCAGGTCCAACGACTGGTGCGGATGCTGCGCCTGCGTTCCGTGCTTTGGTAGGTGATGATATCCCGACGCTAGACGAAGGTACGTTCTAAATAAGGATGCTGTATGCCTATCTATCATCTTCTGTATAGGTCGGCCACAGCAGCAGTCGTCCCGGAAGCAGTTAACAGGCCTTCGGGACGACTTGCTATAAACACGACAGATGAACGGTTGTATTTTCGCAATACGGCGGGCACTGTCGTGGAACCTGTGCCTAGAGCCCAAGAACTCGGGCTTACTCAAGCGCAGATAGACGACTTGTTTGTGTTGGCTTCTACAATACGGGCTTAAGGATCCTATCTTAGACAGACGGAGTTGTAACTTGGAGTTTTGTAATGCCTATCTATCACTTATTGTATCGGACGCAAACCGCGAGCACTGTTCCGTCTGCGGTTGATATGCCTGCCGGTCGATTGGCGCTCAATACAACAGATGAGCGCATATTCTTTCGGAATACTGGTGGGTCTATAGTTGAGCCTCAGCCCCGAGCCCACACTCACACTATTTCCCAGATTACGGATCTCAACAAAGGTCTGGCTAACGGGGTAGCGTCTCTAGATGCGAACGCTCAAGTCCCACTTTCCCAGATTCCCCCGGCTCCGATTAACACCGTGGCTGGGACTTCTGTGACTATAGGGACTACCGTCGGCACGAACGTGGTGTCCGGGTACTACACTCGATTCACCTCAGCCTCGGCGGTTACTGTCACAGTTAATACGGGTGTGGCAACCGTTGGTCAAGAATTCCATATTCGCCAAGCTGGGGCGGGCTTGGTAACTCTAGTGGCTGGATCTGGCGTAACAATCAACGTTCCATTCCAAGGGACTCTTGCTCTGGCTGGGCAAGGTGCAACTGTTACTCTGAAGTGTGTTGCCTCAAATACGTACGATTTGTTCGGACTCGTAAACGCGGCTTAACACGGATAGTTTTATACTGTTACCCCTGGAAGGATTTATCATGAGATTCGCAGAACGTATCTTGGCAGAGCTTCCGAATCGTCCGAATCGACCTGATAAGCCCGATTGGATCCGGAAAGCCGAGCGCCACCAAAAGCAAGAGCCGGAAAAGATCAATAAGGTGCCTGAAGGTACATTTGAGCAAATGAGCCCTTCCCAGATTGCTCAGGATATCAAGACAAAGAGTGATAGTTTTGAACAAGCTATCAGTCGCATCCAGTATTATATCAACCGTTCAGGGGATCGGTTGACGGAAGCTGACAAACAAAAGATGGATAGGGTTAAAGAATCCCTATATCGATCTTACGGGCGCGAGCTTCCGAAGAATTCCTACGGATCGTAGGATGTATTACTTTTTGTAGGAATTAATAAGATGGACCCTCTCGATTATGCCTCTGAGAATGAACAGATCTTTAATGACAAATCTGTTCAGACTATACGTGACCAAGCGAAACGTCGTCTTCTATATTCAGGCTACTGCCGATATTGTGAAGAATATGTTCCAGAACCTCAAGTGTTTTGTGGCCCTGAATGTAGGGACGACTGGGAGCACGAACAGAAGATGGAGGCATTGAATGGGAAACGTTAACCCTAAATAGAGTTGAGGTGTGTTATGGCGGTAATTGATCGTTACGAGGCTCGCGTTACCGATAGTGGTATCCAGATTTTTATCGGTGTTGATTCAGAGACCCCGCAAACTACGCTGGTCGAAGGTCAAGGCTACGACGTGTTCATAGATTTCTATGACACGATTAATACGTTCCTTACGCCGTACATGAACCCGGAGCAGTATACTCCAATTCAGTCTATTTTAACTCAGGATGTTTACCGCATCGACATAGATGACCAAGGCGTAACTCCTTAATGCTCGTTCAAAAGCCCCTGTGGACCATAATCCACAGGGGCTTTTCTTTTGACTACGTACTTCTGGCTAGTGAAGCTTTACGTCTCTTGTCGAGCTTTCATTATGGCTTTCACCAACTCCATACGGGTCGGCAATGCCTTGGAGTCTACTGCCTTCACGATACGATCCCGGAAACCCTGTATCAGAATTAGCCGAGTTGCGCGTTTTTCATCGAATTCTGCGCATTTAGCCTCAATTCCTTTAACCACATCTTCCACGCTGGTCTTGGAATACTCTGAGATAGCTTTGAGGAAAGGGCCTACTTTAGTCTGGTCCACGCGCCACGCCGTAGCTTCGCGTCGCTGATCCTCCCAAGTGTAGGATTCTGCCATGGAATACTTATCATCCGGGCGGGGCATCTTAATGTCCTCCAGAAGAACAAGCAGCTCCATCTTGGCATCTTCAAGACTCAGGCCGCGTATGTCTTTAACCATTTCCCACGCGAACCCGTTAAATGCCGGGACCAGCCCCGCAGCGGATTCAGGCGGAGCCCAGACAAAGCCATTCGCTAGAGGATTAGCAGACTCTTTGGTTTCACCTGTGCTGTACCCATTTTCGTCGAATAGATGATAGAGTTTTTTCATGATTATTGCCATGTGAGTAGATAGATGGTTAGAGCACGGTGTGCCGTAATTTGCCAGGAGGCCCCTTGGTATCCAACTAGGGTCACACCTTCACCACCACCATCGGAGTCACCCGCAGTAACTTGAATACCATTGATCGCTCCTGTAATCCAGGGATCCTTACCGCTGTTCCGAGCATAGACAGTAGCGCCATCATGTGGGAATACTCCAGTAGCGCCCGCTGGAACCAGGGTTCCAGTACCGCCTCCAGATGAGCTACTGCCTGTGAACGCTCGCCATGGACTCCAGTTACCATTGTCATACATGCGCCACCACATTTGACTATCCGGATCTGTATCGGATACAGTACGTTGGGCCGGGAAGAACTGCTGGCAGATGACACTATTCGTGTTCACCATATTACTTTGACGCAAACGACCGCCCCGAGTCGTTTGTGGTGGCAGATTCAATGGTCTGTTGGTATCCGATATCGTGTACTCACCACTAATGAGGCCAATATCATTAAGATTGGTCCCGCTACCCAATACTGAGTTGTTTCCGTTGACATTGTGTACCAGACCGAATGTCTCGATAACCCCTGGAGTATTGACTATCAAACCACTACCTGCTCGAACAATACCAGGAACCGAATTGGTGGCTAGTGGCAGAGTCTTGTAGTTAACACTCTCGTACACACGCAACGCACTTCCAATCGCGGGCAAGTCTGACAGGGGTGCTGGATTCAGATCGAACCTGTAATTACTACCGCCCGCATTAACGAATTGGGACACTGATCTGAAATAGCCATCCGCGAATTCCAATACGTATTTGCGGTTGATAGTGGTTAGGTCCGAGGCTAGAAACCCAGAGGCGGCCACAGTGACGGATGTAGACGTGGCGTTAACTACTGTCGTATTACGGAACCACGGATAGTTCGTGCCTACGGTCCACCTAGTGTCATCCGATTTCGTAAGCAAGCTGGAGCACCGAGCGCCATCAAGTTCCCGAACTAGAGCAAGGGGTACGTCTGGGTTAGCACTGAGTCCTGGGGGAACCACATCGGACCACAGATCGTACTCAACCAATTCTTGATTAGTCACCGTGCTGAATTGGAAGATGGCGATGGACTGTTCCAGCTTAATTAGGCAATGGAACGTCTCAGACGTAGCAACGTTGGTTCCAAGTGAACTGTATTTCGTCTGAGGTGTGTCGAACACAGCTTTCGCGAAAAGAACCTTGTTGCCACTGGAGTCTTCATTGAAGATCCCAACTTCTCCGTACTCAAACGGACCCGCATCCGGAGGGATCTGGCAGACAATGTCTATAGTGTTGTTACCGACATTACGGTACTGAGTGGGTGCGCCCGTGTACAGCAGATTGCCGTTCAGGCCCGTGTCGTTGCGGGTCGGTGTGTACCCGAAGGCGTCACCAACTCGGAATTCTACGATATTGATAAACGGGCCGGTGGGCGTAGCTACAGAAGCTGCCGCGAGGCCCGCGTTAGTCACAAGCATTAAGGGAGTGGGCATCTTACTTCCTTTTAGAACAGACGGCTGCTCAGAACATTAAGTGGGCGGGACTGCTGGTCACGAACCAATCCTGAGACATAATTGCGGAACCCGAACTGAACGTCTGACAGCAACGGGAACGAGGTTAGGGTATTACCCTGAGGAAGTGTTCCTAGTGTGGCATCACTCCAAGTTAGTTCCATCAGGCCGGAACCATTGCTGGACGAGGCTGCCGACGGAAATACTGGAATGGTGTACGGTTGCTGGTCACCGCCTGGGAAATCTCTATACATGTGAATGAAATGAACACGAGAAGCTAGTTGCGGAGCGCTCATGGCCGCAGAAGCATCCGCTATAGCCCCTTGGATAAGGAATTGCGAGGCGAATTGGCGTAAGTAAGAACGGCCTCTGCCAGCCACACCCATAACCCCGCCTACACTGTTCTGGTCTGTACGATTAATAATGGATCCGTATAGATCAAGCGTTGCTGGATAGCTGCTTACGTTGTAATGGAAATCCATCAATCCATATGCAGAATTGGCCGGAGACCCCGCCGGAACCGCCGCCAAGTTCAGTTGGATACCTTCCAGACGCAGAGTTCCGCTATCGAATCCGTTACTGACATACTTTCCATTTACCAGACTAACTACCTGTGTGATGACTGGTCGGCTCACGTTAGCCATTGATGCCGGTAATGCAGTACCATTGATAAGTGCCGAGTTGTAGTCACCGTACACTGGATCGCCGTAAAAAGATAGAGTCAATGACGACAGTGCTGGAATAGTGCGACGACCCGTTAGTGTAAACGTTTCGCCTGCCTTCAGGGCGATTACGGTGTTGGCCCCTGGATTTGACAGGTTGAAGTTCAAGACCTGAGTCACTGCGTAGTCAAGGGTTTTGAACGGAGCCGCTTTCGTGCCGTGTAACAGATCATCAACTCCAGCCGCCGCTACGTATACGGTGCTCGCGATAAACGTAGTACCGACATACAGGCCATCGGCTCCAGCGCGGAGTTGGTTATTTGACGCTGTACTGATAGCAATCGCCTGTGGATTTATTGTATCCACAGATGGGTCGAGTGGCTTGTGCGCGTTATCTTTGTAAATGAGTGGATTCTGTAGAGCCATTTTCTTTCCTTACCAATACGGTGTGAACAGCCCGGGACTAATCTCGTACCAGCCTACCGGATTGGTCAGGTAAGCTGTTCGTGTCCCGATTGTTCGGGCACTGACTGATGAATTTACGGTTGTCGTTGGGACCGCTGTCCAGACTGGGACTCGTCCTGGTCCTCCGGTCCCACCTGGAACCTGAATATATTGAACAGGTCCCATAAGCATAGTGTAAGAAGCAGGATCATCTGGATCACCTGTCGGATTTCCTATAACGGTCGTCGGTAAAGTGTCGGAAGAGGCTACTACGCGCTGCTCCGTCGTGTAGACAACAATAGAGCGACCTTGCGTATCTAGGAACCATGACGAGGGTTCCATTAACACATACGCCGCGTTGAAATCTGGCACTCCTGCAGACAGAGCCCTAGAAGGCTTACCCGGCTGTAAGTTAGTGCGTACCGGGGAAGGGCCTCCGTACTGGCCTTCTGTAGACATGGTCACACCGTGGTCACGATACATGCCCAAAGCTACAATGGTCGTCGTATCATTTTCTGGCAGAAGTCTATCCACCACCGGCATGTAGAACGCATTCTCGATGGAGCGCAGTACCAGATTGTAGTTTGCAATCTCGTAGAAGAATTCAGCCAGGGTCTGTACGGTAAGGCCCCCAAGTCCACCGGTAGCCGTGATTTGCACATGCGTCGTTGGATACCACGTGCCGCCTTCCCATATAGGCGTCCCCGGAGGTGTGCCGTCGGAATTCTCCAGGGTCATGTTGTTGTAATTGTTCGGGTCGGGCGTATTTTGTGACCAGAAGTTTTCAACAGACAGGTCCGCAATCAGGCAGAAGTTAATAAACTCGATGAATGCTTGTGTACCCTTACCGAACCAGTAGTATCCAAGATATCTGGATACGACTAGATAGTTTTCATCGGTCAGAATGCCAGCGCTCTTGAGTTTCATCCCCAGCATGTTAACTTGCTTTACTAGGGTTTCCCGCTCATGGATAGACCAATCTTGGAGCGGAATCATCTGGTTGTCCAGAATCTCCTGCTCCATAGCCGGGTTAGTGATCCACACGTTGCGGATATTTACCAGAGCCTTGAACGCATTGTCGAGCTCTATACCCCAAACCGTATCAATACTGTCCGAGAAATCCGTGTAGTACGGATTCAGGGCCATATACGGGGGCCATAGAATAGACCTAGGGACTTTAAACCCTAAACGTCTCTGTATGGTGTATTCGTCAGCCATTTTCTACCTCATGCATTATCCAAGCGCTCCGGATTACCGTCGAGTTTGCGTTGGCGCTCTGCAAAGTGTACTCGCACCGTAAGATTGCGCAATCGGTTGTATCGAATCGGGGCTAGACTTAATGTATTGGGCAATCCACCCGTGGGTGTGATAGAACCGTCATCTGTGAATTGCACCGGTGGGCCGTTCAGTGTTGCCGGAATCGTGGCAATTAACCCAAGAGCTCCACCTTGGCGACCGTACACTCGATATGAAACTGCTCCAGGAACTTCATTCCATGTGAGCTTAATTGAGTTGTTAGTTGCTGCGCCTGTGATCTGTGGGTTAATCCAGTAATTAGGAGGACCCGCATCCTGGGCATTCGTTACAGCCACTGAATACGAATATACCAGCGGTCCAAGTGTACCTGTTCCTGGAACGATCTCATAGGTAACGTTGGCGGCGCTAGGCGCGTTAACTGTCATTGGAGCGAGCGGGGCGTTGACAATAACGTAGCTAACCTGTCCTCGATTTGCCTTCTTAATAGCGACAATGATATCGCTATTAAAGTAATCTGTCATGAGGATTCCGGGCTGCGGAGCTAGCAGATTAACGATTGCCTGCTCGCTCAAAGCCTGCACTTGCGACAGAGTTGCCGTGTTAAACGCATACACGTCTACATCTATGTCACGATCAAGAGGAATAGCATCAAACCATACGAATCGGGTGCTGTACATAGTAACCCGCTGCATTTGGTCAATGAAGTCTTGGCGCTGGCCTTGTGTCCATGGGCTATCCGTTAGAGCACTAACGCGGATAACGTTCATGTACTGCAAGTCCATAGGGTCGATCTCGCGCTGGGCTTGCGTAACTGCGTCTACAATGCCTGGATACGTATTGACCTGAGCAATGTATTGACTGCGAGTCACTGCACTCTGATACGTACCGAACGAGCCAGAGGCCACGTTCTTATATACGACCACATTCTTGACTCCAGAACCCCCACTAGGACTGGTCGTTGCCGTTCCAGTAATTTGGGGGAACCCGTCAATGTTTACGCGCTTGCCTTGCGTAGCTGCGCCATTGCTGTCTGAGCCGTTGGTCACAACGTAAGTGACCGCTACGATGTCGTTTGTTTGTGGAACAGAACCAAAGCGGCTATTCCCGAACTGCACATTGAGGCGACCGTCTGGCAATGTCAAATCTGCAAAGGCTGGTTGACCCTTATAGTTCCACAGTACCCCGAATGACTTGTTGATGAGAGTTCCATTGATACGGACTTGGGTATCAATGTCGCTGACGTTAAAACCGTCTTCTGGGCTGATGAATGTTTGGTAGTCTGAACCCAGGCCCGAGATCATAAAGGAGATTACAGAACCTTGAGCCAGTTCCACATTGATAGGCTGACCTGCCGTCATCTCGACTTGCTCACGGTTGAAGAACTTAATTCCGCCGATGGTCATCTGGGTGTACGGGCTTAGGGTCAAACTCATTGTTGAGGTGAGTGACACCGTAATCTGGGCCGGTAACTTACGGGTCATGCGTAGACCCTGCATCGTAGTAATAGACCGGATTGCATCGTCTGCCAGTGCAGTTTCTGCAAAAGCGTCTTCTGACGAGCGGATGATCTTAGCACTATCCAGTGCCCCAACCGTCGAGATATACTCGATGATGGTTTGTGAGGTCTGGGTGGTCAGCTGACCTTTCCAAGTACCCTTATTCCTCAGATCGTTGTTGAATTGGGTGATGAAATCGTCCACTTCAACGGTTAGGTCTGATAGCTTAAGAACTTCTGCCATGGTTGTGTCCTTATTGGGCCAGAACAAAGTCTTGCATACCTCGTTCCTGACTTATGTTTACTGTGTACGCCAGCCGGATTCTATATCCAGGAATTTGGAAATCTGGCAGAACGGAAGTGCCTGCATAGTCAATTACTATGCGCGGCTCCCACCGTTCAATAGCTTGGATGAAACCCATCTGGACAAGAGTTGCTGTCCCGGAATCAATAGGCTCTTGCAGCAACTGATACAGAATCGATCCGTATGCCGGTTGGAACGTTCTAGAGCGGGCTCCGATGGGGCAGTTTAGTAGATTGAAGAGCGAGCAGTACGTAATGCTCTGCTCATCCGGCAATCTGTCTGGAAGCCCATTCATACCTAACAGGGTATTGACGTCAATCCATATAGCTCCGTCAAGTTGAAGCTGGTACGGAGTTAAAGGTGCTGCCATAATCTTCTCCTATTAGGTTCCGGCAATCGGAGGACCTGAATTACCTTCCGGGGTGCCGTGGATGTGACCACTGATACTCACGTCGTTCGAAGTGAAGATACCATTCGTATGGGTAACGTTTCCTTGGAACTGCGCAGACACACCACCTCCAGTATCACCCTCGACAATAATCCCAGCCCGCACTCTCAAAAGACCTAGGATACTGGTTGGTCCCGTTATAGTGGTGCTCGGGCTGTCTATGAGTACAGAGTTGGCATTTACTACCGTAGGTCCAGTCGAGTCTAGGATTGTCGGGCCGATAGATTCAATCGTTGTGCCCGTTCCAGAGTGAACATACGTAGACCCTTGTGTAACGATCGACGTATCACCTTCTGTGTTGATCGACGTATTGCCCTGGATGTTGATCGTGACATTACCTACAACCGTAGCACTTAAATTTCCCGAATTGTCAATCTCGTACTCGGTTCCGGAGTGGTGATGCCATGTCCACGTCCCATTTTCCATGTCTACAATGAGGTAATTTCCGCTGGGGTCTTGATATCCCCAGACACTGCCGCTTGCGAACCTGGGATCCTTGTGCGCATTGTGCAGCATATACCCCTTGCAGATGGGGTACGATTGATTGCCGTCCTGGAATTCTATGATAGCCAACGACCCGAGCGCCGGGGATCCATACACCCCAAAGCCCGGACCTACTCCGAACGGGCTCGCCTTTTCCATGCCGACCCAGGGTCTCCCAGACCCCTCGGAAACCAATTCTGGAATCTCCACTTGAAAACGATTTATCCCAAGTGGATCATCCAGGCTTACTACCGTTCCGACGAATCGTTTGTTCCGATAGTCTTGAACGTTATTATTTAACTGATCGTTAAGGGTATTAAGTGACATTGCTATTATCCTGTAACGTTCGTACCGTGACGGTAGCCTTCAAAGTACTCGGAATACGCCGCACCCTCAATCCGTATAGCCTTGGATGTGAGCCTATAGTTGCCGGACCAAGAGTTATTGATCTCGTGGTCTTCAACTTCACGGTCGATGAAGTTGAATGTATCGAATAGGTTTAGATTGGTGGGCCATACCGACAGAAAATCCACACCCGCGCTCATTAGATTGCGATAGCGCTGATTCTGATAGTACGCTCTTTCGTATGACTCGTGGACATTGCCAAAGTCAATTGGTGAATACATGACAAATCCTCTCTGAGCCACGTTCTTGGCTTCTTCAGAGAAGAATGGAGACTTAGAGTTCGGGAAGAACACTACGTCCTTGTAAGTCTCTGCTCCAGCAATTGCGGATTGACGCACCCGGGCATGATTGTACCCAGTCAGTAGATTGTTTAGGCCCGCATTGTTCTTAGGCACATAATCTGTGACCATGCGCTTACCTTCAACGTATTGACCTAGTACAACGTCTACAATGGTGTTAGGGTCAGGGGTGCTGTTCATGTCCCGGAGCATTAGAGTCCCATCTAGGGTTAGCCCAGACATGATAAGGGAGCTATCTGACGCATACGCATATTCCACTGTCTTTTTAACGAACATAGAATACGTTCGGTTCTGTGGTAGCCACAACTGAGAGTCGTTGGTCGTGATACCATCGTACTTGAGCCCGCACGCGGCAGCTACCTCTCCGAGAACATAATTAGACGTACCCTGGATTCCAGTGCTGCTCGTCTGTAGCCAGTATTTCTGGTAATCTAGATACGCGTCAATTTGGTACATAGTGCCGATTGTGGCCCGGAAGCTCTGGAACTTGAAAACCCGAAAATTGTAGATTTGACTATCCGAGTTACCCATAGCCTTGATGACGACACTGATTGGGGTTCCGTCCTGTACCAACGTCGATTTGCTAATCATCTCGATTTCGTCGGTTAGCACCAAGTGCATCGTAGGTATGAGTACCTTGATACTCATGTCGATCTGTAGAGAATTGAGAACGTTAATTCCCTGAAGCGGAAATTCAGTGCCACTTAAGTAGACACTGATCTCCATACGGTCCTTTAAGACGTAACCCATGCGTTTACCCCATTAGATAATACGTGACACCACTTGGTTGTTCTGCTGTGCGCTCAGCCATGCGATGATGCCTGCTTGGGTCGGGATTCGGAACGTCATACCCGTATAGACATCTTGGATCGGGTCGGACAATCCGTTATAGTGGAGCAGCACTCGCCAGAAATCTACTACCCCGTATTTCTCGTACGATAATCCAGGTAGATTCGCAGACTGGCTGTCGGTCAAGACAATGATTTCCTGAAGCGGCACACTGAATCGGATATTCTTGTACGCAGATTTCCAAAGGGACCGCGCATCACGAGTATTGTCTAAGGGTGTGAATTTGGACCACGTGTAATCCTGAGCCATGAGTCACTCCATTATGTGTTGTTGCGAGACTTGAGCGCGTTGGATACGCCCGAGTAAATACTGTCAATAGCGGACGACGCTGCGTTCTTGACACGCTGCACCGTCTGGGTAACAGGCTGTATGAACGAGTCGATCTTGTTCGACACTTGCTGTACCGCAGTATTTACTTGACCAACTGCTGGACTCAGGCCCTCAAAACTACCTATAGCCGTACCCCCAGCAACTCCCATCAATGGAGTCGTTGATCCACCCGCGCCATTCTGGTTAGCGGGTTGCCCTGGGCCTGTAAAGATTTTGGTTAGATCAGCCTGAGTAATCATGAACAGCGGTTTGAAACGCACGGCGACTCGGGCGTAGTGGGGTAGTCCGTTTACATCGAATTGTGATTCAAATGTAGTCTGAACGTTAGTCACTACGACACTGTTAAAGTACATATAGTTTCCGATCTTGATTGAGATACGGTCATCTATGTATTGGTTGAAGTAGTCTGCTGTGCCTATGGAAGGAGTATCCGCCGCATCTTGGCTCTGGCTGGCATCCTGGGTGCCATTCGTCACCGTATTGGACGGGTCATTCATGCCACATACCTTCTGCTGACCCGGTCCTGCATTGGGGTTTACCGCTGCAAACGATCCGTTCAGGTTTGGACCAGTTCCCGGAATGCTCTCCCCGGCTGAGGTATTCTGCTGGGCTGTAGTTGCTGGGTCCGTGGCCTGACCTGCCTTGTTCCAAGTCTCAGAGATAATCGCTTGACCATCGGTTAGTAGCTTGTCAATTAGTTCCTTGCCAATCTTTGGCCCGGGACTGGTGAGCAGACCCGCTCGGTCCGATGTAGGGGTCGTTAGACGCAGTAGCTTCAAAACTTGTTGGCGAACTTCTAGGTCTGGATCGCGCTCTGCCTGAAATTCAATCTCTAGACCTAGTTCTGTCTCTGTCGAACCTTGCCAGAATTGTGCCGTTAAGCTTTGAGTAACCAGTCGGGCGGCGACCCCTACTCGAAGGATCGTGTCGATCATTTGGTTGCCCGTTAGACCACCAGTAAACGGTGCAGCATATTGTGAAGCAGCGTCATACATGAACGACTCCGGCATTGGAGCTTGAATAATGACCGGGCTTGCGCTGGAGGTTGGGTACTGCATTATGGTTATGGTGTAGTTCTCATTGACCTGACTTGGGTTGGAGCCAGAGGCCCCCGGCGTAGACGCTGATGAAGCTGCAAACATGGTTATTCCTTACGTTGGTTTGACCGGAACTACTATCGGTGTACCATTCAGATCCGCGTACTCGTTGTCCGGCTGAGTGTATCTAGCAGACGCTGGGGGTGTCTGGGTTGGATCGTCCGCTGTCTGGTCTGGCGGCGGTGGGTTTGACGTGACAGGAGGTCCGGCTGATACCGGCTTGCTCTGAACCTGGGTCTCTTCATTTGCAGCTTGCTGAATCATATTCAGGTCTGCGGCAAACATATTGTATATCTGCTGATATGTACGAGCGTTGCCGTTTCTGTCGTAGTAAACCCACTGGTTAGCCCCTGCTTCTGTAGGGAAGTCTGTGGCAGCGATACCATTCGGATTATTCCGTAGATTACGCAGCCAACGAGCACCGCCTGCAGGACCCATGAAGTGACCTAAATACAGATCGGTTGCAGACGGATTGCTCACAACCTTACTGATGGATGGCCAGATTTCATGTTTTATGTATGCCGCACCCATGATAGCTGAAGCTAATGGGTCATCTCTGCTTGCATTCTTTGGAACACCGTATTGATCACCGTATTTCCGTAGTACTTCATTCCAAGTACTCGGTATGAACTGAAACAGACCCGCAGCTCTGGAGGTGCCTGGGCTGGCAACTTCACGGAAAGTAGATTCCTTATAGGCGATAGCGTTCAGGATACCTACGTTGACGCCTGTTCTTCTAGAGGCCTCATCGATAGCGGCCTTCACATTAGCACTGCGCTTTTCGGCCAGGATTTTCCGGCCTAGGCTCAAGCGTTCCGGAGTAACTTCTGCAGACGCTGGGGCGTTCATCGCTGTAGCTGTTGCAACCGCAGACCCTGGCCGTACCGGACTTCTTCCTAGAGCAGATTCCAATCCTAGATACTTTTGTTGCAATACCTCCCAATTAAGACTTCCATCAGTATTGAACAATGGGTCTTCCGTTGTTCCTCGCTGTGATATCTGTTCCCCTACTGTCTTGGGGTTATCTCGTTTGAAAAAGGTACGGTATAGAAAATAGGATAAGGCTGTACCTGAGATTACCCACCCGACGGGGGTCATTAGGAGTAAACGACTTACCCCAGTCATCAGAGGTATGGCTATACGCTCAACCATGAACCTACCTGCGGTGAAGATAGCTCTACGAGCCACTGCCGCCGCAAATACGCCCATGCGTGCCAGTATTACCCCAGCGTTACTAAGGAGTCCAGAGGCCAGAGTACTGACCCCCGCTAGTATCCCAAGGCGATTCGACGAATCCTCAGTTTCTGAGCTTCTAGCGATAGCCCTGGTTATACCCCGCATGGGTAGAATGTGCTCATCCATACGGGCCTGGACCAAAGCGTGTATAGCCATGTCCATAACTTCTAGCGGGGTATCTCCGTCCTTGTCTTTTCTATTTGCGAGCACTGTTCCCAGTAACCCGTCTTCGGCTAGTACGTCGGACGGTCTCATTTCTTACCTCACTTAAACAACATGCCAACGTTAGCCATCCCCATAGACCCGTCAATAGACGGACGATAGTGCAAGTTTGCAATGTTTGGAATAGCTCCGCCCACCGCCTGACCTGAACTGCCTCCGCCCGATACTGTCTTAGCAGCCGCGTTAGTCGGTCCACTAGTCACAGGTTCTGTGAACGTAGGCCGTACCACCGGATTAACCGTAGTAGACGCAGTCGCTAGGCGAGCATCGGAACCAAACGATCCAGTCCCGAGTAAGTTAGACCGTGGTGTGACTGCCGGGATCGGATTTGTCGGTGGCGGATTTAACTCCTGAGCTAATGGAGGAGCACCTCCAGGCGGATAGATTGTGGACTTAGGACCATCTGGGAATTCTCCTCCGGGTGGGCCTATTTTACCCTTTCCACCAGATAAGCTTTCTTGATTCAACCGCTGTAAGTCATCAAGTTTCTTCTGGCGCTCATCAACAACCCGTTGCGCGGCATCCTTAGCCCCTGGGTGTGTTTCTGCTTCCTGCTGATAGCTCAGGGCCGCTTTGGCTTGAGCCAACTCTAGCTTCGCAGTTCTGATCTCTGGCGGATCATTATCCTTGACATCAGCTATCTCATCCGCTTTTTTCTGGGCATCCTTGAACTGATTGGCAATGTAGTTAGCAATGCCTTTTCCGACAGACTCAAGAACTTCCATAAAGTCCCGGCCAAACTGTCGTAGATTGTCTGAGCTGAAGAACTTTTCCAACTCTTGCCACACTCGACCACCCATGAGTTGGGACAACAGGAGTTTACCACCTAGGATTCCTAGCCCCGCCAAGAGTCCAACTCCTCCAGCTTGCTTGGCTCGTTTTCCGAAGGTGCCGTCTTTATTTAGACGGCGCGCATAGGCATCCGCGTCCCTATCCACCCGACGACGGCGGTCCGAGTCAGACTCTTTAAGATCTGCAAGCTGGCGCTTGATTTGCTCTAGGGTATTGTCTTGGTTTCGAACCGCTTCCGTAATGATGGCTTCCACTTTGCGCATGGTATCCATGGCCTCTGTGGTTTCCTGATCATGGACTTGGTTTGTTGCCAACTGACCATTAAGGATCTCTTTCGGAGTGCGACCTACACGTGGGTGGGCTCGTTGTTCCGATTCCCCTGACACGTATCGGCGGATTGCTCGCAGCGCACCAACCTCAGCACGCTTCTCTACCCGATCATCTAAGGCATATAGCTGATCCTTGATGCCGTCTATGTTCTGTTGGACTTCTTCCAGCTTTTCCTCAAAGTATCTGCGTTTTGCCGCTTCTACTCTGGGGTCTGTAAGATATTCAACTACATCGTCAAGGGTGAATTGCTGCCTAGGCCCTATCTGTTCATTTAGTTTGCGAGAGAATTCAGTTTGATTCTTTTGACTCTCCTCGCGGAGTGCCTTGATAATACTCTCTTCAACAATTACGACAAGTTCGGGACCCTGGTTAGACCAAGCTTTATCTAAGGCTTGGTCCATAAGTTGCCGAGTTTCTTCCTCAGATAATGGCTCGCGACCCTCAGTCTGGCGACCACGTTTAGCTTCTTGCAGTTGCTTATTGACCGAGTCTTCGATTGAACGAAGTACCCGTTTCATAATTTGCCCTGCAAGGGCGTCATACTTGGCAACCAGACTCTCTAGTGCTTTAAAGTCCTGGGGCTTACCCTGACCCGACATTACTCGGGTCAGAGCAGCCTTTTCTTGGGCCTTAAGTGAGTCCCATTTCTTCTGCTCATACTGTGTTCGAAAGGTTCCAGCCATGATAAAAACCTATTCTATGAATAAAACACTGGAGGTTTAGCCGTGCCAAACCTTACCAGACTCAATAGCTTTTCGGCGAGCTTCTCGCTGCTGGTGCGCAACTTCCGACAGGTGCATGAGTTGCAATACAGGTATATCATCCGGCAAGAAGGTTTTGAATTCAGCTAGAACCAAAGCCTTCCGATCCATGATTTGATCGAGTGTATTAAGCGGGAAGAAAGGTAGATGCGTCAATGCGCACTCGGGTCCTCCTTTGCTCTTGGCATTCTTTGCAGCGGACTACAATGGTTTCTTCAATGCCGAAATCTGCCAACACATCTTCGTATTCCTGGATAGCCGCGATCTGGTCAGGTCCTAGAGTAGCTGCCAAACGAATACGGTCCTCCAGAGTCTCGCCTACCAGATAGCATGCAAGCTGTGACAGATAGTCAAACTCATGGTCTTTCCCGAACAATTCGTGCTCGGCAGTTTCCACCATGTCTTGCATCGTCGCGGGACGTACTTCAATATCGCCCATGACCGCAGCATCGATTACAGGTAGAGTCTCGAGCTTGGTTTCTTTGAGCGAAGATTTGGAGATAACTTGCTGAATGGTCAGGCTGTCTTCCGGAAGTTGTTTGTCTTCCACTTTCTTGATGTGAACCGGATTCACACAGCGAGTCGTATGGACAAACGTCGATTTCGTGTAATTGTTCTGGCGCAGGTAGTACAGAAGCCAGTAGTAGTCGTTCAGGACAAGCAACGGAGCCAGAGCAATGCCCTCGAAGTTGGGATCCGAAGTGCGCAATACCGACGATACCACTTCCAGCATAATAGTCTGTGAGCGTTCTGCATGAGCCCGAGCAAGCTTGGCTAAGTGATAGCCTTTCAGCGGATACACGAACAGGTCTTTGAACGGATAGAACGCAAACTGGGACGGCAGGTCTACCGAAACGCCTTCAGCTTCAGACACGAAGTTGTAGGAAACGGGCGGCAGAGCCTGATACCGGATGTGTGCGTGCGCTTTGGGCGGTTCCACCGGCTCTTGATACTGATGCTGCGGATATGGGGCCACTGGAGAGGTCCTCTGATGCGAAGCCCCGATCGCGGGGGCTTCCGTTTGACGGGCCTGTGCCTGGAAGTACTCGGCAGGGGTCAGTGGGGTGCCATCCGGATGACGCCCGAACATCGCACCCTGATCTTGTCCCGGAATACTCAAGGGCTTTTGATTTGGGCTGATGTTCACACTTTTCGGGCGCTCCGGGGGCCTCATGTACTGTTCCGGCTGCATGCCTTGGGATTCCTGGCTGTGTTGCGCGGCTGCATTGTAGCGAGCCGCCACACGACCATCTGGGATCTGCTGCCCTGTGTTGATATTCGTAGTCATAGGAACTCCGTTGACTACCGGCAGACCCTTCGGTTTGCGCGCAGCAGCGGCTCTTTCTAGATCCGCCTTCGTGAAGGGGCGGAAAGACTGTTCACTACTCATTTGATGCTCCTAAGGAAAGGGTATTGTATTTACAGGGGTCGCACGGTTGTTGAGTCTGTGGTGGAAATTTCCTCGCTCATTGTAATCGTGTCGTCTGCGATCGGGAAGACTTCGACTGCGCTTCCTTCTTCTTTCTTGGCACTTAGATCCGGGAACACTCCAGTGATACTAGAATGCGAAACTGCTGGGTTCGGATCCATGAACATATCGCCGACCGCAAATGTTACACGGGCCATGATACGGTCGCTAGAATTCGAGCCTAGGCTGAAGGTTTCTATACTTATAGGAATACACTCGCTCATGAGCAGTTGGATAACGATTTGCTTCTTGTTATCTATGACCATGATTTTGACATCCTTTTTATATTTATAGGCCGGATTAAACCTTCCCCCTTGCAGAGTTGCGTTTGTGCGAGCAAATGGGTCAATGATAGCTGCGTTCCACGCTTTCAAATAGTTCCAGGTCTTGGCACTATTATCGAGATACATGGTAAGAGTCATATTGTCCACGCCATACTTACTCACGTACTGCTTCGTGCGCCCTTCTCTGTAGATAGACCGAGTCTGGTACGTACGGAACGGTATATGCGCTTCTTCCACGTAGAACCACGGCAGTCCGACAGAACCATACACAGTTTCCGTAATCTGTGGAAGAATACAGTACCAGTTGAAATTCAATAGAGGGTCTGATCTAGACAGAGCTCCTGCCAATGAATTGCCTTCCGTGATCCCCGCGTTTGAGGAGAAGGAAGACATTGCATCGACTGACGGTGAAGACAGCGAGATTCCGCCACGTCCAAACCCAATAGAATCCAGGAGGCGGTCCGCCAGAGGAATGCTCCGGATAGATTTATCGATGCCGTTTAGAATCTGACCCGGTGTTTGTAAGATAGTATCTAGAGCAGCTTGGGGATTTCCATGGATTAGGTCAGAAGCTGCTCCAAGGATTCCATCAATCCCGCCACGAACCACGGAGGATACCGCGCCGCGCCCAGCATTTACTACAGTGTTGATTGCGTCTTGTTTAGCGCCTTTGATGGTATCCTTGACGCGATTGATTTCGCCTTTGATATCGCCTTTGATTCGTTCCTTGGTCTGTCCAAGGATTTCTGATAGACCGGCCACGATAAATCCTCCCGTGGTTAGGGATATGGTCACTGCATATGAATACGATTTATTTGGATCGCCTTTACCCAGAGTGGGTTCGGATCCGAGAGTTGCCCCCTGGGGCATGGACGTGGCGCACACACGAAATGGGCGCACTCCGTTGACTAGAGGAATGTGCGTTCCTCAGGACTGGCCGGTCCGTTCATCAACGTCGTGCATAAAGCAAGGGGAACCTCTCGGTCCAGCTGTGGGACTCTGGGTAAGAAAAAAGAAAGGGTGACTCAAGCCCGCTATCGCTAACGGATCGGCACCCTCTTAACTAGCCGCCATGCACCCTTCCCTTAGGAGCGTCCCGTCAATGACCGTAACTCCAAACATGGCGGCGTGGCGATATACAAAACCTAAAATTGGGCGCTATAATTAGCCCCATTAACCTAACCACATAAGCAAGGAGTGTAACTAAATGGAAGCTGTTTACACCAAGAATGGCGCGCTGAAGTTCCGGAAGCTGAGCAAGGACTACAAGCTGGAGCTTCTGCGTATCATGTTTGATATTCTAGTCGAGGCAGACCCGGACCATATTGACTTGACCAGCATCTCTCAATGTGTGCTGGGGACCATCGTTCGAGATCATTATATCCAGACTATGCTCAACATAATCCCTCATCAGGGGGATATCTTCCGCGATTACTCCGATCCGAATACCCGAGATGCTGAGCACGAGTTTGTTGAAGAGTGGCTGCTCCTGGATAATGTCTTTCAGGAATCCGGCCTATCGTCCTTCCTGTTCGGCGACATGACCGAGGACGAGGACGCATGCGAGCTGGGCGATCGTCCGGCTAAGGTCGTTCCAGGTCACATCCAATATTTGGAATACACCCAGCAGCAGCTCGCAATCTTGCGAGTGTTGACCGTGGCCGACATGGTGAATCGTGATGTAAAGATCAAGCGCAACACTCCGTGGAAGACATTTCACAAAGCTTGGAATAAGAACTTCGACAAGCTTGTTGCCCGCTCTGGGATCACCCCGCGACTGGTTGGTGAAGACCACGAAGATTGCGATGATTACGACGACTAAGGGTCCTCAACCAAAATAAGTGTAAAAAGTGTAAAAAACTTCTATACAGCGTGGCCGGTTTGCCCTTATAATTGTTTTACCGTTTGCAAGGGCAAGCGGCCCTAAACCCCTAACTGTATAGGCTACCCCAAATGAATGCTCAAGACCGCGAAAAGCTCCTCTCCCGCATGAAGAAAATCATGGCCCTGGCTCAAAACGCCGGTGCTACGGAAGGGGAGCGCGAAGCTGCGCTGCATCAGCTCCACAAGCTGATGGCGAAACACAACATTGACCAAGCCACGGTCGAGGGTGTTGACCTTACCAAGAAGGTTGACAACATCGAAGGGCACGTCCTGGAAGAACACGAGTTCTACGGTCGTCCGTGGGCCAAGACCATCATCATGGGCGTTTCCAAGATGATGTTCTGCCGCTACTTCGTGAAGGAATCGGCCAAGAAAAACATGGCGATTCACTGCTTCGTCGGCACTGCCGAAAACGTGGCCGCTTGCGTCATGCTCGCGCAGTTCCTGGTTCACGGCGTCAAGGCCGAGGGTGAGCGCGCTGCCAAGGCTCGCAACGAAAATGTCAGCGCCTACCGTCGCGCTTTCGGTACGGGTGCTTCCGGCGCTCTGTACGACCGCTGCATCGCTGAAATGCGCAAGCCCCCTGAAGGTGGTAGCACGGCCCTCGTGCTGACCGACGTGTACGCCAACGCGGAGCGCCTCAACGCTCTGGCTCTCCAGCAGAAGTTCGGTATCAGCCTGCGTACTACCGCCAGCCGTGCCAAGCGCTCGGGTGTCGGCGACGCTCTCGGTGCGGGCCGTGCTCACGGCAACGCCATGAACCTCGGCCGCAACCTCGGCTAACCCTTACCCCTAACGAGGCGGGGCGGCACGTCCGCCCCTATTCCCATGAAAATCACACTGCGCGGTATCTGCGTCGGGATCCTGATTGGACTGATTGCAGTTCGGGTTTATAACGACCAAATCGACTACGAGATCTTTGGATTCTCTATTGTCCTTCTGTCGTTTCTAGCTGACGGCTGGAGCGCACTGCGTCCGGGTACGCGGGAGTTCTTTGCCGAGCTTCTGTTCCGTTTCGTGCTCACGTTCATCATCAGCGCGTTCATCATGTGGGTTTCCTCCTTCGTGTTTGACCTGCACTGGAAGCAGATTCTTGCGACAGCGGGTTTGGCGGGCGTTATTGGCACGTTTGGATCCATGTTCTGGGGGTTTGTGCATCGTGGCTAAAGATTCCGGTTCCAAAGTTACCCGAGCGTTCCACCTGTACGTAGGGCACTCTACCTCGGCCGTCGTGTGCCTGCTTCTGTGGGTTGCGGCTATGGTATGTTTCCCACAGATCCTGGCCCCTTGGATCCACCTTCTGTTCTTCCCCATGGGCTTCTTCATTGGATGCGCCGTTAATGCCCGGAACCTGTTTTTCCAGGAAGAGCACATCCAGCGCTATAGCCCTTCCGTAACTGATACGAAGTCCTCGTAATGAAAGCCCCGATTTCTGTACTCTACGCCCTGCTCTTTGGCCTTAGCATCGGCTGGCTCAGCCCGCTGATCATGGTATGGGTCCACGCAGGAGTCCTCAATCCAGAGCTCACTCTCTTCGTCACCATGCTGGCCCTCTTTTCGGGCTACAAGTTGTTCCGTGAGCTATATTCTCCGCAAGAGGAGTCTGAGGATGCGTAGTGATCCGAAGCGGGTTCTCGTACTGCGCCCGGGTCAAGAAGTGCCGGAAGGCTTCGAGGATGCACAGGACATTGATGTTACGTCTCGTGCGAAGTCTCCGTTGAGCCCTTTCTTGATTGGCGGCACTCACGCTGCGGACAACTCCTCCAGCCGGGGCGGTGTCTGGTTCAACAACTTTGAGAATATGTGGCAATACTCGAAGGTGTACCGGACGCTCGGCCATGTCCAAGAAGACGGTATGCCTTCCGAGGATTGGCGCACCTGGATGGAGCTTGGCGCTGCCAAGACAGAGGCCGTGCGATATCCAGCCGGACGTGGTGCGAAGCCGGAGTACCTGTTCTGGCAGGGTCGCAAACTGAGCTATCTTACCGCACGCAAACTCGTGTACATTCCCAAGTATCTGGGGTGTATACGGGAGAACTCGGAAGCCTACGATGCGCTTGGGGGTATGTACAAGATCCTGAAGAAAGAGGGCAAGCTCATTCTGCGAGATTTCGACTGCTACCCGGTTCAAGGTGCCTACGACTGGCAAGCGATGCTGGACAATCCATACCGGAAGTTTGGTCACGGACTCGTGCTGGCCCAGATTCTTGAACACGGTTCTATGAACGCATACACGCGCATTATTGTTTAGGGGCTTGCACGGCCCCCGTTTTATATGTATAATGCTTGCACGTAAACCCTAACCGTATAGGCTACCCCATGCAACATACTCTGGATTCCCTGCAAGCGGTTCTTGACCGTGGCGCTGACCCTCTGACCGAAGCGGCTATCAAGGACGCCATGGCAAAGCTCAAGTCGGTGAACCGCCTGTACGTCGACATGATGCTCAAGCACGATGCGTTGCTGACCCAGGAAGCGCAGCGCTTGGACCAGCGGATCTATGCGGAGACGGACCCGCTCGGTGGTGTGCGGTTCTATGCCAACACGGCACAGGGTCGCATCACTTCGGTGTCGGCCCATATGGTCAAGGCCCAACTGGACCGCCAGTCCGAACTTCAAGGTCAAGCGTGAGCACTCAATTCAATTTTATCACGGCAGATTACCCGCATGTGTTCAATCATCTGCGCGAGCTGGCCTTGACTCTGCACCACCTGCGTACTGATCAGGTTCTAGACATGCGCCAATCGCGCCGTTCCTTCCGCCCGAACCGCATGGATTTGCTGGGCTGGAACGCGGAGCGGAAAGGCGATGATCAGGTTGTGTCCGGGCTGGACCCTGAGAACTGGCGGGACGTGTATTACCCGTCGGCAGTCGGGACTTACCTGCACCGACCTGTTACCGTGGTGGAGCTCCAGGACTCGAGTAACCGAAGCTGCGAGAAGCGCATTGTCTGGGCGCGTATCGTCCGTCTGCTCGAGGTGTACGCAGACAACCGCTTCGATCTACTGCGCCCGGATGCGCTGAAGATCTTGGAAAGTCCCGTATCTTGCTGGGCTGCGTGGAACTGGGAAATCAGTTCTATCCCATCCGCTCTGCTTACGATGCAGTCCTATCACACCCATTCTTTCAAGGACCAGCAAATTGGCAAGCCCTCCGACTTGTACTACGAAGGCCATGTGACAATAGAGCCGGTGTTCGGCCATCGTCTAGAACAGGCTTCGGCTCTAGCTCAACTGTTCGGGTTCCGGATTGCCAGTCTTCTGATGCAGAAAGATCGTGTAGCTACCCCGGAGCGTAGTGACAAAGACACCTTCATGACGGGCCACAGTAAATACGAGGGCAACCTCACGTCGCGCATGAAAGCCCTCATCAAGACCCTGCAATACCACAATTTCCAAGTGTGGCGTTACAAGATGGAAGACACCGTCTATGACAGCCGCACCCGTGACCTTTTCCAGCTCTTGACCCCCAAGAGCCGTAACCCCTGACCTTACAGGAAACACCATGAGCAACTGCCCCCACATCATCACCATGATGATCGGTATCCCCAACAGCGGCAAGACGACGCAGGTTTCGGAACTGATCCGCCAGGACATGGTTCCCACCTACAACATCTTCAGCCTGAACCGTCTGCGCCTCGAATTCGCGGCCAAGAACAAGATCATCGAGCCGGTGCCCGAGCACCAAGAGCCGTCGGCTGAAGACTACGTCACGGCGTTCGAATACTGCTCGGACAACTCCGAGTTCAACGCTTTCCAGAAGGGCGTCTGGTACGAAATGCTGGAAAAAGCCCAGAACTTCCAAGTGCCGATCTACATGGACAACATGCACCTGATCGCGCGCCACCGCAAGGCCATGATCCGTGACCTGCAAGGCATGGGCCTGACCGTGCGCGGCGTCTACACGGAAGTCAGCCTGGGCGAAGCCATCAACCGCAACGCCGAAGCCAAGGGTGTTCCCACCCGCGTCATCGAGCGCGCCTACGCGGACCTGGAAGTGCCGGAAGGTATCGAATTCGACGAATTCGTCCACATCGACACTGAAATGGAATAAGGGGTAGCCCATGAGCAGCCTTTCTCGTTTTGACCGTAATGCCAGACGTGCAGCTCAACAGGCCCGCCGTGAAGGGGAACGGGCACGACGATTGGGGCGGCTCATGGACTCCAACCCCCATCCTCACCAAACCATCGAGCGCCAGTCGTGGGATACTGGCTGGCGCTTCGAGAACAACAAGTTGACGCTCAAATAGCGTTCCAAATTTGTTGTACAGGGCTTGCTTAGGGGCTTACCGTGCGCTATAATGGCGTTACCGTAAGCCCCTAACTGTATAGGACCCCTACTATGCAAGAGCCCCAAAACACCCAATGGTATGACCGAGCAGGACGTCCGCTTTCCGTGGAGAAAGATGGAGTCTGCTCCTTTGACATGGCGTATGGTCGCGCGCTCCACATAACCTATTCTTACTGCTCCCGCTGTGGCGGTCAGGGTGGTTCCCAAGCATGGGCTCACACTGGATATACGTGCTACAAATGCGGTGGCTCTGGGGGCCGTCAGCAGCGTATGGCCCCGTGCTATACCAAAGAGCGTCTTGACCAGATGAACAGTCTGGCAGAAGCTAAGGCAGAAGCCAAGCGCGAGAAGGCCCGCCGCGAAGAAGAGGCCCGCCTGGAGCGTCGCCGTGCCGAATTCAATACATGGCTCCAGGAAGAGCATGTTGACCCGCAAGTTATCATGTGGGCCGAACAGCAGCACGAATCCAAGTCCAACTTCCTGGCGGATATGTCCCGGAAAGTGCGCGACATGTGGACGTTGTCGGAAGCGCAGTACGCAGCTCTGGTCAAGTGCTACGACCGCGAAGTAGCCCGCGCCACTCAGTGTGAGAACTCTGAGTTCCTTGCACCCATCGGTGAAAAGCTTGGCCCGGTCAAAGTGACGCTCAAGCGTATTCTGGATTGGTCCAAGCCGGATCAGTATCCGCCTATCTACAAGTACATGCACGAGATGGTGACGGACGACAACCAAGTCATCATCTACACGGGTAATTCGCGCCAGATGAATTACTCTGTTGGTGCCCAATTCATTGTTCAGGGTAAGGTCAAAGACCACACTGAATACCAGGGTCTTAAACAGACCGTTATTGAACGCCCCACTACCCAGGAGATTCCAAATGGCGAGCAAGAAACCGGCGAAGTCGGTCAGCTTTTTCCAGATGAGCAAGGATGAACAACTGAGCGTGCTCGGGGGCATCTACACCAAACTGTTGACTGTGGGTCAACGTCGTGTCAACCTCGACCTGATCCACACTCTCGATACGGATATCATCCCGAAGGGCTGCGGCTCCGCCGCTTGCGTAGTCGGCTGGGCTGCAACGGACCGCTCTGTCGCAGACCGCCTCGGTGTCCGTCTAGCGGACTACGATCTGGATCTCCAGAAATACGTGGGAAGCTCGACCTCTGGCTCTCTGGAATTGGTTCGCTTGAATCCGGCATTCAAGGACAAGCCGGTGCAACCTGCCCGCAACAGCACTCACATTTCGTGCCAGCGCGTGTTCCAGGAACCCAGCATTTCTAGCTTTCTGTTCTCGGCACGGACCGGCCCTGAGAATCGCTGGTCACATTTCCGGGTGGCTCTGGCTCGTCTCTTGTATCTGGGCCATCTTATCGATTCGGGGTTGAATCTGGCAGAAAACGGTTGGATTGCAAATCGCTATGGCGAACCCAACGAGCATTTTCTGGACAACCAGCGAGCTGCCATGATGCGGAATGAATTCGTTGTCCAGCATTTGCAAAAGCTAAAGGCCGCGCCTACCGCAAAACCCGCAGTTAACGCAATAGGGTAAGCCCTAGTTAATGTAAAACAACATTTAGCGCCCCGGGGCTTGCATAGGTGTTTTACATGCGTTAATATGTGTTTACCGTAGCGCGCACTAAATATAGGTGCGCTATGGTGGGGGCAACCCCTAACCCTTCCGTAGTAGCAATTAAACCGGGTCTATCGTAAGACCTACAAGAGGAGAAGTACCATGAAGATGAACAAACTGGCTCTGTCCGCCGCTCTGGCTCTGGCGATGGTGGGCGCTGCCCACGCTCACGGCGGTTCGGGTGGCGCTGGCGTCATCGGCGGCGCGGGCGTCGTGGCCGGTGGCTTTCTGACCGGCTACCAAGGTTCGGTGAACGGCAACGTCAGCTCCAGCTCGTCGGGCATGTCGATCTCCGGCGTTCAAGTGAACGGCACCGGCGCTTCGTTCCAGACGACCCAGGGCACCACTGGCGGCAACGCCACGGTCGGCGGCGTCGTGAACGCGGGCGGCGCGACCGTCAAGACGGACACCAACAACTGGTCGACGACCTCCAGCGCCGGTTTCGCGGTCGGCAACACCCCGTCCAACACCACCACGGCCACCGGCCAGACGAACATCGTCAACGGTTCCGTGTCGGGCGGCCAAACGGCCACGAAGGCTGAAGGCTGGGGTTCGTTCCAGACCGCCACGATCGGCGCGGTCGGCGGCATCGGTGCCATCGGTGGCGCTGGCGTCATCGGCGGCTGGTTCGGCAACTAATCGTTGCTGAAGCGCGAGGGGTCTTCAGACCCCTCGCTTCCAAAGACTGGGAGAAATCAAAATGAAAGCTCGCATCGTAGCGACCACCCTGACCCTGGCTCTGCTTGGCGCTACCGCGCAAGCTCAAGTCCTGTCCCCGAATACCGCCGTCAACAACAGCACGAACTCCAGCGCGCAGACGAACTCCAGCGCCGGGGCCACGAACGCGGGCAATGCCCAAGCGATCACCTTCAACAGCGAAGCCAACGACCGCCTGAAAACGAACCCCGCGCTCGGCGGCAACTCGTTCTACGGCTCCTTCTCCAGCGACTCCTGCATGGTCAGCGCCGGTCTGGGTGTGTCGATTGTCGGCTTCGGTACGACCGGCGTCACGCCCATCCGCGACCAACAGTGCGATATCCGCCGCTCGTTCGAACGCACGATGCAGGCGGCTGCCTCGCAGCCCAAGCGCGCCGACCAACTGACCCAGGCTGCGAACGACATGCTGTGCTCGCTCGGCGGTCCGGTCTTCAAGGCCATGAACAATCAGTCGCTGTGCAGCGACTGGGTGGTCCAGGAACAAGGTGGCGACTCCACCAAGTCCAGCCAGAAAGCCGAAATGGACTACCGGGGCAATGCCCGCTCCAGCTTCGACGACCTGTACTTCACCGGGGGCTAACCCCTCCGGCAAGGCCAGTGTAAGAGCCGGGTCGCCCCGGCTTTTCTTTTGACTATGAGTCATAGACTCTATTCATACGGTTACTGATACATATGTACAGTTACTCCATACGTTATATGTAAAACCACCCTATGTAAAACCGTTAATATAGGGTATGCTTACAGTGTACGGCATATACATTACACAACCCTAACAAGGTACTACAAACTCCATGAGCCCTTCACACAATTACATAGTTGTCCATGCCGATGAGCGTCGCTACCTCAGCGTGAGCCTCAGCGGCAACCCACAGTGGGTCACTGACGTCAAGAAGGCGTCACCCTTCACCCAGTCTCAGGCAGTAGCTATTATCTGCCGTCATGGAATGAGCGCCAGCGAACAGCGCCGTGATCTGGTATTGAAGCGTTTGGGGCTCCAACAGAAGCCGGTGAAGGCCATCAAGAAAGTAGTGGGAACGCCGCCCGTAATCTTGCGTTACTTGGAAGGCTCCACGATTAAGTATCTGTATCGCTTTTCGTCGAGCCTAGGCGGCATTGCGTCGTTTACATCCAACTCAAATAATGCTCGCAAGTTCAGCTCATTCGAGCAGGCTCAGCAATTTATCGCTAATACGAGCTCGTATGATCCGCGTCTCAAGAAATGCACTCCCGTTCACCAGAATGTGGCCCATGTTCTGGAAACTGTAGTCGCTCAGCGCCCTGCTCAGGACAGCCGTATCCAGCAGGTGGTTGATCAATTCAACACCCAACTCCCGACTCTAACCAATCGCGACGTTGTTCGCGTTTGGACTTTCCTGAACCCGAAATCAAAAACGGGTTTGTCGATGACCGTATCCGTAGATAGCGGTCTTACCAAGCTTGAGGCGTGGCAGCTAGTTCGCGCCAAGTATGGTATCCGGTCGAGTCTGCCCGCAGCCTACGACGAGTACCGTGGCGTTGAAGCTCAAACGGCTCTGAAGTTGGCTATGGACATGACTGTCGTCAAGTTCTGATCCAAAGGTGAAGTCTATGGTAGTATCTATTGATTTGTATGTCTTGCTTGCTGTGGCTATATTTCTGCAGACCAAACATCTGGTCGTAGATTTCTACCTACAGACTCCCTATATGTACCTCAATAAAGGTACATTCCTTCACCCTGGTGGGCTCATACACGCCGCGTTCCACGCTCTTGTGACCATCGTAGGTCTGACTAGCCTCCCTCTTGACTTCGGGTGGCTCCTTATCATCGGCGCAGTTGAATTCTTTGTCCATTATTTTATGGATTGGACAAAAGTCAATGTCTGCCGTTGGTGGGATTATCACCCTAAGACTGCGAAATTCTGGGAGTGGCTGGGTCTAGATCAGTGGGTTCATCAACTGAACTACATCTTCACATTAGCGGTGTGTCTCAAGCTCGGCGCACTTGCTCCCCCGACCTAACCCCCACGTGTGTAACCGGGCCGCTTATGCGGCCCAATTTATTATGTATAGCGCGGTATAATACGCTATACACATAAACCCCTCCCAAGAATTCAGGAAGTACAATCATGGCGAAAATTTTCTTAATCGAACGCAAGACCTCCAAATCCACCAAGTACCTCAAGTCGGATCCCAGTACGGGTCGCTTCCTGTGGACTGAAGACCCTAACGAGGCATATCGTTTCGACGAGCAGGACACCGCCGAGGAATGGATGGAAGATGACAGTGTTGGCGGAACTAGTGTTGTGCGTCGCTCTGTTGCTATTGCCGCTTACGGTGACGGTGCAGACGAAGAAGCTCCGGTGGAAATCAAGGTCAAGCCTAAGAAGAAGGCTGCTCCGGCTCTCGAGGACCTGCAACCTATCGCTCGCGGTAAGACTGCCAAGCGTCAGGCTGTGAAGGTTAAGGACGACGAGGCTGAAGCTCCGGTTGCCGCTCCCAAGAAGGCAGCAAAGAAAGCGGCTCCTGCCCCCACCAAGACCGCCGCCCCAGCTAAGAAGGCTGCTAAGACTGCGACCCCTGCCAAGAAGGTAGCGAAGACGGCTGTTCCGACAAAGACTCCTGTGGCGTCGGGCGAGACTAAACTCACGGCCATGCGCCTGCCTATCACGCTCGTGGACAAGTTCGCAAGCCTGGGTGGCGGTAATGTTTCCGCCGGTGTCCGCAAGATGGCTGAAGAGTACTTCGCCCGTAAGAAGTAAGAACAGAGCCCGACTAGGATCCTAGTCGGGCTTTTGTTTTTGGGGCTTGTGCCGGTGCATGCGCGCCTGTATAATGGCCCTGTAAACCCGTAAACCCTAACCGTATAGGCCCGTTATGCTACCCCGCGCCCTAGCCCTTACCCTGCTACTACTGCCCGCCCTGGCGGGCGCACAAGCCAGCTACAGCACCGCTGACCGCGACCGAATGATTATTCAGGCTGCGCAGTCGGCTGTTGCACGACTTGGCCCCAATCCGTATCGCATGTACAGCACCAACTGGTCACATGAAGAGGACCGTCGTTTGCAGGTCTACGAAGAGGCTATGCGCGTGGAGAGCAACCGTCTGTTCCAACTCCAAGTGAACAAGACATATGCCGCAGACCGTGCTTCTAAGGAAGCTTTTTTCCAAAAGAATCCGCATCTGCGCCCTGTCAACTCCCGCTGAACAAAGTAACCTCTATGCCACGTCCGAATAAGACCTGGGGCGGTTCCCGGACCGCCCTTCAGAATCGTGTACAGCAATCCCGGGATGCCAGATCCCAAGCTCGTGCTGTATCGGAAGCTGCCGACGAAATGACCCAAGTCTTGGTCCAGGAAGTAGACCGTTCACGCCTTATTCGACATCTAGGTGAAGGTGGTGTGCGTGCAGGTGAACTTTCTGTCATCGGTGGCCGACGAATGGCGGATCGGGGTATCGTGGCTTACATGAATCAGCGCGACCGGCAGGCCATACGGGAAATGACTCGTCGTATGTACGGTAACGTCGGACTGGATCTGAACCTGTTCGGCGATTTTGATCCAACTGAAGCTTCTCCAGCAGAGCTCCCAAGTCGTGGTTGGCGTGTACAGGAATCCCCGATTGATACGAGCACCCCGGATGGGGAGTTCCGCCGCATCCGGCGAACCACTGCGAGTCTCCGCGAGGAACGCTTTACCCGGTATTCCTTCCCGATGCCTCTGGGGTTGGCCCAAGCTCAGGCCAACCCTATCAACGTGGACGAATGTTCCTACCAGCTCTACGAGACCCTTAGGAACCTAATACTGCGGGACTCTGAGCTAAATCGCATGTTCATGAAGGTGGAAGATAGTTTCCTGAAAAAGCTCAAAGCCTGGAGCTATCACCTTGTGAACAAAGTGTTCGGGCGTGACCCCGCTTTTCAATTCCCCATTGTTAAGTGTTCTACTCCTTCGGGCCGAGTTCGATACGAAACTCGCCGTCAATCGGTGTTGGAACGGGGTTTGAATTGCTCGAGCAAGCATGACTACGACGTGTGCCGTATTGTGGTGCCTAAGTGGCTCCAGGCATCCGACGATGCTTTCTCCAACCCCACGTCCAGACCGGTTTTCATAGATCTGGATTCGATCATCCGCAGAGATCTACGTCTGTTGATGAAAGCCAAACCCGGAACAACGTTTTCTATGCGGAATACGTTGCTGGGTATGACCATGCCCGCTAACACGGTATTTGCATCTACGGACAAAGCATTCGCTCGGAATACCTACGAGGTATATCCACGGGCTAAGAACTACGGCCTGTGGCTGATCCAAGCTCTATATGGTTTCCTAAAGAACCACGACAAGATCACCCGGCCTTGGGCCGAATATGATTTGGAAAAGTGGGCTCACGACTCATACGTTGAGTTTCGTATTGAACGTTACAAGAAGCTCTCGGCCGAATTCAGTCAGATATTGGAACAGAGCCGCACGCCGGTTTACTACATAGGGGACTTCTTTGGTCACCCGTATGTGGTCATACCGTTGAAGGAACGGGATCTAATCTCCATTGACGGGCACATGATGGAGCATTGCGCGTCTGGTAATATGAACGAGCCTGCTCGGCTGTTCTACTCTATTCGCCAAGCTCGCTTGGAAGATGGCAAATACATCCCAACGTATGCTCGCATTACGTTTGATGTTACGCTGGAGCTGGAGTTGCGTAAGGACCAGATCGACCCGTCCGACCCTAACTTTTCCCATATTCCGCTCAAGATGACCCCCCGCCTAGGTTCGATCAAAGGCGCGTGCAACATGAATAATGCTCGGTGGCGTCCTGTGATCGAAGCTGCCGGACATCTTCTGGGTATGCCGGAGCTGGGTCAGCGTTACATCGTAACTCCGACCAAGACCGCAGACGAGGAAGAGAGTGACCTTCCGTGACCCCGCTAATTGTGTAAGGTACTAGCGCGCTATACCATATTGCGTTAATATATGGCACCGGCCTAACCGTTAGGAACTACCCGCATGAAAATCGCAATTAACGGAAAAGAGCTCATTATCAACACGAATGACCGTGGCGAGCTCTGTCTGTATGTTAGCGAATATTCAACGTTTTACGAGCGGATGGAATTACGACCTGCCGTACTGACCGATCTACCCGTAACCCTCAACGTAGAGGTGAAGAATGACCGTAGTAAATAACCAAGTTGCTGCTCAAGACCAGCATACCTGCGGTGAAGTAGGGGACTTTGCAGCCCTACAAACCGCGCTCAATGCACACTACGAAGCGACCCGTACTGGCGCTAAGGATCCGGTGATGACCACTGATGTGGATCCGGATGCGCTGTTCGCCACGTATCTGGCGGGTTTCCCCGATGACCTCCAGCGCCAGCACCACACTTGCACGGCTTGCCGCCGTTTCATCAAGAACTACGGCAATCTTGTGATGGTGAGCACGAACTCCACTCGTGGTGTCATTACCCCGCTGATGTGGCCGCAAACCCAGACCCATCTGGAAGCGATCTACCGCAAGCCCATTAAGAACCTGTACACCATGGTCAAGAAGGCCAAGGTGAACGGCGTGTTCCTGTCCTCGGACAAGGAATGGGGCATCAAGGGTAATCGTGACTTCGTCACCGGCCAATGGTGGAATCACTTCGGCGTTTCCAACCGCGACGTGTGGAACAATCGCCTGCTGACCGCCAATCAGGCGATGGCCGCAAAGACGCAGGGCTACCAGACTGTACTCAACGCCCTGGCGAAGTACAAGCCCGAGCATCTGGCGCTTGCTCTGCAACTGCTGGAAGGTGACTCCCTCTACCGCCAGGAAAAGGTCATCGGTCCCGCCCGCTGGCTCAAGGCGCTCCAAGACAATCGTGCGACGCTGCGTGAACCGCAGAAGTCCGCGTACACCTGGGCCATGATCGGTGCCGCGCCGGAAGCGTTCCTGCATCCGACTTCCAGCATGATCAGCACGCTGCTCGACGACATTGCGGCTGGCATGGATTTCGAGCAGGTGAAGCGGCGCTTCGCTGAGAAGATGAGTCCGCTGAGCTACCAGCGTCCGCAAGCTGCCCCGGCTGCGGGCAACGTCAAGCGTGCTGAAGAGATCGTTCGCAAGCTGGGCGTCGAGCGCTCGTTCGAACGTCGCTTCGCTACCTTCGACGACATGTCCACGGTGTGGTTGCCGACTCTGGTAACGGAAAATCCGTACGCCGACAAGAAGCCTGCCGCCATGGGCGGTATCTTCGGCCATGTGCCTACCAAGACCTATGCTGCGGCTCCGGCTCAGAAGCGCCAACGCATGAACGTCGGTGTTCAAACCATGACGTGGCAGAAGTTCCAGTCGACCATCATGCCGTCGGCTGAACAGATCGAAGTATTCCTGGAATCCTCGGGCAACAACATTGCGGGCTTCCAGACGGCTCGCCACGCCGACGCCCCTCCGATCCTGTGCTGGGATTATGAGGACGCGCGCAATCCGGTGTCGTGGTACATCTATCAAGGTGGCTCGCGCCCGGAAGACTGGCACATTCGCTCGGGCTGGGTCAACTGCATCGGCATCACGCTGCGCCCTCACCTGTGGAACGCAGAGCGTCCGGTTCCCAACCAAGGTGTCGGCGGTGCCTTCCTCCTGGAAGGTGCTTATGACCGTTCCAACCCGGGCATGTGCCTGTTCCCGGAAACGCTGATTCCGGAACTGCGTGAAGTGCGCGCCACGATCGAGAGCTTCTCGCGCAATACCCGTGTGCCTGCCGCGAACAAGTCCAATATCGCGGGTAAGGTCTTTGGTGGCTCGTCCACCCTCCGCATCCGCGTTACCACGGCTACGACTGTGGGCGAGATCATCATCGACCGCTGGGAATAACCGACCAGCATAATAAGGGATCCTAGGGAACTAGGGTCCCTTTTTCATTTTGAGGCATTCATGATTGAGGCAATGACAGATTTCAGCCTAACGGTGTTCAAGTATGCTGCGCTTATCGGACTGCCCTGGGCAATCTATTTGGTATTCGCGCTCTGCATCTTGCTCAACTGCAACAAGTTCCGTTGGACCCTGAAACCAACATCCCGTTACCCAAAGCCCGCTCAATGGCAGCGCTTCTGGATTCCCCTGTTTGTTCTGTGGTTGGTTCTGGGAATTCCGCCGATGATCACGCTTACCAAGTATGCTTATGAGCGTGATTTCTCCGAGCAAGGGCGGGCTAAGACTGAGACGGTAGGTTACGAAACTCGCCGCTTTGTGCTGGTGGAAATCAACCCTCCGAAGCACATGAAGGTTTTTCTCAGGGAAGTTGGTTCCACGTGGGCCGGGTGGGTTACGGTCGGTAAGCATTGCAATAACTGGCGTGACAACCCGATCGGTGCTGAGTACAACTTGACCCTGGCGAATAAGAGGAAAGGAGACAAGACCTGGAATGAGTTCGTAAACGTCAAAGAGGCGTTTTGCTAGGTTTTTAGCTTGCGCACCGTTGTTATACACGCTATAATAAGTTTTGCCCTAACCCCAGGCCATTACCCCATGCCCGACCGCAAGTTCACACTTCACAATGGTGGGAAGCCCGCTTCAACCCCTAAGAAGCGTGACTCACACGGACGCCAATGGTTCTGGGCGCTAGTTAGCGCGGTAGCAGGCTTGTCGGCTCTAGGGGCTGCTATCCACTTTACCCGACATGCTCAGGTTGAGGCTATAGCCCAACAGAAGCGCCAAACGACTTGCCTTATCTGGGAAGACCAGGGCAAGACTCAAGTTCAATGTGGCGGTAAACTCTTTGTGGAGAAACCCCGTGACCGAAAGTGACGCCCATTTTATTCTTGCTGCCAACTTCTACGAAGACGGCGGCATTTATCAACCCCGCCACGGCGGATACCAGATGAGCGAGCGAGAACGCGAGGCGCTCAATCATCTTATCAACGAGTGGGGCTACGAGTATAACCCCACCCCGCTCGCCAATTCGTAAACTCAGGAGCCTACCTAGTGAACTTTTCCGACAACCTTCCGATGCTGATCGGCTTGGGTATCGCAGCTTTCTTCGCACTGATTTTCGTGTGGTGGCTGCTGACCCTGCGCACGGTCGTTCCGACCAACATGGTCCACATCGTCCAGTCTGCTGGCAAGACCACCGAATACGGTGCCAAGCGTGACTCCGGTAACGTCTACTACAAGTGGCCGCAGTGGTTGCCGTACCTCGGTATCACGGTTACCGAATTCCCCGAGTCGATTTTCGATGTGCGCCTCGGTGCATACGAAGCCTATGACGTGGGCCGTCTGCCGTTCGTGGTCGACATCACTGCCTTCTTCCGTGTGGAAGACAGCAGCAAAGCCGCCCAGCGCGTATCCAACTTCAAGGAGCTCCACGAGCAACTGGCCTCTGTGCTGCAAGGTGCGGTCCGCCGTATCCTGGGTACGGAGCACCTGGAAAAGATCATGGAAGATCGTTCCGGCCTCGGTGACAGCTTCACCAAGGAAGTGAACGAGCAGCTCCAGGAATGGGGCGTGACCACGGTCAAGGCCATCGAATTCATGGACATCCGGGATAGCGCCAACTCCCAGGTCATCAAGAACATCATGGCCAAGGAACAGTCCCGCATCGACCGCGAATCCCGTGAAAAGGTCGCGGCCAACACGCAACAAGCGGTGATGGCCGAAATCAACGCTCAGCGTGAAGTTGACCTCCAGCAGGAAAGCGCTCGCCAAGCGGTGGGTCAGCGCAAGGCCGAAGTGGACAAGAGCGTGGGTATCTCCCGCGAACAGTCCCAGCAGGCGGTGCAAGAACAGGCCGCGATCACGGCGGAAAAGACTCAGGCCACGGCCCGCGTCAACCAAACCAAGGCGGCTGAAATCGCCAAGGAAGTGCAGATCATCAACGCCAACGCCCAGAAGGAAGCTGGCGTGGTGGACGCCGAGGGTAAGGCAGCTATCCAGGTGATCGAAGCCGAAGCACACGCCGACGCTAAAGTGAAGCAAGCTCGCGGTGATCTCGAATCCACGCAGCTCGCCGCGCAAGGTGTGGAAGCTACGGGTAAGGCCGAAGGTGCTGCGGAACAAGCGCGCCTCATGGCTCCGGTCGAAACCCAAATCGCTCTGGCGAAGGGTATCGCCGAAAACGAAGGCTACCAGGAATACTTGATCGCCGTTCGCGTCATCGAGAAGGACGAAGCCATCGGCAAGGCCAACGCCGAAGCTTTGGCAGACGCCGAGCTCAAGGTCATTGTCAACAGTGGCGACGTGGGCTCCGGCATCAAGAGCATCGGCGACGTATTCAGCGCCAAGGGCGGCACGAACATCGCCGCCATGGCCTCCGCTTTGGGCCAGACCGAAGAAGGCAAGTCCTTGTTGGACAAGGTGACCGGCATGCTCGGCAACCTGGGCAACAAGTCGGATAAGTAATCCTTACAAGGGGATCTCCGGGCGGAGTCCCCTTGTGAATGGTTATTTGATGGGAGCTTGGAATGAGTCTTAAACATAGCTGGGGGCTGTATCGCCGCCATTTGGACGCAACCATGGGCGCGGGGCAGGTGTACCGTGCGCGGGGCGCGGCCCTTGTAGTGGTGGCCTGCATGGTGCTTGCAGTCCTTACGGGGTGCTCCCGCGTGGCGACCCCGGCCACTGGCCCCGAATCTGAAGCTGTCGCTAGTGTCCGGGCTATCTATAAGCTGGAGCGCAATGGAACCACCGTAACCGAGTTCACGCTCACCGATGGTACTCCTTGCATCAAGACAAGCTACCGGGAAGCCGTAACGTGTGGCTGGGGTCTGACGTGGGGATCGACCCAATGAGCATACCTACCGTCAAGGACGTGGGTGTCGCAAATCCGTGCCCTCTGTGTGGGGTTCGCCCTGTAGTGTTTGAAAACGGCGAATACGACGGTGATTTCCTGTATCCTATCCTGACGTTCCGGCTACCGGGTGTTGAATCCTGCCTCGGCCACAGCCAGCGTCTGGTCCACGCCGTGTGTCACGAATCTGCGGGCGGCTGCGGCCACATCGCTATCGGCTTTTCCTACCAGGGTGCTGTTGAATCCTGGAATTCATATCACCAAGACCCCAGCCTGCAAGTCCGCTTTGATTTGCCACTTATGGAAGCTGCAATCAAGAAGTACGGCGAAGTGGTCAAGGAATGGTTTGCGGAGCAAGACCGCATTATCGAGGATCAGGATCTGGGTAGGCGTTTGCGCCGCATCCGCGATCACAGTGGGTACTGGGAACAGGTTGTAGCCCAGGATTGGTCCTATAATCACGAGACCCTGCGTGCTATCAAAGAAGTACGCGACAACGCCAAACAGGAAGGTAAGAAATGCTGATCAACAATCGTGGCCGTAAAGTTATCCTGGCCGGAATCATTCTGGTTGCTATCGCCTCGGCGGCGAGCGCTATGGGCGTCCATCCGGACCGTACTGCTCAGGCGGAATCTACGGTTATCCGGACCCAAGCGCCTAAGACCTATATTCTCCAGCGAGTTGGCGGAAATCGCGAGGTTGAAATCTACGAACATAGTCTGGCGGATAATACTCAGTGCGTGACTACGGTGTACCCCGGCTACGGTGTCTCCACGACGTGCGCCTGGAACACAAATAAATGAAGGCCAAGACGGTGAAGTCTCGCGCTACTCTCGGCTACTGGTTTAGCCGCCTGTTCGGCTGGCTGGCGTTCGATGGCTGCCGTCACCGCTGGGGTCCGTGGCAAACGAAAGAGCGCATAGAGACTGCCTCAATGTCACCGTTCTCCACCCGTAAGGTGGGCATGTCGCAACATCGGTACTGCGATTATTGCTCGAAGTTGCAAGTTCGTACCGTAACCTATAGACTCTGAAGGAGTATCTTCTGATGAAGATTTTGATCATCGGCAGCGGTTCTATTGGTAGCGGCATCATCCCGATGCTGTTCAAAGAATTTTCCGATTTGACTTCCGCCGATATCCATGTGATTTCCGCGGAGCCGGAAACTGAAGTCATGCGCGCGTACAGTATCAAGGGTACGCATATTAACCTCACGGAAGCCAACTATTACCACGTATTGGACCGCCATCTGCATCCGGGGGTGTTCGTTCTCAACCTATCGGTTGACGTGAGTTCCGAGGCGGTTCTGGGTCTGTGCCAGAAGAAAGGCGCACACTATCTAGACACGTGCATCGAGCCGTGGGCTGGGGGCTATATCGGCACTAATGGCGCTCCGATTCCTAACGCCATGTTCCGTCAAAAGATCCTAGCGGCTTCTAACACTTCCGACGCTCGGGAAACCTCAATTCTGGCCTGCGGTGCGAACCCGGGTCTGGTGTCGTGCTTTGTCAAGCAAGCACTTCTCAACATCGTTGAAGACCCCGACATGCACATCCCAGCATCCATCCTGCTCGATGGAATGCCTGCGGTTGCGCGCCATCTAGGTATCCGCACTATCCAGATCGCAGAACGTGACACCCAGGTGTTGGGTCGTCGCCTGAATCCTGGTGAATTTGCGAACACGTGGTCTGTCGATGGATTCTGCTCGGAGGGCGAACAGTACGCGGAACTTTCCTACGGCAGTCACGAGGACTACAAAGACCTGCGCATCTTTTCCCCGACGCCAGGTCGCCCGATGGCGGTCCTCCCGAAGCGCGGCTTCGAGCAGAAGGTGCATTCGTACACGCCGACCGGGGGTGAAGACTGGGCCTACATGATTTCCCATCATGAAGCCAGTTCGATTGCTGACATGCTGACGTTGCCGGACTATCGTCCCACGGTGTACTACGCTTACCGCCCGGCAGAAGCGGCTGTCCGGAGCATTGAAAACCATTTGGCTCGCAATTGGGCCGAGCCTAAGTCCAAAACCATCTTCCAAGGTACTGCTGGTTACGATGAGCTCGGTGTCCTGATCATTGCAGACGGCTTTACGTACTGGTACGGCAGTACCCTAAATACTGCGCAAGCCCGCGCCCTAGTGCCGTATAATGGCCCTACAACGCTACAGGTAACGGCTACCATTGCCGCCGCCATAAAGCATATTTTGAAAGCGCCGTTCCAAGGCGTAATCGAGGCGGAACAGTTGCCGTTCCATACGATTATGGAACAGGCCCGTCCGTATCTGGGCCACGTTGCCGGGTATGAAGTGGACTGGAGGCCGGGTTTCCAACTTGAGCAGTTCCTCATCAAATAAGTTTTTCTGGGAGAAGCCGTAAAATGAAAAAGTCACGTTCCGTGGCGTTAGTCTTGTTGGGTCTGGGTGCTGCTGTTACCCTCAGTGGCTGCGAAGACTCGAAACAGAATGTCAATGCCAAGCGTAATCAGTACGCCAATCGCGCTGATTGCGTGGCAGATTGGGGCGATAAGGACTGCCCCCGTGAAGCCCAACGCACGAGCGGCGGTGGCTTCATGTACATGGGTCCTCACTACTTCTGGTCCGGCTCCAGCCCTATGGTTGTCGGTTCAGACGGTAACGCCCGCGCAGCTTCCGGAACGTATCTCAACCAAGCGGGGGCCACGGCTGCCACTACCAGCCGCTCCTCTATCGGCTCCGTGTCGAGCGTAAGCTCAGTGAGCTCAAGCTCCATCAGCCGTGCCGCCCCATCTGTGAGTCGTAGCGGCTTTGGTTCCACTTCCAGTTCCATGTCTTCAGGAGGCTAATATGAGTTGCGAACGCCCTGGATTTTTCGGTTCTATCCTTGACGCGGCTGCTGACGAAGCAGAGCGCCAGATACAGCTCCTATTCGCGGATAAGCTTCGCGGTACGGGGTTCGATATCTGCATGCACGTATTCGGCCCGTGGTCCACACCCGTGGTCCGTTCCGTTCACGAGCATGACGTGTGCGCCTCTATCACACGTATCGTCGGCCAAGAACAAGTCTCGCACCGCACGTGCCGGTACTGCTCCCACGAAGAGCACCGTGTCCAGGCACTGCAAACTCCGGAATGGGTTGACGTGCCGTGGTACGATCGCAACCGCGTGGCGCTCATGGACGAATTCCGCCAGCCCTTGGATGTGAATGCAAAATGATACGCTGGCTCCGGCTTCTACTACGCTGGATTGGGTTCGATGTGTGTCCGCACACGTACTCCAGATGGGAGGACGAGTACACCCATAGCTATGAGGTTACGACGCAGGGTGCAATGTTTGACACTTACGGGGAGAGCTCCTCAAAGCCGCATACGCATCTGCGCCAAACTCGTCGCTGTCACGAGTGCTACAAGCTGGAGATTCGCCATATTAACCTGAAGAAGTCTAAACAGGTGCTAGACCTATGATCCGTCTGATAAAGCTTTTCCTGAAGGGTCTAGGGTTCGACGTATGTGCTCACGAGTATTCGGCCTGGAAGGATGAATATGAGACGGGCCTCCGGACAACCCATTACGGTTTGTTCAAGAATACGTATCGCGAAGAGCGTGAGTATGTGCGCCTGACCCATATCCGGCAAACTCGTCGGTGCTACACCTGCTCCAACCTTCAGGTTCGTCACATTGACCTTAAGAATCAAGGGATTAATCTCTAACCATGAAACGCATCGACGTTACCCCGCGTCCCAACCTCGAAGAACGTTTGACCAAACGCGGTCTTTCGTTCTGGGCCTGGGACAACTACTGGCACGAAGGTGCCGCGTACAAGTTCACCCCCACGCAAATCGACCGCTTGGAGGAGAGTGTGGCTGAGCTCCAGACCATGTGTTTGGCGGCAGCCGAGCATGTAGCGAAATCTGATGACCTACTGAAGAAGCTGCGGATTCCGGAGCCCTTCTGGGAGCCGGTGCGTCGTAGCCTTGGCCGCAAGGATTTCTCGCTGTATGGTCGCTTCGACCTCGCCTGGGACGGCACCGGCTGGCCCAAGATGCTGGAATACAACGCCGATACTCCTACGTCGCTGCTCGAATCGGCCGTCTGCCAGTGGGATTGGCTGGAAGACGTGTTTCCAGGGGCCGACCAATTCAACTCTCTGCACGACAAACTGCTGGATCGCTGGACCGAGTTGCGCAAGGGCGGTGTGAAAAAGGTTCACTTCGCCTCCACCCGCGATGTTGACCAGGAATATTTGGCAACCCTGGAAGGCGAAGCTCGTGAGAAGTATCTTCACGATGAGAGCATCAACGAGGAAGACTGGGTGTGCTGCCATTACTTGATGGACACCGCTGTTCAGGCGGGTCTGGAAGTTGAATGGCTGGCCGTGCAAGACCTGGGTTACGACGCTAACAACCACGTGTTCGTTGACCTTCAGGACAACCCCATCGAAGCGCTGTTCAAGCTATACCCGTGGGAATGGCTTATGCGTGAAGAGTTCGGTTCCAAGATCAGCGGTTGCAAGACTCGCTTTATCGAGCCAATGTGGAAGTCGATCCTCTCCAATAAGGGTCTGCTGGCCGTGCTGTGGGAATTGTATCCGGGCCACCGCCTACTCTTGCCCGCGTACTTCGAACCGTACAAGCTCGTGTCCTACGCCAAGAAGCCCCTCCTGAGCCGCGAAGGCGCTAACGTTACGCTGGTGGAAAACGGCAAGGAGCTGGAACGTGGCGCTGGCCTTTACGGGCAAGAAGGTTATGTGTATCAGGGTCTGTGCCAACTCCCGAACTTCGGAGGCCGCTATCCGGTTATCGGCGCGTGGGTTGTTGGCAACGAGCCTGCCGGTATCTGCATCCGTGAAGACAACAAGCGTGTCACTACCAACATGAGCAACTTCGTTCCTCACCTGTTTACCCCGGAGTAATCCTATGGACATGCTGCCGTATCTTTCACTGCTTCTGGGCCTAGTTTCCTGGCTGCTGGTTCTCAAGAGCCAGTCGATAAATCGCCAGCTCAAGGAACACCCGACACAGGAGCTCCTTGATAAATCCCAGCGTATAGTCTACGCTCTGTACGTGGTAATGATGTTCCTCCTGGTCGCCCTGGGGTTCTTCGTATACCGCCTTGTATTGATAGTGACTGGGGCGTAACATGACTATTACGTTCTGGACAATTGCTATCTGCATTCTCTCGGCTATCGCCCTCTCCGTGATGGTCCTGCAAATGCGGGCGGATTACTATCTGGAACGCGCCCCTGACACTGAGGAAACGTACCTCAGATTTACCCGGGTTGTGAAGCTGTATCGTCGGGCTATTCAAGCCATGTACATATACGTCACAATCCTATTCATCATCGCCGTCATAGACGTGGCGTTCCTCCGCACCCCTACCTGAACTTATTCAACCTGGAGTCAATATGACCGCATTTCTCAACTTCCTCGCGTACTTCGGCACCGGCCTCGTGGTCCTCATGGTGTACATGGTGGCCTACAACAAGCTGACCCCCTACGATGAATGGAAGGAAATCAAGGACGGCAACATGGCTGCGGCCCTGGCCTTCGGGGGCTCGATGGTTGGCTTCGTGCTGCCGCTGCTGTCCGCTATCTTCTTCACCCACAGCCTCATCGAAATGATCAAGTGGGGCGTTATCACGGGCGTCGTGCAGCTTCTGACCTTCGAGATTGCTCACCGACTGCGTGGCTTCGGCGACTGCGTCAAGAACCGTAATACGGCGGGCGGTATGTTCCTGGCCCTGCTGTCCATCGCGGTCGGCCTGCTCAACGCTGTGTCGATCTCCTACTGAGGCCGCTATGTGGACCCTGATTATTAGCGTTTACAGCACCTACGGGGTGGGGATCCATTCGATTCCGGGGTTTGCTTCTGAGAAAGCAGCAGAAACTGCCAAGGCGATCCACTCGAAGTCGCTCACTAACAGCATGCACGTCTGCTACGCAATTGTCCCCATGGGTGATGCGCAATGAACATCTATCCGCAGACTGTCCTCACGGTCGACTACACGTCGTTGCCTGAAAACTGCCAGGAACGTATTCGTGAATGGGGTGGGTTCAGCAACGACTGCCTGTTGTCGTACAGCCGCCACAGCGAGTTCGGGCTGACCAGTCTCACCCAAGAGTCGTTGACCGAATACTACAACGACCAAGTGCGCGATAATCAGTTCCAGGGCACACTCGACGAGTTTATCGTCGAGTACGGTCTGGTATTCGACAAGTACCTGATCGATGAATTGCCCAAGCTGGGCATCGACCCTAGCGAGTTCGAAGAGCTGTACATCAACGTTCGCTGGTAAACTGAGGGGGCTTCGGCCCCCTCCTTAACGAATCCCAGTCGTGGACTCTGGAGCCATTGTGCCCGATTTTACTTTCTTACATGGATTATCTACCGTAGCTATCGGCGGCCTGATTGCTGCCGTAGTCGCAGGTTGGAAACAGGTCAAGGGCTTCTTTGCCCAAATTGCTTCCCTAGTGGTAGTGACTGCAAATATCGACAGCCGTATCGCATCTTCTGTGTACATTCACCTGCGCCAGAAGTATAAGATTGTGCCGTCCGGTATCCACCGTTATGTATCTCGCCACGCTAAAATCAAGGGCGATGCGTTCAACATTCCGATCCCGTATCATTTGCCCAACTCTACCGCGATTTACGTCAGCAAGCGTGGGGTTCCGCTGATTGTCAGTCACAGCGATTCCATGCAGATTCGAGGTCTGCGAGGCACCATCAATTTCAAGAAGTTGATTGCACAGGCCACCAATGAAATGCGGGAGCGCAACAACAGCGGGTCCTCCAGGAAAGCCCAACTCAGCAACACAAGTCGCTTCCAGGTCTACAAGGTCATGGGCGCTGAGAAGTATGTCGGGGACATGCAGCGCAAGAAGCAAGGCACTCTCAGTGCCTCTGAGGGGGACCCTGTTCCGGATTCTATCGACAGTAGCTCGTCTAATATAGGTGTTAATCTGCTGGTCGATAAGTCTTGGATGTTCTCGCAGGACGACTTCGAGCAGGCCTCCCAGGAAGACCCGTTGCGTGGTCTGTATTTCGAGCCCCACGTTCTGGAACACTTCCAAAAGGCTCGACGCTGGATGGAAATGGGTAAGTGGTATAGCGACCGAAACATTCCGTGGCGTCGGGGTTGGCTGCTCCACGGTCCGGGCGGTACGGGTAAATCCAGCATTGCCCGTGGTCTTGCCATCACTCTTGGTATCCCTGTTTACCAGTTCTATCTTGGGACCCTCAGCGACCAGGAGTTCGCCCAGAGATGGTCAAACATGAGCACCCCGTGCGTAGCGCTCTTCGAAGACTTCGACAATATCTTCCATGGTCGTGAGCCTGTTTCCGAGCACACGATGTTGTCTTTCGACACAGTGCTCAACCACATCAGCGGCGTTGACTCCACTGACGGTGTGTTCCTAGTTGTGACAACCAACTGCCTGGACAAAATCGATCCGGCGATGGGCGTCTCCCACGAAGGGGGCTCCTTGTCTACGCGCCCTGGCCGGATTGACACGGTTATCGAAGTGGGGCTCATGGACGAGGCGTGCCGCCGTGCGCTTGTCATGAGCATCCTGCGGGACTGGCCGGACCTCGTGGAACACGCAGTCGGCCACACTTTCGGTATGACTCCAAGCCAAGTGCAAGAGTATTGCGTGCAGCAAGCCTTCGAGCGTCTGGATCAGGAAGAGAAAGCGCGTCCAAAGGAACATGGCATGATTAGCGAAGCTTCCTAGACCTAAAAACCCGGCTTGCTTTTGGGGCCGCTTACGTTATATACTGGCTGGCCCTAAACCCCTACACGTTACCCCGCACCATGGAAAACCTCGACAACATCCCGGAACGCATCGCCCAGCTTTGCCATGTGGCGCAATTTCCCGGAGATCGCCATCTCTTCCCTGGACTCAACAAAGCCCCGCTGTCGCAGTACAAACGTGTTCTGGAGCTGGACTTCCACCAGCTTCCGGTCAATGTGCAATGGGAGCTGCGGGGTCGTCCGGGTTTCGCCTTTGACCAGATTTTGTCGGTGCGCAGTATTTACTCAGCTTTCTTTGCTGACCCCAACGCTCCGATCAGTGTGCTGATTGACCGCCCTTACCTGATCCTGCAACATGAACACAGCGTTCGTGAGCATGATTTCACCGGCGATCTGTCGGAATATGTTGCTCAACGCAATCTGCGCCTGTACAAGTGGATTGTGGACCAAAAGTTCGATCTCGGTAGCGTTTCCGATATCTACATTACTACCCGCGTCTAGCGCTGTACCGTAAATAGTTTTATATGGCCCCCAACTCGGGGGCTTTTTTTACGAGGATTCGTCTATGAAGATTGAAGACTATAAACGGCTAGAATCGGCTGCCCGTGAAGTGTGTCTAGCTAGGGGTCAAAACCCTGATGAGCAAGTAGGTACAGAGCGTGCTTCTTGGGAAGATGGTCCAACGTACGACGTCTATTACTGTTCCACACGCTGGCGCAACGTAGCTCAAGAGCTTTGGGATTTTGAGGTCAAGGGGCGTGCTCTGTTTAATCTTCGTGCATACTCAGCAGAAGGTCCGAATGACAAATGACGATGACCCCAGCGGTGGCCTAGATAGCCCGTGCGTGGCCATCTGCTCTACACTCTACGACGACATTTGTCGTGGTTGCGGGCGCACTGCTATGGAAGTGGCGGAATGGGTGTTCTATACACCTGAGGAAAAGAAACAGGTCTGGATTCGGATTAAGTCGCAAGGCTATCCGACTAGAGATTTAGGGAAGAAGTATTGATGGCTACAGTTACATTCACACATTACGGATGGTTCGGGCTCTGCCCGATCATTATTGCAGACCCCGAGGCTGAGACTCCAACGTTCCAGGCCCGCTACAAGTACACCGAGTGGTTGTTTGATTTCTCGGACTGGATGTACGATCGGTGCAACGATTTCTTGCTTTGGATGGATAAGGGACATGATCCAGTATTTCCATATAGTGTCAGCGGTGAGCTAGAGAAGCCAATCGTCTTGTCTGCTGATGAAGAAGAGGACTGAATTTTAGTCTTTAGCCTCCGTAGGAGACTGTGATGTTCTGGCCTATTCTGCGCAAGTCCTTTAAGTGGGTTTTTCTTGGACCTCTGGACCTTATCTTCAATCTGTTCTGCGTCTTATTCGCTAACTGGTGGGTGATTTTCCTAGCCCGCCCCGTTGTCAAGGGAGATTGGCTCTACCACGAGGCCAAGCCTCAATGGCAAGGTCTTGAGGAAAAGCTTCCCAACTGGTTGTCTTGGTTTGAAACCTTCGATGCGTCTCTAGACGCAGGTTGGATCGGTGGGTACTTCGCTCCTAAAGACAAGTACAGCAAAGACAACATGCCTAGCTTCTGGCGTCGTAAGTATTATCAGTGGCGTTGGCTCAACCGTAACTCCGGGTACTCGTTCTCCTATTATCCGCTTGGAGTTCCTATGGACAAATCCAAGTGGACTATTCATAAATGGGTACGTAATTTCGGCACCGACTCAGACAAGGGTTATCAGCTTTGGATCGCTTCCTCACCTGAGGGCTACTGGAACATCAACCTCCAGGGTAAGTATGGCACCTACAAGCTCGGTTGGAAAGCGTGGAATTATTGGGATCGCGAGCTCGGTACATGGTACAAGGGTAATGAGCCCTGGGGTCCAGACTATCGAACTTCTATCGTGATGTCAATCAACCCCTTCAATCGCAAGAAAATTGAGAAGAAGTAATCACGGTCCGTACGACGTGTTCACAGGCAAAACCGTTTAATTTGTAACAGTGGCGGTTAGCGTTTGCATTGCGTGTAAAACGTGCCTATAATTACACCCATGCACTAATTAATTAGCGCATAGCTCCGGGGCTACAGTTAACTCCCCCTCTAACTTGGCAGTCAGGGAAGGGTGTTCACAGAACCCCGGAGCACCTTAAAAAGTTTTTGTAATGCGCTTTAAGTTTGTACCGTAGCAAAAAGCGTGTTATAATTGTTTTACGTTAATGCGGCGCGTTAGCGTAATGTTGTAAACGGGCAATTGTAGCCCAGAACCTAGGAAACCTACCCCATGAGCAAATCGCTCTCCGAAACCAAGCAAGAAATCGCCGTCGCCGACATCGTCTATCACGGCGAGAAGCTGACCCTGCCGGAAGGCATGACCCTCCCCCAAGCCATCGACCTGCTCTCCCGCCGCCTGAAGTACGAGCAGGAAGAAACCGCGTTCAGCGATGCGTTCGACGCCTTCCCCCTCGACGGCGCGTATGCCCTGCAACAAGTCCTGACCAAGAAGTACGGCTGGGCTCAAGCCATCCCGACCCCGGGCTTCTTCGGCAAGAACCCGCCGCGCATGCTGCGCATCGAAATCAAGCCCGGTGTCTTCACCGAAGCTCCGTGGGGCCGCTTCTCGCTGCCCAACATCAAGGGCTACATCCAGTGCGGCGCCGAGCAGAAGAAGGGCCGCTGGGTGTTCAGCCTGAGCGCCAACATCCTGCGCCTCAACGAGCGTGAAGTCCGCTCCCTGTTCGACGAAGTCCGTTCCTACCTCAAGGAAAACTCGATCTACAAGGGCCAGGCCATCAAGATCCGCTTCCGCGACGAAAACGGCGAAACGCTGGAAATGCCGGAACCGCAGTTCATGGACACCAGCAAGATCGACCCGCACGGCCTGATCTACGCCAAGGACGTCCAGGACGCCGTGGAAACCAACCTGTTCACGCCGATCCGTCGCGTCAAGGACTGCCTCGCCAACGGCGTGCCGGTCAAGCGCGGTGTTCTGCTGGGCGGCACGTTCGGCACCGGCAAGACCCTGGCGGCGACCGTTGCCTCGCGTCTGGCTGTCGATCACGGCATCACCTACCTGTACGTCCCCCGCGCCGACGAACTGTCCGACGCCATCGAATTCGCCAAGCAGTACCAGTCGCCGGCATGCGTCATCTTCTGCGAAGACATCGACCGCGCCGTGGCCGGTGACCGCAGCGTCAAGATGGACGACATCCTCAACATCCTGGACGGCATCGACACCAAGAGCTCGAACATCATCACGGTGGTCACGACCAACGACCTGCTGTCGATCAACCCGGCTCTGCTGCGCCCCGGCCGTCTGGACGCCGTCATCAACGTGACGCCGCCCGATGCCCAGGCCGTCGAAAAGCTCATCCGCTTCTACGCCGGTCAGGCCATCGACGCCGACACCGACCTGACCGAAGCCGGTGTCGAGCTGGCCTCCGCCAAGACCATCCCGGCTGTCATCGCCGAAGTGGTCAAGCGTGCCAAGCTCAGCGAACTCAAGCTGCTGCCCGAAGGTTCGATCGTCACCAAGCTCGGCCAAGCGGCCATCCTGGAAGCCGCCAAGACCATCTCGGCGCAGGTCAAGCTCCTGCAAGAGAAGGAGCCCGAGCAAATCACGACCATCGAGCAAATCGTGGCCGCTGCTTCCCGTTCCTCGGCGCAGGAAGTGTTCGACGCCAACAAGAAGGGTCTGCTCAACGACATCGACAAGCTCATCGCGGCCCGCGTCTAAGCCACGTTCGGCCAGCGCCTTTAACCTAGGCGCGTAGCCCTAGCCCTGCCCCCACAAAGGGCAGGGCTTTTTCACATTACGGAGTCCTCAAATGCTTGAAACTTTCAAGACCAAAGTACACGAATTGGCTGGCCCCGACCTCTGCTGGTATGTCGGGGCTGCGACGCGTGAGGTGGGTCTGGTAGACCGCAACGGGGTGCCTGCCTATCGCTTCCGCTTTGACCCTGAGCGCCACGCCGAAGAGCACGACCACAAGGAAATGAACCAGTACATACATTTCCGTCCGGACATCAAGCAAGACCAGGGTGGCTACATCATCGACCAGTGGAAGATTGCCACCGAGTTCGATGAAGAAACGGGCTCATGGAAGGCCACGCTCAAGGATTACACGATTGGCACCCGTGACGACAAGCACTACCTCCACGCAACTCGCATCACGGCGTATAACGCAGATACGCGATTGCGCGCCGCTATGTGCTGCCTCGTGGCCCATGTGTTTGGCTCCACGGAGCTTACGCCACCGTGCATGATTACCGGCTTCCCGGGCATGCCTGCCGTAGTGGAAGGCTCGACAGCTACGCCACTCCATTCGCGCCCTGAAGGTATGGAACAGTAGACCTCTTCTAAGAGAAGTAACCACAAACCCGCCGCCCTGGCGGGTTTTTTATTGCCCACGTGTGGGGCATGCCCTGGCACTGCTACAGGGGCCGCTGGCTCGGTTTAAATGGCTACCCTCCACCTTACCCCTACCCGTTATAAAAACGCCGTAGCGGGGCTATAAACCGGACTAGCGGGCAAATGTCCAGCAACTCCGTTTATAGCCCCTACAGGCGATTATTTTTGTTATACTACCCGCACCCTTACCCTGGTAAAACAAATGCGCTGGGGGCCGTTTTGATGGCCCGTTTTTAGCCAGGGCGTACCGCACCGCGCGGGGCCACGGTGGAATGCGTCTTACCGGGTCGTAAAAAAGCCCCGCCTAGGCGGGGCCGGTGCGCAGCGTGAAGTTACGCGGCTTCTTTGTAATTCTTGTGTAGATAGTCGAGCCAGTCTTGGACCCAGCCGTGAACGTTGGCGGGGTCTACGATAGTTTCTCTCGTGCTAACTATCTTGCGGCCTTTCTCGCGACGGTCAATGTCGACCATATACGGAGGGCCGTTCAAATGGATCTTGAGGGACGGAGTTGGGCTGGCATTCGGCCGGAAGGTCAGAGACGCTTCCGAATGCGCAATATGCCAGCCTTGAGGCAGCTCCACTTTGTGGAGTGACTCACGCACGGAAAGACCATTAGTCCGCGCAGACTTTGCTGCACGTTTGTCGCGGATCTCTCCCAAAACTCGCTTTCCGTTGCTCACCATATTTAAATCTTACCTTCGGGTTCGGGGTTAGGGTGCAGAGTGCGGCTCCGCATGACTTGCAGTAGGGCTTTCCGGTATTCGATATCGGTGCAGCCTTCTTGTTCGCGTACAGCTTCCAGATACAGAGCGCGCTCTTCTTCAGTGCGCAACTGCTCGGCTACATCGTAGGGCTTGGTTTCCATGTGGGTCTCAATCGTCTGGGTGAATAGACACCCACTGGAAATGTTCCATGGGGTATTTCTTGAGTGCTTCTTCCAAGGACCATTTGCCCCCATCCCACAGCCAATTAGGCTCCGTGGATGTACCGGCGTCCAGCCAGAACTGGAGATATGTAAATGGACCCTCAGCGGTGTCCGTACGAACGGCTAGGAAGTGGATCTCCTCGCGGAAGTCACTCATTACGTAGCCTCTTTCTGGAGTAGCTTCAGGGAAGCGTAGTGGGCCTTGGCACTCTGTAGTAGTCCACCTGAATCGATCCACGCGATATCGGTCCATTTCCCGTTCCCGTACACCCCCTGTACAAGAACTTTTGTTTTAATTGCCGGGTGGGACGCGAAGTCACCAACTTCTACGGTCTGAGCGCTCATGAGCGTCCTTTATTGATGGTGCCCCGAGCCGGACTCGAACCGGCACGCCCGAAGGCTAGGGATTTTAAGTCCCCTGTGACTACCAATTCCACCATCGGGGCTTTAATTAAACTTTTTCCAGTTCCTTCTCGTTTCGTTCTTCCACAAGCAAAGACTCGTCACCTAGCGGCACCAACCGAGAATCTGAGATCGGTCCCAGCGGAGTGTGCTTCCTAGTTGTCTTGTGCAGACTTGGGTACAGATGCTTGTAGACGAGCAATCCGGACTGAGCTTCAACCAGCCACAGGAACCCGTGGTTGCCAATCGGATACCCGAAATAGATGTTATGGGCAACGCGAGGCTTGTCACCCCAAGGCTCTATGACCCGTACTATTTTGCCGCAATTATCCAAACTGCCATTGGCAGGATTCGGATATGCGATAAGCGCTAGATCACCGGGTTTGACGTTGCTCATGGTACATTCCAGTATTACTTGTAGATCACGCCGTCAGTCGAATTCCGGCTTGATCGCCGAGAGGCACGCTGCGGGAAGCGTTGCGACGTTCATGCAATTTTCCTTATCCAGCCACTGAATTTCAATGGTGTCGTCCGCTTCACAGACGTGGGTAACCGACAATTCAGGGGAGCCTGAATTCAGGTACACTACATCGCCGACTTTGATTCTCGTGATATCGACCATACTTACTCCGTAAGGTGGTGCGCGGGAGGGGACTCGAACCCCTATGCCCTGTTGATGGCGGCAGGACCTAAACCTGCTGCGTCTACCGATTTCGCCACCCGCGCTCGTTTACTTCAGTGCCTTGTACATAGCCCGGAAGGCTCGCACAAGAGCATTCTTACTCTTGTTGTTCAAACAGCTATCCTTATGAATAGCATCAACGATAGCCTCTTCGCCATCTTGTCCCTGAACTGCCTTCTCATCCGGCCACGCGACGTAGCTCTCAATTCGAAGCCTAGCCCAGAAGGCGAGAATAGCCAGTGTCGGGGCATCACACATATGGCGGCGCGAACTCGACATGATCTTAGTGATCGTGGGTCGCGCTACATGCGTCTGGTCCGACACAGCCTGAGCCGTTAGGTTACGACTCTTGACAACTTCCCGGAAATCGTTGGAGAACGACTCTAGGTCGAAATACGGGAAGTTATCCTTGCTGCTCATTTTGGATACGATCCAGAAACTCACCGATTTCAGTGATCTTGAGTCGTGCAAACTCAAGGCCGATACCAGTGTTGGTCAGGCTATGAACCGTGAACACGCTGTCCAACTGGCGGAACAGCACGTACAGAGCATCATCGCCTGTCCGGTTTTTGATGCGGGCGAAATCCGTGCCCCCGCTGTACGGAAGCACGAAATCCGCGCGTTCTTCCACGGAGGTAGGCAAAGTGTTTGCCGCCCAGACGATGTCCTGCTTACCGATGCGAACATAAAACGTCATAGACATTGCTCCTTAAATCTTGGTGCTGGTTGTCAGACTCGAACTGACGACCTCCTGTTTACAAGACAGGTGCTGCTACCAACTGAGCTAAACCAGCATTTCTTACTCTTCCGACTTCTCAATCTTCTTGATAAGGCGGTCAAAGCGTTTGCGCATTGCCCGCATTTCGCGACGTCGAGCATCGCGTTGACGCGGGAAGCAGCACGGGCATTTGAACCCTCCGCCACCGACCTTAGCGTTGACACAAAGAATGAAGAAGTTTTTGTTTCTGATCATGGTGAGGTCCTCTGTTAGATACCTAATTCATGATCATCTCCTTGTCCAATTAGTGTATATTAACGGCTTGGATTGCGGTTAGCCCACCATCCAAACAATCCGCCCAATATAGCACCTAGCCATTGAGCAGCCTCTCGATACTCAATGGATAGGAGCCACGTGGCGAGTATCCCGAGTAGGATACTGCCACCCATAGCTGTGGGAAGAATCTTCTTAAGTAGATTCATCTTCAGGCTCTGCCTGAGGCCCGTGGAACCGACGTAGTATGTACGCAAACACCGCCCCGTAGAACAGAGCCAAGGTTGCGTCCACCACGTACACCCTAGGTTGTGTCAAGACTCCATAATGGTGGAGCACTTGCCACAAAATCTCCATGGAGACAAACCCAAACAGAAGGCCGTATAGAATAGCGCGAAGTCGAGTCATAGGATTTTCTTGTAGGCGGGGACCATCACACACCCGACTGCCGTGCCGTACAGAGCGCCAAAAATAGCAGACGCTTTGTAGAACGCAATTCTGTAGAAGGGGTCCACGGGGCCAATGACGAAGGCCCACAGAACCATACCGCACATGAAGACAGAGAAGAGAGCTCCGCCGATAGCCCACAAAGTGACTAGTGCGACCTTACGTGTCTGGAAGCGTTTCATCAGTTCAGCTCGTTAGCAGCCGGAGGCAGATACTCAAAGCGGAACGTGTCAGGCTTTTCCGCCGTCTCGTCCTCAGACCCCAGAGATACCTGCAAGTGGTTCTGTTTCAATAGGAGCTGGTACTTCGGGCTCTTCATGAAGTTGTAGAACGTTTGAATCGAGTCTTCCGTACCCCTATCCATTGTCATGCGCAGGTCCAGTACCTGACCCGGCTCTAGCGTCACTACGCGCTCCAGCACCCGGTCCATAATCATGGACACGAATTCTTCCGCAGAATCGGTGTCAACCGAATGGGACTCGGTGTTGCTTGCGGTGGTTTGAGGTACGTTCATTATGGATCCTTAGTGGATAATCGGCTGATCTTTGACAAAGAACCGCAGGGCATACTGTGAGCCCGGAATGTCCGAGGGTTCCGCCTCAACAAGTTCCACTGCCAAACCCGCCCCGTCAATGCGACTGAACGCAGGCTCTTCAGCACAGGCGTCCAAAGCACGTTGAGCGGTGGCACGCATGTCCGGGGACTCAGGATTTATGCGTAGGACAACGTCCATGGTCACGCCCGCCTCAAGCCCATCTTCCGGGAGTTCTTCCAGAACATGGTCAACAATAGCAGCTACTAGAGACGCAGCATCGTTAGTTTTGTGCCGAATAAACGCCATCACGGTGTCCTTGGAATCGGGTGCGGGAGTCGAACCCACCTACGAAGATTTGCAGTCAACTGCCTAACCCATCGGCCAACCCGACTCAGAGTTTACTTGTCTTGAGGGCCACCGTAGTCACTGGCGTCCCACCCACCTTCTGCACTAGCTTGCTCCCGCGGATTGCTGTAATACGCCGCCGCGTTTGCCTGTTGCTGTTGCATTGGTACAGGCCCATTATAGTACATATCGGCGGCATTAGCAAATTTGTGCCCGCCTTCCTGGCGTGTGGAAAAGGTTTCGGTTTCTAGATCAAACTCGAACTCCTGTTGCTCACGTGCTTCCTGATGGCGACGTATTGCCTCAGGAGCCTGCCATGCCATAGCAACATTAGGAAGCTCCTTCATGTCGTTGTAGTACGCCACGACATACTTCCCTTGAGTAAGAAAGCGACCCTTGTCTTGCTGACAATCAGTCAGAACCGGCATCAGTCGGTAGCTATACTCGTACCCAGGTAGGCTCTGGTGCTCTTTGATAAAAGACACTCGAGAATCACTGTCCACCCATAGCGAACTTAGTTCACGCAGCACATCTTCAGAGACAAAGATAATAATCTTCTTAAAGGTTTGTCGCGACGTGTGGCGCATAATTTGGGAGTGGAACTCCTCAATGTCAACCCAGTGATGGGCGGTGCGCTCGGAACCGTCGTCCAGAAGATGCAGGATAGGATTTTGAATATCCATGTGAGCCTCATTCGTATCTTGAACAGACAAAAAGAAACCCGCACTAGGCGGGTTTAAAAGATGCAAGTACAATGACTTACACCACGGAAGTGGTCGGCGGGACAGGATTCGAACCTGCGACCCTCTGCTCCCAAAGCAGACGCGCTACCGGACTGCGCTACCCGCCGATGATAACTATTTAAGGTCTGGACGTGGGAAGAATTTAAAGCCCCCTTCCTGAACCTTCTTTTCGATCATAACCATGTCCAGGGGACTGACTTTATAAACTGAGTAGTGCGTGATCACGAGGTTGTTTTCTCGATCCAGCGCACATACGGGCGACGTATACACCATATACCCGTCACGAAACTTCTTTCGGATATCGTTGGTGATTGCACCGTAGACTAGGAAGTAATACTTAGGGACACCCTTCCGCTCCGCAGACATTACGGAGGCTACGTCCAACTCAGCTGTGATTTCCATGCTCATCCTATGAAAACCTTTAGGGGTGACCGGTCGGGCTTGAACCGACAACCCTCGGGGCCACATCCCGATGCTCTGCCAATTGAGCTACGGCCACACCTAAAGATTTTCACACTGCCTCCGGATAGTTAGAGCCCGAACCTAGGACGCTGTCCAGGAATGCAGTTTCCTGGTTAACGGCGTCCGGCTCTTCCGATATTACCCCGCCATCCACTGCCTCTATGCTACAGATACGAAACGTTAGGGTGGAGGTCGGAATGTACTCAAAACTTACGTTCTTAGACCAACTATCCAAAGCTTGGCGGACAGTTCTCATGGCTTCGCGTGCATCCACTTCCAAGCGCTTAAGTTCAATCGCTTTAAGCATGCGGATCAAGCGGTTGCGGGCCACGCGCTTTTCGTAGGCTTCGACGGTGTCAACCTCTACGCCCTGCTTCTTGAGCAAGACTTGGCCCAGAACGCCCAGCAACTGTCGCCGGATGATGGGCTCTGCTTCATGAGGTAGCATGTAAATCTTGGACATGAAGGCCATTGGGGTAATCCTTGGTGGACGGGGTTGGATTCGAACCAACGACGCCCAGCTCTTCAGGCTGGCGCTCTACCGACTGAGCTACCCATCCAGGGTATGTTTATTTACGGTATGCCCTATTATACCGCATTAAGGGCCGCTACGGGGCCAAATTGCGCCGCCAGTAGGGCCGCTAACCGGGCTTGCGCTTGTGGGCAACCTAGGCCAGTAGTGCTATCCACTAGGCACAGATGATCTTCCAAACCATCCCATCCAAGATTGTCATCGTCTACCGCAACCCATCGACTAAGCCGTCGGACCGACACATCACGACGAACCTGATCCCCGCGATACGTATAATCCCACTCACTAGCAGGGAAATACTCTCGGTGGAATACGCCGCCAACAACTCGACGGTGTAGGTCCGGGATTAAGTAAGACCGAGCCGTGTCAAAGCCCATCACACGCACCCAAGACGTAGATAGCACAATGGGGAGATCCGGATACGGGGCCAGAAGTCGCGCTAGTATAGGTGCATACTCAAACAGTATGTGACCGTCCCTTTGCATCTTAGGCATCCGTTTACCAGTCTGCCAATCCCGTGTCAGATAGACCTCATCTGAGTGCATGGGGCCATCGTAGTCTAGATACAGAGCTTGGGTTATTTGCTTCATGGTCTATGCCGGAATAGGTCTCTTCCAAATTACACCGCCAGTGATACCCTGAGTGGAAGCTACCCAGATCTCATTAGTCGTGGTATTGATATCAAAGCTCGAAATCGTTCGATTGTCTGGAAGGATGCCTGGAACTACTTGCAGCGTCTCTAATGTAGTCCCCACAACGAGGTTCCGGCGGTCATAGGATAGTCCGTACAACTTTCCTTCATAAGGTCGGATACTGATAGCCGGAGTTCCAAGCGTAACCGGCGTGTATGTGCCGGACCCCGGAACTGTTGTGTACGCATCCGTCGTATTTGACGACACTGAGAACACTATCTCGGTTGTAGTATAGCTGACAACAGGGCGTACCGTTGATGACGGTAGAAGACCTCCCTGCCACGAAACACCGTCTGCAGACGTCAAGGCGTAGTAGTCCGGTAATAAACTTCCGACTATCACGAATGTCCCCAGCACGAACTCGATGGGGCGTACAAATGTTGTGTTCGCTGGAGCTGGAGTGGAGACAGTACGCTGGACCCAGGTTCCGGCAGTCCCGCTAGTTGACGAATACACTTGAGCGGCAATACCGTTACCGATAGTCGCCGTCGCGAAGTATGTTCCGTTGAAAGCTACGCCAGTCCCTAAGGAGTTAGAGAATGGATCCGGGGTGATTGTTTGGAAGGCACTCGAGGTGTCGTTCACACGACGCCGAATACGCAATCCACTGGATCCGGTAGCCACAACAAAACCAGAGCTCACCGCGTACTGGTCAAATCCGTTAGGGAACGAAGGGCTGAACGGCGTAAAGGTAACACCGTTATCTCTGGACTCTTGAAGAAGAGAGCTTGCTCCAATCGCCCCTGTAATCATCCGGACTACGCCGTCGATGATTGTCAACTGACCAGCCCCACCCGTCATCGACGTAGTGGACGCTAAGGGTGTCCAGGGGTTTGAGTTGACGGTGCTTGCCACAATACCGATAATCATTTGATGCTCCTCACCAATCCACGAGTCTGTATCAAATAAAATTCCCGGTTTATGGCAGGCGGGGATGGGATCGAACCATCGTCTGGGAATGACCCAGGTTTTGCCACGGCCCTCTGTCGGACCTCTAAACTACCGCACCTATAACTATCAGCCCTTATTGTCGGGCTTTTTCAGTGGAGCTCCACAGTGTGGGCAGTTCTTGTATCGCCACGTCGTGTAATTGCTGCATTTCGGGCAGACCATTGGAACTCCAGATAAAATGGTGGATCAACTAGGATTCGAACCTAGACTCCCCGAAGGGAAACGGGGTTACAGCCCGCCGCCAGTGCCAATTCCGACATTTGATCCAGAATGGCGGCTTACCCGCCAGCACTACACGCACTTCATGGTCTGGATTGATTACCGGACTCCGGTGCCTCGCATTCACTTGCTGAAAAACTCTTTGGCTGGCTAGGCTGGTCTCGAACCAGCGACCCCGTGATTAACAGTCACGTGCTACTACCAACTGAGCTACTAGCCACCGAAGAGTTCTTACTTCGTTACCGGCGTAGGGGCCGGGACTTTCTTACGTGCTTCTTCTGCATAGTCTTCATAAGCCTGATCGCTGTTTCCACTCATGAACTTCTCCTAGGTGGCAGCGCGTGATGGACTTGAACCACCGACCTCCAGGAGCAGTTCCTGGTGCTCTATCGCTGAGCTAACGCGCTATTGAAACTTTACTTCTTTGTGATACGACCCCGGCGAAATCCCTCAGGGATCTCACCAGAGACTTTGCGGTTCGTAACCCCATCCGTAACCCAGGAGGTTCCGTACTGTGAATTACGCTCCCCTGTGTATGAGGAGTTCATCTTAGCACGCTTTTCGATGTGGCTCCTAACTGCATCATCTTTGCGTTTCTTAAACGCTTTCTCCATGCGCGTGTTAATTATCTTAACACGGTCTTCTGGCTCTATGTTATCCCAGTATTCACGGGTAGCCTTCATACCAGCACGTCTGCTCCTATCTTTACCTTCCACAGACGTTTTCATTTCCCGAACATTATCCAATTGCAGAATAAATCGACAATTGTCTAAAGCGTAGGGTCCAGAATCCCCGTGTCGAGCTAGGACATAGCCCTTTCCAGAGAAACCCAGATCGGAAGATTTCAGCCCGGCTCTCCGGACTAGCTCCTGCCAGTCTTCGTAGGAAAGCAGAAATGGGATATCCCGAGTTCTCGCATTGTATATCTTCTGGTAAAATCTGGCATACAGATAACCATCATCGTCTAACTCAGACTCATATGGTGGCTTCTTGTACTTCATAGCTTATACCAGACGGTGGTAGGGGAGGAAGGGATCGAACCTTCGTAATGCTGGAATCAAAATCCAGTGCCTTACCACTTGGCTACTCCCCAACAAACTTAACTAACTATGTAAACATTATAGCCCTAACAATTGGTTTGTGCAAGGACTATTTTGTAACTTCAGGCCGTTTTGTCAGCCTGTTCACGAGCCTTACGCTCACGCAGGGCTGCGTCGTAACGATTTTCAGGCAGCGCTTCAAGCTCGTCGTCCCAAAGCCCCCGTTCTTTCAGCATCTTGGCAACCGGAGCCTGAGGCTTTTCCTTTCGGAACTTGCAGGCCCATATGGCGGGACCACATCCGTTATCCTTATGCCACTCCAGAAACAAAGGTTTGATCTGATCTTCAGCCAAGGCTTCCCCATCAGCGCATCCCCACGCGAACACGTCGTTACACGCTACGAACAGCATAGTGCCGTTCTCGTGGGAAGCCTCGTACTGCGTACCCTTGTTGATAGTGACGGATGCCTCGCGGACCCACACAACCTCATTGGCTAGTAGGACCGCCAGCATGTTCTCGTTCGACGTGTACTCACGCTCTTCTCCATCGAGGGAACTCTTGTAGGTTCCAACCATGTCGTCCAGTTCGTAATCGATTTTCATCGTAGTTTCAGGTGCTGTGTAAGTTGTTTAACGACTTCAGGATCTCCAGGTCCGACGGCAACTGCCGTGAACGTAGGCACGCCCTTGAACTCGGTTTTCCCGCCATCCTGGATAATGGAACACGGAACTTCCGCGAGCCACGCCCGATTGTACAAATCCTTCAATTCAGCTTCTGACTCGATGCCGACGGCAACTTTGGTGAATCGACCATCGAGCCACATCCGATAGAACGGATTCCAGCGGAACTTCAAGCCGACCAACTGAGAAGCGTGGGCTCCTTGGGCAATTTCCTTGCCCCGACGCATTTTCAGGTCCGTGCGCAACACGATCACCTGTTTGAGTTGCCCATCATAGCGACGCATAACGCGGCGCAAGAGGCACATTGGAAGGAAACTGCGGAGGTCCATTTTCTACTCGAATATATACTCAGGCCACGGATACCCTGGATCGTCTACACAGTTTCGAACTGTTCGATTAGCTGCCAGGGCAACAGCTTCAAATTCGACACCACATAGACAATTATCAGGCCCGTGCTCGCTTATTGCAGAATGCTCTATGCCCAGAGCTTCTGCAAGATCACCTACTGTTTCCAGTAAATCACTATTACCGACTCGGACAAGAGTACACATAGAAGATCCCAAGAAAGTGGCGAGGTGTAGGGGATTCGAACCCCTGACATGCGGATGGACAATCCGCTGCTCTACCAACTGAGCTAACACCCCTACGTAATAGGGCCAGAGTTGCCCCTGGCCCCGTACTCATAGTCTGGGTCTCGTTTCCCTGGCTTGTGACCAGACCTGCACGTACAGGTGAGTGATGCTTTTGGTTCAACTGTGCGAGCCTGAACCTCACCAGCTATTACATCAGATGGCACCGGAGTTAACCCGAGGCCGGGCAAGGAATCGTGTGAAGAGGCAAATGATAAAAAAGGCTTACGCACGACACTCCGCACCACCAGTCGAAGTTATTAGGCACTATCGACTAGCCCTGTCCGAAAGACGCTCTCGCGCTCTCAACGTAGGACTGCATGGGAGCAGACCAACACTTGGCCTCTAGGGCAGGACTCGAACCTGCAACCGACGGCTTCGTAAACCGTAGCTCTATCCAATTGAGCTACCCAGAGTGAACCTTGGTGTCTCGGACGGGATTCGAACCCGTGTTACCGCAGTGAAAGTGCGGGTTCCTAGGCCATCTAGAAGACCGAGACACGAAAAACTTGGTGGAAGTGGACGGGATCGAACCGACGACATTCTGCTTGCAAAGCAGACGCTCTCCCAACTGAGCTACACCCCCAAAACTACTCTTAGCGGAACGTGCTGGGTCGTTACCAGCTTCTGGGTTTTCCTTTTCGAAGGGTCTACGTTCATGCGATAAGAAGCTGATGCACCAACTTAATACCACATCCCAGCCAAACTCTCGATGCTTCTTGGGGCGGTTCTAACACCGCTGACGCTCCGCTAAGAGCAGCACTTAGGTGAAACGCACTCGTTAGAATGTGCTTCCCTAAGAGGTCTTGAGTCAAACCGCCAAGTAAAACTCAAGACATTAGGTCTGGCTTTAACCAGAGGAGGCCCGCTTTCCTAGGGCGTCCCCTAGTACTCAGCCTGTAATTCCAGGCCAGCTTTGCTCTTACTCCGTGTGCAAAGAACGAGGGAGATTGCGTTACCCCGCTAGAGGTAGGCGGTCCCATTAGGAGCGGGGTCGGGTTTTACTCCGACCAAGAGTCCGGGCATACGAAGCCGCAACCCTTTCGGGTCCGGTAGACTACATCCTACTGCCTACGAGGCGGGCGGCAAGAGCCGAAATGTAGACCCGGTTTTCCAGGTTACAGTGACCGCACGTCGCGGCCCACATCGGAGGGCTAGTATTCAGGTCACGAAACTCGTGAGCCTCACCTTCATTAGTAGCACCGCAATGCTTACACTTGAACTGAAGAGGAGGGGCCGACACAACTCGCATGACTTTCCTTTCTGGTAGTACCTGCTGGACTCGAACCAGCGACCGCCCGCTTATCAAGCGGGTGCTCTACCAACTGAGCTAAGGCACTGCTAACTATGTAAACAGTATAACGCCACGTTAACTAAAATGCAAGCGCTATTTTGTAACCGCCTGGATTATTCTGTGGCTTCACGATCCCAACGGTTGTTCTTCAACGTGCGAAGAATGTGAGCTGCTCGCGGATTAGATGTCCGCAGCTTACGATACACGTTAATCGTGATCACCGAAGCAATATCCATATGACGATCGCTGCGGTGCGTATACGGACCCTGCACGGTAGGTATGCACACGCGGCGGCACCGAGGACGCATGTTCACCACACGGAACGGCATCTTGGAAGAGCGTGTTATTCTCATGAGCTGTGTGTGATAGAACCCAGCTTTGCGGTTGCCTTCCCGGTCCGTGAAGAACACGGCGGATTCGGGTACGCGCATTATACGGGGCGGCATGGCATAGCGGGCTATGTACATAAAACGGCCTGTAAAGGGGTTAGGTAAGCCCCATTATAGCGTACTGTACTGGCCCCGCAAACCCCTACGGCTTAAAGTCCCCAGACTCATCGAAGTACGGGATACGACCTTCGGCGCGGGCCTTAGCTGTCAATTCCGCAAAACGAATCCTAGTTGGAGCTCGCGGTATAATGCTCTGCTTCTTTCCATGCCCAGGCACTGGCTGGCCGTTTGCGTAGGGAGCATTCTCTATCCAGAACACTTTACCGCCGAATTCGGCCTCTGCCTTACTCACGTAAGTGTCCGACACGCCTTTCAGGGGGTTATGCGGATAGAGTTCGTAGCCCTCTTCCATACGATCCCACAACCACTTGTCTAGCACCTTGTCTCTTTTATAGATAGGCGTCCAAGACGATGGGGTCATCAGGGCTTTCAGCCAGTAGCGCAAGCGTGTCTTTGTCATACGGCGTGTCATTAAGTTAGAGTGGTGGAAGCAGAGGGGATCGAACCCCCGACCCGCTGCGTGTAAGGCAGCCGCTCTACCGCTGAGCTATGCTTCCAGGTACTAACTATTAACGCTTTGGACTACATTTAAAAACTGGCGGGCAAGGAAAGACTCGAACTTTCAACTTCTGGTTTTGGAGACCAGCGTTCTGCCAATTGAACTACTCACCCAGAGCAAGACACTTCTCGAGGGGTTATCCTATGATAACCACCGGAGAAAAATCCTGCCCGCGTTTGAGGGCCAGCTTCGCATCGCGGCGCTTGACCTTCTCGGACTTTACATGAGCTCCAGCGCCTTGGCGCTTAAGCACGGCCACCGCAACATGATTGCGAGGCTTCTTGCTAACGTGTTTGATACTCTTTGCCATCATCTTCTCCGTGGGAGACTACACAGCCTCTCGTACCCTTTTCACACATGCGGCTACTGATTAGATTCACCTTACAGTGCTTGCGAAGCTCATCTAGACGAGCGTTTGCCTCTGCCAACAACTGAGAGGCTTCAGGTTCTTTAAACCCCAGAACCTCAAAGAGGTTGTCGTCTGCTGGAGTAGTATGCGCTGGACCTGACATAGACACTCCTAAGGGAATTGGGTTTTGCGTTTTCTATTCATTAGATTCAAGCCCTGACCCACTCTACCGGGTTTAAAGCCTTCTGGAATTGGATCAGAGGAGCGAATCTTTCGATTCGTGGAGCCGTCCGTGATCCAACGGGTTCCATACTGGGAATTTCGCTCATTCAGATAAGATGAGTGTGCGGTAGCTTCGAAAGCTATTCGGGTACGTTTTCCACGTGCCACATTTGCCGCAGTTCCATACTTAGTAAGTTGAGCGGATGCACTTCTCATCTTATCAGATATCTTTCGCTCTAGAACGTTTTGTTGCTGAGTAGTGAACCTACAGTTCCCAACCTCGTAGGGTCCTTCGTCTCCATATCGGGCCAACACGTAATTCTTACCCGAGAATCCTAGATCAGAGGACCGCAGCCCAGCCTCTGCTACCAAGAAACACCAGTCTTCGTAATTCAGCTTGAACTCGATTTTCATCTGTTTAGCTTGGGCGCGTTTTCGCCGGAACTTCCTATACAGATTACCGTCGTCATTCAGGCTATTCATGCTACAGTCCGAAACTGGTAGGGGTGGAGGGACTCGAACCCTCGACCTCGGCCTTAAAAGGGCCTTGCTCTAAACCAACTGAGCTACACCCCCAAAAAGGACACGCTCGTCCGGGTAACATACATCATCCGGCACACCAGCGTGTCCACAAACTTAACGAAAGATCTTGTTTATGATGTCGAACGCACGATCCCCATACACGAGCTTCATAGCCTCTTCATACACATAGTGAGGGGTATCCTCGTCAAGATGACCGTTATCGACATCCTCTTGCATCATCCTGTCGACACTATTGACGAAATCCGAATACCGATCAACATCCAATGGAACTCGGACCAGTTCAAGCTCGCCCGATTCTTGCGCTGTGCGGCGAGCGAGCTCTGCGCGCAATTCGTCAAGACTGGCATTCGATAGATTGGACATGAAGATCCGGGTCCTTGTAATTGGAAGCGGGGGTTGGATTCGAACCAACGACACCGGGGATATGAGCCCCGTGCTCTGACCAACTGAGCTACCCCGCGACAGAACTAATTAAGGTGGGCGCTCCAGCGAAGCACGAACCCGGATTCCCGTATAATGACCGGAGGCGCGTTCTCTAGGCGCTCAAGCATTGAGACTATACGGAGTCAACGCTATATTTGCCCTAGAATCAACCGCCCGTGAGTGCCGGAGCGCCCACCTTAATTAGCTACAGTAAAAACATTGTACCCCGTTTTACAGGGGTACGCAAGCATTATTTGTTAATTTGCATGCGCGCCATAACCGCCTCGGCCGCAGCTTCCCAGGCTTCCTTGATTCGAAGATCGAGGTCAGACCACTTAGGAAGCGGAGCACCACTCACCAGACTTTTCCAGCCAGTGTGGGAGCAGTAGGCCTCATATGCTCGTTGCCCATCGGTACGATTGAGCTCAGACAGCAGTTCTGTTCTTTGATTTTCCATTCAAATATGCCTCTCGGATGCGCTTAGATTCCGGAACCATTCCCCTCATCTGCATTCGGGTGTACGTCGCTTCAAAGGTGAAATTCTCAGACTTGGAGATACGCCAAAGCATATGATTCCAATCTCGGTCCTGAGTTCGCGGACCGCGCCCTTTGACTGAACGCTTTACTGCACGATAAATGCTTGTCATTGTATGAAGGTCTTGGTGCGGGGACCGGGCCTCGAACCCGGGACAAGAGTTTGGAAGACTCCCGTTTTGCCAACTAAACTATCCACGCATGTATATTTACGCCACGGAAACGTACAACCTTCGGACCCTACATTGGGTCGTTTACCAAACGAAGTGGATCCTAGATGGATTAGTCTTCGTAAGGAGGAAGGTTGGCATCCTCAGGCATCGCATTGGGCTTATGCTCAGGAAACAAACGCCATGTGAAATTCACATCAGGCGTGTTTGTCGCTGGGCTGGCTTCACGGATCGCGGCGAGCTGATTGTCGGTCAGCGGGCCGTCATCCTTCTCGTATCGTGGTTCCATGATAGATCCTTGGTTTGTATGAGATTTAAATTGGCGGGTACACCAGGACTCGAACCTGGAAGCCCCTTTCGGAACTACGGATTAGCAATCCGTTGCCTTAACCCTTCGGCCATGTACCCGGGTGATCTTACACGACCCCGAGCTCGAGATTCGCCCGCGATACATACAGATAGATGTAGCGCTGGTCTTCATCATCGGGGTCCGAAACCTCGTAACCGAGGTCTTCCGCCTTAAACCGAACCGTCACCAAATGGGGTTCCGGAGGCTGTTGTTTGAACTCTTCTAGGGCCAATCCGACAGTCCCAGCTTCGACTTCCGCATGAGTAGCGGATTCTTTGATACGTTCGCGAATGCGAACTGCATACTGGCTGGATTCTTTGTCGTACATTGATGCCTTGTAAATGGAGGACCGGGAAACGCAGTAACCACCATACCCTCCGGGACATGACCCCCGTACTCTTTGGTTTTCCTTGTTCCCCTCGGGGCGCTACCCCGGGTCCATTGATCTTAGTGATCGAAGTTGATCTTACCGTCCTCTTGAGAACGCCATTCTTCGACCTGCTTGGAACCTTCCTCCGATTCCTCGTAGTCTTTACGAGCATGCGGGTTCAGGTCATCGTATTCATCTTTGGTCACGAGGCACGCTCGATCTGCTTACGCGCAGCAAGCGCACGTTTGAAGGCAGGTGTCGGCTCTTTCGGGGCCGCTTGCAGCGCATTGACCAGTGCCTTGGAATCGCGCTCGGACAGCTTGATGAGAACTTCCGGACTCTTGTTCATAACAACTCCAATGACTATGTAATGGCGGATGGTGAGAGGGTCGAACTCTCAAGGCTATTTCTAGCTCGGCGGTTTTCAAGACCGATCCCGTCGCCGACTGTCGGGTTGACCATCCTAGATCTTACTTCCAGCAGATCGCTGCTGGAATAGTTATCGTGTCGTAGGTAATCGGATGCTCCGATTCTACCCCACAGTAGTGCATCTTGCGTCCGGAAATATAAGAATCCTGACGCACGTTCAGGTAGACAAATTTCCAACGCAAGCGTCTGGCTCGCATCTTCATGCTATTTCCTTCTGATCTTAATCACTGACAAGTAAAGACCACCTTTCGGCAGCCTTTCCCGTGCGAGCACCACAGTGACCTTCCTTGATTTAGAATCTACTTCACGAACGACCTTTGGGCCTAACCGCTTCTGTCTCATCTTCATAGGAAGGTTTTTAAATTGGGGGTTGCTCAGGATTCGAACCTGAGTAATTTCCATGACACAGTCCCTAGCACCGAGAACCGTACATCACACACTGAGAGGTCCGACTTTCGACGAACATGAGCGATGATCCCATAGCCTCGCGAGCGTCTCTGCGACAGCGGGCGTTTTATCCACTTAAACTATCAACCCATTGAAACTCTGGAGGACCTGTAAGAATCGAACTTAGCAACCTCTGCGCACCCCAGCCTCACACCCTGACTCTCATCCAGACTCTCAACCCTGCTCCGCCGAGAGCCTAGGAACCTCTCGGATGGCTTTTAACCAGGACGGATCTGTTGACGGAAATAGTTGACGGATGCTGTTGGTGGTAACTATAGCAGCGCTCTTCCCTTGAGCTAAGGTCCATAAACTTTCTTAAGATGGGACTCTGCGGGCCGGGCAGCAAAGGAGGGAGGCATGTGGCAGAAAGAACAAGACTAGAGGAAGACCTGAAGTCGACGAGCAGAGCCCCGACTTAAGAAAGTTATTTACGGTAAGAATGAATTGGTTCGGTCAGCCCTAGCCTCAGCTGGATATAATTTCGGGACTGTTGCCTCAACGTGTGTTGCAGAAAGTCTCTTGAGGTCCTATCCTCGCAACCCCTAGCTCATCGTCATGTAGACTTCACGAACACCGTAACCGGAGCTAGCTCTAGGAGCTATCGAGCGGAACTGCCGTGTATGAAGTCGTGCGCACCGTACTCTAGCCAGTAGAGATATACCCGATTCGTTAGGAATCCATCGGGCTTTTTCTCAGGCTGACCGAACCAATTCATTCTAGTTGTTAAAGAGCGGGGTAATTAACGCGGCGTTTGCTTGTTTGCTGCGTTAATCACCATAAACATAATTATACACGCGCCAGTAAAACACGCAAGCGCTTTACATGGCTAAATTGTAACTGTTAGGCTTGCGTGTCCTGACCCTGACCTTGAGCTCGAGCTCGCGCTTCATACTCACGGACCATTTCATCGAACGCTTTCTTGCCCGCGTTGTACGCCTCTTCATGGGAAGTGAAGCGATGCGCAGCCAGCCATTCGGCGGTACGGGAGCTCGGGGACAACTCTTCCACCCACTCACCTGCAAGAGACAAGCACGAGCCAAAGGTATCACGAACAGCCCACGTCACGGCATTACTACTACGATTGACCCCCTTCTGTACCACAACGAAAATGAATTCCTTGTAGTCGAAGCGGAACTCCGATACGTCAGGAGCCCAGGTTTCCCAGGACATATACGCATGCGTCAAATGACAGTCTTCGTCATAGATACCTGCACGCTGCGATATGTACAACGATTCCGCAGGAGTGTAGTCCCAGAGCTTAGGGCGCTTTTGAGTGCCGTCCGCGTTCTTAGTGCGGCGACCCTCGCGCCACAGAGCGAACGCGGCGCGTACAACGGGGTCTGAGTATAGTCCGTCCGGGTCGCGTTTGAAGTTGTCTTCGCCTTTCGGATGATCCGGAAAGGTATAAGCCCAATCTAGCTGGAAATACTTACGATCAAAATACTGATCGTCTTTCGGATCGATGTATTCTTGCTCCGAGGCCGGTGTCTTTTCAATGCCCATGTTTATCCAATAAAAAAGCGCCCCGAAGGGCGCTCTGGTTACGCGTGAGTGCGTAGTGCGGTAGTCATGGAGCTGATGTCCGCGTAAGCGCTCTTGGTGCCTGCGGCGTTTGCCGCAAAGCCGCGAGTAGTGTTCGCGCTGATACCGTAAGCGGCCCCGGCCTGGAAGGCGTCCTGGTTTGCAGCTAGGAAGATGAACTTCCAGTTGTGCTGCTCAGCGTGGGTGATCATTTCCTTGATCTGCTGAGCGCTGTATTCGCGGCTGGCGTTTTCCTCGCCATCGGTGAGAATCGTGACGATCACCAGATCCGCCCAATTCTCGTCATGAATGCGCTTGCCTTGAACATTCAGGGTCTGGCCGATAGCGTCTTGCAAAGCAGTGCTGCCGCGTGGCATCAGCGTGAACTGGGGAACAGCCTGCAAGTCCAGCTTTTCGTACTGCGTTTCGACTTGTGAGTCGAAGATGACACTGGTAACACGCACTTCGCCGCCGACCTTCTTCTGCTCTTCGATGAAGTTATTGAAGCCCCCTTCGGCGTCCCGCTTGATCGAGCTCATGGAGCCCGAGCGGTCGGTGATCATGATGATCTCGGTTTTCAGGGAAGGTGTGTTGGTAGCGTTATTGGCAACGTTTGCCATATAAATCTCCTAGAACGGAGGATTAGGGAAATGGCGCGACTAGAGAGATTCGAACTCCCGACCTGAGGATTAGAAGGCCTCTGCTCTATCCGGCTGAGCTATAGTCGCATGTGTTTATTTACGCTCCCGCAAGCAGTGCTCAGGGATTGTGAATGACGGGTAATCCCCGGTAGGATCCAGAGTCACCGAAACGTGGGGAACGCCGGTAATGCGGCTATCGTCACCCGCCAAACCGTAGTCCCAGCTTTTCAAGTCGTAGACGATATCACCGACCTTAACACTTGCGTTGGCAGCGTCAGCTCGTGTGACGACGTAAGACTTCGGCACCCAAGTGCTTTTGGACTCAGACATTGCCTGCTCCAACGCCCGAGAACGTGAGGTTGCCTTCACGGATAGCCGCCGCCTCCTGGGACAGAATCTGGCGCAGGAACGCCGACGGGATAAGCCCCTGGCGGCGAGCTTCCGCCTCCAACAGGTCGTATTCCGTCTTGGACATACGGAAGCTCACGGTCTCGAGATTGAGCGCCTTGTCCACAGCTTCTGCGTCCTTGGCCGAAGCCACACGCAGCGTGTCGAGACGGATCACGTGAACTATCTCGGAGTCCGGCTGGTTGGATACCGAGTAGTATTCGCCTTGCTCGAAGGCCACACGCACAGCGGTATCCGTCCAGCGCATCACCACACCTTCCGAACGCCAGATATTTTCACCCGTGGCCGGGTCTACCATGGACTGTTGACGCAACGTCACCAGCTTCTGGCGCAGCTTACCTGCGAGTTCGTCGTGGGAACCATATTCCGGCTGTTCCTTGAGGTCGACAAGGCTCAGAGCCTCCAACTGCAACTTTAGAGTATCTGCAAGCATGGGGTATCCTTTGGAGGCCTAGGTGGGACTCGAACCCACGACCCGGGAATTTAGAGTTCCCTGCTCTGCCAACTGAGCTACTAGGCCAAATGACCGACGTAAATGTGCCGGTGGTTAGGGTCATAATACATTTCACTGAACCGCGAATCGAGCTGAGCCCTCAAGGGCGAACCACATTTCGCAGTACATAGCAGATAGACACCAGTTTCGGATTGCTCACCGGGTTCAAGTTGGCGACCACGCTTTACACGGAGGCGACGTACCTCCGAGTTAGAATCGTAGGACGCGCACAAATCTGCTACTAGCCGTGAAAACGTGAGGCGGATCAACTTATCGCCCCTCACAACACCCCAAACTCGGTTGAATTTCGGGCGCTTGAATTCGCAAACCTAAGACATGGTGTAATCTCCTAATGTAGCGGCCAGGGTAGGCCGTGGGGTAATTATAGCCCTGTACGGGGGCCAGGGCAAGCCCTATTTAAAGCGGGTAAGGCTCGGGAGGGCGGCTAGTCGCTGAGCTTTTTCTTCTGCGGTAAAGAGGTGAATACGTGACATCCGCATAGAGCTGGATTGTAGTGGAATTCGCTCATACACGGCGTTGCGCGCAGAACGTGCTTTTCGCCGATAGGCTTTCCACGTCGAGTGCTTATGACGAGCATGGCGCTGCTTCATAGGCGACCTTTGTATTTCACTAGGAACGGGATCGGTCCGGTGTTGTTCGCAATGAACTGGCGCTGGTGCTCGCGGAACTGATGCATTTGAGCTTCATCGTTAGGATCTAGGCGCTTGCCTTCCAGTTGAGCCACCGCGAATTGCATGGCTCCAATCCGGACTAACGTCTGAGCTCGTAGCTGGATTACGTAATTGTGGACGCAGTACGATTCCCACAACTGCCTCTTATGTCTACGATGGCGCTGCTTCATAGGCTTCTCATGAACTCTTGAGTGAAGCTAATAACCCAGATACCCTCCTCGTGACGCTGCGTAGGATGGGCGTAGATGTCCGTGACAGTGTGAATGCCGTGATACGTGGACAGGGGTCCCTTAGTGGCTTCAGTTGCCGACCCCGCTGCGTGACCTTCACCTAGCGGGTAGCGATTGATAAAGTCCATCGTCAGCGCTTGACCTGCGATCAGGACAATAGTGTCCTTGGCCGATGGGTCTGCCGCGTAGGTGTCGAATTCTGACCAGGACATAAGCCGATCTGCTCGGCAAATGCCCTGACCCAACATGATTTGAATGTCTTCGTAAGTAGTCATTTAGGCTCGTTGTGCGCAAAGATACGCGCGAGTAGATTTATACGGAACTCCGAAGCGCTTTTGTCAGCAGATGCTTCTACCGAAGCGTGGGCCATCTTCTTGAAGATTTCGGTGATATACGCATAGTTATCACCTTTACCTTCTTCCTTAGCCTTCGCCTTAGCGTCGCTCCATTTCTTCTCCAGAGAATCAATGGAACCTTTGCCTTCGGAGGCGAGTTTTTTGATGTAAGGTACGGGCATGGTCAGCTCCTGGTCAGTTAACCTTATAAAACTGACCTAGCGCCGCAAGCTCTGGACAATACGGTCCCAATCCTCACGGGGGAACCTGGAATGGAATTCATCGTCCAAACGCTTCCATTCCTTGTCCACTTTGGTCTGGAGTTCCTTACGGTCCTTGGGGCTTTTGGCTTTGTCCAATTCCTCAAGGAGTTCGTAGAAGGCGCAACCCTGGCCGATAGTCGTACCCTTATACTGTCTGGATTTCTTGCCGGACATAACCATCCTCACGATTGCGAACGTTCTCGTGCATACGGGGCTTGCGATCACGTAGCATCGCAATAACCTCATCGTGGTTCCACGGCAACATCAAGTTGTCAGGGCGGTTGTCCACACCAACATCGAACATGCGCCATTCGGGGAACCGAATCACGTGGCCGTGGCTGTGACCATGTAGGTGGTAAGCCCCGTAGTGAGCGCCATCCCACTCGTAGATGGGAAAGTGGCAGTACACCATGTGGTCCCGACCGATCGAATTGTTGACAATAAGCGGAATGTGTACGTTCTCGAACAGTTCGTACAGGTAACGGTTCCGCTTAATGACCTTATCGTGATTGCCCGGAACGAGCTCGATCTTGCCTTGGAGGCGCTTGACCACCGCCTCAATTTGTTGGGGATTACCGAAGGAGAAGTCGCCAAGGAACCAGATAGTGTCCTCGGGCTTTACCACGGAATTCCAGGCTTCGATCAGGAGCTCGCCCATTTCCTCCACAGTTTCGCCCCGGCGCGTCGCCCGAGCGAACTTGAGGATGTTGTTGTGGTCAAAGTGTGTATCTGACGTGTACCACGTATTAGCCATCGTTATAACCTAATTGTGAATAGACTTGATCCACAGACTGCCTCAGGACCCACACGCGCTGCTCACTGTCCGTTAAGGACGTGAGCGCAGCATTTAGCGGAGTACCTTTAGCCATCATTTGGTAGAGAGGCATCAGGTCTTCGCCATAGGCGTTGGAAAGCGCAGCCGTATCACATATGATTCTATTTACGTTTTGGGGTTCGGTACGACCAATCCGCTTAATAAGCGCATAGTAGCGAGACTTCATCTTGATTAGACGTCCGGTTTCCGGATCCTGGACCACAAAACCCTCGTGACGGCAGCGCTTCAGTTCCTGACGGAGATCACCCACCAGAGCCTTGCTCGTTCCCAACAGCTCCGCATTCTGTCGGTGAGGACGAAGTGCTATAGGGGTTGCCCCACTAGCTTCAACTACAATGTGTGGGTCCGTAGGGTCGCAAATCTCAAAGAGCCACGTACATAGACCTTCCGATTTGGCTTGGATACCCTCCAGATGCTCTTTCGCCATATCTACAAAGCGCGAATCCATAGAGCCTGTGGTAGAGAACAGAGGACCGTACTTAGGATGATCCGTATACGCGGCCATGAATCCGTTGACCTTGCGAGCGTAAGTAACGCACTGGTCATCCCGGAAGCGCACTACGGGCAAAATACCCAGCGCTTCCCCCTCGGCTGCCAGCTTCGTAAACGGATGCACTACAATGTTCCAGTTCTCGTCCACCACAAGACCACGCATTTCGATAGCCGCGTAATCCCAGAGGTTGCGGTACATGCAATCGTGTGTGTACTTCAGGATGCGCAGGCCCGGATAGTTCTTAACTTGACGCACACTGACAAGCATACGATTGGTGTCCACCCACGCTTTGAGCTGGGCCGGGTCGTAAACATTGAATTCGGGACCGGCTACAACAGACCGCACCTTTTCAAAGCCAATGTCGTCTGGAACCCACTGTACGTCTGCGTAATAACGGCGCAGGTCCGAAACATTGATCTTGGAATGCTGTTCGCGCACAGAGTCTTCGGGGACAGCTTTGTCCCCTCGGCCTACCTGACGAGCGATACACTCGTCGAGCGGCGTATTGACGACAATCGCCCTCAGCTCGTACCCATACTGATACTTGGCGTTCACATACTTCATGCGGCGCGCGGGCGTGAGGTTGGTGGAGTCTGCGATAATGCCGACACCGGAACGCACCAGATTGGCTAAGAATGTCTTGGCGTACTGGCCGTACTCGCGGTCATTCTCGGAGCAGTATCGGAACGCGTCCCGTGCGTCCGGAGTGCGCCCTGTGCGCTTCACATAGAACTCAGCGCGGAGGTCATCATGCGAATACACCTTGTAATCCGGGTGCTGCTCCAGCAGCTTCTGGCGAATCGTTGACTTACCAGAACCGGCTACCCCGATCAATACAATGATCTCTTTACTCATGGTCAATATCCAGCTTATTTAAGAGATAAACTTTACTTTGAAGCTCAATTCGTAGCTCTTCGATCTCAGCATCCTTACTCTCAAGTAGCCGAGCCACACTGTTTAGGAACGCCTCGGGGTCTTTGGAAGTACTCTGCATAACCCGTAGCTCAGTACGGTAAAAAGAGGTGGCTTGGTTCTGCGTGTTTTCAGTGTTTTCCTGTTCCATAGTCCACGACCGGTAGAGAAATAAAAACGCCCCTCAGGGCGTCCTAGGGTTATTTGGGGTCTAGAAGAGCCCGCATAGCAAGCGTCGGGTCCGTAGCCTTTGCAATAGGCTCCTCTTCGATGGGTCCGTAATGAATGGGATTCACCCGATATTCCACACGAACAGCCGAGCCGTGATTGGCAGTGCTACGACGGCGCTCACGCGTGTTCATGGTCTGAACCCAGGATTCGGCGCGTTTCAACGTCTCGAAGTCCTTGTGGTGCTCCCACACTGGAGTGCGCCCAGTCTGGACGACGCGCCACTGCACAGAGAAGTTCTTGGGCTCGTGTCGTACGAATTTAGGTTGCTTGATGTCCTCTTCCACCGGCGTCGCTCTTTGATCGCGCGCCCAGGTCGACGGACCCCACCAACTACCCGACTTACTCATGGTTTGCTCCAACTAGAATTATTTCAGTTCTCCATTCATACCCAGGTATGTCCTCGTGTGCCTGGGAATGACGCTGCAACATGCAGCCCCGTTCATTAGAAAGGGCCATCAAGACCCGTATTTCAGGAAGACCTGAACGGACATCGTACAAGTAGTCAAAATGATGCCACAGCTTCAAATCGCCCGGCACGGCCAAATACTCTTCCCGGGTGATCGTGTGAAAATTGCGCGCTTGCAGGAGGGGCCATTGAACACGTGAATGCGGCTTATCCTCGACAAACCTTACATAACCCGGACGACCGAAATTGTCCACTATCCACATATACTGACCAACGAGTGAGTTGATCTTCAGCTTGTTTTTATCCTGCATGCTGCGCCTTATGCGTGGGGTAAGGGCCAGCCCATAAAGCAACGGCCCCGCATTGGTGTATACGGGGCCATTATAGCGCGTTTACGGCGTTTGCGTAACGGGGTAATGGGCTAACCTTTAGCCCGCTGTACGGCCTCCGCCAGCGTCTTGAACTCTTGAGGTGTTGGAATGCTGTCGAAGAGTTGATATCGGCTGAACCAGCGTTTCCGGGCGCGGTCTGAGAATAGAAACCGTGACCATTCAAGCACGCTAGATGCTGCCATCAGCAGATCTTGATTCACCGACATCGGTGGCGAGACTTCCACCGGGACTGCGTAAATGGCATACCGACCTTCCGGCAGATCTGGCATCCAGAAGGCGCGCACGAACTGCTTTTCCTTCTTATCTTGGCCTCCCACTATATTGTCAACGCGCACATAGCCCATGACTTTGTCGGAGGCGTCCTGCGGGATCTTATCCAGCAGAGAAACCTCGTTCATAAGGCGGCAGAGGCGTCGTGCGTACATCAGCTTGGAAGCAGTGGCACCGAAGTCTCCGGTGATCTCTGCGTAGACGGCTACATCTGCAAAGAAATCGTCAGACTGCAAGCCAATCTTGCGCGGGTTGAGCTTGTCCACCGACACCTGCCACGGACCGGCGTCCGGAACAGGCGGCACCTTAGCCCCGAGACCTATACGGAACGCCTGGAACAGATCATACCGGGTGTGAGGCATTTCGTCAGCGACCTGGGCCGGGGTCTTATCCCCGTGCAGTTCAACCCACTTCTCGGAGCCGAATTCCTTAAGGTCGCTTTCCAAGAGCTCTGTGTAGAGTTGGATAAAGAGAATTTCGTCTTGCGTGTATACGCGAGCCATTTAGCCTCTGTTCATTGCGAGTTCAAAGCGAGGCTCTGCGAGCCCCGTTCCGTAGATATACTTACCCCACGGCACGGTACGGATACCGTAGGATCCTACCTCCAAGCCGTTAAGGTTGATGTCGAAACCTTCCGGCGTAGCTACTGTCACCAGATTGGCTTCGTCTTCCGGATCCAGAAACATCTGCATGCACTGGATAGCGCTGGTCATCACATCCATCAACGAATCCGCGTCAACCTCATCGTTGCGGAACAGTTCCACCTTCATGAAGGTGTACCGGTGCGTGGGGCCAAACTCACGGCCCTCGTCCCGGAAGCATGGTGTGATAGCCACGTAAGACCCAGGGCTCTGGCTCAGATTCAGCTCCAGAAAACCCTGTTCCGCGGAACCTACGAGATCGCCGTGGTAAGGAACCCCCATAAGCCGACCCGTATCCGGGCAGGTCAGGATTGAGGTATGGCGGTCGACCAGCCATGGGACGCTACTATACGTGTACCCACAGTTCTCGTAAAACTCCAAGGCCGTTGTCAGACGTTGCCAGCCTGACGAGGAAATCTTGGGGTCACTGTTACGGTAGCGCGAGATCATGAACGTCTCCCGCTCTGGAAGGCGCGCTTGGTAGCGTCGCTCATGATGCGAATATCTTCCATGGTGATGCCCGGGTGATTCTTCGCCAAGAACGCTTCCATGGCCCCATACATATCGGCCATTTCCGCCAGGGTCATGATCTTGTTCCCTTGCAGGTATGCGTCGATCAGTTCCGACAGTTCTTCCTGGATCTTGGAGATATCACCCAGCACACCCTTCTTGATGTGCGTCGTGTGATAACCCGCAGGGCGGGTGTCCGGCAGAGGGAAAGAATCTTCAGCGGAGTGTGCCATAATCAACCTTTACGGTGGCGGAACGATTGTTTGAGGTCAAAACCCGCAGCCACAATCTTTTCCTTGTCGGTCATTTGGGTAGCGGGCATCGTGTCCGGGCTTTCGTTCATCGTGTTGGCGATGAAATATTCCAGGTCTTGGTAGAGCTGGTACGGATCAACAACCGATTGGAAATCATGCTCTTGGAGGACCGGCAGATAGTAGCCGATGTGGTACGAAACTTCCGTCTGCTTGGTCGTCTGTGCGGGGCCAAAGATGCTGAACACCGGAGCTTGCAGCTTGCGGTGAATAGCCAGCAGCGTCTCCCCTCCGTCGATGGGGGTCGAGAACCGGGCGCGGGCCGCGTTACTCATGAGGGGCCATGCCGCGTGACCTTCGTGCAGCAGCGTATAGGATTTAGGATCATCCTCGACCCGGCGCTTACGCTCTCGGGTTTCCCCAACTTGGCGCTCACGCTCTTCTTCTGTCATGCCCTTGCGCCCGATAACTGCGTACACCTTGCCCGCGACAGCAATCCAGTATGTGTCGTATTGACTCAGACGAGACGCAAAGTCCTTCTTGGTCTTCTTGTCCAGAGGACGGCCTTCTTCATCGACTTCCCGATAATCTAGGGAGCGACTCACCCACGAGTATTTGCGGTACGGGGAATAGATATCGATGAGGCCGAGCCCCGCCGAAGTACCCTCCACGGTGGTCACGAACGTCGGGTGACGGTTTAGAAAGTAGGGGTTCGGAGCGCCTTCAAAGGCACGCCGGACATATGTATGCTTCTCGTCACGACCATGGACGTGGCTGACGAAGTCATAGAAATCACGGAAGGGGCTGAGAATTTTCATCAGGCTTATATCGCTCTTTTCCAGTGCCTCCGCAGCAGCCACAATACGGGCTGCCGTCAGAGTCGTAGTATCCAGAACCGCTACACGCCGTGCAGGGTCTGAGCTTCCAGCCCTTCACCTGCTTCTCGTAGTACTCAGTTCGTTGGCGTTTGCGCTCGGCGAAGTTGTTCAATTGCTTCCTTGGAGGCTGCGTAGACGCAGGTCACGACCTGACCGTCACGGTTGAATTTGACGCCACCGAAAGCTTGATGGGAATGTACGGGGAAGCGCACATACACTACACCATCATAGCAGTATTCGTCGGCAGTGAAGTTTTCCACGACCTTACCCTCGGACGTGAGATACTTAGGAGTTTCCTTGGAGCTGGAAGTGGATTCACCACAACCTACCAGAGCCAGCAGACCGACCAACAACAGTTTCTTCATCTGGGTTCCTTATACTTCGCGGGGCCAGCCCCGACAGATGGGGATTTGCGCCTTATCATGGACGAACCACGCTCGGTTCACCTCGTGGCGGGGCATGAATTGCGACAGAGTGGCCCCTGCCCGCTCCTTAGGTGTAGCAAGACGCATACGCTTGCGTGCTGCTTCACTGATAAGTGCGCGCAGATGCTCAACGTTGAGGTTGCGCTCCAGCTCGACCAGCGGCTGATTGAGGTTGATTTCCATGGTCATTGGCCGTTGCAAGTGCGGGGCTTGCCTTCCGGCGTGACTGCTACAGTCACCGCCTGGACAGCCGCCGTCCTGGAACTCACCCATTTGTAGTGAACGATGCCGTCGACGCATACTCTTGCCGGATTGTCCTGGTAGAGCGACGAAGCTGAAGCGTGGGCTTTGGGTTGGTAGACGCCCAAGAGGGTTCCAAAGGAACCAGCCACGACAACTCCCAGCAAGACCTTCAAACCGAGCAGCTTCATGTTCATGGGGTATCCTATACGGTTAGGAGTTAGGGTTACGCACGAAGCATTGAGCTAAAGCTCCTCCGCACGTCGATTACGGTTGTTTCACAAAACTCTGCACGAGCTCTGTTGTATAGGCCAGCAAGCTGCGAAGCTGATAGAGCTCCCACGAGCGTTAATCGTGGAAGGGTCCGCAACGAGTTAAGGGTGTAAGGTGTGTATAAGACCGCTTCGGTGCGAATCAACTTAGACCAAGCTAGTTGATCCCTGGAAGCAACCACGATAATACCGCCACACAGCCGGAAATGGAGCTCCAACTCTGTATCGGCTACGGGGCCGACTCCCTGGAAAAACCTAACTTCCTTCACAGCTTGCCACCTATTAAAACAATTATACGCCAAAACGGCCCCCATGTAAAGCGGGGCCGTGCCTAGCTACAGTTAACCTAGTTAGTGATTACGGATACTGCTCGATATTTCTTGAGCACGTTTACGAGCGGCGTCTGCATGCTCTTTATTCTTACGATCTGCCCTAGCCTGTCTAGCAGCCGCCGAGTCCGGAACCAACGGGAAATCGAACACCCGACCTAGCCACTTGAAGAGACGGTGGAACAGATGAGGTCCCGCGTGGAACACGGCACACACCAGATTCGCAACCGGCACGCCAATTGTCAAGATCCAGCCTAGGATACGACCTACCGTCAGTGTGGGTACGTAGTAGTCAGATTCTTCCCGGTGCTTCACATCAATGGCGTATTCCTTAATGAATTGCTTGGCGAAGTACACCGCGCAAATCACAAGAGGCAGCCAGTACAGCAGCAGACCCCAGATAACCGAATTGTCGATCATGAACTGCGGAATAATGCTAGTAAGTTTTTCCATTAACTATTAACCTCCGGAAGTAGATCCTGGACACCTAGGGAAACAAATGCGGCCTCTACTTTCTTCTGCACGTCTGCGGCCACGCTAGGATCCACAGCGATATGCAAGCAGCGTAGAGCCTTTCGGGCTTCCTCTACGGCTGGGTTATTCGACATAGGGGGCTCAACGATCTGTTCCAGGTGAGCCTTAACCCCGTCAGCCTTGGCCTTCCACAGCAGGGTCTCCAGCTTCTTATCGCGTTTAATATTTGGAGCCCACGCCATGAAGGCGTCACCCCATTCACCGAACCAGCGCCCGCTGACCTGGATACCGCCGATTGTCAGCAACTGCACTTTGGACCCGCGATCAGATGGAGGCTCATAGTTCCAGTGAATTGAACCAGGCTCTGCCGCTACATAATTTCGAATAGAAAACTGAGTAGAATCAGACATTGTCTACCTCATTGAACCAAGTTGGTACTTCCGTTTCCGGCCATTGCGCTATATCACGCTTGTGAATTCTGTAGTAATTTCGGTACGATTGAACCACGGAATCTACTTTACAATCATCCGGCATTGCCAGAGGCCTTGGAGTTTTGCCGATGTCCGGCAGAGAAACAAGGTTCTCAGGCAAATTCTGCAAAACGATACTAGACTTGTGAATTTTGCCGTATCTTCTGGTGTACACTGCACCAAGTTCTATCCCTAGAGCTCGTAGAAGTGCGTAGTTGTCTTGGCTCTGGCGTACCCACACTGCACACGGATGATTCTTGTGAGTTATCAGAAATGGAGAGCCCTCGGATCTAGAGGGCCTCCCAGTTTCACTATTCAGTGTTTCCCCAGACATTAGACCTGCGGTACCTCCTATGGACATACGCACCGCCGTGGACAATAGTTGTGCGTACTCGGTGATCATTTTCACCACGTGCTTATTGCAGTGGTCCGAAGCACAGCGCTCTAGATCATCATCAAGCCAGAATATATTCACAGCCTATACTCAAAAAGAAGGAGCCCCGTGAGGCTCCAGGTACAGTTATTTAGGGTCTGGATTTACCAGAGGCGGTAAATGGTATTCTTGAGGCTCTCCCGCTGATTGGGGATCGTCATGATGTCCAGCGCCTTGACAATGACTTCGTCAAACTCCGGACCCCAGCACGGGCCAATGATAGCCAGCGCTTCGCCGGTAGCCAGTGACGTACCCTTGGGTAGAGCAAACACCATGGGATCGCCCACTGCGAACCAGTCGAAGGCGCGACTGCTCTCAGCGCGAGCGCGGATCAAATCTTCTTCCAGTTTCTTGATTTGAATCTGCTCCAGCAGTCGTTGTTCCTGCTGTTCATCGACGCGCTTGCTCAGCTCTGTCATGCGCTTGTCCATGAGTTCGAGGCCGCGCACCGTGCTCTTGACCGTCGATTCCAAGGAATCCAGGCGCTTGAAGATTGACTGCAAGTCTGAGCCAATGTTAACGATGGCATCCGACATCATAACCAGGGCGGGCATCGTCATTTGCAGACTTTCGAACGCGGTGTTGTGATGCAAGCTGTACATCTGACCGCCGGGGTCCTGGGACTTGATTTGGCGCAGAACGTCGTAGTGGCGAACAGGAGCCATGACATACACGTCCATTTCCTGTTCATGCGCGGCCTTCCGGAACAGGTTTACCTGATTCTCGACGCTGTACGAGCCTTGGTACGACTTCTTGCTCAGGTAGTCGACCGGGATAATCGTCAGGGCCAGCGCGTCTGACAGGGAGCGCAGGTCGCTGAGCTTGGCCCGAGGCGATTCCGCTAGACGGCCCACGTTGGACCCCAGAATCTGGACTGCCGAGCGGTTCACAAGTTTGGTCCCGTCGTAGCTGCTGTGCGATACCGTAACGAGCTCCACGTCCGGCAGTGCATCGTTCTTTTTGAAATAGTCGAGCAGGAACTTGTTGCTCTTGTCGGCGACTTCAATACGAAGACGGTCAATTACCTCGTTGGTAGCCCGATCGTGGGACAGCGAACGGCTGATGGTTTCGATTGCGTCGATCAATGGCTTTTGGGAAGCCACGAGGTCGGCCAGACCAGCGGGACGCTTGGTCGTTTTGACCTTCTGGAGCGGCACTACGTCGTGCAGATTCATAGGTACAGTCCTATTCAGTCATTACTGAGGATCGTCTGGACCAGGGCAGAGAGTTCCTTGCCCGGATACAGATTGCCCACGCGGGCGCGCACCGGCTTCATGAGGGTAGCCATGTTAACCGGCTGGCCCTCAGGGATCTTGCGCGCTTCTTCCACGATGACGACGATGACTTCGTCTTCCGTCATTTGCTTGGGCAGGAATTGGCTGATGAAAGCCACTTCTGCCAATTCTTGGGCGGCTTTGTCGCCAGCGCCACCCTTAAGGAACTGCTGTGCCGCGTCCTTGCGCTTGGCCGATTCCTTGACCAGCAAGGCAATACCCTCGTCCTCGGTCAGTTCGTGGCCGAGCTCAATTGCCTTGTTCTGGAAGGCGCTCACCAGCATCTGGAGCAGGGTGATCGTGTCCTGGTTCTTGGCACGGCGGGCTTCCACCAGCATCACCCGCAGTTGGTGAATGGTCATTCGCTTTCTCCTTCTTGATAGCGACCATGATTACGACGCAACCGCTTTCCGTATCTTGCAGGTGCATCGAATGGGGTTTTTCGTGGTCAAATTCGTAAACGTGGTTGAGTTTGACAAACGTACAATGCGTCGGCGTAATACCGTCCGCCCCAGCAACTCCTTTGGCGACTATAAGACCGCCGCTTTCGGGGAGGATCACTGGGATAACGAAGGTCCTGGACTCGAAGACTTCAGGGTCCAACAAATCCGTATGTTCCTCTGCCCCTTTGCACACAGAGAAGTATACGAAATCCAGCCTCGAGACTGGCACCTTAATGCGATCTGCTAATTCCTGCATAAGAGCAGACGCCTCTTCGTTGTGAAGAGGCTGCACCTGGAAGTTCTTGGGTGTGTTGGTCTTATAGTTTTGGAGCTTTATAGCGTCTGCGGCCTGCACGATGGCAGGCCCGACGTTCACAGCTCCGTGGTGCCGGATTAAAAGGGGGTCCATGCTCAATGGAGCGTGCGGGTGCTGGGGATAATTACGCCAGCAGCGGCAGGGGCCGGCTCATGGTCGTCGTCTTCCTCTTCGTCGTCCATGGCCTGCATAACATGCACAACTTCCGTGTCGGTCATGTCTTCAAACACTTCCAGCATGGTGTTGTCGGGGCGGGTCATATCCATCAGCTCTTGCATCGAATATGGCACCTGACCTTCCGACGACGCTTGGCCGTCACGGAGGGTCTTGAGGGCGTAATACGCGCCGGTCTTAACGGTGTCAGACAGCAGCTTCTGCATGTCTTCACCTACTTGCATACCGATGCGTTCCAGAAAGTCAGTGATGCGTGCCGTTACATGATCGAAGGGCGTGTCCGGCGCGACTTCGACCTCGGTGGCATTTGCAGGCAGGGCGGCTAGAGAATTGGCGTCAACTTTGCTCATGTGACGTTCCTTGCGTAAGGCACAAATTTATGTAGGGGCAAAAACATATTATACCGCAAATAAGTGTAATACGGCGGCTAAATGTGCTTTAAACCCGCGTAAAAGCCCTAGGGGCCGTTTTGTTACGTTTAGGGTACTACCCTAGGTTAACCCCGTTTTGCGGCCTTGCGCGCCCGTTTTGCGGCTGCCGCTGCTAGTGCCGCTTTGCTGGCATCGCTTTCAGGGTCCTTCACTTTCGGTGGCGTCTTGAACAGAGTCTGAGCCAGATGTTCTGCCGGAAGCTGTTCAACAAACTTGTGTGCGAGTTTCAAACCAATCATAATCAACTCCAAATAGTGACTAGCTGTATTAACGGTATGGCCTACCGTTTTACATTATATTTTTGGGAATCGTCGGTTTCAGCGATCATAAAACGAAGACGCTGTTGAACAGGAAGCATCATGACTCGGGTCAACCAGGGCAAGTCTGCCAGCTTCAGGGCTAGGATCCGCGTCCTGTCAGACGTTCCGGCGTTCACACGGCCTACACCAGATACAAGACGCTTGCGGCTTTCCGGTGTGAATTTGCCAATACGCTCGATCAGCTCTTGGAGCTTCAGGGAATGCGCAGCTTCCATAGTGTGGCCCTTATCGTAGGAAGCTCTCAGATCCGTGGCCAGAAACGATATCTCGTAGTACATGTCGGTGACCTCGGATCCCTGATTCCAGGTCTTGAGCAAATTACGAATGTATTGAATCATAGCGTCCCCTCGTCACGGCGTTTGCGCATGGAATCTGACACGTCACGAATTCGCTGATTATGATGTTTAATCATGGTCGAGATCTCAGAGAGACGGGCACTGGCGATCTGGCGCTCGTTTTCGTCGTTGGATTTAGCTATTATATGAAGTTGCTCGTAGGCCTCTTCTATAGCCCACATAGAAGTTTTGTTGTGGGCCTGTGCCTGTTCGATATCGATCAAGATGCGATCCCGGCGCTTATACAGCATAGCCCACGACTCTTTCAGAGGCTGTGCCGAAATGTACCAGCACAGAAAGAACCCAGCTTCAAAGAGCAGGATATACGTGATCAAGCGTTCTAGCAGTTCCATTTACAGCCCCTTGATAAAGTCTTCCCAGTGACGGGCTCGAGCGCCAGCCTTCTCGATCTTGCTGCTCTTCTTGCCGCCAACTTTCCAGAAGAGAACCGTGGTCGAACCGCTAACTGAGGAAGAGATCGTGCCCCCGCCATCCACCCAAATCTTTTCCTGCTCCGGGCTGCGGTAGCCAGTCCAGCAGGCGGACATACCCTTGAACGGGCCTTCTTTGGGCGCTACCTTTACCACTTTCTTGTCCGGGATGATCTCAATGTGATTCCGGGCCTCTTCATAAATAGGACGGAAGCGCTTGAAGCCCTCCACCACCTTCTGAGCTGAGGTCTCCTGGAAGCCGGGTACTTGGGTCAGGAGGCGATCCATAATCACTTGGTCGCTGCACTGGAGCATGTTTTGCAGCGTGTAGTGCTCCTGAATATCCGTGAGCTTGCGCTCCCCCATACCGGCAGGCATACACGCAGTAGCCAGGATAAAAGTCTTGAGGCCGACCTTCTGAATCTTAGCCAATTCCTTGATTAGCGTCTCGGTCTTGGCGGGACCAATGCCCGACTTCAGGATTTCTCGTTGCACCCAGCCCCGGCGCGGTCCCATCATGAGCTTGGGGATCATAATGTAGGACATGATATCCTGGAAGCCCACTTCATACAGAGCTTCGATCGACTTGATCGCAATGTTCTCCACGCCGCACGTAACAAAGAAGTGGAGAATCTTCTGGTGCTCAGCGGCTGCGCTGAATTCCGTGGCAAACAGCCAGCAACCCTTACGCTCGTAAGGAACAGACGGCCACTTTAGGGGCGCAGGCTGCACCGTACCTACGTAGAACGGGATAACGTCGCCACCACGCACCACCTTGATAATGGCTCCAGGGCCGACCTGTCGCTCTTCCATGAGGGAGGCATTGTGCATCGTAACTTGCGTCACCGTAACGCCGCCAATCTCGGTAGGCTCAATGATTGCCACCGGAGTCAGTTTCTTGGATTTGGCTTCCTCGTAAATGATATCCAGGACCTTAGCCTCAGGAGCATTCTCTTCTGCCGTGTTTTCCTTGAACGCAAACGTCCACTTAGGTTTGTCGGCGTCTGTGTACTCAAAGGGGTGGTCAGCCGGTACGTATACCAGACCGTCCATCTCGAATTCGGAATCTGCAAGGCGCTCGTTTAGATGCTTGCTCGGCAACGTGGGGTCCGCTACGATAGAGCCCTTCATAACGGCTCGGTAGTGCGCCACATCAAAGCCGTTGTATTGAGCCCATTTCAGGCCCTCTTCCATGGGTTTGCCGTATACGCCGAGGACCTTCATGTAGACGAACTGAAAATCATCCTTGGTGGCGTCGCCCTTGTCGGCACTGCGATTGAAGAGGCCATTAACCGCAGCGCGGGCATTCTTCTTGCCCTTCTTTTCACCGGCAGCCTGTATGGAAAAGCGCTCGTTGAAGTCCTGAATCGTGAGCATGCCTTCAATGCGCAAGTCCACAGTGGACTTGTCCTTAATTTGCTCCGGAATATTCAGGAGCGGAATCAAGAAGGATACATCCTTGCCCAGCGTGCCGTCCCCACGGGTCCCCAGGAAGATAGGCTTACCGCCCACGTACCGCAGCAGCAACGAAGTGCCGTCGTACTTGATGAGTTCGAGCCATCGCAGCACCTTCTTCTTGGTGAAGGTTTTCTCCACAGCGTCTGGGTAAATCTTGTCCAGGCTCGGCATCAGTTGAGGCAGCGGTACTTCGACTTTCTTGTCGAGAATGCGCACGCCTGTCTGTTTTAGACCTTTCCAGTCGGGGTCTGCCTTACGAAGCTTGTTTTCCAGCGCGTCGAACACGTGATCTTCGACTTCGGGATCGCCGTTGTAGTAGGCATTCTTCCAACGCATGTAAAGGGCTTTGTCTTGGTCGAGGCTCATAATAAGCTCCGAGGGTCGACCCGGATTCCAGGACGACCCTCTTATTTTGGGTTATAGGCTAGGGGTTACAGTATGTATTATACCGCAGTTTGCAGGTTTGCGGTAATTTGCGTAAGCCACGGAAGTAGTTCTTGGACCTTCTTGTCAAAAGCGTTCACGTAAGCCTTGAAGTCCTCTTCGTAGGTGGTATCAGGATCGTAATACTCCAGGCTTAGGCCCAACGTGTCCAGACACGCATGAACTTGCTTCGACATCTTGAAACCGATCTCGAATTTGGTTTCCCACGAGGCGTCTTCCAGATTGAACAGCAGCATAGTCAAGCGATGCAATTCCAGAAGCTCATGGGCCGCTCTCTTGATCGAGTCTGTGTACAGTTCCTCGGTGTTTTCATCTACCATAGATCCTCCGTATACAATTCAGGCTTGTCCGAGGGGGCCAGAAGTTGGCCCGCGCTCACAGCTATCTTCATAGCCTCAGTGCGGTTCACGAATAGATTATCGTTGGTCAGAAATCCGTACCGGGTAGGGCCACCGAACCCGCCGAAGTGGCGAAGGATATCCGGATGACGGGCTGGTGGAGGCAACGAATACACCTTGCCGTCAAACCAAATCGCGGCTTTAGCAATACACTCAGCCTCCGAGCTCTTGCTTGAGGGCGTCACCCGGCTATTCCACGCGTTAATCGCCTGTTCCAAGTTCGAGCCCGCCAGTATGAGTGCCCGTTGAGGTTGGCGCTCACGAGATTCGCACCAGTGCTTGACTTCCACAGAAATCAAGGACTTGCGGCTTCCAGTCCAGAACCAATGTGGTACAATCTGGGTCGTACCCGCGCCACAGTACGGACACGGTGTGAGCAAGGCTTCTGCCTCAGCCTGGATTTCACTGAAACCCGACGGGGTCTCGAACGTTGGGATAGTCATATCAGGCCCGAATTTTGGTTGCGCGGGGAACTACCTGATAGAACGGGGATCCCTGGTTATCACGCTGATGGGTGCGGGCCAGGAAATGCGTGGCTGAGCGGATGTTGGCCCCATTGAAGCGCACCGCCGCCGCAAATTTCTGCCCCAAAGACAGCTTCAGGGGACGGGGAAGAGATTCCCATGACTGATTCGTGAACAAGTCACGCACTGCAAACTGGGTATTTGCGTTACGGCGTAGGGCTAGAGCCAGAACTTGACGTAGAATCTTGGGGGATTCGGTAATCGGATACGCCCGGTAGTCCACGTCCAGCACAGGTTCGCTGTTTGCGTCCTGGGTCTGGCCCAGGAACTGCATTCCCATCAACGGAGCTTTGGTTGGAGTCTTCGGCACCGGCTTCTTGGAAGCTGCCGTAGCAGGCAAACGCCGGATAGGCGTGGGCTTCACTGCTTTCGGAGCCGCCTTAACCGCGTCGGCTTCGATGTCCAGGAGACGGATGCCGCGTGAAAGTGCGTTCACTACCACGTCGGCAAACGGCGTCTTTGTGGAAGCTGCGTAGGCAAATAAGCTCGCCAGTAAGGCATCCGGAACGGAGCAGTTGATATCGGTCAGGGAATCAGCCATGGGGTTCTCGGCTTAGGGTTGAGTTGTGGTGGGTTCGGCGTCGGATTCCGGCTCATCGGAAACGCCGTCGGTGAGGGTCGGGAAGACCGAAGACAGAAGCAGTACCATGTTGCGAACTTCGGGGCGAATGCACGCGGCCATCGCTTCTTCCGCAGTCATCCAGCGGCGTTCACGCGTCTGGGATTCCGGATACGATTCCAGCTCCAGAACCACGTGCATGGAGTACATATGCACTTCCTGCACGGTTTCGCCCCGGGTGTAGTTGAAGACACCCAGCTTGGAGCCAAGGCCACCGACCACACCGCCCTCTTCGGCCACTTCTTTGATGGCGTTCTTGCGCTTGGACAGGTTGGCTTCAACGCCACCCTTCGGGAACACCCAGTATTCACCGGAGGTCGATTTGACCATCAAGACTTCAAACTTACCGTCTTCGTTGTAACGATAAGGGATGGCACCGCTGCAAATTCGAGGTTTCGGCATTAGATTGGATCGTGAAGTTTCTTTGAATCCTGTCCCCGGATCACCACTTTGCGATCACGGACAGGGACGAACGATTTTTTGCTCTGGTAGGTCGCGCCGAAGGCATTGACCGAAGTCGGGCAAAACAACTTCCCTATGGAATGCAGACGCTTTTCATAGGAACACAGCTCACATTTATGATTGTCTGGAAACTGAAACCCGATGAGCTTCTTACTAGGCATTGATTCCTCTGTAAACGCGGTTAACAGGGTATGTATTTACGGCATTATACCATGTGCCGCGCTATACCGCCTAGCGCATTACCGGGCGCTGCTCTATGACGCGCACTTGGTCCATACGTAGCTCCCAGAAAGTAGCTTGGACTAGGACCTCACCCAGGCGAGGGCGCTCTCGGGCAGTACGCCACTCTAGATCTAGAACCAGTCTTTCCCAGAGCGATCTTTGACGGGCGTTTGCGGTTTGCCCGTTGAGGACAAGGTGCCAGAGGTGGTAGTCCGAGAGGAGGACGTGGTCGTCGGGGAGCTCGATTTCGAGGAAAACGTTGTTGACTGTCCAGAACTTGGAGCGACGTTTATAACGCGCCCATTCTTCATATGCCACGACATGATCTCTCCACGCCCAGAGGGGGTACTGGTTAGGGTCAACTGGATCCGGCTTAACACCGCGCTTGCGCATTTGTTCGCGCATCCAGTCGTAAGCAAACTTGAAATTATCGCCGTCCGGTTCGGCGGCGGAGGTTACAGAAAGGGGTGCCCGAAGCACCCCCGTCTTTTGAAGCTCACGCCACGCACTAGCGGACTGGCTAGTCCACAGCTTCATCTCGATTAGCTCCGTTACGGACTTTGGCAATCCACGGAGCCTGTTGCTCCTCGGACAGGCTGGACCACGCAGGCGTATCACCCGTAGTCTCGTAGGCAGCTTGCGCTTGACGCTGCAAACGAATACCCTGCTGGATAAGCTCCTCAGCGTCTTTGCTGATACGCGGGTCCAGAGCCATGATCTGAACTATCCGTAGAAGGGCGTCAACCGATTCCTTGGGGTCGTCGCGGAGCTGGACCCAATGGGTAATCAGCGCATCCTCGACGGCATCACGCCACGGGTTACGCTTTTCCATCGGAAGCCTTCTTACGGATGGTTTCCACCCATTTGCGGCGCTCACTGCTGCCGATCTGCGCCCATGTCGGGAATCGGTTGGAGTGGATGTCCGGATGGCTGTTGGTGTATTCGATGTACGCCGCTTCAGCCGCTTTCAGCTCCTGGACCGTTGGCAAATATTCCCGAATCTCTTCTGCTTTAGCGGCCTTCTCCAAACGTTCCAGCTTCTGCCAGCGCTTAACCCCCGACTCCCCATAAGCTGCATGGAAATAATCGCGTGGGGCCGGAGCGGCGATCAGTCCCCGACACATATTCGTGTGAACGATAATCGGGTCAAGCAGATCGCGTCGAATCTGTTCCAGAGCCGCCTTCAGTTGCCGGATCTCGTCATCCTTCTGGGCAAGCGCTGGATCCACTTCCGGCATGGGCATCGGCACGTGTAGCGGAAGCAGCTTGTCCCCGGCAAAGGCAGCAGTGGAAGCGGCGCTCTCCAAGGAAGCAGCCGACTTCAGGATCTCTTCACGGGCCTGTGGGTACAGGCCCGCATTATCTCGCGCTCGCTTGCCTTCTGCTCGCAAGTTCTGTGCGATGGCGATCCAAACCTCGGAATCGTGCTTAACCTGCGCGTCGTTCCTGGAGCTCACGATTTCCCTTCCAGTTCAGGTTGTTGTGGTAGTCGGATACCGCGAGACCGAGCTCGGTTTCCGAGCCGTACTTCTTCTTGAGTCCGCGCCATTGGTGGGTCTCAAACCGGCCGAAGATGGAAGGGGTCGGATCACCCTGGTACGAAGTCCACAACTCGCCGGTCCAGTACCGGAAAGGCGACCCGGTCAAGTGGGCCGAGTGGCGATTGTCCGTATACACCGAGTTACGAACTTCGTAGTAACCCGGGTATTCGGGGCGTACATCGTGCGGGAACCATTCCGTGCAGAACAGTTCCGGCACGTCACGGGCCTGCTGGGCCACCAGCGTGATCTCGATCATTTGGCGTCCGCCAGCGAGTTGATATCCTTGATCAGGCCGAGCTCGACGTGTGCCGTCAGGTCGGGGCGGTTGCGAATCAGGCGCTTGATGTCTTCCATGGCACGCACGTATTCGGCACCGACCGGAGCGGGTTCGGGGGTACGGCGGAAGTGGGTGACATCGCTGCCGATCTGCTCGTGGTCCCACTTGAGGGAACCGGCACGGGCGGCGGTAACGGTTTGGCCGCTGCGCAGAACCACATCAACTTTCGTTTCGTGATCCACGGGGCAGTCGCCACCGCGCCAGAGATTGAAGTGAACGTTTTGAGTAGGTGCCATGAGTAGCTCCTTTATTACGGTTTGCGCTAGGGCGCGGGGTAGTGGGGTATTACACGCCTAATTATACAGGGCCGCGCCGTAAAACACCATAGCCAGCGCGGCCCTGTTGCGCAAAAATTACACAAGTCGCTTGAGAGGCTCGCGGAAGCTCTGAGCGCGACTCGTGCCTGACACAGCCAAGGGCTCCGGCTGGTTGCTGGCGCTAAAAGCGCGGGCGCAAGGGCGGCAAACGCCCGTAAGCGTTTGCGTATGCGTTTGGCCGTAGGCGGTACGGGTGCGGGTAGCGCTAAAGCCTAAAACCGCCTTACGGGCGCATTTGGGGCATTGCAGGCGCGGGGCCAGGGTAACGGCTACGGTGCGGTTAATAGGGGTTACGGTCATTTGATTAGGTTCCCGAGGAGGGTCAGGTTAAGGTCTTTTGTGGATCTGTGCCGTAGACATAAGCTTCTACGGAGCCATCGATAAAGTGGAGGCGGCACTCGCTGTGAAACATTTGAGCTTTGGAGCTGTAGATGGAATCCCCATAAAGCTCGGGGCTGTCGGTGCCCTCATCTTCATGAGCATCGATATACCATCGAGCACCACAGCATTCACAATATTCGGAGTAATTCTCGAACAGCGCTTCGGCGCGCTTCGTAGCTTCCTCTGCAGAAGACGCCTGAATGAACACATCCTCAGCCACATCTTCATTGGTGATGAAGTACCCGCCACTGTTATTCTGGTCGAAATGCCACCAGCGCAGCTTGGATACAGGAGCTTCAGAAGCAGGTTCATGGATGGGAGTAGGGACGCCGAATAAAGGCTTGCTCATAGTAACACCAGGGTTAAGGGTAAGGGGCCAGTGTAGCACGTATAAACACACCGCCCGGATTATATTCCGGCCCGTACCCGCTTACCCTAGTAGCAACCCGGGACCGAGCGGAGTGCGTCTTCGAGGTGCTTTTGGATCTCCTCGATAGCACGCTTGGTCATACCGGGCCACTGCGCCCCGTTGCGGTAGTCAGCCGCCAGCTTTTGAGCCAAGGCCGCTGCGATATCCAGCGACATGGAAGAAGAATCAGTTACTCTCGCCATTCTTGTACCCTTTACGGTCCATCCAGTTGTCTTTAGTAGCCCACGCCCGCCACGCGCCTTCCGTAGCCGCGTTGAGGTAACAGGCGGGGAACTTGCCGTCAGCGCAGTGCATGCCCGGGGCCGGAGTAAGGGGTAATCCCTGCTCAGTAGCCCACTCACGAAAATGAAGCTCGTTGAAGGCAACCTCAGCCTGAAGCCGCGCTGCGGTATCGTCGCCACTCATTCGAGGTGCGCCATGGGCTTGCAGGACCTGAGGCGGTCCACCATTATGCGGAAATCATCCCGCTTGTTGGACCGACCCTCTTCGAGCAGCCGTAGCAAGTGCCGTGCCGCGTCCGGGTTGTCGAGAATCCAGCGCAGGCGGGCGGCTTCAGCTTCGGCGGACTTGTCGAGCTCCGGCTTATCCATTCCCGCACTCCGGGGTGTAAACAGCGCGCCGAGGAATATTCACCGAAGCCACCCCGTAGGCACGGGCAAAGTCTGCCATGGAGCAGAAGCGCTGCTCTTGGACGGAGAGGTCCGTAGGAGTGTCATACTCGACTTTGAGCAAAACTTCGTGGTCGTGGCGATCGTAAAACAGGTCGTAGGTGGTAATCGAGCGCTTCTTCTTGCTGGAACCCTCGATCTTACGAACACGGCCGACCACATTACCCGCGCCAGCCATCACACCTTCTGCGACTGCGGTAAGGCAGTGTTTGATCAGTTTGCGAGCGATCTTACGGGTGAGCTTGATTTCTTTGTTCGGGCACATTTCTTAGATCCTATAATGAAAGAAGCCCACTAGGATTCTAGCGGGCTCTTGTTCAGACGATTAGCGATTGTACGCGGGCCAGTTGACCTTCGTGTCGTTTTCCACCTGCTTCCACTTCGGGTGGTTGCCCAGCTCTTCCTGGATTTCCGGCAGCTTTTCCGCCTTGCACTCGCGGAACTTGTTGAGCGCCGCCACCATCTTGGGCGACTTGTAGTCCTGGACCACGAACAGGGCTTGCACAGCAATGCCGTCCACACCCTGGCTGTCAGTCAGGTTCTCGTAGGTCATCTCCTGCGTCGGCGTGTACCACTGCGAGAGCTCCTTGACCGGCTTGCCGCTGATGGGCAGGAGGCGGAACTCCTTGCCCAGAGCCGCGATAGCAGGCACCGGGAAGCCCTGCACGATGATGGCCGCGTCGATCTGCTTGTTGCGCAACGCTTCCAGCAGTTCGTCGTTCTTGGGGAACTCGACCACCTGGAAGTCGACGCCGGAGTTGGCAGCCATGAACTTGGCGGTGATGGAGGAGCCGCCCACCGCGCCCACGGGGCGACCATTCAGGTCGCTGAAGTCACGGAGTTGGACCTGGGTCGCACCGACCTTGTAGTTGCCGATACCCCAGCCGCCTTCCTTCTTGCCGTCGGCCAGCGCCAGGATCTGGACTTCTTCCTTGTGGAGGGGGAACAGAACCTTCACCTGCTCCGGCAGCTTCTTGGCGGACATGGCGCGGTATTCCAGCACGTCCGACTGGACGAGCGCACCATGAACCTTGTTACCGGCCAGCAGGTCGGTATTCGTGATCGAGCCATTGGTCTCGACTTCGTTGAAGTTCAGTCCGGAATCGATGCCGCACGCGGAAACGAGCTGCGTGAACATCGTGTTGTACGTGCCGCCCTTGCCGCCAGTGGCGATCTTGACTTGTTGAGCTTGAACAGTGACGGCAGCCAGCGACAGGAGGGTGCCAGCGACGAATGCGATACGGTTGCGCATGTTAAGGTTCCTTGATTAGCGTTTGAAGGCGTTGGGCTGCGAGGACTTCTGGGCAGCAGGTTTCGGGGTGCTCGATTCGGTGTTCATGACCAGAAACGCCAGGGCGCTAATGACGATGACAACCAAGCTCATGATAAGACGGAATTTCATGATCGTAGAGGTAGGTTAGGTGATGAATGGGGCTACCATAGGAGCCCCGGCTAGTAGCTCGGATTAGTGGCGGGTGCTCTTGTCCGAGGGAGAATCGACAATCTCGGCAACCACGGTCGCCGGGATACGAATGTTGCCATCCAGGCCAGAGCTCGGGATACTGCGCGTCTCGGACGACGTGTCCGGGACTTGGGGACCCGCAGAGCGGGTAAAGCCCTTGGACGCCACGGTCCCGAGGGTAGCCTTCGGGATATGCAGAGGCTTCACCCCCTGCTTGGAGGCATCCACCGCGCTGCGCATCTTGACCATGGAACTGTTGATGTTGTTCTGCATGGCCCGGAACGATTCTTCCATGGCGAGCTGGTCGTCGGCCGACATCGTACGGGCCTTGGACATGCGGTCGGCAAGACGCCCACTGGTCTTCGACATGCGGTTCTTGGCCTGCCACTTCCGAACTTCTTGCTCGGCTTGAGCGATCTGTTGGCCCAGCGCATCCAGGCCCTCAGCCATCTGGTGCAGCGCTTCTTTCTTGGCCTCGAGATAGTCGATTTGGTCCTGGGCATCCGAAGCCCCGAACTCGCGGATGTAGTTGGCGACCTCGGACTCGTAGTTGGCAACTTCGGTCGTCATCATCTCCAGATCACGCCGCCCCGCCCGTTGGTGTTCACGCAATTGATTGAGGAACGCACGTTGCACTTCCTCGGGATTGCGCTGGGCGACCGCCTTGATGGCCTTGATGCGCCACACGGAGAGCATGCGGCCAAACGCGGGGGCCAGATTGACGACCAGAAGTCCCGTAACCAGGAACGCCACGAGGGCCACCAGACCGGCCAGCGCCTTCATAATAAAGGCACCTGCCAAGCCGAGGCCGACGATAGCGAAGCCCCAGGTGCCCCACTTCTTGAGATTCTCTTCCTTCTTTTCCAAATCCATGATTACCTCACAAGTTACTGCGCCACATCCAGACGCATAGGAGTTATTTACAGGTTATGTTGACGCTGCTCGCGGCGGCTCTTGTACAGATAGAACTGTACGTAAGCCCACATACCCAGAGGCACCATCCATACCAGGGTCAGGATGATGAAAAACAACCACTTGAGGCCGAAGGCCACGATGGGCCAGACCACATAGTAGGTCACCAGAAGCCCCAGCACGATAGCCAGAGCCACATAGATTTTGTCACGAAGACGCATTGGCGGAGCTCCCCATCTGTTGGAATTCCTTCAGCTTTTCTGCCATGAGTTGGCACCGGGCGTTGAGGGCCTCGGCTTCCTCAGCATTCAGGCGGCGGTCCAGGTCCCCCGGCTCGATAACGCCCTTCATGATCTCGGACACGCCGGAAATGTGGATGTCGTATTCGAGACTGCCGTCGAGGTGCGTATTGCGCACGATTTTGCGGGCCTCAGCTTGGGAACCGGCGGAGATCAGGTAGACGCCGTAGAAGCCGCCCTTGACATTGGGTTTCGCCACAGACACCCACTTGAGGGTGGAATTCAGGCGCTGTTCCTGAACTTCCGGCGGCAAAATGCTCGCCACGCTGTCGAACATGCGGAGTTCACGGTCATCCATTTCGTCCCCGCTGGCCACGACCATGTGCCAGTCGCTGAGGTCCTTGCCCAACACCGCTTCCAGCGCATCCATAGCCGGGTCGTTGAACACCATGGGATCTGCCGTTACGTGCAGATGGGACTCGTGGTTGCGGCCCTCGTGGTCCATCACAACCAACTGGTTGATCTTCTCCTCGAGATCCGCATCGGACGTGGCGATGACATAGGCGTGAACTTCAGCCTCGATGATGTTGCCGTCGTTGTCGAAACGCACACAGCGGAGCAGTGCGACACGCTGGCGCGTGCTGTCGTCGGGGAAGAAATTGTGGTCGTGGCCGCATTTGGAGCACATAGGTATTCCTTTAGGTTAGGGTTGTCGGCTGAGCTTTTCGAGCTCACGGCAGAGAGTGCCAATTTTCCCCTGATGCTGGCGAATCTGCTTGAAGCGCACAGGAACAGGGAGCTTGGGGTCTTGCAAATCTACCAGGATATTCGTTTGGAACTGAAGGATGCGAGCCTGAATCGCCAAGGCCCGTACGACCTTGTCGGTGGCAGACTGCTGTTCGGGGGGTTGCTGCATGGGGTTGCGCCTATACGGTTAGGGCGGTGGGGTAAGGGCCAGTATACAACAAATACGGCCCTATTTGGTGGGGGCTTGCTTTTTATTTTTGGGCGGGTAGTAAACGATGGAGCCGCGTACACATTCCATCTGGCCCTTGGCGATATCTTCGAAGAAGCGACGCTCTGGATTCTCGATATGATATGCCAGTCTGCCCGAGAAGTAGACAGCGTAATCACCCTGAGGGCCCCGCACGATAACCGTGTACGCGGTAGTCATGGCCGCGCCGCCAATACCACCGAACCCCAGAGCCGTGGATCCCCAGGTTTGGGGGAACATATGCACGTCCATTTCGTCAACGTAAGGACGGCGCTCGTCGAATTCATCGGTTTTGACTTTCTTCACACGGGACTTGGTCACAGGGTCCGGTGTGTCGCTGGTCACGTACTTGAATCGCGGACTCTTGACCGGGTACAGCGTCACAAGGCGAGCGTCGGCCAGGGAATCGTGCAGAGTAAGAAGAGGATCACCCGTTCTCATTGTCGTCCTTGGGAGCGAAGTTGATGATACCGATCTTGTGGAGTGCCCACCAGATAAGAGCCAGAAAGCCTGCAACCCCGAGCACAATCAGAAATGCTATGAAGAGCTTCACATCAACTCCGTAATGAGCCAGATACAGGGCGCGCATCGCTATTCGACGGTCTGGATCTGCACCCAGTTGGTCCAGAACCACTCATCAACCTTGAGATCATCAGTGGTGTAAAAGATTTCCGGGATGGGGTCCAGCAACTTGCCCTCGGTGCGAAGGCGATTTACCACGGTCTGGCCGTAGCGGATGCACCAGGACTTCGGCTGGGCCTCCTGCTCCTCACGGCAGCTACGGAGAAACTCACCAGCCTCTTCAGGCGTAAACTTCTTGATGATAGTCATCAGATATACTCCTCAAAGTTCTTTGTAGGAAGCGAGTTCCTGGATCTTGGCCTTGGACCAGCCCTTGCGCGACCACGCATCGGACAGGGATTCCCCGTCGATAACCTCGGAACCGCCTGCTTTCCAAGTAAGCTGATACGACTTCAGCTTCGGGTTAAACACCTTGGAAAAGGCGGAGTTCTTGCCAAAGATCTGGCGCATTTGTCGCTCAAAATTATTCATGAACTTTACAAGGGGGTAAAGGGGGTTTAGGGCTTTGCCATTATACGGCACGGCCCTAGCCCCGGCAACCCTTATTTACAAGTTAGCGCGCTTCCCAGCGAGCCCGGCGACGGACCTTACGGAAAAAGGTTTGGACTTGCGCAGCAGTAACGCCGAAATACCGCTGGACTTTCGATTGATAAGTTGTGAATTGAACGCGCTCCACCAGCACGGAATTGTCAGTGCCAAGATGCTCACTGAACTTCTTGTCGTATTGGCCGCTAAGAATCCAGAGGAATTTGCGGGCGCGTTTGGTCATGTACGGTTCGACCTTAGATAATGCTGTGAGACCCTCTTTCAGGAAGTTCTCGGGTTCTGCCTTCTGCTCCAGTTGTAGACCCGGGGTATCATACGGAACTAGAACATTGCTGTAGGTGCCGTCCGAATTCTTCACGATACGTTGGCGCGACTGAGTGGTTTGCTCCTTAATCAGGGACTGGCCGCTATCCTTAATCGCAGACTTGGCAACGTTCACCATGTGCATGTGATTCTCGAAGAACGGATAGCGGCGATACAGTGCGTAGATTGCGGCCAGCTTCTCCCGCTGGGAGATATCCTGACGGCCTTCCACGTAAGACTTAACGATGAAGGTATGCTTGCGAGTCGTGAACTTACCAATGTAGTCGTCGATCTTACGGCTAGTAAGGAACGCCATTTCCGAGCGAAACTGCGCTATTGAGTACGCCGGGTACTTGGGGTCAATATGGCTCAAGTCCAGAGCACGCAGTCTGCGAGCATCACCTTTGCTAACACCATATTCCAGACGTGAGGGCAGGTCACGACCTTCTAGCCGTGCCTTGTGAACTGCGTAGGCGTACAGCTTACAGTTGAGTAGAATGTACCCGGAACTATCCATTGTAGCTTTTGCCTCAATGCCATCCTGAAACATCTTGCGGAATTGGGCGTTGTCGATGTAACGGAACAGATACATGAACATTGCATTGAACTGTTCGGGGGTCAGTTCGTATCCCATAGCTTCAGTAACAGACTGGGCTTCCTTGCGCATTTATAACTCCCGCACTCTAAACTCATAACGGCGGTCCCGGGCTTTGCGAGATAACTGCTTCTCAGCCAGTTCCAGGGAGTCGTGTACTGATACAGGCTCCCACCCCTTGTCTGCACTCAAGCGTCGCTCAATAACAGCCTTAGCTTTCTTGACCGGAGTGGGATGTTCCGTAAATGGTAGAGGCGCACCAGAATCGAAGGCATACTCGCCGTCTAGTGCCGCCTTGGCCTGTGTAACTCTGTCGTCTAGCTCCTTGGTCAAGCGCTTGTGGGTATTAGCATCGACAGACCCATGTTTGGAACGGGCCTGCTCTGCCTCTAGCATGCGCATATATTCCCGGAACCTTGCATCATCCAGTTCCTGGCTCATAGTTACTCCGTGGGAAATTCGACTTCTTGTACCACGGACTTTTTCTTCTTGATAAGGTTGCCGTGTTCATCCACCTCGTCATCCTTGACTTTGCGGAACCAGTGGTCCGGGGCAGTATCCATGGACGGCGGCTCGTAATCGTCGAGAGTGGTTTTCTTGATGAAGGCGCGGCTCAGTTCCGGATCATTGATCAAGTTCTGCTCCAGTAGCTGCGCACGTTTCTCACGCCACTCGGCGGGGGTCAGTATGCCTTCCTCGTCCTTGAGCAGAGCAATGTAGGAATTGCCTCGTTTGCTGGGGTCACGGTCACCCACAACCATGAGGTCACCTGTAGACGACATACCAAGAACAAAACCCGAACGGTAGTTGGACATATAGTCCTTACCAATCGGGCGGAAATAGATTTTGGTGCCGAATTTGAAGCGTTTCTGGTCGGCCGACATGAGGGCAGCTAACACGCGCCGAGCAGTGCGCGGCAACGACATCATAGCCGTAGCCTGGACCAGCAATTCAGAAGTAACACACAACTCTTGCACGTTGGGGGTAAAGCAAGACGGGGCGGTTCCCTGGGCGCGCACACCCATCTTCGAACACACTTCGCCTTTCTTGGAGGCGTGAGGCACGTTTTCAAAGTGTAGGCACGAGCCACACTTCATAGCCGGTAAGTTGTACGAAGTAGCGGGACTACCATCTGCTACATCACGCTTTTGCATCTTAGCTTCCTGAAAGGAATACGGATACGGTTCCGATACTTAACAATGGGAAGGGGTTTTGTTACAGCTATTAAATGTATTATAACACAGAGGCGTCAAGAACGCAAGCTCCTGAAGTGTTGCAAATACAGATTTCTTATGGCGGTACGGATTAGGGCAGCACGGCCTCGGCACTGAGGATACACTCCCCCTAGGGCATCTAGCATAGCCCGAGTTTCGGCGTCGAGACCTAATACGACTGAGGTCCGCTTATTGGGGTCATTGCGGGTACGTTCCTCAGCCCGCTGGATAACCTCCGCCAGATACTCCAACTTGGCGATCTGGGTTCGGTCATAGGTGCCGAGGAACTGGTGGTGAGGTTTGTTGTGACGGAGTGCCACCGCTATCTTGTGAATTGCAGTGTGATGGCCGTCACATAGACTTACAGTAGGACCATCTGTTCCACCGTAGGCTTGTGGAACTACGTGATGTTCTTCCCGCTGGGCAGGACCCGGTGGAAGCACGTCGTTAAACCGCTTACCACATACCCAGCAATGGTCTAGGGTAATGGTCTCGGTAATCATACACGCATCCAGAGTTCGTTGTACTCTCGGCTGGGTTCGTCCAGAAAGTCCTCAGTTACTACTGTCTCCTGACCCCAAATGAATAGCGGAGCCTGCATATCGAGACTGAATTGGTTCAGACGATTGCGGTTGCGGCGACGCAGGGGTGGGAAATGGCGCACGAGCATGGAGTGCGGAAAGTAATGGTAACCGAAAGCGGGTTCCACACCCATCTCGCATAGCTCTACAAATCGGGCCTCTGCATCCGGAGAAATCACGCCAGCCAATGGGGACGATCCTCCAACAGCCGTGCTGAAGTAGAGGGCAACTTCCTCAATTCTACTTTCATATTTACGGTCTGGATCGGGGTGGATAGTATCCCGCGAAATCATGATCGTAAGCTTTGGGTCTTGATCCAGCTGTAGGCGATGAAGGGAAGCCAGTTGGCGATACTTAGCTAATGACTCCGGCTCAAGGGTAACGTATAAGTGCTGCAAGTACATGATTAGCCTCCAAAGCCGAAGCCCCAATCGCTGATGTTAATGTTGCCTCCAGCAGCTTGTTGTAGGGCGCGCAGTGTCTGCCGGTCAGCAACCCAATACCAGGAGCCCCCCGCGTGCGCCTGAGCCTTAGCGCTTACCATAGTAAGCGGGGCCACGGCATCGCGTAGGCTAACCATATAGCGAGTTGCGGCTTCAATAGCTCGCTCAGGTTTACCCCGGGCATCGGCCTGGATGGCGTCACGGTTCACACCGATAATGCGTTGGTCGTAGATCATAGGATAGCCCCCGACCATTTCACACTTGATACCAGCCGCCTTGAGCTTGGCTAGATCGAGACGGCCAGCCAGGACCGGAATAATGGGAGCCATGCACAGGACATTCGGGCGGTTACGGATGGCATCTAGAGCACCCTTGGCGCGGGCCGTAGTGGTGAGCGCCTTAACCGAGCTCTCATCAATTTCCAGGGCTGGAGCCTTCGCAGCCGTAATAACTTCCATACGGGCTTCGGCCTTGGTTTTCAGGCCCGCCAAAATCTGACGGGCTTCGATGATTTCGGTGATCTCAAGACCGGCGCGTTCGGTCTTGGTGTAGGATCCTGTCATAAGACCCTCACGCACGGAAACCATAGCATTGCGGATGAGACGGAGTGGGCGGCTGGCACCCACGGGCAACTCGGGTTGGTCGCGTATTGAGTCCAGGGCTTCGAGGGCAGCGGTCAGTGTCATGATCTGATCCGACTTGCTCTTGAGGCCAAACGTAGCAACCACTACGCCGAGTTCCTGGAGCTGTTTATCCAGGCTGTTAATGGAATTGATTCGAGCCTCCAGCTTGGCCCGGACTGCCGCATCTTGGCGCTCTGCGGCTTCGATACCCAGACCCATGTCACCAACCTTGGACATCTGGGAATTGTTCTTTACAGTAAGGCCACGGCGGGCCTGGAGTCGGTCAAAATTATTGTCGTTTACTCGAATCAGATTTTCCATTTATCTCTCCCAAAACGAACTAAAGGGGTGCGGCCTCTAAGGACCACACCCCTATCTATTACAGGCCGAACGTCTCTGCCTTAGCGGAAGCCTTTTCAGCCTTCACCGGGGCAGCCTTCTCAGCCTTTGCCTTCTTCTCGGTCTTGGCAGGCTTGTCAGCTTGCTTGACCACAACCTTCACATCCTTGCCAGCTTCAGCCTTCTTGGCTTTGCGAGCAGCGCGGCGAGCCGCCTTGTCTTCCTTCGACTCGGCGGCAGGCTTGGCAGCCTTAACCGGCTTTGCAGCCTTCTCAGCCTTCACCGGAGCCTTGGCAGCGGCGGCGGCTTCCTTAGCGGCCTTACGGGCAGCGCGGCGAGCAGCCTTGGCGTCAGCAGCGGGAGCCGCTGCGGTCTTGGCCGGAGCAGCCTTCTTAGCAGCCGGAGCCGTCTTAGCAGCGGCAGGAGCCTTGCCCGAAGCAGCCTTAGCTGCGGTGGCGGCGATCTTAGCTTCCAGACGCTGAACTTGCTTGGTCAGGGCAGCGATTTGGCTTTCTTGCGACTTGGCGGTCTTGGCCGCGTCTTGGAGGGATTTAACGATACTCATGTTGTTTTCTCTTAGTGAGGTTAGATGCAAGGGTCTTTCGAATTGACCCCTGCGGACAGGGGACTTGCTAAAGAACGTGTGCTTTTAAATTGGAGCACACATAATTTACGCTTTGGACTTACGAGCAGATTTTGAAGCGTTGATCGCAGCCATTTCAGCATCAGGGTTGTAGTGCCAGAACTTCTTGGCTCCCAACTCTACGATCTCAGCCCGAACCTTCTTCTTGGGTCGCAGCAACCACTTTTCAAGTACAGCCAAGTGCTTCTTCTGAGAGGCCAAAGTTTCCAGAATAGCTGCTTGATCCAGACGGGAGAGAGTCTTGATCTTGAGCTCCAGTAATTCCTTGGCCTGCTCTTCAGTAAGCTTGCTGTTCTTGACAAGAAACTTCACATCATCAGGAGCATCCCACGCCTTGCGGATAACATCCTTGATTGATGCCGCGTAGATCAACAGCTCAGACTTAGCGATAAGTCGGTTCTGCTTCTCAATGCGATAGTTCAGGCTACGAGTCTCAAGCTCGATACGCATCCGCAACCACGTAATGAGAATGTCTGGGATGGACATCGACAAGAACTCAGTCTTATGCTTAGTCACACCGTCAACAGTCGTTGCGGAACGGCGGGTAACGTTCATCTTGTAAGATTTACGCACCGTCGTGATCTTCTGTACCTTCTTGACGAATGCTTGGAACTGAGCGAGATTGTAACCGCGCTTCATAGTAATCGTGTATTCGGAATTACCCGATGAGTTGTACACGTCCTCGCAACCGTCAATAGCTCGAACCTTCTTGACCAAGGCTTCAGGAGTAAGGCCCGGGGGCCACTCACGAATGATAATACGGCGGCGGTCCTCGTCAACCTCAAGATTGGGAGTATACTGCACAGCGCCGGAAGTTCCTTTGAACAGGTTCTCCCAGGCTTCCATATTGTCTTTGGTCTTAACCAGACGACCGCCCCACTTAAGCTCCGGCTTGAGCGTATTCGCAAAATCCGTTGCGGTGAGCTTTTCGCCAGCAAGTAGGCGGTCGATTACTGCGCAAACACTCTCCACGGTAAACGCAGGGAGGTTTGTCGTAATGCCAACCCCGATACCTTCGTTGCTGTTGAGCAGCACGTTAGGCAGCAGAGCAGGCAGCGTAACCGGCTCCACAGTACGATCGTCGAAGTTCGGCACGAATGTCGTAACCTCAGGAACGATGTAATTGGGGTCGAAAAATGTAGCCCCGTATTCACTGAGCTTTGCGTTTGTGTAACGATAAGCCGCAGCCTCTTCCGTAAGAGAGCCGAAGTTACCGTCACCAAACATAGTTGGGAGCTGACCCTGCACCAGCGTGACCAGTGCGCCGTACACAGAGCCGTCACCCTTCGGGTGGTACTTACCCAGAACATCACCGACGATTGTGGCACTCTTAACCGGCTCACCGTTGTACTTAGCGACATGGTGGGCTGACCACAGGATGCGGCGATGCACCGGCTTGAGTCCGTCGTAAACGTCAGGAACAGAACGCTCCAGGTTTACTTCGGTCGCGTAGTGAATGATTTGCCGTTCACTAAACGAATACAGATCCTGGTCCTGGACATTAGCATCCACGGCAACAGGCGATGATAATTTGCGTGCCATGGTTAAACTCCAAACAGGTTCTTGCGGAACTCGACGTCTTCGTTCATCAGGCGATTGAAGTTGTCGTGTAGCTCTGCCGTGGCTGGCGGCTTAACCCGGATAAGACGGCGAGTAGCTGCATCCATAGCCAGAGTGCGCAACTGAGGAGCGTTAATCTCACCCCAGCCCTTGATGTGCTTAATGTGCGTCTTGGCCGGAGCCCCCGCTGCATCAAGCTTCTTACGCACCTCTGACAGAGTATCACCCGAGTACATCTGGTTCTTGTACATAGCATAGAACTCAGGAGCGTCTACCACGTACACCATACCCAGCTCAAACAATTGCGGCATGAACTTGTAGAACAAGGTCAAGAGCAGTGTATTGATGTGGCAGTTGGAACTCACATGACCCGAAGGAGTAACGAAGTTCCCCATTCCCTTAACCGACAAGCAGTACACTGGCACGGCTTCTTTGAGTCGCTGAAGCTTGGATTTCGATACGATCGTAAACGGTTTCGTCTCTCGCTTATTAGCTTTCGCGCCAGGGGTGAAAATGTGGTCCCCACTCGTAATGTCGCGCGCACGCTTCCACGCAATATCGTGCGCTTCATCAAGGATGACTTTTCCTTCACTTACTTCCCACTGCTTGAAGTTGGTGATTGCCCACTTGTGATCTGGATCCACCTTGTACTTGGTGCCACCGATCTCCATGGAGACAATCTCATCCGTGTGTCGAACCTGCATTGCCGTAGCAGGCATGAGCTTAATCGAGTTACCCGTCCATGAGGGGACCTTGAACTTGACGCCGGAAGTGACTAGATCCTCAATCTGAACTTGGCGGAGAATCTCCTCACCTTCCAACTGAATCGTAATCAGAGTGCCTGCAACAAACGGGCCGTCTGGGTCCGGGTCAGCGAGGCAGATAATCTTGCCGACGTTGAGCTTGGAATACGGGTCAGATGCACGAGCATCGAACCCCATAGCCGCCAGAATGTGGGCCACCGACTCCGATTCCAGGGCGCGGGCATCCGTGGACTTAGCCGCGTTAAGAATCTTACCCTTAAGCGGGAGAATGGCTTGCCAGCCAAACCGAGCGCTCTTGGCCGTACCGCCTGCCGAGTCACCCTCAACCAGGAACAGTTCCCGATCTTCTGGACGACCCTCAGTTGCCTTAGCGAACTTCGTAGGCATCTGCTTGCTGGCCTTGGCAATCTCCTTCAGAGCGTTCTTACTTGCCCGGAACTTAGACTTCAGCTCGTTAATGGCAGAACTACGCTCACAGATCTTGGCAGCAAGGCCCGGGTTCTTGGCAAAGAACGCCTTAGCCTGGGTATACACCCACTCTTCGAAGTCAGCTCCCATACGCTCGTCGGTAAGCTGTACCTTGGCCTGAGAACTGAATTTGGCACCGCTGAGTTTCGCGTTAACGATACCCACGAGGCCTTCACGGAAGTCTAGTGCCGTGAACACTTGCTTCTTCTTGATGTGCTCCTTAACTGCACGGAACAGGCCACTCTGGACCGAGTTCACGTGAGTGCCGCCCTGACTGTTGGTCAAACCGTTAGTAGCACCCCGCAAGTCTTGCCCGTCGTAGTTTGTGAACGATACCGCAATATCGCACAGAGGGCTAGTTGCCTCAAATGCCAGACGCTCAGACAGAGGCGTGGCCTTCAGCAATTCAACGCGCTTATCAAGGTACTCACGCGGACCCACCTTGGAGTAGTACTCCTTAGTATCGCCCTTGTACGTAACCTGGATCTTGAACTTCGGGTTGAGGTAGGCAGTGAGCTCCGACCATTCGTGGAGCATAACCGCCGGGAAGGTCTTGGCACTGAAAATCTTCGTGTCAGGTACGAAATGGATTAGGGTGCCGCTTGCAATCTTACCGAAGGGGTTATCGGTCGGTGGGCGCTTGGACTCAACGCCCTTCGAAACCAGCTTGCCTTCAGAGAACTCGATATAGTGCCACTTGCCTTCAAAGAAGGTCCACACCTGGAACTGTGTAGACAGAGCGTTAGTACCTTTAGCACCGACGCCGTGAACACCACGAGCCGTCTCGTAGGCATCACTATGCTTACCCGAAGTATGCAGATTGCCGAAAATGGCCTGCATCGTCGGGAGCTTGGATTTGACAGGCTTCCCGTCAACTTCCACGGTTGTTTCTTTCACACCTTGCGGAACGCCAGTACCGTCGTCGAGAACCCAATAGCCGGTTGCGTCTACGTGAGCCTTGGCAAACGTGGCACGACCAGCACCGAATTCGTCAACGACGTTATCCAGCAGTTCCCGCAGGATCAGAAAGAGGCCATCCTCACCGGTATCCCCGATGTACATCGAGGGGTGTTCCCGGACTTGGTTCAGGCCGGACAGTAATCGAATACTGTCGCTTGTGTAGGCTTTGCGCGCCATTAATCTACCTTCATCTTGGTTACTTCGATGGTGGACCCGGTGTGACTTGAACACACACTCTTGGAATTATGAGTTCCCTGCTTCACCTTTAAGCTACAGGTCCAGAGGTTTTAAAACTGCACACCATCTATTAACGCTTCTGCATTTCGATGAGCGACCCGATGAAGGCCAGTGGGTTGTTCAGCTCATCAAGTGTGCAACTCGAAGAATGCTTCTCAATCCAGTTGTCACCCGACTTCTGTTCGAATGACCAGTGCAGGAAATGCTTGTCACGGCGCATTGTCAAGCGATTGAACCCAAACGTGAGAATGCTGGGTTCGATATCCTGAACGTCTTTCTTAATCGTCACAGATGGCATGCGCTTGACATCCATCTTGAAGTTGATCACCAACTTGAGGCGCTCGCGGCTTTCGGAAGGCACGAATTCACCAACGAAACCCCAACGATCGAAAAACTCACGAAGGCTACGCTCCAGCTTAGGCAGCGCCTCACGGGCAGCCACATACGCATCAGCCTTCTTCGTAGAGAAGATCCACTGACGCGTGCGGAACTCAGCATCGCAGTTAGGGTGAACGCTTTTCCAGAACTCAGCCAACTTGGCTTCGGCTTTGGCTCTGACGTTAGCCCACAACTTACCCCGCAACTCATAACCCTTAGCCAGAGCAGCGCTCTTAACCATGGGGATCAGGTCCTCGTGAATACGAGTGCTGGGCATACCAAGCTCGCAAAGAGCTTTGTACGAGGCAGCATTAGCCGGGATGTAGAACTTCTTGTACACCACAAGAAGAATAACTTTGGGTTCCACAGGATACTCCGGATACGATTTGGTTAGATACCCATGACGTCGAAAATGCGGCGCTGGACCTCGGGACTTTCCTTAACGACTTCCTCCCAAATCTTGGCAACCTCTGGAGCATTACGGGCAGCCTGAGCTTTCTCGATCCTGTCGATATAAGCTCGCACTTTACCGCTAGTCATGATCCGGATTGCGATTGCCGGACAGTCAGGATTGCCCTGGCTATAGTGGCACTTGGTGAAAGTCTTCTCTGCACCGTCAACTAGATGAGAGCAACGAAAGCACCGTTCCGAGTAGAGTACAATGCACTCCCGGCTCTCGTCTATTGTATGTGAATCTTTCATATTGAGAACTCCGGTTAGGGGAGGCCCGCAAAGACCTCCCCGGTCTACTCTATGGCGGCACTACAAAGACTTAGGCGTCGTCTTCTTCGTCTTCGTCTTCGTCCTCATCTTCATCGGAGTCTTCGTCGCTGTCCTCGTCCTCATCTTCGTCCGAGTCTTCATCCTCATCGGAATCCTCGTCCTCATCTTCGTCCGAGTCTTCATCCTCGTCTTCGTCTTCGTCTTCGTCTTCCTCGTCGTCACCCGAGAGGCTCACGATGCCGTCATCTTCCTCGTCGTCTTCGTCATCTTCTTCGACGGCAACGGCTTTCTTACCACCCTTACCACGCACGGGCGGCTCGTCCTCTTCGTCGTCGTCCTCGTCGTCCGAAACGTCGATGGTGTCATCTTCGTCTTCGTCGTCTTCTTCGACAACCGGAGCCTTGGTCTTCTTGCCCGGTTTCTGGGCTACCGGAGCCGGCTCATCCTCGTCTTCATCTTCCTCGGTGTCGGTGTCTTCTGAGGAGGTGTCTTCCTCAGCCGAGGCTTCGACGACAACCAGCGTCGAGACGTACGAGGGTTGCAGGACTTGCACACCAGCTTCCAGAGCGAAAACCGTGCGAACGTAGGCCAGATCGCTGGAGGCAGCGATAACAGCCGACGCCGGAACCGAGACCGAACCGATGGTGAACGAATCACCGTTGTTCGACACAGCACCGCGCAATTCACGCACGATGGTCAGGAACTGAGGAGTGGTTTCCAGAGCAGCCTTGGCCTTGCGGACATTGCTGGTCTTGGGCTTTGCCGGGGCCGCAGCCGGGGCAGCTTCCTTCTTGGAAGCGGCGCGGGTCGTCTTAGCCGGGGTCTTGGTAGGAGTTGCCTCAGCGACTTCGGCAGCCTTCTTGGCCTTGCGGGCAGCGCGAGCAGCGCGGCGAGCAGCCTTCTTTTCGGCTTCCAGTTGTTCAGCTTTGGTCATCTTAGCCATGAGTAAAACCTCAAAAGAGATAGAGTTTTGGTTTGGACCCGGAAATGTACCGGGTCCTTTTAATGCGGAGCAAGGAGCGCCACGCAGTAATGCAATATTAACGGTATTTGTGGGACTGCGCAACTAAATCCGTATTAAAGGATTAGGCTGGACTTTCCTGTCGCGTTATCCGGCATCGTAGTTGCCAGATCAAGTCCACTCGTCACTTTGGTGTACAGAGCTTCAATGGCCGCGTCAGACCATTCCCAGACGACAACGTGGATTGCCTGCAGAGGCAGAACCAACAGACCTTCACCTACATGCGGAATAACTGAGTACGGCATCATGGCAGGCGACGGCTGGCCGTCACGACCACGAACAAACGCAAACTCATGAGGTCCGTGGACAATATGAGTGCGCTTCAGTTGCTCTTCATAAGAAGGGTCATCCTGGTAATCTTCAGGGTCCACGCGGCCGACAATCACACGACCGTTAACCAGTTGGAATGCAGCGAGTTTCATATTAATAGTCCTCGCCTTCGTCTTCTTCAACCTTCTTGGGGCGGCGACCCTTCGGCGGTTGCATCATCGATTTGAACGCGCAAGCTAGGAACTTGGTAGCCCCGGCAAACATACGGCGGAACGGGTCCTTGGTGTTCAGTTCCACAACTTTGGTTGTGGTTTCGCCGGTCTTCTTGTTCTTCACACGCTTGGTGATAAAGACATGACGCAGGGTCACACCCAGAATCTTCTCGTGAACGCCATTCGGGTCCTTCTTGGCGATAACACGGAACACCACACGGTAGACCTTGTTCGGTTCCAGGCGCTTCGGCACTTCTGCACCTTCCTTGTTTACCAGCTTGCGGCCCGTAGCGTGGAACAGCTTGGGCGACAGGCGGGCAAACACAGAAGCCACCGTCTTGGGATCGAATTCCCACATATCGTACTTCTTCTTTTCGTCATCGTCATAACGGCCCTTGTGATAATTCACTTGGAAGTCGTTATGCAGGTTGACCATACCGTCCTGTTCCGTCTTGAACGTGATTTCCAGGAAGAACGGCTTGAAGTCCGAAGGCGGCACATACGTGTAGGTGCGCTGGTCTTCGAAGGTGGTCAGGGTATGGGCCACGTCCGGGATAACCGGCTTGCCTTCACGAGCCTTGGATGCTACCTCTACCTTCTCTTCCTTGCGCTTCTTGAGCGCCTTAGTCACTACTTCTTTACCGCTTCTGACTTTCTCAGCTTTAGCCATTCATGGCTCCACGAGGAGGGGTGATAAAAAGGACCGGGTTATACCGGCCTTATTTATGGGATTCCGGGCGCAGTATTGGGTCCGCGCCTTGGACTATTCCCTGTTTTCGGTTGTACACGTATTTAAGCTCTTCCATAAGCGCGTTTGCGCGCCTTTGGAGTTCTTCTTCCATAAGGGCGGCAGCGCGTTCCTTATTGCCGGATACGTGGGCCGACATGACCTTAAAAATTGGCAGCGCCTGTAGACGCTCCTTATTTATGATGGCCCGTTCCTGCTGCTCGGACCAAAACTTCTCCCCTTCCTGGGCTTGCCAATCCACGTCCATACCCTTGAATTGGGTGAAGAACTGGAGGCGCAGATAATCCACATCCCCCATAGTCATGGCATTGCGCAAGCTTACGAAGTAGTCTACATCACCCCCTTTGTCGGGGTGAAATTTCTGGGCCAGCGAGCGATAGTAACGCTTACACTCATACAGGCGGGTATCGTCTGCTCTAGTGGACTCACCTTCAACAGTAAGCTCACTGACGTTGCGAAAGGTTCGGCCTTCCCGGTCTGGGGCCATGCCCTTACCGTAATGTACTTCCCGTATTTGCTGCTGCAAGCGTAGCATGTGGGCGCGCAAAACGGGGTGCTGGTGCTCGTAATCGCTTAGGACTCGGTTTACCCCGCCCAGGAACAATAAAAGCCGCTCTCGGGCGGCTAATGCGTGTTTACGGGCTACCCGGGCGCGGTATAGGCGCGGCAGGTAATCGGGGGGCCGGTATAGGGCTAAGGGCCATTGTTGCGCCATAGCAGGCTCCAAATGAAAAGCCCCGCACGGGGCGGGGCTGGACAAGACTAGGGTTGGGTCAGAGCGTAATGGGAACCCCTCGCGCTCCTCGGCCGTTTTGCGTTATGGACATAACGCGAACATGCGTGGTGTCCTTGGTAACGGGGCCGAGAATGAACAGAATCATTCCCTTTTTCGAGCCATCGGGATGGCGGGAATCCTTAGGAATGACTACCCATTTATCAAGCTCACGCTCGTAATGGATAGTGATGGTCGGTGTGAACGTAGTTTGAGCCTTCGGGTTGGCTTTCAGATCACGCGTGGTTGGATTGCGTGGTTCCAGAAACACATGGGCGTGAGTAAGCTCAATCAGGGTGTCCACACGCGGGACCAAAGTTGCAGCGGACATTTGCATACAGAAACTCTACAGCGACGTCAAGACGCCAACGCAGGCCAGGGCCATTAGGACCCAACCCACGAATCCCCAATTGATCCGGATAGGGTCGCCCTGCTGCAATCGAGGGTCTACAACGAGATTAGAAGGACCGGCACCCAACTGATTAAGGCACCGGGCGGTGAAAATAGGAGTGACACCCGTCTTGGGAGTATCCGGGTGCATGATCTTCCAGGCAGACCCGATGATAACCTTGGGGTTTGCTTGGTACTCTTCTTTGAGTTGCTTGCGAATTGCAGCAGGCAACTCAAAATGAGGTTCATTGCCTGGGGCAACCGGGCACTCAAAATCAAGTCCATGAATAGGAATGACCGGAACTGTAAGGCGTCCCATGATAGTCTCCTTAGTAGGAATCGACTGAGCGGTTGCCCAGCACAATGGCTTCGTTGATTTCACGCAGGCGAGCCACCCCTTTAACATTGGGGTAAATGCGCTTGACTTGGCTACGATAGTTCTTCGGCAGATGAGCTGAAAACTTTTCTAGCTGGATAAGGTGGGTGTTGGCGTTGCGCTTCTGCTCCAACTCGCGAAGCTCTTGCACGTAGTGGATACGCACGTTCTGGAACCACGGTTTGTCACGCATTGCCAACTTGATCGACTCGCGATTGGCAGGCCAGATACCCAGAACAACGATGTTGTCCGTCTCCGCATCCCAGTAGTTGTTGAGGCGAAGAGGCTTCGGTTCGGCCAAAGGGGCCGGAGTTTGCAGCAGGGTCGAAGTCTGCGGAGGCTCCGAAGCGCTTGCGACTTCGGGTACTACCTGACTAACCTGGGATTGAACGTGATCCCTGATCTTCTGCGTATTGGCCGCGATTGCGCCCTGGATAGCCCCGTCGACTGCCGACGTGAGCTTTTCCTGGAGCTTGGGCACCACGTACTCGTTATGGAGCTTGTCGATGACTGTGTCAAGCATCGGCTTGACCAGCACCGTAACGTAGTCTTGCACCGCAGCCAGCAGATTCTGCTCCACACGGCCGAGGGCCGAAATGGGAAGTGCCGGTACGATGGGACTGATGATTGGTGTGGGAGCCGGTGCCGGAGTGGGCTCTGGCTCGGGTTCCGGGGCGGGGGCCGCAGCAACGGGGGGCGTCTCAACCACCGGGGCTGGAGCGGGCTCGGCGGCAGGTGGAGCAGTGTCCAGATTGGCTTGCGCCGTGGCCTTTTCGGCCACGGTGTCGAGCGAAACCAGATCATGCTCTGCTACGAGAGCCCGAAGATCCACTGGCAACATGCACTGGAGGGTGTCCAGAAACGAGGCGAACTTAGGCCCGAGCCACGCATTGTCACATTTCCGACGCCTGTCCTTGGGAAGGCATTCAAGCTGTGCGTTGAGCATGGCTTCGCGCTTTTCTTGCCCACGGCGCATCAATTCCATGGTCCTGAGCGCAACTTGCAGATGCTCTCGCTCTTCCCAAATAATGTGCTTGCGAACGGTACTCACTAGGGTAACTCCCTTACGGTTGGGGTTTAGGTAGGCGCGTAGGGGTACACGCCGGTATACGTATTATATACCCGCGCCCCGTAAAACGCTATTACGCTTATGTAACTATAGCCCTAGCGGTACGGGTAAGGGCTACATAATACCCCGTTGTTTGTAGTAATGGATCGTGTCGTCGATATCGTCGTTCGTTACAACGATACGATCCAGCTCTTCCTGATATTCTTCAGCGGCCTGTTCGGCGCTCACGCGACCTTGCTGACGCTCAGTGCGATGCGTCATCTTTTTCGCAAAAGCGCCGCGACTCATGCGGCCTTTCCCTGGCCGACGGGACCAGAATTCATATCCGGGCGGTTTTGAACCCCTGATAGTGTTGCTCACGTTTAAATCCTCCAACAATAGGGTCTATGAAGATAAAGCCAACGCACACCATGGTCACGGGCCACACGATGGGGACGAAGATGACGTCCAACTCCGCCGCTTCCCATACAAGGTACATACCTTCAAACACTGCATAGGCGATCAAAGCGAGAACAACAGCAATCAGGGTCTGTTTCATGCTCTTTCCTGTCAGTTATGAGGAACGGGTTTGGGCATAATCTCAACGATACCGGGGCGACCGCCCAAATCGGTGCCGTCCGGGCGATACGTCCGCACGACGTTGGTGCCGAGCAGGCGGACATGGTACTTCCACGGGTTCGCCGGATACACACCGACGACTACGCCCGCCATACCACCCACGAGGCCGACGCGCTGACCCTCAATCAAATTAAGGTCATCACCGATTTCAGCAAGCGGACGGCTCCACATCTGCTGTTCGTTGTCATAGGTAGGCTGAGGACGCTTGGGAGCAACCTTCGTCGGGCGGGGGTCGCTCACTTCTGCTGCCTTGATCAGATTACCGCTGAACGTGCGGAGCAGGCCGCGATTCAGGCGGGCAATGATCGGGGTGTTCACACCTTTCTGATAGCCCATCGACAGATGGTTCGGCACGATAGCCGGAGTGCGCATGTGACCGTACACGCGGGTCAGCTTGTTCTTCTCGTTGATCGTGTCTTGCATGGTCTTGGCGTAGAAATAGCGGGTAACACCGCTTTCTACGTCCATGGCCGTCCAGATTTCAGGACGCGAGCTATGCTTCGTCATGATCCAGTAGAAGCGATCATTGGTCGAACGCCATACTTGGCCGTAATGCAGAGCGCCGGGTTGGGTAACGTTCATAGAAAATCCTATTGTGGGGTGGATACCGATATATTTACGGTACGGTCCGGGTTTCCCCGGACCCTGGACTTACGCGGCAGGATAAGCGTCAGACCAACCGAGGCGCGCACGCATGTTGCTCAAGGTCTCGTCGACCAGAAGCTGACCATTACGGAATGTTGGGACGAGTTCACCGGAACCGAAGTTACCACCCATGACCTCCGTAGGTTCAGCCAAAATGCCGTCCAGAAGCTTGTAATCGCCACCTTCCGCCTGCACTACAAGGAGGCCCGTAGCCGACTTCTTGCCGGGGTCCGTCTTAGGATCCTTGATAATGGCTCTCCCCACGCCCTTCACGGCACCGTAGGTCGCCTTGACGGCAGCCCCGAGGGTATCACGAGTGACGTATTGGTACGTATAGGAACCGACACCAACCACGAGGTTGCTGTGGCTGAAGCCCATGTCCGTGAGACGCTTGAGAATGGCGTCGTACAGTTGCGGCGTGATGCTATCGCCGTAAATCAGGCCCACGTGGGGGTCCAAGTCAATAAAGCCCTTGGAGTTCTTGGCACCTCCGAACACTTCGTACAGGCAGTAATACGCGCCCTTGACTTCCGGAGGTACGATGGCGCTATCGAGCAATTCGCCTGTGTAGTAGTGCCAGTCTCGACCATCACCCTTGTCTATCGGGTGGCGTACTACACGATAGAAGCTACCGTCGCATACGACGGTCTTACCTTCAGGCCGTGTGTGACCGTTGTCCAGGAGCCAGTTGGTCAGGGTATTGCGGTCCACGCCGGGTACGGTGATGGCCGTACCAGTAATGATATCCAGCGGGTTGCCAGAGTCCGGCCGGAACACTACACGACCCTCGCGGGCCATGATAGTATCGTACAGGCGGCGCGTGAACATGGTAATGACCTGCCAGAAGTCGTAGGTGTCGCTCACGATGCTGACAATGCCAGACGTGTACAGAGCCAGCAGGCGAACGTAAGTGTCGAACTCCTTGTCCGAGCCGTCGATACACATCACAGAGTGCTCGGTGGCTGGAACCGAACCGCCTACGAAGTGACGGCGCGGCTCTGCATTGTACAGCAAGCGAGCAGCGTGGATTGCCGACACCGTGTCGGTGCCCGTGAAGGCCAACAGGTGAGCCATACCACAAGCGCGGCTATCCCACCGGCCGGACATGCCCCGGGAACTGAAGTCATGGCAGCCCCACTGAAGCATGTAGTCTGGACTGCCGTTGACCTGGGACCAGTACTCGGCCGTGGCCCGGTAGTTGGCCGCGATAGTTGCCGCGACCATGGGCTTCCACGTCTCGTTGCTGAGTACAGTTTCCAGCGCATTGGTCAGCCAATAAAACTCCGGCAGCGTGTTGTGGATGGTGAAGACCGGGATCTTCATACCGACTCGAATGCCCTCCGGCAGCGCGCGGATTTCCACCGGCAAATAGCCCAGCGTGTGGAGTGCCTTCAGGTGGCTGATGTCGAGTACCGTGTTGAGGCCGGTGTCGACCGATTCGCGGTACTCGTATTCAACATGCGACCACGGGCGCTGGAAGAAATCGCGGTTCCACGTGTCGATCAGGTATTCCTTGATGAATGCTTGAAGGCCGAAAACGACAGCTTTGTAATCCCACACACGGGGATTCATCTTGGCTTCCGCGTGCTTGTCGTTACGCGGCGTCATGTTCGAGTAGACAACCGTCGTACCCGTGGGGTACTGGTGGACGTGCCCGACCTTGTAGAAGTCCACGTCCAGGAATGGCGGCGCGGCGCAAGCCACGTAACCCTCGGGCGCTACGCCCGGAGTATAGTCACTGCCCGTGGCGGGGGTAGACGCCCAGATGGACGGTTCGGTGGGAAAACCCATGGTTACTTTCTCCGGAAGTAGAGACTTGTGTAAGGGGGAATGTCTTGGTCGGAAAAGATCGTGTAATCCGGAGTATACTCCGGGGCGCGCTGGAGGGCGTATCCGTTGAACGGGAACGGCGTGTATATGCGCGAATACGCGGACAGTGGCTTCAGTCCCTTGCTGAGAATGCCGTGTGTCACATAGAGGTTTAGCGAAGCAGGCATATAGGATGCCACGGCCTCGGCTAGACCTGCAAACGTGCCTCCGCCGTCGCAGATATCGTCGCAGACCAGAATGTGCTTTCCGCAAATAGCGGATCCGCCGCTGATCGTCATGGGGCCGATTTCGCCAGTGGCCTCGTTACGATTCTTCTGGGCGTACAGAACAGTCTGGATGCCGTATTTGTGTGCGATCTGTTGCGTGGCTTTCACAGCCCCGAGATCCGGAGCCACCAACACCACGTCCTTCAGCTCCACATCTTCCTTGAGCATCCGGCGGATGAAATTGTCCACGTATTCGGCGCGGTCCACGACCACCACACGGTCAATGAGACTCGTGCTCACGCCCGAATGGGGGTCGCTCACCGTGACCGTTGACCACTTCATGGCGTTGATAAGCCACGAGAACGCCTTAATCGAGAGCGTAGCGTTGTTGTCGGCACTGGAACGGCGGTCTTGACGCGCATACGGAATGTATGGCATCATGAGATGTGGCATGACCCCACCCAAGTTCTGGTAGTACTCGGCCAGAAGCATGAGCGCCATGATGTCATCACTGGATTCAAGCTGAGCTCGCACTGAGAGTGCCGGTCCCTGAGGGATTTGCGGAAGGCGCAGCTCGCCACCGGGGTAACGCTCCGGCTGTATATAGGACAAAGTGCCGTCAGTGCCGACGACTACGATCTGGTTAATCACGTAGCACTCCTGAAGAATTCGTTGTAGTGGGTGTCGCTTAGAACTAGATGCTGACCTTCACCCATCGAGATCACCCAGTCGCCGGGGCTTACGAACAGCTTACCCTTCTGAGAGTCAATGACCCCCATCACGTTGTGGGTCCACCACGGGTAGTCCTTCGAGCACCCGCACGTACCGAGGCCCGCAGACACTTCATCGTAGGACGTGGGGCGCACAGACGGATGGTCGTTGCATTCCCGTGCAAGCTTGGGGCGTCCCTTACCCTGAGCAGCATCTTTTGGGAGAGCGTTCCAGCGTATAGCCAGAAATGGAGTGTTCGGTTCAATCGTCACAGGCACGGCAGTAATCATTTCTCAACCTCCATGAGGATATAAATCTTGCCCGTGTCGAAATACACCGACTGGCGGACGATCTTGGTGTAGCCCTGCCGCTGAGCCCACGACTGAGGGGAAATCTCAGAAATGGTAGATTGTGTGCGGGAAGCCGACGCTCCATCCACACGGCACTGGCCGACGCCAATCTGTTCGCAAACCAGTAGAGCTCGCCCTTCCTGAATTTCCAGCTTAGGGGTTTGCTGGGGCGCGGCGGTCGCGGGCAGTGCTAGGAACAGAGGCAACAACAGCCCGAACAGTTTCAAGTTCACGATCAATTTCTCCAAGCATCCAATCAATCCAGGCCATGCGGGTCTGGCGCATCTTGTCACGATATTCGTGTTCCGGCAGGTGGGCAACCAAATCCAGATGGATATTCTTCATCCAGACATCCAAGTACACGTAGTCTTTATAGCGAACACGGCCCTTGGGAGTCGTACCGACCTTCACCCGGAGCATGTCAAGAATCCAATCCCGTACCCGATGGCGCGATTTTTCAAAACGGTCGTAGATTACAGAGTACGGCCCAGCTTGCTGATGGCTCCGGAGTTCGCTCGATGCGCGAAAGAGCGCAAAGCAAATGTATCGCTCCGCGCCCGATTCGATGTGGGTCCTGGCCTGTTTCAGCATCTGCTGGTCAGCTCGGAGATCGCTTTCGGTAAGAACCGGGGATTTCTTGCTCACGAACGTCTCCGGAGTAGACCCTGGCGCTCATCCGCGAGATCAGAGTCAGTCATATATTGAGGCCCCATCTTATTACCGACGGGGCCAACTCGGGCCTGCATTTCCTTGGTACGCTGGAGGGCGGCGGCTTCGCGCTCTGCCATTTCACCATCGTATTTCGGTTCTGCGACCACCTTGGGGGCCGGGTCGGCCTTGGCCGGTAGGCGCTGGTTAATCGCCATATTAAGGCGCGGGCCAAAGCGCATCAATTGCGCCGTTTGTGCGGCCTTTTGGCGGATACCTGGGGCCGCAGTAGTGCCGGGGCGGGCAAAGCCCCCGGTAAGGCTACGCAAGCGCTTTAGGTTTTGCGCCAGAGCCTTATCAAGGACTTCATGCTCCCGGAGCTTGCGCTCCCGATCCCGTTGTGCCAGCAATTTCTGTCGTTTTGATGCCATATCGTTCTTTCCATTTATTTAGTTCTTCTTGTACGCCTGCATACGTCTCACGGATTTTACGTTGTTCTTCCTGGTACGCGGCTAGGCGCTTGTCGGACTCCTTCCGCAGCCACACTTCGCGCTTGTCGTCATCGAGGTAGAGGCGGCGTCTGACGAATTCGTGAAACGTCAAATCAGGCATAACATCCGACAAGTGGAGAAAGCGCTGATAGCGCTCTTGCCCACGGGTCAACTTGGGGCGCTTGGCGCTGTGCGTCTTCACATACTGGCGGCCAGCTTCCGTGACAAAGAACCACGGGCTACCGCCCGAGATAGCGGTGGCCGGACGCTCTTTCATGAGCCCGAGCTTCAGCATCTGCTGAATGTACTGCCAATCGTGGTGGCCTTCGCTCGCAACAAAGTGATTGCGAAACCCTTCCGGGCGGCTCGGGTCACGGCTTTCACCGTATTCGTCAAAGCCGATGGTATGTTGGAGGATCGACAGGAACCGCTTGTTGAATTCAGTCGTCACGGGTATAAGCCTTGAGAAACGCCATCACGTTGGGATGCTGCTCGCTCTTGGTCGTATCCGACTGGCAGTCATGCTCACTTACGGTGATGGCACCGTTAGTAGCCAACTGCACTTCCATGACATACGTAGGAAACGTAAAGCGGAGCAACTGCTCGGAACCTGCCAGACTCGCATTGGAAAACACGACACCGATAGCCATGGCTTCACGGCTATTAAGGATGTCGCCTACTCGTTCAGAAAGCATGCGCTTAACCTCCGATGAAGATCATGTTGTGGTGGACCGAAATCGGCACGTAGGCACCCATAGCCGACAGACCCGGCTTCTCGTAGTACTCGGTGAGGAACTCGTTGGCCTGCTTGGGGGTAATTTTCAGGCAGCCGCGCACCCGATAGTTCACGTCGGTGGGAGTTCCATGGGCGACGCTCGGGACTTCATGACGAACATGGAGCAGTAGAGCTCGGCCCGTACCATGGGTCGCAAACTTCAGGATCTTGCGCGTTTCGGTAACGGAGGCGATACCCTGGACCGAAGCTTCTGCCTCGCTCTGGGGCAGAACGGGCAGCGTGTCAAGGGTGAGGATTTGGTTGGGAGTGGTCATGCAGAACCTATACAGCTAGGGGGTTTACGGGTTAGGCAAATAATACAGCGCCGGGGCCGGTATGTAAAGGGTTAAGCGGGCTGAACGGCGTATCGCTTCTGGAAGTCTTCAACGTTCACGAAGGATTTGAATTCGTCCAATGACTGGGTGTCGTGAAGCTCAATGGAGCCATCCGCCATACGCCGAATCGCCATGCGACCCGCACCTACGTAAGTGACGCCGCTGACAGAAATGGCGGTAACGAGGCGTTCCAGGGTTTCCGGAGTCAGGAAATCCAAGCAGTCTTCCCGAGCATACGCCTTGCGGAAGTTTTCCAGGGAGGAGAAAAGCTCATCCTGGCTGCGGAAGCCACCTACGGGGACGCGGGTAATGGATACCGACTGGTCACCGGGCAGACGGGTCACTTCATAAGTGTGAGTGTCGTCCACAAATGCGATGAGTTGCTGACCTCCCCAGGGGAGCAGAGTAAGCATATCGGCAAGGTGGAGGGCGAGGGAACGCGTGAGAAGAATGCCGACTTCGGGGTCGCGGGACAGACTCATTTGAATATCCTATACGGTTAGGGTTTACGGTGTAGCTATTATATAGCGGCTGGCCCATAAACGCAAACGGGGCAAGCCCTTTTTATAGGCTTGCCCCGGTGTTTTAGGCGCGACCGATAGCGCGGTTCAGCATCGCAACAGTCTTGGGGAAGTTATCCGAATCCAGGACATGCAGCAGATACAGAACTTGGCGCTTGCGCAATTGGTCTTGCGACTGTACTTCGTTCTTGACGTCGATATCGTCTTTGCCGTCAGCGAGACGATCAGCCCACGCCTTAAAGCGGGGTTCCAGGCCGTTTGCCGGGTCTTCCGATTCTTGCGACTTGCCGTTGAGGCTAATGTATTCCTCAGGCTGGTCAACCTTACCATCTTGACCAACGATGGTGACGTTAGCCATGGCGATAGTGCGGGCGGAACCGGCTGCGGCGACGTTATCTTCCTTGGCTTTCAGGCGAGCGTGCTCACGCTTGGCTTCCGGCTTTGCCAGAAGGCGCGTGGCCGTCTGGTCGTCGATCAGAACAATCAGCTCCTTAAATAGAGCATCGCGGAATTCATTGCTCGTAAGAATTTGCTCACGTGTAAACTTGATGTTAACGCGCTGAGGGAGCCACGTTTGTAGGATCACCAGAGGATCCGTACGGTCACCACGTAGTTGCTGGATACCGATAATAATATTACCGGCGTCTCGAATACGTGAGCGCTTACTGTTGTTTAGGACCCAAATGGGTTCGTTGGGTTTTTGAGCCTCAACGTCGAAAATACTTAGAGTCTTGACTGCCATGGTTAATCCTTTTTCATTAAAGACTGGCGGAGCCTGTCAAATATCACTGGAGACTCAACAGGGCTCGCTATTTCAGAGCCTGCCAATCCGTTGAGTATCTTGCTCAGTTCCTCGTTAGTAGGCAGTGGAGCACCAACTAACGCGGCTAAATCTTCTGGAGGTAAGAGTTTAGCGTCATCATCGTACATACAGATTCCTGTATCTCTGTGACGCCAAAAGCATGCCCCTCTATGGAGTGGGCAACTGGAAGTAGCCAGCTCACGCTCCACAACGCAGCAGAACGTCATGCTCTTCTCCTAAGTATCGACCGTCTCAGCTTTAAAACAGCCGCCCGATCGTCGTCATTTATCTCGGTTTGGGTATCGAGCCATGCCTTAAAGAATTCCGTTGTATCTACGGTAATCTGCTCAGACTGAGCTAAGTCTTCGGATAATACCGACTCTAGCTCTTCCCTTGACTTATACCCGGTTGTTTTAACAACATTTGTCTTTGAGGCCCATTCCGAAACATCGACATCTGCACCGTCACGTAGAATAAGCTTAACCAAGTCTTTCTTATCGTCAGGAATAAGCTCCAGGTCTCGCTTCGATTTGACTACGATGTTGTGCAACCGATACTCGGGTCTAGTGCGGATACTTTCTATGTCAAAGTCTTTAACCGACTCAAACCGAATATGGTGAAAGTATTTCTTAATACCTTCACCGAAGTTCTGCTGAAATGGTGTCCCTGAGAAATAAGTATTCCGCACTACTTGGTTCGTATGAAGATGCCCTGCAACGATAACTGCGTTACCTGCATAAAGACCCTCAGGATCCATTTCACGACCTGAATCGGATTTAGATCCCGCAGTCTCTATGTGAGCAACGTTGAGCATACGCTTTGAAAACGCACGGCTAGGCCACGGCAAGAACCGCACACCCACACCATCAATCTCAACATCAGTCGGTTCTGTGTACACATGAGTATTGGGTATCATGTCAAGCCAGTCCACCAACAATTCTAGGGAGTGACCCGCGCTAGAATCTGGCGCAAACTTATCATGGTTGCCCAAAATAATATGAAACTCAACAGAGGGGTTTGACCGGAGTAGCTTAGTAAACGCGGTATACGCTTCATAGGACATGCGAGGTGAGTCGCAGAGGTCGCCATAGAAGATTACGCGATCTATGCCCCGTTTTGTGCCCCAATCCACGATTTTCTGCACTTCACGACATATAACCGTATTACCGTTCGGGACCAATTTAGTGAATGGGCCGTCTAGATGTAGGTCACCGCACCCTAGGGCTTCCATTTCCCACCCTCCCACACCGAAGTATACTCACCAACCCAACCTTTGTAGTTTGAGCGTTCGCCCCGACACACTTCTCGCATGGAAGAGGCTGCCAACCCATGATCTTTGCAGAATTGACTTAGATTTCGACCAGCGTGTACTGTTCCGTCTGGATCGATGATTCGGAATTCCATGCTACGCTTATAAGCTATAAGCGCTAGATGTTCGTGGGTTAGCTTAGACCTACCCGTTAGCTTCAGGGAAGCAGCGGCTTTTGAAGCGTCTAACTCTTTAGTTCTCCCAGATAAGGCGGAGCTTATCTTTCGTTTCGAGCGCTCTACGCCACCGTTTAGCATTTTCTCTTCCAGATTCACGGAAGCCAGCACAAACCTACAATTCCCGATACAGTAGTCACCACTATCTGAGGGTCGAGCCATCTGATACTGGTCCATCCTAAGGCCAATCTGGGTCGGATGCTTAATACCCGCAGCTTTCGCTAGATTCATATAGTCTATGAACGATAAAAGGCACGTCACCCCTCTACGAGTAGCATTTGCGGATAAGGCTTTCCATTTCTTACGCCACTCAGAAAAGTCGGCTCTCTGGAATCCTAGCGTAACAATATACTCTTTTCTATAATTGGAAAGCTCGGATTTATTTAGCCCGAGCTCTTCGATTGAGTATACGGCCATTAGCCCACCTGTTCCGTACCCGGTGCGCCCTTAGGAACTCTGAACCAGTTGGACTCAATCGCCACCAGCAGATCCCCAGGCTCAAAATCCGCGTAAGAGCCTGACGCAACGTAATACGAGCCCACAGGATAGGTATTCGGCGGAAACAGATGGTTGACGCTTTCGTTGGGGTCCCAGTCGCCCTGTTTCTCACCCAGAGGCACTGTAAGTTCGAGCAGCGTTACGGGTCTGGTGAATTGCTGATAATACTGAACAGCCAACTCGGCGGTACGCAGCAGATCCAGCGCATACTGCTCAGCAACCACATAGTGACGCCCCGCACCGGCTTCCGTCATACGGTTCAGGACTCCGTTCACACTTGCCAAGGCTTGGGAAGTTCGGATGGCCAGAGGCTCCATCGGGTTGTAATTGGAGGGTACGTACTTCTTAACCATGTTGAAATAATCCTTGTTAGGGGACGCGGACTAGAGCCGCATACCCCTTCTATTTAAGGTTTTACTATCGCAGTCCAGGCCAAATGTTCACTCCAGAGCGGCTAACAAACATAGCCGGAGCCGCAGAGGTAGTGCGCTTCATTTTCACTTCCCACTCGTCCAAAAGCTCGCGAATTCGTGGCAAGTGGATAAGAGAAGCCCCCAGGACCCATGCCCGGAAGATATCGTCCGTGAAACCATCGCCCTTTTCCGGAGGACGGCGGACGTGCGTATCCCTGACCGTAATCATCTGAGCAGCCAAGTGGGCTACAGGACGATTAAGGAAGAATTTGCGATACGACTCAAAAGACAGTTCCATAAGCTCTTCGAGAGGAATTTCAGTAAATGGCAGTCGGGCATTGCCCTCCTGCAAAAGAGCTTTAGCGGAGTCGAAGTGGCGGCGCATCGGTGTAAAGGTCTTAGCCGTAACTCCGGGGATATCCGCGCTGATGCGATACAGCAGATCCAGAGAGTTCCAACGGTCGGCGATAACTACAGCAGCGTTAGTGTCCTTAGCCACCGGCAGGATCACGTTGTTGTACATGTCGTTGAAGTTAATCTTCAGGCCGGAGCTTGGGATCACTTCCAGGACAGTTGACGTGACTGTCTGCCCAGTCTTCTTATCGAAGTGCTGACTGCACAGTGTAAACGAGTTGTTCACGTGACCGGCGTCAATCGTTAGGATGCTGGCGTGGTAGCATTCGCGGACTTTGCGAACACGGGCGCTGATCTCTTCACCGGAGAATTCATACTCCAATGTGTGGGTATTGCGCGTCGGCCCAAACACGTCCTCACGCAACAGGTTGCGGTGAATATACGCTGATTGCAGGCGTGGCGGGTTAGCGCCAACGTCGCGCTCTGCGTCCTCAGGGTTCTTGGCGTAGGCTGCAACGATTTCAGGACTGTCTCGGTTGAAGTCGGGATGAACGTCCCAGGTAGCCAGTTGGATGCCCAGCATTGTGTTGCACGTAGGCTCTACCTTAGACATGCCGAGCAGACGCATAACCATGTCACGCGGGCTAATAGGTGAGGATACCCCCAGCATGATGCCCGTCGGCATATGGTACATACCGCCCTCAAACAGCTTTGCCGCAGCCTTACGAATCGTCATCAGACTGGTGTTAACCGACTGGTGTGCCTGATCGGCGTTAGCCATCTTCTTGTCGTTGGTGATCGTAAGACCCCCGTCGAAATCGAGCTCATTAACACTCACGTTAGGCAACGGGAACAGACCCAATTCGTCGAAGCTGGCCCCGATACGAGTGGCACCCCGCAGCTTTTCCCAGCCTGGGTGAGTTGGAACTAAGTGAATGTTTTTGTGATAGAACTTGATGAATTCCAGCTTACGGTTGTACAGTTCAACACCATACTTCTTACCGTAAAAGTCTAGAAGAGCAAAGAGGTCGTTGTACCACGCACTATCCTTGATAATCGAGACAAAGGGTTCCCAGAGCAGGTTAATAGCTTTACCCAGGTCCAAGCTGATAAACGAGTACGTGAGGGGCGTACTGTTCTGCATGGTGTCGATAAGAGTACCGAGCTTAGGCAGCTTCAGGAAGCGGTGAATATGGTACGCCGTCATCATCGAGGCAGATGTAGACTTACCACTCCGCTGACCCCACACCAGGACCAGCTCGTTGTAAATCTTCATTTCTCCGCTCTTGGCAAATTCCAGCTTCGTGGCCTTGCATCTGGGACAGATACCGTATTCAAGTAACTGAAGCTCACTAACCATCTTCTCGGTAGGCATTCCCTTGGGTACATTCATGATGTCCTTCAGGAACTTCTTATTCGAGCAACGGGGACACACCTCGCCAAACAGAACCAAGGCAGTCCACATCTGGCGAGCCCACGGCATAACCGGATCATCTAGTCGCAAAATATTCTGGCAAAAGTCAAAATAGTTTTTGGCTAGAGGAAGGTCCCGATCATCGATCTTTAGATCGCGCATAAGGCCAGTGAGAGGATCTTTGGCAGACTGCATGGCAGCAGCAATGTCAAAGTCCTCTTCATCGTCACTGGTCCAAATGCGCTTGCTTGCGGGGGTCCAAACTTTACCAGGCTCGTCAGACGTCGTCTTCGAGCTCAGTCCTTCTACTTCCTGTTCGGGATCGGGTTCGTCTTCGGCTTCCAGACGGCTGATTCCCATTAGTTCTGGGAAGAACAGGTTTGCTTTTCTTCGTAGGTCGTCGTTCATCTTGCGACTCCATTTCGGGTAATGGGCTCCCTAGAGGTGGTCGTTCAATGACTAATTTCTTGGTATAGTCTACTTGGGCGAGCATCGCTTGTACTTCTTCCACTGGGAGATCAAAAAGTTCTGCAACGAATTTGCATAGTCTTAAATTAGTCGCTTTGATCAAGAGCTGATGAAAAAAGTGCTCAGTTACCCCGTCTACTTTACCTCCCACAACCCGCTCAACAACTAATCGCGCTTGGTCGATACCTGTCAACGAGGCCATGGCTTTGGGCGCTAACTCGGTAAGCATAAACTCCCGAGTTCGTACCATTATGTCTTCCATCTGTGCAGGCAACTCTACCGAGTAGGCATCAGCCCGGTCATCAACTTGCCTCGATGATCGGGGTAATTCCGGTGCAGCAGTGAGCTCCTCCCGACGTAGGTCTTCATCCGAGGGTCCCTGTAACGTGAATATAAATCGGGACCGATGCGGGTTTAAAGACCGGCGCTTACCAAAACGCCGGGAAGGGTCTCTATATGAAGTAGCAATGGAAGACAACTCAGATACAATGCTGTCCATGTCGGCTTTGGCATCGCGGGGCGTTTCCCGCTTAACCGGAACCACTTCGACCACAGCATCGGCCGGTTTAATCCGCTTCACCCTCATCGTCATCATCCTTACCCTTAGAGTTCTTGTACGCAACATACAAGCGCTCCGCTACACCCTCTTCCATCTGGTGGAAGCAGAACTTGCGGATATCTATGGGCTTGTAACCGAGCTTGGCACACACTTCCGCCTTCTCTTCCTTGGTCCCGATAACCCAGCGCTTAAAGTCGATCCACGTAATGGTCTTAGCGCCAGCACCCAGACCCTCCAGGTTGAAGTTAATGGCGTTACGCTTACTGCCCTTAGCTTGGCCCGTGTAGAAGAGATACCAGTAAGTGTCGTACACGGGGTCTAAGCCCTGGGCCTCGCCGTTGGCGTCTTCCACCCAAATACGAATCCAGGCTACGCGCTTAGGGGTCCACAGCTTATTCTTGTCTGCCTTAACCGCAATATACCGATACGTATCCTGGCCTTCGTACTGCACGCTGGCCTCGACTTCCGTGCTCTTGTCATCCGGATTTTCCTTGGGCTTGGGCGACGTAGGTACGCCACTAATAGCTCGCGAGGTGTGCCGGATACGCACGTCAGAGAAGAACTTCAGGGCTTGGCCGCCCGGTTCCGATTCGGGCGGGCCATGGCGTGCCATAGGATTGGAGCGGAGCTGGTTAACCCCGATAACGGCTACCATTTTGGAGGCTAGACGGCCCTTAACCCGAGGAATGTGCTTGGCAAACATGCGGGCCTGCAATGCCAGCGAGTTGTTAGCGTCATCATCGTCGTTAGCCTCAGGGTTCATACCTGGGTAGGAGTCAGTGATAATAAGCGCTTGCAGCTTGCCGTCCGGAGCCTTAACGTATATGCCGGGACCGTGCTTCTTAGCCATAGTTGGGACCGAGCGATCTCCGTACTTAGCCTTGTTTTGCTTGGTGTCCTCGAATACCAACCACCAATCCTTACCGATTTTCTTCTTATCTGGCAGCGTCTTAAGCAGGTCGTGTAGGCGGTCGAAGAAAGCCTCACCCCGGGTTTCTGGAATGTAACCAACAATCGGGCGAATCAGCCATTTGCCGGTATCAGGGTCTTTAACCCCGAACACTTCCTGTACTGACTTCTTGATGCCAGCACTACGGAAAATATTCTGCACGTAAGGAATCGAATTGCGGGTACTGCCCTCAAAGTCTTCCAGGCGCGAATACGGAATGGCAGCCTTAATAGCTGCGGCCAGAATTGTCAGGGTAGTGGTCGTCTTAGCAGACTGTTCCCCACCAAAGTTGGTGTACCACGCGGGGCGAATACCGCCGCCCATGACCATGTCTAGGGCCAACATACCTGTAGACATAGGCTCCATATCGGAGGCAAGACCATCGTCCATGCCTTGGCGCTTCCAGACATCATCTAGAATATCGCCGTAAATCGAGCTCACGTCATAAATGGCGTCATCAGACACCTCATCTTTAACAACCCGGCGCTTCTTGCGGGGCGTGATTTCCGTATCAACTGTTTCACCAACAGCAATCTTCTTTGGCATTCGATGTTCCATAAATAGGAAAGGGGTCTACGCCGAACCTGACGTAGACCCCAGAACTAGGTTAGCAGAGCCTACCTATGTATTAACGCTTTGGCTTCTTAACCGGCTTCTTGGCAGGCTTCACTTCCTCTTCGTCCTCATCCTCGTCGTCTTCGATGTCGTCATCTTCATCTTCGTCAACGGGCTTCTTGACAGGCTTTTTAGCCGGAGCTTTCGAGGGCTTCTTAGCAGGCTTTACGTCCTCCTCTTCATCCTCGTCGTCTTCCTCATCTTCGTCTTCGTCTTCGTCTTCGTCTTCATCGACGGGCTTTTTCACCGGCTTTTTGGCAGGCTTCTTCGAAGGCTTGACTTCTTCCTCTTCTTCATCGTCGAGGTCGTCATCTTCGTCTTCGTCGTCCTCATCTTCATCGACAGGCTTCTTGACGGGTTTCTTAGCAGGCTTGGCCGGTTTCTTGGCGGGCTTTACCTCTTCTTCCTCGTCTTCGTCTTCGTCGTCGAGGTCGTCATCTTCGTCTTCGTCTTCGTCGACGGGTTTCTTGGCAGGCTTCTTTACCGGCTTCTTGGCGGGGGCTTCATCCTCATCTTCGTCGTCGAGGTCATCCTCCTCTTCCTCGTCGTCTTCCTCGTCTTCATCTTCGTCGACAGGCTTTTTCACCGGCTTCTTGCTAGGCTTCTTGACGGGCTTTTCGTCTTCGTCCTCATCATCGAGATCGTCGTCTTCATCATCGTCCTCATCCTCATCAACCACCTTAGCAGGCTTCTTGCTGGGCTTGGCAGGTTTCTTCTTAGGGGCCGGGGCTTCGTCCTCGTCGTCCTCTTCATCATCGAGGTCTTCGTCAACAATCTTGGCCTTCTTCTTTTTAACTTCCTCGTCCTTGGCCTTCGACTTCTTAATACCCTTGATGCTCATGTTTCCAATCTCCACATCATTGCGTTTGGCCCACGATTCGAAATCGCGGATAAGTTCATCTTCGTCCATCGGCTCATCGATGAGCAGCTCCAGGTTCTGGAGCAAAAAGCCGCGCTCTTCTTCGGTCAGCGGAGTACGGTCACCCTTCTGCACGTCGTACATATTGGCCGGGGTGGAGGCGTCCGGATCAAACTTGATCATCAGATCGCAACCGTACTTCTCATCCGACATGTGGTAGGACTTGGTCTCACCAGACTTCTTGTTGAAGTGCGTGTTGGTCCCGCGTAGACCCTGGATACGCTCGACTAGCGTCTTGGTCATGCGAACAGCATAAACCGGAGTCCAGCTATCGCTATCCTTGTCCTTAAAGCCGGTTTCGCGCTCAGCTTTGGTGTGCTGAGGTTGGTTGGCTGGAGCGTTATCTTGCTCCGAACGGATGATAGCACCAATCCAAAAAGTCTTCTGGAAGCTGATGACCTTCTTGGAATTAGCCTTGTCTTCGGAGTACTCGTTCAGCTCAGCAGCCGCGTCACGCCACGGGTCAACCTTGTTGTCATCGCGATCATGCGTGTCGTAGTCGTAGGAGTTGCACGGGGCGAAGAAACGACCTTCCGTCTTGTCCTTCTTCTTGGTCGTGACCCAATAGCCAGCGGTCGTAACCATACCCGTCAGCAGGCGCAGGCGCACCCACTTATTCTTGGGAAACTTGTAGACGGCGACGCGCTCGTCCGGCTTGCTGCGCTTTTCCTTGTTGCCGGTGGGAATATCACCCAGATCGGACCATTTCGACTTCTTGTCTGCCATTTCGGCTCCTAGTAAAATCCATAGGACAGGCGGCTATACAACATTCCGCCCTTGTGCATTTATTAACGGTTCCGCTTGGGGCGGAACATTAGGCCGGTGCCTGAGCACCATCCTTGGTGTACATATCCTGGATCACCTGATACATTGAATCTGCAGTCACAGTGATTTCAGGGGCGGACGCCAGGGAACGGGCGATTTCCATGACGTGGGCATTATCCTCACGGCCGTCAGACCAAATCTTACGATACGGGGGCTTGCCTTCTTGGTCACCCTTATAGTTGTTGTCCTTGCGGAAACGATTCAGGGCGTTCTTGGCGTGGTACAAGGTAAACAGGGTTTCCGGGGTTACGCCATACACCGCACACATGGCCCAAAAATGGGGCATAGAGGCGCGTGGGCCGTCTAGTAGGAGTTTACCTAGCCAGCGGTTAGCGGCCTTAACAGGCGACCATTTAGGGGCCGCGCCGGTAAGTTCCGGCGGCATAAGAAAGCCGTCGGTAATGAACTCGGTGACTGGCTCGATAAGCATCTTCTGGGAAATCTTATCGTTCTGGGTAAGTACCGACGGGTCGTAGATATAGGGTTCCAGCAACGACACCCGGGCATAGTGGGCTTGCAGCAGACCCTGAATCAGGAAGTGGAAAATATCCACAATTTCCATAACGCAGTTTTCGTGATCAATGGGCTGCACACCCTTCGTCCACCAGGACTTGTACCCTGCGCTTTCCATCAGCTCACCGGCTTCCACACGCATAGCGGAATCCGTGTCAACGCGGGCCGTGTTCTCCAGCCAATCTGCGCCAGCCAACTTGAAACTCAAGTCGTACTGCAAGCGCACGATATCGGAAATGCGCTTTCGGTTCTCGGGACTTTCTTCAGAAAGCCCTAGTACGTAATCCCGGCGCTTGATTAGGATAGCCGAGATGCGGCTAGAAATTGCTTGGCTGTTCTGTTTCAGCTCATCTGCACGTGAATTTTCGGTCATTGTTCGAATGCGAAAGATAAAAGTGTTTGACGGTCGTGTTGGGTAACGTACTGAGGTATACCGAGCACGGTTCTTACGACGCCTTCTGGATCATGTACCTGAGCTCGGTAGGCAAGGGCTTGGGAGTCTTCGGCGCTAGTATCCGGAGCCACACAGCCGATGTCCATACTATCGCCGAGCTTTTCGTACAACTCCTCTAGGGAATCGTCCTTCTGGCCAGAAGCTAACTCTGACACCTGAGAGCGCGCACCTTTTAGCCAGTTCTGGATAAAGGTAGTTAGCACCCCTCGTCTGGCGTCACATCGATCTACCGCCTTAGCAGCTACCATAAGGTAAATCTGAGTTACGTCGTCCAGATCAACATAGTGATTAAAGTCCACGTATGTCTTCTGAGCTTGGCCCAAGGCCATACGTGTGTACTTTTCCAGAATAACGTTCTTCCAGGCACGTGCGCGCTTGTCCCAATACTCTACCTGACGAATTGCTTGGTAAAGGGTGTTTGAATCGCGAGCCCCCAAGGCAATCTCTAGAGCTTGGCACATAGAGCGCTGCTCGTATTTGGGGATATCGCTAAACGCGGAGTGCAGCCGTTCATAGGGTTCGGCTATCTTTAGAAAAGTGCTGATCATGCCAAAGAGCAGGCCACGATTGATATATAGCTTGCGAGCCTTTGCTAGTGCCGCTACCGGATCTATCTTGGACTCGACAAGCATTTGCATCAAAATCGTTGGAAGTACTCCCTTTTCACCTGACGTGTATTTACTGTTAGGATACACGGACTGGTAAGCCACGCACTTGGACATAAACGTGTAGAAGAAGGAAGGGCATTCCAGAGCTATAGGCTCCAGAGCTTTCCACAGGAGCATGTCCAGCGTATTCAGGTATTGGGCGCTAGTGAGATTACCAGCAACCTGTTCCTTAGTGCGCTTCAGACTGTTAAACGTCAGTGAATGGGAGTATGTCTTCATATGCGGACCACTTGAGCCAATCTAGGTTGGATCGTCTGGTAAAGTTTCACAAGGTGCTTGCAGGCGCTAGGCACCATCTGGGGATTGTTGATGACTGGAGGCTGACCGTTCGAGTATTCGATCTCAGCCGCATCCTTGCGTTCCAGTGCTACTTCCCAGCGGAACTTGAAGTCACCGCAGGAGCAAGAACACTGAACATGGCCCCGTTTATTTAAGAGAACGATAACAGTCAAATACACGGGTTTTCCGGTAATCCGAATAATATTCCCGTTAGGCAAACGTTCTCTTACACTTTGTGTCTTAGCCGCGAAGAATACATCACCGCTATCCAGATAACCGGCCTTCTGCTGTAGGATCTTAACGAGACCCGCATCGGTAATACGCTGAGCCGGAGTGCGGCTCAGGATTAGTGGCATGGTAAGCATCATTTACTCCTTCAAAGAATAAAACTAAATGAGGTACTTAGCCACCTTCGTCTGATAGCAGGTAACGCCTAGGGAGCGCCACATATCGACAATGTCCTGCCGATCCTCAAATACCAGGAGCACATCGTCCACCCGGCAACCATTCTCTTCCAACGTAATGAGCTTGGAGGGGCCACCGTCATCAGGAGTACGCTTACGGTCCCGATCACGCATCCAAAGTGGAACTCCTTGGAACCCTAGACTGTCGAGCTGGGCCTGAGTATAGTGCCGATTACGCTCACTGCGGTCTGTTAGGAAAACACACTTGAGGCTAGGATCAGCACACAAAGCACGGTACACAGAAAGACCGGCAGGGATAGGCGTATCTTCAACATGCGCCGCATGATAAGCAATCCAGTCTTGTCGTTGAAAGGCGTTAAAGCGACCCGGGCCCGGTTCCAACAGACACCCGTCAATATCGAACAAGATTAGGTTTTTCATTGGATATCGTCGTCTTCGTAGAGTTTCGTGCCGTTGACTACGGTGTAGCCCACTGAGCCTTTAACGGGACCAGATTCTTCAGGATCAAAGTCTTCTTCCTCGTCCTCATCATCGTCGTCGCCAATGTCACCCAGAAGCTCCGATGCTGCCTCGTGGATGTCCGCCATTGACACACCGACTACGTAGCCTTCACTATCCTGAGCGCCTTCCGATAGCATGTGTAGGGATGCCACAGAACCGGCGGCAAACACCTGCAGGAGCAGTCCCTTGATTTCTTCCGGGAATTCTGCACCCTGCGCCTGCATATTAACATAGAGTTCCATGAACGCAGTGACCAGGATATTGTCCGGGCCGACATCTTCGCTATCTTCTTGCAGGTCTTTCTGATCAGGATTCATTAAAAATCACCATAGTCGGTTTGGTAGCACTTGACACCACGATCACGCCAGCCTTTGACAACAATGTCACGATCATCGAAGGCCAGGAACACTTCGCTCAGCTTATAGCCCGCTTCTTGTAGCAAGAACGGCTTAATGTCGTACTCAGATACGTTCAGGGTGCGGCCCGTCTCGTAGTTGTTTTGCCGCATAAGCAGTCGAGCACGGTTCATTAACTGAGGGCCGAAAATACGCGTCAGTTGAGTAGTGGTGTTGGGGCGGTCTTCCTCGGAACGCGAAGTAATGAACAGGCACGTATAGGCCGGACTCATGAGGAAGGCCGAGTAGATAGCCACCCCTTGCGGGATGGGCTTATCGGTTTCCCACATCTTGAGGTAGGTTTCATAATCACCCGCCACAAGATGTGGAAGACGCTCGCTGGGATCCACACAGCAACCGTCAATGTCAAATACGACTATTTGCCGCATTCGTCCTCCGCAGGATCTTTAATTAAGCCCTTCCCTTTAAGGGCCTCCAAGTCGACGCCTGCCGCCTTAGCCCACATTTCGAGAGGAACCGAGGCACCGCCCGCGTGTACCGTATGGATGAAACCACCATCTGGATTGCGTTCAGCCTCTTGGAACTCCTTGATGAGACGCGCTTGCTCTTCCGGGGTCATTTCGATGTCAATTCCCGCTTGCCGACTACGACGAATAATCTCGGCATCACGCTCACGAATAGCCTTGCGCTTTTCGATCACGAGATACAGGTAGTTGGCAAAGTCACGCATAGTCTCGTCTAGAGACTCGGTGCTGTTGGGGTCGTCAGAGACGTCGAACATATTGAATTCGACCTTCTTGAGCTGCTCTTCCAGACGGTCGGCTTTGCGCCATACCGTGAAGAATGCTCCAACCCCACCACGGCGGCACCAACTTGCTCCGTACTCAGCATCCTTCTTGCGACACATTTCCAGGGTTTGATCCTGGATAGCTTGCATCTTATCGAAGTCAGTGTGCGGCAAGTCTTCGGTTGAATATGCGTAACGCTTGTCCAGTTGTTTGCTCATTGGGATGCCTTTGCCTTTCGGGCTGCAATACGACGCTCAATCCATTGTTTGCCGTTGACAAGCCAGTCGTAACGATTGTGATTCTCCAGAAGAGCTACAGCGTCTTCCAGCTTATCCTGCTTGTATAAGTCGTACGCCTTACCCATGGGGTCCAACACCTGAGTGCCAAACTTAGAGGCATAGAACGTACCAGTCAAGTGACCCGCGCTATCAAATCTGTGGAAAAGATTCACTAGATCTTGATAGAACAAATCGCGGCCTTCTTGAGTGTAGTCGAATAGAAATGGGGTAACAGTGAGCCCCTGAGGGATCTTAGTCGAGCTCAAGAACACTTCGGTCAAGGAATAGCCAGTGTCCGCGTCACCTTGGATCAAGCGTTGCGCCACCGGGTTCTCCAGGTAGATGTGAGCGTTGTTGCTGACTTGATAATAGTTACCCAGCATCAAGCCCACCGATTGGGCAACATATTCTTGCAGGAACGACATATGCACCAGATTGGCACCGTATGCACCCCACACCAGATCATTGCTGCGATTAAACACCGTCATATTGAGGCGGTTTTCAACCACATCAAATGCGATGCTCAGATTGCACGGAACATCCTTAGTGCCGGTTTGGGCAGAGCGGGGGTCATTGCGGGCATCCCACATACCCAGGTGAGCCCGACGGCTATCCTTATTGGTCTTCAGTTCCGGCACGATGAAGTCATCAATCTGATCAATACCGAACTGGTAGCGCCAGCGCCATCCGTAAGCCCCGTTGAGAGTTACACCATCGTCCGAATAGGACCGCATTTGAGGTGTGAAATAACTGACAAATGCCAGATCCCGGCGACCCCGTAGCATCCACATAGATTCAAACAGATGCAGGAACGGATTGCAGTCGCGTACCGGGTTAAACAACACCCGCGATTTCGGATCGACATACGTGGTTGTCAGGGGCATACGCGCACGCAGCACCGGCCCATTGCGCGACTCTGCCACAAGTGGGGAATTGTCGATAACAGTCTGAAGGCCAGATTGCAGAGCGTCATCTGCGGAGGTCGTGAATACAGTCAGCATTACATTCCTTAGTTGTAAGGGATACGTTCCTATTTACGCTTTGCCACGGTAGGATGCGCGCATTTGGCCGGAACCTGTGGAAACGGCCATCCACTTGCTGAATTCGCAAAGCGAATTGGAATAGTTAGACATTTCCATAGGTGCAAAGCCTGTGCGGAAATCTCCGGTCCAGAGCGTTTTAGGTACTAGCGCCTGGATACGCTTGTTGGCTTCCTCTCGACCTGCAATCATCTGTTCCTGCACCCCTACGAAGGAAGACGATTTGCCCAAAACCCCCGTCGTCAAGAATTGCTGGCCTTTTCTAGTACCAGGGCCGGGACTCGTAAACGTATTCAGGTCCAGCGCGTTAGCCAGCCAGTTCTCCGAGTACGAAAGGTCAACAATCACTTGATAGGACATGAACGCAGCCCACCCATGATAGGTACTCAGCTTCTTTACAGCATGCTCCATGCCGACCTTCATATCTTTGGTCAACTCCTTACGGGTAGCCCACAAAGGGTCGATACCAAAGCGCGGAATGTAGTGGACCTTCGTGTTACCGAGTTCACTGCTGTCAAAGCCTTGAGGAAAGATCGAGTTAACGATGTAGGCACCCGTAACCACTTTTTCCCCACGCTGTTTACGAGCTTCTAGGACGTTGTAGCATTTCTTCCAATCCCATCGGGACACTGGGAATACCTTCTCATCAATAAGCTCTTGTAGCGTGTCAGGCCAGTTGATAAGGCGGGCCATAGCCAGCATAACCGGCAAGTTGGGATTGTCCTCGTACTTTCGGATGATATTGTCGATGATCCAGATCGATACGGTGTCGAGTTGCCGATAAATATTACAAAATCGATTCTCAAGCAGTACTGGATCCTGAGTCCATGGTTTATCTAGACCACGCGCTCGGCGCAGATAAACCATATGGCGCTCGATAACAAACCGAGCATGAGTGTCGTAGCGGTCCAGATTATGTGGATCCGCGCACAGCAGATTGTTATCGGGTGGAATTAAAAGGAGTTGACCTTTAGCCATCTTGTTCTTCCCTAATACACAAAAATCCGCTACTGGTCTTGTAGCGGACAATAGACTTGTTCAAACGTTCAGGTTCCCCAATAGTGGCTGGCAGTGTCCACTGACTCTTAGCCATGACCGTTACCCGTGTAAGATTACTATTGCGCATTTTCTCGGCGACAATAAAGTTCTTTAGCAGGTAACTCTTCTTAGTACCGTCAGACAGCACGAGCTTTACGTGCGTCGAACTGAATACTACAGACTGGACATAGTGAGTCAGTGGATACCGATAGTCAACCGACTTATTCGGAGCTGAGTGAACGCGCGGGGGCGAGGAATTTCTCTTCGAAGTCTTCACTTAGCAGGTTCGGTTCTAGGTTGGGCTTTGCCAGATCAATGCGCCCCTGCAAAAAGCGGGGGAATTTGTTCCGGTAGGCAGCAGTGCCGTGAACGGTCTCCCCCGTTTCATTGGGGAAGCATGTTGTGACAATCGCGTCTCTTGAGCGCACATCGCTAGGAATGTCCCGAAGGGCATTCGCACCACGAAAGGTATCTGCGTGGCGATGTACAAAGCGTAGGAGGGCGTTATCCAGAGCATCCTTACGTAGATGATCCACCAACACCGCTCTAGACAAAGCTTCTGGGAAGAGGTCTAGGGTACGTACATAAAAACGATGCACCGAGGGTGAACCTAACGTGAGCAGGGCTTGAGCTACGTTGCGACCGATCTTGCGGTTGAAAGTCTCATCCGGACGACAAAACGCGGCAGCTACCTGTAGACCTACCCGGTCCGGACGGGACACGTAGTAGGCCAGCGTAAAACCCCCACGCGGGCGGCTAGTTTCCTCGTCATAGTTGATGTGATGCAGGTACTCAATCTGGATGTTCTTCATTCAACACCTCCGGTACATCCACTACACACTTAGCTAGTGCCTCATAGAACTTAGAATGTAACTGGTCAATTTCTTCCGAGCTAACGTCTGCTCCCCAACCCTGTACCAGTCGAGTGCTGGCGTCGATTTCCACGTAGTGTGAAATTGCCGACGGCTGAATGAGCCCCATTGGAACGCCTTCCGCTAGAACCTGAGGAGCCACCTGATGGGATTCCGCCTTGCACTGAAAGTGCTTGAGCAGAGTGCGCATCAGCTGCACCAGAGGCTCCGTGCCAAAGTTGGAACCCGACAGGCCGGATGGGATCGGCAGGATCGTCCACTCAAACTGAGTGTCATAGGGCTTGTATTGGGCGTAAGCCACATATCGAGGGCGGGCGAACACGAAGGCTGTGTACTGGTCGGCATCGCTAGGCAGCTCGGGCACTGCTTCACTCCGTATCTGAGTCTGTTCCATCTGGGGCTCCGAATTGGGCTTTGGTATACGAAATGGTCCGTTCAACCAGCTTAATAACGTTCTTTGGCAGAGTAATGCCAGTCATGTGGAGGGCAAACGCCTCGGCGAACGTCTCACGGTAATTCTTGGTGGCGTATTCGCTGATAACAGGGGCCAGCTCCTTACGCTCGATTGTGCGGGTAGGCCACAGGTAGCGAATCTCTTCGCGCTCTTCACCTTCAAACAGCAAGTCTAGCTCATGAACGCTAACGCCGTGGGTCTGCTTGATGTGGCGCATAATCCACTTGAACACCAGGGCGTCCTCTTCCTCCAGAGACTTTTTAAAGCTAGAGGGGCGGTCTTCACCGGCCAGCAGGTTCTCCAGCATCTGCAAAGCCTCTTCCTTGCGGATATCTTGCTTCTTGATACTGGTGTTAAAGAGCTTAACCCACGCCGCTTCCAGCTTAGGGCTCTTTACATAACGCGAATGGATATGGTGCCCCAGCTCATGGAGCACCGCGTAAGGATACAGGTCAGCCGTCATAACCTCCGGGCGCAGCAGAATGCGCGCCGGGATTTCAATCGACTTTGTCTTCTTCTGAGGAATGTACATACCAGCGTACTTCTCTTTACCAGGAGCATTAAGCTCCCAGACAATATCCTCACTGGCCAGAGGCTCTAGACCGAAAGCGGTCAGGCGCTTATACGCGACATTGAAGCCGCGCACGATACTTTCCTTAGCTTCTTCCTCCGGCTTGTACATCCAACACAAGCGCCCGAAACGCTTGTGCTCCATGGAGCTACGGTACAGGTTGGTAACGTCCACACCATAGACTTTACCGCCACGAGGGTCCTTCCCCAGATTCAGGAAGACATCCTGAGCAGGAATATCGACAACCTGACGCAGTTCCTGAATGTTTTGATATTTGGTAGAAACACCCGTCACCGTGGTGCCGTTCGAGCCGCTCACCTTGATAACGAGTGGCCCTTTACCGTCGGGCGAATTCGCGACTGCGTAGTCACCCTTCGATACTGCCAGAATGTCTGCCATAAATCTCCACCTTATTTACGAACTACTTGCGGCTTGAATTGGAAAGGAGCCATGCCTTCCGGCTGTACCGTCTTAGTCGGTGCCGGGTTGCCAAACAAGGCTTCGGTGTCGTCACGCTGGTCGTCAGCCGGGCTATTACCCTGACCAGCCACCACAACGGGCTCGTCATCGTCGATAATCTTCAAAACGGGGTCTTCATCAACTTCAACAGAAGCCTTCGTAGCCACCGTCGACAGAGCGGCCAGCACGGTATCGCTAGGATCTTGCTGCTCGTACTTGGTCTCAACGCGAACACGCAGTTCAGGTTCGCGCTGCTCCGTAACCGGATCAGCTACAGGTTCGGGGTCCTGCTTCATTTCTGGCTCTGCCGGAGCGATTGGCGCAGGCATTTCATCGATGAGCAGTTCCTCTTCGAAATCACCGGCCATCGGGGTCGTGAAGATAATCGAAGCAAACATACCGTCCGGCGAAACAACCGGATAGGCTCCGTGGTAAGCAACCCAATCAACCACAATCCCGTTGATCGAGAACACAGGGTAGTATCCCTGAGCTTCGCCACTCGGGGTAAACACAGAGTTCAGATCATCTAGCGTGAAGCCGTTCTGGGCAACCACCAACTTATGACGAATACGGCTACGGGCCGGATTCTCCATGTCGATATCCGGATCCTGCTCATATTGCAGAATGCTACCCGCCAGCGTAATAGCGTCAATGACAGGCTCTTCGCTACCCGCCGCCGTAAACACGGCCACAAGTTGGGAAGGCGCAGGCTCTTCCGTCGTTCCGCCCAGATCACCCCAATCACCTTCCATCGGCTCAGCACCCTCGCCTTGAGCCTGAGATTCACTGGCGATATTGCCAACAAGATCCTCAAGGTTTGGCTCTTGAGGAGGATCCTGAAGAGCCTTCTCAAGCATATCCTCCATGTATACGTTAATCGTGATATACTCACGATTTTCAATATACGATTCGATCGGTACGGCGTTGATCTTGCCCATGTCGTCAAGATACACAACCATGGGCGGATTGCGCTTGGCTGCTGCGCCCTTCAGTCGGGTGTTTGCCAGATACAGGACAGTAGATTGACGACCGGTATCTACACGACGCCAGACATGACCCTTACCAAGAAGGGCAAGAGTTTCTTTGGAAATATCAGCCATTATGTATAACTCCGTAGGTTAAGGCTTACCCTGGATATTTACGGTTTCGTTTCCAGCGGTTGGATATTAAATGCGTCGCGGATTGTCTGTGTCAGTGAAGCCTTGGACACGGAACAGACTTCCCATACGCCAACCATATTAGATACCCACTCAACTACCTGACCTTCCTGGAGCCGACCACTAGGGCCGGGGGCAGGGGGCCGGGGTAGCGGCGGACACGGGGCCAGCAACGATTCCTGGATGCGTACAGTATGCTTCTCTGGAACGACTGGCTGCTCAGGATTGCGGGGTGTAGTCTCACATGCAGTTAAGACGTAGGCGAAAGCTACAACAACTAGAATCCGCAGTATAATTCGATCTAGAGGAAGACTCATTTCGCTGTACCCATAATCCGATTAATGGCATCCAGCGAGGGGCCGGACAACCCACACTGACCCGCTACAGTAACGTACTTCGTTTGGTATTCCGTAATGATCTCGGTACGCTTCTGGCCGTTCTCTTCCAGTAACTTCTGAATGCGTAGCGCATCTTGGGCAGACTTTTGCTCTAAGACCCCGATGCGGTCATTAAGCTCCTGCGCCTTTTGGTTGCGGTCGCGCACTAAAGCATCGACCTCATCTTGTTTTAACGTGAGGCGCTTGTTGAAGGAAGCAGTCAACTCAACCTCTGCCCGATTATACCCAGCAGTGTCCCCCTTCCAATGGCCCGTGAAATACGCACCAACGACTAGGGCCAAGCCCCCGAGTAGCACCCAGGGACTTGGGAGTAGACTACCAACAGCCGGTAATAGCTTGGGGATCCACGATAACATAACTACTCCAGTTCACGATGATTGAAATACTTGCGTTTGATTTTCAACAGAATCTCCTCTGGGCAGTTACCTGGGTCCCACAAGTTACCCTTAAACGCCTTTTTCTCTTCTTTAGTCTTGAGCTTCAGATATCGGTGGTACGGACTATTTGGCATAGACCACAACTTGATTAATTTCGTTGGAATAACCTCAGAGATATCCGGACCAATGCGCTCTGACGCTAGAATGCCCGCCTCGTCACCATCCATCATGAGCAATACCTGCTCAACTCCATACAGCTCTAGGAGTTGGGCTTTACGCTGACTCCAGGTGTTGGTCCCAAGAATTGACAGAGCTGGAATACCTAGAGAGAGTAACCGCAAAGCATCTCGGGGACCTTCAACCAGAACAATAGTACTCGACTTCAATTCCTCCATCATCTTGATAGAGAAATCAAACGGAAAAAGGCCGTGAGTCTTAGACCACGGCCCTTTACTGTTGATGTAGGACGGGCGCTCCCCCGTAGGATCCTTCTTGAGTCGGGCCTTGATATACCCGCGCTCTTCACCGTTGATAAGAACAGGCATGTACAGCATGCGCGTATTCCACTCGGTGAGCATCATCTGAATACCAATCTTGCGCAAGAATCGGGTATCGAAGGTGCGCCATGTCTTATTCTTAGGAAGCGGATGAAGCTCAAATTTGGCTGTTTCTTCGTCTTCCTCAGTAAGATTCAAACGCATTGAGTATAGGTCGGTGGCAGGCTGCTTACCGAACGGTTGAAGGCCAATCTGGGTTGCTAGTTCGTCCCAATGACATCTATGACCACATCCAAGGCATCGGAAATAACCTGGACTCCTAGTTCCCACGCCGTGGAAGACTTGTCCGCTTGGGGTTCGTTCTTGATGGAAGGGGCAGCTGATGAAAGTCCAGCTTTCATTTGTTCGGCCTTTTCGGCCAGACCAGATACGTAATTGTTCTCTGACATGATTGAGTTTCTCGACCTGACTGATGGGATCATTCATAAACGGTTGCCTAAGCCAAAAAGGAAAGTCTCAAGAGTATTAAAGCAACGGAACAAGTCACCGCGCCGCTCAGCAGTAATCCAACCCCACCATTTGGAGCATAGAGCCTGAGTGCGTATAAAGACTGGTCGATTGCGAATTACAGGAAACCGATAAATCCATAACCTTGGATTGGTCTTGGAGCGTAGCTCCGGCCCAATATCGTGGTCAGACCACATCAGCTGAACAGAAATGCCGTCCCATACGCCATACATATAGAGCGGCACCCCATTTACAAGAAAGGACCACGAACCGTGGTCCCCTTCTGCGTTCAAGATTGCCAGGTAAGGGGTCTCACCTAGCTCCTCTTGGATTTTATAGTATTTCTGACTCTGCGTAAGTCCCGGAAACCTAGAATCTAGGTCACTCAGGCTCTTGGTCAGACGACCCATGAATTCCGGATCGTCTGACATAGCGTAGGCCAGGATACGTTTATCCCGCTGAGGTATATAGATTTGCTCGTGCTCCATGTACTCCGCTGGCTTCAGCCACCAGACACCGTTCTGGCGACCCGGTACGTGCTGACCAGTTAGGTCATGTTCGAGTCCCATATGGGCAGTCGGAGGTGAATTAGAGGATAGGACTATCGAGCCAAGAATCATAGAACCTTCTATTAGTGAATCTTAGTCTTAGGGACAGGGGTCGTGCTAATTAGCGGACGGCCTTTAATGGTGCCTCCCATGGACATCGCAAAATCGATTGGGTTCTCAATATTCACATCACCGCTGCATAGTTGCTGGGCCATGAAGTTAAGAACCTCATCGATACCATTCTGGGACGTGTCATACACAACGGCATTGAATAATTCCTCCGAATATGAAACCACGTCCCCTTCGACGTGTTTCGGGGCGCATTCGGCAAGAACAACACTGAATGTATGTGGACGCAGTTCAATAGCGGCCAGCATGAATACACGCTGTTCATCCGTTAGGAACAGCGTGCGCTCCGCCGACTTAAACAGGCGAAACTTGCTCTTTACGCGCTTTCTCTTCTTGATCATACTTCCTCACAGCTTGTGTTATTTGCTCAGTCAAGTCGGGCACGTTAAGCAGCGGATACCGTTTCTGTAGGTACTCAATGGTCTTAACACTGCGGTACGGGGCAAGGATCTGGCCCATAACTTCTTCCCTAGATTCCTTAATCGCACCGAGAGAAATACCTTCGTCTACGGACTTGCTAATGCTATCAATCAAGTGAGGCAACGACCAATCCCACTTGATAGTACTCGCATCACAAGCACCGATTTCGATTTCGATTTCAGGCTCGATGGTGAACTGCACACCGAGCTGCTCTTCCGTGGCTCGCGCAAGTCCATACGTCGCTTGCCATTGGCAAATATGGATATGTGGGAGCACCATAAAATAGGGAACCGCAAAGTAGGACGCGTCGTGAACCTGACGACTGAATTGGACTTTGGAATCCCAAACTTTACGCTCCGGATGGAACTTCTTAATGAACTTTGGAAGTTCACGATAATATGCTTGAAGGATCATGTAGCCTGCCTTGGAGCCCAATTCCGAAGAGAAGCCCTGGATAGGTGCATTGGAGCCTCGGCGGACCTGACGACTAACAATTGACTTGTCCTTGGTAAGAGACGCAAACAGGTGGCGGCGGCGGTGTACCGGACTGTACACATAGAATTCCTCCTCCGCCATCTTCTTCATGGTATTGGTCCAAATGGCCCCCTTCGGGAACGATTCGAACGTCTTATCAATCAGGTCCTGTGCGTATTTGGTATCCTTCTTCTCGTCCTCTTCCTCGCTGCCTAGACCAGAGCCCAACTGCTTACGCTCCGCCTTTAGACCAGCCGTAACACGGGCAACCAGTTCACGAACAGCCTTCGGGTCAGCAGCAGCCCGGTCAGCGTCAGTGGCCTTCTTGCCAAGGATATCCAGGGCGATCTTAATCAAGTCATCGACCTTGGTAGTATCGCCCAACAGAAACAGGATATCGTCGATCTCATGGATACGCTTGCGTGCCAATGCACGGGGACCCACTTCAAAGCCCATGGACTTCGAGCTAAGGCCGTACAACAGACCGAAGATAACGCGCTTAACCGCGTCACGGCGGGGGTCTTCTTTGTCTACCCATACCTTCCAGAAGCGGTACACGTTCTGGATGTGAATGTCACCCTTGGTCTTAAGCTCGGTGAGGATTTCCTTGGTCGGGTTCTGAATCCACTGCTTACGCAAGTCCTGACCAGCGCGGAACGCCGCAGCCAAGATCTTGTCACCCGAGGCCACGCTCCACATACGAACTTCGTGGGCGCTATAGTCAAAGCGAATCATTAGGTGGCCCGGAGGCGTAATGAACATCCGCTTAATGATCTTGCTGAGCTTACCCCGTGCCGGAACTTGCTGTAGGCTTGGGTTCTTCGATGCCAGACGACCCGTAACCACGTTCCAGAACAGGTAGTCCGGGCGCAAATACCCATCCTTGGCCGAGTCCTGGTTCTTACGCAGCTTCTTATACCAACCACGCACATAGGTCGATAGGAGCTTAGTACGCTTGGACCATTCTTCAAAGACCGCAACCTCGCGGTGCTGACCCTTGTACTGAGCGATGAACGCTTTACCGACAGAGGGTGCGCCAGTATCTGTAAAGTCCACAGGTTCCAAACCCATGATGTCCAGGAACAGCATGGCTTTATGTGCGCCCTTAGAAAGCCGGAATGCCCATTCCTTAACTGCGTCTCCCCAAAGACCCTTGGACTTAACCCCGGACTCTGCCAGAATCTGGTCATTGGCTTTTTGGGCCGCAGGGAATGCCCGCAACTGACGCTCAGCCGCCTGAATCTCCTTGCGCAGAGGAGAATCCTTGGTCATCAGGAACCGCAGGTAGGGGCGATCAACATACGAACCGTCTTCGCGCAAGTGCGACAGGGCGTGTGCTTGATCGCTCATGATATGGCGCATATGACGCTCGAAATACGCGGTATAGGGTTTGCCTAGGTGCGGAGTGCGGTCGGCACGGCGTAACTGCTGGGCCTTAATACCAATCAGAGCCACCACGTCAGTTGACGCGTATTTCAGGAACTCAGCGTCAGACGGCGGTATGGTGCCAGTAGTGGTACGATCTTCCTTACTGAACTTGGCTCGGTAGTAGAAGTCATTACCATAGGACGCAAACGTAGCGGCCAAGCCGCCAACCGGGGGACCTACGTCAGTCAGCTCCGTAGTGTTTTCATCCAGAAGGTGCTCACCTGCCATAATCTCCCAGACCTTGAGGTTGATGATCGGGAGTTTAAACGCTTGCCGAATAACACGCAAATCATACATACCGTTGAAGGTCACCAACTCAGGACCCTCGTGGGCAGGCTGGTCAAAGAACGCCCGGAGGCGCTTCTTAATGATCTTCAGGTCCTCCCCTGTGAACGGAGTCATGGGGTGGTTAATAGGCAGTACGTAACCGACATTAGGCTGGCGATTGGTGCAGAACTGAATCGTATAGATAGCGTTGTGGTGAACAGTCAAGTTGGCCGTTTCCGTATCACACGCCACGTTGTCTGTAGGACCCAATGCCTCAAGACGATCCATCAGCTTCTCGAACTTCTCCATCGTGTCGATGTATCGAGGTTCGGCAGCTAAGGCTCCGATGTTATGTGGGTGCTTGCCCATCATGAGATAGGCAAGATGTCGGGTCCAGAAGCCCAGAAGATTGGCCTTAGCACCATTCTTCTCCAGCAGACGGTCCAGGTCTACAGTGGTCGCAACTTTAGCCCCCTCAAACTCGTGGATCCAGCCACGTTTGTAGGGGTGGTGCGTAATGTCGGTCAGCATGTACTGAGCAGCAATATCACCGCTAATCAGGATATGCGTGGGCTTCAGCTTCTTAATGAGCTTGCGCAGACGTGAAGCGAAGTGGTTCTCTGCATCCTTGCGGGCGTTTCCCTTAAGCTGCAAGTGCTTGAACGCATTGAAGTTCACAACAGAGAACGCGAAGTCAGCCGGGTTATGCTCGTAGTTACGGCAAATGCGGCGACTGTACTTAATGCAGTTCACAATCGTATCACGGACAAGCCCCTGAGGGGCAATGTCGCGCTCTTTCAGTGAAATCTGCGGAACCATCTGCAACACAATGAGCAACCGCTGTTTAGCGGTTGTCCAGTTGCGGTCTCGACGAAGGCGGAGATTATACTCCTTCTCTTCGTCGAGGGCAAACTTAAAACTCTCTTCTAGCATGGCCTTCCTTAGTCCGCTGCGAGGTTTTTCACATCCATACTGAAATCTTGATCTGGCTTACGCTCTACATAATCTTGATCCACATCGCCAATAGTCGAATACTTGTACTCGATCTTAATCGTAAACGGATAGGCCACTTGGTTCCGGCTCTTGATCTGCTCGATCTTCAAGATGCCTTGCTCTTTACTGTCCTTATCCGCCACAAAAATCCAGGCGTTGGACGCGTGCTCCTTAACCGTTTGGCTGTACCGGATTTTGCCGGTATCGTCCACCTGGGACAACAATATATTTACGCGGTTGTTAAGCTCCGCGTTAATCTTAGCGATACGGGCGACTTTGCCGAGATCCTTCCACTGATCAGGACCATCCGTACCTTTCAGGAGGGTAACGTAGTCGATGACCACCACATCACACTGATAGGTGGAAATGGCAGCGTAGGCTTCCTCAATAGTCAAGTCCGAATCAGGCTTAAAGATAGTGAAACGGCCACCCTTCTTCTTAATGCGACGCACCCACTTCTTGTAGCCTTCCATCAGCTTGTCCTTACCCTCGGTACTCAGCTGATTACCGTTGATCTTCAAGCTATCGACCTTGCACGCATTAGCCAGAATACGGGCGGTCATTTCCTTCTTGTTCATTTCGAGCGGCACCAGCAATACTCGGTAGCCCATTTCCGCCATGTTCATACACAGAGCGGTGGCTACGTGTGACTTACCCGCACCAGAATTACCCCCGATAATAACCAGGGAGCCGCGCATGAAGCCCAAGTTCGTATCGTCGAAGGCTTTGATTCCTGTGGGGATAATCTCTGCGTCTGAGCCTTCGTAGATAAGCTCGCGCACAAACTCCATCGAGTTGTTGCTCGTACCAAAGTGCAGGAATGCGTTGTCCTGGCTTTTGGTCTGGCGGACCTCGACCATCTTCTCGCCAAGCTTCTCCAACAGCTTGTCGGGATCGATCTTATCACCATCCAGCCCCGTATTAATGTCGTGCATGATCTCATGGAGACCACGCATCTTACGAAACTTGCGCAATATACGTACAGCCTTAGCTGCATCCGTTGCGCTTTCAATCGAGTCCGGGGCATCACGCAGAAACTCGCGCGCATCCTTGCTTACACCCGGGTCCTCCAGCAAAATCTTGAGCTTGGGGCTTACACCTTCCTCGGAGATTGACTGGCGTACATGGTTGTAAATCTCCTTTGACTCCTCTCTATAGAAGTAGGACTCATCGATGGAAGACAAAATCGTACCGACCACAGTACGATCTGAGTGCAGCATACCGCGCAAAACAGTTAGTTCTGCCTTGGGACTAAAAATCCGTGCCATAGATCTAGATTACCTCAATAGATTTTTTGACAATACTTTCCGAGAAGTAGGCAATACCCTGAACAGATTTGAACAGACGCGTGCTCATAAACGATATAGGGTCCTCGCCCGCGCCCACAATAATCTTGGGGATATTGGGGAACCGCTCGATCAGGTCTTGGGCTTTGCCAATCTTAGACGAGATTGAGTTTACGGCTAGGTTATGAATCACGAGAATAGTAGGCGCACCCAAATTCTCAGAGCGGGTCATAACGCTAGGTTCTGAGTACCCGCCATATAGAGTTTCCCACACCGGAACGGCGCGGGATCCCAGATGCTTCATGTGGAGATACATCAGGTACGCTGCAAAATATGCAGCCTTGCTATCGTCAGGGGAACCCGTAACGCAGAAGTTGATTGGAGCGGTCGGGCTCTTAATCCACTGACGTAGGCTATTCCGCTGTATATCCCCAGACATAATGCGGCTATTCAGCCGGTCTGATTCGATAGCAAACGATTGGGGACGGTACTGGAAAGGGGACTGTCGGAATATCCAGCTAGGAACCACGGCGCGTAGCACATCGGAATTGAACTTGGCTAGATTAATAGCCTTCGGAAGCTGGATTTCGGGATCCTTGGCTTCCTCGGTAATAACCCGTGGGGCTTTGGGAGGCTCGGCCTCCTTCGCGACAGGCTTGCGGGGCGGGGTAATCATCTGACCACCCGATCTGCGCCGAACAGGTTTAAGTTCTGTCATAATTGATTTTCGTAATCCTCTATAATTGAGCTCAGTACTTCTAGAGGTCGGCCTGTCAGAGCGGCGCGCATACCTTGGAGCAGCAGGAGCTTATCCGCAATAGCATGACGGTCTTTTGGGCCATTACTTATTAACGCTATGTCGCGTACTGAGAACATATAGAAGGTGAATATGCCAGCCTCCACCTTCGTTGCGCTCAGTACCATGCGATCAACAAAGTACCGCAAGATACTGGTGACCTGACCGGTTGTTAGATCCGGGTCAATCTCGCGAATATCCTTGTTGGTAAATGTCCCGGAGCCCTCTGCACCGGAATTTTTCTTATACCAGATACGAACAGCCTCCAATACTTTAGTTCGCATTGGAGTCATGCTCAAGCTCATACTCACCTGACTGCTCATAACTCGATGCTCAATTCTTTGGCCTTACTGGCGCTTTTACCGCTGAGATACGCTTTCAATGTCACTAGGTCTGGGTTGGAAATAGTAGGCTTGAACACCTTCCATATACACCCCCACCATTCGTTACGCAAACACGCACGACGAGCGTTAGTGTCATCAAGGAAGATACGGAGCATAGGAGGGGGTTTGTCCTCATAGGGGGTAAGTACACGGCTAACCCGCTGCTCGCAGTTCTCCAGATTGGAAGACATTGCAACATCATAGATAGCAGACGCACGCGGGATGTTGACGCCGGTACTCACCAGCTTGGCACCTCCTACTAGAATCTTCACCTTGTAGGACCGGGCAGCTTGAATGAGGTTCTCGCGCTCCTCACCCTTAACGTTGCCGTAGAACGGATGAGCCAGCTTCTTACCTGCCAATTTGTTAATCTGCTCGACGATCTTATCAATGGCCTTGACACGGGTCAGGGGAATGATAACCATGTGACCCTGCTCCACATCCTTTATAGCCCACTGAGCGATGAGCTTAATGCGCTTCTTATCGTTCTCGAGCTTAGTCACCATGTTGACCCACTGCGCTTTCTTGTTATGGTCAACATACTCGGTGCGTACCAGACGCACGGTGGGCTTTAGACGCTCGACCTCAGCCTTGAACACAATAGGGCCAATCAGTTGGTGCATGATGGCGTGGCGTTGGTCCTTACGAGTAGGTGTACCCGATAGTCCCAGAATGTACTCCGCATTAAGCGCGGCCAGAACTTGGCTGAACTTAGGGGCAGCACTCGTATGGACTTCATCCACGATAACCACGCTAAACATATTCTTCAGCTTCTTGAGCAGACGCAAGCCATTCTCAGAATACAGGCTCTGAACAGTAGCCAAGCATACGTCATGACGCTGGAAATCCTCTAGCGTTTTGCAGAAACCCACAGACGCACGCTTCTTGCCACTCTTCCAAAAAGCGCGGCGCTCAGCCGCAGTAACACCGGAGCCAATCGCGTTAGTAAGAGCAGGCTGAGACGCCGAACCACAAAAAGTTTCATAGAATCCCTTTAGCCATTCGGCCTGAACTGTGACGATAAGAGTCTTCAGACCCAAAGTGCAGGTAATCGCACTGCCGATAACGGTCTTGCCGCTTCGTGGGGGTGCCTTAATCACACCTTTCTTGGCTGCAATAAATGCGTCGTGGGCCTCCTTCTGGTAGGGGCCGCGCCATGTTCCGTTGAACTTGATTGGGCGCTTGAAGCGGGTCACCTCGTGGTCAGGGTGTTTGTTAACCCACGTGGGTAACTGCACATCCGTTAGAACGCCTGCACGACGCAGGTTACGCACTAAGCCCTTCCGATCCCCCACTGGAAAGCGAATATACGCTTTCTCGTTTATCTTAACGTTCTCAGCCAGCCGTGCTCCGCCCTGGTAGGCGGCGCAGTTATCGCACACACCTTCCACATGGCGTTCTGGCTGGTATTCACATTTGTCACATGCCTTCTCTTCGTAAAAACGAAAAGTGTATGCGTCAATAAGTTCCTGACGCGCTTCCCTTCCCTTGATATCCTCTTTACGGATAAAGAATGCTTCACGCTCAAATACTTTCATGGGCTATCCTGCATTTGTACTTACTGTCACAGTATTTACACGGTGAGCCAAGTTCCGCCCCAAAATGGAAAAAGCCGCCACGCCGGGGCTTTTAGGCCAGCCCTCCGGGGTAGGTGAGGGGTAGGCTTAAAAACGGCGTAGCGGCCCGATTTAAGGCACTGCTAGGGGTTGTTTTGATCGGTGCGGGCCACGCGGGGCAAACCGTACTGCGGATGGTTGAACCAGCGCGGGTCCAGACCTTCTTTGACAACATTCATTTCCCACCAAGGGTATTCCCGTTGAATGAGCGTGACCATGGTGCCTGGATGTAAGCGTTTTAGATTCTTGAAATTCTCAATCAAGATCTCAGACGACCACGCATAAATCTTCTTCCCGTCGACTTCCGTGCAGAAATTACCCAGGTTTCCAACACCGACCGGCCATGGACCCTCATCTAGAGCCTTGTCGTCCCAATGAATATATTCAACACAGGTCTGCTCGTGAATATGAATATCTGTAATGTGCTTCACTACAGCAACTTTCATTTTACGATCTCCCGGTCAGCGGGGTTCTTAATGGTAAACAGCTGGACGATCTCCGGTCGTAATGCTTCTGGTATGATATTTGAAGAGTGAGCCCATTTAGTAAGTTCTGCCTTCACTGTGAGAGCGGCTTCTTTCTTTAGAGCAGCTTCTTCTTGAGAAACCATCGGAGTGTTGGGGAAGAGCGTTGCGCTCTTAATCTCAATACACATAGGACTTCGGTGTGTCTTCTTCAAGGAGAATCGCACGATACCGCCCGATATGTATAGCTCGCCATGAATAGCAAACGTCATACGGGTGCCAGTACGCGACTGGCTAATAGAGAAGGATTGGATTTCAATCACTGCTACTCCGAGCTATGGGTGTATTCAACAACTTTTCTGGAACACAGTAAGCACCGGCGGGTCTGATGATGCTTAACGAGATAGGGCTTAGGATTCTCAGCACCCTCCTCTTCCGGATGAAAGTATTCAAGATCAGGGCCGTCTTCCCATTGTGACCACAGATGCCATCCTATACCGCACCGAATTGGAGCCCAGAAGCTCATAGGATTTTACCTTCCTTACCATCGAGCAGACGCAGCACTTCCACCATATGCTTCATGGCGAAGCCTGCTTGATCCAAGTCTTTGATAAGCGTATCGATTAGGTCTAAGTGTGAATTGCCCTCTGACATAAACTCTTCAGCCAAAGCTGTGAGTCTCATTAGGAGGGCCTCTCGCTGATCTTTGGTTCGGTAATCTGCATTGCGCATGTCATCTGCGTAGGCAGTGTACACATAGCGCTTCAGCGCAGAACTGGCTTCTTTCACATACGAGATATGAATAGACGACCGTACCCGTAACTCAACCAAGCGGCTACGATTAGCCTGCACTTGAGCTAGTGACTCTAGCAGTGTCTTGGAGCTATACTGCTTCTTGCCATACAGAGTGCGAACCACTAGTCCGGAATGTAGGGAAAGTGCCTCCTGCCGGTCCTTCTCAAAATCCACGCGTTCCTGGGCTTCTGTGACAATCTTCTTGAACTTCTTGTATCGAGTATCCGCCCGTATGGCCTGAATTAGCTCGGTTGCCATTTATTGTTCCTTGAAGAAGGCTTCCACGTAGGGGCTGACCGTAGGTGTGATAGCCAAAGCCGCGTCTTCGTAGTTGTAGATAACGACCCGCTCATCGCGGATAACTGTAGTGTATCGGGCTAGATTGTAGCCCTTTGTAGACACAGTCCACAGATAACCGCCGTCGTTATGAATGCGGTAGGGGGATAGGAACGCAAGACCAATTGTAGCGCCATTAACACGGAGCTTACTTATGTTGAACGTACATTTCACGTCGATGGGTTCTGGCTCGTATACTGTGCCAATAGCCATGATCTGAAGAGGCAGTACGTGGTAGTTCCCGATGCGGTAGAATGCACCGGGGTCCAGGGTCATAGGCAACTCGATCATTCCCCATCCTCCTGGTTAAACGCAATCAGAACTGTAGCACCCTTGGCGGTCTTGCCGACAATAAATGCGTCGCCCACAACCTTGAGGGTAACTTCGGTGCCCGACTTGCGTACTAGCTCATCGAAGTGTTCATAATCAATGGCAAATGCTAGGTCAGAGCCCGAGTCGTATGGTAACGATGCCTGAATCTTGCCCGCCTGGGTCTGAATCGACATCCGTAGCTTACCTTCTTCAGCTTTAACTCGCAGCTCACCGCGCTCTTTAAGAGCAACGGCGCGCGAATTGTCTAGGAACGCAACTAGCTTGTCTTTCGGTACGGTAATATCCTGGCCTTCGATCTTAGCCACTTCACGGGCTTTACCCATAACAGCGTCCAGACCAATAGAGTTCTCTTCCAGCGTAGGCAGACTCACACGAGCCCACACTAGGTCCGTGTAGATTTCAACATAGGCATCCGTAACCACCATGTTGAACGCAGCCATGCCCACAGCCTCTAGCACTGCCTGAATAGTGTCCACTGGAACAACAAAGTTAGAACTCCCTTTGATAGCTTTATCACGTAGGAAAGACATCCGGGTACGGTCAAAGCACGAAATGAACGCACCCTTATCTGACAAGTGGATACCTACAGGCATGTACGAGCTAACCAGAGCCATGGGTCGAATAGCGACATCGCTAATAGCCGAACGTAGCCACGCGGCCTGTTCGGTACTAACTTCAATGGGCGTGTCGGTAGTCCGTGCAACGTCGTCCTGTTCCAGAACATCGGAGGTTGCCAACTCTGCCCGGTAAGAGCCGGACTTTACATACAGCATTGTGTTCTTGTACGTAAGCTCCACCGAAGCACGGCCTCTGGTGGCATCACGAATGGCGTCTAGTCCGATAGCAAACTGACCTTCACCCTCGACTGTACCCGGCACAACGATGGTGCAGGAGCTCAGTTCACTGTAGCTCACAATCTGTGCTCGGCCTTTGCTCAGCCGAAATGTGATAATGCCTTCAGACGGTGCCGCAAGTTTAGATACGGTCTTTATAGCCGACTGAATAGATTCGCTTTCTGTTGTAAACTTCATTCTCGTACCATGAAAAATAGGGGGCTTTTATACCCCCTATTTACGGTTTACACCACGGTCATTGTCAGGATAACAGGCGTCGTGTTCACGATACCGTTAAGCGAAGCAGTCACCTCGAACTCGAAGACATAATCGCCAGGGGCGACAGTCTCAGTCATACGTAGAATGCGCACGGTGTCGAACATAGTGCCACCTCCAGCCACGTACTCAGGGCGTTGCAGAATAGCTGCACGGAACTCACCGCCCGCAGGCTGAGTTACCGTCATAATCTGCATAGGAACCCACGTATTGGATCCACCTTGAGTATTCGGCTCGGCACTGAAGATCGATTCTTGGAACAACGTTACCCAATTGAAGTCGAAAAACGTGCATTGCGGTTGGATAGCCGCGAGGTCCAAACTAACGGCCCAGCGTAGAGTGCCGTCAACCGGATCCGGGGTGGGTGCTGTTGGAGGAACCCAAACAGGGTAGAAATCCATACCGTTCAGGAACGAGCCGATAAGCGAACCCGGATCGTACCAATGGCGGCGCAGTCCAGTAGGCGTAGACCAGCGGCTGTAGTAACCCGTCGTCTCCGGATAAATGAACTCGGAAAATCCGCCCCAGGGCAGCGGCTTGGCTTCTTCATATGTATACGTCACAGCCATGAATTGCTGCGACGGTGGGTAGTCTGGGGCCGCAGCTTTAGCGGGCAATGTCACGGACTGTATATCAACCGTACCGCCCGCACCGGGTTGGACAACGTAAGTCGTCTCGGTGCCGTCGAATGTGGTCAGCGGGATAGCAAACATGCCAACCACTTGAAAGGTTGAGTTCTGCACGATACCTACAGGTAGAATGGTCTGCGCACTTGGTGTGTCCAGTGGCAGGCCGAATTGGGTCTTTGACCCGACGTTAGTAGCCATTATGGCCTCCTATGTTTGTGGGACAACATGAACAGGCACGAATTTCAGCTCCTCACCAGTGCATAGGATTACTGCGGGCGGGGGACCTTCGGGCTGCGTTAGTAGGGAAGGGTCTGGGTATTCAACCGTCGGCACATAGCGGACCCCGACAACCGCGTAAGACCACAAGGCATACGTGTTGAGCTGAGTCGCAATAGCGTCTGGAGTGAACGGTATAAAGAATGACGCTATCGGAGCGGCCACAGCCAAGATATACTCGGCTCTAGTCGGCTCCTCAAACTGTAATTCTGGGGTCAAGACAAGTGTTTCATCGGGGATGTCGACTTGGGCTGGACCGTCTGGACGAATAATTGTTAGTCGTGACGGCATAAGGAACTCCTTAGACTATGGAGATACCCTATTAAACTTTCCCACCCTGTTTCACGACTGAAGACAAAATGTACGAAATGTCGAAAGCCTCGATGCTAAACTCGTTAGATAGGTCCTCTATATCCTCACCATCCTTAGCCCGCTCCACCGCTTTGGACAACATCACTGCCTCAGGAGTATTAAGCAGTGTACGAATTGTATCGTATTTGAAGTTCGACCGCAGGGTATCACGCATGGAGCTTACGCTTACGCGCCCACCCAGGAACATCACCACTTTGTTCTGGATGATCTTACGCTCTGCATAAGGGTTAATCTTATAGATCGCTGTAAGAATCTGATTAAGTAAGGAAGGCTTGGAAGCCATGGCGACAAAGTCTTGAATGTCAGGTTCTGTCGACTTGTATTCCCAATCTTCGTCCATGATACGCAGTGCCTTCTTAAGCACTGACTTTATATCGCGACCCTCTGGTAGAGGGGTAAGGTTAAGGTTAGCCAGAGCAGGCACCGAATCACAGACAAACAGGATTTGGCGCTCCTTATCAATACGGATGCGCGGCACATCCGCTACCGAATGGGTCACAATAGGCCATGCGGGCTGAGCAACCGACAAACCATCTGTGTCGTGGCCCCTTAAGGCGTGGCTGTCCTTCGACCAGCCGACAACCGAATGGCTCACGTTAAGCTCGGTGAGGGCCTCGGTAAGTTGCACGGGAGTCCACCTGGAGACAGCCCACGCCTTAACCACTGTAACTTTCTTTGACATGCTTCAACCTCGTAGCATTGATGGGTGACCTTCGACAAGTGTCGAAACCCCATTCTTCTTAACGGCAGTGTACGCAGTAGCGCCATCGTACACTTCATCGGACTTTGGTGTAATGACGATAATGGAAGGAATAATGGCGTTCATTACGTTTAGGAGCTCCTTAAACGATTCGCGCGTTTCCGTACTCATATTGGTTGCAGGTTCGTCCAGGATCAGAATGGAACTACGGCGGTTCTCAGGGACGAATGTCAATAGAGATAATACCATAACGTATGTGAACAGCCTAGACTCCGCACCCGAAAGTTTCCGGACGTCACTCACCTCTATTTTCTTACCATAGCGCCGGTGGCATAGGAGCGCGATCTGTGACTTGTCCCAGTTAAGCTCGAAGCGGTAATTCTCTGGGAATATACGTGACGCATACTTATTCACCTGAGCCATTAGGCTGTGGCTGATGGCTTGAACTGCCATCTTACGCATCCCCTTGTCCGCGTAAGCCTGGAGCATCAGCTTCAGCAGGCGCTCATGCTGTAAACCCTCTTCCATTTCAGACAGCCTAGCATCTAAGTCTTTTAAGCGTTGACGATAGCTACGCAGCACGCTGACCTGTGCCGTTACCTCTGCGTATTTCTCGGTCAACTCTCGCATCTTAACCGTGTAGTCTGGAACCTTCTTACCCTCAACTTCTGGATATTTTAGGAGCAAAGGTAAGCCCGGTTCCAATAGCTCCAGGCAGTGTAGGCGGTATCTATCTTCTTGAACCATGCGCTCATAGATATCCACATCCTTCTTGGGGCCAGTATAAGGTTCCGGCTCAGCGGGCAGGCTGCGCAATTCCTGTAGGGCCTCGTGAATAGGCTGCCATTTCTCAATCAGTGCCTTGTTATTCTCAATAGCCTCTAGAGACGATATACGATTATGCTCATTAGCCTCCCAGTCTTTCAGATCCCGAACGTAGTCTTCGTAAGCGTTATGGGCTGCAATAGCTTTCTTGGCGGTAGCCAGAGCCGATCTGAGCGTCTCCATATCTGCAACCTTAACTGACTGCCCGCAAGTGGGGCAAGTGCCTGAGCCAAACGTTTCTGCGTGTTCAATCTGTGATAGCAGAATATCGCGGGTGGCAATCAACTCACGTTTGTCCTGCTTGGGCTTCTTGACCTTAGTGGGCTTCTCGAGTTCCTCTGGCATTTCACGCAATCTACGAGTGTTGTCTGCCTTAGCCTGCTCGTACTTGACATCCAAGCGGCGGGCCTTAGCCAGCTTCTCTTCATCCGTGGCATAGATACGGGCGCGCTTACTCAGCGTGTTTACAACCTTATCGTAAGCTGCTCTGTCCCGCCTGTAGTCTGCGTAGGAGCGTGCTAGGCGCAGATCTTTCAGATTACTGGACAGAGAATCTCGTGTGTTGCCCAAAACCTCGGCAAAGGACTCCTCTGTGATAGGGGTATCCTGTAATGCAGTAAGAAGTTCTTGAATCGGTTTCTGGTTATCTTTGACGTACTCTTGGACACGTCTAAGCTCCATAGCCTGAGAATTCTTGGCCTGAATAGAATCGAGCTGCACACTCAACGTAGTGGCATCTGCCTTAAGTTCCTTAAGGGAAGCCCCACCGTGCTCCTGGATACGAGCTAGCAGAGCTTCCCGTTCTTTGCCTAGTTCTATGTAAGTGGCTTTAAGCGGCTTTAAGTCGGCCAACTCCGCCATTACCCGCTTCTTCTCCATACCGATCTTTTCTAGGTCGAAGAAGGAATCCAGGAAGTTTTTGCGCTCGGTGGAGGTTCCGCGTACCAATGGATGGTGACGCAGGCTGTCGAGGTACAAGTAGGATTCCGAATCTTCTTCGGTAAGCGGTAAGTTCTGGGCTATCCAATGCTTGGTTTCCTTAGTGGTACGACCAACAGAAGCTCCGTTCTCATCCAAAACCTGGAGCTTACTGCCCTTACGGTAAAAGGTGACCTTCTTTCCGTTAACCTCCGCTTCAACCCAACGCTCACCAGACTGCACCCGGTCCTGTGTCGTACCTAGGACCGGGGAGTCAAAAATAGTTTCTGGCAACTGCGAGAAGAAGCGGGACTTACCCGCTGCGTTACCGTTGCTAGAGGCTGCGGTTGTGCGGTTAAGTCCATAGATGACAGACACCCCGGTCTTAAACTCGAAAGTCGAATCTCGGTAAGGTGCTACATCTTTGACACGGAGGCTACGGAAGATAATCATGTGGTCTCGTATGCGATAATGGCGGAGGTCTTTACTGCGCTGTATTTAACACCTTTCACCAACATAAGTAGTTCCTTGTCGGCTTCGAACCAGACTCGGGTTCCTTGAGGGTAAGTGGTGTCCCAGGAAGCATGCGTAACAATACCGGAAACTACCGGAACCGCTAGGCTTAGACCCAGAGCAATCGCGTATTCAGGCTGATCCTGATCATCTAGTTCAGGACGGTCGTCTACATCGACAATAATATAGTTCTTAGATGAATGAATCATGTCAGGCCACCCGTGCTAGTAGAATTTTGTTTAGGTCTACGGCCATAGAAACAGTGCGGCTAATAACCCAACCGCGACCCGGTAGGTAGTCCGTATTGATAGAGATAGGGTCTACCGGATTGATACCACGGTCGGTCACTTGGCCGGAGTCTTCTCCAACGTAGATAAGGATATCCTCATCTTCCAGGAAGCGCATGTGCTTGGGGCGACCGGCATCGGAGAACACCGGCACCGAGATATCATCAGCGTAGGACCAGCGGCCAATGTATCCAGAGTACCACTTTGTCTTGGAAATCGACAAGTCACGCACTACACCACGGATACGCATCATCATGTCGGAGCTTACGAGAAGCTCTGTGTTCTCTGGGAGCTTACCACCAAAGCGAGACGCAAAGCGATGCAGGGCCGCGTTGATAAGCTCTTTAGGCGTAGGCTCATAGGCTACTGAGAGCAGGAACTTGTCCGAGTGTACTTGCAGGTTCTGATACAGGATGCGTTCTTCCTGAGCAGATAGAGCTTCTACCGCCTCAGCTTCAAGGTCGGCAGCCTGTTTGAAGGGCTTTGCGCCCATTTCTTCCTTTAGAGTATCGACCCAGTCTGACGAATTAACAAACGGGCGGGAAATCAAAAGACTTTCCTTCGGAATTCTCCCGGGAAATTCAGTTGGAATAAGTTCTGCGTGCCCAAGTGACTCAGATTCTTGCAGAAACTCAAGGTGTGAGCACCGATACGCACCAGAGGGTCCCTCAAACAAGTAAAGTCCATCGGCGTAGTCACACGGATATGGCAGAACACCATTCGGTAATGTCACAGACTTCATAATACGGCGCACGAAGTTATTGGCCGCGATGTAGTTAACTCGATTGGCAATAGCCTTCCCGACGCGACGGTGTGCGGCGGGGCTAGTCAGGATTGATTTGATACTGGTTTTAAGCGGACGGAGATCCATAGTCATTTTTTATCCTTAGACTTAGCATAGCGGGTCCGCTCACGCTCGGCAGCTTCAGATACTGTACGAGCAATCTTTTGGTAAGCAAGAACACGCTGCTTTTCGGGGTCATCGTCAGGGTCCAACGTGTACGTCTCAGTGATCCCGATCGTAACCGTTTCATACGGTGCGGTCTGAATGATACGTTTGACTTCAACTGTCAGTTCCTTGACTTTTCGCATAATTACCTCTGGTTTCCACCAGCCTTTATGTCGGCCAGTGATCGGTATTTAGCCCCTCTGTAAGCAGCGCGCAAAGCTAGGTTCAGAAGTACGTCTTTGTCAACCTCACGTTTACGCGCTTTGCGAGCAAACTTGAGGGCTGACTGTGGATTTTCGGGGTCCACAATGACAATTACGCCGACCTCCGGACCAAATTCCCAAGTAGGGCTCAGGCTATCCCACGTCTTTTGATCGAACGCGAAATAGAACTGATTGCAAAAGGGTAAGTACCCTTCCCACTTAGTGTCGGTACGAAAGTCGGCGCGACAGGATTTTACTTCGACTATGGTTATATGACCTTTGAACGTCATAACAAACACATCCGCCCGCAACTTACCCCAAGAGGATACTGCGAGCTCGAAGTTAACACCAGATTTCTTCTTGGCATAATAACGAGCAACTCTGAGTTTGATCGCATCTGCCGTAGCCTTGCGCGCCGATACAGGGACTACCGGCTTATTAACGGTTTTCCTTGCGCGGCGGGCCATATTAGCGCTCCAAACGGACGGAGGCACTGCGGATAAGGTTGCCGTCCTGGTCATACGCACCAACAGCGATCACGTCATCCGGTACAGCATTGCGGAGTGCAGGGTTCGTAGCAGAGGTAAACACATCAGCCCCAAAGATCCGACCGAGCTCCCCGTCTTTAAGACGGCTATGGCGCGCTACAGGGTCCAGCACTGCCAGAAACTCAGGACTATCACCCATAGTCAGGTGATGGTACACGTCGTAACCTATAGCAATAGCATACGACTTGGCTTCCGGAACCTTTTCTCGCACCAGGGTGTACGTCTGGGTCATGAACTTGAAGGGGTGCAGGTCGTCTACACCCTCAGTTGCCATCTGTTCCTTGTCGTAGGTCAAGCGCTTGGAGCTGACTACCATTTCGGTTAGACGAATGGCGGTTGATACAAAAGCTGAGTCATTCATGGTTGATACTCTTTGATGGTTTTAATCAGCAGATCATCATACTCGGCGATACCTGCGGGGCTATCCGTGTATGGCTTGGCACATTGTAAGGCGCTGCGCATCTGGTCAACGGCTGCCAACAGATCAGCATCCGGTCGAGTACCGGCCTTCTTATGTTGGTAGAGTCGCTCAAACAGGTTGGGCAGGTTTAAATGCGCAAAGCCAGGGCCAGCCTCGGGCATGGGGCTAGTAAGGCTTTGCGCGGTCTGTGCGCTGGCTATAAGGGCGCGTATAGGCACCGGGGGCATAATGCCTAGGCGAATCTTTACCCAGGCCGCTAAAAAGCAGCGAAAGGCGTACAAGGCGCGTTTAGCCGAGCGGCCTTCTGAGTCATCGATCTGGAGTAGGGTCTTGCTACCCATTTCCAGGTAATGATGGAACACCGGCCCCACACGCCGATACTTATTCATCAGCTCACTAATCTGCATGCCAATGCCAAGGTCGCGGTATACGATAGGGCTATTCACCCACTCGTGGATCATCGCGTTGTTACGCCATGCGTATCGCATAACCTTGTGAATAGCCCACCCCTCCATATCAATCTCAAGATCGGAAGTAACAGGCCACCCGGAAGTGTTGCGGTCCAGGGTCTCTGGGGATTTATCTAACGAGAAGTAGGTGGACTCCTTAGGTACGTAGATAAAGCGCACATCGTAGTCGCTATCTTTAGTAGAGAACCCCCAACTGCGGGAGCCCTGTTCGACCGCCATAATAATCCGCACCCCATACTGTTCCTCGATGCGGATTATGTTCTTCGTGATCTCTTGCTCAGGCGTAGCGTATAATTCAGGATGGGTTGCACGGGAGACCATTAGTTAATTCCGGTGGATGGGTAGTGCCATGTGAGTGGGGTTAGGTGTACACAGACAGAGCCGACAACCGCCTGATCATCCATAGCCATGATGTAAAGGCAGTTCGGAGGCAGAACAGTTTCGTCATTAGACCACAGATAATCGCTGACCACGGGTATGGTAGCGCCCTTGGATTCGACTATGCCTAGGATACCGGCCTTCGCGCTTTCATCATCAGAGAGTGTCACAATCTTAAGAAAGTCAGGGTCGGAGGCTAGGTCCATATAAGAAGAACCTACCAGTGCGTAATACTTGAAATTCTGGGAGTCGATAGTACCCAACTTGTCCAGAGCAAGCTGGAACACCCCTAGAGACATTGTCTGGTCAAATACCTGTACATGCTCTGCCTTCTGTTGAAGGGCTGCGTTAAGCAGGGTCTTGGAAGCGGTCTTTACGGTACTAAGATCGGGAGTAGTCATGCATCATCTTCCTCTCCAAAGTCTAATCCACGGCGAGCCGGGTTGACCTGGATACGTGTAGCAGGGGCAGCTCTGGGCGCTGAGGCAGCCGTAGGCTTGGGGTCTTTCGACTCTAGTGTTCCAAGTTCTACAGATTCCGCCATAGTCACCTTGAGGCCCTGTAGTTTTTGGGCCATCCACTTCTGAGCTAGTTCGTCAGGTACTTCTACACCTAACTCGCTAGTAAGGGCATCCATAACAGCAACTAGCTGATAGAATTCCTTTAGAAGCTTTTGAATATTCTTTGGCTCATTTCTGTAAGCGTTCGTGAGGCCGAACCGGAGGCATTTACCTACCTCCTGCCCGACCTCACTTGCTTCTTCGCCTACACATGCCAATAGATAGTCTAGGCGACTTAACATTAGCTGACTACTCGCAGTTTGTGAGGGTTGCGCTCGCGTTCACGTTCCTGAGCTTCCAGGTAATTTTCGCTCGCAATGATCCAAGAACGTACAAAGCCCGAACGCACGATATCGTAGCGGTCAAACTCAACAAGTGTGAACTTGGGGAGGTCGCGGATAATTTCCTTGAAGATGGGCAGGCCAGAAGGCTGGCGCTTGTCCAAGTCCAGTTGGCGCTTATCCCCCATGATAACCAGACGGCTCTCTTCACCGAGGCGGCTCAGTACCGTATCCAGTTCACGGAACTCACAGTTCTGAGCCTCATCGAGAATAACAACCGCGTTATCGAAGGTAACGCCACGCAGGAATGACGTGGAATGGAATTCCACCAGACCTGCTTCTTTCATGTCTTTGTAAGAGGAAGCCCGACCTAGGCGGCGTGCGAAGGCGTCGGCGTATGGCTGCTCGTAGGCAGCCAGTTTTTCAGCAAGATCCCCAGGAAGAAAACCAAGATCGCGGCCTTGCACCGCAGATCGAACGATAATAATCTTGTCAATCGGATCGTCCTTACGGAGCAGAGCCGAAAGCGCAAGATAAACAGCCAGTTCGGTCTTACCCGTACCGGTAGAGCCCAGCAGTGCTAGATTGTCACCCCCAATCCAGTTAGTGATTGCTGTAGCCTGTTTGTCGTTCTTTGGCCGCAACGGTATCAAGTCATGGACAGACCAGGACTTTTTACGCGGGCCTTCTGTGCGAGCGCTAGTATCAGCCTCGTACAGTTGCAAATCCATCTCTTCAGACCGGGCACGACGCCCTTTGATCTTTTTAGAGGGGCGCGTAACTGCGGTTCGCATGGACTTTCTCTTCATGGGGTGCTTCCTTATGGGCGGAATGCCCGTTGCTACTTGCTCAATCTGAGCCGTGAATCTGAACGATAGCCGTGTAAAGGCGAGCAGCAATAAGCTCTGGAGCACTGATCCCAGGATTACCTAGTTCGATTCGTAGGTTGGTCAGAGCTACATTAACCGCCGCCAAGATGTTGATAGGCACTGGATTCTTCTTCGTACGATCAGAGATTGCACGATTAAGGGGAGCCCAATGCTTGAGCTCCGGGTGGTTGCTGCCGTTCAGTGCAGCTTTGTACATGAGGTAGGAATTTGCCCAGAGCAACTTCTGGACGAACATGAACCCATCCTTCACATCCAACAATGCCTTGACCACCCGATCAAATTTGCCGCTGTACGTACCGATTAGGACCTCAAGCGCTTGATCGTCGTCGGATGTAGCAACGGACCGCAACACACCTGAAATAAACTCCGGAGTTAGGCGCTTGGGTTTATCTTCAAGACCATCGTAATACTGCTGGACTCCTTGCATAACGTTTGCGAGGGTACGCATTTCGCGACCGGCAGCTTGGACGATATCGTTAAGGATTGGACGCGCATACAGCATGTCTTCACCCTTAGCAATGCGTTTGGCTTGCTTCAGCAGATCCTCATCGGTGTGAGGCTCTAGATTAAACTGAGACAACCGCGTCAGCATAGCCTTACCTTCTATGGTAGTGCCAAACTTGAGGGGCTCCATCGAACACAGGATCCAAATAGTGTTCTTGGAAGGTTCCTCCAAAGGCTTTAGGAGGGCTTGCGCGGCTTGCTTATTTGACAGAAGCTGTTGAGCTTCATCGATGACGATCACACGGTACTGGCTATGTGTTGGACGGAACTTGCTAATCTGCACAAGCTTACGGACATCATCGATTGTCTTCTGATCTGCGGCGTTGATCTCGGTGTAGTCTCCGTGCATCAACTGCACAGAGGCAACTCCGTTAATCTCTGCGGCAAACGCACGGGCCAGCGTGGTCTTACCGGCAGACGGCGGACCAAAGAACCCCAGGGCGTTAGGAACCTTGCCACTTGCTACCAATCCCTTGAGGCGCGTTACTACAGTCTCGTGACCAATAAGGCGACGCAAGGTGCGGGGACGGTACTTCAGATGAAAGGCTTTAGAATCTGTCATTTTGTAGTGGCTTCTCCGACCCAGACGGTATTGGGGTCGTTGTCATCTCGAATCATTTCCAGGCCGAACTCTAGGGTTTGCACCTTAGTCCAGTCTGGTATTAGGGCTTTGTTGTAGGTCAGGCGGTGGGTGCCGTCCTTAAGACGATCCAGATGGAAGACGAAATCCGCCTTGTCCGAATTAATGGCTGTGACTCGGCTGATCTCAAACACCTGATCTGTACCAACAATGCGCAGGGCGCGACGGGGCATACCTACTCCTGTGAACCAAACCCTGTATTTACAGGTTGATAGTGCTTATCGACAGCATACCGTTTTCTTTAAGCCAGAACTCTAGACCGCTGCTATCCACTGCGTCGTGCCACTGAAAGAGCACAACCCCTTGGATACCCTGCATGTTACTGATGTAGACTGGATTAGCCATCACCGTGTAGCTGCTCAACAGACCCGCGTCCTTATCCTTCTGCAAGATATCTGACAGAGCATGTATCAAGGCTCGAGCTCCAATGTCGTCCAGCATCTGCACATCGAAGCACGTTGCGCAGCGGGTTACTAACTTAGCCACGTGGCCCGCGTAACGTTCAATCGAGTCTGGAGTAGGAGCACCGGATGCTGCATCTTCCTCAGCAAGTTTCACTAGAGCTTCTTTTAGGTTGTATTCCACGGTGTACAGCATTTCTACTCGTACCATTCCGGCTTCACTTTAAAAGAGTTGGCGGTTTCCAGCCACTGGTTAGACTGAATTCGTATTCAATGCGAAAGTCGCTAGGACTACTCGACTCTTTACGGCTCAGTAGCGCACAGCGGTGGATACACAGATCGCTGACTTGCTCTATAGTATAAGACAACAGAGTTTGTAGGTCATACGAGAAACACAAAGGATTCCAATTAAGAAACGGAAACCGAGCTCCCTCTGAGAACCTTGCTATGTAGTATAGCGTGGGACTTTCAGGTGGAGCTGCTTTCTTTGGAGGAGGCCACTTTTTTGCCATAACGTCTACCTCTGGAGAATCTGGGACTTGCCAATGCGTTTTGGACTTGCTGCTCTTCCCATCCTCTGACAATAGACCACGCACGCTCCAACGCCTCAGGGTGCGCCTTGGTCAAAACAGTTAACGTCTCCCGCTTCTCACGGGCATACACCGGAGCAAATGTTGGGTCACGCACCAACACCGTGCTCAGGTTGTCGATGATATCGCACGCTTTAAGCGTCTGACCTCGGGCACTAGCAGTCGCCAGATGATTGATATTCATACGCATGCGAGTAGCTCGATTGCCATCCGCAGGCTTTGCTACATCAGTCACTTCCTCCACCAGCTTGGCAATGTCAGAACCCAACACCTGACGGATATAGTCATTGGTGATGTGGGTATCTTCCACTACATCATGTAGAAGAGCAGCACACTGCAACTCCAGGTCGGCCGGAAAGTACGAGTGTACCAACAGCGAAACTGCGCGAGGATGTACAATGTACGGCTCGTTCGTGTACTTACGACGCTGGTCAATAGCCGAGTGGGCCGTGTATGCCAGCAGGTCAGCAACCTGGATCATGTTGCCAGTGTTAATCATCATCTTTTATTCCTAGAGCTTCCATGGCTAGTTTCTTAATAGGCAATCGGCCCTCTTCCTTGGCACGATTGTATGCGGTCTTGAGCACATGCACCACTTCCTTGGACCGACACGTATCGCAGTAAGGGTCCTTGCAGAGCCCATACGTCTCATACAGCGCCTTGATATCAACCCACTTACGAGCGTTGATAACATCCTTGTGTGCTGCCTTCCAGATCTTTAGATCCTGAAAGATTAACTTATGGTCGTGGGGTAGAATAGCCTGCTCCCACACAGTTGGGTACTGAGGATTATCCCGTGGGATAAACGCGAGCATGACCCCGACGATATTTAGGCTGTACTGCTTCTTGAGCAAGTACGCATAGGCCCGGATCTGTGACTTATACCCATCACCCGGATCCTTTTCCTTCTTGTACTTACCCTTCTCACTGGTTGTCTTATAATCGACAATAACGAACTCCAGCTCCTTGGCAGCTTCAAACCGTTGTTCCTTAGGAAGGAAGGACAGCTTCTGGGCAGCTTTGCCATCTAAGGCATAGAGCGTATCTACGTGACCCTTGACACCCTTGTAGTCGATATTCAGTTCTTCGTACTGCATTGGATTACCGCAGCACATACGAATGGTGGACATGGGTTCAAAGTTACCGCACCGGCGGCACTTCCAATCACCAAACAGACGGCCGTCACGCATAGACAGCGCCTGCTGCATAACCAAGTGAACTGTTGTGCCGACACTGGTATAGAACAGACCCCGCATATCAAGGGATCGAGCCATACCGTTGTTGGCAATATTCGTGAAGAAGTCTAGAGGGCAGAAGGGCAGAGCCGAGCAACGTAGGCTTAAGATACGATGGGGGTCAGCGGGTGACCAGACCTCAACTTCCTTCATGCACTTAGCGTAGTGCTTGAGAAAGTCTTTGGCAAAACTACGACCCGGCGTTAACAACATGAATATTCTCCATCTGGATTAAGCAGATACCAAAGTCGTACCTTTAGGTCCGGTGTCCTTATCCAGAGCTTGCTTCAGAGTAGCGACACTGTGGGCATCGCAGTAGACAGCACGACCAGAAAGGGTAGCAGCAAAGCCTTCTTGGCCTTTGGGCATCACGACCTTCGTAGCGAGCCCAGCTTCAAGCAGGCCATAGAAGTCGCTACCCTGAATGTTCATGGCGGCGCTAGTCGTGATGGGGCCGTGCATAAGCCAGCCCAGCGAATAGACTTGAATGTCTGTAGGTTTCATCCAAACAATCCTTTAGATTTTGGGTATAGAAAGTCTACGTAAGCTGCAAACGACTTAGGATATCCCTGAGGCTTGTGCTTTGGGATCACCATATGACTAGGGTCAGGGTCGTAGCACTTACGGTCTAACTTTACTAATTTACGGTTTAGACGGAGCCGTTCCATGTGGGCCGTAACCTTAGCAAGTTCCTCACCTTCGAGACTTTCAATCCATGCGTTAAGAGATTCGAACTTAAGTACAATCTTCTTAGCAGCAACTGGACCAATTCCAGGTAAGCCAACAACGTTGTCGATGGAGTCGCCTAACAACGTTTGATAATCTACCATGCGCGAACATGGAATACCCTTAGCCTCTTCAGCCATTGAGTAGGTCAGCACGTAAGGCTTGTTCTTACCATCGATCTTACGGTCAGCGATATACAAGCTAACGTTCTTAGTCAGTACTTGATAGCTATCCTTATCCTTGGTCATGAGATACACCCGGTAGCCTTTGCTACCAAGGCGGGCCACGCATGCCAAGATATCGTCAGCCTCGTACTTCTTTAGCTGCACCCAAGGGATACCGGCTTTATCCATATATTCCTGGACAAGTGGCAGATGCTCATACACCGGGTTAGACGTCTTTGTCTTGTCTTCACCTAGAGTACCGTCTTTCTTGTCCTTAGTGCCTCCACGCCGATTGATCTTATAGCGCGGATTTAGCTTGTATCTAAAGACTGAAGGGCCGTCCCACGCAACTAGCACGTGAGCGGCCCTTACAGCGAGTGCATCTTTCATGATCATGGATGTCACAAGGTAGGCCAGTTTGCGACCTACCTCGGGATCATTGACATCCAATACATGATGGGCTCGGTTTAGATACCAATTCCCATCAAATGCTGCAACGATCGGTTTAGTCATTAATGAAGCTCCACGGAAACGGGCACCTCCACAGCATCGATCAAGATCATGATGTCGTCAGATTCGGTAATAAACGTAATCTGCTCCTCAGTCTCTGAATCGATCAACTCCAGAATATAATCACGGCCAAAGGCGGTGCTGATGTCCAAGGACACGGACGTCAACACTTCCGTCAAAGCATTGGGTGTGCGGCGGATCGGGGCTGACATCAGTACATGAGTCAGACGATCACGTGCATACATAGCCAATTCTTGCGGATGGTCGCAAAAGAGCGACGCGGCTTCGGTAAGGGCGCAGCCCTCTAGGTTGAGAACAAACTGACTCGGTTCCATATACCCTCCTACGCTTGGTATTTAATGGTCACGTCATTGCTTGCCAAATCCGATGTGAGTTTCAGTGCTGTAGCCCATTCCGTAGTGCGGATAACGTTCTTGCCGTTGCGCACCCATATGGTTACAGGGAGTTCGGGAAGTAGTTCATATAGCTTGTTCTTCGATTCACCAACAAAAGAAACAGGCGCGCTGGCGGCTGACGACTCGATAAACTTCTGCAATGTGGCAGAGTCGTCAGCCGTAATATCCTGGATGTACGCTAAGGCGTCCCCCGAGGCGGGTTTAATAACCGTCGCCACAATGGACGGCGGAGTATCCCATAGGATGAGCGCCGCGCTACGGACACGGTCAACTGTCTTACCGTCCGTATTGTAAGCAACTGAAAACGGTTTGCTCATGTTCACTCCTTAAACCCTAAAATTTACGCCTATTCGGAGGGCTTTTCGTCGGCAGGTTTGGATTTGGCACGGCTACGCTTCGGCTTCACAGCTTCGGATGCAGAGACGAACAGGCCACCAATACGTTCACGCAGATCCGCTTGGAGCTTCTCCGCCGACTGTGCAAACTCCTCCACCTCCTTGGAAGCAGCGGCCAACAGCTCACGCGCCGATTCCTTCGCAGTGTCTAGAGTAGCCGCAAGATCGGGAGCAGACTCATTGTCCTTTTGAGCCTCAGACTTGGATTGCAGTTGTCCGTTAGCCAGGAGCTGGACGCGACCCTCAAGAGAGGCTAGGCGCTCTGTCAAGCTCTCTAGAACTTCCTCGACAGTCATCGCGCCGTCGTCTTCTGCACGGATATGCAGATCCAGTTCCCGCTCTTCCTCTTGGGCAATAACCCATTTCATCTTTTCTTTTAGAGCAATAAGCTCCACCAAATCCTTGGACAGGATATCGGTAGCTGTTTCTTGGACCTGCGGTTGGGGAGGGGTGCCGTAGGCTTGGCTCACGAGCATATGCGGAGCGTGCTTTAGCAGGTAATCGCGGGCCAGGATAAACTGACCCCAGGCTTCGGTAACATCATGTGGTTGATTCATTATCAGACTCCAGTAATTCTTCGAGTGTTTGGCGTACCCAATCAATAGGGCGCACATTGGGTGGACAGCCGTACTTGTTGGCAAGTTGACGCAACTCTTCGGCAACGGTAACAGCAGGACGCTGCTCCGCAAAGGACCACGTATCATCAGCCATTGCGCGGCTTCCCAGTGATTGATACATCGCTCGAAAAGGTAACATCGCCGAACAAAGTCACAGTGTCGGCCAGTGATCCCGTATCGACATTAACTACACCATCGACACTGAGTATGCCCTCCGGGGTGATAGTAATCTTGCTACGGGCGACACCCGGATAAGCGTCTGGAGTGGTGCTATCAGCGGTCGACGTAGTGAAGTAGGGATTAAGCGGGATGTTTTGAGGGGTCTCCGGTGCAGCTCCCCACATGGGGGTCGGACGCAGCGGCCACGTATTAGGCTGATTAGCTTGGGCCAATTTCGACTTCAGTATAGAGTTCTCAAACGAAAGCTCCTGAACTTGGCGCTCCAGATCCTTTAGGCGCTGGTCCGTTGCCGCTTGGCTAAAGGAGCTAAAATCCACCTGAGTCGGTTTCTTCTTAGATTCAGGAGCTGTAACCGCTTCAGCGGCAGGTAACAGCTTGGACCCTGTACGCTTCAGGTACTCCAGACCTGTTGCGTACATGAGCAGCGCTTCTTCTTCAGTGCGGGGTTGGGTGGTCATAGTATGAACCTCGTCTTTTCTCGGGGTCGAGTTAAGGCGACGTAAAGAGCGCGCCCGTGCTCGAAGTCTTCACGGATATAATCCATGTCAGGAAGGTCAACCAACGCCAGATCAAAGGTGGAACCCTGTGACTTGTGCGCGGTCAATGCGTAAGCGTGGCGGATAAGTGCCCAGCCATTCTTAAAGTCCCAGGCTCGTTTAAGAGCAGCACGTCGCTCGTTCCACTTGGACTGGGATTCAAACTCTCGTACTTCATCGAAGCGGCGGCTAACCTCTGCTTCGTATTCGGAATCTGACCACGGCACATACACCGTCGTGTAGCCGGTGCGGGGCTCCAGGTCATTACCCAGCTCAAGACGCCACGCTTTAAACTCGGTGTAAACCGGGTGCGTTGTCAGGCGTACATTGCGGATTACGAACTCAAAGCTGTTCTTAATTGGCAGGTCTTTATTATCACCCTTGAGTGGCGTGTACCCCTCATGGGCAATAACAGGCTCCCCGACACAAAACATATCCTTGGTGTCTGGGTACAGCGCAAAGTGGATGGCCTGATTGTGAGCCACCACAATCTTGTTCCGATAGGCTAGGATCCGAACGTCCTTACCGGCTTTGTGCGCCTTGATGAATGCCTTGATCAAGGTCTTACGCGGAACGAAGTGGGACTCGTCCAACCATTCGGTAAGGTCTTCCAGGTCCACCCGTTCTTCGTTGCGGATGCGCACGCGGACCTTCTTGGACGCGATGATAAGTGGATTACCTTCGGCCTGCCGTGTAATCTGCTTCAGGACTACCTTCGGTCCCATGCTAAAGGTCGGACTCTGTTCCATTTCCCCGACGGGGTTGAACTGTGCCGGGTCACCAATAGCAATTATACGGCAGGATCCGCGAGCCTCTTCCAAGGCGCTTGTCAGCTCACGACCCGACATGGAGCATTCGTCGAGCAGTGCAAAGTGGAACTGGCGTAGGACATGACATTGAGTGCGAGCAGTGGCCCGCGTACCGTCCTCCAGTTCCTCCATCTTAAGTCCGGAACTCGAATGAACAGTAGCAGTGTCGCAACTGACCTTGGACGCAAGTACCCGGACAGCTTTGTGCGTTGGAGCCAGTCCAATAACACGGAAGTTCAGGACCTGGAGTGCCTTGGACAGTAGTTGGACCAGCGTTGTTTTACCTGTCCCAGCAAACCCACGCAGATTAATCCAGTCGGAACCGTTCGCATCCTGGACCCAATCCATAAGTTTGTTCCATGCAAATGCTTGATCATCCGTAAGCTCGATGTTCATCAAGTGCTTGGCAAACGCTTGACCATCCAACGGACTTGGACCATTCCAGGCCGTGTTCACAGGTGATATAACTTGAACATCTGGTTCAGAGTTGATCACTTGAGTAGCTCGTGTAGCGTTCGTTCCATCGTGCATCCTCTTGATTTTACGGTCAATTGTTTGGTTGCGCAGTGTTTGGAGTGTGCGTTGTCGCCAGTCCATGGAGGTTCCTTTTACCTAACCCTACTATTTACGTTTTGGCGTTCCACTCGACGGTAAACGCATTATCGGAAAAGCGGGCCGTGTATCCGAGGAGTGCCAAACGAGCGAGGACTGTCTGTACAGACTTCGGGTCATACGGTGGACCGCTTGGCCTGGTGACTGACACGGAGTTAAGCCCGCGTCCAGCGTAGTGGTTAACCGCGTCCAGTACGCTTTCCAAAAGTTCCCGTTCGCTATTCTGTCGTGCCTGTTCTGTAAGCACCGTGGCCTGAGCCGCACTGAGACATAGTTTAGGCGACATCGTGGCCGAGGCTGAAGGTTCAGATTGGAACCACTTGCGGATGGACTTGAACATTACTTGCCTCCAATCGTACGGCTAGGATCGCCAATCGTATAACGGCGTTCCTCGGACCGGGGTGCGTTCAAACGATTCCACTCAGCTTCCACCTGGGCCTGGATAGCCGAGTCTAGTTCCTTCATGACAGGGTCCATTTCCACCTGCGGCGTGGTTACATTGTGTGGATTAACTAGGGTGGGAGCAGTGGCTGGACGGAAGCCTTCCCGTGGATTGTTCCAATCGACCGTGATACCTTCCGGTCCAGTGTAAACTCCATACCCACGAACCTCAAAGAAGTCACGGACACGCTGGATAACCAATGGATGGACTTCGCCACGGTCCATTGGAAATGAATTGAAAGTATGTGTCGCTATGCGACTCGCTACTTTGGACTGGAGTGCGTTTCCAAGGCTCATAATGATTGGATAGGCTTGGGCGTCCACTTGCTCTGGAGTTAGACGCACTAAGTCTTCGAGTTCGGTAGCCAACGGAATGTGGGATAGTCGTTCATCCAAGGTGGCGTGATTGTCATTGGAGAGGGTAGGGAAGCGACGAAGGGTCATAGTCTATAGTTCCGGTTTGAAGAAAGAATCGCCCGCTTTCCAGCGGCGCTCGAACTGCACTTCACATAGCTTTATTTGGTCGGCCAGGGCAGACTCTAGGGTCTTCAAATCGTCCCTTAAACGGTCTTGGTCGTGAGAAGCACGCTTTTCCGCTAATCTGCGTTTTAACGACACTATTTCCTTGTATTGTGGGATCTTCTGGATCAGGAACTTTTTCTTAGCGGCAAACTTAGTACCCCGTTTCTTAGTCGCCACCGGATTTCCAGCCTGACGCTTCTGGAACTTGAGGGCGATGATCGAATGGAGATTGCGCAAGTCCTTAGTGTCTTCCTTGGTTAGCCCATTCCCAATTCCAAGATTCCCAATGTCCCAGGGCTCAATGAGGGTCGGAAGATCGGAGAATCCAAACTTCTTAACGTTTTCTGCACTAGCCTTATCTGGCAAGATCAGTAGTCGGTATGCGTCCATGTCTGGAACACGAATGCTAGATCGTGTTAAGGACTGCACTGCTTGGTCCACAAGGTGGTCTAGATCTGAATTATAGGAAGGACACAGGGCTTCCATAACTGTCTTGGCCCCTGGATGTGGATTAACGCTCGCCAGGAAGGCAAACACGTGATGCTCAATGTAAGCATTGGAACCTTGGCTCTTAAACGGAACAAAGATAATGTCGTCGGCCCCAAATTTCAAAAGCTCTGCTTCACGTTCATAGCTACCATCCCCGACGTTAATCGTAGCCAGCAATGGAGTTGGATCGTAGTTACCCTGAGCCTTGTTCCACGCTCGATTTATGTCGACACTACGCTTCAGTAGGTACTGGATTGGAGTATAGGGCTGGAGGTCCGGTAGAGTTTTGATATACGCTATCAGGTCTTCGTTGTTGGTTCGGAATCGAGACGTTCCACTGTAACCCTTGACCTTTGCTATACCGCGAATGAGATTCCGCAAGATATTGGGCTTCAGTCCAGCACCGGGGGCTGCATTGAGTTCCATAAGTCCAGAACTCCACAGATCCAGGTTGTCTCCAGGCTCCGGACGCACCACGATCCCATTGTCCAGGAGTCCCATACTGAGCTTCGACTGACCGGCGGACGCATACGTTATATAAGCCTGGGACCACGCTCGGCGTAACGCACGTTCCTGGATCTGGATGGACGGCACACGCTTTTGCTCCAAATGGATAGGGCAGTCGATGTCTTGGATACGACGTTCAAACAAATCGTTGTCTTCCCCGTCCAGAGGTTCGTATCCGGATAATCGTAGCATGTGGAACATTTGAGTGTTTTCCAGACGTGCTGCCATGATCGTAACGGTCTTCCATCCGTAAAACACCCGGGCTGGATCCAGAACGGTTTGGAGCTGTAAGGTGCATGTCCGTGGATTATACTGAGCCTGGCCCATAACACGGACCGCTGACCCGTACACGTGTTCCATAACCCTCTTCAGGTCTTTAAACATGCGATCGACCTTTGGAGTGAGTCGATATTGAGCTACGTAGGACTGGAGCGCGTCGTCCAGTTCCTTGCGGGTCAATTTGGACTTGATCTCAATGGGGGTCCGAGCTTCATGGAGTTCTTGGAGGGGTAGGAACTTGCTGAGCACGCCTTCCAATTCCGGGGGCAAGATCATCTGCTCGGATTGTAGTACGCATTTCTGGGCTTCGTCAAAGATGACGCTCACGCGTTTGCGGTTAGGGAGCAATGATTTTCCATTTTCCTTGTAGCCGCTGTCCAGGCGTAAGAATGTCTCGTGGGCCATCATAATGACGGTTCCGCGCTCCAGCTTGGGTACTTCTATGTTGTTGATCCTTATGGACTTGGACACGGCACGCATCAACACCTTGGCTACTTCGCGCAGCGTGTTGAGTCCCAAGCTCTTCTTTAGGTCGTCGTTGATCTTGAAGATCCGAGGATGGAGGGCTGGGTCGACTCCCATACGAATTTTGTGCCCGATCTCGTCCAATAGTTTGTGTGTCGGGGCTGTGTAGATGGTGACTCCACTCCCGGTACGGATGCGATTCTGGATCACGCGGATGGCCCAATGGGTTTTACCTCCGCCGGGGAGCGATGACAGGTAATGTATAGTCTGTGGATGACCGTCTATCGAATAGAGGGGCATGATGTTCCAGTTAGTAAGTCCATGCAGGCTATTAACGGTATGACGTTTAACGGATTTTGTTAACGGAGGTCCGTTAAACGAGCGCAACATAATTTTCTATAGGCGTGTTACGGACTGACAACGGAACCAGAGTGTAATACTGGAACTGCTCAAAAAGTGTCCGTTAAACGAGCGCAACATAATTTTCTATAGGCGTTTAACTGACGGGTTACGGACTACGTCCATGGTACGTAACGTTCATAGACTGGTAATACAACTGTTTTAAAAAATTTTCGTGGCGCAGCGTAGCGAGCAACGCACGGAGGCCGAAGGCCGACGTGTGTAATGGACACACAACACACTGTCCACTTCCTAGATAATTGGAGGCGGATGTTTTTGTACAAAGTTCCCGGCTTCCAGTCGCTGCGCTCCTTACCGCCGGGACCAACCTCCCTTCGGTCGGCGTTTTTGTAAGATAAGAGAAAGACCTAGAACCTAGGACTTAGACCCACAATTACACCTCCAATTACTCACTCTACACGGACTCTAATTCGGGATAAAATCGGGGCTCCGGCGCTTACCCATGATTACCCCTTACTCACCCTAAAATTCCGTTTTTTACCGTCATTTCTATATCTACCTCTTTACCCCTAACTAACCTCTACTTTACCTCTATCATAGGTTCTATACTTCTACTGGTTCTTGTCTATTACAGGTGTGTTCCAACTCCTATCTCTTTACGTACTGTGCCATACCCAAAATTTTTTAAGAACCACTTATTACCCATGTATCTCATTACCCTGTAGTCTAGGTCTTACACCTATTCTACTTGAGCTAGGAACTGGAACCGGGTACTGTCATGGGGCGCTCTGCGCCCACATTCAGTTGTAGGTTCGAGGTTCCAACCGGGTCCGGGTATAGGTGCTAACTCCATTTGAGCTAGGGTCTAGTTCCATTTCCTAGTTCTGAATCTTATTATCTGCGGAGATCGTTTGACTCCGAATTAACTCGGATTTTGTCGGTTTAACTCTTGTTTTTGTCACCCTGTGTATGGGTTATATGTCCTGTGTATGAACGGGGGTCTGTGTAGTTCTGAATTGGCTACTGAGGGGGTGGGGTAGTTTTAGGTCCGTACATTGCTTACCTGGGTCTTGTGGTGTACGGGTCTATGCTTTGTCCAGTGTCCTTGGTCATGGTTTCCAGTGTTGTTCTATATCTTGCCCTGGTTTCCAGTGTTGTCCCAGTGTCCTGTTCGTCTTATCATGACGACTCCACGAACGGAGTCGCTTCGGGGTACTCACCTTCCTCCCCCTTTCACAGATATTACCCGACTCTTGTATTACTTCTTGGATCTTGGATTGGAAGGAGCTACGGTGCTCCCATGACTTTTGACTGCGTCAAATGATAAAAGGCCGGTTAGGGGCTTAAACTACAAACCCTAACCGGCCTTTGTTATACAACCCTAACCGCTACGGGTTAGGCTCCGGACTTGTTAACAAGTCCTAGTTCTTTGCAGCGTGTAGACGCGCTAGGGCTTGACCCAGCGCTTGGGACAGGTATTGCACTTCCATTTCCAACATATGGATGTGACCCATCTTGTAGTCCGTGGGTATCTGTTGGGTAGGTAATACTTGACCTAGACCCACTGGACCTGGACCTGGAACCGGATTGGACGCAGGTACTGGATTTGGACTCACGGGCTCCGTGTTGGGCAGTTCACCCATGAGCTTGTTATACGCCTCATTCCATTTGGCCTCTTGTTGGGAGTGCCACTCAGCGCTGTAATCACCCTCCAACGGAGGCCACGCCTGATTAGCTGCCTGTGCTGCTTTACGTGCCTTGCGTTCAGCTCTCCGCAGTTGTCTCCAGCTTCTATAGAAGCGGCGGTACTCAGGCGGAGCATCATCCGCAGGCGCAATCATGTTGTGGTATGTAGAGACCTTCACCTTAGGTGACTTCTCAGTGCCGGATCCAGTGATACCCGCTTTACGAGCTTCGCGTGCGTCCTGAGCAGCCTTTTCCTTTTCGTATAATTGCTGATCGAACACCATAGCGCGCTGATCCACGTCATATTTGTAACCCAGAGTGCGCTCCCCGTTCTTATCCAGGGATTGTAATTCGATTTTGATCTCAGGGCGCAGTTCCCACTTGGACTCAGGTTCCCCAACTTGCCAGCCCTTAGTTGGATCATGGCCGAAAATCTTAGCCACCCACTCCCAACCTTCATTGCGATCCACGTACTTGGCTTGGACCCCCGCTTCTTCCAGCTTCTTCATGACGCCGGGTACGCTGTTAGCCTTGGAGATCAGGTTGTCAGGGTTGACATCGCTGGCGTTGGGGTCTTTGTCACGGCGACGGGCATTGACAGCCGCAATGCAGTCATCCATGGATGTGGTAAGGGCAAGGATACGAGACTGACCATTGGTCAGCTTGTTCATCTTGATGGTTTGGATGGCGTCCCCGGTATATAGGAGACCCTCGTTCAGTACATGATAGCCCTTGGCCCAGAAGTAGGCTACGAGCTCATTCATAGCTGCGTAATGGGAGATCGAATCGAGGCCACCACAACCGGCCGATCCTGCTTCGTAGTGACCAATGACTGCGAGGGGGCGCTTGCCTTCATTCTCGAACACGTGAGCGATGGGCTGACGCCGACCGTTCACAAAGTAATTAGTCTTGTACTTGTATTGGGACAAGAGCTTGAACACGATCGTGGTCTTGCCTGATCCTGACGTACCTTTAATACCTACCAGACGTTGCTTCTCTGGCTTGATCTGGCTCCAGTCTTTTGACATTGCAGCATCCTATAAGGGTTTGTGAATGGGGATGAAATTGGGATCCACCCCTACACCTTATTTACGATTTCCGCACCTGCTCCTGCTCCTGTTGGAGTAGGGTCTTCTGCTGCTTCTGCTGCTGTCGCTGGAGTCATTCCTCCTCTCCTGCTGCTCCTGCAAGACTCTCCTGCTGCTGCACCTGGATTCATTCTCCTCTCCTGCTGCTGGAATGGACTCTCCTGCTGCCGCTGGAGTCATTCTCTTCTCCTGCTGCAGAATCAGATCTCCTGCTGCTGGAATGGACTCTCCTGCAGATCTCCTGCTGGATCTATCTCCTCTCCTGCTGGAATTGAGTCCGAGTCCTAGATCTAAGACCTGGATCTTCGTCTCAGATCTGGGATCAGGATCCTCCTCCTAGATCGCGGAGAGCGACTCCGTCTCCCTGAGAGTCTACGTCTCTCCTGGATCCTGATCCCAGATCTCTGTCAGGGATCCCGGTCATGGGCGTCTATCATGGACGTCCAAGATTCCCCCTGGCCCGATCGCCGTCTGAATATTCAGATCTACGATCACCATGTGGGATCCTGCTCATTGCTCCTAGATCCTGCTCACAGAGGGAGACTGGCGGCAACTGGATCTAGTGCATTGGACCGCGGAACTGGATCAGGGTCTTAGATCGTGGACGGGGACTCCTCTTCGGTAGAAATGTGGATCTGACCCAGGAGCTTGACGAGGCGAATGAATGGCTCGTGCAGTGACTCTGGGATGATACTCGCGTTCCGCTGAACACGCGCCGCATAGTGGCGGGCAGGCAACGGAAAGGAGTGGGGGCGCAGCATCGCTGCTTGTGTGTCGTGCAGATCTTGCAGCCAGTTGAGGAGCTTGACGAAGTCCTCTTCTGTCTTGTTCTTGATCCACAGATTGAATTCGTAGATTTCCCAGCTATTAAGCCACCGCTCGTCCTGGCGCAGCACGGCAAAGCGCTCGCGCAACAGGTCAGAACTGAGGCAACTGTGACACCGCTGCATGAACTCGGTGCCTAGTCTGTAGCTGTAGTCGTGATGTACGGTCATCAATAACAAAACCCTAGGGCCACAATTGGCCCGGGTTGCATTATGCACGGTTTTAAAAGGGGGCGCAACTCCTTGTATTACTCCGACTTTTTGCAAAAACGGGGCGGCTCCCAGTTTGCTATTTTTGCGCCCCCGTGCTATATTAAGGGCTGGCTAATACCCCTAGCCAGTAACCCTAACCGTAAAGGCAAACCGTATGTCCCAGACCCTTGTTCCCCTGTCCCGCGATCAGATCATCGCTCACTACGTCTCCCAGTTGGGTAAGACTCAGGGTGTGGATCGAGGCCCGGACCTCCCTGTCGTGCCGTATGTGTGCGCGTTCTTCGCTGATCTCATGTCCGGGGATTGCGATTCCTTCGAACCCTTTGATGAAGCTCGCCACGAGGTTCCGTTTCCGAAGTACTCGTACCTCGCACTCAATGCTCTCGTGTCCGGTACTCTGCCTATCAACTCTGAGAACGACGAGGATGTCGAATGCCTCTGGGATAACGTCGATTACTTCGACGGCACTCTCGGCTATTGGGCTGCTTCTGTTCAGGACTCGAAGCATCAGCCTCAGCCCGAAGCTCTGGCGGATCTTGAGATCTGGCTTCGGGAAGACCCTCTGGTTCGCGCTCCGTTGCTTGCCCGCTTCGTATGGTTCAACTCGGATTACGAGCAGGCGGAAACGCACGGTCGAGATCGAGAGTACGACATCAATGCCGATAACTACGGCGAGTTCTATGGCCCGGCTCCAATGTCTGCCGCAGAATCTGCAGCGGCTATCCCGGAAAATCTCCACGAAGTCACCATCGACATCTACGAATTGGCCTGCAACGACTAATCCCTGACCCGCCCGGGGGTTGCGCGTAGCGCGCCCCCGTGTTATATTTGTGTACGGCGTAACCCCGCGCCCTAATGCCCTAACCGTAAAAAGGTACACCGTATGTACGACACTACCATGATCCCCCTCCAGAATCTGCCCTGGCTTTCTGCGTTTATCCAGGACCTGTTCCCACCCGATGGTAGCGCTGGGGACGGGGAGCTGGATTACTTCGACGAAGCTGCCCGCGAAGCCAAGCACACCCCGTTCGTGTTCCCGCTGTTTATGTCCCTGATCCAGGGCAAGAACCTGCCTCCCACTGACTATATGTACGCTAAACATATGTACGTCACTCACACGGAGGCCGAGCTCCAGCTCCTAACTGAACTCAATGTCTGGTTGTCCCGGGATATCAGCCATGCTGTGTTCCTTGCCGAGTTCCTGTGGTACTCTTCGGATTATTGTTGGATTGAATTGCACGAGGTTGAGAGGCCCGAGGTGTATGAAGATTCGGAGCCGGAACCTGGGTCTATCCGTCGGTACAAGTACACGGGGGCGGGGCCGACGTCGGCTCCTATCTTTGCCTCTCTGGTCCCCCAGAAGTTCCATGCGATCATGGGGCGTTGGTTCACTCAGATGTGCTACTACGGGTAAGGGGCGTAACATGGGAACTTCTGCATCCATTATCTGCCACACTGGCTCCTACACGTGGGCTAACGACGTTCACTACGATGGTGACCTGTCTCACGTGGGTCTGCTCTTGGTCAACGCGTACCCCCGTCTTGAGGTCATTCAGCCCCTGGTCCACGGCGGTTCCATGTCGGGCCTCGCCGCCATGTCTGGTTATCCGGCCCTCGATGATGACGATCGCGAGAAGATGCGTATGGCCGAGATCATGCGCACTCACCATGATCGTCCCTACATGAAGAATCTGGTCTCGGTCTATTACCACCGAGACAAGAAAGAGCCTTGGGACCTCTGCAAGTATCGCACGTACAACTCGCTGGCCGAAGCGATCAAGGGTGAAACCTGCGACTATGTGTACGTGTGGCATGAGCCGACTCAGCGTTGGTATTGGGCGAATTGCGAGCAGCATCCTCGGTCGCTGACATCCAAGATACTGGCTGCTCGTCAGCCCGTGGTTGGTGTGCCTCTGTCCATTGCTTTGGAACACCAGCGTAAGAGCCCAGGCGCGTAACGCTACATGGGGCTTGCGCCCCCGCCCCCACTGCTATATAATGTGGTACGGGCTACCCCTGGCCCTAAGTAAACCCTAACCGTATAGGCTAACCCCATGTCCCTCCCTCACTTCAATCCGAACACGGCCGACGTCAGCAACGTGCGGGGCGTCCTCATGAACGCGCTCCGTACGTCGGCAGCCCTGGACCAGGAACGTGCGTATTCGACGATCACTCATGTTCTGGCTATTGCCCAGGACGTGTATGAGATTCGTCTTCATGAAATCGAGCGCATCGTTGCCAGCAGCGCCACGAATGCCATCCAGGTGTTCCAGTACATCACCCGTGCTCTCGAGTCGATTCGCAACGAGCGGTGGGAGCTGCCGAAAAACGAGCTGGCTCCGACCCATTCGTACGACACGTACCAGCTTACTCGGCTCACGATCCTTCTGTGCAACATCGTGGCGCAGGACATTCCTGTCGTTGGTCTGTACCAGCGCCATTATGAAATGGTGCCTCTCATGGATCGCTACTACATTCTGCGGGCTAATCTCGTTCGGCTCAATGCGGAGTTCGACGAACTTGAGCAGAAGTCGGATGGTGATGATGATGCTGATGAGGAGGCCATGGAAGAAATGCGCCCGTTCATCACCCCGATCTATGACGCTGTCGAGCAGATGCGTTTGCACCTGAACAAGAAGTTGGGTTTCGTCGGCGTCGAGATTCAAGGCGCTGCCTTCTAAAGAACCTGTCAGGGTGGGCCAGCCGGCCCCATCTTGATCTTTCGGGGACCTTCGGGTTCCCTCTTTTTGGACTCCAGGTCTAAGATCTTCGTCCTAGATCTAAGAGAGCGACTCCGGTCCGGAGGAAAAATAAATGTGTGGCGGGGTTGCGCCCTAGCCCTTATTACGCTATACTTTAGTTAATGGCTAACCCCGGCCAGTAAAAGCCCTAACCGTATAGGCTACCCCATGTCCCAAGCTACCCTCCCCGAGATCGTCAAGGTCTTCATCAGCGAACCCCACGGCGAAGACTACGTTCCGGATCCGGCGCGTGTCGACGCCATCGTTGCTCGCGTCGAAAAGCGTATCCCCGCCCCCAAAATCCAGCAAGCACTCGACTGGATCAACAACACTCCCATCGCCGACCCCTCCGGTAAGTCTGGGGATAAACTCCACTGGTCAATGTATTGCATCAGTGGGTTCGGTATGCCTCCCCATCCGTGGGTTCCCTTCGAACTTCAAGACGAAGTGGCTTATCTACTCGTAAAGATTTTCAATTGGGTGTGCTTCACGGATCTGTCGGGCACGCTGCCCCGCCCCGCCACCTTCGGTCAAATCCGTAAGGTTTATCGCGAAGCCATCGGCCTCGACTTCTAAGGATCGACCATGCACATCACCAATCTGTATGTCATGGCCTCGATGGCTACCCTCGGCCACCACGAGGGTCTCGAGGCTACTGTCCGTGATCTTCATGCCATCGCCAAGGGCTACGAGTCGTGGGACCACTACCACGCCTTCGGTTCTCAGCCGGTGGATCCCTCGATCCTGGATACCAATCACGCTAACTTCGAGATTACCATCAAGTGCGTGGGTGAAATCCAAGGCCAGATTCGTTATCACCTGTGGTACGAAGCTCCAGACATTGGGGCTATGAGTTCGGCTACCAAACGAATCACCATCTACACCGACCTCAATGGTCTGGTCGCTAACGTGGAGCTCGACAATGTCTGATTCTAACCTCATCGAACAACTGCTGGACAAGGATCTCTGGATCTTGCGGGCTCTGGTGCTTGCCTACTACCGGGGCGCACAATCGGAATCCGAATGGGATCCGCAGGACGCCATCGGCACTGCTGCCTTCGCGCTGAACCATGCGTCGAACACGACCGGCATTGGCCTCGTGTGGGTCAACCACGAGCTCCGCGCCCCCATGCTGTTCCTGGACTGCCACCGCTTGCTCGAAGCACTCGGTGAAGCGGAACTCGTGGGCGAAAGCGCCCCCGTGCCTCAGGTCCTCATCAATCGAGTGCCTCACGAGCTTCACCTGTTCCTCACTCACTTCATCGACGCGTCTACGGGGTCACCGTCGAAAGAGTAAAAACCGGGGGCGCTGGCCCCCGTTTTACATTGCGCCGCCCCCGTGTTATACTTATTACCCTAACCCTAACAACCTGGAAAAACCATGGCCGACTCCAAATCCCCTATCGAACAGCTCCTGTCGGCGCTCGATAGCGACAGCGAGGTTCAAACCCTCCGCGTCGAGGGTAACAACCTCGAAGAAGTGCTCCAGAACCTGCGCCAGCAAGCGCCGGAAGGTATCCCGCCGGAAGTGCTGTCGGCGATGGAAAACATCATCCGCAAGAAGTTCGGCGAGCGCGATTCTGCTTCCCATTCGGGCAAGTCCAAGGTCCCGGTCATCGACCACTGGACCGAGCAGGAGCGCGATATGTTCGTGTCGACCCTCAGCGCCCTGTTCAACAACCTGGGCCGCTACGATCCGGACCTCGACAGCCCGGAGATCGTTAACAAGGGCATCGCCCATCTGGTGTTCTGCCCGCAGTGGGACCCGGAAAAGGTGCGCCCCCTGATCATCTGGATGCTGGAGAACCCGGCACGCATCCCCAGCATGATCAACGTGATGAACACGTTCGTCCACGGGCTGGCCTGCAAGTTCCCCATCCCCTCGGTGGAAGACCTCAAGCTCAAGGATGAGCTGGCGGAAGACCGCGCCCTCGACATCACCCATCCGGCCATGCTGCATCTGGCCGAAACCATCATGGACCACGTGGACAACGCCTTCCACGAAGGCAACATGATTGCGTCTCTGCTTTCCTACGCGGTGCCCGACGCCTACGTGCTCAACGGCACGTGCAAGGACCACGAGGAGGCAGACGCTCGCTTCGACAACGAGCGCATGACCACGGTGGTCAATCAGCTTCTCAAGGACGAGACGCTGTCGCCCCATGCGGCCAATACCGCGCTCTACAGCACGACTGTCGCCCTTCCGGCCAAGATGTATCTCATTGCCCGCGCTCTGGGCAACGATTCGACGGTCGAACGCATGACTGGCCGTCTGCCGGATACCGTGGTCAAGGTCCTGGATGCTGCCGCGCTTCTGTGCTTCGGCGTCAAGGCCATCAAGGGCAAGAGCGACACGGTGCTCCACTGACCTAAAGCTGCACTAATTACCCCGGGGGCGCGCTGTGCGCCCCTTTTTATTTGCGCACGTGTACACGGTTTACAACGCCTAAAAATATTTTTATTGTTTTACACGTTAGGGGGTTGCACAAGTGTATAACACGCCCTATAATACATACATGGATCGCAAAACAGCGAACCTAACCTAGCAAACCGGGCATGGTGCCCGGTAGTAAACCTCCCACTGTAGGGAAAGGAGAAGTTCCATGACCACCCAAGCCCAAGCCCCCGCCAAGAACCTGAAGCCCGTCAACGTGCTGAAGTACGTCGTGAACGGCGAAGCGAAGACCGAAAACTACACGCGCTTCTCCGAGCTGGCGAAGCGCCAGTCCGAGCTCCTGAAGGACGGCGTGTCGGTCACCATCGAACCCCGCATGGGTGAAGTGAAGACGCAGGTCTCCATCGTCCTCGACTAACCGTCGGCGGTCGCCATGGCAGTACCGGAGGGCCGCGTGGCCCTCTTCTTTTGACTCTAGGTCTTAGATCTGAGTCCAAGATCGTGGAGAGCGAGTCCGATCTTGATAGACCTAAACAAAGTTACAATAAAGTTTTACAGGCCGTTAACGTTAGGTTATAATTACTTTACCCCTAACCCTTAGCCGTATAAGGTACTCCCATGTTGCAAACCCAGACCCCGGTCCAGACCACGAAGCATCGCCGCACCCGCATGAGTAAGCCCACCTCTGTTTTGTCACGTGTTCGTTCTGCTCAGTGGGCCAAGGCCACCGAGCTCCTGTTCCGGTCTCTCACCAATTCCCGCACGTCGTTCCCTGACGAGGCTTTGGCTCTGACCTACGTTGACCGTGTCATGGAAATCGTTCGGGCCACGCCTGCCCGCCAGCTTCAGATCCTCGAGAACTGGCTCAAGTCCCAAGACACCCACATGACGCTCGCTGTCGATTACATGGACCAGCTCTACCGCTTCTCTTACGAGGGTGGCTTGGTTCCGGTCTGTCGTGATCTGGTGGACCCGGGCGTGCGCCCGTCCCTCAATCAACTCCTTCATCTCAAGGTCCAGCTCTAAACCCCCTCACAAGACCAGGAGCTGGATTTTTGGAGCCTCCCGGGGCTCCTCTTTTTGTTTGTAACAAATGGGCTTTACATATAGGTAATATGTTTTACCTAGGGTTTGCCGGTATAGCCTGTTTATATGGTGTATACTGCGTTTGTTGGTTGCTGCCTTGCAGTAACGCAAACGCCCCCCTACAAAGCCCCTAGGGGGCGCGTATAGGCCACAAGTTTACGGTAGGGCTGTAGTGATAGCCGGTCAGTGCGACGCAACGTCCACTCGGTATCCGCAGCCCGGTTAGGGGGAGGTTTCTCTAGGGGTAGAGAACCTCCACTCGGTTCTCAGCGCAGTGATGTGTTGAGGGTATTCGCTTCTCCCGGCGAATAGACGACCCGGTAGCTCTTAATCGAGCTACCGGGTCGCTGAGTTTTTGGCCCTTGTTTTTGCTGGGGGCGCATGTTATACTTGTTTTACACCCTAACCCCTAACCGCGTATAGGAGCGCCGGATGGAGAAAGTCCAAATCCTGCAAGAACTCCAACTCCGAGGCCAAACCCGTCCTGATTCGTGCCCCATTGTCGATGCCATTATCGACATGATCACTGATGACAACAAGTGGCCTCTGGTCCAGGAGCTGATCCAGCACTGTGCGTCGCCTCAAGATGCGGTCAACTATCTTATGGAGACTCACCATGCGTGAATATGTCGCCAACCCCGTACAAGACGCCCTGGACAACATGCCCCCGCTCACGTCGGTGGGCGACTTCTACATGATTCGCAACAAGGTCAGTGGCGAATTCGTCATGCAGGACATGGTCGACGAAGGTAAAGTGCCGTTCCTGTGCCACAATGTCCAGACGGCTCGTGCGTGGTTCAAGGCCCACGAGAACCCCGAGCAGGCCAACCTCGACTACGAGGTCGTCATGGTCGATGGCTGGCGGCTTGAGCGGTGACAGTCTACGGGATTGTCAATCTAATGACCAACAAGTTCCTCATGGACAAGGCTGTGCATTGGCCTGCCTTGTTCGAAACTGTGGATCTTGCGATGGAGCGACGCCGCAAGCTGTCCGCCCCCGAGTTTTGGTCTGTCGTCCCCATTCCCGTTAACGGCCCTCAAGCAGACACCGAATGATTTACGTCCAGGACCTCGACGCATTGCCTGCCGCACTCACCGCGTGGGTCGACGAAACGTCTACTCGCATCAACGCCAATACGCACTTCCGTTCGGGTGGCGAGAACAATCGTGACTGGGACTGGGAAATCTACGTGCGTCGTACCCGCCACTGCATTCGTGGCAAAGTCTATACGACAATCGATCTGGCGACTATCGGCGTTATCCCGGCTCTCCGCCGTCAAGGTATCGCCAAGCGCTTGATCGAGATTGTTGAAGCAGAAGCGGCTCGACGTCAACATATCGTTTACGTCGAGAACGTCATCAACCCTAACCTAGAACTGTATCTAAGGAGGCGCGGCTATCAGTCAGTACATTTCGATCAGCACTTCGGACCCACCCTAGCGCGGGATCCCGCCATCTAGTTCTAGAGCAGATGGGGGTGTTGGCAGCCTCCTCCCTACATCGAAAAGATAAACTATTGTCAGTGACTCGGCGTATAGTGGGACAGCACGTCAGTAAACCGGGGCCGCACACCGGGTCTAGAATTATTGGTCGGGGGCGCGTAGCGCCCCCTTTGCTTACCCTAACCTACCTCTATCTACATGACTGTCACCTACGAGAAACTTCCCTACGCCTCCGAGCTGGTCCCCGTTACGCCGTGGCTCCCGGACAACTCTGACGAAGATCACGTAGTGCTTCGCCGACTCTTTACCCGAGAGTGCGATGATGGTGCGTATGCGGTTCTACAGTTGTTTGTTTGCGTCAATGAGGAGCGGGTGTATTCGACGCTTTTGGAAGCGGAACAGGACGTCTCGTCTATTTCTATGGATGTATCGCTAGAATGTAGCAACGGTGATACGTGGGATTACGTTATGTACGACGCCCCCGCGTCCAAGTTTGCAGGTCGCCCGATCACGGATGAGAGCCTGGCTGATTGGCTCAATCTTGCAATCGCTCCGTGGGTGCCTCTGGCTCTTGAAGATTCGATTACTGAAGAGATTGTGCGCAAGGCGCGCTCGGTCTCGGACTACAGCGCAAACACCGACGCTGTGATGTTCCTGTCCGCTGAAGACCACGAGCAAGAAGACGTGGACGAAGAGGACGCGGGCTAATTTTTAGCCCCCTTGCGCCCCCGGGGCTACGGTGTTATACTGGCGTTACCCTAACCCCTAGGTGATACCGTATGGCCCTATTTCTAGCTAATGCCCTTAACGCCCGTGGTAAACGGGTGTACGCCGTAGTGCGGGGCGACCCCCGTGCCAATTCGGGGGCGGTCGTAGACCAATA
>Ga0182745_1000024_pt1 | contig 241711 bp, 227 predicted proteins | sample eDN3rd30CKraftBY_FD_128523 | JGI IMG/M metagenome (GOLD analysis project Ga0182745, IMG submission 128523) | Enriched backyard soil microbial communities from Emeryville, California, USA - eDNA 3rd pass 30_C Kraft BY (version 2) (version 2) | ecosystem: Environmental > Terrestrial > Soil >...
CACCATTCACTCATTCACCATTGACGATTCACTCCCGAGGCTTCGGGATGACCACTCACCCCGGTATCGGACACCCTGCGTAAGTTGTTGGTCAGGAGACCAACAACGGCGATCCGGAGTCACCTATTCACCATTCACTCATTCACCATTGACGATTCACTCCCGAGGCTTCGGGATGACCACTCACCCCGGTATCGGACACCCTGCGTAAGTTGTTGGTCAGGAGACCAACAACGGCGATCTATTCACCATTGACGATTCACGATTCACGATTGACGATTCCCCTGAAACTTATAACCTATAACTTAAAACTTACAACTTATCTTTGCCGCGCAAATAATTTCCTCATTCCATAAATTCTTCGATTCATGAAAGTAACTGTAGTAGGTGCCGGAGCCGTCGGTGCTACCTGTGCAGACAATATTGCACGTAAAGAGCTCGCTTCGGAACTGGTTTTACTGGACATCAAGGAAGGGCTGGCCGAAGGCAAAGCACAGGATATGATGCAAACGGCGGCACTGCTGGGTTTTGATACCAAAATCACCGGCAGCACCAATGACTATTCCAAAACTGCCGGCAGCGACGTAGTCGTTATCACTTCCGGTATTCCCCGCAAACCAGGCATGACCCGTGAAGAGCTCATTGGTACCAACGCCGGTATTGTAAAGTCTGTTGCCGAGAACATCCTCAAATATTCTCCGGAAGCGATCCTCATAGTGATCAGCAACCCGATGGATACCATGACCTACCTCGCGCTCACCGCTACAGGCCTCCCTAAAAACCGGATCATCGGTATGGGCGGTACACTCGACAGCAGCCGCTTCAAGTATCAGTTGAGCCAGCACCTCGGTGCCAGCCCTGCCGACCTGAATGCCGTTGTTGTTGGTGGTCACGGCGATACTACCATGATCCCTCTCATCCGTCTCGCTACCTGGAACAGCGTGCCCGTAACACAGTTCCTGTCTGAAGACCAGCAAAAACAAATCGTGGCCGATACAATGGTAGGCGGCGCTACCCTTACCAAACTCATCGGTACTTCTGCCTGGTACGCTCCCGGTGCTGCCGGTGCAGCCCTGGTGGAAAGCATCCTGCGCGATGAAAAGAAATTGTTTACCTGCTGTGTAGCCCTCGAAGGCGAATACGGCCAGAAAGATATCTGCCTGGGCGTACCCGTGATCATCGGCCGCAATGGCTGGGAGAAAATCCTGGACTTCGGACTGAACGAAGCAGAACAAGCCGAATTCAACAAAAGTGCAGACGCGGTAAGAAGCATGAACGATGTGCTGAAAACGCTCTGAGCTTTTCCCTGATATTTATACGAAGGGCGTACATGGTACGCCCTTTATTTTTGCATGAATACGCATCCTCTTAGCCGTTTGCCGCGTATATTTAAGTAAATTTTTCTTCATGCGTTTTATTAGCTGCCTTGTCTTATGCCTGCTGCTTTCCCGCAGCCATGCCCAAACGATTCAACCGGGCTTTGATGCCCGTGAATATGCCCAGCTTTTATCGCTCGCTTTTTACAGCTCAAGTATTCCGGATTCTGCGGCCCGCCTCACTACGCACGATCCTTATCACCTCGAATACCGTTCACCCGAAGTAGGTCTCAAAAACCGCTGGACATTGTACCTGCGCGAAGATGGTGCAGCCGTAATCGATGTGAGAGGAACGGTGGCGGACAAAGCCAGTTGGCTGGCCAATTTCTACGCTGCCATGATACCGGCTACCGGCAGCCTTCAACTCAACGACACCACGCAATTCGCCTATAAACTTTCCGCCGATCCCAAAGCCAATGTGCATGTGGGATGGACCGTGGCGCTGGCTTATCTCGGACCAGACGTAGCCGGTAAAATCCGCGAGTATTACAGTAAAAAGAAAATCAAGGAATTTTACATTTTTGGTCACAGCCAGGGAGGTGCTATTTCCTTCCTGCTCCGCTCCTACCTGCATTACGAACAACAGGCCGGACGTTTGCCTGCCGATGTAAAATTCAAAACCTATTGCAGCGCAGCACCCAAGCCCGGCAATATGTTTTATGCATACGATTATGATTTTATCACGCGCGGCGGCTGGGGGTTCAATGTGGTAAACGCTGCAGACTGGGTGCCCGAAACACCCTTCTCCATTCAAACCATCAAGAGCCTTAACCCAACCAACGTATTTGTGAACCTGCCCAAGACTATCAAAAAACAAAAGTTTTTTGTTCGGATTATCGGCAATACGCTTTACAACAAAATGGAACGCAAGCCACGCAAAGCACAGCGCAAGTATGAAAAATATCTTGGAAAAAAATTATTCAGGCTGGCGCTTCGCAAAGAGTTGCCCGGTATGAAAGAACCCACCTATGTACACGATGGCAATTACATGCGTGCCGGATCTCCTGTCATCCTGATGCCTGACAGCAAGTATTACGGGTTATACCCCGAAAATCCCGACAAGCCGTTCACGCACCACGTATTTGGCGCCTATATTTATCTGCTGCAAAAAGATTACCTGGTGAAATAATAACACCAGCGGAATAATCGTCCTTCAAAATCAAACGGTGTAGTTGCCTTTGTAATGTCGCGGAACGAAGCGGCATTGATATGTTCAGTATCGAGTACAAATTTTCTGAAGTTGGTGCTGAAGAAAAGGTGTCCTCCGGTATTGAGGCGGTCGAGGCATTGATTGATCAGCACCACGTGATCGCGCTGGATATCGAGAATATCCTCCATGCGTTTGCTGTTGCTGAAGGTGGGCGGATCGAGCACGATGATATCATACATCGTATCGGAAGGTTCGCGGAGGTATTGCTTTACGTCGGCGGCAATAAACCGGTAACGTTCTTCATCGGTAAAACCATTTAACGCCAGGTTGCGTTGTGCCCAGCCGAGATACGTGCGCGACATATCCACCGTATCAACCTGTGTGGCACCGCCGGCCGCTGCGTATACGGAAAAGGAACCCGTATAGGAAAACAGGTTCAGCACTTTTTTGCCTTCGCTTAGTTCCCTTACCCGCATGCGGGTGAGGCGGTGATCGAGGAACAATCCGGTATCGAGATAATCACTCAGGTTTACGAGAAACTTCAAACCACTTTCTTCCACTACCCATTCGTTGCGCGCCTGCTCGAGGCGTTGATATTGACCGAGGCGCCCGGGTTTGCGCTGCCGCAGTTTCAGGAAAATACGCTCTTCCGGAACGCTGAGGATCTCCGACAATACCAGTAACGCTTTCGAAAGCCAGTTGTCATGTTCTTCGTCGGTCAGGTTGTGACGGCGTTTGTACTCGGCAACGTATAGTTTGTCTTCATACAATTCCACGCACAGGGGAAACTCCGGCAGGTCGTGGTCATAGAGACGATAACAGGTAACACCCTGCCTTTTTGCCGTTTTGGAGAGATGCCTGTACACTTTTTCCAGCCTGTTGCGAAACATGTCGAACTTATCCTGCATGCCGCAAAGATTTGACGATTAAGCCGGAAAAAAAATTTATCCGTTGTAAAACAATATTTTGCTAATTATTTTAGGATTTTGTTTTAGAAAATCCGATCTTAGCAGTCGCTTTTTTTTACCATGTATGCGATAGTGGATATAGAAACAACGGGGTCGTACGCGTCCGGTAATGGCATTACAGAGATAGCCATTCTGCTGCACGATGGTCAACAGGTAACGGGACAATTTCAGTCGCTGGTGAATCCCCATCAGCATATACCACGCTACATTACGGCACTTACCGGCATTACCAATGAAATGGTGGAAGCGGCTCCTTCCTTTGCCGATATTGCGGAGCAGATTTACCAGTTGCTGGACGGACGGGTATTTGTTGCGCACAGTGTCAACTTCGACTATCCTTTTGTAAAAGGCCAGTTGAGTAAATGCGGATATGAATTACAGGCAAAAAAATTATGTACGGTCCGGTTGAGCCGCAAACTGGCACCCGGGTTTCCGTCTTACAGTCTTGGTAATTTATGTCATTCGCTGGGCATCCCCCTGGAAGACCGTCACCGTGCCGCAGGTGATGCCGCTGCTACAGCCAGGTTGTTTTCTTATTTATTACAACGTGATGAAGAAAAATTCATCGTCAAAAGCCTGCAACGGAATTCCAAGGAAACGATTCTACCGCCGCATGTTCCGAAGGAACAATTCGATCAGCTCCCCTATACACCCGGCGTTTATTATTTTCATGATGACAAGGGCAAAGTGATCTATGTAGGCAAGGCGCGCAACATCCGCTACCGGGTCAATAGTCATTTCAGCAACAACAGCCAGAGCCGGCAGAAACAGAATTTTCTCCGTCATACACATCAGATATCCTGTCAGCCCTGTGCAACGGAACTGATGGCGCAGATACTGGAATCAACGGAAATCAAAAAGCGCTGGCCCGTTTATAATTATTCGCAGAAAAGACAGGAACAGCTTTATGGCATTTTTGCCTATGAAGACCGCAATGGTTATCAGCGGCTGATCATTGAAAAAAACAAAGCCCGTCTCGAAGCGGTTCATACTTTCCATTACCTCACGGAAGGCCATACATTGTTGCGACGCCTGATACAGGAATACCGTTTATGTCCGAAACTATGTTTTATCCAGACCAGCAATGATCGTTGCGTGGGCCTGGAAGATGGCTACTGCAATGGCGCCTGTGAACACGAAGAGGATGCTGACACATACAATGAGCGCGTAAGGGCCGCCATGCGTTCTGTACAAGAACGTCCTTCTTTTGTTATTGTGGAAGAAGGAAGGCAACCACAGGAGCAATCCTGCATATTGGTGTGGAAAGGTGAGTTTGTGGCGATGGGCTATATCGCTTCCGATATACAGATCAGCGATGCAGATCAGTTGCGTGATATGCTGACGCCGTATAAGGAAAATTTATTTATCCGCAATCTGGTGCATAGTTACGCGGATAAGTATCCGCAGCGTGTGAGGAGGTTTTGAAGAAAGGTGGAAGCTTTAAGGCGTAAGGTTTAAGCTAATAGGCTTTCGCTTCATTGACGACTCGGGAGCCCTGGCCAATGATATCATTAACTCTTTTTTTTGACTTTTGAATTTTTAACTAGCTTTCCCACACAAACGTTTCATGCCTTGGTATCTGGTTGAACACATCTGCTACCTGTTGCGGTGCTATTGCAATTTTCCTTTTCGCCGTATTCAGCCATGCTCCGTCGACTGTAACGATCGCGGCCACTGTATCCTCATTCTTCACAATCTCATGACGGATCGACCAGCGTGAAAAATCTGCGCGTGCCTTCACCAGCGTCAGATCGATCGTTACTTTATCGCCCAACCGGATTTCCCGCTTGAACAAGGCTTCTTCCCGGAACAGGATCGGTCCGATCGACAAACCGGCCATCACAGCAGGCGTAAGGCCACATCCGTTCAAAAACTCGATCCGGCAGAATGCTCCCCAATCGTAATAAACAGAATGACGCAGATGCACATTCGGATCCAGATCCGACCAACGCACCTGTAATTCACGTACAAAACGGTCCATAATCGCGTGATTTTGTTAACAGCCGCTAAAATTAAAGGATTTATATGCCGGAATCGGAAGGCAGACTATATTTTTGCCATTCAATTTTAGTAAATGAAGAAATTATTCCTTGTTACCTTATCTGCCGGTCTCGTACTGTCTGCCGCTGCGCAGAAAACACCAGTGAAGAAACCAGCAACCAAACCCGCCACCAAACCAGCGGCAAAACCTGCAACTGGTGTCGTTCTAAAAAACCTTTCCGATTCTGCCAGCTATGCTCTGGGCGTTAACATCGCCACTTCGTTGAAGATGCAGAACATGACCAGCATCAATACTACTTTGCTCAACCGCGCCATGCAGGATGTGTTCAACAACAAAACCACCCTGATCGACGAAAACTCTTCGTTCATGGTGCTGAATGCTTATGCCAGCAAAATGCAGGAAGAGAAAAGCAAATCTGCCATTGACTCGGGTCAGAATTATCTCGCTAAAAACAAATTGCGCCCCGGTGTGAAAGTGACCTCAACCGGTCTGCAGTATGAAGTACTCACGCAGGGTTCTGGTCCTAAGCCCACCGCCGAAGATACCGTTACCGTTCACTACCGCGGCACACTGATCGACGGTAATGAATTCGACGCCTCTTACAAACACGGACAACCCATCTCCTTCCCGCTTAACCGCGTAATCCCGGGATGGACAGAAGGTTTGCAACTGATGAGCCAGGGTGCTAAATACAAATTTTTTATTCCGTACAATCTCGGTTACGGATTACAGGGCAGCCCTCCCGTTATTCCCGGCGGTGCAGCGCTGATCTTTGAAGTAGAGTTGCTCGAGGTGAAAAAAGCCGGTGGCGCAGGGCAGTAACAGCCATAGTCACCGTTCAAAAAATAAAAAAAGGTTGAGTAGCATTACTCAACCTTTTTTGGTTTGTTACCTTGACTATCTTATCTCAAATTTCTGCATTCCTGTTTCGCTGGTCGCGTTATCTGTTACTTTTACGAGGTAGTATCCACGTCCCAAACCGGTGATACGCAGGTTATCGCCACTGAATTGCTGCTGGATGTATACCTGCCGGCCGCTGATATCGAAAATACTCACCTGTACCGAGGAGCGCTGTTCCCGGAAAAAGAGCGTAACCGTGCCGTTGGTGGATGGATTGGGATATACAATCATGGTCTCCTTTTGTGCCAATCCACTGACAGTACGTACGTCGCTGTATTGCACTTTGTCATCTATGTTGATTTGTTTCAACCGGTATTGGCTCAAACCTTTGTTATAATTGGGATCGATAAATGAATAGGAAAGTTCTACGTCACTGTTTCCTCCTGCAGACCTGGTAGCGACAAAACCGGCAGAGACCCAGGTTGTACCGTCGGCAGCCAGGCGTTGCACCTCGAAGCCTTTATTATTTGTTTCCCCTGCCGTTATCCAGTCCAATTGCACGGCGGCTCCGGTACGTTTGGCGAGGAATGATTTCAGTTTTACCGGCAACGGTATGCAATTTCCATCCGGCAGGCCTTTAAGCGTAAGGTTGGATCTTCCGGCCACCGACACCAGTACCCATATTATTCTTTTATCATAAACAGCACTGCCTGAATAAGGCGGATAAGCCTGATTGGAAATACTATAAGGCGTTGAAGCCGATATGGTATGTACCCCACCCTGATCATTAGCCAATAATATATCCGACGCTACATCAAATACATTGTCGCCATTGTCCAGGTATACATCGTAGGTAACACTGATCGGCGTTACGCTTTGCGTGCTGATGCCAACATTGTAAGTGCGGGGATCAGAGCAGGGCCGGAAGCCGGAAATGGTGGGATCATTTGCCTGGAAAGTGATTCCCTCCATGGTACATTGTACGGAAGAATTAGTGGCGTTGCTGTTGCTTGACCATGCATCGCCGGTAAAAGACAAGATACCCGAGCAGGCACCCGGCACTACGAGCGTAATATTGGAAATCGTATAACGATAAATATTGTTAGCGGCATCCACCACTATACGGTTGTAGGTAAGGCCATCGGAAGCGTCCTTCACCTGCTGCTGTGCAGGGCCTGTGTTGTCATCGATACCCGGATCAGGTCCGTAGGACGAAAGAAAAACCTGGCTGGCTGGTGCAGCGGGGTTGTTGTTCAGCAAATCGTTGTCAATGATAATAGTGGCGAGTGCATTGGCTAACACATTGGTCTCCTTCGGCTGACTTTGTGTAGCGTAATTGAAATCAACATAATCGGACGACTTCCAGAGATGTACAAAGATAATCTTGTTGCCGTTGTTGATATCGATCTCAAATCCCAGATCGAAATTAACAACGCAGTTACCATTGACATTCGAAGAAACATAATTTAGCTCTACGGTGGGATTAATAAAAGTACATTGGGCATGAATACGTGTGGCGGCAAGCATAGCAATTGCCACAACAAAGAGTAAGGTGCGTTTCATAACATCTTATTTAGGTGTTGCGTAGGGTCGGGTACACACAGGTATACCACTGGCGGCGGCTGTTCGGGCTTGGACCAGGTTATCCTAAAGGATAAAAGATGTGATGAGGATATCGAGTTGAAGAATGTGCGACGGTTTCTCCAGGAAGGAGTAAGACACTACTGCCAGCTGAAGCAGGTGTAGTCAAATTAGATTATTTCTTTGAATCGCACAAGGGGCGGCGCTACTTCTTTTCTTTCTTTTTTGCGTGGATCCAGCCCAGCGCTAACTTAAACTGTTCATCTTCTGTCAGTTTGGTATTGTCCAGCACCACGGCGTCATCTGCTTTACGCAGCGGGCTTACCTCACGGTGTGAATCGATATAATCGCGCATTTCGAGATTGTTCTTTACTTCTTCGATGGTGACGTTGGGATTTTTTTCATATAGTTCTTTAAAACGGCGTTCCACGCGCACAGCATTGTCTGCCGTCATGAAGATCTTCATTTCCGCTTCGGGAAATACTACCGTGCCGATATCCCTTCCGTCCATCACGATGCCTTTTTTCTTTCCCAGTTTCTGTTGCTGGGCCACGGCAAATTCACGCACTTCGCGGATGGCCGCCACATCGCTCACTTTCTCGGCAATCACCAGGTCGCGGATCACATACTCAACGTTTTCGTCATTGAGATACATCTCGCTGCTCTGTGTTTTTTCATTGAAATGAAAATCAAGGTGAATTTCCCCGAGCGCCTTGTGTACTTCGCCCTCATCGGTCCAGTCGATATGATTACGGAGAAAATAGAGCGTGATAGCCCTGTACATAGCTCCGCTGTCTACATATACATAGTTCAGTTCGCGGGCTAATTGACGCGCCAGGGTGCTTTTTCCGCAACTCGACCAACCATCTATCGTTACAATAATCTTCTTCATGAATAAGGCGGCAAAATAATAAAAAAAGAGCGAGACCTGTTCGAGCGGCGCATTTTTTCCTGTGCTTATCCCCAACAACCTATCTTTGCCCTTCACCAGTTATAACAGAGAATGCAGGGATTCAAGAAATTGTATCAGTATTTGCTTCAGTTTCTCCGGGAAAAAGTCACACGGCCACAATTTATGATGATCATTGCCTCGCTGGTCGGATTCGTTTCGGGTATGGCGGCGGTGGGATTGAAAACGCTGGTGCATTACCTGCAATACTGGATCGAAACGCTCCCGGTTTCCCGTTTTGCTTATTTATTTTTCCCTGCTGTTGGTTTGGTGATCACCGTTTTCATTATTCATCGTTTCTTTGGCGACCAGATTGAACGCGGCATCGCGATGGTGTTGCGGTCGATCGCGCGACGGTCATCCTTCATCCCGCTCCGCAATACATATCAGCATATTGTTACCAGTGCCGCAACCGTGGGCTTTGGTGGCTCGGCCGGTCTGGAAGCCCCGATTGTGGCAACGGGTTCCGCCATCGGTTCCAACCTAGGCCGCATCAGTGACCTCAATTATTCAGAGCGATCTTTATTGATTGCCTGCGGTGCCGCCGCCGGCATCTCCGCTATTTTCAATGCGCCGATCGCGGGGGTTATCTTTGCGGTGGAGGTGTTGCTTGCCGAAACGCTGGTCAGTTATTTTATTCCGCTCATTATTTCATCCGTGATCGGTGTGCTTTGTTCAAAGATCATCCTCGAAGAAGCCATTCTTTTCAACTTTTCACTCAAGCAAACCTTTGACTACAACAATGTGCCGTTTTACATTTTGCTTGGCGTGGCGAGTGGTTTTGTTTCCTTGTATTATGCCCGTTTGTTCAAACGCACCGAAAGACGCATCGAGCATTGGAAGATCAATAGATATACCAAAGCGCTGATCGGTGGCGTGATGCTGGCAACCATGTATTTTTTACTCCCCCCTCTTTTCGGAGAAGGTTATGAAAGCGTGAAAGTAGTAGCCAGCGGGCAAATGGATACCATCACCGAAAAGGCAAAACTGTTTGGATTGCTCGGCCGCGATTGGGGACTTGTTTGTTTCACCATCCTGATTTTTTTATTGAAACCTATCGCCGTTGCCATTACGATCGGCAGTGGCGGTAATGGTGGCAACTTTGCGCCTTCCCTGTTCACCGGTTCCTACCTCGGTTTTGCCTTTTCCAAATTGCTCAATAATACCAACTGGCTTCGCATACCGGAAGGCAATTTCAGCCTGGTAGGCATGGCGGGGGTATTGAGTGGTGTGATGTATTGTCCGCTTACGGCTATCTTTCTTATCGCGGAAATCACGAATGGCTATGAACTGTTCATTCCGCTAATGATCGTTTCCTCCATTTCTTTTTTTATCGTAAAAAGTTATGAGCCCTATTCGATGGAAACAAAGAAGCTGGCGCTCGAAGGACAAATTTTTACCCATAAAAAAGAAAAAAACATCCTCACTTCCATCAATCTCGATGACATACTCCAACCTGCTTACCAGAGTCTCGCCATCGACCAGCCTTTGTCGGCGCTGGTAGAAGTGATCAAACACAGCGACAAGAACATTTTCGCCATCCATGATCAGAAAGACCGGTTTGCCGGTGTGATCGAATTGAATGATATCAAGCAAAAACTTTTTCAACCGCATCTTTTCGAAAAGACCACGTTGCGTTCGCTCCTGAAAAAACCTGCCGCTACGATCAACGACCAGGAAAGCATGCATACGATTATGGAGAAATTCGACATCACACAAAGCTGGTATTTGCCTGTGTTGAATAATGAAAAAAAATTCCGCGGCTTTGTGTCCAAGTCGATGTTGTTTAATAAGTACAGGGAGATCTTGTCGAGGCAGTCGGATTTGTACGAATAGAGGCAAGTGAATCAGGCAATAAGTCAATAAGTGAATGGTAGCTTGAATAAAGCACATTGATTGACTGATTGACTTATTCACTCTTAAACTTATAATCTAACTTTACAAAACAAAACACACTCAACTATGCAATTCAATCGCCTGTTGTTTGCTGCCGGAATAGCGTTGGCAGCGACCACAATGACCGCTTGTAATAATGAAAACAAGCAGGAGAAACCTGCTGATACGGCGGCTACAAAAGATATCAAAGGAGAAAACGTAAACTACAAATCCGACAGCCTGCCCATGCAGGGATATGTAGCCTACGACAATGCCGTTGAAGGCAAACGTCCGGTGGTGCTGATCATTCCTGAATGGTGGGGCGTTACGGATTATGTGCGGGGACGTGCGCGTCAACTGGCAGAGCTTGGCTACCTGGCATTTGTGGTAGACATGTATGGAAACGGCAAGGTTGCCGATACACCTGATTCTGCCGGCGCATGGGCAGGCGCTTTTTATAAAGATGCCCCATTGGCGAAAAAACGTTTTGACGCTGCGCTGAACCAGGCTCTCACGTATGCACAGGCAGATGCTTCCAAAAAAGCAGCCATTGGTTATTGTTTTGGCGGCGCCATGGTATTGAATATCGCCCGTCTCGGTGAAGACCTGAACGGTGTGGTAAGTTTCCACGGCAACCTGCCTGTGATTCCCACCACCAAAGAAGCATTGAAAGCAAAAATCCTGGTATGCCACGGCGAGGCCGATGGTTTTATAAAACCCGAAGAAATCACTGCCTTCCGCAAACAGCTCGATTCACTGGGTGCCAGCTATGAATTCAAATCTTATCCGGGCGCGCAACATGCATTTACCAATCCCGATGCAACGGCCAACGGCAAGAAGTTTGGCATTCCTATCAGTTACAACGCTGCGGCCGACACCGCTTCGTGGAACGACATGAAAGCTTTCTTTAAAACGATCTTCTGATAAAAAAATCCCCCGCAATTGCGGGGGATTTTTTTTAGGAATAAGTCAATAAGTGAATGAGTCAATGGTAAATAAGTGTATTATAACGTTACATCATGCCAGGTGGTTCGTGAATACACGAACCACGGCAGGTGTTTAATTTATGTCTACGCCTTACGACTTCTATCTTTCAACGACTGATTCACTTATTACTTAATACTTATTACCTTATTACTTATTGGCGCCCTTGTTGGTCTCCCGACCAACAAGCAAGAGCCAGGTTTCTTTGACAGGTTAAGGTCCACTTCGTACCTAACGAAGGGATGAACAGGTCCGTTGGTCTGGAGACCAACGGTGGCGTGATGGCTGATTCACTTATTACTTAATACTTATTACTTAATACTTAGCACTCCTATTGCCGCACAATCTTCTGCTGCAGCTTCTGTCCGTCTTTCCTCACAGCGGTAAGCAAATACATACCTGCCCGCAGTTTGGTGAGATCGAGTTCCTGTTGTTTCATCTTAAGGGTAGCCTTCAGCACGGTTTGTCCCTGCATGGAGGTAATAGAAAGTTCACTGCCTATCCACCTTTCATCAAAGGCTACATCCAGCCACACTTTACCTGTTGCCGTTGGATTGGGATAAACGTTTGCATAAAGCCAGGAAGGATCTGTCTGTGGTAAGGGAATTTCGTTGATAAGCGGGGGGTTAAATGCGTAGGTGCGTAATAATGATTCGCGCGGTCCGCCCGGCGCAAAGTGACCGCGCATTCTTTCTTTTTGCCCGTTGGTAAAGAGATTGGTGCAGTTGCCGTTGGTAAGATCCATGTAATTCATGTACATGTCGCCGGCTGTTCCGTTGTTGCAGGTAGAACGTATTCCTGAAGGGCAACCTGAGGTGAAATTACCTTGGGTGGGCGTATCACCTATCAGGTCATCACCACAGTAAGCATCACCCCAGATGTGGCGAAGGCCAAGCCAGTGGCCTACTTCATGTACGGCAGTGCGATTGGTGCCAAACGCCGGAAAACTCAAGACGATCCCGTCACGGAAGCTTTCACCGCCCACCACGCTGCTGTAACCCAGCCCGCGTTTGAGACTCACAACCCATATATTGAGATAGTTTGCAGGATCCCAGGCATCGAAGCCCATCTCTGATGATTGTTTCATTTTATCATCCGCTTCCCAGGAGACTACGGGTGTATATTTGCGTTCAATACCGCTGGTCGAACGTTTACGTGGGTCAGAAACAGCCAGTGCAAACTCAATTTCACAATCGGCAGCCAACCGTTTGAATGCTGCTGGTGTATTGGTTGTATCGGCATTGCGCCTGCGGAAACAGGCATTGAGCTCGGCTATCTGCTGATGCACCAGTGCATCACTTATATTTTCCGAAGGAGCATGATAAAGAATATGTACCACTACCGGAATCCTGATCACGGGCATATCTTCCACACGCGCCGCTTCATTGGGATGTTCGCTGATAAAACGTTCGATCGCCTGCTGACGGATCTTCAGCAATGGATCAGACGAAACCTGCACCTGTTGGTAGGTGGTGCTTAAGCAGGTTGATGATTGTGCTCCGGCAATTGCTGATACAAGGAACAGCAAGAAAAGTATCCCCAGTCTCATAGAGGAAATTTGTCTTTTGATGAAAAATCGGATTGCCCTGGAGATTCAGTGGAATTGGTACGGATTCAGAAGAATTGGAGAGATGCGGACAGGTTCTCGATTCGTCAACAGATACGGACTTCAGATGAGGGGACGCTGTACAAGAATTTGTTAATAAGCAGTCAGCGATGGATCAAATATAATCGTTTTTATAATTAGTAGGTTATTTTTACGTATAGTAAAACTACGATCGAAAGGTGAAAGGCTTAAGGTGTGAGGCCCGACACTTCGGGCTAAGGCGAAGGGTGGTACGTAATAGGTTTTAGGTAACAGCCGTTCTATCACGATTCACGATTCACCATTGACCATTCATTTTTTGAATTTTGACTTTTTACTTTTGAATTATTCACCACTACCTTTGCCTCCACAAACAGGATTATGAAATACTTTTTCTATAGCGCTTTATTCATCACACTGCTGGCTTCGTGCAACAACAACGAACCGAAAAATCCGGACAACGGCAACCCCACTCCCGGCCTAAGCGCGCCCGCATCGATCAGCTACGCCATTCTGAAAAATTATCCGCACGACACCTCTTCCTTTACGCAGGGCCTTACTTTTTATAAAGGGCAGTTTTATGAAGGTACCGGCAACTATGGCAGCTCGAGACTCATGGAAGTAGATCTGGCTACCGGTAAAGCAAAACGCTCCATCACACTTCCTAAAGAATTTTTTGGTGAAGGCATTACTGTATTGAACGATACCGTTTATCAACTCACCTGGAAAGAAAAGAAAGTATTTGCTTACACCGTAAAGGATTTCAAAAAAGTAAAAGAGTTTCCCATCAATACCGAAGGCTGGGGTATCACCACGGATGGCAAAAGCCTGATCGTATCCGATGGCACCAGCAATCTTTATTATTATGAACCTGCCACCTTCCAGTTGCTGCACACGCAGATGGTTACCCAGGAAGGCAGCCCCTCGTTCAATCTCAACGAACTCGAGTACATCGACGGGTATATTTATGCCAATCAATGGCAATATCCTTATATCTTCAAAATCGAGCCGGGAAGCGGCGCCATCGTTGGCCGCATCGATCTGCAACAGATTTGGGACCGTGTAAAAGCGGACGATCCCCATGCGGATGTGCCCAATGGCATCGCGCATGATACCATTACCAACAAGACTTATATCACGGGCAAAAACTGGCCGCAGCTTTACGAAATCGAAATCGGGAAGTAATAATTATTTAGCGGTGCGGCGGATCAGGTAAATCACCGAACTGCAACGACGCACATCGCCGGATGCTTTCAGGTTGGACTGCAGCCCCTGCCAGGCCGCGCCGATCCAGTTGGATTGCCCGTTTTGATACTTGCTGCTGAGCAAGGCAATATAAAAACTGTCGTACCACATTGGTTTGTGCGCTATCACTTCCATGGCATGTTGCGCCAGGAGGCGGTCTACCGATGCCGGGGAAAAATGATACAGGTGACGCGGCACATCATAGGCCGCCCAGTAAGCGCCATAGGTCTCCGCATCTTTGGAAGTATAGTTCGGCACGGCAATCAGCAGGGTACCACCGGGCTTGAGTAATTGTTTCAGCTTTTCGATATAATCATGCAATTGATGTACATGCTCGAGCACATGCCACAACGTGATCACATCATAAGTGGCGGCGGGAAGTGTTTCCAGTTCATCTATCTCCTGCACCTGCAGGTTGTATAATTGGGCCGCAACTTTGCGCGCCTCGGCATCAGGCTCTAGCCCCGTCACTTTCCATCCGCTTTCCTGCATGGCGTGCAGGAAGGTTCCCACACCACAACCGATATCAAGCAGGTGCCCGGTCGACAGGCCTGTTGTGCTTTCGATCAGTCTGCGTTTGTTGCGGATCGTGCGGCGACGCACGGCCTGGTAAATTTTATTAATGAGCCCGCGCGAGGTATTGGTGTGGGAAATATAATCTTCGGATTTGTAATACGGACCTATGTGCGCGCTATCGGGTACATCCTGTGTAAAGCGTAAGGTACATTCCTGGCATTCCCATACGGCAAACGATTCTTTGGATACGGTATAATCGATTGCGTTCAGCACGGGCTTGAGCGAGGTCGAATGGCAAACGGGGCAATTCGTATAATGAATACGGTCAGGCATACAGGAATAATAAGGCGCAAAGAAAAGCATTCAACCGGAATATTCAGCCGGTTGCGTTCATTTCAATTATACGGCGAAAGAAGTACCGCAACCGCAGGTACTCCTGGCGTTTGGATTGGTGAAGGTAAACCCGCGGTTATTGAGCCCGTTTTCCCAATCAATTTGAATCCCGAGCAGGTATAACTCATGTGCCTTGTTCATGGTACAGGGAATACCTTCTATGGTAAATTGCTGGTCCGCTTCTTCCATTTTATCAAATCCGAGGACATAGGAAAGTCCCGAACAACCGCCACCTTTCACGCCTACGCGCAGGTGCAGGCTGTGGTCAAAGCCCGGCTCGGCCATCAATCTTTTGATCTCTTTCACGGCCCCGGCCGTCAGGCTAACGGGCGCTTCAACTTGTGTATCCATACAGCAAAAATACAAAGAAATCCGGTGACGCACCGGCGGGCTGGCTAACAGATGTTTGCAAGCCATTGAAATCCTTATTTTTGAGCAAAATAAATGCATGGATACCTCAACCGTCAGCCTGATCATTGCTGTCCTGGCCCTGCTGATAGCAGTGGCTGCTTTTTTTGTCCGTAATTCCAAAACCTCCTCCGCTCCAGCCGCTCCAGCCGCCCCCGCTGCCGCCCGCGAATCCGCAGACAGTTACACCTCAAGACCTCTCCAATTGCAGGCATACGAACGCCTCGTGGTACTTACCGAACGCATCGCGCTGCCGTCGCTTGTCAACCGGTTGAATCAACCCGGCCTCAGCGCCAACGACATGAGAATCGTGTTAGTGGAAAATACACGCCAGGAATATGAATACAATGCCTCACAGCAGATCTATGTAACCCAGCAGGCCTGGGAAGCCGTGCGCAACTTCAAAGACCAGAACATCATGCTGATCAACCGTGTAGCCGCATCGCTGGCGCCAGAAGCATCAGGCGTTGATCTCAATAAAAAAATACTTGAAACGCTGGTAGCACAAAAACTCGGCGAAGTGCACAACATGGTGCTGGAAGCACTCAATAACGAAGCAAAACACCTGATGGGCTAATCCCGTCTTTATTATGCCAGAAGAAAAATACACTGACTCCGGTATCCTTATCAAGCCGGTTTATCAATCGTCCGATGTGCCTGCCGGCGATCCTGCACAACCGGGAGCATTTCCGTTTACACGTGGCGTGCAGCCCGACATGTACCGCGGTAAACTCTGGACCATGCGTCAATACGCTGGCTTCAGTACAGCGGAAGAAAGTAATAAACGGTATCACTACCTGCTTTCGCAGGGTGTGAGCGGATTGAGTGTGGCGTTTGACCTGCCGACACAGATCGGTTACGACAGCGATCATGCATTGGCCGAAGGCGAAGTGGGAAAAGTAGGCGTTGCCATAGACAGCATCGAAGACATGCAAACGCTGTTCAATGGTATCCGCCTCGACGAAGTGTCGACCTCGATGACCATCAATGCAACCGGCTTCATCTTACTCTCGTTGTATGCCGCATTGGCCAAACAACAGGGTGCCGATCTTAAAAAAATATCCGGTACTATTCAGAATGATATATTGAAAGAATACGCCGCCCGCGGTACGTATATCTATCCGCCGAAACCGTCGATGCGCATCATTACGGATATCTTTGAATGGTGCAGCCGCGAAGTCCCCAAATGGAATACCATTTCGATTAGTGGTTATCATATCCGCGAAGCGGGAAGTACGGCCGTGCAGGAAGTGGCGTTTACGCTGAGCAATGGCAAAGCTTATGTACAGGCCGCGCTGGAAAAAGGACTCGACATTAATGTATTTGGCAAACGTCTTTCTTTCTTCTTCAATGCACATAACAATTTGTTTGAAGAAGTGGCCAAGTTCAGAGCCGCCCGTAAAATGTGGGCTTCGATCATGAAAGAGCTGGGCGCCACAGATCCCAAAGCGATGATGCTGCGCTTTCACACACAAACAGGAGGCAGCACACTCACAGCCCAGCAACCCTTGAATAATATTTCACGGGTTACTATTCAGACGATGGCCGCCGTACTGGGTGGCACGCAATCATTGCACACCAACGGTTACGACGAAGCACTGAGCCTGCCGACTGAAGAAGCGGCGCGCATCGCTTTGCGCACGCAACAGATCGTGGCCTTCGAAAGCGGTGCACCTGACACGGTCGATCCGCTGGCAGGATCTTATTATGTGGAAGCACTGACGGCAGAAGTAGAACAAGCCGCCTGGCAACTGATGGAGAAAATAGATGCAATGGGTGGCAGTGTGTCAGCTATCGAGGAAGGGTTTATCCAGGATGAGATTGCACGCAGTGCCTACGAATACCAGCAGCATATTGAAAGCGGAGAAAAGATCATTGTCGGGGTAAATAAATTCCAGGTAAGCCAGGAAGCTTCCATTCCCGTTTTCAAGATCGACGATTCTATCCGGCTGGTACAGTCGGAGAAGCTGCGCAAATTGCGCCAGGACCGAGATCAGGCTACCTGTGACCGTTTGCTGGACCAACTGCGCGACAAAGCGGTGACCGGCGAGAATATGATGCCGACCGTTGTGGAAGCTGTCGAAAATAAAACCACACTGGGTGAAATTGCCGATACATTACGGAGTGTATTTGGAGAATATCGTTAACCATTAATACCGTTATATGAAAAAACTCATGGCAATATGTCTGCTGGGGCTTTCTTTTTGTGCGCAGGCGCAATCCTCTTTTGTAAAAGACAGTCTCGACAGTTATATACAACGCGGTCTGCGCAACTGGAACCTGCCCGGTCTTGCAGTGGTGGTGGTGAAAGATGGGAAAACGGTGGTGCTGAAAGGTTACGGTGTACGCGACATCGAAACGAAAGAACCGGTGAATGCCGATACGCGTTTTATGATCGCCAGTAATACCAAACTCTTTACCGGCACTGCATTAGCGCAATTGGAGTTTCGCAAAAAGCTTTCACTGGACGATAAAGTGACCAGGTACTTTCCCGATTTCCGGTTGTACGACAGCATCAGCACAGCGCTGGTATCTGTGCGCGACATGCTGTGTCATCGCATCGGCACTAAAACATTCCAGGGAGATTTCACTTTTTGGAACAGTACGCTTTCCCGCGCGGCCATCATGCAAAAAATGAGGTTACTGAAACCCGGCCGTCCTTTCCGCCAGGATTACGGTTATTGTAACAGTTGTTTTCTTACTGCAGGCGAAGTGATCCCGAAAGTAACGGGGCAGTCATGGGAAGCTTATATAACAGACAGTATACTCAGACCTTTGGGCATGACCCGCACTTCGGCTTTGTCTGCGGGCATGGAAAAAATGGACAACGTGGCACGGCCTTATACCACGAGCTACAGCGACCAATTGCATCGTGTACCCTATGATCAGTGGGACAACCTTGCACCGGCCGCATCGATCATCAGTACGGTGAACGATCTTTCGCACTGGCTGCAATTTCAACTGGATAGCGGGCGTTACCAGGGCAAAACGATCATGCCATTTGCGGTACTGCAAAAAACAAGAGATGTCAACATCATTACCAGCAGCCGCAAGTCGCTGCAATTCCCGATGCACTTCCGTGGATATGGCCTGGGTGTATATTCCGCCGACTACAATGGCAGGCAGGTTTACTGGCATACAGGCGGTGCGGGTGGAATGGTGAGCAATGTATGTTTTGTTCCGGAGGAAAATCTCGGCATTGCCATCCTTACCAACAACGACAACCAGAGTTTCTTCGAAGCATTGCGCTATCAACTGCTCGATGCTTATCTCGGCGTCGCTTATGTTGACCGGAGCGCGCAACTATTACCTGGTGCGCAAAAAGAGGCGAAAGAACAATTGCAGGAAATCAGCAGTTGGCACAGCCGGGTGAAAGGTGCCTTGCCGCCACTTCCCGTTTCTAACTATACAGGCATCTACCGCAATCCGATCTACGGTCCTATCCATATCAGCGCCGGCAAAAAAGCGGGCCAGCTATTCATCCGTTTCGACGGACATGCCGATCTCACGGCCACCCTTTCGTGGATGGATAATGATGAGTGGCTTCTGGAATACACAAATATCGAGTATGGGATTTTTAAGGTAAAATTCCGTACGCAGGGAAGCAAGGTGTCGGGCATAGAGTTAAGGGCGAATGAGTTTGTGGAGTATGATGCGTATGATTTTGTGAAGCAGCCGGGATAATTCAAAAGTCAAAAATTCAAAAGTAAAAAGGTTAAATAGCCGCCCGATACTTATGGCTTCTACTCCATGATTCGAGTATACACGAACCATGACATTGACTATTCACTATTCACTATTGACTTATTGACCTATTGACTCATTCCTCCTCCGAATCCTTCACCAGGTTATCCGGTAACTGAAGATTGGTGCTTGCGCCCATCTTGCGCAACTGCTCGGCCTGCCGCACCAGGTTGCCACGACCGCTGCTCAATCTTTTCATGGCCTCTTCGTGTTGCTCTCCGGCTTTGCGTATATGCACACCCACCTGGGAAAGGCTTTCAGCAAAACGAACGAATTTATCATACAATGCTCCTGCTTTCTCCGCGATCTCTATCGCATGCCGGCTTTGCCGTTCCACTTTCCACAGATCGGCAATGATCTTCAGTACGGCCAGCAGGTTCGTCGGGCTAACCAGCAGGATTTTTTTATCATAAGCGTATTTCCATAACTGCGGATCTTCTTTTACCGCAAGTAGAAATGCGGGCTCCACCGGAATGAACAACACCACATAATCCAATGCATTCCCGGCATAACGCGGATAATTTTTTCCACTCAATCCATCGATATGCGAACGCAGTGAACGCAGGTGTTCGCGAATGGCCGCGGACTGTTCTTCGAGCGTAACGGAGCGTGTGTATTGCTCAAACGCCAAAAGCGAAACTTTGGAATCGATGATTACTTTCCGTTGATCGGGATAAACCACCACCACATCGGGTTGTAAGGACCGGCCGTTTTCATCTTTCAATACATTACCCGCCGTGTCGCGTAAAAAGTCCTGTACAAAATATTCCCGCCCACTCGTAAGGCCACTGTGCTCAAGCAGGCTTTCCAGTATCATTTCACCCCAATTGCCCTGGGCCTTGTTGTCATGTTTGAGGGCCCGCGTGAGATTATTGGCTTCTTCGCCCAGTTGTTTATTGAGGTCGATCAATGCCTTCAATTCTTTTTCCAGGGAAAAGCGTTCCTTGCTTTCCTTATCGTAGGTGTCGGCAACCTGTTGCCGGAATTCTTTCAGATGTAGTTGAAGTGGATCGAGAATGTTTTTCATTTTCTCTTCGTTGACCGCGGTGAACTCCTGGCTTTTTTCTTTCAAAATGCCATTAGCCAACAACCTGAATTCATTACGGAATACGTCCGAGAACTCTGTCAATTCCCGTTTTTGCTCGGCAAGTCTTGTTTCCGCAGCGGCCAGTTTTTCGCTAAGCCGGGCAAGATTCATCCGGTTTTCGCTAAACGCAAGTGTCTGCTGTTCGAGTTCTGTTTTATATTGCTGAGCTTCGGCCTGCCTGCGTTCGAGCTGACCGCGAAGTTCGCCGGCCTGGATAGCGGTTTGTTGTTTCTCCGCAACCGCCTGCTGGTATTGCTGTTGCCATTGTACTTTTTCTGTTTCGGATGAACGCAACCGTTCTTCCAGCATTCGTTTTGTTGCCGCGGCCTGCGACCGTGCCATTAGCCAACCACCGGTTAAGCCAATTGCAACGGCCACGAGGATATAGATCCATTGTTCCATAAATAGTCAGGAGTTAAGTGCAAACGAAAGTAGCGGGTTCCGTATCAATATGCAACCCGGATTTTTCCTGGATTATTTGCCCAGCGCTTTGTGAATGGCCGGCGCTACTTTGGTGGCGAGCAACTCGATAGCACGCATAAGTTCTTTGTGCGGCATCGTACCCACTTCCATCTGGGCCAGAAAACGGTCGTGGCCGAATAACTCGTGTTCATAAAGAATTTTATCGATCACTTCCTGCGGATCGCCGACAAGCAGTGATCCTCGCGGTGCACGCATTCTTTCAAATTGTGCACGGTTCATAGGAGGCCAGCCGCGCTCCTGTCCTATTTTGCTCATTACATAAGCATAAGGACCATAATAAATATCAGCAGCCGCCTGACTCGTATCGGCAACAAAGGCGTGAGAATTGATACTTACTTTTAATTGATCGCGGGTAAATCCGGCCGCTTCGCCGGTGTCGCGATATAATTGCACAAGTGGTGTAAACTGACGCGGATCGCCGCCGATGATGGCGAAGGCAATTGGCAGTCCGAGTTTGCCGGCCCTGATAACAGAAGCGGGCGTACCACCTACGGCAATCCAGACCGGCAAGGGATCCTGCAGCGGACGCGGATACACACCCAGCCCCTTTACCGGTGCGCGATGTTTGCCGCTCCAGTTCAACTTTTCATTGGAACGTATTTGCAGCAGCATTTCCAGCTTTTCCGAAAACAGACTATCATAATCGTCGAGCGAGTAACCAAATAAGGGAAATGATTCGATGAATGAACCGCGGCCTGCCATGATTTCGGCGCGGCCACCGGACAACAGGTCAACGGTTGAGAACTGTTGAAACACGCGCACAGGATCGTCGGAACTCAACACCGTAACGGCACTGGAAAGACGGATACTTTTTGTTCTGGCCGCCGCCGCGCCCAATATGACTGCCGGAGCCGATGCCACGTACTCGGGCCGGTGATGTTCTCCTACGGCAAAAACATCCAGTCCGGCCTGGTCGGCGAGTTCCACTTCTTCCAAAAGATCCGCCAGGCGTTGTGCGGCAGCAATGGTTTGACCGGTTCCCGGATCCGGCGTGCGGTCTACGAAAGTGTATATGCCTATTTCCATAAAGTAGTAAACAGTATTAAGTAGTAAGTATTAAGTGATAAGTATTAGGTGTAAGAATCACCATTCACTTATTGACTTATTCACTTATTCACTCCCGAGGCTTCGGGATGACGCTTCATGTCTCACCGGAAAATTCAACGAATTGGCGATAAAGCAAAGTTCATTTGCCCGTTTGTGCAACTCACCCGCTTTAGCAATCATGGAGGCATCCTTTACTTCGATTTTGGGGCGAAGGGTGATGCCGGTAAAACGTCCGCCGCCATCTGCTGTCTCGGTCATCTCGCCTTCAGGATTGTCTTCATAGCTTACCACTATCACGCCGGCTTCGGCGCACAAATGCAAATACCACAACATATGGCAACTGGAAACCGAGGCCAGCAACAGTTCTTCTGGGTTATAGCGCGCAGGATCACCGCGGAAAGCAGGATCGGATGAGCCGGGAAGTTCGGGCTTGCCGCTGATGCGTATCACATGATCGCGTTTGTAAGCAGTATAACCGGAGGTTCCGTTGCCTTTATTGCCCGTCCATTCCAGTTGCAGTGTGTATTGATGAACTTTCATTTAGTGAATTGTGAGTTGTGAATCGTCATCCCGAAGCCTCGGGAGTGAATAAGTCAATCAGTGAATCAGTGAATCAAAGGATACGCATTTGTCCGTTACACCTTACCGCTTACCCCTTATGCCTTACTCCTTATGCCTTACCCCTTATGCCTTATGCCTTACTCCTTACCCCTTATGCCTTACTCCTTATGCCTTGCATTACAGCCTCATTCTTACCACCTTTCTCATATCGGCAAATACATCGGTAAAACCCACCGGAGCCGGGCCGCGCAGCTTTCCTGTCGTATCCATGGTATAATGCAACGTCGTATCAAGTTGCAGTTTGTTATCGTTGTCAGACATCAATATTCCTTCCTCAAAAGAATATTGTTCCTCTTCCACTTTCACACTATCTCCGGTGAAGGTATAGACTAATTTACGTTGTCCGGTTTCACCTGCGAGGAGAAGGACACACTGACTGAGTTGTCCTTTGATATAGCGGGCAGTTGCTTCGCCTCCTTCAAGCGAAAGTCCTCCGATATCATAAGTGATTACCGAGTCGTCTGCATTGTCTGCCGCAACTATGGCTGGTGTGTTTTCCGTAACTTTTGTTTTAGTATCACCGCAGGCCGCGACAATCAGCAGCAGCATGCAATAAAAAATAAACAGGGGTTTGATAGAGCGACTATTTTTCACGGCAACAATGTTTTGCGTTTCCGCCAAACCGGCGAGGCGTCAAAAATAGAAAAAGGCCGGATATTCCGGCCCTGCAGGTTAAGGTTTAACAGATATTGGTCGCAAATCACCAGTCAGCGTCAACTTTTTTATCAATGGCGGCTTTAAATAAAAGGCGCTGATGGTATTCTGCTCTAAAGTTTCGCCATAACAGAGGCCGGATCAATACATAATTTTTAGTAGATGAACAGCTGCTGTGCCCGTCCGGCGCACGTTTTTGCCTTTCCGGCGATTTAACATTTTCACTCCTGGCGGGGGCATTATTTTTACGGTGTAATACTAATCCGGAGGGTCGCTTGCTCCCGGAGACTTATGAAGAAAATACTCAATCCACTACGTAAGGTATTGCGTACGCCCTCGTCTAAAGTACGTTGGAAGGAAATACTGGCCTTGCTGGTTTTATTGCTGGCCGTTGTGTTTTTCCGCAGCGAGCGGAAAGAACTGGGCAACATTGTTCCGCACCTGAAAGCTGCTGATCCCTCCTGGTTGATCGTACTTTCAGCGCTCACCGCACTCACTTTTCTTTGTCAGGCAGGTATCTACCGCAACAGTTTTGCGGCTACTGGTCGTGCACTCTCATGGCCCATGGCCCTGCAGCTTTACCTCAAAAGAAATTTCCTCGGTATATTTCTGCCCGCCGGCGGTGTAAGCGCGCTGGCCTATTCACCTTCACAACTACGCAAAGCCGGATTTTCAACGATCCGCATACACCAGTCCGGCGCTTTGTTTGCTTTTGCCAGCCTGGTGTCGGTTTTTGTTGCCGGTCTGCCGATAGTGGCTATCGCGATGAGCAGCAACTCCAATCTGCATGAAGCCTGGATGGCATTGGTGCTGTTGGCTGCCATGATCGGGCTGATCCTGCTGGCTATACGATCGTTGCGGACCAAAGGAAAGTTGTATCAACTGCTCATCAGGCGTTTCCCTTCATTTGCTCCAACGTTCACAGAGATATTCGATACCAATATCAACTACCGCCGTTTCTTTACCGCCATTCTTTTTTCCGTAGGTGTTGAATTATGTGGCATGCTCACCATCTGGGCAGCCATGCAGGCCCTGGGTTTTCCCGCACGGGTTGAAGTTGCCGCAACCGCCTACATCATCAGTATATTGATGAGCGTGATCTCCCCTTTCCTGCGGGGTCTCGGCGCAGTGGAACTGGCACTTGTGTATATACTTGGACAATACGGCTACCCGGGAGTGGCAGCGCTGTCCATTACTGTGTTATACCGTGTATTTGAATTCTGGTTGCCGCTGATGTGCGGTTTCATCGCGTTTGTGTGGAAAGCAAAGAATATTTTTCTCCGTGCCTTTCCGGCGCTGCTCACGTTTACGCTGGGCATCGTCAATATCATTTCAGCCATAACGCCACCGATCAATATGCGGATGCATTGGCTGCACAACTATATCCCCTTATCCTCTATTCACGCCACCAACCTGCTGGTATTGTTCGCAGGCCTTGCCCTGTTGGTAACGGCGGCTTTCCTGATCAGGGGATTGCGCAACGCGTGGACATTTGCGGTGGTGCTGGCAGTCATTTCCATCGTCGGCAACCTGGTAAAGGCGCTCGATTATGAAGAATCCATCCTGTCTGTGGTGACCTTGCTCACGCTCCTATTTACGGCCGATCAGTACCGCAGACGCAGCAGTAATAAATGGATACGCACCGGCATTCAGTCGTCTGCTATTGTATTCGGTTCTGTATTGTTTTTCGGTTTTATCAGTTTTTATTTTATCGACAAAAGGCATTTCAATATTGATTTCACCTGGCAGCAATCGCTGATGTACACGTTCAGGATGTTTGTATTGGTGAACGATCCCGAACTGCATCCCGTTACCCGGTTCGGCCACGAGTTTACAATGCTGATCCGTTTTCTCGGATTTTTCACCTGGGGATTTTTCTTTTTCACGCTGATGCGCCCCTTTCGTCAGCAACATGCTCCCAGTGAAAGCAACCGGGAAAAAGCACGATTGCTATTGGAACAATACGGCCAATCGCCGATCGATTACTTTAAAACCTACAAAGACAAACTCATCTTTTTCTCCGACCTGTATGACGCTTTTATTGCTTACCGTATTGCAGGAGGATTTGCGATTGTACTGGAAGAGCCGGTATGCAGTGAAGAACATAAAGTAGATGTGCTGAAGGAATTTGACCGGGAATGCAAAAAAATGGGATTGAAAACGGCATTTTACAGAGTGGATGAAAACGGCATTCCCTGGTTCAACCAGTTGAGCAAACAAAAGCTGATGATCGGACAAGAGGCAATCATTGAAGTGGATAAATTTTCATTGGAAGGAAAAGAACGTAAGTCGCTGCGGAATGGGTTGAATGCACTTCAGAAAAAAGGCTATACGGTGGCTTTGCATACGGCACCGCATACTCTTTCCTTTGTAAAAGAGCTGAAGAAAGTATCGGATGAATGGCTTGATGTGTATGATGTGGAGGAAGTGGTGTTTTCACAAGGCATGTTTGACGAAGAGGAGTTGCAAAAACAGGATATTATAGCCGTGCAGGATGAAACCGGAGCGATCAAAGCTTTTCTGAACATCATTCCCGATTATGCGGGCGAAGACTGCACCTATGATCTGATCCGTAAGACGGAAGATGCGCCGGGCGCGGCAATGGACGCGTTGATCGTACGGCTTGTTGAGTATGCGAAAGAGCATCGTAAACAATACGTCAACCTCGGGCTTGCGCCGATGACGGGTATTACGGCACCCGATAACACGGCAGAACGCCTTATCCGGCTGGCATCAGAGCGGATCCGGCGTTTCCAGCATTACAAGGGCCTCCGGGAATTCAAAGAGAAATATGCCAATATCTGGGAAAACAAATACCTCGTTTACGAAAACGATTTTGACCTGTTACAAATACCATCCGCTTTAAATAAAGTGATCAAACCATGAGAACTCTTTTATCCTTATTGAGCGTTTATATACTGTCGGTTGCAAATCCTGCAACTGCACAGTCAACCATGCCTTTAAAAGAATGGACAACCAAATCCGACTCGTTGATGGTGTTTTATATCAGTGGAGACGGCGGCATGAATAGCTTCTCTACCTCTCTGTGCAACTCGATCAACCAATCGGGTCATAACCTTACGGCGCTGGACGCCAAAAGCTATTTCTGGCGCAAGAAAACACCCGAGAAAAGTGCAGCGGATGTAGCCGCTTATATTCAATCGCAACCCTCTTCGCGGCAGATCGTGCTGATCGGTTATTCTTTTGGCGCCGATGTATTGCCATTTATCGTCAACCGGCTTCCCGATGCTGTTCTTCGCCGGGTTCGCTCGGTGATTATGTTATCGCCATCAAACTCTACTGATTTCGAAATAAAGATCAGCGGGATGTTGGGATTTGGCGGTAAGGGCGACTGGGACGTGGCCGCCGAGATTGGCCGCCTGCGGTCACAAAAAAATGTTATCATTGCCGGGTCTGACGAAAAGAGCGATTATGCCAATAAGAAAAACAGGAACTATTCGTTTCAGACCTTACCTGGCGGGCATCATTTTGGTGATAACGCGGCCGATGTTGCCAGAACCATTATCAGTCATTTTTAAGCAACAGTCGTCTTGAAGTTTCCTACTGGCTTACTTACCCTGTTTTGTTTGTTCGTTGCGGAGATTGCCGCAGCGCAGAGTTTCCATATTGACTCAGCTTATATACAGTCGTTTGACAAGCAAAATAATATAGAGTTCAATGCCGGCACATCGCGCAACCGGTTCCAGTTTTCACAGATCGGCATGAATAAAACGGGCTTCCGTATGTTGGCCAATACAAGTGCTTATGCGGGCGTCAACCTTTCTTATAAATGGTTGTCTTTACGTTATTCAACGGCGGTACCGGGTACGCGGCTTGATCAGAAAACGCAGTTGAAGTATACCTCGCTGTCTTTTACATTTGGTACCCGGCGTTGGCGGTTCCGTCCTTTTTATGAACGATATAATGGGTTGCTGATACCGGGTGATGTTCCGCGTAGTTATGAACCGTTCAAAAATATCCGATTTACCGGGTTCGGGTCAGACTTATACTGGTATGCTAATCCAAAGAAATATTCGTTACGGGCTGCGCGCTCCATGTCTGAAACGCAGTTAAAACGCGCGGGATCGCTCTTTGCGATCGTGACACCGATGTGGCAGCAGATCAACTGGCAGCAGCCCAATCCCGACTTTATCACGGACGAGGAGACTTATAAATTGCTGGCCTCAAATCCGTCCTGGATTTCGGTAACGGCACAGATCGGTTATGGTTATAACTTTAGTCTTGCCAAAGGCAAATGGATCATATCACCGATCATTGCCGCAGGCGGAGGTTTTTTGAAAGAGACCTATCATATCCGTCACAAGATCCAGGGCATCTCACTTGCGCAGGGTTTGATCAGCGGTGGATATAACGGCAAGAAATATTACTGTTATTTATCCGGTAGCTGGAGCATCCAACAGAGCCGCTTGCTGACGCGTAAGATGGAGCGATTGAATACACGTGTTTCATTGACGGCCGGTTTTCGTTTTGGTGACTGGAAGAAAAAGATATTGGGATTGCTGTGAATCGTCAATCGTGAATCGTCAATCGTCAATCGTGACTTAGCCCATTCAATATCCCTTATCTTTTTTATTTTTTCTCACGTTGCCGTTTGAACAAATAAAAGCCGGCTTTGATGCCACTGAACAGATACTGGCCGTTTTTCAAATACCTGTCCTGTCCGCTTTCCAGGCTCTGCGCTCCGGTACCCAGGTTCAACTCCAGGTAAAACCGGTTAAAATCCCATCCGGCACCCAACCCGTAAAACAAACCAAATTCCGATGGCCGCGCATAGTCTCCGCCGATATCATAACGGCCACCTATTTCCCCTACACCTATTTTCGGCTCTATATAAAACGCCCCCATGTTATACTTGTAACCTGCCATTACCGGAATCAAACGTACCTGGTCATTTTTACCGGCGTTTTTATTGCCCTGGCCAAATGACAGATATCCTGCCGACAACGTAACCGATGACCGGCTGCCAAGCCCCAATTGTCCTTTTAAAAACACGCCTCCGCCAATAGCGCCGCCTTCCCGCCAACTGATACCGGCATTCGGTTCGATACTAAACGCACTTGTACCGTGCTGAGCGCTTACATAGCGTACATGCATTAACAGCAACATCAAAAGAAGCAGGTTCCTTTTCATTTTTGGTGGTTTACGTGTTAGTTAATGGCTGATAACTTTTAAACCGGCAACGCTGCATCCACCATGCTGTTTCTTATCGAAACGGCAAAATTCATGACGGAAAGTACATTTCTCTATTTTTGTATCCCGGTCATGATAAACGAATCTGAAATTGCCGCCAGGCTTGAATTAAGCAATTCCCGCATGAAAGAATTCATGTCGGTTACTACTGTCAGGCATTACCGAAAAAACGATTTAATAGTGCAACAAGGGGTTACCTGCGATTGGCTGGGCTATGTTTCCGAAGGTGCTATCCGCACTTATTGCATTACAGACGACGGCGCCGATGTCAGCTTCCTGTTGCAGGTGAACGGCGACTTTTTCGGCGATTATGAGAGTTTTATTTCGGGCAAACCATCCGACTTCAGGTTGGAAGCAATGCTGGATACCGAAGTATTGGTGTTCCATAAAGTAGGACTTCAGCAACTGATTGACCGCGATCTTTTCTGGCTGCACTTCAGTAAAAAAACGGCCGACATCGTTTTTCTCGATGCAAAACGCCGGATCAAAGAGTTACTGTTTTATAACCCGGAACAACGTTATCACAATCTGCTTCAGAAATCACCAGAGATCATCCGGAAAATTCCTCAAAAGTATATCTCCAGTTACCTGGGTATCACGCCTCAATCACTCAGCAGGATCCGTAAAAGAATTACTAATTAACTTAAGTGAACGTTTTTGCTACTGTACCAATGGAATTTTGCAGCACAAAACAGCCCATGTACATGCAAATAGCCATTATCGGAGCCGGAATAGGCGGATTAACCACCGCTATCGCGCTGAAACACGCAAACATTCCTTACAGGATTTATGAAGCAGCACCCGAACTCAAACCTGTTGGTGCCGGCATCATTCTCGCTAATAATGCCATGCAGGTACTGCGCCATCTCGGTGTTGACGAGAAGGTGATAGAGCAGGGCAAACGCATTTCCATGATCCATCTGACGCGGCCCGATCTGAAACCGATCACCACAACAGACCTGCACCTGTTCGAAAAAAAATTCCAGGTCTTTAATCTGGCTATTCACCGCTCCGACCTTCACAATATACTGGCCGGAGAAGCCGGTTACCAAAACATTTCACTAAACAAAAGGGTGAAAAACATCATCGCGGAGAAAAACAAGTACCGGATTGAATTTGAAGACGGCACTACCGGCGGGCACGAATATGTAATTGCAGCCGACGGACTGCGTTCAAAAGTCCGGAATATTTTATTCGAGGAAAATGAATTACGCAATTCCGGGCAGCTTTGCTGGCGGGGCGTAACGGATATTCCGCTCCCGGAAAAATATGAACACGAAGCCAATGAAGCCTGGGGAAAAGGTAAACGTTTCGGATTTGTTAAGTTAAACGACAAACAGGTTTACTGGTATTTTGTACTGAATGAAGATATGGCCGGAAATGCGACCGATATCAGGCCCTTTCTCGGCGATTTTGACCCGCTGGTTCGCGACATCGTAGATACAACACCGCAGGAGCGTATCAACATTGCTCCGCTCCTCGACCTCAAACCGTTTAATAATTGGTTCAAAGAAAATCTTTGCCTGCTTGGGGATGCCGCTCATGCTACCACGCCCAATCTCGGTCAGGGTGCCTGTCAGGCCATCGAAGACGCCTATGTTCTGGGAGAATTGCTGAAAAAACATTCCATCAATAAAGCATTCGAGCTTTATCCGCAAATCAGAAGAGAAAAAACACAAGATATCGTCAACGTAAGCTGGAAAATCGGCAAGCTTTCTCACCTGAAAAATCCCATAGCCATCGCCCTGCGGAATTTTATCATGCGCACAACACCCGCCCGCATCACTAATAAACAGTTAGAAAAAATTTTCACGCTGCAGAAACTATAGTTGTATCACCTCAACCGCGAATTCAGCAATTCCAGCGTAAACACACCTTTTGCATCGAGCGTAAAACAGGTGATCGAAGAGTTTTGCTGCACCAACTGCCGGTAATTACTTAATGGCATTCCTAATTTATGCGCCATGTACAACCGGTTGATGCCGTTGTGCGCCACCACCATGATATTCCCCTGCTGGTACTTTTCCTGTACCGACCGGAAAAAGTCATCCACACGCACTACAATTTCCGCTCCGGTCTCGCCCGTTTCCCCCGCACGACACTGTGATGGATCACGCAGCCAGTTATCCCACCCCTCAGCATTTTCTGCGATAAATTCCTCTTTGGTTTTCCCTTCCCAACTACCAAAGTCCGCTTCTATGAGACGTTGATCTTTTTCCACTTCACCGCCCGATGCAATCTGTGCCGTCGTGTACGCACGTTGCAAAGGCGACGAATACACATTGGCAAATTCAATTCCTTCCAATTGATGACGGACTTCCTGCGCCTGCGCCATTCCTTTTTCCGTCAATGGTATATCGGTGCGACCACAATAACGATTGTTGTCGGCATTCCATGCCGTTTGTCCATGACGTAGCAAATAAACGGTTAACATATTCAGGGCAGTATTTTTCTTTTAGTCAATTCGTCGATAAACAACTGATATTTTTTTCTATACGGTTCTATCAGTACAGGGTCTGGCTCTATCGTCAATTCAGGATGCACCATCCTGGAAGCGGCTTCTTCCAGCGACTGAAACTGTGTTTTCGATGCAGCCAATACAGCGGCGCCTGCAGCACCTGTTACGTTTTTCATTTTCTTCACCGGTTTGTTGAGCACCGCGCTCCGTATCCGCAACCATGTATCATTATTGCTTCCGCCACCAGCCGAAAATATATTGTCAATTTTTTCTCCCGACAAATGTTTGATCTGTAAGTAGGCATATCGCTCGATGAACGCCACGCCTTCCATACAGGCCGCAAAGATAAGTTCCGCCGGTTGATCACCGGGCCAGAAGCCCCGCGCTTCCGGTGCCACAAACGGAAACCGCTCTCCGGGCTGCAGCAATGGCCACGCCATCGCTTCCGCCGGTAACAACTGCCCGGCTTTTTTTCCCAGTTCATCCAGATCCTGCCCTTCGAATAAACGGCTCACCCAGTCTGCACCCGTGTTACTCGCTCCACCCGGCATCCAGTAACCCGACGGATGCCGGTGATTATAGATGGCTCCGGACGGATCGATCAGTTCTTTTGCCGTTACCCCTTTTATCACCAGTGTTGTACCGATTGTGGTATTCCATTGACCCGGACTCACTGCACCAGAAGCTACCTGCGATGCACATCCATCCGTCATACCGGTGGTAATTACCACGTCCGCTTTCACCCCCCACTGTTTTGCCAACTCAGGCAGGATAAAGGCTACCGGCTCTCCTGATGGCCTTACTTTTTGCAACCATACCGGACGTATGCCCAGCTCTTCGCTGATATACGCGGGCCAGCTATTGTTGTGCAGGTCATAACCTGACTTCATCGCGTTGGTATAATCCGTCACTTCATAAATACCACTCAGCCGCCCGTTGATGAAATCGGCGGCGTGAATGAATTGATGGAGTTCTTCTTTTTTTTCAGGGAAATGATGCAGGTACCAACACATCTTCGGTAGTCCGCTGGATGCGTTAAAGGCCTTATAACCTTTTACATTGCTGCGCCCCGCAATGTCTTTGCATAGCTTCGCTTCTTCTGCCGATCGCGGATCGCTGTACATGATCGCGGGATGAAGCGGATTGTATTGTTTATCGATGGGAATGATAGTACCCGATGTAGACGTAACTGCGATGGCTTTTACTTTTTGGGGATCGGGTAATTGCGCCAGCACAGCAGGCAGCAGTCTTTGACAACTTTGCCACCATTCCAGGGGCGATTGTTCTTCACGCGAGCGCCCGCTTAGTTGAAAAACTTCTTCTGCCGCGGCGTGCTGTTTGCCTGTCTGGTCCAATATCACTACCCGCGCACCCTGTGTGCCGATATCTATTCCTATAAAATATAAACTGTTCATATTTGTTTAACTGATGGCGCGGCATTGTTCACGCGTTTCTTTCCATTGCTGATAGAAGGAACGATACTTTTCCGTATCCGGGTTATCAGGGAGAAGGCGGTCTGTTTTTTCGTTTTCCTGTTGAGGAGATGATACCTGTAACGCCTCATTGCACAGCAAGGCGGCACCTGCAACAGACGCCTGTTCAAAACCGGCTTTCACCCTCACCTCTTTACCCGTTATTGCTGCAATCATTGCACGCAATGTTTTACTCTGTAGTCCTCCTCCACAGGCCCAGATATGCGCCGCTTCATGCGCTGATACATCAGCCAGTACTTTATAATTTTCCGCTATCGAAAATGCAATGTCCATTAAGGTTGCCCATACAAAACTGCCTCTTGTCAATTCATGTGCAACGGGAACGGGGAATAAAAATCCTCCGCGGATAACAGGCTTTTTATCTCCTGCCACCAACGAACCTAACGATGCCACACATTGTGTGTACGTACACGCCTGCAATTCCTGTTCGATTACTTCATACCCTTCATTCGGATAAAATACTTCTTTTAATCGCTGATAGTTCAGGCCGGTTACGCCGGCGTTGGCTTCAAATACAAATCGCCCGTTCTCTATGTCGCGGCTTGTCCAGGTACGTTGCTGCTCATCCGTGATATATGCTCCTTCGAGTTTCACCACAGGTGTGGTGGTGCCGGATACGATCACTACATCGCCAACCGAAGGGCGGGTGCTTTTGATGGCCATCTGTGTATCGCCGCCGCCTGTCACGATCTGCATGTCTGCATCGATACCCCAGGCAGTGGCTACCCCGGTCTTTATTTTTCCTGTCACCGATCCCGCCAAGCTCAATGGCGGCAATAATTTTTGATCGATGTTGAACATCTTTGCCAGTTCGGCACTCCACTGACCAGCCGCTACGTCATATAACAATGTTTCTGATGCCTGTGAATGTTCGTATACAGCAATGCCGCTCAACTCCCAGGCCGCCCAATCGCTGATACTGAGAAAAAACGCGGTATCCTTCCATATTGCCGCTCTTTTCTCCCGTACACCGATCAATTTGTATGCAGAAAACAACGAAGTCGGATAACGGCCGCTTAATTGATAGATACGGTGCTTATCGGGGAAGTGATTTTCCCATTCGCGACCGCGGTGATCGATATTGGGCAAACCAATTATCGCCTTACCAGAATGATCGATCAACACAATTCCTTCCCGCTGGCTGGTGGTGGTAGCAGCTTTCAGCACCACCGGCCCTGCCTGGTCCAGCGCTTCGCGCGTCAGTGATTGCAATTGCTTCCACAATTCACCCGGTTCGAAATAAATCGATTCGGGATAATGTTCATCGCGGTAGTAACGGATATCCGCCCGGGCCACGCCCAGTATTTTCCCCGAAGGAGTAACTACAGCAGACCGTACATTTCCAGTGCCGATATCCAACACCAGGTATGCTTCCTGTTTTTGCATATAAAAGTTTTATTACTGACTATAGCTGGATAAGATGTCGCGATTGGCAAGACGAAGCGAACTGTGTTGTTTATGCACAAACCAGTTTTCCAGTACTTCATTCAGGATATCAACGTGATGATCTTCCACTTCATGCGTGGCGCCTGCAATATGTGGCGTTGCCAATACATTAGGCAGATCGATGATCTTGTAGTCGAGTTCATCCGGCGGCTCATTGTCGAATACATCCAGGATGGCTCCCTGGATAGCGCCGGCTGCCAATACTTCGTAAAGGTGTTCCCTGTTCACCACTACCGCCCTTGCGGTGTTCACAAACAAGGCGTCTGGCTTCATTCGTTGCAAAAGATGGGCATCGATCATTCCCTTTGTGTCGGCTGTTACAGGCAGGTGTATGGAAACGATATCACAAGTACTGAAGAGTTCTTCGGGATTCATTTTTTCATAATGGGGAAACGCGCCGGCCTCTACAAACGGATCATAGAAAGCGATGCGGCAGGGATAATTCTCCACCATGCGGGCGATCAACTGCCCGATTGCGCCAAAGCCGACCATGCCGATCTTTTTTCCGGCAAGCTCATTGCCTTTGAATTGCAGGTAAGAAGTATGGGCCCCATGATCCCACTGACGGTCTTTCAGCCACTGTATGGCCGGAAGTGTGCGGCGGAGAAAAGTGATGACGTTAGCAATAAATAATTCTGCCACCGCCTGCGCATTTCTTGCAGGTGTATAAAAAACAGGAATCCCGTGTGCGCTCGCGGCTTCCAGCGCCACATTGGAGGGCGTGCCACGGCAGACGCCGATAAACTGAAGATGCGCATTTTTATTGATCACCGTGGCAGTTACATGATCGTGTTCCGTGATCAGCGCCTCGGCTTCGGTTTCGTATAAAAGTGCCAGCAATTCTTCTTCGTTGTAGGCACGGCCATTTTCTTTCCAGGGACGATAGATCACCTCACCCAGCCCCTGCTTCACATCAAACAATCCTTTTTCATGATAAGGGGCAGTTACAAGTACTCTCATATTTCTCATTAATATTTTTAAAAATAATCCGCCTACGGCGGGACTGATCAGTCAAACTTCATCGTAAACTCATTGCGTACATCTTTTTTCCAGGCAAGTGATTGCGTGGACGGTGAGATAGCAAACAAGGGTGAAAAGGTTTTCACCTTCACAGTTTTTCCATCGGGAAAAAATTCGAAGATGCGGAGCCAGCCATCTCCTCCGTTCCCGTTGCGGTGACCGCCGCCCATCGATTGTGCGTCGAACAATACCTGGTGTACCGTTTTGCCGTTGGCATTTTTATCCTGACGATAACCTTCACCTGATATATGTCCGCAAAGCACCATTTCAATGTTCGGAGCAGGCTGCACCAATTTTTCCCATATCTGTGTGCCATTGTTGGCAAAGGGCATTTTGATGCGGTCCGATTTCTGAATTTTATTATCGATGGAAAAAGGCTCGTAGATGATCCAGCGGATGTCACCGGATGTGCGTTGGTCCTTCTCGCTGAGGAATGCATGCGTGAGCAATACGATCCGATGGTCTTTGTATTGTTTCATTTCCGCTACCCGTCGCGCCCAGGCCAGCACAGTATCGCGCGGTCCATACTCAACGGTGATAAAGAGATAATCCTTTCCATTCACCGACTTCAGTTCATATGCGGAATTCTCGATCGTCGGCTGCCCGGCTTCATTGGTCGTGTTCTGCACGATCAGTTTGCGGTTCTGCCAGTTTTTATCAATGGAAAAAAAATCGTTGAATCGTGTATTGCGGTTGCCCTGGCGATCGATGCTGTAATCATGATTGCCGGTGGCCGTGATATAGGGAACTTTTCCGTCCAGCCTCGAAAACGCACGTGCTGATGTTTCCCACTGACGTTGGGCAGACTGATCGCCATCTTCGCCGCGGTTGATGATATCATTTTGCTCTACGAGGTCGCCGGTGCAGACCACCATTTTGATGTTGAGCGTATCGATATTGTCTTCGATCCACGCCATCATCATATCGAGCACCGGTTGGTTACGGTTCCATTTCACATAATTCTGGATATCCGGTATCATGATCATTGACCAGGATCCTTTTTGTTCCAGCGCCGGTTTATTGTATTTCTCCTGGGCAAAAAGGAGGTTGCCGGTAAGCAGCAATAACAATAGCCAGCTTAGTTTTTTTGTTTTCATATACACTGATTATTCGATGATCAGATCGGTTTGTAAAAAATAATGATCGCTCGGATATTTACCCTTGATGGAATCCCTGATGATGTCTGCGGCAACCGGCTTCACTTTTCCCCGGTACCATACAAAATCGATCCGGCCCTTTGACGCTCCTTTGGGATAATTTTCTCCATTGAATTCATGGGTAGTATATCCGGCTTCCACTTCACCGTGAATGGTTTCATACGCTTCTTTCCAGGCCGCGGTTTTTATAGATGTAAACACCTCGCTCTCACGGCGTGCATTGAAATCGCCGGCGAGTAGCTGCGGAAACTCCGGCTGGTACTGTGCGCTTTCCTCCACTACCATTTTCAGTTGCCGGATCTTTGCATTTTCGGAAACGTGATCGAGGTGTAGGTTCACTACCCTGAATTCTCTGCCGGTATTGCGTTCGCGCAGGCGAACCCAATTGGCATGCCTGGCACGCGCCGAATCCCATGATTTACTGCCTGCCACCAATGGCGTTTCGGAAAGCCAGTAAGTACCGGCGGCCAGCAGCTCATATCTTTCGCGTGAGAAAAGAATAGGATTTTTGGCGATGCCGTGGTAGCCCGTGATGTGTTCGTCCATTTCGGGGCCGTCGAATCCGAGCAGCTGAAAGTTTTTAAAATATTGGCGGAAATCTTCGGCCTGTACTTTCAGCACTTCCTGCAGGGCAATGATATCCGGCTTTTTATTTTTTATAATTTGTAAACAAATGTCTTTCCGCTGCGGCCATCCCACGCCTTTGGCGAGGTCTTCGTCCAGGGCCACGCGGATGTTGGCCGTGAGTAAGCGATGATATTTTTCCTGTTTATCATTGCCGGCAGCCAAAGCAAAGGAAGGCAAGGCCGGCAGTAGTGCAGCAGCGCCTAATCCTTTGAGAAAATTTCTTCTGTTCGACATTTTGGTTGTTATTTGAAAGTTCACGCGACTAGCGTGAATAAGTGAATAAGTTAATAAGTGAATATAAACCTGCTTATAACGATTGACTTATTGACTTATTACGCCTTCCCTCAAATACGCTCCCTTCGCTCTCAACTCCTCCTGTAATTTCTTCACGTCGATATCTGCGGGTTGAATGCCTTCGCGGATCGCCATCTTTGCAGCGCGGCCGGCTGCTTCGCCCATGGCCATGCAGGGCGCCATCACGCGGATGGCAGACATCGCTTCATGGGTAGTGGAAATGCAACGCCCGGCAACGATCAGGTTTTTCACCTGCTGCGGAATCAGCGAGCGGTAAGGAATATCATAACAATCGCCACACCATTCCAATGTGCACCCGCCACCCTGCGGATGATGGATATCCAGCGGATAACTCGCCACAGCGATCGCATCATCAAAATGACGGCAGGACATAATATCCTCACGCGTCATGGTATATTGACCTTCAATGCGCCTTGTTTCGCGGATACCGAGGAAGGGTGCCGTTTTCAGGAAGTAAGCATTTTCAAAACCCGGTACATATTTAATCAGGTATTCCTGGATATCATGTATCTGGTTGCGTCCTTCGATCTCGCCATGCGACAGGCTTCCTGGATCGGTTCCGTTCACGCCGTTCACCCGTGTCATGTTCACCCATACTTCGCCTTTACGTAAACCGGTGATGAGGATCGTTCTTTCCGTTGTCAAGGTCAGTCCGTCTTCCTGCGCTTTTTTAACGAGGTTGCGCATGCCTACCAATACAAACTGGTTGTTTTGTCCGAAGTATTCGGCAGGTATGAAATCGGTGAGATAAGTGCGGGGCTCTTCCGCCACACTGGTGCGTAGTTTTTCCGTGTCTACACCACCGAGGCAGAACATCAGGGTTGGCGGTTGTACGCCTCCCTGTTCATTACCATATTCGCAGGGCACGCCCGCGCGGTAAGCCACGTCGGCATCACCGCTGCAATCGATGACCGTTTTGGCCAGCATCACTTCGCGGCCGGCTTTGCTTTCGATGATCACACCTTTCAGTTCATCATCTTCTTTCACCACGCCTGCACAGAATGCATAAAACAATACATCCACTTTTGCTTCAGTCAGCATTTGCAGCGCTACTGTTTTCACCGCTTCCGGCTCTACCAGCGTCAGGCTCATGTGCAGCGGACAGGGACGGTGTTCGCTCGAAGCCTGTACGGCTTTCAGGCGATCAATCAGTTTTTGTGGAAGTCCTTTAATAATCTGGTTTCCTTTTTGTCCGAGAAATCCTAATATCGGCAAGCCGATGGTAAGGTTACCGCCGACAAAACTTCTGCTTTCAATTAACGTAACATCGAGGCCATCCTCTGCTGCAGCCAGCGCGGCCATGATTCCTGAAGGGCCTCCGCCGATCACGAGCACATCTGTTTCTTTTCTTACCGGTATCTCTCTTGCCGGCTCTGTGATGGTATTCACTGTTGTATTTTTCATCTGATCGTATTTTATAAATTAGTTCATTACTGGTTGAGACGAAGGTTTTTCGGGTCGCACCATGGTCCAGAGTATTAGTATAGCTATGGGATGCAGAAAGGCCATTGCCATGAATATTTTACCGGCACCCAATGTACCCATGAATTGTCCAACGAAATAGTTGAACAACACGGCACCTAATGCGCCGAAACCTCCGGCGATACCTAATACACTCGCCACATTTTTCACCGGAAAAGCCTCGGCTACCACTACACTGATTGTAAACAACCAACTGAGACAGGCGATCGCCACGATGCTGAACACCAGCAAGGTTGACCAGGCGCTGCTGAGGTAAGGCGTAAGCGCGCAAAGCGGACTTACGCAGGCAACGGTAGTGAGCATGATCTTTCTTGCACGCAAGGGTGCATAACCTTTTCTTACCAGTTTATCCGACCAGGCCGAAGTGCCGATAGCGCCCAGGTCTGCGAATAAAAAAGGAATCCATCCAAACATACCTACCTGCGCCAGCGTGAGACCTGATTGTTCCTGGAGATAACCCGGCAGCCAGAACAAGCAGAAATACCAGACCGGGTCGCTTACAAAACGTATGAGTAAAATGCCCCAGAGGCTTTTTGTTTTCCAGAGATCTTTCCATTTGAAAGCCACCTCTTCCGCAACGGGTGCCGAGCCGGTGGCTTCCTGTAAAATATTTGTTGGCGGATCGCGGTATACCAGCCGCCACAGTACGGCGATAAACAAACCGACAACTCCCATGGCAATGAAAGCCGTCTGCCAGCTATAACTTATCGCGATCCAGGCGATAACCGGCGGAGCGATGATAGCACCGATCGAACTTCCCGCTACGCAAAGGCTATTGGCCGTGGCGCGGAGTTTCCCGGGAAACCAGACCGTCACCACCTTCAATTGTGCCGGAAAATTTGTTGGCTCTGCGGCGCCAAGCAATCCCCTGAAAAAACCGAACTGCCCGATGGTGCGTGAAATACCGCCGCCTATACAGGCAAGCGACCAGGTGATGATGCCGAAAAACATCACCACCCGGGCACCAAAACGGTCCACCATCCATCCCGTTACCGGATACATTACTGCATAACAGATGGTGAATATGTTCAGAATAACAGCATAACCACTATCATCGAGACTAAACTCCGCCTTGAGCACGGGTTTCAGAATCGATACGATCTGCCTGTCCACGTAATTGAATACGATGGCAATAAAGATCACGGCGATGATCAGCCAGCGTCTTTTCGACGGTGGTATCGTCCATCTGTTTGCTGTTATTGCTTTAATCATTGCTTATATTAATAGCCGGGATTCTGTGTAAGGTTCCGGTTGATGATCACTTCTTTGGAAGGTATCGGCCAGAGATACTGACGTGTTTTATCGAAGTTACGCGCTACCATCAGTTTGATGAGACCGGTGCTGTGCATCGGGCCAAAATCCGGCAGCCATTCGTCATCGATATCCGTTACCGAAGGAAAAAACCAGAGCCCGCGATCCACCACTTTCGTTTTGAGATCGTTGGGGTCCAGCATGCCGTAGATCGGTTTAGTCAGTACTTTCTCTGCTATTCTCCAACGGATGATGTCATCAAAGCGACGGTTTTCCCAGGCAAGCTCCACTCTTCTTTCATTGCGTAAAATTTTTCTGAGCGCCGCTTGCGTAGTAGCTGTTACGGCAGGATAGCGTGTCGTTTCAGTGATCGCCACTTTATAAGCGCGTGCACGTACACGGTTGATTGCATCGCGGACAGATTGATCGATCTCGTTCAATTCAATTTTTGCTTCCGCATACATCAGCAATACATCGGCATAGCGCATGATGCGGATATCAAAATCGGAACGTTTATCATCGGACCATTCTTCGTCCACTCCTTTTTTTAATGCAAGGCCATTGTAGGCGGCAAATTGGTCTACACTGCGCGTGTCTTTGTTGCTGACCAATGTGCCGGTTGCGGTACTCTGTACACGCACGCTGTACGGATTAGGATCATAAATAAACCCGAGGAAAGGTGTATTGAATTCCACGATGGTCATGGCACAACGCGGATCACGGTTCGCAAAAGGATTGCGCGGATTGTATAACGGTGACTCATCGATCGGTAAACCATCGGTGCAGGAGAAGGCGGCAAACAATTCCCAGGAAGGTTGCGCTACCGCACCACCGCCGGGCGTACGCGGATAAAAATTGGTCGTGGCCCAAAACTGTCCCAGTGCCAGTGATTGGGGCAGAGCAAAAATTGTTTCGTTTGAATTACGTGTTTTGGATAAGAAGTATTCGCCAAAGTCGGGATGCAGGCTGTAAACGTTCAGGTCCATACAACCTTTGGCGGCATCACGTGCCATGGCCCACTCGCCCATGTAAAGCGCGGTGCGCGCCTTGAAGGCATAGGCAGCACCTTTGGTCGCTCTTTTCAACTCCGATGTGCTGTAACTTACAGGAAGGTTGGCAATGGCATAGTCGAAATCGCTGTATACCTGTTGCAGTACGGTGTTTTTATCGGTACGACCGAGGCGGAAAGCCGCTTCGATATCGATGTAATCGGTATAAAAGGGTACATCACCATAAAGGAAAACCAAACGCCCGTAGAAAACGGCCCGCATGAAACGCGCTTCAGCAGCCAGTTGTTTCAGTTTGGTTTCCGAGATCTGTCCTGCTGCATTATCGAGACTATTAAGAATCGTATTGGCACGGGTGATGCCTTTATAAGTACTAAGCCAGGTGTCTCCTGACAATGTCCACTCACTGGTTACAGAACCGGCTGCAAACGCATGCACGGCCTGGCGCTGACTCCAGTTATCGGTCATCCGCTCGGTTTCTAGATTTTGTTCCAGCCCCCACACATAGGTTCTGTAAAGATCGTTCAGTGCGAGTGTGATCTCCGTTTCGTCGGAATACCAGTTCTCGCTCGAACCTTCCGACAGCGGATTCAAATCCAGTTTGGTGCAGGAGTTGAGAAAGCAACCCGTGAGTATAAGAAAGAATATCTTTTTCATGGCATTAAAATTTGATGGTTACACCGAAATTGTAAGAACTGCTGATATAAGTGCTGTAAGTAGATTCAGGATCCCACCCCTTCGGCAGATGATTGATGGAAAACAGATCCGTTACGGAAGCAAACAGGCGAACATTGTTCAGTTTTGCTTTGCGTGACAAACGCTGCGGAATGGAATAGCCCAGCATTACATTTTTCAGACGGAAATAAGCACCGTTCACCAGCCAGAAATCAGAATTCACATAGTTGTTGTTTTCGGCAGCCGTATATGAAAGACGCGGATAACGCACCTGTTCATTTCTTTCTTTGGAATTATATATGCTCCAGTAATCGCCGTCGATGATGGCCGGTGCATTGGTCCAGGCGCTGAAGAATGGTTTTACCATTTCAGGTGTAAGGCGCGACGTTTGTTTGCCTACACCCTGGAAAGCGAGTGCGATATCAAACCCTTTGTATTCTGCGTTGATCATACCACTGTACAAAAAACGCGGCAGCGATCCGCCGAGTGGTACGCGGTCGTAATCGGGTGTGATCTTGCCATCCGGTACACCGTTGGGACCACTGATATCGCGGTACCTGATATCACCGGGCTTAACGGAAGAATACAATTTGGGAGAACCGTTCACTTCCTCCTGTGTCTGGAACAACCCGTCGGATATGTAACCAAACCATTCATTGTATTCGCTGCCCATACGGATGATCTTGGCACCATCGAGTACGATGCCACCGAGGTCGCCCATTTTGGAACGGGAATCGGAAAGATTGAAAACAAAAGAATATTTCAATCCACGATAACGGTCTCGCCAGCCGAGTTGGAAATCCCAACCGTTGGTAAACATCTTTCCGGTATTCTGTTGAGGATTTTCGAAGCCCATGTAATCGGGAATCTCGAGTTCCAGCAACATATCTTTTGTTTTCTTGCGGAATACTTCAGCCGAAACAGAAAGACGGTTGCTGAGGAAACTGGCGTCCACACCGAAATTGGTGGTCTCGGTTATCTCCCAGGTGATATCGCGGATGGCGTAGGCGAATTGTGCCGCGGTGATCGCAGACACTGCCGTATTTCCCTGGTAAAATAAAGCGTTGGAATAACCGATGGAAGATTGATAAGGATAATCGCCGATACGTTCGTTGCCCAACTGCCCCCACGCAGCGCGCAACTTCAAGTGAGAAAAAATGCGGTTGTTATCCATGAACTTTTCTTCCGATACCGTCCAGCCGGCGGATACCGAAGGAAAACTTCCCCAGCGGTAATCGGGATGAAAACGGGAAGAACCGTCGTAGCGGATGTTTGCCTGCAGGAAATATTTGTTATCGTAGTCATACATCAAACGGCCGAAATAAGAACGATAAGCGGTTTCACTTGCATCGCCGGTATTGTTCATGTAATCCAGTGGCCCGAGATCGAGGTAAGGAAAATTAGACAAGGTATAATTGGAGGCTTTCGCACCCAGATTTTCATTGAACGAATAAAAATCTTCATAACCGGCCAGCACATTCACGCGGTGAAAACCAAACTTCTTCTGGTAATTGGCCAGTAGTTGTTTGGTAAAGGTCTTGGCATCGTTGCGTGCTTCGGAGAGATTCGTAGCCTGGTTGCCGGCAATAAAACCGGTGAACTGTGTAGGATCGTCAGCCGCAAACACTTTGATCTGTTTTACAAAACGTTTGGCTTTGGTGCTGGCGAAATAAGGCGAGAACACACCGGTGATGGTCAGTCCTTCAACAGGTTTGAACTGGAGAGAAGCACGTCCCGTGAATTTGTTCTGCCAGCGGTTATCAAAACCACCGTAATGCAATTCAGCATAAGCGTTGGAGCCGTTCTTCCCTTCTGCCACGCGACCATCTGCCCAGGTGGCGGCGTAGATCGGTGCGTAACGCTGCGCATCCCAGATCGGGTTGAGCACGGGTTGTTTTGTCATCGAATAATTATAGGCAATGTCAAACTGTGCAGTGATGTACTTATTAAAATTGAACGTATTATTCAGGCGTGTCATTACACGTTCGAAATTGAAATAATCATACAAGGCGTCGGCGCTTTCATAATTGATCGAAGCCTGTGTTTTCGCTTTATCCGTACCGGAAGAAAAGCTGAAGTAATGGCTTTGGCGGGGTGCTGTTTTGTTCATCAACAGGTTGCGCCAATCGGTAACGGGATAACGGTTGGGATTGGTTTTGTTGTACTCCAGCCAGTTCTCTACATCGTCCTGCGTGTAGAGTGCGTACTCGCCGCCGGGAGTGTTGCCGGCATCGTTCCAGGTAAACTCGTTAATCATTTCGAGGTAGCGCTTCACCCCTACTACTTCGGGGAACTGTGTGGCTTTTTCAAAACCGAGGTTGGCGGTGTACTCGAAAGATTGCTGACCGGTTCTGGGTCGTTTGGTAGTGACGAGAATTACACCCGCAGCGGCGCGTGCGCCATAAATGGAAGCGGAAGCCGCATCTTTCAATACGGAGATATCCTGTACGTCGTCTGCGTTTACATCGTCGAGGCTGTTAACGGGTACACCGTCCACGATCACAAGCGGGGCGCTGTTGCCGATGGTAGTAACGCCGCGCACCAATATTGAAGCGGAGGCGCCGGGCAGCGTGTTGGTGCGGGTGACCATCACGCCGGGCATCGTGCCTTGCAATGCCTGTGAAATCTGTGTGGCGTTGCGGTTGGCGAGTTCGGCCCCATCGATGTTGGACACGGAACCGGTGAGGTCTTTTTTCTTCGCCACACCATAGCCGATGGCCACGTATTCTTCGAGGCTTTTCACATCGCCCTGAAGCATGACATTAACAATGGTGTTGCCTTCAAAGGCCACCTCTTCCGTCTTTTTTCCTACGTAGGAAAAAACGAGTGTGCCGGAAGTAGCGGACGTGTTGAGCGAATAGTCGCCTTTGGCATTGGTTTGCGTGTTGAGTGCGCTGCCTTTGAGGTTAACGCTCACGCCGCTGACGGGCTGACCGGTTTCATCTGTTACATTTCCTTTCAAGGCAGGCGTGTTGCCTGACTGTGCGAAAGAAATAGATGATAAAAGTAAAATGCCCGTCCAGAAGAGGACTAATGTTTTGAGGGCTTTTTGCCAGGCACCCGGTGGCAGGGCAACAGGGCAGTAATTTTTTTTCATAACAGCTTAGTTTTTAGTTGTTACTAATTTTCAACAATCCCAATTCCTTATTTTTTGTTTCATTTTGTTTAATAAAGAATCATTTCAGGCAAAGAAATGCTCGTCATTTAAACAAATTGTTATCAGCCAATGAACAAATCATTAGGAAAAACAGGCGTAGAAAAGAGCAATCGTCCCTTTTAAAGTCAAAAAAATAACTGACCTTAGCTTTCAGTAGCAACAGGGAGTGGAACCAAATGTAACAAAGTTTAACTTAAATAAACAAAAAATAATAAAATTAAACCTTTTGAAAGTTCGAGGAGAAGGAATAATCCGGGGAGTTTTACCAAATAGTAAACTCTTTGTAAGACTTTTAAAATATTGAAAAATAGTAACATTTTTGCTGAACCAAACTTTATCACGTGAAAACGATTACAGATCGCCATCAATTTATTCTGAAGAAGCTCCAGGAGAAAGGAAAAGTAAGCATCCCCCAACTGGTGGATGAGATGCAGGTGAGCGGCGTTACCATCCGCAAGGATTTGAAACTGCTGGAAGAAAAGAAGCTCCTTTTCCGCACACGCGGCGGAGGTTCCGTTGACAATCCGTACGCCATCGAGCGCCCCATCAATGAAAAGGAGTTTATCCGCGCCGATGAAAAGAAAAAGATAGCTGCCGCCGCGCTTGGTCTTATCGGTCAAAACGATTCCATCATCATCGGCTCCGGCACCACCGTATTTGAGGTAGCGCGCCAGCTTCATCCCGAAAAAAGAATCGTCGTCATTACCCCCGCACTGAAAGTGTCACTCGAACTCTGTAACCGTCCCAATGTAGAAGTGCTGCAATTGGGCGGGCTCGTACACCAAAGCTCCTCCTCTGCTGCCGGTTCGTTTGCCGAGAAAATCCTGGATGAACTTTCCTGCGGCGTCTTATTTATCGGTGTTGACGGTATCGATCTTGAACACGGACTCAGCATTACCAATATTATGGAAGCAAGCCTGAACCAGAAAATGATCGGCCTTGCACAAACCGTAGTGGTATTGGCCGACAGTTCAAAGTTTGACCGGCGCGGCCTTGGTAAGATCTGTAATCTCGAACAGATCGACTATATCATTACCGACAGCGAAGTAAGCCGCGACGTGGTCAACAAAATCGAGAAAGCAGGTGTACGGGTCATTATTGCAGAATAAATGCGTTTTGATACCATCATACCGTGTAGAGCCCTGCAACCTTACATCAGGCATTTCGTCATTTTCGAAAATGATGTGCCGTTGCATTATAAAGTATACCCCGCTCCCGGCTTGGTAGCAGGGTTTCAATATAAAGGTTTGCTCCATCGCCTTACGGAGCAGCACAACGCGACACTGACGACCGCCGGCATTACGGGTATAACAGACCAATACATGGTTTTCGGCACTAACGGCCCGATAGGCACCGTGCTTGTTTATTTTACCGAGACAGGCCTGGCACATTTCACTACTCAGCCGGTGCATGAATTATTCAATCAGTGTATTTCGCTCGACTCCCTCTTTTCAGCTGCGCATCTCCGCAATACTGAAGAACAGCTTTTCTCCGCCCATACCGACCGGCAACGTATCAACATCATCGAACGTTTTTTCCTTGCCCGGCTGAAAGATATACAGACCGATCGGTTGATACTCGAAGCCATCAGGATGATCTATGACAGCAAAGGCACCATCCGCATTAAAGAACTCCATACAAAACTGCTCATCAGTCAAAGTCCTTTGGAGAAGCGGTTCCGCAGATTGGTGGGTACCTCGCCCAAAAAATTTGCCTCGATCGTCCGCTTTAATGCTGTTATGACAACCATGAAAGAGCATCCCTCTATGACCAGCCTGGGCTTTGAGCATGAGTTCTTCGATCAGGCGCATTTCATCCACTCTTTTAAACGGTTTACGGGCGAAACACCCGAAAAATTTAAAGACAGCCTGTAAAAAAACGATTTTCTACAATCGGCGGAGTGTTTTTCACGGGAGCTTTGTGTCTTCTATATTCACCCCAAAACAAAACACATGTTTACCATTGAACAAATCCGGCAGGCACACAGCAAAGTCAAATCCGGTGCTGATTTCCCAGCTTATATCAGAGAGATTAAAAACCTTGGCGTAACGCAGTACGAAGTATTTGTTACCGATGGCCGTGCGGACTATCATGGTAATAACCTTACCGCAAGCTGGCCTTCAAAATATGCGGCTTTGTCCATCGCCAACATACCCGACAGGGAACATTTTCTTTCCATCCTGAAAGCGCATCAGCAGGGGCAATCCGATTATCTCACCTTCTGCCGCCAATGCGCCGAAACAGGCGTATACAAATGGATCGTATCCCTTACAGACATGACCTGTACCTATTACGACCCGGCCGGCAACCAGTTGCTGACCGAACATATTCCCGGATAAGTAAGTCCACTTGCGTTAACTTAGCGGGTATCATGCCTGGCCTCGATACGATATTGGAATACACCCTTCCGGCTGCGCCCCAATGGTCGCTCTTCGGCAGTGCAGACGAGTTTAACAAACTACCTGATGAAACAAAAGATCAGGTATTCTTTCTCAACAAAGAAGGAACAGACTACCTGCTGGATCTGTTGCATACAGCCAGGCTGATCACCGGCGGTGGGTGGGAGCCTTTTCAGCAGAACTTCAAAACAATTGAAACATTCGATCGTTTTTATAATGATGAGGGAAGCCGGCAGGCATTGAAAAAATGGTTGTACCATCGCGGCATCTCATTTTCCAGCCAGGTATTTTTGTTAGAGACAAATGAAAACGCTGTGGTCACTACCTGGAAGATGTTGCTGCGCTACGCTCCTTTTATTTTCCCTGGTGATGATGTTGCGGTATTTGACCATTCACTCAACTGGTGTCTATTTTATTATCATGAGAATAAGCTCTTCTTCGGCCGCGACCGCATCTACCATCCGGCGGAAGATGAACAACGGATGAAAGAACTGAACGAACGCAAAAAGAAATATCCTCAATTCCGGCACCCCTATCTTTAAAAACAAATGCCATGAGTTACCTGAAAAGTGTCACGTCACAATTGCATTACTATAAGTCGCTTGGAGAAAAAGCGATCGCACAATTACCGGATGAAAAATTGTTCTGGCAGGCGAACGAAGAAAGCAACAGCGTTGCCACGATCATCCGGCATATGTCTGGCAACATGATTTCCCGGTTCACCGATTTTTTAGTGAGTGACGGAGAAAAACCCTGGCGTAAGCGTGATGAGGAATTTGAGAATCCCGTTTGCACTCGCGACGAGTTGATGGCGATATGGGAGAAGGGCTGGCAATGTGTGTTGAACACGCTGGCGACACTCGATGAATCGCATTTAGAAGATATTGTGTATATAAGAGATGAGGCGCACACTGTTACCGAAGCATTGAACAGGCAACTCGCGCATTACCCGTATCATGTAGGCCAGATCGTGTACATAGCCAAGATGACTGCGAATGAGTCGTGGAAAAGTCTGACCATCCCGAGGAAGAGGTGAATCGGCAATCGTGAATCGTCAATAATGCTCCTGGGGCTCTCCAGGGGGCGTCAATGGCTGTTTCATTTACACATTTTCACATTTACACATTTCCACATTGGCTGCTTAAAAACCGCCACCGGGTTCTTCCATCGACTGGCCAAAGGTCAGCAGATTGTGGTCGGGATCGAGGAGGGAAAACTCCATCTGCCCCCAGGGCTTTGCATGCAAATGTCCCGCCTCGGGCATGCGAACCTCCCGCTCGAGCGCGAGTTCATACCAGTCGATAATATTATCGGTACGGATATAAACCTGCCCGTAATTCTCCAGCGGGTTGAGGTCTTTGAATAAAAAGAAATGAATTTCGACATCATCCTTCCGCACCATCAGGTATTCCGGGTAGTCCGCAGCGCCTATATCTTCAAATCCCAGTTTAGTCAGATAAAATTCACGCGTAACGGCTTTGTCGCGCATGGGTATTTTGGGATGAACTGCAGTGAGCATACAAACTAGTTTGCTGAAAAGATACGATTTTCATGTCATGCGTTTCTGCTGATTTCGTATAATGCGCATCCTGCTGCGTGAACGTTTCATTTTCCTGCAAAGACGTAAATTAATTTCTGCCGTTGGATGGTTATACCATCCGGTGGTTGTTATTCACGCTCCATCAGGCACTACCGGCTTCGGAATAAACGCAGTACTGTCAGCTTCGTTAAAACCAGGGTTTTCCAACACATGACCCGGAATAAAAGCGCAAAAGAAACCGTTTCATTTAATCTGGCAGGAAAATGCTTTTGCATAAGGATCCATTTAAAGTTTAAGTTTATTGAAACGGCGTCCCTCCACGGCCCGAAGAATCGTAGATGCAAGAGATGTATAACGGGTCCGGTTGAAGTGGCGGTACGAAACAGTGTCGGACGTATGTAATACGATTGCCGTTTGAGTTCGGGCATTCCGGCAGCAGATCATCCACGGCATAACTTTACGGCGGCAGCGTTTGTACCGCGATGGCAAATTAACGCTGCCGCCTGTAAAGGTTGCGCCCGAAGGGCTAAACGTGCCGGGCTGAATTTTCATAAATAGTAGTAATCAGGCGGGCACTTTCCGTGCGGGCTCTCTTTCCCAAAACCGGTGATTCCCTATTGCGGCAATAAAACCGGCCGCCAATTTTGCCGGGTCTTCACTGATGACAACTCCTTCATCACCCGCCTTGCTCATTACCCTGGCAGCGAAACTTGTTCCCTGCAAAACCTGGATCGACTCTTTGTTGCCGGCGATGGCTTTGCAATGACGGTAGGCTTCGTTAATAAAATGCAGTGCATCGGGATCGGCAGCCATGGTAGCCACACTGTTAATACCACCCGGCACATATACTGCATCATATAATACAGAAGCCGTGGTTAAAAAGCTTTGCTGAACGGGAATGACGGTATCGTCTTCGGCTATGATCGTTCCCTGGCGCGGTGCCACCACTTCCAGTACAGCGCCCGCGGCTTCGAGTGCAGCGCGCATACTCTCGAGCTGTGCAGCATCCACACCATCTGCGGCCAGTGCAGCTACTTTACGGGTACGTATATCACCGCTTACTGCAGGAACCATACTCAGCGCGGCAGACATAAACAATTTACCTTCTTTTATTTCGGGTTCAAACTCTTCCTGACTGCCATCGGCCGGCACGCTGTGATTCAGCGGCACTTCGTCTTTCGGAATAGATGCCCCGAGGTTATAAGCCACCTGTGCCGCGAGGCCCATATCTATTTTGGCAATGATGCGCAGCATGCGCTCCCGTACCGCGATAGTTTCCACTTTTCCCAATTCAAAAGAAAAGGCGTCGGCGATATGCTGCTTTTCAGGATCGGACTGGCTGTTATAAAACAACTTCGCCTGGCTGAAATGCTCAAAGAAACTCTGGCTGCGTTGGCGGACCTTTGAGCCGCTTACCGCTTCTGTATGAGATGCAAATCCGCCTTCGCTGAATTTGGCCTGAAAAGGACAACCGCCCCCCAATGAATTAGGATGATAACTCACCCGGCCTTTGTTGATCTGCTGACGCATATAACCATCGCGCTGGTTGTTATGAACCGGCACTACCGGGCGATTGATCGGGATCTCATGAAAATTAGGACCACCCAGGCGAATGAGTTGTGTATCCGTATAGGAAAACAACCTTCCCTGGAGCAAAGGATCATTGGTAAAATCAATACCCGGAACAACGTTGCCTACATGAAAAGCCACCTGCTCCGTTTCCGAGAAAAAATTATCGGGATTACGGTTGAGTGTGAGCTTTCCTATTCTTTGCACCGGTACCAGTTCTTCGGGAATAAGTTTGGTAGGATCAAGCAGGTCGAATTCAAATGCGTGTTCGTCTTTTTCGGGGACGAGCTGCAAACCCAATTCCCATTCGGGAAAATTTCCTTTCTCGATCGCTTCCCAGAGATCGCGGCGATGAAAGTCAGGGTCCTTTCCTGAAATTTTCTGTGCTTCGTCCCAGGCCACAGCATGCACACCGAGCAGTGGTTTCCAGTGAAACTTTACGAAAGTGCCCTCACCTGCAGCGTTGACAAAACGAAAGGTGTGCACACCAAAACCTTCCATCATACGATAGCTACGGGGGACAGCCCGGTCGCTCATAAGCCACATGATCATATGTGCCGATTCGGGCATCAATGAAATAAAATCCCAGAACGTATCATGAGCAGAGGCTGCTTGTGGAATTTCGTTGTGTGGTTCCGGTTTCAGCGCGTGCACGAGGTCGGGAAATTTGATAGCATCCTGGATAAAAAACACGGGCATGTTGTTGCCAACCAGGTCGAAATTTCCTTCCTGTGTATAAAACTTAACGGCAAATCCACGCACATCGCGGGCAAGATCGGTGGAGCCTCTTGAGCCCTGCACCGTGGAGAAACGCAGGAATACCGGCGTTTCCAGTGAGGGGTCGGTAAGAAAAGACGCGCGCGTAAAAGCCTTCATGCTATCGTCATACACGCGGAAAACGCCGTGAGCAGCAGACCCTCTGGCGTGCACCACGCGCTCGGGTATCCGCTCATGATCGAAGTGTGTCATCTTCTCCCTGAAAATAAAATCTTCCATAAGCGTGGGACCACGGTCACCTGCTTTGAGGGAGTTTTGATCATCATTGATCTTTACGCCATGATCGGTGGTCATCAGTTGACCAGTGCCGTCTTCCTTATCGCGGTCAAGATCAGCAATCTTTTGATTGTCCTTTGTTGTTAATTTTTTCCTGGAAGGCATCGGTGCATTGGTTTATATTATGAAAACGGTAGTTTCCCAAAAAATGCAATTGATCGCATACATAATGCGGTAAATATGTTTAAGGCTATTGAATGCTTTTGCGGATAGCTTTTGCAGAATCGAGGTGTTGCTGCAGTTTAGGAATAGTGTTGTCGATAAACGTTTTTACTTCCGCATCCTGCGATTGGTCGCGACCTTTCTTGAAAAGGTCAATGGTTTTCTCGTGATCGGCCACCATCATATCCATGTAGGCCTTGTCAAATGCAGCACCTGTTTTTTCACCGGCTTTTGCAGCTTTCTGTTTTTCAGGTTCCGGTGCGGCGGTTGGCAACGAAACACCACGTGCCTGAGCAAGCGACTTCACCTGGCTGTTGGCGCCGGTATGGTCGTTCACCATCATGACGGCAAAAGAATTTACGCGGTTGTTGGTTGATTTTTGCTGTGCCAGTTGACCGGCTTCAACTTCTACCAGGCCTCCTTCGGCAGCTTTTATCAAAAAGTCTTTAGTATTGTCATCGGTAATTATTCCCGCAGCTCCATTGTTATTCCCCGAGCTGGTATCCTGCGTGCTGGCAGCAGAATCTGATCCCGTTTCAGGATTGCTGTTACTATCTTCATTGTTACAGGCCATGAGGGTGGCCGCGAGCAGGCATACTGAAAAGATTGTTTTCTTCATCGTCAATGTTTTATATAGAGAACCCAATCAAATTCATGCCATAGCGTAATATGTTCCGCCGGCGGACCAGACATTAACAGTGCAGGAAGAAGGAATACCTGCAATTGAGTTAATTAGGATTACGAAAAAAAATGCCAGGGAATTTTGCCGGCGGAGAACAGCGCAACCGATGTTACCTTTACAACTCACTGTGTATACACAAGTGTTTACACCCGTGATTCAGGCTTGGGGCCGTTGAAACAACCAGCGGTCAGCAATCTGCCATAGTTTCCGGTTACCTATCCACAACATGAGGCCGATAGGAACTGTCAGCAGTCCAACGAACTTCACCAGCCATAGACCTTTTTAAGGTCGCTTACCAACAGCCACAACCGCGTAATGCCATAATAAATTGCCTGAAAAATATAGCCTCCTACGCTACAGGAGCAAATCTCCCGCCCCAGACTTTTTTTTCGAAAAAAAATGTTCCGAACGTGTAACGAAGCCGCCTGGCTGACTACTAACTGATAAATAACATCATTTACCTGTTAACTATAAGTCATGAAAAAATGGATTTGTCTGCTGCTCGCTGCTACAATCGGCTTTACCAGCATTTGTTTTGGTCAGGAAAATAAAAACAGCCTGCTATGGGAGATCTCCGGCAACGGTCTGAAAGAATCTTCCTACCTGCTGGGCACCTTCCACCTGTTGTGTGAAAAGGACTTTGAATTAAAGCCAAAAGTCATTTCAACCTTATCCAACGTAAAAAAACTGGTAACAGAGATCGACTACACCGACCCAAAAGAAACACAGGTGATGGCCAATGCTTCGAAAGCAGAAAAAACACTGACTTCGCAACTCACTCATGAAGAGGCAACACAGTTAACTGAAATATTGAAATCCTACGGCACCACGCTCGCTGAGATGGACACATTGAATACACAGTCCCTCTATTCATTGCTGGCGAAAAAAGCGATTACCTGTCCGGCTGCAGAAGTTAAAATGTATGAAATAGAATTGCTGCGGCTCGCCATTACTACCGGCAAAAAAACCGGCGGGCTGGAAAAAATAGCTTACCAGATGGAGGCACTGGCAAAATCATACGATCTCAAAGAAGCGATCCGCCAGATTGCTGCGGGGGATCTGTATGAAGAGCTTACAAAAAAGATGATTGAAGCATTCAAAAAAGAGGATCTCCCGGAACTGAACAAGCTGCTCAAAGACAAAAGGCTGATGAATGCCAACCAGGAATACTGGATGCTCACCGACAGAAATCAGAACTGGGTAAGAGATATGCCCGCGATGATGCAGACGGAAAGTATTTTATTTGCAGTCGGAGGCGGTCACCTGATGGGAGAGAAAGGACTGATTGAACTACTGCGTGCAAAAGGATATACAGTAAAACCGGTTTTCCAATAAACACAACCGACGTGGATCAACTAACAGAACAGGAATTTTTACGACTGATAGAAAAGCACAAAGGCATTCTGCATAAAGTGGCCAGGATGTATATGGATACGCCGCAAGACCGGGAGGATCTGCACCAGGAGATCATCATACAGCTCTGGAAGTCCTGCAATAGTTTTAAAGGAAACAGTGAGTTTTCATCCTGGATGTACCGCGTGGCCATCAACACCGCCATTTCTTATTTCAGGAAAGAAAAAAAGAGAAATGATACGGTTGCTTATGAGCAGGCCGGAGAACCGGAAAACGAAAACTACGACCCTGCCAAAGACCGGCAACTGGAACTATTTTACCAGGCCGTGCAACAGTTAAATCCGGTGGAGAAAGCGCTCATCTTCTATTTCATGGAAGGATTGTCGCACCGCGAAACAGCCGGCCACCTTGGAATCAGTGAAGTAAACGTCCGGGTAAAACTAAACCGGACCAAAGAAAAACTACAGCTCATCATTAAACAATCAGGTTATGAATCTTGACGAATTGAAATCCGCCTGGAATATTGAAAAGACGGACGACGTACACATCCCTTCACGGATGGAACAACTGAGAAAAGCCAATCACCCGCTCGACAAGCTGAAACGTAATATGCGGAACGAATGGTACATGCAGTGGCTGGCATTGTGTTTTTTGGGATTTGTCCCTCTTTCATCAGATCTGCATCCTTCAACCTACCTGGTTTATTACGCAGCTTATGCAATGTCCGTGATCGTGTCGGTGTACTACCTGAATATTTTCCGACGCTTTTACCAGCAAATCAGCCATTACACTGCAGATACCAAAGACAGTCTGACGGAAATATATTACCAATTCCGGCTGAACATGGAGCGTTACCATTCGTTCGGCTTCCTGCTGATACCGTTGGTGCTGGTTTGGGGAGGAGCTTTTACCTACAGTAAGCTGCAGCAAAAGGGATTGGATTTTTCCTCACTCTCCGAAACCTCGAAATATTCGCTTTTGGCCTTGTCAATTGGAATTACGGGATTGATGGTATGGGTGATGCCGGCATGGACCAGGTTTTATTACGGAAAATATACACGGCAATTGAAGCAGGTACTTGATGAATTGAAAGAAGAGTGAATTGTCAATCGTCAATCGTGAATCGTCAATCGTGAATAAGTGAATAAGTCAATGAGTGAATGAGGCATTTGTTACTTATTACTTACTACTTATTACTTACTACAGCTGTTTCCACCCTACACCTTCCACCTTATGCCTTCCACCTTACGCCTTACGCCTCACGCCTTCCTTCCGTCAAATCCCTTTCCTTCTCCGTCTGCGCCTGTCCCCCTTTATTAGGCAACCCTTTACCGGTGATAATATAATCACGAAGACTTCTGCCGATATAATGCGACCATCCCTGGTAGCATGCTTCATAGCATTCATCGGCTGGCGTGAGACCTGCGTGCGTAAAAACTAATGTTGTCTGATCACCTGTTGTCTTGATTTCAAAGATTACGTTGGTATTGATCCATTCAGTTTTGTCTTTGGTAAAATTGAATGCATTATCCAGTATATGCCAGACAACTTTTTTATCCGGCACTACTTCGGTCAACTGTACTTTACAGCGATGAATATCCTCGAACTGGTAAACGAATACATCGTTGAGGTTTTCCGTTGCACCTTTAATGTCTTCCGACCACCAGCCGCGGGGATTCAGTACAGCTTTAAAAACTTCGGCAGGTGTATTATTTACCACAACGGTAGTGGTGAAATCCTGATTTTGCATAACAATATGTTTGGGGCAAAGTTATTGTCCGGAGGCAGATCAGATGAGGTGTGAATCAGCCGATCTGGCTGGCCGGGTTGGACAATTTGAGAAAGAGATGGAAGGTGGAAGGCGTAAGGTCCGACACTTCGGGCCTTAGGGGTTAAAATTCACAGCTCCAATATTTCATGAAAATCGTATTTTTTTTATTGTTTTTCAATAAATATTTATAGTTTTACACCATCAACTTAAACCCTGATCATGGCAATTACAACCAGACACCTACTGACTTTCCTGCAAGTCCTCTCATGGGTCATATTTGTTGGCGTTTGTATCGAAGCCGGTGGTATTCTATTTAACACGATCTATACCCTGTCGGGGCATCCCGCCGGGGCAGATTCCTTCCTGGACAACGCCGACCTGTCACCGTTATACCACTATGACCGCTCACATTTCATAGTCGAAACTTCTTATATGATCATCGTATCCTGCCTGAAAGCCACCATTTTCTACCAGATCATCAAAGTTTTTTATGACAAAAAAATAAGTTTCTCCAATCCTTTCAACCGGTATGTATCGCGTTTCATTCAAAGCATGGCTTATCTCACCTTCATTGCAGGTGTCTTTTCCCACTGCGGCATCAATTATACCGAATGGCTGGTATCACAAGGCGTAAAAATGCCAGAGATGCGTCACTTACATTTCGAAGGAGCAGATGTATGGATCTTTATGGGTTTATCATTGCTGGTCATCAATCAGCTTTTTAAAAGAGGTATCGGATTACAGAAGAAAATGATTTAACCTGATGATCTGCATCGGGCAGGATTGCCAGCCGGGCGATCTCCTGGTAAGGTGGGAACAGCCGTAGTAAGTAATAAGTAGTAAGTGAATAAGTGCCTCATTCACTTATTCACTTATTCACGATTCACGATTGACCACAATCATCTGTTGCGGTGAGGCCTCTCATGCCTTGTTACCGGTAACCTGCCGACATTCACCGGTAATTAATTTATTTTTATGCCATACACCGACATCAATAACCTGGAACTTAAATCCAATGATTGGCTGGCCACTGTGGGCTTCTACCGCGAAGACCTCGAAATACTGGAAGAACGCCTCGCTGAAGTGGCTGCCAAAAACACCCACAAGGAAGTGCTGAAGGAAGTAGAGCATTTTCAAAATCAATTCGACATACAAAAAGCCAACATGGCTGATTATACCAGCCGCATCAAGCACTACGTACACCTTTGCGCAGAAGATGTGAAAGCACATGCGGGAAAGGTGAACCTGTCATTGAAGAAAGAGCAGGAGCTACTCGGACAGGAATTGGTTTCCTTTGAAAAAATTGTCAAATCGCTCAGGGCTGATTTCAACCGGTTCCTGGCAAAATGGATGTAAGTCACCTTCAACAATATTCCCATGCCCGGCAAAGTAGCCAAAGCGACCGGAGTAACAGGTCTCTCCTCGTCTGAAGCTGCAGAGCTTCGTCGTCAATATGGGTACAACAGGATCAGATCCCGCGGGCAAAAGCGGCTGTTACATATACTCGCGGGCATATTCCGGGAGCCGATGTCGCTGCTGCTTATCGTTGCCTGCCTGCTTTATTTCGTGCTGGGCAACACAGCGGAAGGCATCCTGATGGCAGTGGCCATCGCACTGATTTCCGCCATTTCCGTTTACCAGGAAGTTCGCAGCAATCATGCTGTGCGGGCGCTGCAGGAATTTACCCGGCCATCCGTGACCGTTATCCGGGATGGTGTGCAGCAAAGCCTCCCCTCCGCCGAACTGGTACCCGGAGATGTGATCGTGCTGGAAGAAGGCGCAAATGTTCCGGCAGATGCGTTGGTTATTCAGGCAAATGATTTCACCCTTAACGAATCCGTGGTTACCGGAGAATCGTTACCGGTGATCAAAAATGAACAACCCGGTAATAATATATTGTACCAGGGCACACTTGTCAACAGTGGTAAATGCCTGGCCCGTGTGTCCGCTACCGGTAGTGATACCGTATTAGGCAAGATCGGGCTATCCGTCGAGGGCTACGAGACACAGAAAACCATTCTGCAAAAACAGGTCAATAAAGTAGTAAAGCACCTCGCCCTGTTCGGCATGGCCGCTTTCGCGGCCATCTTCCTGGTCAATTATTTTCATTCCGGTCAATTTGTCGTCAGTCTGCTTTTCGCTTTAACCCTCGCCATGTCTGCCATACCGGAGGAGATTCCCGTAGCTTTCAGTTCTTTTTTTGCCCTGGGCGCTTACCGGCTTGGCCGGGCCGGCATTATCACGCGACAACCACAGATACTCGAAAACCTGGGTGCTGTAAATGTTTTGTGTCTTGATAAAACAGGCACCATTACCGAAAACAGGATGTCGCTGAAGATTCTTTACGATTTTAAAAATGATAGCCTCTTTGAACCGGCCGACACCATTCCTCCACAATATGAACGGTTGCTTTTATATGCAGCCCTGGCCAGTGAAGCCGAACCATTCGATGCCATGGAGAAAGCGATCCTGGAAACCTATCTGCGCACAACAAATACCTCCGTTTATCACCGCATGGAAATGGTGTATGAATACCCGCTGGAAGGAAGACCGCCCATGATGACGCACGTTTATAAAGATGGAGCAGGAATAGTGGTGGCGGCAAAGGGGGCTGCAGAACGCATAATGGATGTCTGTCACCTCGATCCGGCAACCAGGGTCAGCGTAACCGCCGTACTGAACAACATGAGCAGCAAAGGTTACAGGGTATTGGGCGTTGCCAGTTCTACTACCCTCCTTTCACATTTACCCGCACAACAGGATGCATTTAACTGGTCGTTCGAAGGATTGCTGGCCCTGTATGATCCACCCCGTAAAGAAATGCCGGCCTTTATCCGCAAACTATACGAAGATGGCATTGAGATAAAGATGCTGACCGGCGATCATGCCGCTACTGCCAGCCAGATTGCCGGACAAATAGGTATAAAAGAACCTATGCGTTGCCGCAACGGCGAGGAGGTCATGGAGATGGACGCTTCTACACTGGAAGCAGTGACAAAATCAACCGCTGTTTTCGCAAGGATGTTTCCCGAGGCAAAAAGAAAAGTTATCAAAGCGCTGCAGTCGGCCGGCAATGTAGTAGCCATGACGGGTGACGGCGTGAATGACGGCCCCGCACTGAAAGTAGCCGATATCGGTATTGCCATGGGGAAAAAGGGAAGCGAAATTGCCCGGCAGGCTGCCGACCTCATTCTTACAGAAGACAATCCTTCCGGATTCCTGGTGGCAATAAGCGAAGGCCGCAGAATTTACAGCAACCTGCTGAAAGCAGTGCGGTATATTCTCGCCATTCACATTCCTATCCTGCTTACAGCCTCCCTGCCCGTCATCTTAGGATGGAGATTTCCCAACATCTTTACACCCGTCCACGTCATTTTCCTGGAACTCATCATGGGTCCTACCTGCTCCATCTTTTTCGAACGGGAGCCCGTGAGTGAGGCAGAACTAAATGCAGGTCCCCGTAACAAAGACCAGGGATTGTTTACCAGGCGTGAATTGCTGATAAGCATTGTACAGGGACTGGTCATTGCTACCGGCACGTTGCTGATCTATTATTTGTTTATGACGCGCGGATATGCCCTGAAAAAAACAAGAATGGCGGTTTTCACCACTATTATATGCAGCAATGTATTTCTCACTTTTACCGGCAGGTCTGCGGTCCATACCGTCTTTCAATCGTTAAAGTTTAAAAACAACCTGGCAATATTCGTTGTGCTTGCTTCGGTTTCCTTCCTGTTGATGTTACACCTGCTGCCTCCCGTACGCGGCTTGTTCGGCCTTCAGCCCATAGGTGTGGCTAACTTCCTCCTTTGCCTGGTAGTGGCGTTTGTAAGTGTAATGTGGATAGAGTTATTTAAAAGTAAACAGCCGGTGTAAGTTTTAAGTAATAAGTATTAAGTACTAAGTATTAAGTAACAAGTACATAAACTCAGGCTGGGCCGTAAGGACATGAACCAGGAAGAAAGGTTCCGGGCGTCTGGATGCATTCGTTGTTGGTGTTAGCACCAACAATGGCGGCGAACTTAATGAAGTACCATTGACTTATTCACCTATTGACTTATTCACCATTCACTTATTCACCCTACTGACATATTCACCATTCACTTATTCACCCTACTGACATATATCACTCCCCTCCCTGCGCCTCCTCATAGGAAACCGCCTGTTGACAAAATAGCTTTACTACCTAACACTACAGGACATGAAAAAGATCTTACTTGCCTTTGACGGAACACATTACTCGCAGGCAGCACTCGATTTTGCCTTTCAGTTGCATCAGCAATCCCCTATCTTCCTTACAGGGGCCTTTCTGCCGCAGGTAGATTATTCCGCCCTGTGGAGTTATTCCGTTGGCAGTGAAGCAGGCACCGTCATTCCTTCCGCTGAAGAATCCACCTCCAGGGAAATTCACCAGAATACCTCCCGCTTCACCGATTATTGCAAGAAACACGGCATCCCGTTTAAAATACACAGGGCTTACATGAATTTCGCCCTGCCCGAATTAAAAAAGGAATCCCGGTTCGCCGACCTGCTGATCGTCAGCAGCCAGGAGTTTTATAAACAGGCTGGCACCGAGTTATCTAATTATTACTTGAAAAATATTTTACATGAACTGGAATGTCCGATGATCGTGATGCCGGAGAAAAAGATGAGCGCCGGCAACAACATTATCGCCTATGATGGCAGTGCCTCTGCCATGTATGCCATCAAGCAGTTTGCCTACCTGTTTCCTGAATGGGCAGGCAACCCCACCACTATTGTATATGCCACACCACAACAGGGCAATGAGTGGCCTTACGAAACCGAAATACGGGAATTCATTTCTGCACATTTCAAAAACGTGGTCTGGCAGCGGTTGGTAATACCATCAAAAGATTTTTTCACCAGTTGGCTGATGGAGAAAAATAATTCCATCCTGGTAACCGGTTCTTTCAGCCGGTCCGGATTGTCCATGCTATTCCGCAGGAGCTTTGTGACAGAAGCCATCAATGAACATTACATGCCTGTATTCGTTGCACATCAGCATACCTGACATTATTCACTATAAACTTTTTTCCGTGAAAAGAATACTGCTGGCGATAGATGCCACCAATCCCAATCCGCAGGCCATTGATTTTGCCTGCTATATCGGCCGGCTCACTAAATCTGACATCACAGGTTTCTTCCTGGAAGATTTGGTGGCAAACGAAGAACCTTCGTTAAAACAAACCGGCGGTATTCCACGAATAGAATGGAAAATCGATGAGACAGAAACAGACTTCCGACATAAAAAATCATTGATCGATAAAAATATTGCGTTGTTTCACAACTGCTGTGAGCGTAAGTCGGTGCACAGTAAAAGCCTTGTGGTCAGTGGCAGACCGGCAAAAGAACTGATAGCAGAAAGCCGGTATGCAGATCTCATCATTATCGATGCTACCGCTTCGTTCGATAAGTTGTACGAGTCAACGCCCACCGAATTTGTCAGGGATATTTTAAAAGATGCGGAATGCCCCGTGATAATCGCCCCCGACTCGTTCGAAGGAATCGACGAGATCGTGTTCACTTATGACGGCACAAAATCATCCTCTTTTGCCATCAAACAATTCACCTTGCTATTCCCTGAATTGAACGAAAAAAAAGCCACCGTGCTCAACATCACACAAGACGGCGAATGGAGCAGCGCCGGCAAACGGCATTTTCTCGATTGGATACAGCCGCACTATACAACTGTCGGGTTAAAGACCATGACCGGCGATGCAGGCTATTGCCTGTTTGATTACCTGTTTAAAAGAAAAAATGCATTTATCGTAATGGGCGCCTACGGCCGCAGTAATCTTTCCCGCTTCTTCCGGCACAGCCAGGCCGACCTGCTCATCAATACCATGACCCAACCCATCTTTATTTCCCACTACTAATTATACTGTTGCCGGAATCATTTTAAAAACATCAATTATGAAAACAAATATGGGATTGGCAGACCGCATAATACGTATTGCCATCGCAATAGCCATCGTTATCCTTTACCTCAATGGTGTGATCAGCGGAATCGCCGGTATCCTGTTACTCGCTATCGCCGCGATTTTCCTGGTAACCGGTCTTATCGGCACCTGCCCGCTTTACCGGCTGCTGCACATCAATACCTGTCAACGGAAAACCGCCTGACCGCATACCAGCCGGAAGCACCTGATACGAATCATGTTTCACCAAAACAGCAGTCAGCAAACCGGCAGTAAGATGATGCTACATTCGGAAAAATTAATACAATGAAAGCACTTGTCTATCACGGCCCCGGAAAAAAATCATGGGATGAAAAAAAGAAACCCGAAATATTACACCCGACAGATGCAATCATCAAAATATCCAGGACAACAATCTGTGGCACCGATCTTCATATATTAAAGGGAGATGTGGCCACTGTTACCGAAGGAAGAACGCTCGGCCATGAAGGAGTAGGCATTGTGGAAGAAACCGGCGCTTCCGTTTCCAATTTCAAAAAAGGCGATCATGTGCTCATTTCCTGCATTACCTCGTGCGGCAAGTGTGCCTACTGCCGTAAGGGAATGTACTCACATTGCACCGACGGCGGATGGATATTGGGCAATACGATCGACGGCACCCAGGCCGAGTACGTACGTATCCCCCATGCAGACACCAGCTTATATCCCATTCCGGAAGGTGCAGATGAGGAAGCGCTCGTCATGCTCAGCGATATTTTCCCCACCGGCTTTGAATGTGGTGTACTGAACGGCCAGGTAAACCCCGGCGATACCGTTGCCATTGTTGGTGCAGGTCCTATAGGACTGGCCTCGCTGCTCACCGCACAGTTCTATTCTCCGGCTGCCATCATCCTGATCGATCCGGATGCCAACCGGCTGGAGATAGCCAAAAAATTCGGCGCTACGCATTGCATCAATAACAGCAAAGACAATGTAACGGAACAAATCGGTCGCATTACCGGCGGAACCGGCGTTGACGTAGCCATCGAAGCGGTGGGCATTCCCGCTACTTTCGGCATTTGCCAGGATATCATCGCACCGGGCGGGCGGATAGCCAACGTGGGCGTACACGGCAAAAGTGCCGAACTCCACCTCGAAACTCTCTGGTCTAAAAATATTACCATCACCACTCGTCTGGTCGACACCGTTACCACCCCGATGTTGTTGAAAACAGTGGGATCCGCAAAACTTAAACCGGCGCAACTGATCACTCACCGGTTTAAATTATCAGAGATCATGAAAGCCTACGATACGTTCGCAAATGCTGCCGAAACCAAATCCCTCAAAGTAATTATGACGAACGAATAATAGCTGATCGCCGGCAAGAAGTCTGTCACCTGTTAAACTATCCTGTATGCGTCGTAACTATTCTTATCAGAAAATTGCTTCACTCTATAAGCGATTCCAGTTTCACGTATCAGGGTTTGTGCTCGCAGTACTGGGTGTATGGTTGGGTTGGAAAATATCCATGAAACCCTATGTACCCGACTGGCTGCTTATCATACTCGCTATCTGGGTGCTGGTGCTGATAGCAGAGTTGATACGCTTTCGCATCATTTTCAAACAACGGATCAGGCGTGATAAAGACTAATGCATTTATATGAAAAATTTAATCGTTTACCAGGGAAAATACGGTGCCACTGCGCAGTACGCACAGTGGCTGGCAGAAGAGTTTTCACTGCCTGTATACCGCGCAGAATCCTGTGACGGTAATAAACTCGAACAGGAGGGTCTGCTGGTAATGGGCAGCAGCGTATACATCGGTAAGTTACAAATCTCCAGATGGGTGAATAAATACCTTAACCAGTTGCATGGAAAGCAATTGATTTTATTTGTGGTAAGCGGCACGCCACGCAACGAAAAAGAGAAATTGCTGAAGTATGTGACCTCATCCCTCCCCGAACAGATTGCCGGCCGTTGCCGCCTATTCTATCTTCCGGGCAGACTCGTTTTCGACAAATTATCCTGGAAAGACCGCCTGCTGCTACGCATGGCATCCATGTTTACCGGAACCAGCAAAGAAAATAAAAAAATGATGCAGGGATACGATGATGTTAAAAAGGAACACCTCGCAGCTATCCGCAGTGAAATAAGCAGGCTGTTAAAAGAGCAGCAGCCCTCAACTGTGACTACGGTTGCCGGATTGCAGAACCAATGAAAAATAAAAAACTTATGAAACCCATTCTCGTTGCCACCAATTTTACTAAAGATTCAATGAACGCGGTAAACTATGCGGCAGATCTTGCCGCAGCACTGCATGCAAACCTGTTTATTTTATTCGTTACCCCCTTACCGCTCCTATACTCAGACCTGCCGGTATCGGAGAATTTCTTTTCCGTCATGACGGAAGATGCCGAGAAAGAGTTAGCCAGACTGAGAGCAACTGTTGTTGCCAGAATACAGCACGGTTGTGAAGTGCATACACAGCTTGCGCAGGGAACCGTGGAGTCGCAATTGGAGATCTATTGCAGCACGGTAGACCCGTTTGCGGTAGTGATGGGCACCGGTGATGCAACAGCCGTGGAAAGAACCTTGTTCGGCGCCACCACGCTTACAGCCCTCAGGCGCCTTCACTGGCCATTGATCATTGTACCAGAAGATGCCCGCTTTTTACCTGTAAAAAACATCGGCCTCGCCTGCGATTTAAAGGACGTGCGTGAAACCCTTCCCGTAAAAGATATTAAAGAACTTGTAAAGCTGTTCAACGCAGACCTGCATATCATCCACGCCAGCCCTGAAAGCCCCGGTTCTTTTGACAACGAAACTATTTCCGAGACGGAATATATCCAGGACATGTTCGCCGACCTCTCTCCGCTCTATCACTTTATTCATACACAGCATACCGAAAGCTCGATCATCGATTTCTCCCAAAAAAACAAGCTGGACATGCTGATCGTTATTCCGAAAAAACATAGCCTGATTAACCGGCTTTTTACCACTGCCCATTCAAAACAGCTCGCATTGCATACACATGTACCGATCCTTGCCATGCATGAGCACTAAATAAGTATCATGAACAACTATGTGATCCCGTTCTCCCGTATAAGCATCAATGATGTGAGCATAGTAGGCGGTAAAAATGCTTCCCTGGGAGAAATGTATGCAAAGCTTTCGTCCCGCGGCATCCCGGTTCCTGATGGTTTTGCTACTACCGCAATCGCCTTTGACGAATTCCTTACCGCCAATCAGCTCAAAGAGCCGCTGCGGAAACTGATGGCGCAGATCGATAAGACCACCTACGATAATCTTGAAGAAACAGCCCTGCAGGCCAGGCAGTTACTACTTAAGGCCAGCCTGCCGCAACAGTTACAGGAAGCTGTGCTGAATGCCTATAAAGTGTTGCGGGCATCGGGTACCGCCGAGGTAGCCGTACGCAGCAGTGCCACGGCAGAAGATCTGCCGCAAGCGAGCTTTGCAGGACAACATGAATCCTACCTCAATATCAGCGGCGGTGAAAATGTACTCAATGCCATCCGGCGTTGTTATGCTTCCCTGTATACAGCCAGGGCCATCAAATACCGTGAGGACAATGGTTTCGCTCATGATAAAGTATTACTCTCTGCGGGCATACAGCAAATGGTGCGCAGCGATCTGGCCTGTTCAGGCGTAGCTTTCACGCTCGAGCCCGAATCCGGATTCAGCGATGTGGTCACGGTCAGCGGCGTGTGGGGACTGGGTGAAAACATGGTGCAGGGAACCGTTACACCCGATGAATATACCGTCTTTAAACCGACCCTCCGGCAAAATAAACTGGCTATTATTCAGAAAAAACTGGGCGACAAGGCGAAGACCATGTTGTACAACAGCAATCCCAACGCCACCGAAACGATTGTGAATATCGATACCCCTTTTGAAAAACGTGCGCAATTTATCCTGACTGATGAAGAAGTCATGAACATCTCGCGGTGGTGTATGCTGATAGAAGAACATTATCAAAAACCAATGGACATCGAATGGGCCAAAGATGGCATATCGGGAAAAATCTTCATCGTACAGGCCCGGCCTGAAACCGTTCACTCCCAGCAAAGTCCTTATCTGCAGAAAGTATTTACGTTGCAGGAAAAAACATCACCCATTGTAACAGGAAACGCGGTGGGTGAAAAAATTGCAATTGGTATTGCAAGGGTCGTTTCCAGCCCGGAAGAATCGGAAAAAATACAAGCGGGAGAAATTGTGGTAACCGATATCACCAGTCCCGACTGGGATCCTGTATTGAAAAAATCAGCCGCAATTGTTACCAACAAAGGAGGCCGAACAAGTCATGCTTCCATCGTGGCGCGTGAACTCGGCGTGCCCGCAGTAGTGGGTACCGGCAATGCCACAGCAGTTATAAAAGATGGAGAGGTAATTACGGTGTCCTGTGCGGAAGGCAAAACCGGTTTCATCTATAAAGGAAAATTAAACTACACTATTCGTGATATAGATTTCAGAAAAATAACCAAACCTGCTTCCACACAGGTAATGCTGATTGTGGGCGATCCCGACCAGGCTTTTAAACTCTCCTTCTACCCCAATGATGGTGTCGGGTTGATGAGACTGGAATTCATCATCACCCATTCGGTGCAGGTACATCCGATGGCACTGATCCATCCCGGTCTGGTAACCGATCCGGTCACAAGACAACGAATCGAAACACTCACGTCCGGCTACCCTGACAAAAAACAATATTTTGTCGAACGGCTTGCGCAGGGCATCGCGACCATAGCCGCTGCTTTCTATCCGAAAGAAGTGATTGTACGGACCAGTGACTTCAAAACCAATGAATACGCCAACCTCATCGGTGGCAGTACATTTGAGCCTGTTGAAGAAAATCCGATGCTCGGATTCAGAGGCGCGTCACGTTATTACAATGAACGTTACAAGGAAGGATTTGCCCTGGAATGCGCAGCGCTTAACCGCGTACGGCAGGATATGGGATTCTCCAATGTAAAAGTGATGATACCGTTTTGCAGAACGGTGGAAGAAGCGAAAAAAGTAGTTGACCTTATGCAAGAAAATGGCCTTGACCGCGATAAGGATGATTCACTTGATATTTACATGATGGTGGAGATCCCCTCCAACGTATTACAGGCTGATCAATTTGCACGGATCTTCGATGGCTTTTCTATCGGTTCAAACGACCTGACCCAACTCGTATTGGGCGTCGACCGCGACTCTTCCATCATCAGCAGCGTTTTCGACGAACAAAACCCTGCTGTAAAGGAAATGATTGCCACGGCCATTTCAAAAGCCAGGCAGGCGGGTATAAAGATCGGCTTGTGCGGGCAGGCGCCGAGCGACTTTCCCGCGTTTGCCTCCTTCCTCGTGCAACAGGGAATATCCGGCATCTCTTTTAATCCCGATGCGCTGTTGGCCGGCATCGCCAACATCTGCCAGGCAGAACTCGAAATGCGGAAAGCGCAGATACCTGAAGCAGACACAGCCGTTAACGGTAAACCATAGCCTGCACAATCACGGGAAAAACCTGTTCTCATGAAAAAGAAATACATCCTGGTTTTAATCGTCGTCACCATCCTGGGAACACCAAACATGCTGGCACAGAAAAAAATGGATCTCGGCATCAAAGGTGGGTTGAGCATCCCTAACCTCACAACAGGCAGCACAGCCAATCCTGTCAATAGCGGTTTTGGCTCAAGACTTGGTGCCGACTTTGCCGTACATGCTGAATTTCATCTATCCAGACATTTTTCCTTACAACCGCAACTTCAATACTCGCAGCAAGGTGGCCGGAAGAACGGCAGCCAGGCATTTGCCGTACCACCCGGTATGGCTGCTATGTTTCCACCCGGAGAAGTTCCTCCTTACCTCTATGCCGACTATAAAAGCGTAGCGAAGATCAACTACCTGATGCTTTCCGCATTAGCCAAATACCGTATCCCGCTGGGTGGAAGTTTTACCGGATATGTTGCGGCCGGTCCCTTTGTAAGCCTGGTATTATCCGCCAAAAATATCACCAGCGGTTCCAGTATTATTTACCTGGATGCACAGCAGACTACCCCCCTGGTGTCGACGCCTCAATCATTTGATAATACCGAAAATATCAAATCAGATCTCCGGCCTGTCAATGCGGGCATAAACGGTCATGTCGGTATCAGTTACCGGCTCGGGATGGGCGCTGTTTTTATTGAAGGTGGTGGCAATTACGGATTGATCACTATACAGCAAAATGATGCGAACGGTAAAAACAATACGGGCGCTGCTACCGTCAGCCTCGGTTATCAATTCACCCTGCGATAACGCTGTCCATCAAAAATCACACTTGCTGCCCGCGAACAGATTAGTTTATTTCATCAGCCGTCGCCTGCTTCCTTCGTCTGACTAAGAATTTACCATTACGTATTTTTTTATTACTTGATAATTATCAAGCCCATGGTATTCTATGTAGGAGATAGATGATCTACCTTCGCCGCGAAAAAAATTTTAATATCCGCATGCTCAAATCTTTACCAAAAAAAGCGGTGAAATGTTTTATCATTTCACTAGGTCTCTTTACCGCTTCCCGCACTACTGCACAGTTCACGCCAAGTCACACCTTCACCATTGAAGCCGGCACCAGTAGTGTGATGGTACAAGGTAGTGGTGAACAGGGCAACCATATTTTTCCGAATGGAAGAATTGGTATCCGTATGAACAATGGCAACTATCGTGTTTACAAAACCGACGGCACACTGCTTACCACTTTCAGCACTAATTTATCGGGCTTCACCCCGGCAAAAGTCATCGGCCTTTCCACTAACCAGTTGCTGCTGCTCGCTGATTCACGATTTGCTATTATGAATCTGGCCGGACAAACCATTTTACCGGTCACCTCCACTGGCATGAGTATTTACGCAGGAGGTTATCCATATCTCGATGCGGCGGAATTGTCCAATGGTAATATCGCCTTCAGCATTTATGCCAGCGATGGTTCGAACCAGATCCGCGTATTTACCAAGGCAGGCGTGGCCGTCAGCAGTACCGTTAATGTGAAAACAACGGGCACGGGCCGTCCCAGCCCTTCCGGAAACCAATACTACAGCGGCCAGATCAAGGCGAGCAACAACGGTACCTTCCTTTTTGTATACACTACTTATTTTGCAGGCATTCACGGTGTGATGTTCAACAACGATGGCTCCATGCGTACCTGGCCTGCTACCGGCAACAACCACTATCAATTGCTGACGACCAGTGGTCAGGATGGATTTGAATTGTTTGCCACCTCAAACGGCGACTACATGGTCTCGCTTATGCGAAGCAACGTTGGCGGGGTAAGAATCGGTTATGACGGCACGATTCTTTCCACGTCCATTGTACGCGGCACCAACAGTTACAATATCGGCGCGCTGGCTGTCAACAGAAAGACGGGTGGCAACTATGCCCGCGCCACTGCTGATGAAAATATCGGTACACGATACGACGGCACCGACAACTTCAACGGCACCGCTAACCTGTACGCTGAACAACGCAATTTTACGGGCGCGGTTAACCTCGCCAAACAATCATTTGCAACCGGCTATTATAACGTTCAGTACGACGATAACGAATGGGATTATATTCCCAATATCCGTCCCGGAATTTTTACCTTATCGAGTATTGAAGGTGGCAGCGGCGGATATGGTTTCATTACCATGAACTACAACAGCGCGGGCACCGCGTGGTCGCTGACCATGCGTTTGTATGACATAACGGCTACCTTACCTGTAAAACTGGAAAGCTTCCAGGGTAAAAAACAAAATGAATCGGCTGTATTGAACTGGCAAACTTCCGGAGAAACAGCCTTCAGTCATTTTGAAGTGGAATGGTCGGCCGATGGCAGCACATTTGCAAAAGCCGGTACGGTTCAGTCAGCAGCAGGCAATGGTACAAAGGCCTATGCATTCACACATCCGTTTACGGCTGACATGTCGCAGGAAAGCCGCTTATATTATCGGTTGAAAATGGTCGATAGAGACAATAGCTATACTTACAGCAGCATTGTTACGATCAACAACAGCAATTTCTCCGATGTAAAACTCTACCCCGTTCCCGCCGCTGATCATATCTGGATCGAAGTGCCGGTTAACGTAAGCAGACAGCAACCTGTTTACAGCATCATCACACCAGGTGGACAGCTTGTATTGCAGGGCAGGATCACCCAGGCTGTGCAGCAAATTCAGCTTCCCGCCATGGCACCGGGTATGTATTATTTGCGTCTGAACAATGAAACAGGCCAATCATTCCTGAAAAAATAATTGCTCCGAACTGGACAATAAAAGAGCCGGCTGTAAAGGCCGGCTCTTTTATTTATGAAAAATATTTTATCGCCTCCACAATACGGTAGCGATGTAGTCGCTTTTATCGACAAAACCGGTATAGCGGGAATCTTCGGCATTAGCGCGGTTATCGCCGAGCACAAAATATTTACCTTCCGGAACGATGATGGGGCCGAAATGATCCAGGTTCCAGGGCTGCTTAAACTGTTGCTGTATGCCTTTATTGATCTCGTCTTTCGGAGTGGTCAATCTTATGCATTTAATGCCATGCGTGGCAACGAGTTTATCTGATAAATAAGTAGTAACCGAATCCGGGGATGTATTAGTGGCAAAAGGATTGGCCAGGGTATCGATGGTCTTCACTCTCTCCCACTCGTTTACGGCGAGTATATAATTGTGTGCAAGTGAAAGATCCTTATCCGCATCCACGTCGTTGACGAACAACCGGCCATCTCGGATCTCAATCTTGTCTCCTTCGAGCCCGCATAAGCGGAACAATTTGGCATGGCGGCCTAACTGTGCGCTGTTGGCATTGTAACAAATAAAATCAAAGCGGGACGGTTTTTTGAGATTGGAAACAAAAAAGCCTTCGCGGTTTTGGAAAGTAGGATAATTGGCGATGCCACCGGCAGAGAGGCGACGGAAAGCATTCGTCATCTGCCCGACAGCCCAGAGTGCGAGCAGGGAGATGACAATAATCAACATGTATTTGAGTTTTTTCTTCATTGTATAAAAGTTGGTAACCCGCGGATGCGGCAAGATAAACAATTACTCAAAGCTGGCGGCTACGCATATCGGCTCAGGTCTGCTGTACAGAATGGGAAACTATTTCTGACGTTTCACCATTTCATTGATCCAGACCGGTGCATAAGGCGAAATGCAGCCTTTGGAAACGGGGTAATCCTTATAGATGCCGAGTTTTTCACCAATAGCTAAAGCGCGCTGGCGATGTTCGGCGTGATGGATGCCGATATTGGCCAATGCGTTGTTCATCGTCCACTGTACTTCGGGTGGAGCTTTGGGCATTTCTTTCTCCAGCCGATCGAGTAAGGCGGGTATATCGATACCTTCCGGGCTGCGGGCAATGCGACCGGAGGTGAGGCTCCAACCCTGGCGTGCGCACATTTTGTCTTTGGACTTCATCCACTTCCCGCGCAACTTTTCTTTATCGGGAAAATCTTTGATCACGTAAGAGTATAGCCAATCCGCCACCTGCGAAAAAGTTTCGGACTTCACCATGTTTTCCAATTCGTCAGCGGATAAATCTTTGGGTTTGAGAATGAGTATGGCAACGAGCCTGGCGTCGATATTACCGGTAGCCCAGAGTTGGAGGGCGAGTGCATGATCGGATTTAATTTCTGCAGCTACTTTGCGAATATCACCCATTTTAACGCCGAACTGGTTATTACCAGCGCCAGCTTTAAGGTTGTGTTTGAGTGTGGCCGGGTTGGCAAGTGATTCCAGTTTTTTGAGCACGTCGTTGACTTTCATGGCGTGTTGGTTTGTACCAAAGATAGCGAGAGAGCGTTGTAAGTAGTAAGTTTTAAGTAATAGGTAAGAGGTGTAAGGAGTAAGGTGTAAGGTGTGAAATAAAAGTAATTGGGCGGGGTTTGAACTAGCAGGCTGTGGGTTATAGACGAAGTAGCCATTCACTTATTGACTTATTCACTTATTCACTTACTGACCTATGACCATTTTCCGATTATTACCCGCTTAGCTTTATCACGAAAAATCTCAGCCATTTATCGTGTTTTCCCCTTTGACATTAGCTTGTAGCGATCGTAATTTTGTTTCATTATGAAAAAGAAGCACGACATATCCATTAATTCGAAAGGCGCCCCCTTCTTCAAAAAATGCTTGAAGAAAAAAGAATGATCAATGACCACATCAGAAAAGGGGGAGACATTACCGAACTCGGAGACTTCACAGTCATACGCGTTCCGTTCATTAAAGAAACATGGTGGTCACGTAACATTCGAATTTTTAACCCAATTCGATGTAAAATACGAAGTATACTTCGCAAACTACAGTAGTTTGTTCGAAGACTATCCCGATGTCACCTGTGATGTCTATTGCTGCGGTATTGAAGTTGCAGAAGGCGATCCTTCAATATCGCCACTTGACAAAAAGGTCGGCGCGACCATGGCCGAAATAGTCAAATTTTTCTTCGCAGAAACGAGTAATGTAATTGTGTATGTCTGCGATAGCCTTGACAACAAAGAAGTCGCCAGAAAAAGAAAATTTGATGACTGGTTTAGCCGTTATAATGATGGCTCGTACACTAAGTACAACAATGTCGCGATAATTGATGGTAGTAAAATTTACAATTCGCTGATTTTACATAACAAAAATGAGCAGCGTCATTTGGTCGCCAATGCTTTTGACGAAGTGAACCGATGGGCGGAACGGGTTGAGAAGTAAAAGGAATTTTCAATATCAATTAGTCGGAAATAGTTTTTGAATTTAAATACGGTCTAACCAGACGCGCTATTTTTTCTCCGTCAGAATTTCTGCCTTCAATAAACTCGACTTCATCACCGGTTTGTAAGCCAGCAAAATCGCTAGGGTCTTCCATAAAAGCCTGATGAAAATATAAGTTTTCAGGTTGATTTGTAATAAATGCAATGCCGCGATGCGAATTAATGAAAGAAATTTTCTCCCTCTTTATTTCTGACATTGGAGCATTAAATGAATAACTTACACGCTTGACATTTTTTGCTATTGGCCGACCTTCATGATTGGTCCCTTTCTCAAAAGTAACAACGTCATTCTTTTTCAATCCGGCAAAATCACCTTCATATTCTGTATAGTTGAAATACAAATTCTGATCAGAATTAAGAATAAATCCAAATCCTTTCAAAATATCAATTTTTACAATTGTACTCTCCAACGTTAATATATTTTCTGATTTTACAATCTGAACTTCATCAACTTTGGTCGATTTGTGAATATTTTCGAACGAAATGTCAATCAAGGTTTTTTCTGCATGAATTATATAAATTAGATTATCAGTAAGATTATAGCAGTGTTCTAAATAATGAACATGAGGATTTTTATCATTCTGTAACCAATCGCCCTTAGCAACGTCATTTGTAAGAAAAATACAAGATTCATTTTTGTCTTTCATCAGCTTTAACAGCTCATGAAAAATCAAAAAATCTCCGGCCCCATCTTCCTTTTGTTCACCACATCCCGGAATAGCAAACTTCCACTTCATCGTATCTTTTGCCTGTTTGTATTGTTGCAATAGTTCTTCAAAAAGGTCTTTCACAAACAAATTCTCTTCAAATGTCAGACCTACAGCTATTTTCAATGTAGACACCAAATCTAATAATTCATCAATGTAGATAATATTTTTATTATTCTGTGTAGTGAGACCAACCTGTGCAGCCATTTCATTATACAATTCTTCTCCTAGTAGAGCGACTCGAATTTCTTCATCCACACGTCTAATCTCCTCCCAAATACTTGGATAGTCTTGACTAAGCAATCTTTTTTTTGCCTCACGAAAGCTTTGAATCTTACCAAAAATTTCGGAACGTAGCGAGCTAAAATCCTCTAGAATTTTATTTAATGGACCAAAAAAATCTTTTTTAATAACTGACAATCTATTACGCAGGTACTCTTGTTCAACTTGCTTGGTAATATAGATTCTATCTTTGTAGCTGTTAATAAATTGAATAAGTTTATTCTTTTCGTTCTGCGACATTCCATAATAACCTAAAAGAATATTTGTATCTAATACAATGGGAAAAGTACCATTGAGACTCTTAGCGATTTCAAAATCTTCCGAATATTTTCGTAAAGATTTATTAGATACTTCAGCCGTAATAGATGAGTAAGGTTTAAAACAAAAATCGTTATTAACTATCAGCATATTTCTTTCGTTAGCAGTGACGCCTGAAACTAGGTTCCTCCCAAAATAATATCCTCTCACGAAACCTCATAACCCTCCACCAAAAAAGGGTGAAAACACCCTCCTGTTAAAGAACTTTAAATTTTTATACCAATCGGTATATTTTACCTATCTTTGATCTCCAGTCATGTCAAAAGCAGCACAAACCAGGCAATTCATTATCGAAAAAGCATCGCCCCTTTTCAATATAAAAGGGTACGACAACACCTCGCTGTCCGACATACAAGAAGCTACCGGCCTCACCAAAGGCGCTATCTACGGCAATTTTGCCGATAAGAACGAACTGGTCATTGCTGCTTACGAATACAATTGCTCGCTCCTGCGGCTCACTATCGACGAAGCCATCGCCGCCACCTCCACCGCCAAAGAAGCATTGCTGGCCTGTACCGGCTTTTATGCCAAAAACTGGCCAACGGTTTTTAAAAATGGAGGCTGCCCCATGATGAACGCTGCCGTAGAAGCCGACGATCATCTCCGTTTTATGCGCGACACCGTACGGTCGAGCATGAAACGCTTTATGAAAAAAATCCAGCTGTTGATTGAAAAAGGACAGGCCAACGGCGAATTTAAAAAGAGCGTTCATTCCGCCGAGTATGCCGCCCTCCTCTTCAGCATCCTGGAAGGCAATATCCTGCTGTCCAAGATCATGAACGATCCTAAGTATTTGAAAACCGCGGCCACCAGAATCAGCCGCATGATCGAAGAAGAATTATCTACCTGAACTTTTTTTTAACCAATTATATACCGATCGGTATATTTTATAAACATTAACTATAACAGTCATGAACACTTCCGCAAACACCGTTTTTATTTCCGGCGGCTCCGCTGGCATCGGCCTCGCCATTGCTAAACTCCTTTCAGCCCGGGGAAATAAAGTTATCATCAACGGCCGCAATCAGCAACGGCTCGATAAAGCCCTGCAACAGCTGACCAACGCCGTTGCCATCCAGGGTGATCTTTCCATCGAGAACGACCGCATCAGCATCGCCAACCAGTTAAAACAAGATCACCCCGATCTGAATATCCTCATCAACAATGCCGGTGAAGCTTTTCCCTATTCCCTTGGCCAGACAGGCAGTGATTACGAGTACGCCGCCAGGGAAATCAATACCAATTACACCGCCATCATTCATTTCACGCAGTTGCTGCTGCCTGCTTTGAAACAAAAGCCTCAGTCAGCCATTGTCAACGTTACCTCAATCGTGAGTATGATCCCCTCCTCCGGACTTCCAACTTATGCCGCCAGCAAAGCTGCTTTGCATTTTTATACTCAATCGCTGCGTCAATCATTGTCTGAAACAAATGTGAGCGTTTTTGAATTGATGCCTCCCCTGGTCAACACAGCTTTTTCAGCACCCATCGGTGGAGAAAACGGCATTCCTCCTGAAGAAGTAGCTGCCGATTTATTAGCAGCGCTGGAGAATAACCAGTTTGATATTCCGGTTGGCCAGACAAAAGCCGTTTATTCCTTATTCCAGGAGGCTTCGGCAAAACTTAAAAATTGATTTATGAAACGTGTAGTCATTACCGGTATCGGAGCACTTACGCCGATCGGCAACAACGTGAAAGATTACTGGCATTCGCTTGTCAACGGTGTGAGCGGCGCCGCGCCCATCACCAAATTCGATACGGCTAACTTCAAGACGAAGTTTGCCTGCGAGTTGAAAAATTTCAACCCGCTCGATCACATTGAAAAATCAGAAGCGCGGCGTTACGATCTCTTTACGCAGTACGCCCTCATTGCGGTAGCCGAAGCCGTCAAGCATGCCGGTATCGACTTCGAAACCCTGAACCGGAACCGCATCGGTGTGATCTGGGGCTCCGGCAACGGCGGCATTGGCACTTTTGAAGAACAGGTAAAAGAATATGCGAAAGGCGACGGCACGCCACGCTTCAGTCCGTTCTTCATTCCCAGGATGATCGTGGATATTGCGGCAGGTGTCATTTCTATAAAGTATGGTTTGAGAGGTGTCAATTTTGCGACCGTGTCGGCCTGCGCTACTTCCAACACCGCATTGATCGACGCCTTTAATTATATCCGCTGGAACAAAGCCGATATGATCATCACTGGTGGTTCGGAAGCGCCGATCACCGAAAGCAGCGTTGGTGGCTTCAACGCCTCCAAAGCTTTGTCTACGCGCAACGACAGCGCGGCAACGGCTTCAAGACCTTTCGATATAACCCGCGATGGTTTTGTTATGGGCGAAGGTGCGGGCGCTATTATTCTTGAGAGTTATGAGCACGCCGTTCAACGCAATGCGCCCATCCTTGCGGAAATCGTTGGTGGCGGCATGGCGGCAGATGCCTATCATCTTACCGGCACACATCCCGATGGCGAAGGCGCTTACCTCGGTATGCTGGCCGCCCTTGAAGAAGCTGAAATCAGCCCTTCCGATATCGACTACATCAACACACATGCCACCTCTACCATGCTCGGTGACAGCAGTGAACTGAGGGCGATCGAAAGAGTTTTTGGCACACATCCCAACCTCAATATCAGCGCCACCAAATCCATGACCGGGCATTTATTGGGTGCCGCCGGCGCGGTGGAAGCCATTGCATGCATCATGGCCGTACAGGAAAATATCGTACCGCCCACTATCAATTCAACCGACATCGATCCGGTTTATAAGGATGCTTTCAACCTTACCCTCGGCACGGCGCAGCAAAGGACAGTAAACTACGCCATGAGTAACACGTTTGGTTTCGGCGGACACACGGCTACTACCATAATCAGGAAGTTTGCCTAGCGTAGACTGAAAACCAGGCATCCCGGTGGAAAAAATGACAGTAATCGCTGTCATTTTTTTATTCTTAACTATTGCTGGCATTGTATCTGATAGGATTTAAACGGAATATAAATGCGGTTATGAATACGGAATTTTTTATATCCCTGACGCTTCTGACACCCGAGGGTCCTCAGAGTTTTGCCCGCTTTACGCTGGGTGAGGATAAACAGTATGCAGTCAGCGTTTTCAACTCTTTACAAGGCACTACAGAGAGCGACTCCCCGGGTGTTCTTCAACTTGAGTTTACCGAATTATCCAATGGACTGCCGGTCAATATAAAATTGAAGGACTGCACATTGGAAGAACTGAGCTGGAATTGTAAATACCTGACGAAGGAAGCGTTCAAAAGAGCCGGGATGAATGACCGCTGAATCGATTCATTTATTTTTTCAAAAAAACGATGACGATGAAAAAGAAATTGCAACAACCCTGGCGTTTATTGAAAAAATACTACCGGAAGTTTTCCGGTGAAGACCGCGAAGGCGATGACCCTTTTGATAGCCCGTATATCGTGCTGTAAGATTATCAAAAAAGGAGCCAGTGGCTCCTTTTGTATTCTTAACAGGTATATGCTTAAGCTTTTTTCACAAACTCGGATTTCAGGGCCATGGCGCCAAACCCGTCGATGCGGCAATCGATGTTGTGATCGCCATCTACCAGCCGGATGTTTCTCACTTTCGTACCGGCTTTGATACTTTGTGCAGATCCTTTTACCGGCAGTGTTTTTATCGTCACCACACTATCCCCGTCTTTAAGAATATTGCCATTACTGTCCTTTACGACAAAGACGTCAGCAGCCTGTGCTTCTTCTTCGGGGTTCCATTCATGACCACATTCGGGACAGACCAGCAGGTTGTCCATTGCGTAAGTATAGGTTGATTTACAAAGCGGGCAGGGTATTGTTTCCGACATGCTGTTTTTTCATTTTGCGGCAAATGTAAAAAAACTATCCCGCTTGGCCGGACTGATTTTCGTCATCCCTTCCGGTTCTGTTGCGCCTGGCCAATACATCCGGCACACCGGCTTTACTATTGGCGGAGTGACCGCTCGATTAATTCATATCAGATGAGAACTCAGTCTTCTTAACGAGGCGTCCCCGCAGGCGGCTCAATGATTGTGGAGCGATACCGAGGTAACTGGCCAGTTGGTATTGTGGTACACGCTGCACCAGGTCCGGACGCATTGCCAGCAGCTTCAGGTAGCGTTGTTCGGGCGAAGAAGTTTTGAAGTCGTCGAAACTCGCCTGCTGTTTTGCCAGTTTGTCTTCTGCTATTAAACGGCACAGTGTTTCAAAACGAGGAAATTTTACAAACGATGCCTGTTCCATTTCCGGCCTGGACACGGCAAGTATCGAGTCTTCCACGCAGGCAACAAATTGCTCCGAAGGCACATTATTGACGCTGGATACAGGTGCGAATGTATCACCTTCGGTATAAAAGGCCGTTGTTTTTTCTTCACCGTTGATCATGTAGTAGCAACGTATGCAGCCTTTGACTACAAAAAATGACTCATCCGACCGTTGACCTTCTTTGAGCAATATGTCGTCTTTGGCAAAGCATTTAAAAACACTCAGATCTCTGATAAATTGTTTTTCCTCCTCTGAAAGCTTCATGTATTTTTCTATATACTCGAAAAGCAGATTTTCCATGGTTTCATTTCTTAACCAAAGATAAGCGATTTTGAAAAGATTGTTTTTCAGGAAATGAGCCGGACCGCAAACGGCGGCTAAAGCAATACGGACAGCGTTAATGTGTATACGAAAGTTAAAATAGCTGTTGTAAGTGGCAAGTGGTAAGTAAACAGCCGGGAAAAAAGTAGCACCTCCCGTCCGGTCGTTCTTTTTACTTTTTAGCCAACTTTAAGCTTAGATTTAGGGTCTGAAATTTGGCCAGGATTTACTTCCGGAAAGTTTTCAGGTACCACAAAATAAACCGGTGATGGCTATGCGTACAAACCCGGGTGACGATTTATTTTCTTCCAAAACACCGGACAGCAGACCGTGGTTGTTCTTTTTTATTGTATTCGTACTTGTGCTGGGCTTCAGCGTCTTTTATTTCTCACAGATAAAAAAAGAACTACTACTCCTTGAAAAAATAAATAGCTATTGGCTTGCGATTGCTTTAGTTGCTCAGTTCGCTACTTATTTTTTTACCGCATTGATCTACCACTTGCTGTTGAACACTTATAAGCAACTAAAAAATCCGGGATTATGGGAGCTTATTAAAGCATCCGTCATTTCCTTGTTTTTCAACCAGACAATGCCAAGCGCCGGAATCAGTGGCAATACCTTTTTCCTTAGTTTTCTGTCGAAACTGAATGTGTCGGTTAGTCAGTCAATGGCTGTTATACTTGCAGAACTACTGATCTTTTATGCCGCAATGGAATTTGTGATTTTTTCGCTGTTGCTCAGCTGCCTCTTTTTTTATACTGCACCGCATACTTTTAGCGTTACGCTGGCCGCAGGCCTTGCCGTGTACCTTGTTTTTGGGATATTGATCGCACTCACTTCAAGAGGACATGCCCTTGAAATTCTATTCAATAAAATTCAAAAGATAAAATTTCTCAAAAAGCTACTGGTGCGCGTGATCCATAGGTTTCAGCAACAGGTAACGCTGGAAAAAGCATCAACCATGCCAACGCTCCTTAAGCATAATAGCCGGACGGTGTTGACGACTTTTTTGACCCAATTGATAATAATCGGTGCGGATGGACTTACTATATATGCGCTATTTCAGGGACTTGGCACTCCCGTTTCCCCGCTTGCCGTTTTAATCGCAATGACCAGTACCCGCATCATTTCCATCATTCCTTTTCTTCCGGGCGCGCTTGTATTGTACGAAAGCAGTATGAGTTTCTTTTTTGTCAGCCTTGGGGTTCCATTGGGTTCTGCTATTATCGTAACGCTGGTATACAGGCTTCTGTCTTTCTGGTTTCCCATCCCTGCCGGTTTATTGCTGTACCGGAAATGGTTGAGTGATTCTCCGAAGGAAACACACCGGGAATGAAACGGCTGAAATCTGTCTCCAGGATCAGGAGAGCCGGTCTGCCCGCCTGTAAAACCATCTCTTCGCTATCTCTGCCGAGATAATATAAGCCGTGATAATAGCAAGCATCCAACCATAAAAAATACCTGGCAATCGCGTAAAGCCAAGCAGTGTTGCAAAAGGCATAAATGGAAGAAGGAGAACAACGAGGATAACTGCGGCGGTAGCAATACTCAACAACCGGCCCGGTAAACTTTTAAAAAAAGGCAGCCGGGTACGTACCACCAAAACGATGAGTGTAGCGGAAATAACCGACTCGGTAAACCAACCCGTCTGAAAAATCTTTTCATCAGCCTTCAAAAAATATAACAACACACCGAATGTCAGGAAATCAAATACCGAACTGATCATGCCAAACACGATCATGAATCGCTGGATAAATTTGATATCCCATTTACGTGGTTTGTCAACAGAAACGGCATCCACGCTATCCGTAGCGATCGTCATCTCCGGGAAATCAGTCAACAGATTAGTCAGCAATATCTGTTTGGGAAGCAAAGGAAGAAAGGGCAGAAACAACGATGCGCCGGCCATGCTGAACATATTGCCGAAATTGGCGCTGGTTGCCATAAAAATATACTTCATCGTGTTGGTAAAAGTCTTGCGCCCCGCTACGATGCCGGTCACCAACACATCCAGCCCATTTTGCAGCAATACAATGTCGGCAGCCTCTTTGGCCACATCCACCGCCGTATCTACGGAAATGCCCACATCTGCAGCATGAAGCGCAGGTGCATCATTTATTCCATCGCCCATAAATCCTACTACGTTGCCCGATTTTTTCAAAGATAAAATGATCCGTTCTTTCTGATTGGGCTCTACTTCTGCAAAAATATCGGTATGCGCCGCATGCTGAAACAAGGCGCTTTCACTCATTTCCCTTAACTGTTTTCCCGTCAATATAACCGGTTCTTCAATGCCGATTTGTTTGGCGAGACTATGTGCCGCCAGCTCATTATCTCCCGTGATCAGTTTGAGTTGCACGCCCAGGTTTCGCAGGTCAAGTATCGTTTGCCTTACTTCGGGCTTTGGCGGATCAAACAAAGCGATAAAGCCAAGGAAGATCATATTGCACTCGTCATGCCTGGTAAAATCAATTTCACGGCTGCTATTTTTATACGCTACCCCGAGCACCCGGTAGCCTTCGGCGCTCAGTTTTTCATACTGTTGATTGATCGCAGCAAGTTTACCGGACAGCGGTATCAACTGACCGGTACCCGTTTCCGCGCGATCGCAGACTTTAATAACAGCATTCAGCGCGCCCTTTGTAATAGCCAGGTTTTGCTGATCATTTTTTACCTGTACGGTCAACCTTTTGCGGAGAAAATCATACGGCACTTCTGCCTGAACGGTAAATGCTGCCTTGTCACCGGGATAACTGGCGCTTATCGCTTCATCGATGGGATTTTTAAACCCTTTTTGAAAAGATGCATTCAACCAGGCGTAATGCAATGTTTTGTCTGAATGATTTCCCTCTGTGTCTAATGTATCTTTCAGGGTAACTTTTCCGGCAGTGATGGTGCCTGTTTTATCGGAGCAAAGAATATTCATGCTTCCGAAATTCTCGATGGAAGAAAGCCGCTTGACGATCACCTGGTTTTTGGCCATAGCTTTTGCACCAATGGAAAGATTGATGCTGATGATAGCCGGAAGCAATTGTGGTGTAAGTCCCACAGCCAATGCCAGCGAAAACAGGATCGAATCGAGCGCCGGCCGGTGCAACAGGATATTGATGCCGAAAATAATGATCACCAGTATCAGCGTGATTTGCATCAGCATGTAACCAAAATGCCGTATTCCTCTTTCAAACTCAGTCTCCGGTATTCTTGTTCTTAACCTGTCAGATATTTTTCCTAATTCTGTTTGTTTGCCCGTTGCAACGACCAGGGCTTTTGCCGTGCCGCTGATAACGTGTGAACCCATAAAAAGCGCATTGCTCCTGGCGGCCAGTGGTGCGTCTGCCGGCACCACTCCGCTGTTCTTTTCTACGGGGAAAGTCTCGCCGGTAAATGCCGCCTCATCAATAAACAGCTCCTTAGCCTCAAGCAATAAACTGTCTCCGGGAATGACATCTCCTGCGTTCAAAACAATTACATCTCCCGGAGCCACCTGCTCTACCGGCAGCTCCGTTTCCTGGTTGTCTCTTATGATACAGCATTTGATCTGAACCATCTTCAATAAACCGGCAACGGCATTGGCTGCGCCTTTTTCCTGCCAGAAACCCAGCACACTGCTTACAAGGGTAATCAATAAGATAATGAATGCATCCGTAAAATCACCCAGTCCGATGGAAATTAAAGCGGCAACGATCAGTAACAATGTAAGCGGGCTGCGGAACTGGTTCAGTAAAAGAATCAGGGAAGATGTATGCGAGCGGGCTTTTAATCGATTCGGTCCGTAAACTTTAAACCGCCTGCCCGCTTCCGCCGCTGACAAACCTGTTTGCCCGGAAGCCAATTGCCGCAGCACTTCATCGGTGTGCAGGCTCCAGAAAAGTTCGACGGAAGGAGGTAATGAAGAAAGGGGCATTTATACTGCTTTTTCTCATTGAATCCGTAAAGCTATATTATAAAAGCGGGTTATGGGCTGAGATTGCTCAGCTGCGGCATGTAGGCAGGTCAGGACTATTTCAGAAGCTTCACGTTTTGCCGGGAACCGTCTTCGGCGGTGATTCGGGATTGCCTTTCATCCATCTACCTGGATAATCTGCTTAAGGTTTCGCGGCCTACTCCCAGGTAATGAGCGATCATTGTTTTGGAAACGCGCTGAAACAGTGCCGGGTATTGCTCCAGCAACAATTCATATTTTTCCCTGGCAGAATTTTTCATAAGCGAGATCACCCTTTTCTGCAGGGCTACAAATCCGCTGAAAGCCTTGCTCCAGAAAAATTCATGCATCTTCGGCAATTCGTCTGTCATCTTTTGTTTAGCCGTCGCCGGCAGTTCGAGTACCACACAGTCCTCCAGTGCCTGTACACATAAATCACCTTTGCCGCGGTTTTTGTAAGCGGCATAATCCGATACCCACCAGTTCTCCATGGCAAACTGAACTATATATTCGTGGCCATTGTCATCAAACAGGAAAGCTTTCAGTAATCCTTTCACTACCAGAAACTCCGACTTTACCTCCTGACCTTCCTTAACCAGGTATTCTTTTTTCTTCACCTTTCTCACAACAAAAAAACCGGCTACGGTATTGAGTTCATCCTCGGTAAGGCTCACCACCGATCCGATATGTTGTTTTAAAAAAGAAGCGTATTCCATTTGACAAAAATAGCAAACGAAATACGCCATCCAATAATTCCGCCGGTAATCCTACCGGTTGAGTGCGTCGCGAAGCGCCTCTCCCACGGCCCTGGCAGACTGGGGGTTTTGTCCGGTTACCAGGCGCTGGTCAATAGTCACATGCGGCTGCCACGGTGCTGACTTTTCGTAGCGGCCTCCCTGTTCTTTCAATTTGTCTTCGAGCAAAAAAGGTACAACGTCCGTGAGCTTAACAAGTGCTTCTTCTTCATTGGTGAAACCGTTTACTTTCTTGCCATCTACCAGGAATTTGCCGTTGCTCAGGCGAATGGCCGTAAGACCTGCGGGGCCGTGGCAAACAGCGCCAACCAATCCGTTGCTTTCATAAATGGCCGCAGCAATCGCCGCAATGGCGGTATCGTTGGGCAGATCCCAAACGGCGCCGTGGCCACCTGCGTAAAATATCGCCTTATAATCGGCGGGATTAATATCGGAAGGTTTGAGCGTATGGGTAATCTTTCGATGATAAAAGGTGTCCTCCCAGAATTTTTTATTGACGGCATCGCTGAGATCGAATCCGTCGACCGGCGGATTACCGCCTTTAGGACTGACAAAATCGATTTCATATCCTGCGTCCGTGAGCACTTCCCAGGGATGCGAAACTTCACCGAGGTAGTAGCCTGTTTTCTCACCGGTAGATCCTTTCGTACCGTGACTGGTAACGACGAATAAAACTTTAGGTTTCATGTTGGCTGATTTAGTAACTGATATTGTTTGTCGGGTTTCATTGTTGCAACTACATAGGCTAAGCAGCAATGAGGCTATTATGATTTTTAGCGGCATAAAGTAACTTGATTGGTAATGAGTGTGTGCTGAAGATGTTGTAAATATTGCCCGTGATAGCGGGCAATGCGTTCGGCAGTAGCATTTTTTTCGAGGTCATGAAAATGGAATCCCTGCAGTTTTTCCATGCCGGTAAAAGCATTCATCCTGTGGAAGCCAAAGAGAATGCCATCGTCAACGGAGGTCTGGTTAAAAAATTCGCCCGGCAATGTGAAAGCTGTGTCAGGCGCGTTCCAGGTCGTATTAACCATGTATTTTTTATCCTGCATCAATCCGCCTGTGCCGTAATTGATAGCAGGGTTGGAACGGCTGCGGCCATCGCTGTGATAAATACCGTTCTGATGACCGGCAGTGAATACTTCATCGATATATTTCTTCAGACGATTAGGAACCTGGAACCACCAGACCGGTGTATTGTAAATGATAAAATCGGCCCACTTAAAATTTTCCACTTCCGCGAAAGGGTCAAATTCGTGGTTGATATCGGTTATACGAACCTCAAATCCATTTTCCAGTAGAAACTCATTGGTCCATCCGGTAAGTGTTTTATTAAAAGCTCCGCCTGAATGGGCAAAATGCTGACCGCCATTGATGATAAAAACTTTTTGCATAACTGTTATTTACAGTTGCAAAGCTCAGGCAACACACGCAAAGACACCTGTGCGCCATGTCACAGTTTTTACCGACTCCGTTAAGGCTGTGCTAAAAGAAACCGGGATTTTGGCCAGCGGCAGGCTATTGTTTCTTTGAAGCTTCTGCTATCATAAATCCTTATCGCCAACCCAGGCCGGGAGCCACATGTTCAAGAATAGCAGAAAGAACATGTACGTTGTAATCAACACCCAATGTATTCGGTATTGTCAACAGCAGCGTATCTGCTTCGCGGATGGCTTCGTCTTCTGCCAGTTCTTTGATCAGCTGATCAGGTTCAGCTGCATAACTTCTTCCAAAGATGGCACGCTTATCTGCTTCGATCATCCCGATTTTATCGGAACTACCGCTCTCCCGCCCAAACAACTGACGATCCCGCTCATTGACCAAAGCAAAAATCGACCTGCTTACAGATACGCGCGGTTCACGAACATGTCCCGCTTTTTTCCAGGCGTCTTTGTAAAGCCTTATTTGCTCGGCCTGTTGTATATGAAAAGGTTTTCCGCTTTCATCGTACTTCAATGTGGAACTTTGGAGATGCATGCCATTTTCTGCGGCCCATACGGCGGTAGCATTGGAGGCGGCGCCCCACCATATCCGTTCACGCAGACCTGCCGAGTAAGGCTCGAGCCTTAACAGACCGGGCGGATTGGGAAACATGGGATAAGGATTGGGTTCGGCAAAACCAACACCTTGTAGCTTATCGAGGAATTCAAGCGCTTTCTGTCGCCCCATATCCGCATCGCTTTCGCCTTCCTTCGGTTCATAGCCAAAGTAGCGCCAACCGTCAATTACCTGTTCGGGCGAGCCTCTGCTGATACCGAGTTGCAAGCGGCCGCCTGCAATCAGGTCCGCGGCTCCGGCATCCTCCACCATATAAAGTGGGTTTTCGTAACGCATATCGATCACGCCGGTTCCTATTTCAATCTTTTGCGTTTTGGCACCAATGGCAGAAAGCAAAGGAAAAGGCGATGCCAGTTGCGCAGCAAAATGGTGCACGCGGAAATAAGCCCCATCGAGTCCCATCTCTTCTGCAGCAACAGCCAGATCGATGGATTGAAGCAGGGTGTCGCCCGCAGTACGGGTACTATAGGCCGGATGATTGGCCCAGTGGCCGAATGATAAGAATCCTATTTTTTTCATAGTTCGTTACTTGTTTTACCCAGTTTGAAATTAAGGATGAAGGCTGATCAGGACACTGGCACTTATGTCGCTTGTCCCTTAGTAAAACAACAGAGTAAGCAAAATGTTTGTCGGAAAATTGCCCCTGATTGGTCGCCTTTGCACCGCTTGTAACCGCGTTATACCACTGAATTTTGTATTCATAATACAATTTTATGAAGCGCTTACTTAAACCGGAAAATCTCCTTAAATTACTTGCAATAGCAATCCTTATGTCTGCAACACCTTCCTCAAATGCCCAGGTAATTAAACCCGTTGCCAGTGGTTATGCGCCGGCCAACGGCATCGATGTTTACTACGAAGTATTCGGCCAGGGCGAACCGGTCATTTTGCTGCATGGCGCCTACCACACAATCGAAACGAACTGGGGGCAACTGATACCCGAACTGGCGAAAACCAGAAAAGTAATTGCCATCGAAATGCAGGGACATGGCCATACACCTTATTCGGAAAGAAAATTGACGCGGGCTGCATTGGCCAGCGATGTGGAGAAGGTGATGGATCATCTTAAGATCGACAGCGCCGATATAGTGGGATATAGTTTCGGTGGACAGGTGGCTTACCAATTTGCCATACAAAGCCCCGATCGCCTGAAAAAGCTCGTCATTATTTCTTCCGTACATAAAAGCGAGGGCTGGATAAGCAGCGTGACCGATGGTTTTAAAAAGCTGAAGCCCGAGTTCTTCACGAACACTCCGATGCATGCCGCCTATGATGCGGTAGCGCCGGATAAAAACAAATGGATTCCATTCGTTGAGCAAATGATTGCTTCGGCGGGCCAACCCTTTGATCTGGGCGATGAAAATATAGCTAAAATCGCCGCGCCCGTATTAATCATCTCAGGCGACAATGACGGCATGGATAAAATTGAGTTGGCTAAAACGTATAAACTATTGGGCGGCGGTGTTGCGGCGGACTTCCAGCCAAAGCCTTCCTCGCGCCTGGCCGTTGTGCCTGACCAAAGCCATGTGAGCCTGATGAGGCAAACTAAAACGATACTGGATTACCTGGAAAACTTTTTACAATAAAGTTCGCAAGCTACATCCTGATGCGTGCCCTCCAACCAGCCCGAATGTTCATCGCCTGGCGTTATTAACGGACCCGACGCAAATCCCCTTCTATTTGCCGCAAACACCCCTTCGATTTCTGCGAAGAGGTACTAGTTTTATTTATTAATAAAATATGCGTATGACCTCGCCATTAAAACTTGACATTTACATTAATTATCCCGGGCACTGTGAACAGGCATTCCGTTTTTATGCGCAACACTTAAACGGTAAAATAAATCTCATGCTGCCGCACACACAAGCTCCGCCAAATTTCCCCAGGGAATGGAAAAATCCGATTCTTCATGCTATAGTGGAAATAGGCGGTACTATTGTCCGGGGTGCGGATATTCCTGATGCCGGACCTATGCGCAGTGCTTATCTCACACTCAGATTGAATACGCCTGAAGAAGCCGAACATATTTACAGGTTACTTTCAGACGAAGGAGAAATATTTATGAAAATGGAAAAGACGCCGTTTGCAAACCGTTTTGCTATGCTGCGCGATAAATTCGGCACCTCATGGATGCTTATGAATGAGAAGTAGGGTTTACATTTTGTAAGCATACAGGTATGGTTAATTCGCAAGGGTGTCATATAATTACCCATCCTGCTTTAAAGCCTTCGCCACTTACGATTATGTCTCCATCGTACGCCTCAAAGTTTTGTCTTACGTAGTTGTCTTCAATAAATTATTTCGCCCAAGATTCTTCTTGTTCTCCCTGATTTTTGAATTCTTTTTTTCCTTGACGGATGAAGTAGTTTTTCTCCGTTAGACTGGCTCAGCTTAATTTACCGATCAGAGAGGTACTCAAAAAAAACTCCCTGATAATTAATAATTATCAGGGAGCTGGGCGGAGAGAGAGGGATTCGAACCCCCGGACCTGTTACAGTCAACGGTTTTCAAGACCGCCGCATTCGACCGCTCTGCCATCTCTCCGCGGCAAAAGTAAGTGTACGCAGATTAATGGCAAAATTCATGTTCTATTTTTTTACGATAATATTTTAATTCACAATCAGTTTGGCTTCCAGTACCTGGTAACCGGCCGTTACTCCCTCCCCGCCTTCCACCATCCTCAACAACAACTCCGTGGCAGCCTTCCCCTGTTCGGCGGGAAACTGTTCCACCGATGCCAATAAACCTCTTTCCAGGTAGCGCATAAACGACAGGTGCGCATAACTTACAAAGCTGATATCCTCGTTGATCGTCAGCCCGTGTTCGCGGCAATAAGCCATCGCTTCCAACGCTACATAATCATTGAAGGTGATCACTGCCGTAGGCCGCACTTCGCGCGCCAGCAATTGTTTCATGGCAATGCGCGTGGCATGCGAGGCCAGTCCCGTATCGGTCAATACGATTTCCATACCCGGATGCCGGGCGGCGGCCGCTTTGATGCCCTGCTCGCGTTCTGCCGCAGCGGCCAGCGTAGCCGGACCATTGATAAACCCGATATGGGTATGTCCGCGTTCTGCCAGCAAGTCTACCAGTTCCGAAGAAGCGCTGGCGAGGTTGCAGCGTACACCGTGGTACAGTTGCCCCGCAGGTACGCGGTCGAAGAAGACCACGGGCAAGCCGTATTGCTTCAGGTCATCAAACAAACCGTATTCACGCGTGTCTTTGGCCAATGAGATTAATACACCGTCTACACGGTTGCGGCGCATGGAGTCCAGCACTTCGCGTTCCTTGGCGGGGCGGTCGTGCGACTGCCCTATGAGCACGGTATAACCCTGCTGCTGCGCCAGTTCTTCTACCGCCTGGATCGCCATGCAAAAAAATTCTTCCCGGAGATTGGGCACTATCAGACCGATAGTGCGGGTGCGGCCTTGTTTAAAAGAGATGGCCGCCTGGTTGGGTTCATAGTTCAGTTGTGCCGCCAGTGCCTGTACGCGCTGGCGCGTTCGCAATCCGATACCCGGATGATCACGCAGGGCGCGCGATACGGTGGATACGGATACATTGAGTTGCCGCGCAATTTCCTTGATGGTTGCGGGCTTGCGTGTATCAGTCATAGTGGTTAGCCTCCCTGCTTCAGGAGTTAATGGCCTCGGGCGAAACCCATTGGTGTTTGCCTTCGGTCATGTAGTGTTTGCTTTGTTCGATGGCATCCATCACTTTTTCCAGTATCACATCCGCCGGTTCGCTGTAAGTCAGTTCCAGCGGGGCTTTAAAGGTAACTGTTAGTTTGGTGCCACGCTTCAGCAGCTTGAGGCCGGTTTTGTTAAAGGCGCGCGAAAATCCCGAGATCACCACCGGTACTACCACGGGTTTACTGTAACGGATGATGATAGCCGTGCCTTTTCGTCCCGGTGCAAAGGGCGCGGTGGTTCCTTGCGGGAAGGTGACGATCCAGCTTTTTTCCAATGCCCTGGTGATCTTACGGGTATCGGAAGGATCGAGTCCTTTGCGCACTTCTTTGCTTTTTTCATTCCAGGTGCGCTTGACCGTGATACCGCCTGCCAGCAAAAAGAAGCGTGCGATCCAGTTGGAGTGCATGGTTTCTGCCGCAGCGATGTATTGAATGCGTGTGAAAGGATTGAGTAAGTAGTAAGGAATCGGGCCGAGGCTTTTTTTCCTGCCCCATTTTATAGCGGAGAAGATGGCGAAGAAAGTGATGACGTCGGCAAAGTAGGTCTGGTGGTTGCTGACGAAAAGTACATTCTGCTTAGGCAGCTTGCGGACATGCTCCGCTCCTTCGATCCGTAGTTTGTTGATGATAGAAAGGCGGGGCCAGTAGAACAAACCTACTACCAGGTGAACAAACTTCCGCACAAGGCTATAATTGACCAGTCGCTCCCACATGCAAGCATATTTTGATTTGCAAATAGGACCTCAATTTAAGTCCAAATTTGATGATTTGAAAATTTGAAAATTTGGTTTTTGTCCTGAGACATTATCAAATTTTCAAATCATCAAATTGCCAAATTAAAAAAGCCCCGCGGTTGCGGGGCTTTTTGTATAAACCGGTCAGTGCTTATTCTGCTTTGGGTTCGTCAGCAGCGTTGGCAGCGGCGTCATTATCCAGTTTTTTCTTCAGGTCGGCCAGCACGCCCAGGTCACCCAGGGTTGCTTTTTCTACCTTGTTCTGGATAGTTTTCACAGCTTTCTTGGTCTTGTCAGACTCAACCTTCGCTTCTTTCTTGGCAGCTTCACGCTCTTCGAACTGACCCTGCTCCCAGATGCGGCTGTGTGAAAGCACAATACGCTTCTCGTTGCGGTCGAATTCGATTACCATGAATTGCAGTGTCTCGTCGGCACCTACGCTCTTACCATCTTCCTTGTTCAGGTGACGGTTAGGCGCAAATCCTTCCAGACCGTAGGGCAGTTGTACAACGGCACCTTTATCGTCGCGGCGGATCACGGTTCCTTCATGGATACTGCCGATGGCAAATGTATCCTGAAGGGTATTCCAGGGATCTTCCTCGAGTTGTTTGTGTCCGAGTTGGAGTTTGCGGTTCTCTTTGTCAATACCCAGGATCACTACGTCGATGTTTTCACCAACTTTCGTGTACTCACCGGGGTGGTTGAAACGCTTCAGCCAGCTCAGGTCAGAGATGTGAATCATGCCACCGATGCCGGAAGCCAGTTCAACGAACACACCGTAGTTGGTGATGTTTTTCACCAGGCCGGTATGACGGCTGCCTTCAGCAAAGCGTGTTTCGATATCATTCCAGGGATCAGGAGAAAGCTGCTTGATAGAGAGGCTCATCTTGCGGCTGTCTTTGTCCAGGGTAACGATTTTCGCTTCGTACTCGTCGCCGAGTTTGAAGAACTCTTTTGCATTGATTGGTGTGTTAGCCCATGTGATTTCGCTAACGTGTACCAGACCTTCCACACCCGGGAGGATCTCCAGGAATGCACCGTAGTCTTCGATGTTCACTACGCGGCCTTTAACCACATTACCTTCCACCACGTTCTCAGGCAGCACATCCCATGGATGCGGAGTCAGTTGTTTCAGACCCAGGCTGATACGTTTTTTCTCGTCGTCGAAATCCAGTACCACCACATTGATTTTCTGGTCCATCTTCAGCACCTCGCTTGGGTGAGAGATACGGCCCCATGAAATGTCGGTGATATAGAGCAGACCGTCCAGGCCACCCAGGTCCATGAAGGCACCGAAATCGGTGATGTTCTTCACAGTACCTTCCAGTACCTGTCCTTTTTCCAGTTTGCTCATGATCTCGGCGCGCTGTGCTTCGATATCGCTTTCGATCAGTGCCTTGTGCGATACTACGGCATTCTTGATGGTCTCGTTGATCTTAACCACTTTGAATTCCATAGTCTTGCCAACAAACTGATCGTAGTCAGTTACAGGCTTAACGTCGATCTGAGATCCGGGCAGGAAGGTTTCCATACCGAATACATCCACGATAAGACCACCTTTGGTTTTAGAGGTAACGATACCGGTGATAACTTCACCAGTCTTGTGTACTTCCACGATACGCTCCCAGGCACGTGTGATACGCGCTTGTTTGCGGCTCAGGTTCAGGTGACCATCGCGGTCTTCTTTCTCTACGATCATTACTTCCACGTCATCACCTACCTTCAGGCCGGGGATGTCACGGAATTCGTTGAGAGAGATCAGACCATCACTTTTGAAACCGATGTTCAGTACCACGTCAGTCTTTGTCAGACCCACAACGATACCGCTGATCAGTTCACCATCATTCAGCTGTATGAACGTGTTGTCGTAAACACTGTCATACTTTTCTTTTTCTTCTTTTGTGTAAGAAGTGACGTTGCGTTTGTCTACGCTCCAGTCGAAATCGTCATGCGCTGTCTCTACAACGGGCGCAGCCACAGGTGCAGTTGTTGTCGCTGCAGAAGCTTCCGGTGCGGTGGTTTCTTCCACCTGGCCAGCAGCGTTCTCCTGTGCATCAGCGTTTAAGTGTTTTTGAATCAATTGATGAAACATAAATTGTTCCCGAAGGGTTTTAAAATCGGGGCAGCAAAGATACGGAAAAAAGGCGGAAGGAAGAAGGCATAAGGCGGAAGGTTTAAGGTGAAAGGTTTAAGGAAAACAGCCGTTTCAGGTAATAAGTGGTGCATAATAAGCAAAAATCCATATCTGAATGATAATCAATATAAAAATAACTCCCTGGCGGGTTTCGGGAGCCTCCACCACCATCAGGAGCCCCCGGACACACCATTCACTCATTCACTTATTCACTTATTCACTTATTCACCATTGACGATTCACGATTCACGCTTGACAATTCACAAGTATTTTCATTTTTAAGTGTTTTCTGCACATCGTATTGTGTTTCAGTCATTCTATCACTTATTTTCACCCAAAAGAACACTTTTGCTTTACGCTGTACTCCGGGTTCATGTCCGGTTATGTTTGTGGATCTGCTGTCCGGAAATCAGGGTCAACCGCCCGGATCTGCTTCGTACATCCGGGCCGGTGCTCATTGCTGCCAATCATCCCAACTCCTTTCTCGACGCCGTTATCATCGACGTCTTGTTTCAACGCCCGGTTTGGTCGCTGGCGCGTGGTGATGTTTTTAAGGGAAAAATGATCCGCCGCATCCTGCATGCCGTAAAAATTCTTCCGGTTTACCGCCGCTCGGAAGGTGTGGAAAATCTGCAGGAAAATTACCGCACGTTCGAAGATTGTATCCGCCTTTTCGAAAACAACGAACAGGTACTCATTTTCAGCGAAGGAAAATGTATCAACGAATGGCATCTGCGCCCCTTACTCAAAGGCACTGCGCGGCTCGCCTTCCAGGCCTGGGACCGCGGCATTCCGCTTACCGTATTACCCGCAGGCATCAACTATGATTCGTTCCGCTCCTTTGGTAAGGTCGTAGAGATCGGACTCGGCAATCCCATTCAACCCATGCCTGCCTCAGCGGAACTAAGCGACGGAAAACGTATACAGGATTTTAACCGGCAGTTACAACAACAGCTTGCCTTACACGTAAGAGAAATTGCACCGGACGATAAAGAAAAAGCAAAGCGTTTATTTAAACGACCGCTATCAGTTATACAACGCATAGCACTGGTCATACCTGCCGCATTGGGATTGTTACTACATTTACCCCTTTTCCTGCTCTCCCATTTTCTTACCAAAAAATATTTCTCCAACAACGACCATTACGATTCCATTCAGTTGAGCCTTGTTATTCTTGGCTATCCTGTTTACTTATTGATCGTTTTATTATTGGCGTTGTTTTTTTCTCCGTGGCCCTGGTTTTTATGCATTATCCTGATGCCGCTGCTGGCGCGCGCTGCGGTTATTTTTTATAAAAAAACAGGATAGCTGCGCCACACCATTTACGACTGTTCAATGCGGTAATCTTTCACGCACCAGTCCATATACCCAGGTGCCTGCAATAGCACTTAACAGTGTAACAACAACAACCGTAACACCTGTTCCGATTTGCGCAAACAGCGGTCCCGGACATGCTCCTGTTAAAGCCCAGCCTAAACCGAAAATCAGTCCGCCGTAGATTTGACCTTTATTGAATGTTTTCGATGCAAGTCTGACAGGTTCACCATAAACGGTTTTGACATTGAATTTTTTAATAAGGAACACGGAAATCATAGCCGTAATGATTGCTGTTCCGATAATGCCATACATGTGGAATGATTGTAAGCGAAACATTTCCTGTATGCGAAACCAACTTATCACTTCCGATTTTACGAATACGATCCCGAAGAGCATGCCTACAACCATGTATTTAAGCATATGATACCATTTATGCTGTAACCGGCTTTCGTTTATACAGATGGTATCTAACCCGCGGGTTTGTGCTTCATTCAGCATCACGGTATTTTTTTGCATTTGTTGCGTGAATTATAGTGAAAGTATAAGTGGCAGGACAAAATTTGCCATAATGAAACCACCAATCATAAAACAAACAGTGGCAATTAACGAGGGAAGTTGCAAATTGGACAACCCTAAAATCGCATGTCCGCTGGTACAGCCTCCTGCATAGCGGGCGCCGAAGCCCACCATAAAACCTCCGGCGACCATCACTAAAAAACCTCGTAGCGTAAATAACGACGACCAGCTTATAAGATCTTCAGGAACCATGTTGTTGAAGTTGGTAATGCCATATCCGGCTAACTCCTGTGTGAGTTCCGGATTGACCCGTAGAGGCTCAGGGCTATGTAAAAAACTCAACGCCACTATACCACCCAAAAATATCCCGGATACAAAAACAAGATTCCACACTTCTTTTTTCCAATCATACTTGAAGAACGGAATATTGGCAGGTATGCAGGAAGCACAAATATGTCTCAGTGAAGAACTGATACCAAATGATTTGTTTCCTATAAGTAAGAGGATGGGTACGATAAGCCCGACGAGGGGGCCGGCTATATACCAGGGCCAGGGTTGTTTCAAAAGTTCCAGCATTATTTTCTACTTGTTTTCGATAATCAATCGTTCTAATTCATTGGCGGGAAATACACCGGATTGCCGCCAGCGTATTTGTCCTTTTTTAAATAGTATAATGGTTGGTACACCGCTTATATTATAAGCGGCTGCCACCTGCGGGCTTTTGTCCACATCAATCTTAATGATATGGGCATCATCGCCCACCCGCTGTTTAAGTTCTTTCAAAATGGGCGACATCATTTTGCAGGGGCCACACCATTCGGCAAAAAAATCTACCAGGGCGGGCTTGTCGCCATCGATTATCTCCTGAAATGTCATGCTGCTTTTTTTAAAGATTAAATGGTACTCTACCATGAACAGAAGCTTATGAACTATGCATCACTTTTATTGGCTTACCAGGCGGTTTACATTTTGCCAGGTGCCGCCGTCGATTACATGACGAAAGCCATTCTTCTCCAAAATAATTTTTGCCCGGCTGCTGCGGTTGCCACTTCTGCAAAAGACAACGATATGATTTTTGTTTTTGAATCTGGATAACTCCGCGGGTATTTTATCCAGCGGTATGTTAACCGCTCCCTTTACACTTCCCTGTGCAAATTCTGCAGCAGTACGCACATCCACCAGGAATGCTTCCTGTTTTACAGCCGCATCAAGTTGACTGTTGTCTTTATTGCCAAATAAGGCTGAGAAAAGTCCCATCGTTTTATATTTTTTCAGGTGAAGCCTGCAGGCATGAAATAGTTCGGCCTTTTGCTCCTGACCATTCTTTCATTCCGCCGGCAAAATTTTTTACGTTTTTAAAGCCGTTTTGAGCCAGTATCGAATAAGCAACCGCCGAACGGTCACCTGACTGACAATGAATAACTACCTGTTTGTCTTTACTGATTTTATCAAGGTTGGCCTCCAGCGTTCCGACAAAAACATTCTCCGCTCCCTCGATGTGCCCTGCTTCATACTCTGCTGTACCGCGGACATCTATTATTTGTATATTTTCCCGGTCCACAGCGGTTTTAAATTGTTCCAGTGAAATAACTTCCGCTGTTTCAAGTTCAATACCCAGCCCGCTGACATCCTGAATGTAGCCGTACATATTATCCAACCCGATTCGCATAAGCTTACGGGTCAGGTCTTCTATCTGACCAGCGTCAGCTATCAGCATAAACTGCTCTTTGTAGTTCAGCAGCCAACCGCACCAGGTGGCGAAAGAGTTATTCCCCTGGATATTCAGGCTACCAGGAATAAAGCCACGGGCAAATTCGGCGTAATTGCGGGTATCGATTACGCGGATACCCTTTTCATAGGCGGCAATAAATTGCTCGCTGGATAGCTCAGGATGTTTAGGCACTTCAACCAGTAGCGGACGATCCATTTTATTCAGGCGCTTCATCATGGCAAAGTAGTTCGGTGGCTCTGGTTGGTCGGCTAACAGGTAGCTGGCAAATCCGTTTTCATCGTCGTCGTACTGAAATGCCCAGTTACGGATTCTTTCATAGCCTACCGTGGAGTTGGGCACAGCTCCCAGCGCCTTGCCGCAGGCTGATCCGGCTCCGTGGCCCGGCCATACCTGTACATAGTCCGGAAGTGAACCGAATTTTTTAAGTGATGCAAACAGCTGCCTGGCTCCGGTCTCTTTTGTTCCAACAAGCCCTGCGGCTTTTTCCAGCAGATCAGGCCGGCCTATATCACCTACAAAAACAAAGTCACCAGTAAATATCATAACCGGCTTATCTGTTGCCGGGTGATCGGTTAATAAAAAGCTGATGCTCTCGGGTGTATGCCCTGGCGTATGCATTACCTCCAATGTTAAATTCCCGACATTTATTACACTGCCTTCCTGCAACGGCTGGTGGGGAAACAGGTACTGCCAGTCAGGCCCGCCCAGATCTGAGAGATACAGCTCAGCTCCGGTAGCGGCCGCCAGCTCCCGGGAACCGCAGAGGAAGTCTGCATGAATGTGGGTTTCCGTCACATGAGTGATACGGAGCTTATTTTGCCTGGCAATATCAAGATAGATATCAATATCCCGCCGGGGATCGATTACAATAGCTTCTCCTGTAGCCTGACAGCCTACCACGTAACTGCCCTGTGCCAGTGTCTTATCATAAACATGCTGAAAAAACATAGAACTCCTTTTTTATATGATGTTTGTATTAGTATGCAAATCTCCGTTCCTTATTTTTATCGTACGGTTACTTAAGTTACAAAAGCACTTCACGTATAATAATATAGATCCCGGTTACCATCACAAACCAGCCAAATGCGGGTTTCAGCTTTCTGCCATCTATCCCGGCAGCCATATAACTGCCCGCCAGAATGCCGGCAATGGCTAAACCTGTGATGGTGAGTACAAACGGCCAGTGAAAGGTGGTTTGTGAAAGGGATGAGAAAAAACCGGTGAGTGAATTAATAGCGATGATCAGCAGCGAAGTGCCGATTGCCTTTTTCATCGGAAGCTTAAGAACATTCACCAAAACAGGAATAATAAGAAAACCACCACCCGCCCCTATGAGTCCTGTAACCAGGCCCGTTGCCAGACCACGTAACAGCACTGCCACGTAGCTGAACGGTTTTTCAGCGATCATTTTGTCTTCTGCTTTTTTGTCTTTTCTTATCATGCTCAGCGAAGCCAGTGTCATCAGCGCCGCGAAAAGCAGCAATAACAAAGCGTCCCTGCCCAGCACAAAGTTTTCCGAACGAAAGATTTCGGCTGGAATGAGAGGTACAATAAATCTACGGGCCAGGAACACGGCCGCCACTGAGGGAATACCAAAAATTATGACAGTTTTACGGTCTACCTGCCCTTTAGTAAAATAAGAAACGGAACCGGCAATGCTGCTGATGCCGACTATAAAAAGCGAATAAGCCGTGGCTGAAATAGCATCCACATGAAACAGGTAAACTAAAACCGGCACGGTAAGAATACTTCCGCCGCCACCGATCAGCCCGAGTGATATACCAATAAAAAGTGAAGCTACATAACCCGCTATATCCATGATTTTCGAATTGCAAGGCAAAGCTCTGTCAATTCAAAAGCCCATACGGTTACTTTGGTTACACAAGGGTAATTTTGTTACGTGCCAATTGAACGGTTCCGTTGTCTTCCAGTTGTTTGAGCAGGCGGGAGACCACAACGCGCGCGGTGCCCAGTTCATTGGCCAGTTGTTCATGTGTAACCGTTAGGACGTTGGACCCTGTAAGCGCCGCTTTTTTGTTCAGCAAAGCCAATAACCGTTCATCCACTTTTTTAAAAGCGATGGCGTTGATAATTTCCAGGAGCTCTTCAAAGCGTTTGTGGTATAAACGGAAAATGTAATCCAGCCATTCGGGGTATTCTTTGATGAATAAAGACACTTTGTCGAGCGGGAGAAACAGTATTTCCGCATCCTCCTCCACTTCTGCTTTTACCTTGCTGGTCTCATTGTGCAATCCTCCTAAAAAGGACATAATGCAACTTTCTCCCGCTTTAATATAGTATAAGAGTATCTCTCGCCCGTCCTCTTCGGTCCTCATTACTTTCAGTACGCCATCCATTACAATGGGAATAGAGCGGATGCTCGCGTTCTCGTTTAAAATAATAGTACCTGCTTTGTATTTTTTCTGAATACTGTATTGATGAAGTTTCTCTACCAGTCCTGGCGACGACCCGAATGCGGCTATCTGTTTTAAATCTTCCATCGCAGAATGACTTTCAACAAAGTTAGCTGTTTCACCGGTGAAGTGGGGTAACAACTCTACGGCTTGACAATCGCCGTTTGCGCCGGTATGTGCGGCTTTGCATAATCAGCCGGCACTGACCACCACGGCGGTTCCTCCTCCCTCATTTTCTTTCCAGTGTAGCTGCCAGCCCGCTTCATTGGCTCTTGCGCGCATATTGTACAGCCCGTTGCCGGCGCCTTGTTTTTCCGCATCGGCGGGCAGTCCTTTTCCATTGTCTTTTACCGTCACCTGCCAGCTTTCTCCCCCCTGGAAGATTACCAGCACTTCATCTGCCCCGCTATGACGAAACGCATTGTTGATCGCCTCCTGGAGAATTCTGTAAAGGTGGAATGCCTGCGACGGTGGCAACGAATGATCATAGTCCAGTTCGTCTACCACACCTGCATGAATATGCGGGTAACTGGGTTGAATGCGTTGCAGGAAAACTTTTATCCGGTCGCTGATGGCTGTTAAGGTCAATGCTTCTCTTTTCAATACCCAAATGGTATCCGTCAGTTCCGATACGATCGACAATGAATTATTGCGCAGTTCCTGCACCGGCCGTTCCGCAGCCACCACCGGCGTCATCATTTGCAACTGGTTTACATTCGACACCATCGATGCAGCATAGGCGCCGAGGTTGTCATGCAGGTCAGCAGCTATCCGTTTGCGTTCCTGTTCTTCTGCTTCCTTCACTGCCTGCGCCGACAGTATTTTTTCTTCTTCGTGTATCATGCGCATCTTCAGTTGCTGGCGCTTACGGTAGCTGATGAACAAGATCACGGCTATAGCGGCAGCCGCAAGCAGGATGCCCGCCACGCCATACAACTGCTGATTTTTGCGCGTAATATCGAGCTGCTGCTGAATGATGGTGTTTTCTTTTTTCTGTACTTCGTATTGTGTTTGCAGCTCCGCGATGGCTCTTGCAGAGTTCTCACGATACATCGTGTCTTTGAAGGAAGAGAGTTGCTGTACGGTCTGCGCATACATGGCATTATCGCCGGCTTTTCTGTAGCACTCCGCCAGGGTATTATACACCAATACGATCGCAGCACTCATTTTTCTTTCGCGTGCAATTTGCAATGCTTCCATGCACAAAACCACCCCTTGCTGTGGCTTGCCGGTTGCGCTGTAGAAAGATGCCAGCACCGTCATGTCCGACACGGTATACAACGGATCACCGATCTGCTTGCGCAATTGCAGACCGGCTTGCAGGAGTTGTTCCGCTTCCGCTACCCGGTTGACATAGCTCAACATCAGTCCTTTCACGTTCATGCTTGCACAACGCACATAAAGACTTTGTATCTGCTCCCCTATTTCGATGGAACGTGTGGTATAGTAAAGACACGAATCGGCATAAAGCTGCTGATGATCTGCTTCGTACAGGTGTAAAAAACAAATACCGGCGTTGGAGTTCAGCAATCCTTCTACCTGGAGTGCAGTAATTGAATAGTGATGCTGGTTGTATACCCGGGCCATCGCCAGGGCGGGGTGAACCACTTTCAGCGTTTCATTGAAATGTCCCATCATCGAAGGGCCGGTAGACATGTTCAGTTGAAGGTTCAGCAACATAACGGTATCACGGTCTTTCTCCAGCAATGGCAATAAGCCATAATAAAGCTGCATCGCTTCTTTGATCTTGTTGCTGCGCGTAAGCCGGTTGGCATCGAGCATAATGAAACGTGCATACGGTTCTTTGTAATCATCTTTATAAGCGAGTGTCTTCAGTTCCTTTTGAATAAGACTATCAAGTCGTCCATCGATGATGCCGCTGCGGGCCATGCTGTAACCCGTGTAGTAACGCATCAGCGAAGCACGCGGTTTGTCTTTTAATTTTATGGCAAGCTGGTATCCTTTTTCTGCATAATGAGCCAACGTATCGTTGGAGAGCGATGCGTTGTCCAATAACAGGCGGTAGATCGACGATAGTTGCTGCGAAGAAGGTTCCTGTGCGACAATCACTTTTTTTAAACTGTCGATGCGTGGCGTTTGTGCCTGCAGCAGACAGGTAAGCATCAGGAAAACGATACAAAGGAAGGTTTTGGTTGGCATGGTGGAAAGAGGTTGGGCATCTTAAAAGTACGCCAATTGCTTCCACTCTGCAGCATATTTATTTATGCACTACTACAAATTAAGTAGGGGAAATAAGTGCGTCACAACAGGTCGGTAGCGGCTGCTATGGAATTGGCGGCGATCCAGCCGCTTGTCCACGCATGCTGGAAATTGAATCCGCCGGTAATACCGTCCACATCCATGATCTCTCCCGCAAAAAACAAATGCGGCAGCTTCCGGCTCATCATGGTTTGCGGATCGATTTCGCTGAGTTTGATACCACCTGCGGTTACAAATTCTTCTTTGAATGTTGTTTTACCGGTGACATTGAATTCACTGTTCACCAATTCTTTGATCAGTTTATTCTGCGCTTTGGCGGGAAGATCCGCCCAGCGTGTATCCTGAGCTATTTCACATTGCTGCAACATGAATTCCCACAGGCGTTGCGGCAACTGCCAGGGGTTTTTATTGATGATTTTTTGCGCAGCACGTTCATGTCTGTATAGCTGAAATTCTTCCCTGAGTAAAGGCTCTTGTTTGTCACCGAGCCAATTGATCTGGCAGGTAAAATGATAGTTCATTTTTTGCAGATCGCGGGCACCCCAGGCACTTGTTCTTAATACGGCTGGTCCGCTGAATCCCCAGTGCGTGATAAGTACGGGGCCTGTTTGTTCGAGTTTAGAGCCGGCGATGCGCACACGTGCTTCAGGCACACTTACGCCCATCAGGGCAGTGATAGGATGATTGGGAACATTCAATGTAAACAGGGAAGGCACCGGTTCTTCGATGGTATGACCGGTCGCTCGCAGCCAGTCAAACATCGATGACTTGGGATAACCGCCGCAGGCGATACAAACATAGTCTGCCGTCAGTAGCTGGTTTTTATCTGTATGAAGCTGGAATTGATTGGCCTCCGTTAATTGCAGTTTTTCCACAGTCGTTTGCATGCGGATGTCGACGTTATAACGGCTTGCTTCACGAAGCAGGCATTCAACGATCGTCTGTGAATTATCGGTAACGGGAAACATGCGGCCGTCGCTTTCGGTCTTCAGTTGTACATCGCGTTCGGCGAACCATTCAATGGTATTTTCGGTGAAAAAACGATGGAATGCTTTTCTCACGAAATGTGTTCCGCGCGGGTAGCGGGTGCTTAGTTCACGTATATCGAAACAGGCATGTGTGACGTTGCAACGTCCGCCACCACTTACCCGTACTTTCGACAACAGTTTGTTTGTTTTCTCGAGGAGGATAACTTTCAACTCAGGGCGGAGCCTGGCTGCGTTGATGGCACAGAAGAAGCCGGCAGCACCGCCGCCGACCACTACCAGTGTTTTGTTCACCGGAACGGTCATGCGTTGTTATTGTTGCGTATCGGCAGCTACCGCCGTACCTGCGAAGTAGAGATAAGGGTTCTTTTCTTCCGCGGCTTCGATGGGGCGGTAATCGGAAAGGATATCGGCCTTGCCTTTGCGCACGCACACATCGTGTTCGAAATGAACGGAAGGTTTGCCGTCGAGTGTGCGGACGGTCCAGCCATCGGCTTCGGTGAACACATCTTTTTTGCCCATGTTGATCATGGGTTCGATGGCGATAACGATTCCTTCGCGGAGTTTGGCGCCGGAGCCGCGCTTACCGTAGTTGGGCACCTGCGGATCTTCGTGCAGGCTGCGACCGAGACCGTGGCCCACCAGCTCGCGTACTACGCCGTAGCCGTGTTTGCGTTCGGTATGTTCCTGGATGGCAAAACCGATGTCGCCGGTACGGTTGCCCGCTACGGCCTTTTCGATGCCTTTATAAAGCGATTCTTTGGTGATGCGGATCAGGCTGAGTACTTCGCGTGCAGGCTCGCCAATGGCAAAGGTGTAGGCGTGGTCGCCATGCCATCCGTCGAGGATAACGCCGATGTCGATGGTAACAATATCATTCTCCCGCAACTCGCGGGTATTGGGAAAGCCGTGTACGACTACGTCGTTGACGGAGATACAGGAATTATAGGGATAGCCATGATAGTTGAGAAAAGAAGGAATGGCTTTATGATCATGGATGTACTCACCGATCTTTTTATCGATGCTCAGGGTGGTAACACCGGGCTTGAGGTCGGCGGCGATTGTTGCCAGCGTCTGGCTTACAAGAAGCGCGCTCTTGCGCATGAGTTCTACCTGGTCATTAGTCTTTACAATAATCATGGTGCAAAGGTACGATTTGGGGTAATTTGATGATTTGAAGATTTGATAATTTGAAAATCGTGAATGGGCAATAAGTCAATAAGTGAATAAACAGCCACGTCGCCTTGGTCGGGCCTCAGGCGAACCACAGCAATACCTTATATCATTCACTTATTGACTGATTCACTTATTGCAAAAAAGCACCCCCGGTTTCGCGGGGGTGCTTTTTTATAACGTGTTACTTATAACTTAATACTGAACAGCAGAAGTTGTCTGGCGTCCCTGGATACGACCGCTCTTCATGAGGCCGTCGTACTGGCGCATCAGCAACTGTGTTTCGATCTGCTGGAGCGTATCGAGGATTACACCAACCATGATCAGCAGGGATGTACCGCCGAAGAAGTTGGAGAATGCCTGTGTCATACCGAAGGTAAGCTGGATGATACCGGGAAGGATACCAACCAGGGCCAGCAGAATGGCACCGGGCAGGGTGATACGGTCCATGATGGTACCGATATAATCTGCGGTAGGCTGGCCGGGTTTAACGCCGGGAATGAAACCGTTGTTTTGCTTCAGGTTGTCTGCAATTTGCTTCGGGTTGAAGATAAGAGCAGTGTACAGGAAGGTGAAACCGATTACTACTACAGAATAGATGATCATATACCAGATATTGGTATGATCGGTAAAGATGGCAGAGATCGAGTTTTGTTTGCCGAGTGTGAACAACGTAGGGAGGAACATGATCGCCTGGGCGAAGATGATCGGCATTACGTTGGCACTGTTCACTTTCAATGGCAGGAACTGGCGTGCGCCGCTGAACTGGCGGTTGCCTACGATCTGCTTGGCATAGTTGACGGGTACTTTACGTACTCCCTGTACCAGCATGATACATCCCACGATGATAGCGATCAGTACGGCAATTTCCACGATGAAGATCAGGATGTCGCCGGCACGCAGTGAGCGTGTGGTCAATTCCTGTGTAAAGGCTTGTGGCAGGCGGGCCAGGATACCGACCATGATGATCAGTGAAGTACCGTTACCGAGACCTTTATCGGTGATCTTTTCACCCATCCACATCACGAGCAGTGTACCTGCGGTGAGAATGAATACGGTGGTGTAAGGGAAATAGCCGGAGAAAGCTGCGATTTTGGCTTGTGCTGCAGTCTGGTTGAGGTAACCGATATAGGCAATTGCCTGTACCACGGTTACGGCAACAGTGAGGTAGCGGGTGTATTGGTTGATCTTTTTACGACCGCTGTCACCGTCTTTCTGCATTTTCTGGAATTTGGGAACCAGTACGGTCATCAGCTGCATAAAGATAGAGGCAGAGATGTACGGCATGATGCCCAGGGCAAAGATGGAAGACATGTTGAACGCTCCACCGGCGAAGGTGTTGATGAGGTCAAGCATACCATTACTGGCGTCGCTGTTTTTGTTGATCGCTTCCAGTTTAACCGGATCGATACCTGGCAAAACGATGTGCGAACCGATACGGTAAACAACGACCAGCAGAAGCGTGAAGACGATTTTGCTTCTCAGCTCCTCGATGCTCCAGATATTCTTAAGTGTCTGAATTAATTTTTTCACGGAAGTTATAACTGTTTAAAGGCCCTGAAACATAAAAGACGCATTTGGTAATGCGTCGCGCAAAATAAGAAAAATTACTTAACGATCTCTACAGTTCCTCCTGCAGCTTCGATGGCAGCTTTTGCCTTCTCACTTACCGCGTTCACTTTGAAAGTGAACTTCTCTTTCAGTTCACCATTACCGAGAACTTTGATACGGTCGGTCTGGCTGATCAATCCATTGATGTAAAGATTCTCCAGGGAAAACTCGGTGATACCGTACTTTTCTGCCAGTTGTTCGATCTGACCGAGGTTGAGTACTTTGTATTCTACGCGGTTGATATTGTTGAACCCTCTTTTTGGAACACGGCGCTGGATAGGCATCTGACCACCTTCGTGAGCCATTTTGCGTTTGTAACCGGCGCGGCTTTGTCCACCTTTGGTACCTTTTGTGGAAGTACCACCATGTCCTGAACCGTCACCACGGCCGATACGTTTTACTTTGTGTGTTGCGCCTTTTGCGGGTCTTAATTCGTGCAGTTTCATTTGTTTAATTTTTACTCGACGGGGTTTATTCCCCTCGCTTGTTTATGAATGTGAAAAAGTGAAAACCTGGTTGATTAAATCGCCGCGAAGTTACGGGATTCATCACCACATTTTCACATTTTCTGTTTTTTCAGTCAATCAGGCTTCTTCCACCTTCACCATGTGCTCTACTTTGCGCACCATGCCGAGGATCTGTGGGGTAGCTTCTACCTCTTTGGAAGAATTGGTTTTATTGAGTCCGAGGGCACGCAGGGTAGCTTTTTGGCGTTCCGGGCGGTCGATCGGGCTTTTAACGAGCGTTATCTTGATCTTTTTCATTGTTACAAGAGTTGAGGGAAAGGGTCGGGCCTTTCACCGGATTATCCATTAAATACTTTCTTCAGGCCCACTGTACGTGTTTTAGCCACGTTGATGGGTTCGCGGAGCATAGCCAGCGCCTTGAAGGTAGCTTTTACCACGTTGTGAGGGTTAGCAGAGCCAAGTGATTTGGCCAGTACGTCGGTCACACCTGCGCTTTCCAGCACGGCGCGCATAGAGCCTCCGGCGATTACACCGGTACCATGAGCGGCAGGCTTGATCAGCACTTTTGCAGCGCCTTCTTTAGCCCACTGATCGTGAGGGATGGTACCTTTCATAACCGGAACTTTGATCAGGTTTTTCTTGGCATCTTCAATCCCTTTGGTAATAGCTTCCTGTACTTCCTTGGCTTTACCCAGACCATGTCCTACAACCCCGTTTTCGTTACCTACCACAACCAGTGCAGAGAAACTGAAAGCACGGCCGCCTTTGGTAGTCTTTACAACACGATTGATAGCAACAACTTTGTCTTTCAGTTCAAGGTCGCCTGCTTTTACTCTGTTTAAATTAACTTTTGACATACTCTTTGTTTGGTATTTTGTCCGAAGCTTTACTTCGTAGGGTCCGGGAGCGGCTTGCGCCGCTACCCTTTCCGTTATATCTTAAATTACGTTAGTACCTGTTTGGGTTGGTTTGATTAAAACTGCAGGCCACCTTCGCGAGCACCTTCGGCCAGTGATTTAACACGGCCATGATACAGGTAACCGCCACGGTCAAACACTACGTCTTTGATACCGAGTTCAGCGGCTTTGCGGGCCAGGGCTGCACCTACGAGTTTGCTTTTATCAGACTTGTTACCAGACTGGGCCTTTACGTCTTTGTCTTTTGAAGAAGCGGAGGCCAGTGTCTGACTGTTATCGTCGTCGATCAGCTGAGCGTAGATATCGGAATTGCTTCTGAATACGGACAGACGGGGCTTCTGTGCTGTACCCGCGATTTTTTTGCGGATGTTGAAGCGGATCTTCTGCCGTCTTGCTGCTTTTACGTTTGACATCTTTGTTGTATTTAGAATCCTGATGCTGCCAGGATTTATAATTTGATGATTTGAAGATTTGAAGATTTGGTAAAGTGTATTTTCAAATTAACACACTTTCAAATTTTCAAATTATTACTTGCCGGCTGCTTTACCTGCTTTCTTACGAACCACTTCACCCACATAGCGAACACCTTTGCCTTTGTATGGCTCTGGCTTGCGGAGGCTGCGGAGTTTGGCAGCTACCTGGCCGATGAGTTGTTTGTCGGTACCTTGTAGGGTGATGATCGGGTTCTGACCTTTTTCCTGTTGGGTAGCTACAGACAGTTCTTTAGGAACTTCGAAGATGATGTTGTGAGAATAACCGAGCGCCAGGTCAAGTGTGTTGCCGCTGTTGGCAGCTTTGAAACCTACACCGATCAGTTCGAGTTTGCGTTCGAAACCGTCAGTAACACCTTTTACGAGGTTTGCCAGCAGTGCGCGGTACAGACCGTGCATGGCACGGTGACGGATCTGGTCAGTGGGGCGGGTCAGCACGATTTCATTTTCCTTCACTTCCACTGTGATATCGCGGTCAATGCTTTCTTTCAGTTCGCCTTTGGGGCCTTTCACCGTGATCACGTTGTCTTTTCCCACGGTTACAGTAACACCGGCAGGAATGATCACTGGTTGTTTACCTATACGAGACATAATTAAAAAGTTTGTCGTTTGTATTGTTGTTTAAAAATCTGCCGACCGGTCAGCCTGTACAGGTGAGGGCTTAATGTATCGGCAAACAATGCTTTGCTTAGTAGATGTAGCAGAGTACTTCGCCACCTACATTCTGTGCTTTTGCTTCTTTATCCGTCATTACACCTTTAGAGGTAGAAATGATGGCTACGCCCAGTCCGTTTTTCACGCGGCGGAATTCAGAAGGAGAAGCGTACTGACGCAGACCGGGGCGGCTTACGCGCTCCAGGCTTTGGATAGCAGGCTGCTTGCTTGCGAGGTCGTACTTCAGGGCGATTTTGATTACGCCTTGTTTGTTGTCGTCCTCGAATTTGTACTTCAGAATATAGCCCTGATTGTAGAGGATCTCTGTCATACGCTTCTTCAGGTTTGAAGCCGGAATATCTACGACACGGTGTCCTGCCATCTGCGCATTACGGATTCTTGTCAGGAAATCTGCTATAGGATCTGTTACCATTTTCTATTAGAATTAATTCAATTTGATAATTTGATACGTTGAAGACGGTGAGTCGGTTAAAGTTGGCTCACTTTCAAATCTTCAAATTTGATTTACCAGCTTGCTTTTTTCAGGCCGGGGATTTTTCCGTTCAGCGCCATGTCGCGCAGAGCCACACGGGAGATACCGAAGTAGCGAACGTAACCTTTGGGGCGGCCGGTGAGCTGGCAGCGGTTCTTCAGACGTACTGGAGAAGAGTTCTTTGGGAGCTCGTCCAGTGCAGACCAGTTGCCGGCTTTCTTCAGTTCTTCCCTTTTCGCCGCATATTGTTCAACCATACGTTCTCTTTTATGCTGGCGGGCTGTTACTGATTTTTTTGCCATGTTGTAAAGTTTCTGTTTTTAAAAAGCTTCAATGATTTATTGAAAGGCCTGGGCTATTAAGCCTCGGCTTCTGTGTTTCTCTTGATGTTTTTGAACGGCATTCCCAATTCTTTCAGCAGTTCGTAAGCCTCTTCGTCTGTGTTGGCGGTGGTTACGAATGTGATATCCATACCGGTGATCTTGTTCACCTTATCGATGTCGATTTCGGGGAAGATGATCTGCTCGGTTACACCCAGGGTGTAGTTTCCACGGCCGTCGAAAGCTTTCTCGTTGATGCCTTTGAAGTCGCGTACGCGGGGCAGGGCAACTGCGATCAGACGATCCAGGAATTCATACATCTTATCGCCACGCAGTGTTACGCGCGCGCCGATCGGCATGTTCTTCCGGAGTTTGAAGTTGGAGATATCCTTCTTGGAGTTGGTTGCTACCGCTTTTTGACCGGTAATGGTGGTCAGTTCGTCAACGGCGATGTCAACTAACTTCTTGTCGCTTACCGCGCCGTTTACACCGCGGTTCAGGCAGATCTTCTCCAGGCGGGGAGCTTGCATTACGGAATCGTAGGCAAACTTCTTCACCAGGGCCGGAGCCACTTCATTCTTGTATTTATCGGCCAGTCGCGGAGTATATGCTTTCGTACTCATTATTTAAATCTTTTAAAAGTGCTTAGAGATTATATTTTTTCTCCTGATTTCTTTGAAATGCGAGCCACTTTTCCTTCTTCGCGTACGCGTTTTACCTTGGTAGGTGCTTTGGCTTTCGCATCCCACAACATCACATTGCTGATCTGGATGGGCATTTCCTTTTTGATGATACCACCCTGTGTGTTCTGTGCAGAGGGTTTGGTGTGTTTAGAAACAACGTTAACGCCTTCTACAATCACCTTGCCTTCGGTGAGGAGAACTTCCTTCACCACCCGGGGTTTGTACTCCGGTTTGCCGTTATTATCTTTCTGGGGTTTGGCGTCACCGGCAATAACAATTACCAGGTCTCCCTTCTTGATGTTGTACTTCGGTTTGAATCTTGTGCTCATTTTTTTATGCTTTATGCGAAACGCTTTGACGCAGTACGCAATGTTATGATTAGTCGGGTCGCAGGATCTTACAATACTTCCGGCGCCAGGGAAACGATCTTCATGTAACCCTTGTCACGCAGTTCACGTGCAACAGGGCCGAAGATACGTGTACCGCGAGGCTCATCAGCCTGGTTCAGCAGTACAACGGCGTTGTCGTCGAAGCGGATGTAAGAACCGTCTTTACGGCGCAGTTTGTTGGTGGTGCGCACGATTACGGCTTTGGCTACGGTACCTTTTTTGATACCACCTGCAGGCAGGGCGTCCTTCACCGTAACGACTATTTTGTCGCCGATCTTGGCATAACGCTGACCGCTGTTACCCAATACGCGGATGCACAGAACTTCTTTGGCTCCGCTATTGTCGGCTACGTTCAATCGGCTTTCTTGCTGTATCATCTTATTTAAGCTTTAAGCTCCTTCTGCCATGCAGAGTGAGCAGTTTAAACTGTTATTTATCATGCAGGCACGGCTGACCTTCCCGGTAAATTCCGCACCCTTTCGGATTACTTCACTTTCTCTACCACCTCAACCAGTCTCCAGCGTTTTGTTTTGCTGAGCGGGCGGGTTTCCATGATTTTAACCACATCACCGATGCTGCACTCGTTCTTTTCGTCGTGTGCATGGAACTTGGTGGTCTTCTTCAGGAATTTACCGTAGATAGGGTGTTTTACTTTTCTTTCCACCGCAACGGTGATGGTTTTGGTCATCTTGTTGCTGGTGACCACCCCTATCCTTGTTTTTCTTAAATTTCTTTCAGCCATTTTATTGAGCTTTTAGCTTGATATTTAATTATCGGGAGACCGGTTTAGGCTTCCACCTTTCTTTTATTGAGTTCGGTCTGTACTCTGGCGATATCTCTGCGGAGACCACGGATAGTCATCGGGTTTTCCAGCGGAGAAATTGCGTGGGCAAACTCTACCTTCTTCAGGCGTTGCTTGTCCTCTTCGAGACGGGCTTTCAGGTCGCTGTCGCTCAAACCCTGGAGGCTCTTTACAAAATCTGCTTTCTTTGACATGTTTCTTAATTTGAAAATTTGTGAATTTGAAAATTTGAAAGTTTATTCTATATGAGCCATTTTCAAATCAGCTCATTTTCAAATCTTCAAATTATTATGCGGTTACCAGGTCACGACGCATGATGAATTTGGTTTTGATCGGCAGCTTGCCGGCAGCGAGTGCCAGGGATGCGCGAGCAACTTTTTCATCAACACCGTCAATCTCGAAGATGATGCGGCCCGGCTTCACCACGGCAGCCCAGTACTCCAGGTTACCTTTACCTTTACCCATACGTACCTCTGCAGGTTTGTGGGTAATCGGCTTATCTGGGAAAATGCGAATCCACACATTACCTTCTCTCTTCATCTCACGGGTCAGGGCCTGACGGGCAGCTTCGATCTGACGGTCAGTGATCCAGTGCGAATCCAGAGCTTTCAGCGCGTAAGAGCCAAATGAAATGGTAGCGCCTCTTTTGGCATCACCCTTCATGCGACCTTTCTGCATCTTTCTGTGTTTCGTTCTTTTCGGTTGTAACATTTTATAAAAAATTTGAAAATGTGAAAATTGATAATGCGGATATTAGTTCCGGCGCTCTCCGCGTCCGCCACCACGACGATCACCACCACCTCTGCGGTCATCACGACGATCACCACCTCTGCGATCATCACGGCGATCACCACCAACACCGCCTTCATTCTTACCACCAGCGATGATGTTAGGGTTCAGGTCGCGTTTAGCCAGTACTTCACCTTTACAGATCCACACTTTGATACCGATCTTTCCGTAAACGGTTTGGGCAAATACGTTAGCATAGTCGATATCCATACGGAAAGTGTGCAGGGGTACACGACCTTGCTTGAATTCTTCACTGCGGGCGATCTCTGCACCGGCCAGACGACCGCTCAGCTTGATCTTGATACCTTCGGCACCCATGCGCAGCGCAGAAGCGATAGCCATTTTGGTTGCACGTTTGAAGTTGATACGGTTTTCGATCTGACGAGCGATAGTATCACCTACAATCATAGCATCCAGTTCGGGGCGGCGGATCTCAAGAATGTTGATCTGTACATCGTCCTTACCAGTCAGTTTCTTCAGCTCTTCTTTGATGCGATCTACTTCTCCACCACCTTTACCGATGATGATACCAGGCTTCGATGTATGAATAGTAACAATCAGTTTACCCAATGTTCTTTCAATAACGATCTTGGAGATACCACCTTTATTAATACGGGCGTTCAGGTAAGTCCTGATCTTATGATCTTCGATCAGTTTGCCAGCATAATCTTTTTTGCTGCCATACCAGTTAGATTCCCAACCACGGATGATACCTAACCTGTTACCAATCGGATTTGCTTTTTGACCCATGATTATTCGTTGTTAGTTTTTTTTGTTCTTTTTGCTGTTGTCTTTTTGGGAGCCGCTGCTGCAGTTTCAGTTGCAACTTCTTCGCCCTTGGGGGCTGCGGTGGCACCACCTTTCACATCCACGATTACAGTTACGTGGTTGCTGCGTTTACGAACGCGATAGCCACGGCCCTGGGGAGCGGGACGCATACGCTTCAGCGTACGTGCACCGTCAACGAAGATGGTTTTTACGATCAGCGCGCTTTCATCCCCGCCTTCATTCTTCTGCTTCCAGTTGCTGATAGCACTCAGCACCAGTTTACGCAGCGGCACCGCAGGATGCTTGGGGTTATGTTCTAACTCGGCCAGCACTTTTTCTACTTTCTGACCACGTATCAGGTCAGCCAGCAAACGCATTTTGCGGGGCGACGTGGGATAATTTCTCAATTTAGCTACTGCTTCCATTGTTGCTTATTTAAGGTCTGCGGTTTCCCTCAGACTGTTAAACGATCATTAGTCTTTTTTAGAGTGTCCTTTGAAAGAACGTGTTGGAGCAAACTCACCCAGTTTGTGACCAACCATGAATTCGGTTACATATACGGGGATGAATTTGTTGCCATTGTGTACGGCAAATGTGTGGCCTACAAAATCAGGAGAGATCGTAGAGCGGCGGCTCCATGTTTTGATCACGCCTTTTTTGTTTTTGCCTTCGTTAATAGCCAGTACCTTCTTCTCGAGGTGAGTAGCTATGTAAGGACCTTTTTTAATTGAACGAGCCATATTATTAATTTGACAATTTGAGAATTTGAAGATTTGACAATGTCTTTCAGGACTTCAAACTCACCATGTTAATTTTAATTCGTTTCAACCTGAAGTGGAGATTCAAAAATGATTTTCAAATCTTCAAATCTTCAAATTATTTCGCCAGTTTTTTTCCGTTTTTGCGCTGAATGATCAGTTTGTCGCTGGCCTTACCACGTGTACGTGTTTTCAGACCGCGTGAGTATTGACCGTTTCTGCTGCGGGGCTGTCCACCTGAAGCTTTACCTTCACCACCACCCATCGGGTGATCTACAGGGTTCATGGCTACACCACGGTTGCGGGGCTTGATACCTTTCCAGCGGTTACGGCCGGCTTTACCCATGCTCTGCAGGCTGTGGTCGCTGTTGCTCACCACGCCTACTGTTGCATAACAGTTAACCAGTACCTTGCGCAGTTCGCCGGAAGGCATTTTCAGTACCGCGTATCTTTCTTCTTTGTTGGTCAGTTGAGCGGAAGAACCGGCGCTGCGGGCCAGCTTGCCACCCTGACCAGGCTGCATTTCAATGTTGTGAACGTTGGTACCCAGCGGCATGTTTTTCATCTGCAGGGCGTTACCAACTTCAGGAGCTACGGCATCACCACTGATGATGGTAGTACCTACCTGGAGTCCCTGGGGAGCCAGGATATAACGTTTCTCACCGTCTGTATAATTCAGCAATGCGATGAATGCTGTACGGTTCGGATCATATTCGATAGATACAACAGTGGCTGCAATATCTTTCTTGTCGCGTTTGAAGTCCACGATACGGTATTTCTTCTTATGTCCGCCACCACGGTAGCGCATAGAAAGGTGACCGGAAGAGTTACGACCGCCGGTTCTTTTCTTAGGTTCCAGCAGGCTCTTTTCAGGTGTGTCAGTTGTGATCTCTGCATACGCGTTCCCGATTCTCCAACGGGTACCGGCGGTAACAGGTTTGAATTTCCTTAATGCCATTTTTAAAATTCTTGTGCCTTTCAGGCTTTTGTTGATTTCAACACTTCGCGGCGGTTGGTTGCCTTTCGGTGGTAACCTTGGTTACCCCGGGGGTGATCAGATGTTTGCGTACAGATCGATTGTTTCACCCTCGGCTACGGTTACATAAGCTTTCTTGTAAGAAGGCTTACGTCCGGAGATGAAGCCGGCTTTGGTAAAGCGGGTTTTGCTTTTGGCGGGAGATACTGCAGTGTTCACATTCGTAACCGTTACGCCGTAGAAGCTTTCGATCGCTTTCTTGATCTCCAGCTTGTTCGCTTTCTTAGCCACTTTGAAGGCATAGCGACGCAGTTTGTCTTGCTGCGCGTTAGCCTTTTCAGTCAAAATCGGCTTTATCAATACATCAGAAGGATTCATACCTTATTAATTTGAAAATTTGATAATTTGAAGATTTGATGATTATAAAATCAATCAAATCAGTCACTTACGCTGCAGCTTCGTCGTCTACAAATACTTTAGCCGCACTTTCTGTCAATACCAGTACTTCGGAGTTAACGATGTCGTAGGTATTGATATCGCTCAGCAGTACACCCAGCACAGAGGGTACGTTGCGGAGAGACAGTTCAACATTGCTGTCGTTCTCAGGCAGGATGAACAGGGCTTTTTTATCAGCCACTTTCAGGTTACCCAGGATGTCAACAACAGATTTTGTCTTCGGAGCGTCGAGGTTGATGTCCTCTACTACTACGATCGCATTTTCTTTTGCTTTATAAGACAGGGCAGAGATCTTGGCCAGGTCCTTCACTTTACGGTTCAGTTTGAAATCGTAGCTGTGAGGTTTGGGGCCGAAGATGGTACCACCACCTTTATAGAGAGGGTTACGGATGTTACCTTTACGGCTGCCACCAGTACCTTTTTGACGATGCAGTTTGCGGCTGGCTCCTTGTACTTCAGCACGCGTCTTCACTTTGTGCGTACCCTGACGCTGAGCAGCCAGGTATTGTTTCACAGCCAGGTAGATCACGTGATTGTTTGGCTCGATGCCGAAGATATCTTCGGGCAGTTCAATCGATCTGCCTGTGCTTGTTCCTTTGCTATTTAAAACTTCAACTTTCATTTTCTTAGTTTTTGATAACCCTCACAGGTTGATTACTTCTGGATTAAAACAATTGAACCGATGTGGCCCGGTACAGACCCGCTAACCAGGATATAATTTTTGTCGGCGAAAATTTTCACCACTTTCAGGCCTTTCAGTTTTACGCGGTCACCGCCATCACGGCCGGCCATGCGCATACCCTTCATAACGCGGCTGGCGTCAGAAGAGTTACCGAGAGAACCTGGAGCACGCTGACGGTCATGCTGACCGTGGCTTTGCTCACCTACACCGGAGAAGCCATGGCGTTTAACAACACCCTGGAAACCTTTTCCTTTGGTAGTACCGACAACTTCAACCTTGTCACCTTCTTCGAAGATGTCAACAGTTACAGTTTCACCAATATTTTTTTCAAGGGAAGAGTCGCGGAATTCTTTGGAGAATTTTTTAGGCGCAGTCTGTGCCTTTGCGAAGTGATTTTTTTCGGCTTTAGTAGCACGTTTTTCTTTCTTTTCGCCGAAAGAGAGTTGGAGAGCGTTGTAACCGTCAGACTCTTTGGTCTTCACTTGCGTTACAACACAGGGACCTGCTTCGATGATCGTGCAGGCTGTTTGTTTTCCAGTGGGATCGAAGATGCTTGTCATCCCGATTTTCTTCCCAATAATACCTTTCATTTGTTTCCAAGTTTACGCCTGCAGGATTATTGGGACATGCCTGAGCGGTGTGCTACCGTCGGCATCGATCCCCGTTTAGCTACCAACCTTTTCCTTTGTGTGAGCAACTTCGCTCCCTCGGAAGTACCGGTAGTAAACAAACCCTGAATGGCTTGTTTTTATGTAATAAACCAGAGCTCTTTTGGTCCGCCCGAGGCGAATTTGAGAGATGGCATTGATTTAACTAACGAGTATAAGAACTAAAACGAAAAGGCGCCAGGGCGCCCATCCGATATGTTATGCTTTGATTTCAACTTCCACACCACTCGGCAGATCCAGCTTGCTCAGCGCATCAACTGTACGTGAAGAAGAAGTGTAGATGTCCAGCAGACGCTTGTGCGTAGCCAACTGGAACTGCTCACGGCTTTTCTTATTCACGTGGGGAGAACGCAGAACAGTAAAGATCTTCTTACGGGTAGGCAGGGGAATTGGTCCTGTTACTACTGCACCTGTGCTGCGTACTGTTTTTACGATCTTCTCCGCTGATTTGTCTACCAGGTTGTGATCGTAAGACTGTAATTTTATTCTGATTCGCTGAGACATGTGTGTAAACCCGCTTTTCTTTTGGGAGTGCGAAGGTAAGGAGTTTATGATTATTGCCAAAAGTTTTACCGTTTTTTTCGTTTTTTTTCCGGCAATTATTTTTCACCTCTCTCCCACCCGAGCAAGGCATTTCGGCATTTTTATTTGACAATCAGCGATTTATGTGTTTTTGGTACTTTTGGCGGTTTTCAGAAGGTTATGCCGGCAAAAATATGAAATGCCTGGCTTCTCCATTTGTCCTGGTTGCTTACATCATTCAGATTGGTTAGTCCCATTTCATACCGTGCTCCGATGTTGATCAGTGGTAATTGCAGCCACAAACCGCCGAGCAAAGAAAACTCCCCTTTCCGGAAAATGTCGCGTCCCGGCTGCCGCAGGCTGTCCACTTTGCTGTTTACCAGTTGCCCCCATTGAGGCCCCAGTTGCAGTTTCACCCGCTGCGATTGCCCGATATCAATATTCAGCAGGATCGGGATTTTGAAGTAATTCAGTTTGGCTTTTTTCTGGTCACCGCCCAGGAATATATCGTCGTAGATGTCGGTTTCGTCGCTCGTGATCTCGCTCGTAGTCTGGGTAAAGTTGATTTCCGGCTGAATACCGAAGCGGCGGCTGAAATTCCATTGCAGGAATCCTCCCAACATATAATTATAGCGAAACGACTCGTTGAAGGCCTGACCTTCGATCTTATTGATATTCACGCCGGCTTTGGCACCGAACCGGAAAGTCCGTTCCGTGTCTTCATGAAATTTTTTCTGGGCGTTGGCCAGGGCAGGGAAAAGGGCAATGGCGGTTAAGGTAATGACAAACAGGCGCATAACAGGGTTTTGGGGATAAGGCCAAAGAGCGTGCCGGGAAGGGGCAATAAGGCAATAAGTGAATAAGTGAGTTATTATTGACCTATTCACTTATTCACTTATTGCCTTATTCACGTATTGACAAAAAAAAGGCTCAAGAATGAGCCCTTAACCTTTAAATGTGTTTTTCAAGTAGCCTGGACGGCCTTATAGGATGATCCTAAAAACGGGTGTGTTTTCAGGAAATATTGTGCAAACCTGATGCCATATCTCCTCCATTTACTTGATCCGGATTAATTTATGGGTATAAAAAGGCCGCCCCGGAGGGCGGCCCTGTCTGATTTGAATAGTGTCAGATTAAGCGCTCACTTTACCTTTCGCTTTCGCTACTACCTCTTCAGCAATGTTGCTGGGGGCTGGTGCATAGTGAGAGAACTCCATGGTAGAAGAAGCACGGCCTGATGACAGAGAACGAAGCTGCGTTACGTAGCCGAACATCTCGCTCAGCGGTACTTTAGCCTTGATTACTTCTGCACCTGCACGGCTGTCCATACCTTCCATCATACCACGACGACGGTTCAAGTCACCCGTAACGTCACCCATGTACTGGGCTGGTGTGATTACTTCTACTTTCATGATCGGCTCCAGCAATACCGGCTTGGCTTTGCGTGCAGCTTCACGGAAACCTTGCTTGGCGCAAAGTTCGAATGACATACCATCAGAGTCAACCTGGTGGAAGCTACCGTCAAACAGACGGATCTTGAGGTTGTCAACAGGATAGTTAGCCAATACACCCTGAGTCATTGCAGATTCGAAACCTTTTTGTACAGGCTGGATGAATTCACGGGGAATTGATCCACCTACGATATTGTTTACGAACTGGAAGTTCTTGTCAGGGTTTTCTTTTTGCCATTCTTCGTCAACCGGTCCGAGATCGAACATGATATCGGCGAACTTACCACGACCACCGGTTTGCTTTTTCAGCGTTTCGCGGTGCTGGACAGTGGTGTTGAAGGCTTCTTTATAAGCAACCTGGGGAGCACCCTGGTTTACTTCTACTTTAAATTCACGACGCATACGGTCGATGATGATCTCGAGGTGCAGCTCACCCATACCACGCAGGATGGTCTGACCGGTATCTTCATCGGTATTTACGCGCAGTGTAGGGTCTTCCTCTACCAGTTTAGCGATAGCCATACCCATTTTATCAACGTCGGCCTGGGTTTTAGGTTCAACCGCGATGGCGATTACCGGCTCGGGGATGAACATATTTTCCAGTACGATAGGATGGTTTTCGTCGCAAAGGGTATCACCGGTTTTGATTTCTTTGAAACCAACAGCCGCTCCGATATCACCGGCTTCGATGAAGTCGATCGGGTTCTGCTTGTTTGCAAACATTTTCATGATACGGCTGATACGCTCTTTCTTACCGCTACGCACGTTCAATACATAAGAACCTGCATCCAGGTGACCGGAGTAGGCGCGGAAGAAGGCCAGACGACCTACAAACGGGTCAGTCATGATCTTGAACGCGAGGGCCGCAAACGGCTCTTTAGGGTCAGCCTTACGGGTGATTTCTTCACCGCTGTCAGGATGAGTACCAACTGTATCAGGAATATCAACCGGTGAGGGCAGGTAACGGCAAACCGCATCCAGTGCAGTTTGTACACCTTTGTTCTTAAAGGAAGAACCGCACATCATCGGAACGATAGACAGGTCGATTGTTGCTTTACGGATCGCTTCATGGATTTCGTCTTCGCTGATGCTGTTGGGATCTTCGAAGAATTTCTCCATCAGGGTGTCGTCGTATTCAGCTACTGCTTCTACGAGGCTGGCTCTCCACTCTTCCGCTTCGGCTTGCATGTCGGCAGGAATGTCGATCTCGTCATAAGTCATACCTTCTGTTTCCATGTGCCAGATGATCCCTTTCATTTTGATCAGGTCAACCACACCCTGGAAGTTGTCTTCAGCGCCGATTGGCAACTGCAGCGGTACTGCTTTGGAACCCAGCATTTCTTTTACCTGCTTCACTACATTGAGGAAGTCGGCACCGGAACGGTCCATTTTGTTTACGAAGCCGATACGGGGTACACCGTAACGGTTAGCCTGGCGCCATACAGTCTCAGATTGAGGTTCTACACCGTCAACCGCAGAGAACAGGGCGATCAGACCATCGAGTACACGCATAGAACGCTCCACCTCTACGGTAAAGTCCACGTGACCCGGGGTATCGATGATATTGAAGTTATATTTCTTGCTATCAGCACTTACTGTACCCTTATTAGTAGGGAAGTTCCACTGGCAGCTTACGGCAGCCGAAGTAATGGTGATACCGCGTTCTTTCTCCTGCTCCATCCAGTCGGTAGTAGCTGCACCATCGTGCACCTCACCGATACGGTGAATCATACCTGTGTAGCGGAGGATACGCTCCGTGGTAGTGGTCTTACCGGCATCGATGTGCGCGGCAATACCAAAGTTTCTTTGCAATTTCAAGTCTGCCATGACTAGTTAAATTTGTTGTTTACTTTATTTTTTGTTGTATTGATTGGCCGAATATTGATCGAAAAAACTGAATGCACTCAGGCTATTTTCAGTATTGAGGAGATATATCAGCTGAATAGAAACAGAACACTGCGTCCCGGCCGGGGAGCAAAAAAGCTGATATGGTAGATTAGACTCTCATAGACCGCCGTATGGGTAAAATCTCTTTCGCGTCACATTCGTCCTCATCCTTGGTTTTTACCTACGGCGGCGCAAAGGTAGGGATTAATTTGAAGATTTGGTAATTTGACGATTTGAAAATGGGAAACCGGCACATCAGCCTGATAATCAATTTTCAAATCGATGGCTGGTATTCGGGCGGAGAAGTATACATACCGGTCTCCCGCTGCGTTTTACCCAAATAAATAAGCAATATCGTCTTCGCTCAACATTTTCACAAATCCTTCGTCGGCTCCCACCAGGTCTTCAGCCAGTTGCTTTTTCTTCTCCTGCAGCCGCACGATCTTTTCCTCAATGGTGTCCTTACAGATCATTTTGTAGGCAAATACGTTGCGGGTCTGGCCTATCCGGTGCGTCCGGTCGATAGCCTGTTGCTGTACCGCCGTATTCCACCACGGATCAAAGAGAAACACATAATCGGCCGCGGTCAGTGTCAAACCTGCATTACCGGCTTTCAGGCTGATCAGGAACAGGTGTGTGTCATTGCCTTCTTCCTGGAAAGCGCTTACCATCTCAGCCCTTTTGGCGGGTGGCGTTTGCCCGTCGAAGTGATAATACTTGATGCCCTGCCGTTTGCACTCTTCCGCCAGCAGGTCGAGCATGCTGCTGAATTGCGAAAACACCAGCGCCTTGTGCGCCGGTAAGATTTGCCTGAGTTCATCCATCAATACATCTGTTTTCACGGAGTCGGCACCGGTGCGTTCGTCTTCCGGCAACAAAAGGGGCGAGTTACATACCTGCCGGAGTTTGAGTATGCCCTGTATAACGGCCAGCTTGCTTTTTGCCAATCCCTGTTGTTTAATGTCGAGGAACAGGCTGCTTTTGATCTGATCTCGGATCTGCTCGTACAGTTCGCGTTGCGGACCTCCCATTTCGCACCATAAAACAGATTCCGTTTTTTCCGGAAGTTCCCTAGCCACCTGTTCTTTTGTTCTGCGGAGAATGAAGGGCGCTGTAAGTTTACGGAGGGCGTGTATTTTATCTTCATCGCCAAACCGGTCTATGGCATCGGCGTATTCGCGTTTAAAGAATTCGCGGCTGCCGAACATGCCTGGCAATACCACGTTGAGTTGCGCGTACAGATCGAATGTATTGTTCACCACCGGGGTGCCGCTGAGTGCCACACAAACCGTCGCCTGCAGGGCACCTACGGCCTGTGTGATCTGAGCCGATGGATTTTTGATATTATGACTTTCATCGACAATCGCTGTTTCATAGGCAAATGCCTGGATGGTGCCTGAGTCGGCGCGGAGTGTGCCGTAGCTGGTGATCAGCACCTGCACATCCGGATCATCCACCTGTGTAGTCTTCCGGTTGGCACCATGATAAACAAGCGTGCGGATGCCGGGCACAAATTTTTCCAATTCCTGCTGCCAGTTATAGATAAGTGACGATGGGCAAACAATGATATGTTTACCCTGCGGGAATTGTTCTACGCGGGAAGCAAGGAAACAAATAGCCTGAAGTGTTTTCCCCAGACCCATATCATCGGCGAGGCAGCCGCCTGCGCCGGCTTCGGCGAGCAGCCGCATCCATTCATACCCTTTTTGCTGGTAAGGCCGCAATTGCGCCTGCACCTGGGCAGGAACAGTATACACTACGTTGTCGCTTTGCTGCCATTGCTGCCAGCGTTGCCACCATTCTTTTTTCATGGAAGGGATGGGCGAGGCCGCTGCTCCGGCTTCGGTTTCGCCAAGCGCCATCCATTTGCTCACGGTCAGTTGGTCGCCCTGTACTTTACCGTGTTTGATCAACGGAGCGTATTGTCGCAGCCACTCCTCTCCCAGCACGCCGAGGCTGCCGTCTTTCAACATCACGGCACGCTGGCCGGCCAGCAGCATTTTTTGCAGGGAACCGAGTTCTACTTTTTCCTTCCCGAAACGAATCTCCATTTTCAGGGTCACGCGCGTTTCTTCCTCCTGCATCACTTTTACCAGCGTGTCCACCTGGTGGGTTGAATACCGGAAATGCTTCAGCATGTCCATCCCCAGTAATTCAATATTGCCCGTGAGCAATTGATGATATGCTTTGAGGAACCACTGCTTCTTTTGCGCATCGGCAAAAGACAGGTAGTAGTAGCCATTTATTTGTTTGGGGAAATTGACGTGAAGCGATTCGAGCAGCCCCAGGAATGCCTGCTCATGTGTTTTGTCGCGGCGAATGGCATAGGCTACTCCATTCTGCACAATATCCACCTGTTCCTGCCAGGGGCCTTCTATCACGAAACCGTCGTAAAGCCATTGCGGCGTAAGCATGAGAAAGGTGTTGTTGAGTTCGCTGAAGAACACGCGGTTGACAGGTTTTACCACTATTTCCTGCTGGCCGAAAAGATTATTGCGGTTAACGGTATAATCCTGTTCGAGACGGGCGAGCACCTGGCTGGCGAGCTCTTCGGGCCGGGAAGCGTATTGAGCCGGATTTTCCGTTGCCAGCCATTCCAATGTCTGGTAATCGCGGTACGACAGCAGGAAGTATTCGTTTCCACTTTCGAGCAGGTAATGGGTGCGGAGGAAACTGGTAAGCGGGTATACAGAGCCGTTCAGTTCTACCTGGTGCAGCAGTTGCAACGCACCCGCTTCATCTTTTATTACTTCAAACTGCAGCCGCGGGCGATAGGTGCTGAAGCGGCAGGGTGCGGTAGAATAATGCCGGTTGCCGTTGAGTTGTTTGGTATGATACCATTTTGCAACGCCGGTGAAAGGTTTGGCTTTTTCCAGGAGTTGGTGGTAGTGGCGCAGCATGGCCTGCCGGAAAAACTGATCGTACCGGATGCCGCTTTTTTGTTTGGTATGCCGTTGTTTGATCTCGCGTTTGGCCTCATCGAGGGCTTCGCGGCCGAATTCGCGGAAAAGTTTGAGCATCTCCCTGGGCCATTCGGGAAAGAGGTTACCGAGACTGCCGCCCATGTCGCCAACATCGTATTGCAGGCTGGCGTCGCCCTTGCGGATGAGCAGGGTCTGCACAAGAATGTTATTTTCCAATAACCGATGCGGGGCTAACAGCAGGGCAGGCTTGACGGTTTCCTTCACGGTCTTCATGGTGATTATTACCCGGATTTTGAACGTACCAATGATATAAAAAGGGCGGCAAACTTAGGACTTACCGGTGAAACGTCCAGCGGTCTGAGGCAAAATACGGGAGAAGAAGAAATGAACAACAGTAAATATTTAGAAAATGGCTATGAAATTTTGAAATTACTTTTTATTCGTTGTAATTTCATCACCGGTTCTAATCATTCAATTTAACCCCACTTAAAATCTTACCGGTCATGGCAGTAAAAAAGAAAGCCAAAGCATCTCCCGCAAAAAAGAAAGCGGTGAAAAAAGCAGTGAAGAAAGCTGCACCCAAAAAAGCCGCCAAAAAGAAAGCCGCCAAGAAGGCCGTTAAGAAGGCAGCTCCTAAAAAAGCAGCCAAAAAGCAGGTTAAAAAGAAAGCAGCGCCGCAGAAGAAGGCTGCCCCTAAAAAAGCAGCTAAGAAAGCCGCGCCCAAAAAGAAAGCAGCTAAAAAAGCGGCTCCGAAGAAAGCGGTAAAAAAGGCCGCAAAAAAAGCAGCGCCCAAAAAAGCGGCAAAGAAAGCAGCTCCAAAGAAAGCGGCTCCTAAAAAAGCAGCCAAGAAGGCCGCCCCTAAAAAGGCTGTGAAAAAAGCAGCGCCGGCTCCGAAAAAGGCTGTGAAGAAAGCAGCACCGAAACCTGCTCCTAAAAAAGCCGCTCCGGCTCCCGCACCAAAGAAGGCCGTTAAAAAAGCAACGCCTGCACGCAAACCGGCTCCGAAGCCGAAACCTGCACCGGCGGCTACTCCCGCAGTGATCGAATTTCCACCAGATGAACCGGTAGTGGAACAAAAGGATATAGTTGACGAGCCCGCCATTGAAGAAACCGATAATGTGGTGGACGATCTGCCCGAGGTTGACGAGACCGTTACCGAAGCAGAGGAAAACGAAGAGGACGAAAAGCCTTTCGTTTAATTAACCAGCAATCTTGTTAGTAAGTACAGGCCCGGAGAGATCCGGGCTTTTTTTAATTTGACGATTTGATGATTTGAAAATTTGAAAATGTAACAGCCACGCCGGATAATTGCTGCGCTGATTAGTACGAATTATTTTCCAAACTGCTGGATAAGGCTTACAACTCAGACTCTGTCTTACCAATCCCTATTTTCAAATTTTCAAATCATCAAATTATCTCATTATCTCATTAAAAAAGGGACCACACTGTGGTCCCCGGGGCTTACTAAACCTTATATGTTTACAGCTTACGCTTTCGACTTGGTAGATCCTGAAGGTGATTCTCCCACCGGATCGCGGAAGGTAAAGCGCAACTTATTGTTCTCTTTATCCAGATCGGCTTCCAGCACATCTCCTGCTTTCACATTCATGTTGAGGATTTCTTCCGCCAGCGGGTCTTCCAGGTATTTCTGGATCGCCCTGTGCAGCGGACGCGCACCGAATTGTACATCATATCCTTTCTCAGCCAGGAATGCTTTCGCATCTTCCGTAAGTGCCAGATCGTAACCCAGTGCATTCAAACGCTTCAGTACTCCCTTCATCAGAATATTGATAATGCTGAAAATATTCTCTTTGGACAGACTGTTGAAGATGATCACGTCGTCGATACGGTTGAGGAACTCCGGAGAGAAGGTACGCTTCAGCGCTTTCTCGATCACCGCTTTATTGGCTTCGTCTTCATGCTCCATCTTGGAAGCGGTGGTAAAACCAACACCTGAACCGAAATCTTTCAATTGGCGCACACCGATATTGGAGGTCATGATGATCAGTGTATTCTTGAAGTCCACTTTTCTGCCAAGACCATCGGTCAACTGACCATCGTCGAGTACCTGCAGGAGGATATTGTAAATGTCCGGGTGGGCTTTTTCGATCTCGTCGAGCAGGATTACGCTGTAAGGTTTGCGGCGTACGCGCTCGGTGAGTTGTCCCCCTTCTTCGTAACCGACATAACCCGGAGGCGCACCGATCAGCCGGCTAACCGTGAATTTCTCCATGTATTCACTCATGTCGATCCGGATCAGTGAATCTTCTGAATCGAACATGTAGCGCGCCAGGGCTCTTGCCAGCTCCGTTTTACCAACACCTGTGGGGCCGAGAAATATAAAGGTACCAATCGGTTTCTTCGGATCTTTCAGACCTACACGGTTCCGCTGGATGGCTTTCACCACTTTGGAAATGGCTTCGTCCTGACCGATCACCATACCGCGCATGTCTTCCGACATTTTACGCAGCTTCTCTGTTTCTGCCTGCACCATCCGTTTTACCGGTATGCCGGTCATCATGCTGATTACCTCGGCAATCGCTTCTTCGTCGATCGGATAGCGTTTGTGTTTGCTCTCCTCTTCCCAATCAGCTTTTGCTTTCTCGAGATCTTCAGCCAGCCGTTTTTCGGTATCGCGCAGTGAGGCAGCTTCTTCGAACTTCTGGCTTTTTACTACTTTATTTTTTTCGTTCTTCACATCTTCGATCTTCTTCTCAAGATCAACGATGTTTTGCGGAACGTTGATATTTTTCAGGTGAACACGCGCACCTACTTCGTCCATCACGTCGATAGCCTTATCGGGCAATAACCGGTCGGTGATGTAGCGGTCGCTGAGTTTAACGCAGGCGTCGATCGCCTCGTCATTGTAACTCACGTTGTGGTAGTCTTCGTATTTAGACTTGATATTGTTCAGGATCTGAATCGTGTCTTCAACGCTTGGCGGATCGATGATCACTTTCTGGAAACGACGGTCGAGTGCGCCATCTTTTTCAATATACATACGGTACTCATCCAGTGTGGATGCGCCGATGCATTGCAGTTCGCCGCGTGCCAGTGCAGGCTTGAAGATGTTGGAGGCATCCAGTGATCCGCTTGCCCCGCCGGCGCCCACGATGGTGTGCAACTCGTCGATGAACAGGATCACGTCGCGGTTTTTCTCCAGCTCATTCATGATGGCTTTCATGCGTTCTTCAAACTGACCACGGTATTTGGTACCGGCCACGAGGGCGGCAAGGTCGAGCGAGATTACACGTTTATCAAACAATACGCGGGATACTTTGCGTTGTACGATGCGGAGGGCCAGGCCTTCCACGATCGCGGTCTTACCCACACCGGGTTCACCGATAAGAATAGGGTTATTTTTTTTGCGGCGCGACAGGATTTGCGATACACGTTCGATCTCTGCTTCACGCCCCACAATGGGGTCCAGTGTACCCATTTCCGCCAGTTTGGTGATATCCCGGCCGAAGTTGTCCAGCACAGGGGTTTTGCTTTTGGCATTGCCGGCCTGTTTGGAACCTCCTTTCTGCTGGGAGTATTTTTTCTCTTCGTCGAAATCGTCGTCGTTTTCGTCGGTGTATTCTGCGCGGGGGTCGCTGGATTTTACAATACCAAGCTCCTGGCGAAACAGGTCGTAGTCCACGTCAAACTGATTTAGGATTTGTGTAGCAATATTTTCTTTGTTCTTGAGGATGGACAGCATCAGGTGTTCGGTTTCCACGGTAGTACTTTTCAGCGCTTTCGCTTCGAGCACCGTCACGCGGATCACTTTTTCAGCCTGTCGGGTAAGTGGCAGACTGTTGATGTTCGCGATGTTTTTCCCTGTCTTATCCTTAACGGCCAGTTCGATTTCCTTGCGGAGCTCATACAGATCAACGTTGAAGCTCTTCAGGATGCGGACAGCCGTGTTATCTCCTTCCCGGATCAATCCGAGCAGCAGATGCTCTGTGCCGATAAAGTCATTTCCCAGTCTCAACGCCTCTTCCCTGCTAAATGAAATGATCTCTTTTACCTGGGCTGAAAAGTTATTATCCATGTTAGATAATTGGGTTTGATACAATATTAACGAATATATTTGGTTCTTGTTTGCCTCTACTTATAAACGTATTGTTCATAAATTTGGTTGTAATATGCAGGTCAAAATAGATACCAAAGAAAAATTTCATGTCATCACGGTATCAGATGCCACACTTTCTGCTAGTATGACAGTAGAATTGGAAAAAAGCTTGCTCCCCTACCTGCAAAATGTCGTTAAAAATGTGATCCTGGTGTTATCGGAAGTGGGCAGCATCGAAGTTGAAGCGGCCGAAAAGCTCGTTTTGATCCAACAACAGTTCTACGAAAACGGCGCTTCGTTTGTTATCTGTGGCATTCAACCCGCCGTTGAAGATTTTTTGGACAAAAGTGAACTTTTGGAGATCATGAATGTTACACCAACCGAAAGCGAAGCCTGGGACATTGTGCAAATGGAAGAAATCGAACGCGAACTCCTCGACGGCGAAGTCTGACAGTCCCGGCACCTCTGTGCAGCGCTTTGTCCTAAAATGCAGTCTTTCATCCATTAAGACGTCTAATCGTTTATTTTTATTGCATGCTCGCTGTTACAATACTGGGAAATAATTCAGCCGTACCGGCATTCGATCGTCATCCGACCAGCCAGATCGTTACGATGGATGGAGATAGTTTCATGGTCGATTGTGGTGAAGGCACCCAGATACAGCTCATCAATTATAAAATCCGCCGCAGTAAAATCTCCCGCATCTTCATTTCCCACCTCCACGGCGATCATTACTTCGGTCTTATCGGTCTCATTAATTCATTCAGCCTGCTCGGACGCAAACAGGATCTCCATATTTATGGCCCTGCACCCTTGCAGCAACTGATCGAGCTGCAATTGAAAGTGGCCGATACCACGCTTTGCTTCGACCTGCATTTTCATACCATCCGCAACGAAGGCATCCTGGTAGAAGATGATAAATGCATCATCCGCTGTTTCCGCACCAACCACCGCATCGAGTGTTTTGGTTTTTCGTTTACCGAAAAGAAAAAACCCAGACGCCTGCTGGCCGATAAAGCAGCAGCACTCGGTATACCCGTTGCCTTTTACAGCTGGCTCAAAAGCGGCGAAGATTATCTTGCAGAAGACGGCACCGTGATCAAAAATGAAACCGTTACGGCCCCCGGCCCCCGCAGCTATTCGTATGCGTTCTGTGCCGATACCAAATACGACGAACGGCTGCTGCCACATGTTACAGGGCTGGACATGATCTATCACGAAACAACTTACCTCGATCATTTACGCGATCGTGCGGAACTGCGTTTTCATTCTACTACGCGTCAGGCTGCAGAGATCGCCCGGAAAGCAGGTGTGGGAAGATTACTCATCGGACACTTCAGCAGCAAGTACGATACACTGGAAGAATTTGAGACCGAAGCGCGGGAAGTATTTGAGCATACAGATCTGGCACTTGAAGGCGTCACCTATCTTGCAGGCGAGTAGGTGGTAAGTAATAAGTTATAAGTAGTAAGTATTAAGTAATAGGTTATACTTTTTTAATTCACTATTCACCATTCACTTCCCCCAGCAGCCATTCCAACGCTCTGGGAAAAACCTTGCGCCACTCGCTTTCGGTATGACGCCCTTCCGGATTTACAGCAACCTGGAATTCCCCTTTACTTTTCTTTTGCATCAACCCGAATATCGACTGCATATCGGTAACCATTTTAGCGCTTTCTTTCTCTCCCGCGTAAGCAAACATTTTTCCTTTGAAGTTTTTCGCCTTTTCTTTCACCATTTCTGCCAGCGGTCTGGCTGTCCAGAACGCCGGAGACAACACCGCCGCGCCGCCGAATATTTCAGGATACATCAATGCGGTATAAAAAGAAATGAGTCCGCCCATAGAACTGCCCGCCAGTATACGATCTTTCGCATGGGGTTGTGTACGAAATTTTTTGTCGATATAAGGCACCAGGGTTTTGGCCAGGAAGGCTGCATATTTTTTCCCTTCGCCGGTGATGCTGTCTAGATTATAGGGATTGTATTCTTTCAGGCGTCGTTGCCCGCCATGATCGATGGCCACCACGATACACGGCGTGCCGCTGCTGTCGAGGTATTCATCGACGCCCCATTCCCCTGAAAAAGAAGTGGCATCGTCAAAAACGTTTTGTCCGTCCTGCATATAAACCACCGGGTATCGCTGTTGGCCGGATGCATAATTTTTCGGTAAGTAAATCCATACACGCCGCGCACGGTTGAGTTGTGGTATAAGGAAAGCCGTGTCCAGCACCTGTACCTGAGCGCTGGCAGTGGATAAACGCGCGGGGCGCGGAAAGCGATCGGTCCAGCAATCTACCTGCCAGCTGATGGCCGTGTCCCTGCCAATGCGGAATACACGGTTGGGTACGTCGTTGCCATCAGTTTTGCATTCTGTCTTTTCCCAGCTACCCCGGGTGATCTTACAGGCATATTCGCCTGGCGGCAGGGAAATATTTAGCCGGTAAGTGTTGCCCTCGTGCTGAAAGCGATAAGCCGTATCCGCGGGGTTCCATCCGTTGAATGAACCGGCCAGGAACAGATCTGCCTGCTGCGGATGATAAGGCGGCAGTTGCGTTACGGCAACGGATACATTGTATTGCCCCGCTACGGCAATTGGCAGTAATAAGCTGCCGGTAATAAGCTTTAAGTTTAAAAACGAACGCATGCCACAAGGTAATGTGAAAATATGTAAATGTGTAAGTGTGAAAATGAAACAGCCCCTGGTTTATGTACACTCAACCGTAGCCCTGCATCCTCATTCACTCATTCACTTATTCACTTATTGACTTATTGACTTATTCACTCCCGATACTTCGGGATTGAATTTTTACTTTTGACCTTATGCACGAGGTTATCATAAAAAATATAAAAGAGGAAACTGCCGATAGCAAAACTTTCGAACTGGCACCTGTAGCACCCTGGCAACCGGTTTACCAGTCCGGGCAATTCATTACTTTCCTGTTCACGCACCACGGCGAAGAAGTGCGACGGTCCTACTCCTTTTCCTCGTCACCCGAAGCAGGTGAGCCGATGCGGATCACCGTCAAACGCGTAGACAATGGCAGCTATTCCCGCTGGCTCCTCCAGCACGCCTATCCCGGCATGTCCCTGCGCACATCCGGTATCAGCGGCCGTTTTGTGCTGCCGGAGGAAACTATTTTCCCCCATTTATTTTTTCTGGCTGCCGGCAGCGGCATCACGCCTGTTTTTTCGTTAGTAAAAAAAGCGCTGCTTACTACGGACAAATTCATCACGCTCATTTACAGCAACCGCTCGCAAAGTGAAACCATTTTTTATACTGATTTAATAGCCTTGCAGCAACAGCACCCCGAAAGATTGCATATTGATTTTTTATTCAGCAATTCCGGCGATTTCCGGCACAGCCGGTTAAGTAAATGGCTCTTACTTTCATTATTGGAACGTTTCCATATTCCGCTTGCACAAACCCTTTTCTATACCTGCGGACCGGAAACCTATATGCTGTTTACCTCGATCGTTCTCGTAAGTGCGGGTGTACCTAAAGATCATATCAGGCGGGAAAGCTTCGATTCACGCAAACCCGCTTTTGTTCCCGTACCGCCGGACCAGAATGAACACCTGGTAATACTCGAAGGGCACGATGCCGTTTTTCAGTTGAAGGTAAAATATCCCGACACCATTCTTTCCGCCGCCAAAAAACAACACATTAACCTGCCTTATAGTTGTGAAACCGGCCGCTGCGGCAGTTGCCTCGCCCGCTGTGTGCAGGGCCAGGTGTGGATGGCGCGCAACGAAGTACTGATGGACGAAGAGGTGAGCAAAGGTCTGTTCCTGACCTGCCAGGCCTATCCTGTTTATGGAGATGTGCGGATCGAACTGTAATTTTGCACAGCTTTTTATGTTTTCATCTTCCCTGCGAACCTATCGCAACGCTTACCAGGGCCTCTCGCCCTCTACCTGGCTGCTCTCCCTGATCATGCTGATCAACCGGAGCGGTACCATGGTCGTGCCCTTTATGACGCTTTACATGCGTTCACTGGGCTATTCCGTAGCGGATGCCGGTCTTATTTTCGGGGTGTTCGGAGCAGGCTCTTTCTTCGGTGCTTTTGTCGGAGGAAAATTAACAGACAAACTTGGCTCTTATCCCGTGCAACTGATGGCTTTGCTGGGCGGTGGTATTTTATTCATGGTGCTCGGACAGGTACATTCCTATAAATGGATCGCCATCGTTACTTTCCTGCTGAGTTTTGTGAACGAAGCTTTCCGGCCGGCCAATGCCGCAGCGATCGCTCAATTCAGCGAAGAGCACAACCGCACCAGGTCTTACTCACTCAACCGGCTGGCCATTAACCTTGGCTGGGCCGCAGGCAGTGCCTTGGGCGGCATACTCGCCAAAATCGATTATCAATTACTATTCTGGGTCGATGGATTTACCAATATTTCTGCGGCACTCGTGCTGTATTTTTTCCTAAAACCCAAACCGAAAACGGAAAAAGAAATACATCCTGCACAACAACTGCCAACCTCCACGCGATCGGCTTATAAAGACAAACAATTTATCTTTTTCATCCTGCTGACGGTATTGTTTGCAAGTTGCTTCTTCCAGATGTTTACCAACATGCCGATCTGCATGAAAGAGGACCTGCATTTCGGAGAACCTTTTATTGGTTTGCTGATGGCCATCAGCGGCATCATCATCGCTTTAGTGGAAATGGTGATGGTGTATAAACTGGAGAACAAGGGCCGCGATGCTATTTATATCGGCATCGGCTGTTTGCTGATCGGGTTTGGATTCATCCTCCTGAATGTGCCGGGGCTCGCCAGATCGGGTGCCTTCGGACTTATTTTAGCACTCACCTTCGGTGAAATATTTTCGATGCCGTTTATGAACAGTTACTGGACGCGACGCGCCAACCGCACCAACCGCGGGCAGTATGCCGCGTTGTATACCATGTCCTGGTCGCTGGCACAAACCATCGGGCCGGCGGCAGGTGCGGAACTGGCCGACAAACAAGGCTTTCCGTTGCTGTGGTGGATAGTAGGTGGTGTATGCGTACTCACGGGCTACCTGTTTTACCGTTTATTGTCTTTCAAACGATAGGTGTTACTGTTTCGTTAAGCGGACAGCCTTTGTGCTCAAAGTCTTACATTTGGCTCTAAAATTTTTCAGGCATGAGATTACCTGCTTTTTTAATCGGCTCCCTTCTCCTGTTTTCCGTAGCGAACGGTCAGAAAACAACGGCCACCAAAGGCGTTAACCGCCCGAAACTGGTTGTGGGTATTATGATCGATCAGATGCGCTGGGATTACCTGTACCGTTTCCAGGACCGCTTTGGTCCCGATGGATTCAGGCGTTTGCTGAACCAGGGCTTCAGTTGCGAAAACACTTTTATCCCTTATACACCTACTTATACAGCCGTAGGGCATACCAGTGTATACACAGGTTCCGTTCCGGCCATTACCGGCATCATCGGTAATAACTGGTACCGCCGCGACATCAAACGCAACTGGTATTGCACCGACGACAGCACCGTTGCTGCGGTTGGCAGTACTTCTGCTGCAGGTAAAATGTCGCCACGCAATATGTGGACGACAACGATGACAGATGAACTCCGTCTGGCAACCAACTTTAAAAGCAAAACGATTGGCGTGGCGCTGAAAGACAGAGGCGCTATTCTGCCCGCGGGCCATTCCGCGAATGCGGCCTATTGGTTCGACAATGCCACCGGCGGCTGGATCAGCAGCACTTATTACATGACGGAATTGCCGGCATGGGTGCAGCAACTCAACGCCAGAAAATTAGCCGATCAATACATGGCGAAAGATTGGAATACGCTTTATCCGATCGAAACATACCAGCAAAGTACCAGCGATGTAAAAGCTTATGAAGGCAAGATCCGGGGTGAAGACAACAGTTTCCCGCATACCACTTCACAGATTGCCGAGAAAGATAAATATGAAGCATTCCGCACTACGCCCGGTGGCAACACGCTTACGTTCGACATGGCCCGTGCCGCCATCGAAGGCGAGCAACTGGGCCAGCGCGGTGCAACGGACTTCCTGGCCGTAAGTTTTTCTTCTACCGATTATATCGGACACGCCTTCGGTCCCAATTCCATTGAAGTGGAAGACTGCTATCTGCGTTATGACAGGGAACTGGCCGCTTTCCTTAAATACCTCGACACCAAAATAGGCGCCGGTCAGTATTTGTTGTTCCTCACCGCCGACCACGCAGTAGCGCATGTGCCCGGTTTCATGAAAGAAAATAAACTGCCCGGCGGTACGTTCGACGACGAAGACGTACGCAAATGGATCAACACGAATGCTGAAAAGAAATTCGGTGTAAAATCGGCAATTGAAAAAGTAATCAACTATCAATTATTCGTTGACTTCCCGGCGCTGGCTGCCGCAAATGTAGACGAGACTGCTTTCAAAAAATGGGTGGTTAACGAACTGCGTACGCATCCCGCCATCATGAGCGCTTTTGACCTGCACGAACTGCCCGGCACACCATTGCCGGCCCGCATCAAGGAAATGGTATCCAATGGTTACAATCACAAGCTGAGCGGAGATATCCAATTTATATTCATGCCGCAATGGTTCGATGGCGGCCCCACCGGCACCACGCACGGCGCCTGGAACCCTTACGACTCGCATATTCCGCTGCTCTGGTATGGCTGGAAGATCAAACAAGGCAAAACCAACCGCGAAACACACATGACCGATATTGCTGCTACCGTATCCGCCTTATTGCATATCCAAATGCCTAATGGCTGTGTGGGCGAGGTAATAGAGGAAATTACTAAGTAAGGCGGAATCCCCTTATTTTTGCCGGCAGAGAATTTCCTCATTATCTAACTGTTTGACTATGGATCTTAAAGTGTTATTTGAAAAGGCGGTGACGGAAAGCAAACAACTGCCTTCCCGTCCGAGCAATGAAATGCTGCTCCGTCTTTACGGCTTGTATAAGCAGGCCACTGAAGGCGATGTAAACACCGATCCGCCAGGTGCATTTGACTTTGTCAACAAAGCCAAATACGAAGCATGGTCCTCACTCAAAGGCAAGTCCCGGGATGAAGCCATGAAAGAGTATGCCGACCTTGTTGAGAAGCTGAAAGATTAATCTCTTGAAATTGTATTTAAAAGAAGCCCCACATTATTGCGGGGCTTCTTTCATGAATGACTATAATGTAAAAACGGTTTATCCGGCAAATACAGTTCGAGTTCTTTTTGCGACGATGCTTCTACCCTTCCGATCACTTTCGCCTCCACACCAAATGAAGCAGCGATATCGATCAGCCCCTGCGCTTCGTTTTCCGATGTGTATATTTCGAGACGGGTGCCCATGTTGAATACCTGGTACATCTCACGGTCATCGGCACCACTTGCATTACGGATAAGGTCGAAAATCACCGGTGGTGTGTGCAGATTATCTTTTATTATTTTCAACGGAGCAGGCAAATACTTCAGACATTTGGTCTGGCCGCCGCCGCTGCAATGGATCAGCCCATGTACCGCTTCAAAGTTTTCTTCCAGTATTTTTTTCAATACCGGGGCAAAGGTTCTGGTGGGAGAAAGCAGCAGTTGCCCGATCGTTAACTGTTGATCGTTCACTTTTATTTCTTCGGTAAAACTATGCGGGCCGATATACACCACTGAATCATCGAGGCCGTTGTCAAAGGATTCGGGGAAACGCTGGCCATAACTTTTATTCAGTACATCGTGGCGCGCACTGGTGAGACCGTTGCTGGCGAGTCCGCTGTTGTAACTGTTTTCATATTTTGCCTGACCGAAAGAAGCCAATCCTACGATCACATCGCCGGCACGGATGGCGTCGTTGGTTACGAGGCGTGATTTGGGCCAGCGCGCAGCCATGGTGCCGTTAACAGCCATCGTGCGTACCACGTCGCCCACATCGGCCGTTTCTCCGCCCATAAAGCTGATGTTAACGCCAAAGCTGCGCATGGTATCGAAGAATTCCTGTGTGCCATTGATGACAGCTTCCAGCACTTCAGCGGGAATCAGGCGTTTGTTACGGTCGATCGTGGAAGAAAAAAGCAACTGATCATGAATACCCACACACAGCAGGTCGTCGAGGTTCATGACGATAGCATCCTGTGCAATGCCTTTCCAGACAGTTGCATCGCCTGTTTCTTTCCAGTACAGGTAAGCGAGAATGCTTTTGGTGCCGGCGCCATCCGCATGCATGACGTTCACCCAGTCGTCCTGTCCGCACAGTACATCGGCATATATCTTACAGAATGCATTAGGATAAAGCCCCTGATCCAGGTGACGGGTAGCGGCATGGACCTCTTCTTTCTGGGCAGAAACGCCTCTTTTGGAATACAGACTCATGGGTAAATTTGAGCGCAAAACTAATTAATCGGGGGTAGATGGTGAAATGGAACTTGGGCAGTAATGAATAGTTATCTTTGTGGGCAGCTATGCAGGTACACAGGAATATTGATCAGCTCCCGCCGTTCCGTGAGGCGGTGATTACGATAGGCACATTCGATGGCGTACACCAGGGTCACCGTCAGGTCATTGACCGCCTACTGGAAGAAGCCGCTGAGATCAGCGGCGAAACCGTCATCGTTACGTTTCATCCGCATCCGCGGAAAGTGGTTTCTTCCGCCATTCTGGGGATCCGGCTGATTAATACGCTGGAAGAAAAGATAGAATTGCTGGAAGGATTGGGTATCGATCACCTGGTGATTGTGCCGTTTACTGAAGCTTTCGCCAACCAGGAAGCAGAAATATACATCCGGCACTTCCTCGTTGAGAAATTTTCACCGCATACCATCATCATCGGTTACGATCACCGTTTCGGCCGCGACCGCCGCGGCGATTACCGCCTGCTCGAACGCTACGCACCCGAATACGGTTACCAGTTAAAAGAAATTCCCAAACATATTCTCGATCATATCTCGATCAGCTCCACCAATATCCGTGAAGCCATTCTTCACAACGATACCGATACGGCCAATAAATTACTGGGCTACGATTTCTTTTTCTCCGGCAAGGTGGTACATGGCGACAAATTGGGCCGGGAGCTCGGTTATCCGACAGCCAACCTGCGCGTGGAGAATGAAGAAAAAATTCTTCCGGGCAATGGCATCTACGCCGTCTACGCCGAACTCGACGACGAAGAACCGCGCCGCCGCTTTAAAGGCATGATGAGTATAGGCTTCCGCCCCACCGTTGATGGCAAAAAACGTGTAGTGGAAGTGAATCTCTTCGATTTCGCCGAGGACATTTACGATCGCAGCCTGCGTGTGTATGTAAAACAATATTTGCGGGAAGAGATCCGCTTCGCCAGCCTGGAGGAATTGGTAAAACAGATAGACCAGGATAAAGCGATTAGTTTGGAGATACTTTAAAGGTGTAAGGTATAAGGCATAAGGTGTAAGGTAATAAGTAGTAAGTAATAGATTAAATGCTCCGCCAAACTTTCGGATATATTAAACAGCCGCGGCACGTACCCTTTGAGAACTTCAGGGATCGCACCACGGCTGTTTATTCACTATTGACGATTCACGATTGACTATTCATCAGTATTCAATCCTGAACTCCATCGCCGATCCGTCATTCAGAAAACTTTCAACGTCCCCTTTGATGGTTACTTTCTTTTTATCTTCTGACAATACCGCGTTCTTGCCTTCTACTTTTTTAGCCGCGCGGGGCAGATTGATCACGAGTGATGTGGCAGGATTAATACCGAGCGAACTCATTTCCTTAGCCGCTTTCAATCCTTCGTCGTTATCAACACCGGCATACTTTGTTTTGTCGAGTTTACGCTCGATCAGATTTTTACCATACGTAGTAGTATAATAAGCTGTCAGGTTAACGCTGGGCATATCATCCTCTTCACCCTCGCCTTCTTTTGTACCCTTGTCGAGCGCGCTCGTCAACCCTTTGTCCATCATGGTTGCAGAGAGTTGTTCCAGCCTGTTGATATCCGTAAGCGATTTAAAAGGAATATTGTTTCGTGTGCTGAACTCATCCGTATCGAGATTGAGTTTCAGGTTGAAAGTGCCATTCGCCAGCAGCTTGCGATCGGCATCGGAGAGATCTTTCAGGCTGTCGGTAAGAGATTTCAATTGAATAATGGTATCAATGGCTTTGCCGCCCATTTTGTCTTTGAGATCAGGAGGCATCTGGCCCATCGCTTTGACCATTTCCAACATGGGTCCAAGGTTGGAATAAGTGCTTACATCACCGCTGCCATCGGGTTTGATGTTGACTTCCTGCACAACTTCCAGGCAACTGGTGAAAAAGGTTGCAACGGCAACCATGAGTACGAACAATTTACGTTTCATGTGTGGTTTCTTTTTTAGCATTACAAATAACGGGCATTCCCGTCATATTAAGAGTTGAATTGTTTAACGCCTGACGGGCGTCAATGTTACAGCATCATTTTCATCACCATTTCTTTCATCAATGCACCATCCCCTGCGCCGGCATTGCCGATGCCGATACTTTTCAGATTGTATTGATGCAGCAATAACAGTACTTTCTCCACGCCGGCATAATCGTACACTTTGGCAGCGCGCATATAATCTTTCATGAAAAACGGATGAACGCCGATCGCTGAGGCTATGGCTTTTTCGTCCTGGTTGCCGGCGCCGAATATCATGAACACTTTACTGAAAAATCCATACAGTGAAGGGAGGATCAGTTGTATAGGTGCGGCTTTCGGATTGGCTTCGAAATATTGAATGATGCGGATGGCTTTCGGAAGATCTTTGGCGCCCAGCGCACTCTGTAATTCGAATACGTTGAACTCTTTACTTACACCAACGAAATTTTCTATATCATCTTCATTGATGGAAGTACGCGTGCCGAGGTTCACCGTGATCTTATCGATCTCTTTTTCGATACGGCTCAGGTCATTACCAATGTGATCCACCAGCAATGCTACGGCCTTGGGTGTAATAGTCAACCCTTTTGAAGCAACCATCTCCTGCGTCCAGTCGGGCAACTGGTTATCATACATTTTTTTTGTAGTGATCATTACGCCCTTTTCCTTGAGTACTTTGGCAAAGCGCGTACGGCCATCTACTTTTTTATCCTTGTATCCGATCACAAGAATGGTGGAAGACAGCGGGCTTTCAACATAAGGCTCCAGTTTGTCGATATCGCGCATGAACTGCGCTTCCTTCAACAATACCACCTGCCGTTCGGAGAACATGGGATAGCGCCGGCAGGCATTCATTACATCGGCCCAATTGGCATCACGGCCATAAAAAACGGAGAGATTAAAAGAAGCTTCGCTTTCACTGAGAATAGAATGTTCGGCATAATGCAATACTTTATCAATAAAGTATTCCTCTTCGCCTTCCAGCCAGTAAACAGGCTTATACACCTGCTTTTTCCATTCTGAGATAACCTTTTCCACTGACATAAGGCGCTAAGATACAAGCTTTGAACAGGTATTTTAACCAAAATTTGCATCGCTATTACGCAACCTTTTATAATTTTCTGGCACGGTTTTCGGAATTAGCACGCCAGAACGCGCGAAAACAAAGGATTCAAGCGTTCGCAGGATGGCCGATGCTAACCTGAAAACACCACCGGTTTAACCGGATTAAATACAACATTCAATCTCTAAAACCCATCTGTATGGCAAACACGAATTATCCATCAGCAACGCCGCAAAATGAACCGGCTGCTCCGAAAAACAATAGCGGAAAGAACCTGGCAATCGGACTTCTGGCCGTAGGCCTTCTCGGTACCTGGGGTTACTTCCTGTATGATAAAAACCAATCAGGTCAGGAAACCAAAGACCGCGAAGTGCTTTCAGCTAACTATATGACTCAGCGCGACTCTCTGAAGCTCATGTACAATGAAGCAGAAAGCCGCCTTGATTCTATCACAGGTGCTAACAACAGTCTGCAAGGTGAAAAGACAGCTCTGCAAAAAGAGATCGATTCCAAAAAAGCAGAGATCAGCCGCATTCTTTCCAAATCAAATGCAACGGATGCTGAACTGAAAAAAGCACGTACACTGATCAACGAACTGAATGGCCAGATCGGTCGTTTGGAAGCTGAGGTAACACGTCTGACTGGTGAAAACCAGGAGCTGACAGCTAACAACTCGCAGTTGACTTCTGAAAAACAAGTACTGGAGCAAAACCTTCAGACTACCGTAACGGAGAAAGATGTATTGGCCAGCACGGTTGACGTAGGTTCTACGTTCAGTGCATCCAACATCGCTATCACTCCGGTGAAAGAAAAAAGAAACGGTAAAGAAAAAACAACTTCTACTGCAAAGCGTGTTGACAAACTCAATATCTCTTTCACGGTAGAAAACCGTATCGCTACTTCAGGTGCTGCTGACCTCTACGTGGTCGTAACAGCGCCCGATGGTAAAGTAGTAACAAATGCAGAGCTTGGCTCAGCCAGCATGACTACACGTATGGACGGCGAACGTCAGTTTACTACCAAAGTACCTGTAGAATATGAGCAAGGTACCCGCAAACCTGTAGCATTCCCTATCCGCCAGGAAGACTTCCAGCGCGGTGACTATAAAATTGAAGTTTATCACAACGGGTTCAAGATCGGCGAAGGCATCAGAACCCTCAAAAAAGGTGGTTTATTCGGTTAAAAGCAGTTGCAACTCCTGCAACACAGCCGTTCCGCTCTCCAGCAGAACGGCTTTTTTGTGCATATCTTATAAGGCTACTTCTTTATCAGCCGGTATTTGTTTCTTAGCTTACTAATATGAAAGATGCCAAACCACTGCTTTTGCTGCTGATGGCAACCGGTCTGGTTGCCACCTGGATTTATCATTTATATGATAAAAATGAATACAGCAAACGCAGAACGGAAGTCTATGTAAAAGACTCTGCCGCCATTGCCGACGGTATACGCGATTCACTCACACGCATGTTCTCCTCTACCATCCGCGACCTCGATCAGCAACTGGATTCATCGCGTCAGCAGTCTGATTCGCTGCAAGGCGATCTTCAGCAAAAGCTGCATGCCATCCAGCAACTGAGAACGGAGATCGGCGGTTTGCTGAAAAAAGGCAAAACAAGTCCGGCCGACCTGGAACAGGCACGTAAAAAGATCCGCGAGTTGCAGGACCGCGTAGAGGAACTCCGCTCCCGCAACCGTTCGCTGGAAGAAGAAAAAGACCGGCTCTCGGGATTGCTCGATCAATTAGGCAATGAAGTAAAATCAATGGAGCAGAATATGCGCCGCCTCGACAGCGAGAATCACCGGATGGCTTTACAGATCAATACAGCCGCCACCTTTGTGGCCTCGGAGATCAACATAACCGCCATCGATGTGCGGGGCACGCGCGAGCACACTACAACGCAGGCAAAGAAAACCGATGCCATCAATGTGTCATTCGTATTACAAAACCTCGTGAGCAATTATGCAGGCACTCCGGTATTGATCAAATTGATCAACCCGCAAGGCAAGGTTCTTTCCGGTGATGCAGGCGAAGGGTTTACGCGCCGTCTTATCGTTACTTATGAAAAAGGCGAACGCAAAGAAATGGGCTTCAGCTACACGCTAAATGACGGAGCTGTAAGCGGTACTTACCAGGTGCAGATATGGCACAATAACTTGCTGGTCGGCGAACGCAGGCTGATGCTGAAGTGAGTTTGTAAGTAGTAAGTAGTAAGTATTAAGTAATAAGTAGTGGTGGTTTCAGGAGCCTCAGTCACCATTCACTTATTCACCATTCACTTATTGATAAAGAAAGTCCCCTGCCATGGCAGGGGACTTTCTTTATTGAACCATTCAATGATTACAGATTGAAACCATAACTCACATAGTACAGACCGCCTACGTATGGGCTTCCGAAGCCTGTGCGGTAGTAGCTGTTGAGAATGTTGGTACCACCGATGCGGATCGTGCTCTTGCTCTTAGGCACACGATAAGACACCTGTGCATCTACCCATGTGAAAGAAGGCAGTGTACCGGTAACGAAAGTACCTTCATAGTAGTTGTTGCCCTGATACTTCGCCACGATGTTAAAGCCTACTCCTTTGTAAACATCTTCGCTGCGCAGACCGATGTTGAAGCGGTAGTCAGGCGCATTGAAGTAAGAAACGAATCCTGCAGGTACATCGTTCAGCTCGTCCTGGAACACGTTACCATAAATGAAGTAGTTCTTGGCAAACTTATACTCTGCACTGATACCCCAGCCGATCGCTTTTACCACGGCTGTTGCATTTTGTACATAAGAGATGTTGGTAGTAGTGAAAGGGCTGTAAAGCTCCTGCTGGTTGCCTGTTTTGGTCTGGCCAACTGCTACGGTAGACAGGAAGTCCTGGTAGCGGCTGTAATAAACATAAGCGTCGATCAGGAGGCGACCGCCAAGCACACCACGGTAACCGAGTTCGTATGAGTTTACCGACTCAGGCTTCACATTTTTATATTCGGCAGCTACGAGCAGACTGGTATTGTTGGGGTTGCCGCTATTGCGGTAAGCCAGGATGCTGGCTGCGGTATAACCAGGCAGCGTAGAGTTCAGTTTATAGAAGCTCTGGAATTCAGGCAGACAGCCGATCAGCGTGCCGGAACCTGTTACCAGGCTGATATATTGGTTCTGGTTGGTTGGGAAACGGTAAGCAGTCTGGTAAGACAGGCGGATGTTGTTGTCCTTCGCTACACGGAATACGCCGGTAACGCGGGGAGTGAAACGGCCGTCGAAGTTGGTTTGCTTATCGTAACGTCCACTGGCAGTAATAGTCAGGAAGTTATCGAAGAATGCTTTCTTCAGTTGCAGGTAACCACCGATTTCGTTGATCTTCAGCACACCGGCTGTATCGGCGAAGATGGTCCCCTGAGAGTTCATTACATATTGTTTCCACTGCGCACCGGCAATTACTTCGAGTTTGTCGCTGAAGTTGAGGGCATCGGAAATGTTGAGCTGGCCTTCCGCAGCATAAAGATCGGAGCGGTCGAGGAACTTGGCACCGTTTCTCTTGATCGGTGTGGACTTCACTTTGCTGGCAGCGGCGTTGAACTCAGGTGTGCCTGGCAGCAGACGGCCCTGGTCGGCAAAAGCGCGGGCATTCATGTGCGCCTGCATGTCGCTGATAGCGGCACCACCCTGGCGGCGGCTTTCAGAGTAAGCAGCTACATACTGCTGGAACCATGTTGAGTTAGCTTTCCAGCTATCGTTGATGAAAGCACCAAGGGCGCTGGCATTATAAGAATCACCTGCATTTTCCTGGGTTGTGTAACCACGAACCATCCAGGATTTGCCTTTAACCTCCAGTTTGTGCTGGGCGATCTTCAGGTTGCGCAGGGAATAACGGTCAGCACCTGTATAAACAGTAGTACCGGTACCGAAATAAGTGCTCAGTGAAGCTTCGATACCCGGAGTGATCTTGTAATGCAGGCTTGCATTCAATTTCACATTGATTGCATTGTAGTCAACCAGGTCGCGTTCGTTGTAACCTGTACGTGATACGTTGTAGTTACCAAAATAACCGTTGCGGTTGCCGTTGTAGAACGGCATCAGGTTATTGATATTACCCTGGATCGCCGGGTTGTTGATGGCGGCCAGTACAGGCGCAGGGAAACCCGCGAAAGTATAGAAGCCGGCTTGTTGTGCAGCAGTAGGATAAGCGGGGTTGCCGATAGCACCGTAGTAGCTGTTCAGCAGTGACACCACGTCGATCTGGTTGCCGGTAGCACCCAGGATACCTGCGCGGATCTGGCTTTGTACCAGTTGTGCGAAGGACGACATGTTAGCGCTTACTTCATCACCATATATATTAACACCGTTGAAGTTGGGATCGTTCTCGCGGCTGCCACCGGTTACTTTGCTGAGTACACCGATTTGCTGTTTGTTGCGGTAGTCGTTCGCTTCCCAGTCTTGTGCGTTTACAAGCGACGCAGATATCTTGAAGGCAAATTTGTCGTTGAAAGCTTTTGCCCAACGCAGTTGCCAGTCGTAGTAAGGAGCGGCAGCGCGCTGACGTCCGTCAACGTGGTTGATACCTTGTTTGATATTGAAGCTAAGCCCCTGGTATTTGAAAGGGTTTTTGCTGTTGATGAGCAGGGTACCATTGATACCGCCGGAACCATACAGGGCGGAAGAAGCACCTGCCAGGAGTTCCACGTTATCAACATCCAGGTCGTTGGGGCCGATCACGTTTCCTACGGAAAAGTTCAGACCGGGTGCCTGGTTGTCCATACCATCGATAAGCTGGTTGAGGCGGTTGTTACCGCTGCTTACGAAACCGCGGGTGGTAACCGTGCGGAAAGTAAGACTCGCCGTATGCATATCCACACCTTTGAGGTTGGTAATAGCTTCGTAGAAGTTGGGGGCTGCCGCGTTGCGGATAGTAGCGGCGCTCATCCGCTCTACCGTAACCGGAGACTCCAGGATTCGCTGGGGAGTACGGTTGGCGGAAACCACTACTTCCTGGCCAAGCTGACTGTTAGGTTTAAAACTGATATCCAGCGGGGTTGACGCATTTTTCACATCTACGGTCAGAGAATCGTAACCGATAGAAGTAAATACGAGCGTAACGGGAAACTGGCCGATGCTCAGGCTGAACTCACCATTGGAATTGGTGTAAGTACCAACGCTGGTTCCTTTCACCACTACCGATACAGCCGGTACAACTTCCTGATTGGCACTGTTCTTAACTTTACCGGAGATGATGGTTTGGGAAATAGCAGTAAGCGAGAGCAGACTCGCAACCGTTGCTAGCAAAAAGCGCAAGCTTTTTCTCATAAGTGGCAATTTTGGTTTGTAATCAGCCGGAAAAATAAGCATTGTCTTTTTGATCTAAAAATTTAATTTTTCTATAACAAGAACAAAATGTTGAAATTCTGAAAGCCCGGTCGTTGGGCGTTTTTCGGGATCGTCTTACTTTCGTTCATGGCTAATTTCAACTTCCCCCAACAGACAGGATTTTATCAGGGCAAAGTGCGTGACGTTTACAGCATCGGCGAGCAGTGGCTGGTGATGGTGGCTTCCGACCGGATTTCCGCTTTTGACGTCATTCTCCCCCGCCCCATTCCGTTCAAAGGACAGGTATTAAACCAGATTGCGGCGTATATGCTCGAAGCCACGGCGGATATCTGCCCCAACTGGCTGACCGCCGTTCCCGCCCCCAACGTGTCGATCGGCCGCCGTTGCGAGCCTTTCCGCATCGAAATGGTGGTACGCGGCAACCTTACCGGCCACGCCTGGCGCACTTATTCCGCCGGTCAACGGGTGCTTTGCGGCGCTCCCATGCCCGAAGGATTGAAAGAAAATGATTATTTCCCCCAACCCATCATCACACCTTCTACCAAAGCCGTGGAAGGACACGACGAAGACATTTCACCACAGGAGGCCATCTATACAGGTCTGGTAACGCGGGAAGAATGGGAAACCATCAGCCGCTATGCCCTGGCCTTATTCGAACGCGGAAAACAGTTGGCTGCCAAACAGGGACTCATCCTGGTGGATACCAAATACGAATTCGGAAAAATCGGCGATACCATCTATTTAATGGATGAAATCCATACGCCCGACAGCTCGCGGTATTTTTATGCGGATGGATTTGAAGAACGCCAGGAAAAAGGTGAACGCCAGAAACAACTCAGCAAGGAATTTGTCCGCGAATGGCTTATTGCCAACAACTTCATGGGCAAAGAAGGACAGACCGTTCCCGAAATGAACGACGACTGGGTCAATACGATCTCGGGACGTTATATTGAATTATACGAAAAGTTGACCGGCCGCAACTTTGAACCCACCCGACTTACGGATGAAGAAACGTTTGAGCGGACGGTGAAGGCGCTGAGGGTAATCGGTGAATGAGTGAATAAGTCAGTGGTGAATCGTGAATAAGTGTATTGGCTGCTCACACTCCGGCCACCACTGTTTAAAAAGATAATCTTCGCATCATGAAAACCGTGTATTTAATCATCGCTGTTTTCATTCTTCCCATCTTGTATAAAAGATCGGAAATGCTGTATAAATCCATTAAACAGAAAAATACAGACCAGGTAAAAGTGATTCTTGTTTTTCTTATTGCGATGCTGGTGATCAGTGCGGGGATTGTGGTCCTTGCAGTACGGGAATGAGGAGCGATTTATATTTGTTCCGGGGTTAGTGAGTAGCCAATAAACAGACTGCTGCTGCGGACATGGTTGCTCCCTTCGGTAATCTCAGGGAGCAACCACGGCTGCGGCTTCATGTTCCGGAAGCACTTATAACTTATTACTTACTACTTATATTACAACTTCACAAACGTTTTGTCAATCTTCCTGCCATCGGAAGTAATAATCCGCAGGAAATAAGTACCACTTCTGAGCCGGCGCAGATCGATCGTATGTTGCAGGATAGCCTGATTTTTATTCACGGTGCGCTCATGAACCTTTCTCATTTCCGCATCATAAATAATAACCCTGACATTTCCGCTTACAGGGTCGCCGTAGCGAAGCGTGAGGTCGTTAGCGGCGGGGTTTGGATAAACAAGAAGATTTAATACCGATTCAACTACATTTATTTTTACCGAAGCCGAAGCGGTAGCGCCTTCATTGTCGGTAACAGTTAACTCAAATACATATTCCCCAGGCAGCAGCCCTTCCGCGTTGGAACGCGCGGCAGTTGGTGCTGTAATGCGTGCGACGTTTGGCCCCGACACCTGGCGCCAGCGATGGGCCACGATCTGTCCGTCAGGATCTGAAGAGGCGCTTCCATCCAGTGAAGCAGCGCTTGCCGGAAGGCTAAGCGTGAAGTCTGCACCGGCAACGGCGCGCGGCGGTTGATTGACACGTGGCGCCGGTAATACTGTTACTGTCACGTCGTCACTGGCATTGCCTCCTGAATTATCGGTAACGGTAAGACGGAAAACATAGGTTCCCTGCGTCAACCGGTTGATCCGTGTGAGGGCTGCCGCCGGTGTTTCGATCGTTGCATCGGCCGGACCGCTGATCCTTGTCCAGGTAAATGTGGTAATCGTTCCATCGGGATCATAAGAAGCCGAACCATCAAGCTGTGCCTGGCTTACCGGAAGGCTAATCGTTATATCATTTCCGGCACGGGCTACGGGTAATTGATTCGCAGGTCTGTTTACAATCACCTGCACTTCATCGCTGGCGGTTGCTCCCGCATCATCGGTGACGGTAAGGCGGAACGCATAGGTTCCCTGTATAAGATTGCTCACCGCAGTAACGGCTGCGTTAGCATTAACGATAACAGGAGTGGCAGGCCCGCTGATCAATGTCCACTGCCAGCGAACGATACTTCCATCCGGATCATAAGAAACACGGCCATCCAGCGTAGTGGCATTGGTCGGCAATGTCATTACAATACTATTACCTGCCTGGGCTACGGGCGGCTGATTAGGCGGCAACACCGTAATAGTTACATCGTCAGTATGTGTTGCATTACTATCGTCGGTTACTGTAAGTCTGAATACATACACACCCTGCACAAGACCGCTCAATGAAGTAAGCGCTGCTGCAGGATCATTCAATATATAATTGGCAGGTCCGCTTATATAAGCCCAGCGATAACTCACGATGCGTCCATCCACATCTGCAGACGCACGTCCATCGAGTTGGGTATAGTTGACCGGCAAACGCAATACCTGGTGATCACCCGCGTTGGCAACCGGCGGCTGATTGGCCGCGGCATTCACCGTTACCTGCACCGTAGCATCAGCCGTAGCGCCGCTGTTATCGGTTACCTGTAAACGGAAACGATAAATGCCTTGTGTAAGTCCGGTTACGTTAGTCGTAGCGGCATTTGCGGTAGCTATTGTTCCCGCATTCGGACCGCTGATCTTTGACCAGGCATAAGTGGTGATTGTTCCATCGGGATCATTAGCTACCCCGCTTAACACCACATTATTTATTGGCAAAGTGATCGTCTGATCCGCACCTGCACTAACTACCGGTGGCTGATTAAGCGCGGCATTCACCGTTACCTGCACCGTAGCATCAGCCGTAGCGCCGCTGTTATCGGTTACCTGCAAACGGAAACGATAAATGCCTTGCGTGAGTCCGGTTACGTTAGTCGTAGCAGCATTTGCGGTAGCTATTGTTCCCGCATTCGGACCGCTGATTTTTGACCAGGCATAAGTGGTGATCGTTCCGTCGGGATCATTAGAACCTGTTCCGTTTAAGACAATACTATTTATGGGTAATGTGATGGTTTGATCGATGCCCGCATTGGCCACAGGTGGCTGATTAGGCGCGGCATTTACCGTTACCTGCACCGTAGCATCAGCCGTAGCGCCGCTGTTATCGGTTACCTGCAAACGGAAACGATAAATGCCTTGCGTGAGTCCGGTTACGTTAGTCGTAGCGGCATTTGCGGTAGCTATTGTTCCCGCATTCGGACCGCTGATCTTTGACCAAGCATAAGTGGCGATCGTTCCGTCGGGATCATTAGCTACCCCGCTTAACACCACATTATTTACCGGCAAAGTGATCGTCTGATCCGCACCTGCACTCACTACAGGTTGCTGGTTAGGCGTGGCATTCACCGTTACCTGCATCGTATCGGCTGCCGTTGCGCCGCTGTTATCGGTTACCTGCAAACGGAAACGATAAACGCCTTGTGCAAGACCTGTTACGTTAGTCGTAACAGCATTTGCGGTAGCGATTGTTCCTGCATTCGGACCGCTGATCTTTGACCAGGCATAAGTGGTAATTGTTCCATCGGGATCATTCGAACCTGTTCCGTTCAGGACAACCGTGCTTACCGGTAATGTGATGGTTTGATCGATGCCTGCATTGGCAACCGGCGGACGGTTAACGGGGGCTGTTCCGCTACCAGGTGCTACGTCGTTGTAGGTTGCATTTTCGTTACCAATCCTTACCTCATCGAAATACAGAATACGCTGTGTAGTGGTAGAAGTTTGTATTCCCCAACCGTATTTATTGATGCCGAGCTTGAATGAATTGGTGATGGCGGCAGTCTTTACATTTTCTTTATTAACAACCAACGTGCCGTTGCGCCATACCTGCAACAAACCGGTGGTAGCCGTCGACCAACGAATACGGATCACAAAATCTACCCACTGATTGGATAGTACGGGACCGATATCATTGTATACATTGCCGGAGGACGTGCCGGTATTGTTGGTAACGATTGTAAAACGTCCGCCGCTTGTCCACAAAGACAATGCGGATGAGCCGGAGCTGTTGTCGGGGTGCCATTGAAAAACGTGTTCGCCCGCCGGATCATTTGCCCAATCTTTGAGATACATGGAAAAGCCATACCAACGGTCGGCGTTAAGCGGATCGCTGCTGCGGGTAATTTCGGAACGGATGGAACTGCTTGTTTGGGGATCGCTGCTGCGTACTTCTAATCGTAAGGCAGAAGAGCCTGCCTTGAGTTGCTCGGTTGACTGCTGTACGGAATAATTACAGCAATGCTGGTTATTAGTCCAGCCTGCGAGGTAACTGCTGCCTTCAAAACCTGACTCCAACAGCAGGTTTTGTCGCTGTGCCGTTACCGATATGCCTGCCAGTAGCAAACACATAAGTATGAAGCCTCGCAATGGTCTTGCATCAGGAATTTGGATAAGCATTAGCTTAAGGTGTTTTTACATATTTATTGGATAAATATGTCCAGACAGCTCGCTGACTGAACGATACGGATTAGGATAAAATTCTATTAAGATTTTTACAAATACTATACCAGCTACCGGTATTCTATCCACACGTAATTAACATTTTTTATACACAACCGGAGCAGTCCCGACGTATAAGTCCTATGGCCTTTACCAATAGTATAGCTGACTATTAATTTGTTAGCGTGTGGCAATCCGTAGTTATACGCATGGCAAGGGTGTTACCAAGGCGCGGCTTGTTCGCTTTTCGGAGACGTATTTATTCTTTGCCGTAAAAAAAGCTACCCTTCCGGATAGCTTTAAAAATACGATTGATTAAGGGTAATTACTGCTTGGATGTTTGGGCCAGACCAGCTTTATTGATTTTCTTAGGCTCTTTGGTGCCTTTGCCATAGTAGCCACAATAGTAGTCGATCGCATCCTGTGCATCATAATAGCTGAGCCAGTATTCCTGCACTCGGGCGGTCATGAGCGTACGGTTGGAATAGTTATAAAAGTCGCGGGTACCGATGCCGCTGAAGTTACCATATACAACGGCACCTTCATAAGGCAGGTAACCATCTGCGCTCCGCAGGACTGAATAACCGTTATAGGTTTCTACAACATAATAAGAACAATCGCCCGAACTATAAACTACGATACCGCGCTCCTGGGAAAGCCAATAGCCTTCGTCGAAAACATAATCGTTGCGTTTATAACAACTGGTCAGGATCACTGTAGCAGCGATCAGCAGGGCTGAAAGGGTAAAAATCTTCTTCATTTTATAAGCTTTTAAGGTTTAGTAATTTTTCTCAAACCGGTTCTCTTTTCTTACATATAAGACTGTACCATAAATGAAAAAGTTACGTGGTGCGTTGTTAAAATCCATTGGCGAAAAGGCTGTTTTTGGTGAATGAATTGTGAAGAGTTTGCGTGAATCGTCAATCGTGAATCGTCAATGGCTCGCCTGGATCGTATCCTCACTTGCAAAAAGCATTCCCCAAGACCATTACCTGGTACTAAAACCAACTCATCACTTATCGTCTTATACCTTACACCCTATACCTTACACCTTATACCTTACACCTTACACCTTATACCTTACACCTTATACCTTACACCTTACACCTTACACCCTATACCTTACACCCTATACCTTACACCTTACACCCTATACCTTATACCTTACACCTTATACCTTATTACCTTAAACCTTTACTTTTGTCAAATGAAATATGTCCTTCTCTCCCTCCTGTTTCCTACCATGATGCAGGCCCAAAACAACTATATGCTTGTGGGCACCTATACCGACAATAGCCCCAGCAAAGGCATATATGTTTACCGGTTCAATGCGATAACAGGAGTTGCGGAAGAAGTGAGTCATGTTGCTTCGCCTAATCCATCGTATCTGGCTGTATCGCCTGACGAACGTTTTGTATATGCTGTGTATGAAAATGCCGCCGGTGGAAATGGCGGAGAGATCGCTTCTTTTTCCTTTAATAAAAAGGACGGCACCCTGCAATTACTCAACAAGCTGCCGACAAAAGGTGATCATCCCTGCTATGTAGAAACCGATCGCACAGGTCGCTGGGTATTTGCCGGCAACTATACCAGCGGAAGCCTTTCCTTATTTCCCGTTAAAACAGATGGAAGCCTCGACAGCGCAACCGTACACATCACGCATGAAGGAAGCGGACCTGATAAAAAACGCCAGGCATCACCACATGTGCATTGCACAAAAATTTCTCCCGATAATAAATTTTTGTATGTGGCCGATCTTGGGACAGATAAAATTTATGCGTATGCTTTTGATGCAACGAAAGGCAGTTTGCAACCTGCCGCACAGCCTTATATAAGTGTTATGCCCGGCGAGGGCCCGCGGCATATTACCTTTGATAGCAAAGGACGCTTTGCTTATCTCCTTACGGAAATGACCAGCAAGATCCATACATATAGTTATCAAAACGGGAAACTAACGGGAATACAGACTACGCAAGGTCTGCCTCAGGAAGGCAACGGCGGCAGCGCTGCCATTCATCTGTCGCCCGACGGGAAATTTCTTTATGCTTCGCATCGTATCAAATATGTGGGGCTGGTGATCTGCCGGGTAGGCAGGGATGGCAAACTGACCAAGACGGGTTATATGCCGAGTGGCGGTGAAGCTCCCCGCGATTTTACCATCGATCCGTCGGGCAACTTTCTGCTGGCCGGCAACCAGGGAAGCAACAATATTGCTGTTTTTCGCCGAAACGCCTCAACAGGGCTGCTGACAGATACGGGCAAACGCATTGAGATTGGCAAACCGGTTTGTTTCAAATGGATCAGTGGAAAGTGAAACAAATTCAAAAGTCAAAAGTCAAAATTCAAAAGGAAACAGCCTCATCAGCCGGCAACACTTGTCAATTCCCTTATTGACTTATTGATCCATTGACGATTCACCATTGACGATTGACGCATCTCCCCGCCGCAGATCCGGCCTTCTTCGCCTCGATTTATTGAACACATTCCGGCCTTTTTCAATGCCCTTCCTCAATTCTTTCTGCTGTTCCTCTGGTAAATGGATCATATCCTGGCATTCCTTTGAGCAGCAATTTTCATAGTTGGTCTTGCACTCTTCACATTGGATAAACAACAAATGACAGGCGTCATTCACGCAATTGGTGTGCGTATCCGCCGGCTTACCGCATTGATGGCACTTTGCAATGATTTCGTCGGTGATGCGCTCTCCGAGCCGCTGATCAAATACGAAATTTTTTCCATGAAATTTATTCGGCAGGTTCTGCTCGCGGACCTGGTTGCTATAGTTGATGATGCCACCTTCGAGGTGAAAAACATTTTTAAATCCACGGTGGAGCATGTAGGCCGATGCTTTTTCGCAGCGGATGCCACCCGTACAATACATAATGATGTTTTTATCCTTGTGTTCCTCCATCATGTCCACCGCCATTGGCAGTTGCTCGCGGAAGGTATCACTCGGAATTTCTATTGCTTTTTCAAAATGTCCTACTTCAAATTCATAGTGATTGCGCATGTCGATCACGATGGTTCCGGGTTGTGCCGTCAGTTCGTTGAATTGATCAGCGTTCACGTAACGTCCTTTTTTTTCCATACTGAAAGCCGGGTCGTCGATGCCATCCGCTACGATCTTGTCGCGGACTTTAATATCGAGTACGTAGAAGGATTTACCATCGTCATTAACGGCGATATTCAATCGCAGTCCGTTCAATGGTTCGAATGAGTAAAGATATTCACGCAGTTTCTCCATGTTTGCGGTGGGCACGCTGATCTGGGCGTTGATGCCTTCAGCAGCTACGTAGATGCGTCCCATTACGCCGATCTCACTTAACTCACGGTAGATCGTGTTGCGGAAACTTTCCGGGTCAGGAATAGGGAAATAACAATAAAATGAAATGGTGGTGCGCGGAGTCGGGTCCTGGAGCATACGCTCTTTCAACTCCTTGCGGGAGACGCGGTTGTGAAGTGCCATTGTTTGAAATTTGAATACACCGGAGTGTACAATTAATACAATTGGTCAGTTGCAGGCTGAACCAAATTTCAGCACAAAGATAGCATTTCTGTTATTTTTCAGCAGACTTGTCAGTTCCGTGCAAAACGTCCACCGAGCAATCCGCCGAATCCAACGCGTACACCAAATTTGGTTCCCAGTCCCGGCTGATAGGCATTCACGAAATCGACACGGAAAATCTTCAGAATATTTTCCAATCCTGCGAAAGCTTCCACATAGTAACTGTTGTTGTTTACATAAAACGCATTGCTGCCCACTACCAGGTTCCATTTCAGCTTGTTGATCAGCGGAATTTTATTCGTCAGCAAACCGTTGAAATGATGTTCAACGTGTGCGAGCGCATAAAACGGCTCGGCATTGCTGTAACGGTAATAAGGAGCCAGTTGGAAACTGTTGAGGTATTTCAGGTTGTAGAAGGTCTGGTTGCCATTGAAGTGTTGCAGATCCGGTATATCAACGCGGCGGCTGTTGAAGAATCCTCCCACACTCACGCGGTACTGCAATTCCCCTTTCAATTTAAAGTTCATCTTATCGGTCACCGATACTTTCCATTTGTCAAAATCAGCATCGCTGTTGAAGATCTTGGGAATGCCTTTATTATATTCCAATTCAAACGTCGGCATTTTGGAACCAAGCGGCATTTTGTAGGTCGGGTACTGAATATAACGTTGGCCCGGCTGCCAGCTCACGGAAATGCCGGCCACGAATGCCTGGTTGCGATCGAAAGGGATAGCTGCCAGATCTCTCGGATGATTGGGCAGGAATGTACCGTCCCGGCGGAAGAACGAGAAATCAGTCGTGTTCTCAACAGGCAAACGGTCTTCATACAACGCGTGTACGCGGAAACGGAGGCCATTGTCCAGTTGTTTGTAGAAACTCACCTGGCCAAACCAGTTTTCATACAACTTCATAAAGTTGCGTTTAAAAAACAGCGTGTATACTTCGTTGGTAAGTGCATCGATGGGATTATCGCGATTGAACTGGCTCACGCGTTTACCTCCGCTGAAGCTGAGCGATTGGCGGTTAAACTGTCCGCCTTTGCGATCCACAATGGTAAAACCGCCCCACATATTCAGGTGGGTATTGCTGAAGCCATAACGTGTTTGCCAATCGACATTATATGTATATCGCCCCTTCTTGGGAATGATGCCAAATTGTTGCTCTACATTCAGGGAAACTCCTTCAACGGTATTGTATTCGAGTTCGCGAAGCAGCGCGTTGAGGTGATAACGGACCGACACTTTTTTCCCGAATTTCATCCGGCTGAATCCGTTTGAAGACCAGAGAAAATCTTTGATTTTTACTTTGCCCTGGTTGCGTTGCAACGAATCCAGCACACGCTTTGAGCTCATTGAATCCCTCGTTGCTTTGGCTACACTGTCTTTGAATTGGTAATCTTTTACTTCTTCGGGTTCGAGTGCCACAGGCCGTGCGGCGTTCCAGTAATTGGTATCACGCTTATTAGATGCCGTATCGTAGCGCATCAATATTTTACCGAAGTATTTTTTGCCGAATGCAGGATTGATATTGTAGTCGGAATAAACGTTTACGAAGTTTCCTGCCACATCGATACCGAGCCGTTTGATGGCCACGTAGGTAACCTGGTTTTTCGTTTTCCATACATCTTCTTCCACGAGTGCATGCAACTGGCTTACGCGGAGTGTATCGATCAGCTCGAGCTGGTAATCTTTGGTGGTCAGCAGATCGAGGCTGTGAATGCGCCATTCGTCTTCCACGATCTGGATGGTGCCGGAAAACAACGGTTCATTTTTCCGGCGGGGCGTAACGCGGATCGTGTTCACGGTTTTTCCATCTTCGATGAAAAAGCCCTCGTATTTATAACGGTAGTAATTCAAGGCGCCATCGGCAATCGGAGAAATAAAGCCCCGGGGATTGACATTGTTATCGAACACGTTTACGTTGTTCTGATAAAAGTTGATGAAAAACGGAAAGCTCAATCCGAATCCGTTGCCGCCGCTTTCGCGGGTAGACACTACCTCCATTTTCACTTTGTCAGGCTTGACGTATGATACGTTCGTAATAGATTCAGAGAGGTAAAGAATACCACGGCCGGCAGAATCGAGCCCGTCGTTGGGCGCACGTTCGATCTTTTGTCCCAGTACTTTTTTGGGCAGACCGCGGGAACGCAGCAACCCTTTGATATAAACCTGCACGGTAAAGGAATCGACCTGGTTATTGTAAAAGGAGCGTTTTTTGATCGCCTGACGGATAATCTCATAGGCAGGGTCTTCCCCTTTTTTGATGACTACTTCGTCGAGTGTAAGCCCCTGTATGGTCAATATAAAATCGACAGTTTGCGGCGCATCTGTAACCGTGATTACTTTTTCGGTGCGGGTATATCCGACGAACTGACACACGAGCGTATGCTGTCCGGGAGCCAGCTCCATTGAATATTTTCCCGAACTGTTGGCATTAGCACCGCGATTGGAGCCTTTTAAGGAAACGGAAGCATACGGAAGCGGATTACCCTTGTCGTCTGTGATAGTACCGGTAATAGTACCCGCATAGATGGCATTGGCCATGAATACGGAAAGCAGCAGGAATAAAAATCTGGTCATAGTGTAACTACGAAAATACAGGCCGTTTTGTTACAGTCAAGCTACACTCGAATATTGCCAAAATCTTAACAACTTTATGAACGGGAAGATGGCTTGATGGCGACCATAAAACTGCCGCTCAAAGCCGCCAGTCCGCCTACTAATCCACCTACTATTCCCGTAACGATCACGAGCATGAACGGACTTCCCACGCCCATCAGTTTGGCAATACGTGTAGCCAGGATATGTTGATTCTGTACATCGATCCAGTAAGAAAGCCCGGCCCACAACAGAAATACGGCGAGGAAACCCGCGAGAAAAGCTATTCCGGGACGCTGACGCACCAGTATTGCCGTGATAAAGGCTGCCGGTGCAATGATCCACCAGTCAAAGTAAAGGCCGCCCGTAAAGGCAAGTGCGGCTGTCAGTAAAAAGGCGATTAAAAATTTCATATAAACAAATGCATGATGTTGGTAAAAGATAATGGTGTTACGCTTCCGGTTCAAACTGCATGGTCCATTTCACACGTTTGTCAAGTGCGTCTGATTTTTTCATCAGCCACAGTGAAAAGTATTGACCAGTAGCCCAGGTGTCGATGAAGTTATCATAGAAACGGCTACCCGGATTTCCGCTTTGCCCGCCGGGATATACACCCCACGCTTCTGTGAGCGGCCCCATCTGCACGATCATACGCCAGCTCGGACCGTGACTGTGTGTGATGGCATTAATGATATTTCCATATCCGCCCACATGCAATCCCTGTCTGCCCAGCACGATCATCTTCTTGCTTTGTTTCAACAGGTGATAGATGGTCGGATTTTTGAAAGCAGCCCATTCCAGTTTTCCTTCTTTCTCTTTTTCGGCGAGATTGGCAGCCGCGCGGTTGAGTGCACCGGTTACCAATTCAGCCAATGTTTCGGTATCGGGTGTACGCCGGTCATCGATAAAAGCCATGGACGTTGAATCGCGTTTCAGCAATTCCATCGTCGTTTCCTCATCGGGGAAAGGCAGTTCAGGTTTTACCTGCGAAAGATCGTCCCACCAGATTGCCCTGTTGAGACTGTCGAACCAGGTCTGGTAGATCGTTTGTCCTTTTGAATCCGGTCCGGCGAACAAGTCCCAGTTCTCCACAAGCTCCAGGTATTTGGAGGCGGACCCTTTCAGTTGATCGCGCTGCACATATTTCAGTAGTATCGGCCGCATGTCTTCTGCCATTACGTTTAAATAATTATTCTGCAGCTTCATCATGTCCTGCGGTGTAATGCCCGACATCGATGACAGGTATTTTTCAATCGCTACACCGCGGGGGGTGATGTATGATCCGGGAATGAAATAAGGATAAGTGGAATCCGCCGGACGCTGGTTGGCGCTTTCAAGAAAACCCCTGGCCGGATTTTTTGCATGCGGATTTTCTTCCTGGGGAATAAAGCCCTGCCAGTTAAAGGTACTGTCTTGCCCGGGCATGATATACATACCCTGATCTTTCCAACGCGCAGGGAATTTACCCTGCTGCCAAAGGGCGATATCCCCACTCTTCGAAGCGAACACAAAGTTTTGTCCGGGACACACCATGTATTTCAACGCGTTGGTATAATCGTCGTAGTTACGCGCCCTGTTGAGCAGGTAGAATGTCCATCCGTCATTGCTCGGATCATGTGCCACCCAGCGAACGGCCAGGTTCCGTTTGCCGGAAAGGCTGTCGTTAAACGAGTCATCGTACATAACGGGACCGTAATGCGTGTAGGCTACCGTATCATAGACATCGCTTTGTCCGCGTACACCTATTTTTTCAACGCGTAGACTGGCGTCTTTCCATTCACCATTGTACCAGTATTGTTTGCGGCTGGCATCTTTGAATTTTATTTCATAATAATCTTTTACATCGCGCTGCGAGTTGGTAACGCCCCAGGAAATGCTGTCGTTAAAACCAATGATCACGAAAGGACTTCCGGGCAATGATGCTCCGTATACATTGCTGGTAGGCGTGCTCAGTTGCATCTCATACCAGATGGAAGGCAGGGACAATTCAAGATGCGGATCGTTGGCCAGAATGGGCGCGCCGCTTTGGGTTTTGGTACCATCCACTACCCAGTTGTTACTTCCATTGGTCGGATCAGCCGCCGCCGGATCATGGTGCGCTACTGCCCCCGCAGGATAGGCAGAATCTGCCGCAGCCGGACGCACCGGAACGATACCCGGCTTTTCAAATGGCGTTCCTTTGGGTACAATGGGCAGTAATGAGTCAGGCACCTGTGGATACAGTGCTGCGAATTGTTCGGGAGTAAATACCGAGCGTGCATTGGTATAAGCAAAATCCTTTTCCGTTTGTGATGCCAGCATTTTGGCCATCATTTTCAACAGCAGCGCCGTGCGGAGATTGGTCCACTCTTCGGGTTGAATGTTGAGCAATTTATATTCGAGTGGCAGCTGACTGCTCCTGAGAGAGTGGATATAAGCATTTACGCCGCGCGTGTAAGCGGAGAAAACGGCGAGTGATGCGGGGTCTTTTTCCATTTCCTGCAAAGCATTTTCCGCGGCATATTTCATTCCCAGGCGGCGCTGTGCGCGATCGTAATCAATGGCACCGGCACCCGCAAATTCAGATACCCGTCCCTCTGCCGCACGGGTTTGCAGATCCATCTGAAAAAGACGGAAGCGGGCATGCAGATAACCCTGAATAAAATAAACATCTTCGTCATTATCCGCGAATACGTGCGGAACAAGCCGGTCGTCGAGATACACACTTGACTTTCCCTTCAGACCTTTCAATTTCAGTTGTTCAGAAAAATCCTGATCGGCAGGTTCTGCATTCTGCCAGAAACCGTGTTGCGGGCTGAAAAAACTGCCCAGCGGCATCGGCGCTGCATTTCCCAACGGACGGCTTAGCGCAACCACCACGGCGGTGGTGACAACCGTGGAAATAACAAATGGAATCAATCGCATAGAAAAAAATTATAGTGTAAGGTAGGCGAATTGTTGCGGAATTTCCAACTTTTGGGCTCACCCGTTTCAGGGCAAAACCTCAAACAGAAAAAGCTGCGATATTTCTTCTTTATCAAAATTATCATCGGCAATCAGCAGCAGGCTGGCATGCCCGTTTGGCAACCGCGGACCGAAGGTCATACCCTCGACATTATCGATATAACGGCCCATGGTTTCCATATCAAATAATAATTGTTTACGGATCAATTGCACATCCGTCTTTCCCTGCAAAGAAGCGATAGTGCTTACATCCGTCGCCCCGTTTGCATCTGCCAGGTAAATACGGATCACCGTTCCTTTTATACCGACGGAAAATGCCCTTTCCATCACCAGAAAACGATCATTTCCGAGAGGCAGAATGTCCGGAATACCGTTGATGCGATAAGCGTTTTCAGGGTTGGGTTTATTCGGAACGGGATCGACGCGGTAGGCAAACTGTGCCGTTGGCTGCCGGGTAGCCATGTCGAATTTTATAAACCGTACGATCGCCGATGTGTCGTTGATATTGGCGCGCGGGCCATCCTCATACAAAGGTTCTTCCACGCTCACCCAGAGTGTGCGTTGGTTGTCGGCAAAGCCCAGCCCTTCAAATGTTCCATTCTGACGCGGACCGGCCGGCGTCGCCTGCATGCGCATGTTGGCAGGCAGGCGGAAGCTGTCTGCAAAACTTCCGTCACGGCGGCTCAGCCATACCCAGGGATCGATCAGTACTTTTTTATCACCTTTTATTTCGCGTTCTCCCTCGGAGCTCCATACCAGCAGGTCCTTGCTGCTGAGGTAACGCATGGCCTCCGGATCAGCTTCTTTAAACCGGAACGTGTCACCGGTTGGTTTGCGCAGCGAAGTAACGGCCGTGAAAATACAGGTATCGATCTTATAGCCGTTGAGCCGGATATCGGCCGTATAAAAACGGGAAGCGTTGTAATACGAACGGTCATCGCAGATCATGTAGTATTTATTGGCGGCGGCATCGTAATCGATACCCGACAGTCCCCCTACCCTCGTGCCATTGAAAACAGCCGCATGAGGAATGATATATTCATCGTGGAAACGAATGCTTGCCACGGAAGCGGGCTGTGTGATGGACATGCGGGCGCTTCGGCAGGCGGCAAAAACCGCCACCACACAAATCAGCAGTAAATGTTTTGCTCTCATTGCAACAAAACTACATCGTCTCCGGATTTTGTACAGGTTAATTTTTGAAGGCCGTCTTGGTAGCCCGGCATGAAAAAATTAGTTTTACCGGCTATCCACGTGAAAAGTATATTTCAATACATAAGGACTTACGCTGCGGCCACCAACAAGGTATTGCTCTTGCTGGTGACGTTGTTTACCGCAGTATTGGTTTACGGCAACTACCATTATCACCTGGACCGGCAGATCAGTTCGATGGACACGGTGCTGCTTCGTTTTGGTTCGCGATACATATTATCGCTGGCGGCGTTTGCCGTACCCTACCTGCTGACCTATGTATTTGCCAGAAAGGATTTGTTTACAAATCCGTTATTTATCGCATTGCTAATCATCGCTCCGGCCATTTTTGCATTGAAGATGGAGTTGTCTTTCAACTTCTTTCTTGCAGATGAGGCGATTGCCAATCGTTACTGGAATCGTGTGGTGTACTGGCCTTTGTTATTATTGATTACCACCATCCTCATTGCCTGTTGCTGGTGGCTGGCCGGACCAAAAGAAACCTTCTATGGCGTAACTACGCGCAACCTTCATATCGGTCCTTATCTCATCATGCTGGCGATTATGGTTCCCCTGATTGGTGCGGCATCGACCCAGCCGGATTTTTTAGCCGCTTACCCCAAACTCCGTGCAGTAGCCGGGTCAACGACCGATCTGTTGCCTGCATGGAAAAAAGTGTTGTTTGAACTCTCGTACGGCAGTGATTTCTTTACCATAGAATTATTCTTCCGCGGTTTCCTGGTGCTGGCATTCGTACGCTTTGCGGGCAGGGATGCTATCCTGCCCATGGCTTGCTTTTATTGTACCATTCATTTTGGCAAGCCGCTGGCAGAATGCATCAGTTCATTCTTTGGAGGGTTATTGTTGGGCATTGTGGTGTATCATACCCGTTCTATTTTCGGCGGATTGATTGTGCACCTCGGCATTGCGTGGATGATGGAGATTGGAGGATACCTGGGAGGGAAGTGAATGGTAAATTCAAAAGTAAAAAGTAAAAAGTCAAAAAAACAGCCATGGTAGTGACTCGCTTGAACCAACTTTTGACTTTTGATTTTTGAATTTTGACTTAAAAAAAATCTACAGGCCTGTAAGCCGGATTCTGTATCCGCCGAAGCGGATGGTTATCATTTATCTGTCCCGGTAATTACTCACCGGGATCAATCTGCCTACCCTCTGTCGTACGATCCGCAAAACGGACCGGTTCGGGCGAGCAGCCCTTAACGACAGTATACGTGGCATTTCAGCATGCAAGGTTTACCCGTACCGCATGTTACCATGCTGTACCGTGAGCTCTTACCTCACATTTTCACCCTCATCCGCCTTGCGGCAGACAGTTATTTTCTGTGGCACTTTCTCTTACAACCCGAAGGTTGCAGCCGGCTGTTCACCGGTGCACTGCTCTATGCTGTCCAGACTTTCCTTCCTCCCGCGAGCGGGAAGACGATAACCCGGCCTGTAGACCGCAAATATACAAATAAGGCCGCTACTCCTCTATTTGGCACCGCTCTGCACGTTTTTGCTACCTTTAATTCAAATCAATTGCTATTTATATGTTACGCTTAGCCACACTCATGTTAGTATCGGCCTTCCTCATCCAGGGGCCCCGCCTTCAGGCACAGAGCAATCCCAAACTGATTACCTCTGTGGAAGGCATCAACGAATACGAACTCAACAACGGACTGCGCATCCTGCTCATCCCCGATGCCACGCAAAGCAATATCGCCGTCAACATCGTGTACAAAGTCGGATCGCGGCACGAAGGTTATGGTGAAAAAGGCATGGCCCACCTGCTGGAACACATGCTTTTCAAGCAATGCGAGAAATTTACCGATATCAAAAAGGCCATCGCTGACAAAGGTGCCTGGGCCAACGGCACCACCTGGTACGACCGTACCAACTACTACGAAATTCTTTCCGCTTCCGACGAAAACCTGCGCTGGGCGATCGATATGGAAGCCGATCGTATGGTGAATTCAAAAATCCTTCCCGAAGAATTACAAAAGGAATTCAGCGTGGTAAGAAACGAATTCGAGATTGGTGAAAACAATCCCGACCGCGTATTGATCGACCGTACGGTTTCCACCATGTACCTCTGGCACAACTACGGCAATTCCACCATCGGCAGCAAAGAAGACATCGAGCGTGTAAAAGCCGAGAACCTGAAAGTATTTTATAAGAAATTTTATCAGCCGGACAACGCCGTACTCGTTATTGCAGGTAAGTTTGATGAAAAGAAAGCACTGGATTATATCCAGCAGTATTTCGGACCTATTCCGCGTCCGACACGTACACTTTCCAATACATATACAGTAGAACCCGTGCAGGATGGTGAACGCGAAGTAAGCCTGCGCCGTAATGGCGATGTGCAATACCTCGCACTGGGCTATCACACGCCTTCTACTGCTGATGTTGATTATGTAGCCAACGATGTGTTGCTGGAAATACTGACCAATGATCCTGCCGGTATTCTTTACAAGAAAATGGTGGATGGCAAACTGGCCACTAAAGTTTTCGGGTACAGTCTCACGCTGCATGATCCGGGCTTCACTTATATTCAATGCGAAATACCAAAGGATCGCAACCTCGACAGCGCGAAACGCGTACTGATCCAGACGATGGATGGTATCGGCAATATGAATATTACGCAGGCCGACCTCGATAACGCGCGCAACTCCCGCATGAAATTTTTCTCCAACACCAGCAACAATACCATCGACCTCTCGATCGTACTCACCGAACTGATCGGTGCGGGCGACTGGCGCTTGTGGTTCTGGAGCCGCGATCAATTGGAAAAACTCTCCCTGCAGCAAGTGAAAGATGCAGCGAAAAAATATTACAAACCTTCCAACCGCACGGTGGCTTATTTTATTCCTGAAGCAAAATCCGATCGCACACGGGTGGCCGAAACGCCGGACATTGCCAAACTGCTGGACGGCTACAAGGGCAAGGAAATGGCGGCTAAAAAAGCTGAATTTGAAAACAGCATTGCCAATATTAAAAAGAACACAGAGTACGGCAAACTCGCCAATGGCGCGCAATATGCCCTCCTGGAAAAACCAGTGAAAGGCGATAAGATCAATGCGGTACTGGCATTGCAGATAGGCGATGAAAACAGCCTGACGAATAAAACCGAGATTGCCGCTATCACGGCACGCATGCTGAAATACGGCACTAAGACCCGCAGCAAAAAACAAATCAACGAAGAACTGGACCGCCTCAAAACGGAAGTAAGCTTCTACAGTTCACCCGGTCGCGTATCCGTGGTATTGAATACGGATAAAGCTAATCTCGCCAACGCGCTTGCGCTGCTCGATGACCTGCTGCACAACCCAAGTTTCGATGCAGAAGAATTTGAAAAACTCAAAAAAGAGCTGCGTACTGAATACGAAACCAGCAAAAGCGATCCCAATAATCTCGCGTTTACACGTGTATCGAAGATGCTGACCAAATATCCCAAAGGCCATCCACTGTATCCTTCCGATTCGGATGAAAACATCGCTGCGCTGGACAAGATCACACTTGCTGACGTGAAGAAATTCTATGCTGATTTCTACGGAGCTAACAATGCCGTTACCACTTTTGTAGGTGAGATCGATAAAAATCTCGTGAAGGCATTTATGCAAAAAAGTCTTTCCAAATGGAACAGCAAACTGCCTTACAAAGAAATTGAAAGCAAGTACTTTGACATAAAAGGTTCTACGGAGAGCATCACGGTTGAAGACAAAACAAACGCTACGATGGCGGGTGGTATCAACCTGAAACTGTCGGAGAAAAGCGCAGATTACCCGGCGGTATTTATGGCAAACGAATTACTGGGTGGTGGTGCATTCCTGTCATCCCGCATTCCACAGCGTCTTCGGGAAAATGAAGGCATGAGTTATGGAGCGGGCAGTTATCTCGATGCAGGCTACAAATCCGAAGCGTCGATCTGGGGACTATATGCCATGTATAATCCGCTGTACCGCGATCGCCTCGACTCTGCGCTGCACCAGGAGATCGACAAAGCGATCAGTGGTGGATTCACCAGCGATGAGCTCAGTAAGTCAATCGATTCCTGGCTGGAGCAAAATAAAACTTCACTGGGCATGAACAATATGCTGGCTTCCATGATCAACCGTTACCTGCGCCAGGGCCGCGACCTGAATGAAGTAACGGCTATGGAAAGCAAAGTGAAGGCACTCGATGTGAAAACGGTCAATGAAGCACTCCGCAAATACTTCGATAAATCGAAAATGATTATCATCAACTCAGGTGATTTCCGGAAGAAAGGCTTCTGACGGGAGACCTCAATCGTGAAAGGTCAATCGTCAATAAAAAAGAATCCCTGCCAATGGCAGGGATTCTTTTTTCAATAAGTCAATAAGTGAATCAGCAGCATCTTATTGACTTATTCGCTGATTGACTTCCACATCGCTTCGGCTACAGTTTGATTACCGATATCATTCAAATGAACACCGTCATTGGTGAGAATACCCTTTTCCAGGTTCTGCGGATTGTGCGATTGATCGTATTGGGTAAAAATGGACCGCAGGTCTACGAGTGGTAATTTTTCGCGCGCGGCAAAATCCCTGATCCACTGGCTGTATTCATTGAGGTCTTTATCCTGCGGATTGGCATTGTCTTTTTTTTCACCGATCACTGCCGGTGTGCATACAATCACTTTCGCTCCCACGCCCCTGATCTTGCGAACCAATGCTTCATAAAACTTTCCGAACTTATCGAAGTCGGTGCCGGTGCCGCGTTTGTCTTTATGCCATACATCGTTTACCCCGATATAAATCAGCACGATGTCTGGCTTTTTGTCGAGTACATCTTCCTCCAGCCGCAGGTATAGATCGTAAACCTTATTGCCACTCACCCCTGCACCGATCCAGTCAAAATCCTGACCGCGACCTGCTTTTTGCGCCAGCGTATCGATACGGGGAATGTAACCACCCGGACGTATGCCGGCCTGTGTGATGGAATCTCCAAAGAAAATTACTTTTTTCTTTTTGGCAGGAACCATGAAGGCGAGCATGGGAATGAGGAGGAGAAAAAGATATTTTTTCATAAATTATCGTGAATAAGTGAATAGGTCAATAAGTGAATGTTTAAGGCTGTTATATTGACTTATTCACTGATTGACTGATTGACTGATTGACTGATTGCCCTCTCATTTTCAAATCATCAAATTTTCAAATTAGCTCTCACTCTACATCCACCTGTTTCTTCACCAGCGCTCCTTCGCGTGCTTCGGGCAGGAAGCGGCGTTCGCGGATGAGGTAGCCATTTCCTTTTTCACAAAAATGAACCTTCAGGTTCTCCACACTGATCGGGTTGCCATCGGGAATATCAGCTATGTTGGAATGCAATATTTCGTGGCCGTCGATGATGATCACGAGACCACTGCCGATCGCTTCCATTTTATTGCCTTCGGTGATGAGCATGCCGGTGTCCTCTCCCAAACCTACGCCAATACAGCCGGGATTGGCGGCCACGGCCTGCGTCAACCGCACAAAACGGCCGCGTTTTTCAAAATGAGAATCGATGATGAGCGTGGAAACAAATCCCAGGCCCGTGGTGATCTTCACTTCACCTTTGAGATGGGCGCGGGTGGCATTGCCTTCATAGATCATGGTATTGCTCATGGCCATGGCACCGGCACTGGTACCTGCAATCAGAAAATTTTCTTCCAGGTACCTGCGTTTCATGATATGCAGAAATTCCGTGCCGCCGTCGGTAGCGCTCAACCGCAATTGATTGCCTCCGCTGAACATAACCGCATTACATTCCTGTATGCGCCTCAGGAAATCGGGATTGGATGTATCCTGCCTGTTGCGAATGTGCATCACACCAATATTGGTGCAGCCTATCCGGCCAAAGGCATCCATATAATTCTCGCCTACTTCATAAGGAATGGTGGAAGCCGTAGTGATCACTTCGATCCGGGCATTGACGCCACCCGCCTCTTCTACCACACGACGCAGAATGCCCAGTTCGAAAAAATTGAGATTGTTCCTTTGTATATGTCCTGATTCGAGGTCCGTGCCTTTGTCTTCCGCACCGCCAACCGCAATCAGTTTGCCTTTGGGATGATTCATGCAAACAAAAATACAAATTTGACGATTTGAAAATTTGCTAATTTGACAATGAACGCTGAAGATTTCTCCCACTGTTTAATTTTCATACTTTCAAATCATCAAATTTTCAAATTGGCATCTTTCCGCTTTGCGATCAAATACACCACCACTCCGGCTACTGCTATCAGCGAGCCCCAGAGGGCAAAACGGCCGGTATGATAAAAAAGAAAGGCCCAGATGAGCAGCGAAATGATGACCGGCAAGGGATATAGCCACATGCGGAAAGGTAATTTTCCGCTGCCCTCGCGCCGGCGCAAAAGGATCACGCCTACCGCCTGCGCCATAAATTGTATCACGATCCGCATGGCCAGGATCGCCGTGATCACATCAGAAAGTTTCATATAGAGGCTGAACAGGAATCCCAGCCCGGTAAGTACCAGCAACGATACGTAAGGAAATTGTTTACGCGGATGCAGTTTGGCGAAACCCGGAAAGAAGTTACCGTCCACCGCCGCCGCATAAGGTACCCGCGAATAGCCCAATACCAGTGCAAACAACGACGACATGGCTACGCAAAGGATAAGAACCGTCACCACTTTGGCAGCACCCGTACCATACACCTGTTCCATAAAAGAACTGACCAGGTACTTGTTATCCGCCGGCACAGCCGACCACGGAATAACCGACATCACACTGATGTTCATCAGGAGATAAAGAATGGCAATGCCAAAAATGGAAATGAAAATGCTTCGCGGGATATTCTTTTCAGGACGTGCTATTTCACCGCCCAGATGACAGACATTGTAGTAACCGAGGTAACTGTACACGGTTTTCAACGAGCCTTGTGCCACGGCGTACCAGAAGGCAAAGCGGAAAAACGGGTTGCCTTCCTGCGGCCACAGCGGCACGCTGTGTTTGGCGTGAGACAGTCCGCTGTAGATAATCCAGCCCATTGTCGCTATCACCACACAACCGAGGACCACCGAAATAACGCCGATCGTTTCGATCCGGCGGTAGGTGAGCAACAATACGAATAACACCAATCCACCCGATACCATTTTCTGCTGCCAGGGTTCCAGCGGTACGAGGTAGGTCAGGTATTGTGCGAAACCGATCGAAGCAGAGGCCATTACCAGGGGCGCCTGTATCATGGTTTGCCAGACGAAGAGAAAACTCATCAGGCGTCCTCCCTTTTCCCCGAAAGCAATACGGTGAAAATTATACGTGCCGCCGGCCAGCGGGTATCGTGCGCCAAGCTCGCTCCAGGTCATGGCATCCACAAAAGAAGTAAGCGCACCGAAAATCCAGGCCCACAAAAACAATCCGTCGCCGAACTGTGCTACCACAAAAGGCATGACGATAAAGGGACCGATGCCTACCATATCAATCATATTGATCGAGGTAGCCTGAAGCAGATTGATCTTGCGGTTAGTTTGAAGCGCCAATTGAAAGGGTTGATTATGTAATATAACTGTTTGGGTGGAAAAAAGTTGAACCCTTCTTTCGTTACCGGAGACGGCGGCTGAGGTTTTGCTCAAAAAAACCATTAACTTCCGCTAAAATGAACCGCATATGAGAATATTGGAGATCAAAGTAATGAGAGGCCCCAATTACTGGAGCGTGCGTCGCCCCAAACTGATCCAGATGAAGCTGGATCTGGAAGAAATGGAAACGCGCCCCACCAACCAGATACAGGGATTTCGCGAGCGGCTGGAACAACTGCTTCCCAGCCTCTACGAACATCGCTGCAGCGAAGGGGTTCCCGGCGGTTTTTTTTCCCGTGTGGATGAAGGCACCTGGATGGGCCACGTGATCGAACACATTGCTTTGGAAATTCAGACACTGGCCGGTATGGACTGTGGGTTTGGCCGCACACGCGGCACCGGCGAACGCGAAGGCGTATACTATGTAGTATTTGATTACATGGAAGAAGATGCGGGCGTATATGCGGCAAAAGCGGCCTTCCGCATAGCTGAAGCATTGATCAACGACCAACCTTACGATCTTGAAGAAGACATACAACGCATGCGCGAGATCCGCGAAGACACACGCCTCGGCCCATCCACAGGTTGCATTGTGGAAGAAGCAGCCAAACGCGGCATCCCCTACATCCGTTTGAATAAACAAAGCCTCGTACAGCTCGGATACGGCGTACACCAGAAACGTATCCGCGCCACCATTGCCTCCACCACCAGCAACATTGCCGTAGACATTGCCTGCGACAAGGAAGAAACAAAAGCACTACTTGAAGCTGCAGAAATTCCCGTACCACGCGGCACGGTTATCCGTACGGAAGAAGGATTGAAAGAAGCTGTAGACAAATACGGTTACCCGCTTGTAATCAAACCCATCGATGGCAATCACGGGAAAGGAAATACTACCAATATCACTACCTGGGCGCAGGCACTTACTGCATTGGAAGCTGCCAAACAATACAGCCGCAGCGTGATCGTTGAGCGCTTCATCACCGGAGTAGACTTCCGCTGCCTCGTGATCAATTACAAATTTGTCTGCGCCGCACTCCGCACACCTGCGGCCGTAACCGGCGATGGCGAACACAATATCCAGTGGCTGATCGACGAAACCAACAAAGACCCTCGCCGCGGATACGGACATGAAAAAGTGCTGACGCAAATCACGACCGATCAGTTTACGCAGAAAATGCTCGACGATAAAGGTTATACGTTGGAAACTATACCTGCCAAAGGCGAACAGGTATTGCTTAAACCAACAGCCAATCTCTCCACAGGCGGCACATCAACAGATGTAACCGATGAAGTGCATCCGGCAAATATTTTTATGTGCGAACGCATTGCACGTATCATCGGATTAGACATCTGCGGAATAGATATCATGGCCTCCGATCTGCGCACGCCGGTATCCGAAAATGGCGGCGCGATCCTCGAAGTAAACGCTGCTCCCGGTTTCCGTATGCACATCGAGCCGGCAGAAGGGCTGGCACGCAATGTGGCTGAACCGGTAGTTGATATGTTGTTCCCCCGGGGCAGCGCCGGTCGCATTCCGATCATTGCAGTAACGGGTACAAATGGTAAAACAACCACTACGCGGTTAACCGCGCATATTGCCAAAAGCGCCAATAAAAAAACAGGTTATACAACCTCCGATGGTGTATACATCCAGAACCAACTGATGATGAAAGGTGATTGCACCGGCCCCATCTCCTCTGCATTTGTATTAAAAGATCCGACGGTTGATTTCGCCGTATTGGAATGTGCAAGAGGTGGTTTATTAAAAGCCGGTCTCGCATTCCAGCACTGCGATGTGGCCATCGTAACGAATGTGGCCGCAGACCACATGGGCCTCGGCGGCATCAACACGCTCGATCAGATGGCCAAAGTGAAAGCGGTGGTGCCTGAGACCGTATTCCCGCATGGTTATGCAGTATTGAACGCCGACGACGACTTGGTCTATGCCATGCGTGAGGGGCTGAAATGTAACATCGGGTTATTCAGCATGGATGAAAACAATCCACGTATCAAGCGTCATTGTCAGAAGGGCGGATTGGCCGCGGTATTTGAAAATGGTTATATCAGCATCATGAAAGGCACGTGGAAAATCCGTGTGATGGCTGTAAAAGATGTGCCGTTGACCTACGAAGGAAAAGCGACGCATAATATTGCCAACTGCCTGCCCGCCGTACTCGCCACTTACCTGTTCCGCGACATTACGATCGAAGATATCCGCTCGGCGCTGAGTTCCTTCATTCCTTCGTCTTTGCAGACACCGGGGCGGCTGAACTTCTTCCAGTTCCGCCAGTTTACTATGCTGGCCGACTTTGCGCACAATCCGCACGGGCTTCGTCTGCTCTGTGATTTTGTGGCCAAACTCGAATACCCGTATCGTGTGGGTGTGATCAGCGGTACCGGCGACCGTCGTGATGAGGACATTCGCGAATTGGGAGAAATATCAGCGCAGCACTTTGACGAGATCATTATCCGTTGCGATAAAAACTTACGAGGACGTACTGCGGATGAAATCATCGGTTTATTGAAAGAAGGCGTAGACAAAGTAAATCCTGAATTGCCGACGCGTGTGATAGCGAATGAAAATGAAGCACTGGAATATATTTATGCCAACCCTCATCCCGGTGCCTTGTACACTATCATGTGCGACGTGGTGGCAGGGGCGTTGGATAAAATCCGTGAATTGAAGGAACGGGAGGAGAAAGAACCGGCGCGGGAGTTGAGTAGCAAGTAGTAAGTGATAAGTTAAACAGCCCTGGTTTGGTCCCTGAGGTACTCGAAGGGGACCAAATCAGGGCTGTTTAGAGAAAAGCCGGGAAACTGAAGAATTTGGGAAGTTCACCAACGAAAAAAGCCGCTTATCAGCGGCTTTTAACTTCCTGTTGACCCATAAGGATTCGAACCTTAAATGACTGAACCAAAATCAGTAGTGTTACCATTACACCATGGGTCAATCCGGTACCCGGTTTTGCAATCGGGGATGCAAAAATAGGGATTGCGCTTTTTTTGGCCAAAGTTTTTTCAAAAAAAATCTCTTCTCCGCCTTGTTTTGTATATCCCACCCAACCACCAGCCGGGAAGCTTGTTTTCACGCAAAGACGCATAAGGAGCAATGGCGCAAAGAATTACCTGTAACCCGTTGCCCCTAAACCTTAAGCCTTACACCTTCTACCTTACGCCTTACGCCTTAACCCTTATCCCACGGATGTGGTATTGCCCAAACCCGTCCACTCACCTACTTTTGCCTTAACCAAAAAACCTACAACCTCGCATGAAACACATCTTCCTCGCACTGCTGACCGCAGTGGCCTGTTCTGCCCTCCACGCGCAAAAATGTTCCGGTTACTACTATCTCAACGCCGGCGAAGTGGAAATGACCAACTATGATGGACGTGGAAAAGAAAGCGGCAAGGTCGTTTATAAGATCAGCGACGTGAAAACCAGCGGCGGCACCACCAGTGCCAGTTTCGAAACCATCGTTACAGATAAACGCGGGCGCCAGCATTCCCAGGGAAAAGGCGTTTATAAATGCAATGGCAGCACGCTATTCGTTGACGCACGCATTGCCATGAACGATCAGAATGAAGCTTACAAAGACATGGACGTAAAAATGACTGAAGCTTTCATTGAGTACCCCGGCCAGTTCAGTGAAGGGCTGTTGCTCAAGGATGCCAATTTCAAAATGAGCATTTTTGATAAAAAAGGCGACCTTTTCTCTACGGTCACTTACGACATGACCAACCGAAAGGTGAAAGGCCAGGAAACCATCACCACTGCCGCCGGCACCTGGGAGTGCTGGAAAATCGGTTATGACTGTAAAATCCGTTCTGAAGTGGCAGGTATCGGCATTCCAATTACTTTTCGTGTTACCGAATGGTTCGCACCCGGCGTGGGCGTGATCAAATCTGAATCATCAAAAGGCGCAAAAACGGTGGGATCATCGTTGATTACAGCAATCAGGAAGTGAGGCGCCTCCGGCGCGCGCGCAATAAGTGAATCAGTGAATAGGTGAATGAGTATTGATTGATTGATTGATTGATTGACTTATTGACCTATTGACTTATTGACCTATTGACTTATTGACCTATTGACTTATTGACCAACACCCTCTCCAGGCTCTCCTTCCAATCAGGAATCACCAGTCCGAATACCCGGCTGATCTTTGTTTTATCCAACACCGAATACGCAGGGCGCTTTGCCGGTGTGGGAAATTGTTGGGTGGTGATGGGCGCAATGTGGCAGTCGAGACCCGAGAGGCGCAGTATTTCTCTGGCAAAACCAAACCAGGTTGTTTCGCCTGCATTACTGTAGTGGTAAATGCCGGGATGCCATTCTCCGGCGGCAAGCAAGTCAAGAATCACCTGCGCGAGATCCATGGCGGAAGTGGGCGTGCCACGCTGATCGTCCACCACGGAGATTTCCTCCCTTTCCTTCATCAACCTCAGCATAGTGTTCAGGAAATTATGTCCCTCGCGCGCGTACACCCAGGATGTGCGGATGATGATACTGTCTGAATTTTCCTGCAACAAATATTCTTCTCCTTTTAATTTGGAGGCTCCATATTCATTCACGGGATCCGTCCTGTCATCTTCGCGATAAGGACGGGTTCCGTTTCCATCGAATACATAATCGGTGGAGATGTGCAGGAGTTTACAACCGGCTTTGCGCGAGTAGATCGCCAGTTCTTTTACGGCTTCCGCATTGACCCGATAAAGCTTTTTCTTTTCAGCCGGCTCTTCTGCTTTGTCTACGGCCGTGTATGCCGCACAATTGATGATCACATCTGGTTTAAACTTAAAGAGAAAGGCTTCCATATTCTCCGGCTGATCAAGCGGCAGTTCTTCACGGCCGCTTCCATGTATAGACAGCGCAGCATATTTATCGGCCAGTGACAGGACCGACCGACCCAACTGACCTCCTGCTCCTGTTACCAGCACTCTTTGCATGATTCAATCTAATTTTCAAAAACAAAGTTAGTAACTGCGTCGGCCAGCAAAGGAAGTGACGCATCGCGACCAGACACATTTTGCACGCCTTCAGGTACGCCCCAGTCTATACCCAGTGCGGGATCATTATATAAAATACCGGCTTCGCTTTCCTTGTTGTAGAATTGATTGCATTTGTACAGTACTTCCGCTGTTTCGCTGAGCACGGAAAATCCATGCGCAAACCCTGCAGGCACATACAATTGTTTTTTGTTATCCGATGACATCTCCAGCGAAAAATGACGGCCGAATGTCCTGGAGTTCTTCCGCACATCCACTACCACATCCAGTATGCGGCCCTGCAATACCCGCACCAGTTTGGCCTGCGCATACGGATTTAATTGATAATGTAATCCGCGGATAACACCGTAAGAAGATTGCGATTGATTGTCCTGAACAAACCGGCAATCGGCCATTTCTTCTGCAAATACTTTTTCATTGAATGCCTCGAAAAAGTAGCCGCGGTCATCATGAAACACCTTTGGTGTATACACCAGCAATCCCGGAAAATCAGTGATCTGAAACGACATAGTATGGTTATAAACTCCAATATTTGCGGCTGTTTATTTTGCCGCGATAAATTCCTTTTAAGTCTGCAATCAGCGCATGTGCACGTGTGATGCCGGTAAAATAGGCATCGTCCAGCAAACGATAATCGTCATGCGGCACCGTTACAATCACTGCATCGTAGTCATCGCCCGTTTCGGTTGAAAGACTAAACCCGTATTCATGCTGCAATTCTTCCGAATCGGCATACGGATCTTCCACATCCACGTTGATGGAGAATGCCTGCAATCCGCGTACCACATCGGCTACTTTGGAATTGCGCACATCGCTTACATTTTCCTTAAACGTAGCTCCTTTTACCAGTACACGTGCCGAACGTACATCGCCGGTATGCCTGATAATATGTTGCACCACTTTCTCCGCCACATATTTAGCCATATTATCATTGATGGTACGTCCTGCCAGGATCACCTGCGATTTGTAACCGATTTCATTGGCTTTATGTGTGAGATAATAAGGATCCACGCCGATGCAGTGACCACCTACCAGGCCCGGCTGAAACTTCAGGAAGTTCCATTTCGTTCCGGCGGCTTCCAGCACTTCATACGTGTTGATGTCCATTTTATCAAAGATGATAGACAGTTCGTTCATCAGCGCAATATTGAGATCGCGTTGCGTGTTTTCAATGATCTTGGCGGCTTCCGCTACCTTGATCGTTGACGCCCTGTGCACGCCTGCCGTTACCACCAGCTCGTATACTTTGGCGATCGTATCCAGCGACTCGGCATCGCAACCGGATACTACTTTTACGATGGATGCAAGCGTATGTTGTTTATCACCCGGATTGATGCGCTCGGGTGAATACCCTATTTTAAAGTCTTCCTTGTTTTTGAGGCCGGATATTTTTTCAATGATCGGCAGACAGTCTTCTTCGGTGCAACCGGGATATACGGTTGATTCAAATACAACATAGTCTCCTTTTTTAATCACCTTGCCGATGGTTTCAGATGCACGTTGTACCGGCACCAGGTCGGGCACGTTGTGTTCGTCTACAGGTGTAGGAACTGCAACGATATAAAAGGTAGCCTCCTTCAACACTTCGAGGGAGTCGGTAAACGTGATATCGCAACCATCGAATGCTTCTTTTTCCAATTCATTGCTTGGATCAATTCCCTGCTTCATCATCTCTACCCGTTTGGGATTGATATCAAAGCCTATCACGGACAGCTTTCGCGCAAACTCCAGTGCTATCGGCAATCCTACATAGCCCAGGCCGATCACAGCCAGCTTGTGTTGTTTATTGATCAGGTCGGTGTAAGTCATCTTGTTTATTTGAAAACTTTTGGCTGAAGATAAAGCGCTTCTGCCGGGAGGCTTTTGAAATAATTATAAGTAATCTGTAATCCTTCTTTTCTGCCGATTTCAGGCTCCCATCCGAGCAGTTGTTTTGCTTTGGTGATATCCGGCTGCCGTTGCTTCGGATCGTCAACGGGCAGCGGTTCGAATACGATGTCTGATTTTCCACCGGACAACTGCTGGATTTCCTTTGCAAAATCGAGTAGCGATATTTCATCGGGGTTGCCGATATTCACAGGCATCACATAATCGGAATGAAGCAAACGGTAAATACCTTCGACCAGGTCATCCACAAAACAGAAACTGCGTGTTTGTGAGCCATCGCCGAATACAGTGATATTTTCCCCACGCAGTACCTGCCCGATGAAGGCCGGTAATGCACGGCCGTCATTCAATCGCATACGCGGTCCATACGTATTGAAAATGCGGACAATTCTTGTATCAACATTGTGAAAAGTATGATAGGCCATGGTAATGGACTCCATGTACCGTTTCGCCTCGTCGTACACACCTCTGGGACCGACGGGGTTCACATTTCCCCAATACTCTTCCGTCTGCGGATGTACCTGCGGATCGCCGTATACCTCACTGGTAGAGGCTACCAGCATCCGCGCATTTTTTGCTTTGGCCAGACCGAGACAATTGTGCGTGCCCATCGCACCTACTTTCAAAGTCTGGATCGGAATTTTGAGGTAATCGATCGGACTTGCCGGCGAAGCAAAATGCAGAATATAATCCAGGTCGCCGGAGATATGAATAAACTTGGTGACGTCGTGATGGTAAAACTCGAAATTTTCGAGTTTGAAAAGATGTTCGATATTTTGCAACTCGCCCGTTATGAGGTTATCTATTCCGATAACATGACATCCTTCACGTATGAAGCGATCGCAAAGATGAGATCCGAGAAATCCGGCTGCGCCGGTGATAAGCACCCGTTTTTGCTGAGCCATAGATTTATTTTATAGCGGGTCGGCCAATGCTGAAATAAGCAAACCCTCTTTCGCCGAGTTTTTTCACATCAAAAAGATTCCGTCCATCGAAGATTACCGGTTGTTTGAGCGCCGCTTTGATACGGTCAAAATCAGGTGTACGGAATTCATTCCATTCCGTAGCAATCACCAGGCCATCTGCCTGTTCCAATGCTTCGTAAGGACTTGCTGCATATTGCACCACATCACCCAATACGCGTTTTACATTGTTCATGGCTTCGGGGTCGTACGCCATTACCGATGCACCTTCCGCCTGCAAAGCTTCGATCATACTCAGTGCCGGTGCTTCGCGGATATCGTCGGTATTGGGTTTAAAAGCAAGTCCCCAAAGTGCAAACCTTTTCCCTTTCAGATCGCCGCCGTAGTATTCCCTGATCGCCTGCATAAGGTGCAGCTTCTGCGCTTTGTTTACATCCATTACCGCATTCAGGATGCGGAAATCATAAGACAGATCGCTGGATGATTTCACCAGCGCCTGTACATCTTTCGGGAAACAACTTCCTCCGTATCCGATACCGGGAAACAGGAAACGTTTGCCGATACGGTCGTCGCTGCCCATTCCGATACGTACCATATCCACATCCGCACCCATGCGCTCACACAAGCGAGCGATCTCATTCATGAAAGAAATCTTTGTTGCGAGGAAGGAGTTAGCGGCATATTTGGTCAGTTCAGCCGAGCGTTCATCCATAAAAATAACCGGGTTGCCCTGGCGTACGAATGGCGCATATACTTCCGCCATCACCTTGCGGGCTCTCTCCGATGTAGTGCCTATCACTACGCGATCGGGCTTCATGAAGTCTTCAACAGCTACACCTTCCCGCAGGAATTCGGGGTTGCTCACCACATCGAATTCGCCTTTATAATGCTTCGCAATTTCTTCACGCACGAGATCAGCTGTGCCTACAGGAACGGTACTTTTATCAACGATCACTTTGTATTCGGTCAGCAACTGGCCAAGTTGCCGGGCCACACCTATTATATACCGCAGATCGGCTGAACCGTCTTCATCCGGAGGAGTTGGCAATGCCAGGAAAATAATTTCAGCACCCTGAATGCCTTCTTCCAGTGCGGTGGTAAAACGAAGCCGGCCTTCGCGGATGTTGCGCAGGAATAATTTTTCGAGGCCCGGTTCGTATATGGTGATCTGTCCGGCAGACAGCTTCTCCACTTTTTCCCGGTCGATATCGATACAGGTTACGTCATTGCCCGCTTCTGAAAAGCAGGTACCTGACACAAGCCCTACATAGCCGGTACCGACTACAGCAATTTTCATGAATTAGTTATTTAAAAATTTAAGCACGTGTGAAGTGATATAGTCCAGTTGCTCACCATCCATTTCCGTATGAACGGGCAAGGAGATCACGCGTTCGGTAAGCCAGTCTGTCACCGGTAATTCCGTTGCCGCCACATCAAAATGTTCGAACATTTTCTGGCGGTGTCCGGGTACAGGATAATAAATCATCGAAGGAATATTGACCGCGGCCAGGTGCTGCTGCAGCGCATCGCGGCTGGGACCGTCAAGCACCATGGTGTATTGGTGAAATACATGCGTAGACCATGGCGCCCTGTGCGGAGTGATCACACCGGGTATGCCTGCAAACGCATTATCGTAACGATCGGCCACCGCTTTGCGGGCCTGGTTATAATCGGTAAGGTTGCGCAGTTTGATGTTCAGAATCGCGGCCTGGATTGAATCCAGCCGGCTGTTGCAACCGACAATATCGTGATAGTACCGGCGGCTCTGACCGTGATTGGCTACGGAACGGAGTTTAACTGCCAGGTCATCGTCGTTGGTAAAAATAGCCCCGCCATCGCCGAAGGCACCGAGATTTTTAGAAGGATAAAATGAAGTAGCCGCCACATGACCAATGCTGCCGGCTTTTTTTACGGAGCCATCACTGAATGTATATTCCGCACCGATTGCCTGCGCGTTGTCTTCAATCACAAACAGGTTGTGCCTGCGCGCGATCTCCATGATCTGTTCCATCGGCGCAACCTGACCATACAGGTGAACCGGCACAATAGCTTTGGTGCGCGGCGTGATCGCTTTTTCCAGTTGCAGGGGATCCATGCAATAGGTTTGTTTGTCTACTTCTACAAAAACCGGCTTCAGTTGCAGAAGCGCTATAACCTCAGTGGTAGCGATGAAGGTAAAAGAAGGAGTGATCACTTCGTCGCCGGGTTGAAGCCCGAGTGCCATCATGGCAATCTGAAGGGCGTCGGTACCGTTGGCGCAGGGAATGGTATGTTTAACACCGAGAAATGAAGAAAGGTTATCTGCAAATTCCTGTACGTCTTTACCATTGATAAAGGCGCTGCTGTCCATCACCCGCAACACGGCCTCGTCTACTTCCTGTTTGATTTTATGATACTGGGATTTTGTATCAACCATCTGAATGGGGCGCATAATAGGTTGCTCCATGTTTTAGCCGGTCTGCTCTGCAGCTACACTTTCCTCCCGGCGCATAAAGTGGCGCAAAAATAGTAAAATAAATACAGGTAAAGACGGCCTGCTCTGGTTCATTAAGGCTTCTTATTCAGGAAATTTGACAACAAAAGCCGCCGGACCATTACTTTTGTCAAACGCTATAAATCAACCGGCTTGGGTATTATTTTTTATCAATTGTTCCTCTGGCTGTTCACCGCAGGGGTGAGAATGGCCTCTCTTTTCAATACAAAGGCCCGTCTCTGGGTCCGCGGGCGTAAAAACCTCCTGCAAAAGATCCGCGAATCCTGCGCCGGCTATTCCGGTCCCGGTACCATCTGGATGCACTGCGCCTCGCTGGGCGAGTTTGAACAGGGCCGTCCGGTGCTGGAACAGTTACGCATCACACACCCCGGTTACCGGCTGGTGCTCACCTTTTTCTCTCCTTCCGGTTATGAAGTCCGGAAAAATTATTCAGGTGCCGACCATGTTTTTTATTTGCCGGCCGATAGTCCGGCAAATGCCCGTGCCCTGCTGGACAGTATCAATCCTTCACTGGTCATTTTTGTAAAATATGAGTTCTGGTATTACTACCTTGACCAGATTTCGAAGCGGGAAATCCCGCTGCTGCTGATCTCGGCCATTTTCCGGCCGGGCCAGCCGTTTTTCCATTGGTGGGGCAGCCTGCACCGGCGTATGCTCCAATGTTTTACGCACTTGTTTGTGCAGGATGCCGCTTCTGCGGAACTGCTGAAAAATATTGTTCCCGCAGACAGGATCAGTGTGGCAGGAGATACACGGTTCGACCGGGTGGCAGCCATTGCGGCAGATGCCGCTCCGGTGCCGGTGGTGGCGGATTTCTGTGGGCAAAGTCCCGTATTGGTGGCAGGCAGTACCTGGCCCGAAGATGAGCAACATCTGCAAACCGCGCTGCAGCAACATCCACAGCTAAAATATGTAATCGCGCCGCACGAGATCGGGACGGCTCATATCCAACAGGTATTGGAGCTCTTTCCCGGTGCCGTACGGTATTCCGTTGCGGAAAAAGAAGGTGTTCCTGCCGATGCGCGCGTAATGATCATCGATAATATCGGTATGCTGTCGCGTCTTTATCAATATGGCCGTTATGCCTATATAGGTGGCGGTTTTGGTAAAGGCATCCATAATATCCTGGAAGCGGCCGTATACGGCATCCCTGTTTTTTACGGCCCTGCCTTTGAAAAATTCCGGGAAGCACGTGAACTGCGCGATACAGGCGCTGGTATTCCTTTGGCCAACGGAGCAGCATTGAGTGCGCAATTGGATATATTGGAAAAAAATGCTGCATTGTATGCACAACTCTCCGACAAGGCAGGCGCTTATGTAAGGGAAAATAAAGGAGCAACAGGCATGATCCTGTCTTTCATTCAGGCAAAACGTCTTTTAACCAACTGATCGAAAACAGCTACTGCTTCGCTGTCGATGTCCCATCCCAGTTTTACTTTCAGTTCCCGCGAGATCCAGTACTCGGCTTCGGGATAAATATTGAAATTATTGATGGTTTTGATGCTGCGTTCGTACATCACTTCATCGCCGCGGAACAGTTCATTGATGAACCGGAAGCGGTCGTTGATGCCGATAGCTTTACGCAGGTCTTTGATGGGTGAGCCCTGCAGGCGTTGCTGCAGTTCATCGCCACTTTGTCTCAGGCGATCGTTGAGGGAGCCGTCGTTGGCGGCTGTTGCGGCCGTGCGTTCGGGTTGTGCCGGCGTTTGTATCTGTTGGGAAAGTGTCGGAATTTCAGTCAGCGGATCGAAAGTGGCTGGTTTGGGAGTGGTAGTGCTTTTGGGCGCAGGTGCCACGGGTGGTTGTTCCGGCTCGGGTTCTTCTCCGGCTGTATCATCTTCCTGTAAGGTAAAGTAGATTTTTTCTTCGGGTTCGGGTCGCGGCTCAGGTACTGGTTCCGGCTCGGGTTGCCATTCGGGCTGCGGCGGAGGTTTTAGTTGATGTGCCGGCTGCGGAGCAGGTACAGGTTGGGGTTTGGGCTCGGGAGGAGCTTCGACCGGAACGGCCGCCGGTTTAGGCGGTGCTGCGGGCTGTTCCTGTATCACAGGCTGCTGCTGTACTATTGCCTGCTCCTGCGGACGCGGAGCATATTTATCGTAATTCGAAGGAAAAACAGTTGAGTTAGGTACGACTACGGATACTTTCGACGTACCCAGATTTTTATTGTTGCCGATGAGTTGTACCAACTCCTGCTGAAGAAGTTGAACAGTCACCAATAACTGCCGTGGGTCTGCGTTACGCTCTGCTTGTTCTTTTAATTTATTAACCAGGTTCTCTATTCGCTCCATTATGCTACTTTTGGCAAGTTTTAAAAGTTGCTTAAAATTACAAACACTTTGCCAATATAAAGGCGAAGCAGATGGAAATTAAAAATCTTAACAATGTTTATTGAGCCCAATATCAGGGGTGAGCGAAGGGGGTGGATCGAAGTAATTTGCGGATCGATGTTCAGTGGTAAAACCGAAGAACTGATCCGTCGCCTGAAGCGTGTGCATATTGCCAATTTGAAAGTGGAGATCTTCAAACCCGCTATTGACACGCGTTACGACGAAACGAACATTGTTTCTCACGACACGAATGCGATAATGTCCACACCGATCGATAATTCGCAGAAGATATTATTAATGGCGCAGGATGTGGATGTGATAGGTATCGATGAAGCACAATTTTTTGATGAAGAATTGCCGAATGTTTGTGACGAGCTGGCTTATCGCGGCATTCGTGTGATCGTGGCGGGCCTTGATATGGATTATTTAGGTAAGCCCTTCGGGCAAATGCCGTTCATCATGGCAAAAGCTGATTATGTGACGAAGCTGCATGCGATTTGCGTGAAGTGCGGGCATATTGCCAACTATTCCTACCGCAAAATCCCCAATGAAGACCAGGTGATGCTTGGCGCAACGGATGTGTATGAGCCGAGATGCAGGAACTGCTACAATGAGAGTGAATCATGAATCGTCAATCGTGAATCGTCAATTGTGAATGGTGAATTGTGAATGGTGAATGGTGAATTGTGAATATTCCGTACGCCTTATGCCCTATACCTTAAACCTTCTACCTTACTCATAACTTAATACTTACAACTTATAACCTCCCTCCGGCATATATGGACCCTTTTCCGCAAGGATCTTCTGCTCGAAGTACGGCAGCAATATAGCTTCTACGGCATACTGCTGTATATCGGCGCCACTATCTTTGTGCTGTTCCTGGCAATACAGGAGCCGGAAGGAAAAGTGTGGAACGGATTGTTCTGGACCATTCAGTTATTTGTTTGTATCAACGCCGTGGCCAAAAGCTTTTTGCAGGAAAGCCGGCAGCGGATGCTTTATTTCTATTCCATTACTTCGCCTGCTGACTTTGTATTGGCCAAACTGCTGTTCAATGCCCTGCTGATGCTGGCCATGAGCCTCACTGCCCTCCTGCTGTTCCGGCTTTTCCTCGGCAACCCGATCGAACGGGTATGGGCATTTACCGGTCTGGTTTTGCTGGGAGGACTGAGCCTGAGCCTCGTATTCACTTTCCTGGCGGCCATCGCGGCCAAGGCCCAGCAAAATGCCGCAATCATGGCCATCCTGGGTTTTCCACTGATCGTCCCCCAATTGCTGGTGCTGATGAAGCTGTCCAACGCTGCTTTCAATCCCATTCTGACCATGCATACCTCGCATGTGCTGCTGCTGCTGGCGCTGGATGCAATGATCATATTACTGGCGGTTATCCTCTTCCCGTTTCTCTGGAAAGACTAAACCGCCTGTTAAAGCCGGAACTTTTCTTTCTTAAAACGGAAAATATGCGGGGGATTAGCGGTCCCCACCTTAATTTTGCACCACTTTCATAATTACCACCTAATTCAGAATATGGCAACTGCAAAAAATAAAAAGAACCGGTACTGGTGGAAAGTACTTTGTGTGGTGCTGCTGGTGTATGCCGTTGTGGGTGGATTGCTGGTGAAGATCCCCGACCTGCCGGCACTGGAAGAAACAAGCCGCAATCTTTTTTATCACGTAGCCATGTGGATGGCGATGATGACGCTCTTCACCGTGTCGGTAGTGAACTCCATCCGTTATCTGCGTACGTTCAATCTTAAATATGATATCTACGCCAAGCAATATGCCAACGTAGGTATCATCTTCGGCCTGCTGGGTTATGGCACCGGAGCTATCTGGATGAGCTATACCTGGGCCGATCCCAACAATCCTACTTTCGATTCATTCGAATCGGTCGCACGTGAACCCAAACTGATCGGTGCTGCCACTGCCCTGCTCATCTACGCTGCTTATCTCGTATTGCGTGACTCGATCACCGATATGGATAAAAGAGCCCGTACCGCGGCGGTATACAACATCTTTGCCTTCGCCATGCTGTTTCCTACTATCTGGATTGTTCCCAGGTTGCTTCCCAGCCTCCACCCAGGACAAGACGGAAACCCGGCGATGAATTTCAAAGATGTAAGTTCGGATATGAGAAAAGTGCAACTACCCGCTTATATCGGCTGGACGCTGCTCGGCGTATGGATCACCACGCTGAAGATCCGCTATAATTTGCTGAAAGAAAAAAACATGCTGTCATGAAAAGTCTTCGTTATCTCCTGCTGTTCGTATCAATGATTATCACCATGGCAGTGCAGGCCCAGAGTGGCCCGAATGAAAGCCTGATGCGCAGCAGTGGCAGGATCTACGTGGTAATCGCTGTACTTGTGACCATACTGGCCGGACTCATCCTCTATATTATAGGGATCGACAGACGTTTGTCGCGTCTCGAAAAAGAGAACGCAACGGAAAAAGCTTAAACAAATTATAACGACCGGTTGTAATTACTTCCATTAATTTTGCTCATTGCTTGCATTAGAAAAATAAATTTAAAACCATGTCAGAGCACTACAGTTTTTTTGGGGCCGTAGAAAAAAGTTTCGATAAGGCCGCAAAATTCACCAAATGGGATCCAGGTATTCTCGAACAAATCAAAGCCTGTAACGCAGTATACCGTATGCGTTTCCCGATCAAAAAAGACGACGGTAGCATCGAGGTAATTGAAGCTTACCGCGTACAACACTCTCACCATAAAACGCCTTGTAAAGGCGGTATCCGCTTCGCGGCGGAGGTTAACCAGGACGAAGTAATGGCCCTGGCCGCTCTCATGACCTACAAGTGCGCGATCGTAAACGTACCTTTTGGTGGGGGTAAAGGTGGCATCAAGATCGATCCCCGCAAGTACTCTGCCTACGAACTCGAAAAGATCACGCGCCGTTATACCTCTGAACTGATCAAGAAAAAATTCATCGGACCCGGCACCGACGTTCCCGCCCCCGACTACGGAACCGGCGAACGCGAAATGGGCTGGATCCTCGATACTTATACTGCCATGAACCCCGGTGAGATCGATGCTGCGGGTTGCGTAACCGGTAAGCCCGTATCACAAGGCGGTGTACGCGGCCGCCGCGAAGCCACCGGCCTCGGTGTGTTCTTCGGTCTGCGTGAAGTATGTAACATCCCGGATGTGATGGAAAAACTCGCACTGCCCGTTGGCGTGGAAGGCAAACGCGTAGTAGTACAGGGACTGGGTAACGTAGGTTATCACAGCGCCAAATTCTTCCAGAACGCCGGCGCGAAAGTGATCGGCCTGGCTGAATTCGAAGGATCGATTTACAACGAAGAAGGACTTGATATCGATGCTGTGTTCACACACCGCAAGACCACCGGTTCTATCCTGAATTTCCCCGGTGCTAAAAACCTCGAGAATAATACGGCTGCACTGGAACTGGACTGCGACATCCTGATCCCTGCTGCGCTGGAGAACGTGATCAATGGCGAAAATGCTCCCCGTGTGAAAGCCAAGATCATCGGTGAAGCCGCCAACGGCCCGCTGACTCCTGAAGCCGACGAAATTTTCGCCAAGAAAGGCATATTGGTTGTACCCGACATGTACCTCAATGCAGGCGGTGTAACTGTATCGTATTTCGAATGGCTGAAAAACCTGAGCCACGTTCGTTATGGCCGTATGGAAAAGCGTTTCAATGAAAACATGAACACGCATATCCTGAACCAGATCGAAAGCCTCACGGGTAAAAAAGTATCTGAAAAAGAGAAGGGCTATATCCAGCATGGTGCGGATGAAGTTGACCTGGTATACAGTGGTCTGGAAGAAACCATGATTACTGCCACACACGAGATCATGAATGAATGGAAAGCCAATCCCGCTATTCCGGACATGCGCACTGCAGCTTATGTTGTTGCCGTCAATAAGGTAGCGACCAGCTATGCAGAGTTGGGTATTTTCCCTTAATCAAAAAGGCATCTCAAATAAAAAGGCGTACGATATCGTACGCCTTTTTTATGGCAATAAATCAATCAGTGAATAGGTGAATAGTCAATTGATACTGTAATCGTTGTTGTTGGTCTGGAGACCAACAACGGCGAACAAGAACGCAACGCTGGATAGCTCCTCACTTAATACTTATTAGTTACTACTTACCGACTTTCTCCGGCACCACATCTCTCAGGTCCTTAAACCGGAACAAGGTTTCCTTTAAACGATTGCGGGGAATGCCTATCTCCATGGAACAAAACAATTGCATTTCCTGGCGAAGCACCGTACAATCAAATTGCTTCACCACCATCATCACTTCATTCATCTGGGTATAATCAAATTGCAGGCGGTAAATTTCCAGCACCGGTTTTTGTACCAGCGGTGTTACCTGCAAAGCCAGCGTAGCCGCAGTTTTATACGCATTGATCAATCCGGGTACGCCCAACAGCGTGCCACCGAAATAACGCACTACTACGATCAATACATTCGTCACCTGCTTGCTGTCGATCTGCCCGAGTATCGGGCGGCCGGCACTGCCGGAAGGTTCACCGTCATCACTTACACGATAGGTATTACCATCCAGGCCAATGCGGTAAGCAAAGCAATGATGCGACGCTTTGCCATGTTCCTTTTTTACTTCTGCAAGACGAGCTTTGAATTCCTCGATACTGTTGATCGGAAAAGCATAAGCAACAAAACGGCTTCCACGGTCTTTGAATTCGGCAACAGAAGGTTTTTCGATCGTAAAATAATAATCAGGCGTCATGCTGTGTTGGTGGTCTGCGGACGATAGATGCGTATCACATCATCCTCCATGGTTATTTCTTCCGCCAGGCTGCACGCAGGCAGCTCCGGTGCGGATATATCTCCGGCAATCAGCCGCGTATTTTCTATTATCCTTATTTCATCCCATAAGCCGGCTTCGATAAAAGTAGTGAGCGTTTGCCGCCCGCCTTCAATTAATATACTCTGAACAGACGCCTGGTGTAAGGTATTCAAGATGCGCTCCGCAAAATTTTCTCCGGGTGCCAGTTGCAGATAATTTGTTTGCCCTTCGGACGAGCGGATATCGTTGAGCACGATCGTACGCACTGAACCATCAAATAATTGCAAACCGGTATCGAGTCTCAACTGCCGGTCCAGCACTACCCTGATAGGTGAAGGGCCGGGCCAGTGTCGTGTAGTCAGAGCCGGATTATCCACTGCGGCGGTTTGCGTGCCAACGAGAATAGCCGCTTCTTCAGATCTCCATTTATGCACGATACGATTACTCATTCCGCCGCTTATCAGCAATCGCCCGTCTTTTGCGCCTATTTTTTTATTGGCCGTCTGCGCCCATTTGAGAATAACGTAGGGCCTTTGTTTGCTATGATAGGTAAAAAAACGGCGGTTAAGCTCCAGGCATTCTTTTTCCAACACACCCAGCACAACCTCAATGCCGGCCGCTTTTAATTTATCAATGCCTTTGCCATCCACTTCTTCGAATGAATCGCGGCAGCCGATAACCACCTTCGGAATTTTATACCGGATGATCAGGTCGGCGCAGGGAGGTGTTTTGCCAAAATGTGCACAGGGTTCCAGGCTTACGTACATGACAGATGCGGGTATCAGCGATTCGTCTTCGGGTTTTACCGAAGCAATACAATTTACTTCCGCATGCCCCTCGCCATAGCGTTGATGATATCCCTCCCCGATAATACGGTTGTTGTGTACCAGCACCGCCCCTACCATCGGGTTGGGCGCCACTTTTCCGGCACCCAATGCCGCCAGTTGCAGGCAGCGGTACATCCAATGCTCATCGGTATGTGCGGGAAACTTGTTCACGAGCAGCAAAAGTAAATGAATTAAGTTTGTCCCATGACGTTACAGGACGCAGGTGCATGGATTATACAACGTTTGACCCCGGTTTTTGGCGAAGACGAGGCGCGGGCGATCAGCCGCTGGCTGCTCGAATATTTTTCTTCCGACCGCAAAACACCGGCATCGCTGTACCGACACCGCGATCTGCCACAGGAAGCAGAAGCCCTTCTGCCCGGTTACCTCGCACGGCTGGAACAGCACGAACCTTTGCAATATGTACTGGGAGAAGCCTGGTTCTGCGGCCTGCGCTTTACCGCCGACAAACGCGCCCTCATTCCCCGGCCGGAAACGGAGGAATTGGTGGAATGGATTATCAGCGAACAAAAGTTTCCGCTTAGTCACCGCCGTGTAATCGATATCGGCACCGGCACGGGTTGTATTCCCATTACCCTGAAAAGAAGATTGGCTCCTTTTACCGTAACGGGATTGGATATAAGCAGGGATGCGCTCGACCTTGCCCGGCACAATGCACAGCAATTGGGCGTGCATGTTGATTTTTTACAGATTGATATACTCGATGAAAAAGCCTGGCACCGGCTGCCCGCCACCGATATTATTGTCAGTAACCCGCCTTATATACCTGCATCGGAAATAAATGAAATGGATGCGAACGTAACACGCTTCGAACCACACGTAGCCTTGTTTGTACCGGACAATGACCCTTTGCTGTTTTACCGTAAACTAGCAAAACTCGGATCAGCGATCTTTGACCGCAGTGGGGAAGTTTATCTCGAATTACATGAAGACGGTGCTACGGAAACGGCAAAGCTGTTCCGCGAAGCGGGATATCAAACCCTTATCCGCGTGGACATGCAGGGCAAAGAGAGAATGTTGAAAGCCTGGAAATAATCCTTCTTATTTTACGATCGCTACCACATTAGCCGTGTCGCGCTTAGCAATACGCATGATGCGGTACACTTCTCCGTAATAGGCGGCGGTATCGGCATTGATCACTACAGTCGGCGTGTCGATGGTCAGTTTCTGCCGGCGGATCTCTTCGAGCAGGAAAGAGTCGATCAGGCTGGGATCTACCTGCTTCTGGCCAATAAAGAATTGTTGGTCCTTGTTGATGGAAACAACGATGTTCTGCTTCGCTTTGGTGTCCTTCGAACCTTTAGGCACATTCACCTTTACCACGTTGGGATTGGCCATGGTGGTAGTGATGAGGAAGAACATCAGCAGGATAAACAGGATGTCGTTGAGCGAGTCCGTGAACACCTCCGATTCTTCCCTATGTTTTTTTCTAAACTTCATAAGAAATATAGTTTATCGGGTGGGCTCCTGGAGCACGTCAAGAAAATCGGAACTGGCCAGTTCCATTTTGTTAGCCGTTTTATCGATCTGTGTATTGAGGAAGTTGTAAGCGAGGTAAGCAAGCAAACCGATCACCAGACCAGTGATAGACGTGATCAGCTTGGTATAGATACCCTGGGAAATTACTTCGATCTGTACTTCTTTGGCATCGTGAATGTTGGAGAAAAGCTGCATCAGACCGATCAGCGTACCCACGAAACCGAAGATGGGCGCGGCTTTGGAAACCACAGACAAGACACCGAGGTTTTTCTCGAGTTTGTACATTTCCAGTTGTCCTACGTTATCCATGCTGCGTTCGATGGCATCGATGGGTTTGCCGATGCGCTGGATACCTTTATCGATAATGCGGGCCACGGGGTTGTTGGTATTACGGGCAAAGCTGCGGGCCGCAGCAATGTTTCCGTTTACGATATGATCCCGGATGATGTTCATGAAGTTCTGATCGATGCGGGAAGCATGTTTGATGGCGATATAACGTTCGATAAAAACGTAAATAGCGAAAAGGAGCATCAGCCCCAGCGGCACCATGATCCAGCCGCCCATAAAAACCAGTTCAAAAATACTGATCGCGCCATCTTTGTTTCTGTCCGCGTCCACCGCGTTATTGGCTACCTGTTGAACGGTGTCTGTGATCTGTAAGAGGTCAAACATGCGATTTTTCTTTAAGTGCGTAAATGTAACGAACGGCAGGGATTCATTTTTTCAATTGTTATCAACAACTGTCAATAAAGTCCTGGGTAGGAACGGAAAAAAGGCCATTCCGTTGTACAGGATGGCCTTTTTTAACAAGTCTTTTGAGCTTTGGAGTTGAAGACGCCGTATACAGCGTGAATAAGTGAATAAGTCAATAAGTGAATAAAATGATGCCCTATTGACTTATTGTCCTATTGACTTATTGCCCTATTGACCTATTGACTTATTGTCCTCCTGCAGGAGCCTACGAATTCGCAGACGTGCCGGCGTGCTTCACCATCAGCGCCTGGATCTGTTTCATGGTATTTTCCATACCATCGGCACTGCCATCGAGGAAGATCACGTTGCCTTTGCCGTACTCGGCGAAGTTCTTGATCGCCTCTGTCCACATACTGAAAAGGATCACGTTTGTATCGAGATTGGCCTGCTTCATTTGTTCGGCCGCTTCGCTCATACCGGCTGCTACTTCCTTGCGGAACAACGCCACACCCTGACCACGCAGACGGGCCGCCTCTTTTTCCGCTTCCGCAGATATTTTGATGGAATTACCGTCGGCTTCAGCCTGTTTGGTTTTGGTGATCAGTAAGGCCTGGCCTTCGTTTTCAGCGGCCGCCTTCAGGTTGTTACTGGCCACCACTTTGCTCATCGAATCCAGGATCAGTTTATCGAACGTGATATCGTTGATCTGCAGATCCTGCAGGTGGTATCCCCAGTCTTCGAGGGTCTGGTCCACTTCTATTTTTACATATTGAACGATCTCGCGGCGAAGACCCAGCACTTCCGCCTGCTTTTTGGTAGCCACGAAAGAACGCACGTTACCTTCGATGGTCTTGATCAATGCCTGCATCAGATCGCGGTCAGAAACGAATTTGAATGCTACCTTCTTGATCGTGTCTTCATCCGCATTCTGCACGGAATACAACAGCATCGCTTTAAAATAAACGTTGGCCTGATCCTGCGTTACGCCCTGGAATTCGAGTTCCACGGAACGGTTCTGGATCGATACACGTTTCGCTACTATTTCCAGAATGGGAATTTTGAAGTTCAGTCCGGGACGAACGATACGGCGGTAACGGCCGAACATCGTGATGACACCGATGTATCCCTGGTTCACCGTAAAAAGACCGCTGAAAACGATCAGGACAAGTACAATGACGAACCAGTACGAGGTCAGAAAATTAACAATCTCCATATAGCGTTGATTTAAGTGCGATAAAGATACGCATTGCAGGGTTGCAGATACAGATAAATAAACAACAGTCAACCATATGTGCAAACACCAGACATTACAGTGTAAATCCTTACGGTCATTTATCCTTTCCGCGTCCGCCAACTTTTTGCCGGTTGCCTTGTTTTTATTGGCATGAACTTACAGTTGAGTGTATTGGACCAGACCCCGATCCGCAAAGGGTCCGGCGCTTCGGAAGCGTTGGCGGAAAGCATTGCCCTTGCCCGGCTGACCGATGAATTGGGATTTACCCGTTATTGGGTATCGGAGCACCACAATACCATTACGCTGGCCGGAGCCGCTCCGGAAGTATTGTTATCGCGGCTCGGTGCCGAAACCAAACGCATCCGGCTGGGTTCGGGTGGCATCATGTTGCCCAATCACAGTTCACTGAAAGTAGCGGAAAATTTCCGGTTGCTGGAAGCACTCTATCCCGGGCGTATCGACCTGGGGATTGGCCGCGCGCCAGGTGGCGACCGCGCCTCCTCTCAACGCCTGAATCCTTCCAACAGCTTCGACCCTCAGGAATATCTTACCCAGATCAATGAGGTGCAGGACTATTTCACCGAAACACCCTCTCCTTCCAACCTCCAGGGGAAAATCATGGCCATTCCTTCCATCCCTCATTCACCGGCTATCTGGGCACTTACCTCAAGTGGCGAAAGCGCATATATCGCCGCACATTTTGGTATCGGCCTCTCCTATGCGCAGTTCATCAATCCTTACGGCGGTGCAGAAGCCATCCGCATTTACCGGGAACGTTTCCTGCCATCCGAAACCCTGACAGCTCCCGCTGCCAACGCCGGCATTTTTGTATTCACCTCCGAATCGGAAGAGAAAGTTGCAAGGGCGCGTGCTTTGTTCAACTATCGTTTGCTGAGTTTTGAAAAAGGAAATTTCAACCAGTTGTATGATTACGATGACATCCGCGATTATCAATATACACCGGGCGAAGAACAACGGTTGATCTACCACGCAGCGCGTTACATCATCGGCACGCCGGATGAAGTGAAAACGCAGTTGACCCAACTCGCGCAGGATCTCGATGTAGAAGAGATCATCGCGGCCACTTTTGCAGAGAGTACGGAAGACCGGCTGGAGTCTTACAGAATTCTTGCTTCGTTATTTTTCTGAGCCCTGCTCTTCCCACACCTGTACTAATTGTGACAGCACATCCACTGCTTTCTGCATGTCCTGGATGCTGACGTATTCGTGCTTGCCGTGGAAAGCCATTTCCCCCGTAAAAATATCCGGACAAGGCAGTCCCATGAATGAAAGCCGGCTGCCATCAGTACCACCACGCGCACTTTCCTTGTGAAAACTCACATTCGCACGTTTCATCGCTTCTTCTACATTTTGCCCGACCAACGGATGCTGATCCACTACTTCTTTCATGTTACGGTATTGTTCCGTAACAGCGAATTCATAGCTCGCACCGGGATAACGGCCAACGGCTTGTTTGGCAAATTCTTCGAGACGAGCCTCGTGTTTTTTCAGCCGGTCTGTTTCAAAATCGCGGATGATGAATTGCACCGAAGCTTTCTCTGCAATCCCATCGAAATGCACGGGATGCACGAAGCCTTCGCGGGCTTCCGTGGTTTCCGGAGAAAAGTGATCGCGGGGCAACAGATCGAGAAAGGTGCCCGCTACTTTCAACGCATTTACGAGTTTGCCTTTTGCATAACCCGGATGCGCACTTACGCCATGAAAGGTAACCGTCACACCATCGGCACTGAATGTTTCGTCGGTATAAGCACCTCTGGGACCACCGTCGAGTGTATAACCGAAGTCAGCGCCAAGTTTTTTCATATCTACTTTATTGACACCGCGGCCAATCTCTTCATCAGGTGTGAAGAGAAGGCGGATAGTACCGTGTTTAACCTCGGGATGCATGGTAAGATAATTCGCCAGGTCCATGATGATGGCCACGCCGGCCTTGTTATCTGCACCAAGCAATGTTTTGCCCGAAGCAGTAATGATGTCTTCACCAACCTTATCGCGGAGATAGGGATGTTCTTTCACGGAAATGACCTGCGCGGGATCATCGGGCAGTACAATATCACGGCCGTCGAATGCGTGGTGCACGATCGGTTTCACATCTTTTCCGGTGCAGTCGGGGGCGGTATCCACGTGGCTGCAGAAACACAATACGGGTACGTTGCGGTCGCTGTTGGAAGGAATGGTTGCGTATACATATCCAAACTCATCCAGTTCCGCATCGGCGATGCCGATGGCCTTCAGTTCTTCCACCAGCACCCGGCTGAGGTCTTTTTGTTTTTCGGTAGAAGGCTGCGAATCGGAAAGAGGATCACTTTGGGTATCGATCTGAACATAGCGGATAAAACGTTCCGCCACGGAATATTGATAACTGTCTGCCATAAATTAGAGTGATTAGGGGCGTCAAATGTACTGAAATGAAAATGGTTTGCAACAGTTAAAGTACAAACCATGCGTGTGGATAATCACATTAATATGGCCAAGGGCAGGGCGCAACCGGATGGCTATCAATCATGCGCAGGTTCCGGAAGATCGAAATGCCGCCCCTGCGTTTTGTCCAGCACGCCGGCAATCATCCGGAAATTTTCCGCGGTTGGTTGCAGGTTGATGTATTTGTCAACAATACGCCTGTGTTTGTAAATAATCAATGTATTGCGCGCTTCGGGATTAATCCTGTTCTTGTACGCCTCTGTTGACTGGTCTGAAAATGACGGCACAAATGTCAATGCGGCATAGCGGATCGTTAACTCTTTTCCCAACTCTTCCAGCAATTGCCTGCGATCCGCTTGGTTGTAATTTTTATCCCCGCCATATACGAAATACACTTTCAGGTAACGGCTTCGTTTTTCACTTTCCTTTTCCAGGAATTGCAACCAGCTTTTTACTTCGGTCCAATCTGTATCGTTTCCGGTAAAATAAATAATGCCGTGGTAACGTCCGTATTTGCAAACGGGACAGGTTTGCGTTCCCTTATCGGGTCCGAAGGCATGAAATGGCATAAACGAAGGCTGCTCTTCACCGATATTAAGTCCTGATACGATACCGGTGACTGGCTTGCGCGGGTAACCGGGAATATTTAATCCAAGCACTATATCGTGTTCCGCAATCTGGATGCTGTCGTTCAATAACACCCGCACGATACCGCTGCCACCGCGATTTTCCTTCGGTCTTTTTTTGAGGGCGGGAATCAGCAGTTTATCATCATCAAAAACAATTTCGTCGGTATAATATTCATTGGCAATATCCGGTTCTTTAACAGATAAGTGAATATGCGCAGGCTCATCCTCGTTGGGATACGGCGCCGGGCGAATGGTATTAATTGTGTAGTTACCGTTGGCGTCCGTTTTCACCCAGCCCCGGATATGACCGTGTCGTTTTGCTTTTTCTTCCATTCCCGGTTTGGGTGAATAGTACCCGGTGTTATCCGTTTGCCAGTAATAAATGACTATGCCCGGGGCCGGCGTTTTGCCATCCGGGCGAAAAACGGTTCCCGATACGATCAGCTTTTGTCCGGCTTCGTACCAGCCGGCGCTGGTATCGGTGGAAGAAATGTCAGCCGGCATTCCGGCATACATCAGTTCGCAGCCATCGCAGCCACCTCCAACGGTTTTTTGCGGTTGTTTTGGAGAAGAGCCGGTATGGCAACTTAAAAAAAGAACACAAAGCGCAAGCAGGTTGCAGGAATCGATTCTATTCATGATGAAAATCTTTTCTGCAAAACTGGCCTTGCAAACAGTTGATAACAAATGGCATACGACAAGCTGAGTTTATTCTGCGGTAAGCTGAGTACGTGTAGAGAACAGTGCTTTGAAGGCTTTGGCGTAGTTGCGGCTCACCCTTACCACCGTGCCGTTGGAAAGTGTGGCATCGTAGTCTCCGTTCCGGCGCGACTCCACAGAAACAACCTCATGGATGTTGACGATCGACGATTTATGAATGCGGACAAACTGCCGGGCATCCAACTGTTCTTCGAGCGATTTCAAGGTGCCGGTATGGAAATATTTTTTTGACGGATGGTGGATATTGACATAAGGCGGGCTGGCAGAGAAACAAATCACTTCTTTCAGGGAAATGACTTGTTTGCGATTGCTGCTATCGGCAACAATGAGCGAATGGAGGAAGGACGGTGTTGAACTATTTTTTTTATGGCGGAAAAGAAAGACTGCGAGCCAGCCGGCGTAGATAATCACTGATTGGATAAAATAAGCGGACAAAGCGAAACTAAACGTCTGCCAGTAAGCGTAGCGGTGTTCATAAAACAATCCGGATAATATCCCTATCACAGCCGGATAAGCGATGAAATGCAGCAGTAATACAGAAACGGTTAAAAGAATTTTTGCACTGGTCGTTTTTGTTTTTTTTATCAGTACAAAAAGCAAGCGCAGTGCGGGGAGCAGCAGCAGCCAATAGGAACTAAACAACAATGATTCGGAAAGATAGAAGGCACTTTGACGAAACCAGGTAAATAAAAAATCTAAAAAGACATTGATGAGCAGCAGCAGGATTATGCCAACGGCGGGAAGATAACGCTGTTTATGTTGAAAGAATTGATATAATGAAAGCGTTGTCATAAAAACAAAATGGCCAGGCAACTTTTCGGTATGCCCGGCCATGCTATTTTTCTTTTTATAAAGATTGAAAAAAGATCAGGGCATAATGATCAACGGGCTTCCGCCGGCGATCTCCACCAATTCGAGGTCGAAGATGAGATCTTTACCTGCGAGTGGATGGTTGGCATCGAGGATTACGGACTCGTCGCGGATCTCCTGCACCACTACCTGGAATTGCTGGCCTGTCTGGTCGCTCATCACAAGCGGCATACCTATTTCGATCTGTACTTCAGGAGGAAAACGGTCTTTCGGCATTTCCACCACCATATCGGGATTCTGCGGGCCATAAGCTTCCGCAAATGGAATATGAATCGTCTTTTTTTCACCAACCTGCATACCGGTGACGCCTTCATCGAAGCCTTTGATCACCATACCACTTCCCACTTCAAACTCCAGCGGTTCACGACCTTCCGACTTATCAAAGGTTTCACCGTTTTCCAGGCGGCCATGATAGTGAACCTTTACTTTATCACCCTTCTTTACCATAACTAAATGATTTGTTTTAGGGCTGAAAGGTAGGGCAAAATCACGGGCGGGGCGACAAAATATTTATGAAGCCGTTAATAAGTTTTTTCGCAATTTTGACTGTAAGTAAATACGGAACACATGAAATTAGTACTCAGCATTTTGGCGTGTTGTATCAGCCTGTTAAACGTTTCTGGAAAATCTGTTACACCGCCTGACTCGACCCTTTCGGCGGCCATCAAACCGGGTGCAGAACGTATCGAGGCTTATCTCCCCCTGATCAGGGGAAAACGCCTGGGCATTTTCGCCAACCAGACGACTACGGTAGGCAATGTGCACCTGGTAGATACGCTGCGTAAATTAGGTCTTGATATCCGCGTGATCTTCGGGCCGGAACACGGCTTCCGCGGCACGGCCGATGCCGGGGAAAAAGTGGGCAATTATACCGATGAGGAAACCGGCATCCGTGTGGTATCGTTGTACGGCAGCAAACGCCGCCCCTCCGCTGATGACATGAAAGACGTGGACATACTTATTTTTGATATCCAGGATGTGGGCGTGCGTTTTTACACCTACATTTCTTCGCTGGAAGAATTCATGAACGCCGCATTTGAAGCGGGTAAACCATTGTTGCTGCTGGACCGCCCCAATCCAAACGGACACTATGTCGACGGCCCCGTGCTCGACCGTAAATACAAATCATTCGTAGGCATGCAGCCCGTACCGGTTGTGTATGGTATGACCATTGCGGAATACGCCATGATGATTGCCGGAGAAAAATGGCTGAGCGAAAAAGCGAATGCGCGTTATGCTTATTATCAAACAGCAAAAAACAGTGTTGACACGCCCTTTCATTTCCAGGTCATCAAATGTGCCAATTACACGCATAAAAGCCGCTACGAACTGCCGGTGAAGCCCTCTCCTAATCTTCCCAACCTGCAGTCGATCTATTTGTATCCGTCCACTTGTTTTTTTGAAGGCACTACCTTAAGCGAAGGCCGCGGCACTTCGAAACCCTTCCAGGTATTCGGCGATCCTTCATTGCCTAAAAACCTGTATGCCTTCACACCAAATCCCAACGAAGGAGCGAAAAAATCCAAGCACTACGGTAAAGTTTGTTATGGCTGGGATCTCAGCGGTTCGATCGATGCAGTTGCCAAAAAAGTAAATGACCAATTACAGGTTAAATGGATCATCGAAGCGTATAAGTTATTTCCTGATAAAGACAAGTTTTTTATCCTGCCCAAGTCCGGCAAAATGGAAGAATCGTTTTTCAACAAACTGGCCGGCAACAATGAACTCTGGCAACAGATCCGCGACAATGTTCCTGAAAGCGAAATCCGCAAAAGCTGGGAACCGAAACTGAAGGAGTTTAAGAGCATCCGGAAGAAGTATTTGTTGTATGCTGATTTCGAGAAGGCGTAAGGTGGAAGGCATAAGGCCCGACACTTCGGGCTAAGGCTTAACGTTATTAAGTATTAAGCAACCATTGCCTGTTCACGATTGACTTATTCACTTATTGACTTATTCACCATTCAATCCCGAGGCTTCGGGATGACGATTCGCGTTTTTTGACTTTTGAATTTTTACAATGAAGGATTTCCGTTCTCTCCGTATTGTTTTCATGGGTACTCCTGAATTTGCCGTTGCTTCTTTGGATGCATTGGTGCAGGCAGGATGTCATATTGCAGCGGTCATCACCGCTCCGGATAAACCCGCCGGCCGTGGCATGAAAATGCAGGGCAGCGCGGTAAAACAATATGCCGTAGCAAAAGATATTCCCGTTCTTCAACCGGAACGGCTGAAAAATCCGGTATTCCTCGAAGAATTGCGTAAACTCGATGCCGATTTACAGATCGTGGTGGCTTTCCGCATGTTGCCCGAACTGGTGTGGAACATGCCGCCGCTTGGCACCGTCAACCTGCACGGATCACTGTTGCCCCAGTATCGGGGAGCAGCTCCGATCAACTGGGCCGTGATCAACGGCGAAACGGTTACAGGAGTTACCACTTTCCGGTTACAACACGAAATCGATACCGGCAATATTTTACTACAGGACAGCTTCCCTATCGGAGAAAATGAAACGGCCGGTGAAGTGCATGACCGCATGAAAGAGATTGGTGCACAATTGCTGGTAAGAACCGTAAAAGGACTGGCAGATGGAAGCGTCACCGAACAACCGCAACAAACCGGTGAAGGAATCGTCCTGCATCATGCACCAAAACTTTTCACGGATACGGCCCGTATCGATTTTAATCAACCGGTATCCACGGTACACAATCTTATCCGCGGTCTCTCTCCTTTTCCCGGAGCCTTCACTTCACTGGACGATAAAACATTGAAAATTTTTCGCAGTGAAAAGCAGTTGCAGACGCCGTCCCACGCACCGGGCAGTTACGATACCGACGGCAAAACATATTTACGCTTTGCCTGCAACGATGGTTATGTGCTGGTGAAGGAATTACAACTTGAAGGAAAAAAGAGAATAGCGATAGATGAGTTCCTTCGCGGCTATCGTTTTGCGAATCGTGAATCGTGAATCGTCAATAAACATCCCGCAGTTGAGGGACTGGTTCGTTTCCTCACCAACCAGGTGAAGGTCTTTCCAAAAGTCACCTCCATTGAAGGTATTAACGTCGACAACAATATTTCAAGTAAGCATTTCTCTAAACAGCCAAGGTTCGTGTGTACACGAACCTTGGCTGCTACTTAAAACTTACTACTTATTACTTACTACTTATTACGGCTGTTTTATCTAATAAGCAATGCTAACAATAAATTTGTCGCTCTCACCAACACCCAGCGCAGAGGCTGCTGCATTGCTGATGCGGATATTCATTCCCTGGTTTTGACGGATCGAACTCATTTCGCCTAATACTTTTGCGTACACCGCTTTGTTATTGTCCGGATTGGTGATGCGGATAATGGTACCTGTTGGCACACCGTCGACAAGAAGATAATATTTGGCATCCTGCCAGCCACTGGATGTTTTGAATATGCCGGCTGTTACCGTTTCATTTTTAGAGATGGGTGTTGAACGTGTCTGCTGCGCAAAAGCGGTTTTGAAATAACCATCCTCCGATGCCGGTGTCGCAACCGGAGCGGGGGCTGTCTTCGGTTGTTCGCGGCGGGGCTCTTCTTTTTTAGGTTCCTCCTTCACTACAGCCGGCGCTTCTTTGGGTTCTTCTTTCTTCGGTTCCTCTTTCGGAAGCGGCTTCTCTTCTACCACAAATGGTTTTTCCGCAGGTACAGGCTTTGTTTCCTGAACAGGCGTCACCGGTTGTTTGGGTTCGTTTGCCGCAACCGGCGCAGGTGCGGGGGCTGCATCCGCCATATTGGCAACATAGCCGATGATAAGTTTTTTACCTGCGGGCACCACATCCGAACTGAGTTTATTCCAGTCGCGCAGGCGGGCAAGCGTTACTTTATTGGCCAGGTTGCTCACTTTCATGAGTCCCTCTTTTTCACCGACGACATAATATACAGGCGTACCCTGTGATGATTGCTGGTTAAAGTTTTCATTGGTCAGCGGGATCTTAATCACCTGGCCAAGATTGAGCCCCTGGTTGATATCCATTTTATTGAACGAAGCGATCGTCCGGGGATGCAAATGATAAATACGCGCTATCGCATACAAACCTTCTTTCGGCGCCACTTTATGGTTCATATACAACCCTTCACTGCTGCTTTTGGCAATGAAGTCACCTTGCGCCATCACAAACTGACTCAGCAATAAGGCCATAGCGAAAAACACGACATATTTTCTGTTCATATTGACAACGTTTGGGCTACAAAGATGTGGTTTTTTTTTATTGCAGCCTTGGGTAATTCACGCTGCATCTGACGTTGTTTGGGGAAGCAATTTTCCCTTCGTATCTTGATACTTCAAGTTGAATGTATGACTCCATCTATCCGCGAACAATATAACCAGGCTTTTATCCCTGAACGCTACGAGGCTTTTCTCCATGACCTGCAGAATATTCATCCGGGCGCCATCGAATTCCGGGTGGCGGAAACACCGGTTTTTGTTCCGCGCGATTTCAGGGACAAATTGCTGGCTGCCTGCGAGAGCATCGTGGATACGATCGTAAGCCCCGGCTTCAAAGAAATGACCGAAAAGGCCATTCCCGATCACCTGCGTGTTCCCAACGAGGATGCACACACCGACTTTATCGCATTCGATTTTGGTATATGCGAGGATGGAAATGGCGGATATGAACCACAATTGATCGAAATGCAGGGGTTCCCTTCGCTTTTTGCCTACGAAATATTATTAGACGATGTTATTCATCGTCATTTTGACCTGCCGGAAGGTTATAGCTCTTACCTGCCTCCCTATGATAAACCATCTTATATACAATTATTGAAAGATACCATCCTGGGGAATCATTCGCCGGAGCACGTGATCCTGCTGGAACTCTTCCCGCATCAGCAGAAAACACGGGTGGATTTTTATTGCACGAAAGATTATCTCGGAATCGAACCCGTGTGCCTCACTGAATTGATTAAAGAAGGAAAGGAATTATTTTACCTCCGCGACGGCGTTAAAACACGCATACATCGCATTTATAACCGCATCATTTTTGACGACCTGGCACAACAATCGGAAGACGTACAGGAAAAAGGCAAACTCTTATTCGAGCCACTGGAAGTGGAATGGGCACCACACCCTTCCTGGTTTTACCGGATCAGCAAGTACACGCTGCCATTTATCAAACATGCTTATGTGCCACCTACTTATTTTCTCGATCAATTGACCGAATGGCCGTCTGATCTGGAAAATTATGTATTGAAACCGTTGTTCTCTTTTGCCGGTCAGGGCGTCGTGATCGATGTAACATCTGCCGACCTCGAAGCAGTAAAGGACCCTGCCAACTGGATTCTTCAGAAAAAGGTTAAATACGCAGATGTCATCATCACACCCCAAGAGCCTGCCAAAGCGGAGATCCGCCTGTTTTATTTTTGGAAAAAAGGAGCAGATCGTCCTGTTGCTGCCAATAACCTGGCAAGGCTGAGCAAAGGCAAGATGATCGGCGTGCGTTACAACAAAGACAAAGAATGGGTGGGCGGAACTTTGTGTTTGTTTGAATCGTGAATCGTCATCCCGAAGCCCCGGGAGTGAATGGTGAATAAGTCAATAAGTGAATAGGAAATGGTTGTTCACTTACTACTTATCAACAAATCTTCAAATTATCAAATCATCAAATTAATCCCTTCCACTCACTTGAATTTCTTCTTCAGCTCCTCCAGCTTCGCCTGAAACGGATTCAAGGATGATGAGCGATTATCTGTTTTCCCGATATTGCGATTGCGGTTATTATTGTTATTGTCGCGGCGTGGCTCTGGTTTGCTGTCAGCATCTTTCATGCTCAACGCAATACGTTTGCGCGAAGCATCTACTTCTACTACCGTCACCATCACTTTCTGATTCAGTTTCACCACTTCGTTAGGATCGCTTACATAACGGTTGGCCAGGTGAGAAATATGAACAAGCCCATCCTGCTTTACGCCCACATCCACAAATGCACCGAAATTGGTAACATTAGTTACAATACCAGGTACTTTCATGCCAGGCTTCAGATCGGCCATGGTGCTGATGCCTTCGGCAAAACGAAATTCTTCGATCGGTGAACGCGGATCACGACCCGGCTTCTCCAATTCTTTGAGGATATCTGAAATAGTGAACTCTCCTATCGTCTCAGAAACATAATCTTTTACATTGATCGATTTGCGCAGTTCCGGCTTGGAAATCAGTTCCTGCACAGTGCAATTCAATTTGGCCGACATGGCTTCCACTACACCATAACTTTCCGGATGCACGGCAGAGTTATCCAATGGATTTTCCGCATCTGGAATACGAAGAAACCCCGCGCTTTGCTCAAATGCTTTCGGCCCGAGCATCGAGACTTTTTTCAACTCTTCACGGCTTTTGAATGCGCCGTTCTTGCTGCGGTATTCCACAATGTTTTTTGCAACGGTTCCGCTTAACCCCGATACATAAGTCAGCAAATGTTTGCTTGCTGTATTTACATCCACGCCCACAAAGTTCACACAGCTTTCCACTACCTGATCGAGTGAGTCTTTGAGTTTATTTTGGTTCACATCGTGCTGGTATTGTCCGACACCGATACTTTTTGCGTCGATCTTTACGAGTTCGCTCAATGGGTCGAGCAGGCGGCGGCCGATACTGATGGCACCACGTACCGTTACATCCTGATCAGGAAATTCCTCCCGTGCCACTTCGCTGGCTGAGTAAATGGAGGCGCCACTTTCATTGACCATAAATACCGACACGGGCTCCGGGAATTGCAGGCTGCGTACCAGTTGCTCCGTTTCCTTGCTGGCCGTGCCGTTTCCATAACCGATGGCCTGTATGCCATGATCCTGTACGAGTTTTGTCAATGTAGCCGCAGCTCCCTGCCAGTCGTTTTGTGGTGCATGCGGAAAAATGGTCGTGTACTGAAGAAAATTGCCATTTTCATCCAGGCATACCACTTTACATCCCGTTCTGAATCCGGGATCCACCGCGAGTACACGCTTGCGGCCCAAAGGAGATGCCAGCAATAACTGACGGAGATTTTCTGCAAACACACCGATCGCTTCCTCGTCTGCGCTCAGTTTGCTGCTCATGCGGAATTCGGTTTCTATGGAAGGTTTGAGTAACCGGCTGTAACTGTCTTCCACAGCCAGGTTTACCTGCTGTGCAGCAGCCGTGTTTCCTTTTACAAATTTTTCGCGCAGCGATTGGCAGGCCTGTTCTTTGTCGATGCTGATATCCATGATCAGGTAACCCTCTTTTTCTCCGCGGCGGATCGCGAGAATGCGATGAGACGGGCTGTCGGCAAGCGAACCGCTGAACTCAAAGTAATCGCGGTATTTCTGCGCTTCCTCTTCGTCTTTTTTCGACGTGAGTACGCGTGCAGATAGTTTGGCTTCTTCGGTGAATTGTTTTCTCACTACATTACGCGCCAGTTCGTTTTCCGCTATCCATTCAGCCATGATATCACGTGCGCCCTGCAAAGCCTCTTCAACGGAAGCTACCTGTTCGTTGAGGTATTTTTGTCCCTCGGCATCGGGTTGCGCAGTTTGTTCGTCAAACAGCAGGCGGGCCAGCGGTTCCAGGCCTTTTTCAATGGCCATGGTTGCGCGTGTCTTACGTTTGGGTTTGTAAGGCAGGTAAATATCCTCCAGTTCCGTTGCGTTTACACAATCTTCGATACGCTTACGCAATTCAGGCGTGAGTTTACCGGCCTCGTCGATGGTCTTGACAACCGTTTCCTTTCTTTTTTCCAGCTCTTCGAAATACTTTACCTGTTCGATCACGGACGCAATAGCCACTTCGTCCATGTTGAACGTAGCTTCCTTACGGTAGCGCGCGATAAAGGGAATAGTAGAGCCTTCCTGGTGCAATTGCAGGATATTGGTTACCGGTTTGATGGCCAGGTTGAGCGAACCGGCTATATGCTGAAGATATTTTGTATCCATTGTTGAGAAATTAGGGCAGCAAATCTAGACTTGAAGGACAAAAGAAAAAAATTGTTTATCCCCATCATTTACGGTAAAAAAAGTAGTAAGTAATAAGTTTTAAGTATTAAGTAACAAGTAAACAGCCATTTCCTAATCACTTATTGACCTATTGACTTATTCACCTATTCACCCATTTTGACACTTCAGCAAGCTCAGTGCGTCGCTTTTGAATTTTTACTTTTTAATTTGAATTCCCCCACCGGATGCCGGCAAAAAAGTTCCGCGGTGCCGCTGCATTATAAAAACGTCCACCGGGCGCATTGAGATCATATCCCAAACTATAACGCTGGTTTAACAAATTATCAGCGCCTGCATAACACTCCAACCGGCCATTTTTTCCACTAAAAATAAATTGGGAAAATTGTATGCGTACTAAATGATTCTCTTTTGCGAGCACCGTATTCGCATCATTTAAGGGCATGGTTCCGGTATAAAACCAAGAAACGTTTAAAGAAGTTTGTCGCAGGCGCACACTTGCACCCAGTGTAAATTGCTGCCCGGGGATACCGGCGATCTTTTTTCCCGTATAATCCGTTACATCCGTTTTGTAATCGCGGAAACGGAAACGATAGAATGCAGCACTGCCATTCAATTGCAGGTGCCATCCCCGATGATTATAAGAACGCAATACATCCCAACTCCCCTGCCATTCCAGTCCCTGCTGGCGGGTATTGCCCGCATTGATGAAATATTCCTCGCCCGCATCCGTCAGTCGCCGCACGATTGTTTCATTCAACCCATAATGAAATGCGGAAACATCCATCCACCAATGACGTTGACCATCCTGCCAACGCAATCCTATCTCTTTATTCCATCCACTTTCGGGTTGCAATCCGGCATCTGCTACATTGCCGGACGGTCGCAATTCTCCCAGTGAGGGTGGAGAATAACCACGGCCAACGCTCCCGCGCACCAGCAAATTTTTATATACTAAAAAACTCGATGCCATACGCGGCATCCATTGTGGCCGGAACAGACGCAACAAAGGCTGATCGCCGGCAAAACGATGACGTTGCTGATTCAGACTTATCGCCGCTTCGGCCTGCCACCTGCCCGTCTGCAATTGCCCTCTGCCAAATAAAAAATATTGCTGGCTGCGTATATCGTCTGCCAGCATCCGCTCCCCACGCCGGCCGCTTTCGTTGGTGTAATTACGGATGAACGAAAACGTCTGCTGTCCTTCTGCTCCGAGTGTAAAAGACGATTGCAAACGGACTGTCTTATCATTGCTCCAACGCAAAAAAGTACGAAGACTCAACGTCCGTTCTTTACGCGTTTCATAGTTGGTGATAAATGGATTGCGCAGGTTCATGCCCGCATAAGAAAAAGCCGTGACGTATTCCGGACCCCGTTCAGCTTTCCAGGTATGAGTAATACCCGTCAGCCAGTAGTCGCTGTAAATACCGGCTTTTTGTATAACGGCCCCGGGCAATTGACCCGCTGCCGGCCTTGCCTGGCGGGGATCTGCTGCAAATTGCGCTGCTGTTAATCCGCCCGGCGTGCGATAGTCGGCGCTTGCGATCAGTGCCAGCAAATCAATGCTCCCTTTTTTGTGATATTGCCAGTGATCGCCTACGCGGATCATTCCTCTTCGTAAGCGGCTATTCCCGCGGTAACCATCCGATTGCTGCCACGATTCGCGTACATTCCACGTATGTGCACCACTGCGTGATCCGGCTTCCGCTTCCTGCATAAACAAGTCATACGAACCGCCACCAATGCCGGCTTTCAGTTGAAAAGCCGTATCCGGATCAATGGCCTGCAAACGTAATACGCCACCGGAGTTGGCACCGAACAAGCTACCATCCGGCCCTTTTAATAATTCGATGCGCGAGAGATCACCCGGGTTAAAAATATTGAAGTAAGTATTTCCACCCGCATCTGTGAGCGGATGTTCATCGAGGTATACTTTGATGTTACGCACGCCAAAAGGCGAGCGCAACTGACTGCCGCGGATAGCCAGGCGATAACTTCCCGGCGAACGTTCTTCCATTCTCACACCTGCCACCTGGTTCAGCGAAGGAAGCAAACTCACCGGCCCGTTCGCGATCAATTGCTGCTGCGTAATAACAGAGGCAGCTCCCGGTGTGCGGAACAATACCTGCCGGCCCGTGTACGCCTTTACCTGCACCCGCTCCAATGCCTGCACGGAATCCCCATCCATCTGTTGCGCATGCAGGACGTCCGCAAAGGAAAAAATGATCAGCCAGCATATAATCCTTCTCATCTCCTGCAAATTACCCTATTCTGTTCAGGGTCGCGCAGTTAAACTCCACCTTATTCCTGCGAAAAAACGGATGCCCTGATTTGGTGCATACACATAAGACGGATCAAAGCTCAGCGCATAAGGATTGTCGGGTGTAGCAACGATCTGCCCGCCCGCATCGTACTGTACTTGTTTATCAAACGGATCGTTGGTACGCGCAATGAGAAATGGAACATTTTTGGCAGGCGTCCAATTGAGCAAATTTTTTATGCCGGCAAATACATCGGCCTTGTTGCCCAGCTTTTTGGTGAGCTGAATATTCTGAATACTCCACACCGGTGACATTTCAGGGCGGGGATCGGTTGGTGACAACAACGGCAATCGCATCGGTCCATAAATATTACCCGTGTAATCAATACCGATGCCGGGTCCGGGAAATGTATAGGAGATAGTCCATGTACCACTCCAGCGTTCAGTCAACACGGGACGGATGGCTGCTTTTTTACCCGTTTCATTTCTTTCCACCCGCGATACATCCTGCCAGTTGCCTCCCACCATCGCTTTAAAACGATGACCGAGCGATAGTTCAAAATTGATACTGCCACCACGTGATACGGCATAACCGGTTAAGTTGCGGTAAATGATCTGATTAGGATCGGTATCGTAGTCGGGTAATAATTGATTCGTAAAATGTGTATACCAGGCAGACAGATCCGCCTGCAGTTTATTTTTTTCCCATTGAAAAATATGCGTGTAATTAAGATTGGCATTGTAGCTCTGTTCCGGTTTCAGTTTTTCCGCGATCACCACTTCACGTGCGCCCGTTAATGCCGCATGATCTTCGGTGAAAAGACTCACGACACGAAATCCTGTGCCCGCATTCAGGCGTAACACCTGGTGGGATGAAAGTGACCATTTCCACGCCATGCGTGGCGTAAATATGTTTTTATGCACCGGATGCCGGTCGTAACGAGCCCCCAGCAACAGCAAATGTTTTTCATTAAGCGTCCATTCATCCTGTAAAAAAATACCGGGCAATCCATAGCGCTCCGGCTGATTCTCACCGGTTACAATATCGCGGGTGGCAGTGGAATTGTCATCGTAATAATTGTAACGGTAGGCAAGCCCTGTCAGCAAACGATGCGCTCCCATGTTTTTATCCCAGGTAAGCTGTGTGAATACTATTCGTTGATCAGCTATATAAGGCACGTTGCCATAACGTGAATCCTGCCGGTGACCCGTTGCCGACACCGACAGCATCACCGGTTCATTCACCGGTAACTGGTACTGTCCAATCACCTCCCAGCGACTCGTATAAATGCTTTCACCATATATGCTGTCGGTACCGCGGAATGATTTATTCCACCGCATGTCGCCACCCCAGCGGTCTTCATAAAAATACCTGGTGGCTAACGAAGCTTTTCTACCGGATGGCCTGCGCAGGCTTAGCTTATTGAAAAGAGAAATGCGGTGTTGCAGCGCCACATCGGTAAAGCCGTCATTGTTACGATCTTCTTTATTGGCATAATTAAAATAATGGATGCCCAACAGACCATGAATATTCTTAGCGGCTTTGTAACCCAGTCCCACATCGAGGTTATGTTCGAGCCAACTGGTAGTCATCAGTGAGCCGCTGAATATCGGCGCTTTTTCCGGCGAGCGGGTAATGATATTGATCAGTCCTCCTATCGCTTCTGATCCATACAATCCTGAAGCCGGCCCTTTGACCACTTCCATCCTTTCTATTAATTGTGTAGGGATGCCAAACAGTCCGTAAACGGACCCCAGGCTGCTTACGATAGGCATGCCGTCGATCGTCACCATGGTATAAGGCCCTTCCAGTCCGTTGATATGAATATCACCGGTATTGCAAACGCTGCAGTTGAGCTGCGGACGCACACCGTTTACCAATTGCAACGATTCAAATACACTGGGCACCGGGTTCTTTTTGAAGAATGCAGGCGTATATACATCCACCACTACCGGGCTTTCGAGACGGTTCACGGCCCGTAACGTACCCGACACCACCACATTCTCCATTTCAGCCTGCACTGGTTGCAAAGCAACGATCAACGTGTGCGCGCCGGGATCAACCACAATGCGCCGCGATTCATAACCTGTTGCCGAAATCTGCCAGTGACTGCCATCGGCTTTCAACAGCAGTTCACCGGAACGGGCAGCGACCAGTTTAATACTGTCACGCGTAAATGTTGCGCCAGGAATGGCCTCGCCATTGAGGCTATCTGTTACGCGTATACGACGATCATCCTGTGCTCTTACCTGAGTAATGCAAAGAAAAAGAGCAGCCGCCCAAAGTATAAATATTTTGCCCACTTAAATATATTTTTAGACTTGTCTAAATTTTTATTTAAGTGAATTTACAAAACTTTTTCGTTTAGCCTGATTTATTTTCTAGTGGCGATGCCTGGCGGGACGTAATTGCAAGTAGGCCTGGAGGCCAACCGGAAAGTTGCCGTAGTAGGTTTTCAGACGATCCGGAGGAAGATTGAGGGTAGCCATGGTGCCGGCGGTCCATTCCACCGGACCGGTAGTGAGCAGGTGACGGTTGTAGCCTATGGAAAAACTATGCAGGTTGAAAGTAACATGCCCCGTCACATCTTCCAGCGCCAGTTCTTCAGCAGATTTCTGTACAAATTCATACCGGCTGAACACCGCATTGCGGCCAAACTGGTGATTGTCTTCCAACAGTACAGCATGTTCACGATGCCCGCTACCCTGGTCATTCAGTCCCCAGGCGAGAATAATATTGTAATGATTACCGTTGCCATAAATGGTACTATAAGCAACCGAAGCAGTTGTGCGTGTGACGTTGGCTTCCGGTTCCAATGGCTCGGGTGAATGAACAAACCCTTGTGAAAACTGCATGGCCCAGTTTTTAGAAGGATTGTAAGACAAGCGGTAACTATAGCTATCGAAACGGGCTTTGTCAAAATCGTACCGGTTCTCATCGGGTTCGCGGCCTGTGAAAACTGAGCCCTCCACTTTGAATTGACGATAACGTACCCCCAACGTGCCCGTGCCGAAGGTGATATGTGTGGCATCCTGCCAGTGATGACTAAGCGGAGCATTGGGATTATTCATAGCAGAAACGCGGTGCATAAAAGCAGGCGCACCCAAGGCCGGTTCGCCGGGGTATCCAACATAACCAAATACATCGAGACTTTTCGTGAAGGCATGACTGTAACCAACACTGACCTCAGAAAAAAGATCATGCGGATGCTGGCGATCAACGAGGCGTTGTCCTTTGTAGGTTTCCCCGGACTGGAACAGCAGCGGATAACCATTGCCACCTTCGGTAAGCGGATCGAGACTGATCATCAGTTTAGCCGTCAACAATCCCTTTTGTCCCGCTTTTCTGTTTACCATTCCCATCAGCCAGTTGGGCGCATCCCATTTGCCGACGCCGCGCGGGCTACTTTTACCAACACCGGTATGTGTATACCGGAGAAAAACAGATCCGTGCAGCATGAATGCCGTACGATCATTGCCGCGCATATACATGTACATCGGCGTTTGATCGGGTAACCAGGCTGTACCCGAGGCATTGCGGCTCATCGGCAGGTTAAGCGAATAGGCATGGGGTGCGAAAGAAGGCATGTTATGTGTGCCATGAGACATGGCCGGCATCGTATCTTTTTCCGGCATCTGGTGATGCTGATGGGAAGACGGAACGGTATCTTTTGACGGCGCAGGATGCTGGTGCTGGGCAAAAAGGCTACCCGCGCTCAGCAGCAGTACCGCTGATAATAAATTTTTCATTTACAACAATTTTTCCGGAACAGGGAGCCGAAGAACCGCCCGATCCATTTTAGCAGATTCATATTTGTGATTTGAATACCCGCAATCAGTGAATAAGTCAATAGGTCAATATTTTCATCATACACTTATCTATTCATTCACTGATTCACTTATTGACTTATTCACTTATTGACTTATTGCCTCCACTACTTTAAAAGTGTAAACACCATCGCGCCGCTCATGGCTACCATTAACAAATCCTCCACCAGTGTTACTTTGCTGAGTGGCAATTTGAAAACAGTACCGAGGCAGGCGCATTGAAACGGACGATGCTGCAGCAAACTCTGCACCACACCGATGGTGCTGATACCCATTATCACAAATGCAGCAAGATTAGTGCCCAGCGGATAAAAACCGGTCAGATAAGCGAGACCAAGCGCCAATTCCACAAAAGGATAAATAACCCCCCATGCGGGAACAGCTTTTGCCACTACATCATAAGTAGCATATCCTTCGGCAAAACCTTTCAGGTTCATCAGTTTAAAAAAAGAGAACACCAGGAAAAATCCCGCCATGAAATGTTGCATCCAATGCATCCAGTCGAAGTGTCCGCCTTGCCATTGAAGCAAAAGCGTAATACCGGTGATATAACCGAATATCAGGAAAATGGGATAATACGATGTTGACGATGCTTCATCGTCCGCCGCACTCATCTGCTGCATAACGGCCCCGGCAGTTTCGCTGATCGTGTAATGTCCCGCTTTACTTACTGCTTCCTGGAGTTTAGCGAGCGGAATATGTTTTTCCATGGAAATGGTTGCCTGCGGCGCATCCAGTTTGATATCGGCCGATAGGATACCGGCAGTTTGCAGCAATTGACTGCGTACTCTGCCCACGCAGCTCTGGCATGTCATTCCTTTGATGTCGTATGTGTGTGTCATGAGCCTGTTTTATTTTACAAAATTCCGGGAAAGGGCCACGCGGGGTGTTACACAATTCCCGGAATTCGTTATAAAACTTTGCGCTTGAGTGGTGAGTTGTAAGTGATAAGTATTAAGTAGTAAGTAGTAAGTAAACAGCCGCTGATGATTTATGGTTGTTCTCTGCCGGAACCACGGCTGACAGACCATTGACCCATTGACTTATTCACTTATTCACCATTCACTCCCGAGGCTTCGGGATGACGATTCACCATTCACAACCCATCGATCGGCTTACGCTGATGATCTTTCAATTGCCTGAACTCACTTGGCGAAAATCCCGTGATCTTTCTGAACTGCGACGACAAATGCGCCGTGCTGCTATAACCCAGGCGATAAGCCATCTGGCTGAGCGTCATTTCCCCGTAAACCAGCCATTCTTTTACTTTTTCAATTTTCTGCAAAATGAAATACTGCTCGATCGTATTGTTTTCCGCAGCAGAAAAAACATGACTGAGATAAGAGTAATCGCGGTGAAGCGAAGAGGATAAATAGCCGGAAAGATTTTCGTTCATCTCATCCAGCTCACCATAGTGCACCAGCTTAATGATCAGTTGTTTGATTTCCTCTACCAATTTGGCGCGGGCATCATCGAGTAGGGCAAAACCTTCGGCTTCAAGCGCTTTTTCCAGCGTCGCTAATTGTGTGGCGTCCGGTTCAGCTTTCAACGTTACCACGCCCAGGGTCACCGCAAGCGGTTCTATTTCCGCTTTGCGGAATATATCCGTCACCGCACGTATACATCGCGGGCAAACCATATTCCTTATGCGGATCTCTGTACTCATTTACGTGGTTTTAATGCGTTGAGAAATGTATGATCAATCCCGATCATCCAACTGTTCTCCGACATTCTTTGCATATTGCCTCCCACCTGGAAACGATACCCCAGGTTTAGTTTAGTCGTACTGCTAAAGATCAATTGCACGGCAGGCGCCACATCCACATAGTACCGGTTGCGATCCAGTGATTGCTGCGCCAGTATTTCTGTATAAAGATTGAGATTCGTCTGGCGATAGTCTTTGTACTCACGCGGCAATAATAAGTAGCCCGCAGATACGGAATAGTTCATTGCCTGGTAAATACGCGAAGGGATATAAGTAACCTTGTTGTTGCGGGACGAATGCAATACCTGTGTATGACTTACTGTTCCGCTCAGCGCAAATTTGTGCCACAGTTGCGTAGCGATCACGCCGGCCTGTATACCACTTTTATCGCCGGCCAGGTTGATCTCTTCATTGTGAAAGGGTGCACGGCTGTAAGCCCCTTCGAGGTAGGCCGCCATGCGGAAATGCGAGTGCAGCTCGTCATGGGAAAGAAGCCGGTATTTTCCGTACAGGTAAACGGACTCCCACCCAAAGCCGGAGGTATGCACATCGGCAAAGGTAGCGCCGGTACGAAGCATAAACTTCTTACTGAGTCCCAGCATCACTTCAGGTGTATAACGCTGCATACCGCGGTTATTCCAGGGTTGCGGAGGCATATACCCTGCCGATAATTTGGTGGATACCGAATGCGCAGGGATGTTGGACGCCGGGTCGGAGTATACATACAATTCCTGTGCCTCCAGTACGCCCGCTGTCAGCAATAAAAAGACAATTAAGAAAATTCGCATAAATAGATAGTTACGGTGCATCCAGCAGTTTCTTTACGGCGTTTTCCAGCTCTTTTCCCTCCAGGTTCATCGCAACGATCTTTCCTTGTTTGTCGATAAGAAAAGAGGTTGGTATGGAATTGATGTTCCAGTCGATGCCGGTCTGCGCTTTCCATCCGCGGTCATCGATCACCTGCATCCAACTGATCTTGTCGAATTTGATCGCTTTGATCCAGTCGCGGCGGTCTTCATCGAGCGACACACCAAATATTTCAAAGCCTTTGCTTTTGTATTTGTCGTATAGCTTCACCAGCTTCCGGTTAGACACCCGGCAGGGCATGCACCAACTGGCCCAGAAATCAAGGAGAATAACTTTGCCTTTCTGTGCTACCAGGCTGACGGTGTCGCCTTTTACATCGGGCAACCGGATCTGCAATCTCGGATCAGTGATATAGATATCAGTAGGCTGTTGAGCTGTTGCGGAAGCTGCCATCCAAAGGCAGCAGGCCGTCAGGAAAACAGACAGTATGCGTTTCATTTTGTAAAAAAGGTTTAGAATTGAAGGTCGGGCAATAAGTGAATCAGTGAATAAGTCAATAATTATTCACCGATTCACCTATTGACTTATTGACCTAGATAGTTACGTGATAAATCCGCGTATCAGCTTTAATCCCGTCCCGGCTGCAGCAACTGCCGGCTTTGCCGGTTTGCACACAAGCCATACGGGTGGCACTGCTGAATTTTTTGAATTTTTTCGGAGAAACAAAATTCTTGTCTACCACAGTGATCGTTTGCTCGCCGTTCAATACCTGGTCTTTGATGTCCAGGAAATGAAATGTTTCGTTGCCGATCTGCACATGGGTGTCATTGGCCACGGATACATCATGAAAACGACCCGACAGCTTCAGATTGCCAACGGAAAAACCGGCATCTTCCACCGCATTTTTTAACCCGTCGATGCTTACGGCCGCGCCTTCGCGGAAACTGATCTGGTAAACGGAACTTTTGATATCCACCTTTACGTTCTCGACGTAAGGCAGTTGCTGCAACGCTTTGTTGATGGCATTGCTGCACATTGCACAGGTTAAACCTGTAGCCTGTAATTCGGCCCGGGAAAACTGCGCCTGCACAGACATACCCATGAACAAAACCATTGCCATGAACAATAGCTTTTTCATACTTAATATGTTTAGTTGTGAAGCAATAAGAGACAGCCAGTGGCTGTCTGCGCATTAATGGCCTTCGCCTTCGCTGCAGCAGGAACCTTTTTCGCCTTTATCGCCTTTGGCAGTTTTCTCGCCTTTGCTGCAACAGGCCGCTTCGGTCTTCTTGTCAGCCGCAGTTACAGATTGGGGAAGTGAACCACGATCATATTTGCAGCAGCCATGCAGCTTGTCGTATGCAGCATCGGAAGCTTTTACGTCGCGGGTATCATACCCTGCGGCCGCTACCTGCTGCTGGATCTTTGCGAGATCAGTGGTCTTTGAATTGTATTTTACCGTGAGTACTTTCTTTTCTTCATTCCAATCGGCAGCTGTTGCACCAGCAGCCTTAGCTGACTTTTCAATCGTCTTTTTGCACATACCACAGTTACCGGCAACGGCAAGGGTTTCAGTTTTTGATTGTGCAGATGAAATACCGGCAACAGCCAGGCAGGCGAACAGGAAAAATATCTTAACAGATTTCATGATTTGTTGTGTTTGTGTTTAAGTAATGATAAGCGCAATAGCCCGGACATACTTATCCTTCCGCCATCCGGGTGAGGCGGAGGCACAGACGACTAAATCCTGAATACATTGTTCTGCAGATAGGTATCGCTATCTGTCAGTAAAGGCGGGGAATGGTTGAGATAATAAACGGAAGGAGCGCCGTTTTCCAACGGAGCAAGAAAATAATTGATCCATGCAGGCAGCTGTATTTCCTGCGGCACAGACAGGTCGAAAGATAACAGCGCCAGTTTCTGGTCCGGACTGAGCTTTATCACATGCACTTCATCGTGACAACATCCATGCTTCTCGGTACTTTCCATACCGCAGCGGTTGCATTTGTCATCGAGCTTGCCATAGAACTCCCAGGAGTCCAGCCGGTTCATACAGAAGTGCTTATTGACAACGATCCCGCTGCCAACTGCCAGGTATAAAACGGCTAATATGGAAAGTGCAAAACGTTTCACAGTCGCACAAAGATACGTGGGCTTTTGGAACGGCAAAGGTGATTACACCTGATTTTGGTCAGAAAAACCTCGTTTTCAGCACTAATTAACAAATCCCCAATAGATTCCGAGGCGAAACAGGAAGCCCGGATAAGGGTAACCGGTAGCAGCCAGGTTATTGTTGGTAAAGCCAAACCCGTTGCTGAAGCTCATCGTGTTCAGGTTTTCCGCCCGCACAAAGGCTTTGAATGAACGGATCCTGAAATGCACGTATGCCGCGATATCCGGAACATTGTTGCGGATCGTGGCAGTATCCTGGTATTGAAAACGACCCAACACCGGAGAGTAATTATCGGCTTTGTAAGTAGTATGGTAACGCGATTCCAATCCCAGCGCGATGTCAAGGTTCTTAAACCCGAGATTGCCCTCATACGCCAGGCGGTTGCGGGTAAACACCAGCGGCACATTCACCGGTCCGTTACCTATTACCTGCTGCACATATACGTCGGAATGAAGATTGAATTGTTTCTTACGTCCGAACTTAAAGGTCTTCCTTGCCGCCACCTGCAACACATTGAACAGGGCCGCTGCCTGGTTTGGCTGATAGAAGTTGGTATAATAAGTATAGTTCGTAGCCAGGTAATAATGACCGCTGAGCTGAAGACGGAGTTTCGGCAGACTGTAAGAGGCGTAAATCTGCGTATTGTTTTCCTTCTTGAAAGTGGCCGCCTGCGCCAGGTAAAAACTACTGCGCGTATCGAATATAAATGACGGCGTGCGGTTGGCATTCTCAAAACCAATCTTGAGGTAACCCAGTTTTTGTCCCAGCAATCTTTCCAATGCGGCAGACACCCTGAAGTCCCCGGCGTTCAGACCTGCAAAATATAACTCACCCGATGCGGCAATATCCCATTTCTGGTTGCGGGTGCGGTTGCGGTATTCGCCGTGCCCGATAAGGTTGAAGAAGCTGTTTTTACCCGACCTAAACCGTCCGGTGATCTGCTGATGAGAGGCCCCGACCTTTATGTACTGATGCAGGTTTTTTTCCTCCGGAAATTGATAAATGGAAAAATCGTTGGTAAGCACTTTCCAGTATTCGCGGATTTCAAACGTATCGTTTGCCTGTGGCAACGTTATGCCATAAAAGTCTTTGTAGTAAGCCGAGTCACCGATCAGATCCTGGTAGAGATATTTATTGGTTGTGTAACGGATCGTGTGTTCGAAACGGACTTTCGGGAAGAACAAAGGGATCACGGTGGAATCAGTTACCAGTGAATCCTTTCTTCCGAAATCATATTGCTGCCGCATCATTACATTGAAGTCCGTGTATTGGTTGCCAGTGCGGATATTCGTTGTAAAAAAGTTGCTGCTGTATTCGTTGTCGCCTCCTATTTTGGTTGGAATGGTAAAGCGGTCTGTATATTCGGGTGAACGCAGGTAATCCATTGTATCGACCAATCCGCCATTCTCCGAAGCACTGATTTTGTTGGAGGCAATAACGAAATAGTTGTTGTATCGCTTGTTCACCGACTGATACCAGGAGGTTAGCACGTAACTGCTGTGACTTGTTTTTTGCCCGTTGAAAAACCCAGGCGCTGCAATCAGGCGGTATTGCCCGAGCATGTTCCAGTTAGGTTTGATATTCTGCGTATGCAACAATTCGATCTGTTGTTCGCCTTTGCTCGCCAGCATGTAGTTCAGTTCCGAATAGGGACGCGTGGTAGAAAAAAAGCGTGCCTTTTCGATGGTCCACCTGTAGATATCAAATGAATGAAAACCGGGGTCCCAGCCGGGTGTGAACAGGGGTGAGAATAAAATGGACCGTGCAGCCGTACCGGGATTGCCCAGGTATACATAATCTGCAGGTATCGGAAAACGTTTGCTGAAATCATTTACCGATGAATCGAGACGATAAGTACGCGTAGAGTCAAGGTACTTGTAGGTGATGGTGATGGAATCAGCGTTTTTGTCCCGGCGTTGCAGGCTGTCGTTGCTATCGCCACCAACTTGCGTGCCGCGGCCGATGGAACCTGCGCGGTCGGTAAAAGTGCCAACAGGATTACGGCGTTGCGCGTTGACCGCAACGGAACAACACAACAGCACCAGCAACACCTGTATTGAAAGTAGGTACTTGATCATTCGGAAGGTCCATGTGCAGGACCGCTGCAAAATTAGTGGAGGTCCGGCATTCCGGACGCTGCCATTTTGTTAAAGGGATGCCACAAGTTCGCGGAAGATCAGCGAAAACTTCGGTTCCGCTTCTTTGGCTGCTTCCAGCACTTCTTCGTGCGTGATCACGTTTTCTTCATCGCGGATGCCTATATCGGTGATGATGCTCATGGCAAATACGGCTATTCCCATGTGATTGGCCACGATAGATTCCTGTACGGTGCTCATTCCTACCGCATCGCCGCCCAATGCATGGATCATGCGGTATTCGGCGCGGGTTTCAAATGTGGGACCTGTAACAGCCAGGTACACGCCTTCTTTTACGTTGATATTATTAGTGGCCGCAATTTCTTTGGCCTTATTGATCAGACTCTTTTTGTAAGGCTCGCTCATATCCGGGAAACGGGGGCCCCATTCTTCCACATTCTTGCCGATCAGCGGATTAGGTGTAAACTGACTGATGTGATCGGTGATGATCATGATGTCGCCAACTTTGAAGCTGGTGTTGACACCGCCGGCGGCATTGGACAACAACAGGGTCTGAACACCGAGTAGTTTCATCACTCTTACGGGGAACACCACATCCTGGGCACTGTATCCTTCGTAGAAGTGAAAACGGCCGGCCATGGCTACCACTGTTTTTCCTGCCAGTTTGCCAAACACGAGCTTCCCCTTGTGTCCCTGCACGGTTGATACGGGGAAATTGGGGATATCGCCATAAGGCACTTCTTTTTCCACCTCAATTTGTTCGGCAAAATTGCCGAGCCCGCTTCCGAGTACGATACCTACGGAGGGCGTTTCTGCAAATTGTTGCTTCAGGAAGCTGACAGTTTCGTTCAGTTGGTCGAAAATAGTTTTAGCCATAATTCAATCGTATAAGGGGGCAAATATAGGGAAGCTCCGGCATAGGATGGCAAGATTCAGTTGTACCGGGTTACGGTGGCCTTTTCGGCTCCGCAGAGCAGGTATCGCAGTGCTTCATCGGCCCATACTTTTGTATAATCCATCCATTGGCCGTTGACCAGGAGTTGCCGGCTCACCAGCCGGATGCCGTGGCTGTAATCGACATACCAGTCCACATGACCCGTATAAAGCGGCTGGATGGGGCGGCCTTCCGGTTTGTGCCAGCCGTAGATGGCTACGCGGTTGGGACGTTCGGATAGCTTTTCAGTCAGCACCACATCTTTTTTGATACCGGCGATCAGTCCCTTCCTGCCCTGTCTTTGTCCTTCGATGATAAGGTGATGATGCAACAGCACAGGCGTGCTGTCGCGGAAAGCATACAGCGGCATGGGTTCCAGCTTAACGGCCGCAGCGCGGTATATTTCGTCACACATGACAGCGGTAGGTAAAAAACAATCCAGGCTGTCGGCCACGGTCTGCGCGGCTTTGGGTGAAAGCGGCATACGCACCCAGTCGTTGTCTGTGCCGATGGACAGGTAATCGGGCGTTACCCAGAAGGTGATACTGTTCCGTTTGCCCGTTTGCGGATGCGCGCCTTGTACGGTCACGGGTTCAAGCTGACGGAGAAACCGGGGGAAATTACCACCGAGCAGGCAAAGCATGGCCAGCGAATCGCGCTGGTGCGTATCCATTCCTGTGATATTTCTGAAAAAACCCGAGCCTGTTACCCGCGACGGATAGTTGAGCTGACGAAGCGAAGGCTTGGTGGTATGACAGGCTGCAAACACGATGAAAAAGCAGCATAAAACGGTATAAAACGATCTCCTGAACATGAAATAAAAATAGGTTTTTGTAGCTGAAACGGCTTCCGTTTTTTGCTTCGCCCGTTTACCTGAAAGACTTATCTTCGCGACAAATTTTTACCAATGAACTTACACGAATACCAGGCGAAAGAGTTATTGAAAAAATATAATGTGCCGGTGCAGGAAGGATTCGCCTGCAGTACGGTACAGGAGGCGGAAGAAGCATACCGTCAGATCAAAACCCAGAGCGGAAGTAAGTTTGCCGTTGTCAAGGCACAGATTCATGCCGGCGGCCGTGGAAAGGGCGCTATCAAGGAAAATGGCATCAACGGTGTTAAAGTAGGCAAATCACTGGAAGACATCCAGGAGTTTGCCCAGAAAATCCTTGGCGGCACATTGGTAACGGTTCAGACAGGCCCTGCCGGTAAAGTAGTCAACAAGATTCTGGTTGCACAGGACATGTACTATGATGGTGCTTCTGAAAGAAAAGAATTCTATCTCTCAATCCTCCTCGACCGCAGCAAAGGACAAAACGTGATTATGTACAGTACCGAAGGCGGTATGAACATCGAGGACGTTGCACATGATACTCCCGAAAAAATCTTCAAGGAATGGGTACACCCCGGTGGCGGATTGCAGGGTTTCCAGGCGCGCAAGATCGCCTTCAACCTCGGTCTCAGCGGTGAAGCCTTCAAGAATTGCGTGAAATTCGTAACCAATCTGTACAATGCATATGTTGGACTGGATTGCGCCATGCTGGAAATCAACCCGCTCTTCAAAGCTTCCGACGACAAGATCATTGCCGTTGACTGCAAGATGAGCCTGGATGACAACTCCCTGATGCGTCATCCCGATGTAGCGGCATTGCGCGACATCACCGAAGAAGATCCTACCGAAGTGGAAGCAGGTAAATACAACCTCAACTTCGTAAAACTGGATGGCAACGTAGGTTGTATGGTAAACGGTGCCGGTCTGGCAATGGCTACCATGGACATGATCAAACTCAGCGGTGGAGAACCCGCCAACTTCCTGGACGTAGGCGGTACAGCCAACGCGCAAACAGTAGAAGCAGGATTCAAGATCATCATGAAAGATCCGGCTGTAAAAGCGATCCTTATCAACATCTTTGGCGGTATCGTTCGCTGCGACCGTGTTGCAGCCGGTGTAATCGATGCTTACAAGAACCTGGGCAATATCAATATCCCGATTATCGTGCGCCTGCAGGGCACCAACGCCGAAGAAGCGAAAAAACTGATCGATGAAAGCGGACTCAAAGTACAATCCGCTATCCTTCTCAGCGAAGCCGCCGACCTGGTGAAGAAAGCAGTAGCTTAATACAAGCAATAAATCAATAAAAAATACCCTGCCAATGGCAGGGTATTTTTTTGAATAGCTGAATAAATTCCATTGATCTATTCACTTATTGATCTATTCACTTATTGACTTATTCACTTATTGACTTATTGACCACCTTACACACCATTCGCTTCGGTCAGCACCAGCGGCGCCCCATCCGTGATCACAATTGTATGCTCATGCTGGGCAACAAAGCCCCCTTTATTGCCAACGAAAGTCCAGCCATCTGAGGTATCCATGGCCATGGTGGAAGTGGTAGAAATGAATGTTTCGATCGCCACTACCGAATGACGGCGAAACCGTTCGCGGTTGCGGTGATCGGGGAAATTAGCTATTTCAAAAGGTGCTTCGTGCAGGCTGCGGCCTACACCATGACCGGTAAGATTACGTATTACGCGGAAGCCGGCTTTGCGGGCTTTGGTTTCGATCAATTTGCCGGTATCGCAGATCCGTTGCCCGCCGCGTATCTGCGCTATCGCTTCCCGCAGGATCTGTTGCGATGTGGTCACCAGTTTTTCATGTCCATGTATATCCGGCCCGAGTACAAAAGATCCGCCATTATCCGACCAGAAGCCACCCAATTCTGCCGATACATCAATATTCACCAGGTCTCCTTCGCGGAGAATGTTAGCGGCAGAAGGAATACCATGCGCAATTTGCTCATTCACGCTGATGCAGGTCCATCCCGGAAATCCGTAGGTAAGCCGGGGTGCCGACTTCGCTCCATATCCTTTGAGCAGCTCGCCGCCATAATGATCCAGTTCCAGCGTGCTCATTCCGGGTTGCGCGTATTCGCGCATTTTCCGCAATGTGTTGGCTACTGCCTCACTTACTTTCTTCATGCCATCCAGTTCTGCTTGTGTTGATATCGACATCGGGTTAATTTGAAAATTTGATAATTTGAAAATCAGGCAATGTAAAGATAGTGTAATGGCGTAGTGCGGGAAGTTCCGATTGGAGAAGCAACCCATTTTCAAATTTTCAAATCATCAAATTGCCTAATTAAAAAGCCCCGCAATGCGGGGCTTTAGTATGGTACTTACTAACACTGAATTAATAATAGCTGAGCTTCAGTTCCACGCGGCGGTTTTTCTGACGGCCTGCAGCTGTTTTATTGTCAGCGATAGGCTTGGTTTCACCATAACCGGTAGCGGTCAGGCGGCTTTCTTCAACGCCTTTGCTGATCAGGTATTTCTTCACCGCATTGGCGCGGTTTTCACTCAAAATCTGGTTAGACTCGTCTTTGCCTACGTCATCAGTGTGGCCATCGATAGTGAGGTTGATACCAGGATTGTCTTTAATGATCTGCGCTACTTCGTTGAGACCTTTGTTTGACTTAGCCAGAAGCGTGTATTTACCGGTTGCGAAGTAAATATTATTAGCAGCGAAGTTTACTTTTTTCACCACTTCGTCCTGGATAGCAGGGCAGCCCTGATTTTCTTTTACGCCGGGGATAGTGGGACAACGGTCTTCATTGTCGTTCACACCATCACCATCTGTGTCTTTGTAAGGACATCCCTGGTTGCTGGCAGGACCGCGTTCTGTGATACATTTATCCTCTTCGTCGTTGATACCGTCACCGTCTGTGTCGGGGATCGGGCAACCACCATAGCGGGCGAGACCGGCTACTGTGGGACATTTATCTTCTTCGTCGTTAATACCATCTTTATCGGTATCGGGGATCGGACATCCCTGGTATTTGGCTATACCGGGAACAGTAGGACATTTATCCAGGCTGTCAACGATACCATCTTTGTCGGTATCAACAGGAGGTGCCGGAGGTACGATCACTACCGGTACTTTTTTAGGCGTAACACGGGCAGCGATACCTATCTGATGGAAGAAATAATAATTAGCGGTTTCCTTGGTTACCGGTACACGGTACTGGCTGGAACCGAAAATGCTGAACTCTTCGAAGAAATTAATCTTCAGACCAACACCGGGGTTAGCCGTAGCACCAAAATATTTACCATCATAGATCTGGCCACCGATACCGGCGATCAGGTAAGGATTAATCCAATACTTGTCTTCAAACATTTTAAGGTGCACAGCAGCGTCCAGTCCAAACAGGAAGCCATCGGCGGTCAGGCGGCGGGATTGCATGCCGTCGCGGGTAAACGTAGCAGATGCAGTACCGGCAAAATCAACATGGCTGTGCAGCGCCTTGTAATAGGTCAGCGCCAGGCCATGGTCCATATCTTTGATCTTACTCCATTGTTTATTACGTTGAACAGTGCTCAGAGAAGTCGACCGGATCTTCTGGGCGGTGCTGAAATCGTTAAGAGCAAAGCTGAATCCCAGGAAAGTCGGCCGGTCGGGCGCATTCTGGGCCATACCCATCGAACAGACAGCCAGGGATAATATGAACAGGGAGAACTTCTTCATAAGCGTCATAGTTTAGTTATAATCAAAACAAAAGTAATCGGTAAGTTCAATATCCTAAAATAATTTTAATTATTTATGAACTGATTTTTAATGTGCTGTTATCCACCCTCCCGAATCTCATTTTTTGGCGTAAAAGGACCGTATCCGCGCGTCTTCGCCGTAGATATCATCATAAAACATCAGTTTTCCGTCTTTGGCCTCACAGGTAAAATAGCGGATATACAGCGGCAACCGGTTGCGGACCGTGATCACTTTCTTCTCTTTGCGGCCCAGCCAGGTACGGACACTGTCTGCCGGCACGTAGCGCCCCGAGGTGGCCTGCATGCTGTCGTGCTTCAGAATATCCCACATCAGCCCCTCCCAGCTTTGCACCCGTACACAGCCGTGGCTCAGCGACCGGGAGGTGAGCCCAAACAGCGAGCGCTGGTTGGTATCGTGCAGGTATACCGCATATTTGTTCCCGAAATTGAATTTCATAATACCGAGCGCATTGGCATCTCCGCTCCCCTGCACCACGCGGTAAGGAATGCCTTTGCTGTATTTTGACCATTCCACCGAATAAGGATCCACTTCATTGCCCTCACCGTCGAGCAGACTGAAGCCTTTCCGGGCAAAATATCCCGGGTCTTTTTTAGCGGCTGGCAGCATTTCTTTCACAATAATACTCGTGGGCACGGTCCATTGAGGGTAAGTAATCATTTCCGAGATCGCACTGTTGAGCAAAGGCGTACGCGTTTTCTGGCGGCCACAGATGATCTTCGACACCAGCTTCACGCTGTCGTTTTCAATCAGCCGCATATAATAGGAAGGCAGGTTTACCCAGAGATAGCGATCCGGCATTTTGGAAGGCAATAATTTGTAACGGTCCGCAGCCATGGCGGCACGGATGAATTTCTCGCCGTCGGTCAGGTTGAGCATGCGGATCGTGCCACTGCCCGCCACACCATCAGCCGTCAATCCTTTGCTTTCCTGGAAACGTTTAACTGCTGCAGCCAGCGTTATCGAATCGGGATCCGGATTGTCCCCGGCCAGCCAGTCTTCTTCCTGCAGGCGCAATACCAATTGCCGCCTCAACGTGGCCGAGTCTGTGTTTTTACCCGGAAGCGGTACTTCCGTGAATACACGCTGGTCTGATTCGTCGAGAAAACGTTGCAAGGCTTTTTTAAACGCACGGTAAACCGTATCGGCCGGTTCGAGTTCCACGGCCAGGCGCGACAGGTCGCCTTCACGCTGAAACTTCTGCCATTGTTCCGCATAAAAGGCTGCAGTGGGTACCGCCGCCCGTTGCGAAACACTGTCATCCGGCAATCGACCCCAACGCAGGTGATTGACCATCCGTACAAAGGCATCAGTCAACAATATATCTGCGCGTCCGAGCAATGCGGCGTCTCTGCGTGCTCCTTTGCCCAGCGAATCGGCACGGTATAAGCTGTCGATCAATTGCAACTCATTCAAATGATAATCTTCCGGCAATAAAGCATGATATTTTGCGCGGCGTATAAACTGCAGCATGGAATCTGCGATCGGTTTGCGTTTTTCAGGATCGGACCACAACATCGCATAACCCGATGTTTCATACAAAGCCGGCAGCATCGCCGACTGCCATAAGCGGAAGCTGTCATTCAATACACCCTCGTGCTCCCCCGCATAATCGAGCGACTCCCGGATATAAGCCGTGGTCTTCTCTTTCATTTCTTCGGGTGAACTCGTGATTTCGGTAGACGGAGGAGGTGTGTCGCTGCCACAGGATGCCAGCAACAAAAACGAAGCGATAAGCAGGATACGTGTCATAATTAAGGACAGGTTAGATGATGGCACAAAACAGTAAGCTTGGCAGGGATTTGGTACCTTACAGTCTATGTATTTCAAACTACCAAATAGAATTGTTGGTTGCGGTTTTACCGCCCTTGTTTTATCAACATTTTTTACCCTTTCGCTGGCTGCGCAGGATAGTATCCGGCCACCCGATGTTACGCGAAAGTTAACGGCTTACCGTCAGCAGATACAGGACGATCCGGAAAAAGAAATGGTTGAGCTCAAAAGTATTATTCCTTCCATTCTCTATGATCTGCGGTATGCGACCCGTAACAATTTCGTAAAGCGTCCGCTTTATCCCGTTGGCACGCGACAGGCTTTTCTGCGTAAAAAAGCTGCGCTTGCTTTACAAAACGTGCAGAAAGAACTGGCCGAAAAAGGCTACGGGCTCAAAATATGGGATGCTTACCGCCCTTATGCAGTGACGGTGAAATTCTGGGAACTGATCAAAGACGATCGCTATGTTGCCAATCCCGCCCGCGGGAGCGGACATAACCGTGGTACGGCTGTCGATCTCACACTTATTTACCTGAAAAATAAAAAAGAAGTAGACATGGGCACGGGCTTCGATCATTTCAGTGACACAGCCCACCATGCGTTCCAGGGACTGCCAGAAGAAATTCTGCAGGACCGCCTGTTGTTGCGCACCACGATGGAGAAATATGGATTTAAAGCGTTGGAGACGGAATGGTGGCATTATTCTTTGCCGGATGCCACGCGTTATGAATTACTCGATATCCCTTTTACACAACTGGCACCTGGTAAAGTCAAAAGTAAAAATTCAAAAAGCAACCCTTCGACACGCTCAGGGACCAAAGGCAAAAAGGGCAATAGGTGAATAAGTGAATGCTTACTTATTGTTTGAATTTGGCCGTTTTGGATTCGCCGGTGATATCGCCGCCGCTCCTGATTTGTAATTGGATACTGCTGATCCATTCGGCGCATCCGCGTTCATACAAAAATTCATTCACTTTACCGATCACCGCTGTTACTTCTTCATATGTGCCTTCCAGCACAGTGGCGAATGGGCCAACGTCGTAGCGCACACCTGACCCGCGGATCACGTCAATGGCTTCGTCCACCCACTCGTAAGGATGTTTGTCTTGTACAACCGGTAGTATCTGGATTGAAGCATTGACGATATACTGATGCATGGAAAAGGTATTAAGGGGTAATGGTTTCCGTACCGATCACTGCATCAAGGTTGATGGGACCGTAAATATGAGGAAAAGTATCCTGCACAGAAGGCGACCACTCCTGCACATAACGGCTGGTGAGTTTGTCGGTATCGATGATCAATTTCACCAGGTCTGTTTTACCGATGAAGTACCGGTCGAGTACACCGCTGAGTTGCCGTTCTTCGCTGCAATGAATAAATCCTTCTTCCCTGAGTGAAGTAGCTTCGTATTGTCCTTGTTGCTGTGCTTCCTCCCACTGGGCGGCATTGGTAATATGGTAAATAACAGGCATAGTAGATCGTTAGTAGTTAAATGTTTAGCGCACGACGCGATGAATATGTTGTTCGAGCAGCAAAAGATCTGCCAGCATAATGGCTGTAGCGGCTTCCACAATTACCGGCGCACGCAAGGCAACACAAAGATCGTGTCGTCCTTTAACAGAAAAATGTTCAATTTGTTGGGTATCCCAATTAAGACTTTCCTGTTCTTTGGGTGTTGAGGCCGTTGGCTTGATCGCCAGCCGGCACACCAGTTCGTTGCCATTAGTAATACCCCCCACGATACCACCGGCATGATTGGTTCTTGTTTTACCGGTCATGTCTTCAATGGCATCATTGTGCTGCGAGCCGAACATTTTTGCCGCTGCAAATCCGCTTCCGAACTCAACCCCTTTCACCGCCGGTATGGCAAACAGGATATGCGACCACAGGGATTCCACCGAATCAAAGAAAGGTTCTCCCAATCCCGCAGGCAAACCGGCCACGCGGCATTCGATGATGCCACCGATCGAATCTTTTGCATCGATGGCTTTTTGCAAACCTTTTTCCTGGTCTGTTTCGCCGCCGATTTCGGCAATGGCAGCAGTTATGGAAATATTTTCACCGCCGGCGATCCTGTTAATTAGTTTTTTGGCAATTGCACCCGCTGCCACCAATCCGGTGGTGAGGCGCGCGCTGAAATGTCCGCCGCCGCGGTAATCTTCGAATCCGCCAAACTTCTGCCGCGCTACCATATCGGCGTGGCCCGGCCGGGGAAAGCTTCGTTGCTTTTCGTAATCTGCGCTGCGGGTATTGTTGTTTTCAAAAAAAATACTGATAGGAGCGCCCGTTGTATGGTCGTTGAATAAACCGCTTTTGAAAAAAGGAAAATCAGCTTCCTGTCTTGGCGTGGTGCCTTTCTGCTGGCCGCCTTTGCGACGACCGAGATCCGCCAGCAGATCTTCCGCAGTCAGAGGCAGACCGGCTGGACATCCGTCGACCACGATGCCTACCGATTCGCCGTGCGATTCGCCAAATAGTTGTACCCGGAATAAACGACCGAAAGAATTCATAGTGAATTGTCAATTGTGAATGGTGAATTGTCAATGGTGAATCGTGAATCGTCAATAAGTGAATAAGTCAATCAGTGAATAGATGTCTACTTACTACTTACTACCTAATCTTCAAATTATCAAATCATCAAATTAATCCCTTCCACCTTTGCTCCCATCAGTTCGAGATCACGGTAAAAATCGGGATACGATTTGTTAACAGCCTGGGCTTCTTCAATGGTTACGGGTGCGTCTGCGCGCAAGGCCGCCACAGCGCAAGCCATGGCAATGCGATGATCGTGACGCGAATGCACCTTCGCTCCTTTTACCCCCTTTCCGCCTTCAATGAACATCAGATCTTCTTCAAGACGGATCGTGACGCCCATTTTGGCAAATTCTTCCTGCAAGGTAAGACCTCTGTTACTTTCCTTATGTGCCAACCGCGAGACGCCGCCGATCTGTGTGGTACCCTCGCAATAAGCCGCTAATGCAACCAATGGCGGAAACAGATCGGGGCAATCCGTGGCATCAAAGGTAAATGCTTTAAGCGAAGCAGGCACCAGCCGGATGCCCTTGGCTTCCACCGCCATGCCGGCACCGCAGGCTTCGAGCGCTTCCATGATCTTTCTGTCGGCCTGTGTCGATTGCAGGTCCAGACCACGCACCAGCAACGGTCCTGCAATGGCGCCGGCTACCAATAAAAAGGCAGCACCGCTCCAGTCGCCTTCCACCGTATAATGCACATCACGCTCTTCGGTGCTGTGTTTTTTTCCGGGGAAATGGAATACCGCATATCCGTTATTCTCCGGCATGGCCATACCAAATTGCTTCATCACATCCAGCGTAAGATCGATATAAGGTTTGCTCTTCAGATCGCGGACACGTATGTCCACACCTGAAGCGCCCGCAGCCGAATAAGCCATCAGCAAACCGGTAAGGAATTGCGAACTCAATGAGCCATCCACTTCAATGTCCACCGGCTTCAACGGCCCTTTTACTTTCAGCGGCAGGTAACCGTTTTCACTGGACACTTCCACCCCGAGTGACGGTAATATTTCATCAAAGAAATGCATTGGACGCGTAACCAGGCTGCCGCTGCCATTAATGGTAACAATTTCTTTACTCAATGCTGCCAGCGGTGTAAACATGCGTATGCTCAATCCGCTTTCGCCACAGTCAATGCCACCACTCACGGGTTGAACACCTTTGCTGATTACGCGCAATGTATCCTCATCGGTCTTTTCAATCACCGCGCCGAGCCGGCTGATGATATCCAATGCCGCTTTGTCGTCATTGCTATGCCCGGGATTATGGATAAAGGAAATGCCTTTATTCAACAATGCCGCCGCGCAGGCACGCTGCATCGAACTCTTGGAGGCCGGCGACTGAATAACACCTTTTAACTGTGAAGGATGAATCGTTTTCTTCATGTGGTTATCGCAGGATCAGAGCTCCTGCAAACTTCTTATCATTTTACCGAGCCGCGCAACAGGTATGGGTTCAATCACACCGCGGCCGATCTTTTCCAATAAAATATAATTCATCTGTTTCCGTTCCCGCTTCTTATCCATCGTCAATACCTCAAGGGCTTTGTCTGCATCGAAAGCAGCGTAGGTAGGAAGACCATACTGCTCCAGCAGGCGCACTACTTTTTCAGTGTCTTTAAAACCCTTGAGTTTTGCAGACAAGTGACACGCATAGGTCATACCAATGGACACAGCCTGACCATGCGATAATTCATATTGATTTTCGAGTGCGTGCCCGAGTGTATGCCCGAAGTTGAGCAACTTACGTTCGCCCTGTTCCGTTTCATCACGGCGTACTACTTCCGATTTGATGCGCACATTTCTTTCGATCAGTGCCGCCGCTTTTTTCGGATTAGCGACGAGTTCGTCAAGCGACCCGGCCTGCAACTGTCGGAACAGTCCTGCATCTTTGATACAGGCGTGTTTGATGATTTCTGCAAAACCATTCTGCCATTCGGCAACCGGCAGTGTACGCAGCAATTGCAGATCGTGCAACAGGAACGATGGCTGACGGATAATGCCGACCATGTTTTTGTACACGCCTACATCGATGCCATTCTTACCCCCGATCGACGCATCTACGAGTGCGAGCACAGAGGTGGGCACAAAACCAAAACGGATACCACGCATATATACCGAAGCGATATAACCGGTAAGGTCTGTTACCACACCGCCGCCGATACCAACCAATGTGGTCTTGCGATCGGCGCCCATGGCAATGAGCTGTTCCACTACTTCATCAACGGTGGCCTGTACCTTATAAGCTTCGCCTGCGCGCAGCACGATGGTGTTCCATCCTTTGAAAATCGCCGGATGTGCATCATAAATATGCTGATCGGTGATAAGAACGGAATGTTTGCTATCGGTGATCTTTTTCAGCGCCGCTACTTTGTGGTCGAGATAATAATCGACCGGCACGCCGGAAAAACGGTAAGTGATTTTTTTCATTATACGTCGGCACGAACGGATCAGGCGTCCATGATCTTTTTCTGGTGATTGATACTTTCCATGTGTACGGCGTCGAAGTAGCGGGTCAGGAACTCATGGCTCAGTCCGTTCTTCTCGCCTTTCTGGAAAGCTTTTTCCAATATCTCATTCCAGCGGTTGGTTTGCAGGATGGTGATATTGTTATCTTTTTTGTATTCACCGATCTGTTCGGCGATCTTCATGCGTTGGGCAAGAATCTGCAGCAGTTCATCATCGAGGTGATTGATCTTCTGGCGCAGTTTTTCCAATGCCGCGTGCAAGGCTTCGGATTCAATGTCTTCTTTTCTCCAGATAATGGTATCAAGCATTTCGGCCAGTACTTCCGGTGTTACCTGTTGTTTGGCATCGCTCCAGGCGTTGTCGGGGTCGATATGGCTTTCGATCATCAGACCATCATAGTCGAGATCCACGGCTTTCTGCATTACCTCGAGCAGGATGTCGCGGCGGCCGCAGATATGCGAAGGATCGTTTATCACGGGCATATCGGGATGACGCAGTTTCATTTCGATGGCCAGGTGCCACATCGGCGCATTGCGGTATTCGGTATTACCGTAGGAAGAAAACCCGCGATGGATGAGGCCGATGTTTTTGATACCGGCACGGGCAACGCGCTCCACAGCACCGGCCCACAGTTCCAGATCGGGGTTGATCGGGTTTTTGATCAATACAGGCACATCTACACCGCGGAGTGCATCGGCTACTTCCTGTACGCTGAAAGGGTTTACGGTGGTGCGGGCGCCGATCCAGAGCACGTCCACATCAAACGTAAGTGCGTCCTGTACCTGTTTGGCGGTGGCTACTTCTACTGCAACCGGCAGACCGGTTAGTTTTTTGGCTTGTTGCAGCCAGGGAAGACCTTTGGCACCGATGCCTTCAAAGAGACCGGGTTTGGTACGGGGTTTCCAGATGCCGGCGCGCAGCATGTTTACCTTGCCGGTAGCGGCGAGGCGTTGCGCGGTGGCGAGCACCTGTTCTTCGGTTTCTGCACTACAGGGGCCGCTGATGATGAGCGGTCTTTTATTCCATGCTTCCTGCACGGGAGAGGTTGTTGCTTGTTGCACTGTGTCCATATACTTGTTGTTTGTAAAGTTATTGATTATACCGCTCGTCTCCGGCGGATTGTTTTATTGTTGTTGTTTCCGTTGAATCAAGTTTGTAATCGATTTATTCTTTATCAGATCGAAATAGGCTAACCATAATACGATCGAACATACACCCAGGCCAATCATAAATGCGAACGCACTATTTTTCCATTCAATCAGATTATCATACACCACTGCGCCATCTTTTTTAATCAGGAACACCGTTCCTTTTTTGAAAAAACCATAGAACCACTGATACCAGTGTTTCGTATAAATAACCACATGGTCTCCTGGCTCGAGCTTTGTCCGCCTGTCGCCTCTTCCTTCTATTATCCAAAGATCTTTTTCGCCGTTTTCCAAAATCAGTTCGGTTTTGTAATACCAGGCTTGTGTTGCTTTGACAGGTACTACCTTCATACTATCTAACCGTTCGATATTGCTTTCGACCTTACTTAACTGACCGGGCATTCCGAAAAAAAAATCGAATGCATTGGCGGTAGCCATCAGTGATACGATTACCGCAAACGCTTTCAGGTATTTGCCCAGTCTCTGTTTCATTTTGTACGTCGCCGTTGAACACGGTTTGAAATGGAGATATTCCGAACCTGATCAAAATAAATAAACCACAGCAGTATCGAACATATTCCCAATCGCATCATCCATTGTCTCGCGGGTCCTTTCCATTGTGCGGTATTATTGTATAACATTTTGTTATGCTTCGCAACATAAAAAATATTGCCGGGGCCGCCGAAAGCGTACAAATACTGATAAGATCTTTTAACATACAATTTCAGGGTGTCACCCTCTGCTGCATCAATATATCCGCCCTCCTCAATCCGGTCTTTCAACCAAAATTTTTCGCCGTCGATCTTCAACGTAGTGGAAGTATTACGTTCATCTGTCTTATGCGTAATCTCTTCTACTTTGCCGGTGACTTCACGGAGATATTCAAGCGGCGAGAGATAGTATTCAAGTCCGTTAGCCAATGCAATCACCAGCGTACCTATCGCAGCAACAAGCAGTAATTTTTCCCGATTCTTCCTCACTTAATAATCCGTTTGATTTTATTCGCCTCTCCGATCAGGTCTTCCAGCGCTTTGCCATCACCGTTTTCAATGCTTTGTTTGAATCGTGTCAACTGCGCGATATGTTCGGTCAATACATCAAGCACGTTCTCTTTGTTTTGCAGGAAAATGGGCACCCACATAGCGGGACTGCTCTTCGCCAGTCGCACGGTGCTTTCAAAACCTGCACTCGCCATTTCGAAGATGGCATTCTGTTCTTTTTCTTTTTGCAAAACGGTATTGGCCAATGCGAACGAAGTGATATGCGAAATATGACTGACGTATGCGGCATGCAGATCATGCGCACGGGCTTCCATTTCCAGCAGGTGCATACCGATCTTTTTATACATACTCCTCACCCATTCCAATGCATCGTTGTCACTTTCCCAGGCATTGCAGATAATCACGGCCTTATCTTCATAGGCGCCACGCACTGCTGCACGTGGACCGCTGTATTCGGTTCCCCACATGGGATGCGTGGCTACGTATCTCCCCCTTTTGGGATGATCTTTAATAATGTCGGTCAATTGTGATTTGGTGGAACCCAGGTCCAATACGACCTGCTGGTCTACCTGGTCGAGTATGGAGGGCAGCAGTCCTACCAGCCGGTCCACCGGGATGGCGAGCACGATCACTTCTGCTGCAGCGATGGCTTCAGCCAACGGCATCACTTCGTCTACCAGTTCCATCTCCAATGCCTGACGCAAATGTTCTTCACTTGCATCCACGCCGATCAACCGCGACGATATCTTGCGCTCATGAAGCTGCAAAGCGAGTGAACCACCGATAAGGCCCGTGCCCACAATGGCCACTTTTTTTCTTGTTATGTTTATACGCTCACTGGGCATGGCTTATTCTGTTTAATGCTTCTTCAAATCGTTGTACCGGTGCGCACAGGCTAACCCTGATATACGCATCACCAGCCGAACCAAATATTCCTCCGGGCGTAATAAACACCGCAGCCCTTTGCAATATTTCATCGCTCAACTGAAACCCGGTTTGGTATTGCGGTGGAATGGATGCCCACACAAACATGCCGGTCTGGCTTTGCGAAAAGGTGCAATCCAGTTGCCGCAAGAGTTCAAATACTTTTTCCCGGCGTTCACGATAAACAGCGTTCAGTTCCTGTTGCCATTCATCGCCCAACTCCAGGGCACGGGCAGCGGCGAGTTGCAGCGGCAGAAACATACCGCTGTCCATATTGCTTTTAAAACGCAGCACTTCGTTGATGCGATCAGCGCCGCCACAAAGCATGCCGATACGCCAACCCGCCATGTTGTGCGACTTGCTCAGTGAGTTCAGCTCGATCACCTGTTCTTTCGCGCCGGGTAAACCCAACAGGCTTTGCGGTTCATCGTTCAGGATAAAACTGTAAGGATTGTCATGCACGATCAGGATATCATGTGCTGCTGCAAACGCGATGAGTTGTTCAAATGATGTACGGCTGGCGGGTTGGCCGGTCGGCATATGCGGATAGTTCACAAATAGCAGCTTCACTTTGCTCAGATCGCGCGAAGCGAGCTCCTGCAGATCGGGATAATATTCGTTCTCCTCCAGCAACAGGTAATCAACACAACTTCCACCCGCGAGTTGTACGGCACTGCGGTAAGTGGGGTAACCCGGGTTGGGTACCAATACTTCATCACCGGGTTCGAGATAGGTCATGCAGATATGCATGATACCTTCTTTGCTGCCGATCAGCGGCAATATTTCGGTATCGGGATTCAATTCCACGTTGTAGTGACGGCGATACCAATCGCTCATGGCTTTGCGTAAAGCAGGTGCACCTTTATAAGATTGATAAGCATGCGTATCGGGACGCGCACTTGCTTCCTGCAATACTTTTATCACTTCAGGATGCGGTGGCAGATCGGGGCTGCCAATGCCAAGGTTGATCACATTGCGGCCTTGTGCGTTGAGCGCTTCTATCTCTCGCAGCTTTTGGGAAAAATAATATTCGCCGATGCCTTCCAGTCTCTTGCTTGTTTTCATATACTTATTTATTTCCACACACCTCTTTTGTACACACCGTATATACGGAGATGGTCGGTTAGTGGTGTAATGGTTTTTATCACTTTGTCCAATTCTTTACGGTTGTCGAACTCCATGTCTGCATGAAAGCTGTAACGGAATTCTGATCCGGGTATCGGAAAGCTTTGCAGTTTGCTGAGGTTGATGCCGCCGTCTGCTATTTTCCCTAATACTTTTGCCAGGCTTCCGCGCGAATGATCCGTATGGAAATTGATCGATGCTTTGTTGGCTTCTTCATCTGCCTGCACATCTTCTTCGCGTTGCAACACCAGGAAGCGTGTATAGTTATTTTTCAATGTGTGAATGTTCGGAGCAATCATCTCCAGGTCATACAACTCAGCGGCCAGCCTGCTGGCAATAGCGGCGACGTATTTGCTTTTGTGCTGGTGAATATGCCTTGCGCTCAGTGCGGTATCTTCCGTTTCCACCAGTTTCCATTTATGCTTGTCGAGAAAGTCATAACATTGTTGCAGGGCCATGGTGTGGGAATGCACTTCGCGGATGTCTTCGAGTTTTACTCCGGGATTGACGAGCAGGTTTTGACGGATCTGCAAATAGATTTCTCCGGTAATGCGCAACTGTGATTTCTGCAGCAGGTTGTAATTGGGAAGAATGCTGCCGGCAATAGAATTCTCAATGGCCATGATGCCGCCTTCGCTTTCTTTTTTACTCTCCGCAATGCGTATCGCTTCGCGGAACGTATCACATGGAATCACTTCCACTTCTTTGCCGAAGTAAAGACGGGCAGCTACCTGGTGAAAACTGCCTTCGTATCCTTGTATCGAGATTCTCTTTTGCATACGTATAAAAACAAGAATCCCGGCTTCGAGCCGGGATTCTTTATGTTGATTTTAGTTATCCTATTTATTTCAACAAAGCATTCCCGGCTCTCTTTCTAAAGTAAAAAAAGCTAAAATAAAAACCGAAGAATGTGTTTGTCTTGATCATTGCTGAACAAATATAACGTAGCGTTGGTGAAACAAAAAAATTATTCGTGTTTTTTTCCTCTTGTTCCACCGCTTTCAGCATCGTTCATCCTGATCTTGCGTCCGCGGAAGTTCTTTCCGTCAATTGCGCGGATCATTTTATTAGCGACGCCTGATTCAATTTCCACCCAGCTATTCATCTCTTTCATATCGATACGGCCGAGTACATCTTTGCGCAGATCACTCATATCCAGTATGAATTGAAGGAAACTTGCTTTATAGAAACCGTCACGTGTACCGAGGTTTACAAACAAGCGTTGGTAATTACCATCACCTGCAGCACGCGGGCGTTCGCGACCGGGTGAACGTTCGTTGCGATCAGTGCCTTTACGATCTTTGCGGCTGTCTTCGCGCATGTTGAGGTCTGCAGCATTCTCGTAATACTTGAGGAAGCGGTCGAACTCGAGCGCAGCCACGCGTTGCAGAATTTCTTCTTTGTCCACTTCTGCAAACTTCTCGCGCAGCACGGGCAGGTATGCTTCATACTCACCGTTGCTGATATCGGCCTGCAATAATTTATCGATGAAATGGAAGAACTGTTTGCGGCAAACGTCTTTACCACTCGGGATATCCATTTTATGGAAACGGGAGTTGATCAGTTTTTCGATCTGGCGAAGACGGTAGGTTTCGCGGGGGGTAACGATGGATACCGATACACCACTCTTGCCGGCGCGGCCTGTTCTTCCGCTGCGGTGTGTGTACACTTCCGTATCGTCTGGCAGTTCGTAATTGATTACGTGTGTAATGCCTTGTACGTCGATACCTCTTGCGGCTACGTCGGTCGCAATCAGGAGCTGAATTGATTTCTCACGAAAGCGGCTCATTACTTTATCGCGTTGCGCCTGTGTGAGGTCTCCGTGCAGCGCTTCGATATCGTACCCTTCGCGGATCAGCGATTCGGTTACGTTCTGTGCGTCGGCCTTTGTGCGGGTAAAGATGATACCGTAGATACCCGGATTGAAATCGACGATACGCTTGAGCGTTTCGTAACGGTTGACGTGTTGTGTCTGGTAATACTGGTGATCGATGTTGGCGTTGCCGGCATTGACCTTACCAATAGTGATTTCAAATGGTTTGTCCATGTACTTCTTGCTCACATGGCGGATTTCCGGTGGCATCGTGGCGCTGAACAGCCATGTGCTCTGACGGTTGGGGGTATTTTGAAGAATGAACTCGATATCATCCTTAAAGCCCATGTTGAGCATTTCGTCGGCCTCGTCGAGGATAACGTAATGGATTTTTTCCAGGTTGATCGCTTTGCGTTCGATGAGGTCGATCAGGCGACCGGGGGTTGCCACAACGATGTGCGTACCTTTTTTGAGGTCGCGGATCTGGTCGCCGATAGAGGTGCCACCATAAACGGCGGTAACGTGTATCGCGCTTTTCTTGCCACGGAAGGTGCCCAGGTCTTTGGTGATCTGGAGACAGAGTTCGCGGGTGGGGCAGACAATAAGCGCCTGCGGGAAGCGGTCGTCTTTGTTAATGAGTTGAAGAACAGGGAGTCCGAAAGCCGCGGTCTTACCGGTTCCGGTCTGCGCCAGGCCGATAAAATCCTTGGTTCCCTGGAGGAGCACCGGGATAGCTTTTTCCTGGATGGGGGTTGGCTCGGTAAAGCCGAGCGCGCTGATGGCAGCCAGGAGCCCTTCCTCGATGCCTAATGATTCAAAATTGGTCACTTTGTATTTTTTTCTTAATAATCGGCCGCAAAGTTAACCTTATTCGGGCAGGACGGCCGAAAAAGATAGTTTTGGGCAAAAAAAAGCCACCTGCCTGAGGGCGGATGGCCTATAACGATTGCTTGCTGAGAATTATTTCTTCAGAGAATCTTTAGTTGCTTTAGCAGCAGAGTCAACAACATTCTTCAGAGAGTCGTTGGCCTGGTTAACAGCATTCAGAGAATCTTTAGTTGCGTCAGCAGCTGAGTCTACTTTGTTAGTCAGAGAATCAGTTGCGGGTTTGTTTTCAGCTTCGTTGTTACAAGCTACAAATCCAAGGCTAGCTACTGCCAGAACGATGAAAAGCTTTTTCATTTGTGCGATTTTTGAGTTTGTTTGTGAAATATTTCTAAAGATTAATACCGGGAGGAGAAAAAGGTAACCCCGGTTTTTTCTTTTTTTTTGAGATTTTTTTTTCTGCCCCCCGGCGGGTTACTATTTTTAGAAAAACGTATTAATATAGGAAGCGTGAAAGAAGCGATCAACGAAAAGGAATTATTGAAAGGGCTGGCCCGAAATGATAAGAACGCCGTTGAGACTATCTACCGCGAGCATTATAAGATCATTCAGACGCTGATAATCAATAACAACGGGCTGGCCGACGATGCCCGGGACATTTTTCAGGAAGCGATGATCGTCTTATATGAAAAAGCCCGCTCCGGTGATTTCGAACTCAACTGCCAGATCAGAACTTATTTATACTCCGTATCCAGAAGACTGTGGCTCAAGCGTTTGCAGCAATTGAACCGGTATTCGTCCGATCTCGTATCTACAGATAATGTAGTAGCGGTGGAGGACGATCTCGAAGAACACAACCGCCGCGACGCCGAATTTGACATGATGAATAAGGCAATGGGAAACCTCGGAGAACCTTGCAAAAGCCTGCTGGAAGCTTTTTATCTCAAAAAGAAAAACATGCAGGAAATAGCAACCGACTTTGGTTACACCAATTCCGAAAACGCCAAGACACAGAAATACAAGTGCCTGGTAAGACTGAAGAAACTATTCTTTTCGCATTATAAAAAATGACCACCGTGATGAATGAGCAAAATGACCTGATGATCCTTGACGCCGTGGAGCGCTACATCAGGGGCGAAATGCTGCCTGACGAAAGACTTCACTTCGAAAACCTTCGCAAGTCCAACAGCGAAGTGGACCAGCTTGTCGTAGAACACACCCTTTTCCTCCAGCAAATGAACCGATATGCCGAGCGGCAGGATTTCCGCCATACTCTGCACGACGTACACAACGGCCTTTCTGAACAAGGTACTATCGATATAGAGCCTGCAAAACGCGGCCGCGTAGTACACCTGTGGCAGAAATATAAAAAAGTAGTAGCCATCGCCGCTACCATCGCCGGTGTTACCGCTATTGCACTTTCCATGCTGGTTAATACAGTTGCACCTGTAACCAAAGACCCGAAAGTTATTGAGCTGGCAAATAAAGTAAACGAGATTGAAATCAAAACCGATAACCTCGACAAAAAGATCCAGCACGTAGACAATAAAACGAACACTACGCATAACACCGATATCAATATGGCGGTGAATGTGTATGGCACCGGATTCCTGATCGATCCCAAAGGCATGATGATCACCAATGCCCACGTGGTAAAAAATTCACGTAATATTTATGTAGAGAACAACCGCGGCGAACGTTTCCGTGCCATCGTACTGAAACTCGACGTGTCCCGCGATATGGCCATCATCAAAATCGATGACGACCGTTTCAAACCATTCAGCGCTTTGCCTTATGGCATCCGCAAAACAACTTCCGAACTGGCTGAGCCGATCTTTACGTTGGGCTTCCCCCGCGAAGAAATTGTTTATGGAGAAGGTTACCTGAGTGCGAAGACCGGTTTCAACGGCGATACACTCAGCTGTCAGATCTCCGTTGCAGCCAACCCCGGCAATAGCGGCGGCCCGATCTTCAACCGCAACGGTGAGGTGATCGGTATCCTCAGCACAAAAGAAACAAAAACAGAAGGAGCGGTATTTGCCGTACAATCCAAATACATCTTCCAGGCCCTGGAAGAGCTGAAAGGCAATCCGCTTTACAAACACGTACAACTCTCTACCCGCTCTTCTATCGGTGGTATGGACAAAGTGCAGCAGGTGAAGAAAGTACAGGATTATGTGTTTATGGTGAAAGGCGACTAATCACGGCGTTTTAAGTTTAGTTACATATAGAAAATCCCCGCAGTCTTGCGGGGATTTCATTTTTCGCCAAAGGCGAAAAATGAAAAGGTAAAAGGCGTAAGGTGTGAGGCATAAGGTTAGAGCAAAAGACCTTCAGTCAATAAAAAAGGTCAGCGGATGAATAGTAATTCTTCACTGACCCAATATATTGCCAGCTTTACATTTTATCCCTTACACCTTATCCCTTACACCTTACACCTTACACCTTACACCTTATACCTTATACCTTACACCTTACACCTTACACCTTATACCTTACACCTTACACCTTACACCTTATACCTTATACCTTATACCTTACACCTTACTCATCACGCTTCTCTCTTCCACAAATCAGCCGGATATACTTCTCCTTCTATCAACTCATTCAGGCTTTTTGCCACAAAAGGAGCATCCTCTTTATACGTAACACCGAACCAGGAAGAACTGGTCGGAATGATCTCTACTTTGCCGCCTTCACGGATAAAATGATCCGCAACGATCGGAATGAAAAATTCTGATTTTGCTTCCTGCCCGAACTGGGTCAGGAATTCGCGGAACAGACGTTGCGTATAATTAAAGAAAGACGGATCGAAGCACCAGAAGTTCATCGACACGCGTGTATCCATAGACAGTTCTGCCGGTTCGGCGCCATCATCGACCACGATCTTACCCTCTTTCTTCGCAATATTGATGCGTTCGGTGATCGATGCAAGATTACCGAATTCGTCGAGTTTGCATACACCACGGTTCACCGTTCCGTAATCGGAAAGTGTTTTCAGCAGGTCGTATCCCACAAGACCGTATGTTTTTTCGTTGCAATCATTCAGCAGAAAATCCGCCGCCTGTTTGAAGGCATCATCACCATAAAAATCGTCGGCATTGATCACCGCAAATGGTTCTTTCACCACATCCATGGCGCAGAGCACGGCATGGGCGGTGCCCCAGGGTTTGGTGCGGCTCTCGGGAAATGCATAACCTTCGGTGAAGGCGTCCATGTCCTGGAACACATAGGCTGTTTCTACACGGCCATTGAGTTTGGGCTCGAAGATCGCTTTAAAATCTTCCGCAAATTCGCGGCGGATGATGAACACTATTTTTCCAAACCCGGAACGGATGGCGTCGAAAATGGAATAGTCCATGATCGTTTCACCCGCAGGGCCAAAGCCCTGGATTTGTTTCATACTGCCATATCGGGAAGCCATACCGGCTGCAAGGATTACTAAAGTAGGTTGTGTCATACGTTGTTAAACTGAACAGCGAATTTAGCGTAAATTTGCCACTCTGTCCTTATGCTTCCTGTCATTCCTGAACCTTTACGCATTGATCATGTGCAGACAAAAAACGGTGCCCGCCTCGACGTGCTGCGTGCCGACCTTGTGCATCCGGTAATCTCAGGCAACAAATGGTTCAAATTGCGTTATTATCTCGAAGCGATACAACAGCAGCGGCGGCGTCACATCATTACTTTCGGCGGTGCTTATTCCAATCACATTATTGCAACGGCCGCCGCGGCCAATGCACTCGGCCTGCTGTGTACCGGTCTTATCCGGGGTGAACGTCCCCCGGTCCTCTCTCCTACGCTGGCATACGCGCAGCAACTGGGAATGCAACTCCATTTTCTTTCGCGCGGGGCTTACAAACAAAAAGAAGTGCCTGCCGCGTTGCGCAGCGATGATATGTATTTGATCCCTGAAGGCGGATACGGAGAGAAAGGCGCAGCCGGCGCGGGTACCATGCTCTCCGGCTACACGCGTATTTATTCACATATCTGCTGCGCCACCGGAACCGGCACGATGATGGCGGGACTGCAGAACGCAGCAGCACCCGGTCAGGAAATCATCGGCATCAGCGTGCTGAAAAATAATCATGACCTGGAAAATGAAGTACGGCGATTGCTGCATCGACCCGAACAGCCGGTAACGCTGTTGCAGCAATACGCGGGTAAAGGATATGGACGGCATACGCCGGAACTGCTGGCCTTTATGAATGATTGGTATGAACAAACCCGCATTCCCAGCGACTTCGTGTACACCGGCAAGTTGTTTTTTGCGGTGAATGAACTGTTGCAGCAGGGATTTTTTCCCACTGACAGCAAAATACTGCTGATCCACAGCGGCGGCCTGCAGGGCAATGCATCACTGACAAAAGGAACGTTAATCTTCGGGGACTATTGACCCGGCAACCCTATCTTTGTTAACCTTGTATAATCCAAATCTGTCTGACCGTAAGATGAAAATAAAAGCGCTCTATTCCCTGGCCCTTCTGTTTGTAGCCTCCAGTCTGTACGCCCAGGACACCCTGCCCAATTTTTCGGTAAAAAATGCCGGCAATAACCGCATCGTTATCGGCTGGACCAATCAGTTTGAAAACATCCGCCAGATCAGCATTCAACGTTCCTTCGACAGCCTGAAAAATTACAAGACCATTCTCACCGTTGCCGATCCCACCACACCGCAAAACGGTTTCGTGGATACCAAAGCAACGAACGATCACATGTTTTACAGGCTTTATATTCTGTTGGATAAAGGCGTATACCTCTTCAGCGATGCAAAAAAACCAGTACTTGACACGGCAAAGGTGGAAGAGCGGGAACCGTTCAAACCTGTAGTGGATACGCCGGTGGTGCTGGTAGACAGCCTGGGACGTGTAATCGACACTATTTCCAAAGTGAACAAAAAACCGGTAGTGCCCTCGTTTGTTCCTTCGAAATATATCTATACCTACAAAGACGGGTATGTGCGCATTTCATTACCCGACGATCCGGCAAAAAAATACCTCATCAAATTCTTCGATGCCGACAACAATCTGCTGTTTGAATTGAAAGATTTCACCGACCGCAGCTTCAAGCTGGAAAAATCCAACTTCTACAAAGCGGGATGGTACTTTTTTGAATTGTATGAAAACGGCGAGCTGCTGGAAAAACACAAATTCCTGCTCACCAAAGATTTTTAAACGCGGATCTGCGTGAACAGAGACCTTTTTCACGCAAAGCTACATAAGGAGTAAAGGCGCAAAGAAACCCTTCAATGCACTCAGTGTGCGCTGCCGTCGCGCAATTCGATGTTGAACACCCGCTCGAAATGTTTGCGTACGGAAGCCTTCGCTTCTTCGTAATCGATGTGGCGGCCCAATTCTTTTTGCAGTGAGGTCACCTGTTTGTTCTGTATACCACAGGGAATGATAAAATTGAAATAATTGAGGTCGGTATTGACGTTGAGCGCAAAACCATGCATGGTGATCCAGCGGCTGCTGCGAACACCAATGGCACAAATCTTCCGCTCGCGGCCGGGCAGATCGGGATCCAGCCATACGCCGGTTTCACCTTTTGAACGTTTTCCTTCCAGTCCATAATCGGCCAATGTACCGATAATCACTTCCTCGATGTTGCGCAGGTAAAGACCGATATCGCGGTAAAATTTCTCCAAATCAAAAATGGGATAGCCCACGATCTGTTGCGGCCCGTGAAAGGTAATATCGCCCCCCCTGTTGGAACGGAAAAAGTCAATGCCGCGGGCAGCGAGGTTCTCTTCGCTCAGGAGCACATTTTCCATGTGCCCGCTTTTGCCCAGCGTATAAACCGGGGGGTGCTCCACAAACAGCAAATGATGTTCCGTATCGGGCTCGCCGGCATCCTCTCCCGCTGCCTGCCACACTGCCGCTTTTTTGGCAACATTCGCCTGCAACAGGCTTTCCTGGTAGTCCCAGGCCTCCTTATAACGCATTTGTCCCAGATCACGGAACCACACTGTTTGTTTTTCCATAGCTTACAAAGTTACCGACAAATTTGCATCCATTACCTTTGCAGCCGGGCCAGCCGCCCGTTAACCCCTTTTCGACCATGGAACCCACACAACAACCGCAAGGCCCCGAGACCCAGGAAACAAGCGATGAACTCTATGAACGGTTTATTTTCAAAACCGACAAGGGACAGGAACCCCTGCGCATCGATAAATTCCTGATGAACCGTATTGAAGGCGCCACCCGCAATAAATTGCAGAAAGGCATCAATAACGGCATGGTGCTGGTCAACGGTAAACCCGTACGTCCCAACTACAAAGTAAAAGCCCTCGAAGAAATTGTGGTCTACTCAGACATGAGCCCGGAAGAAACCGATGTGGTGCCGGAGAAAATGGACCTCAACATACTATACGAAGACGATCATCTGATGATCATTAACAAACCCGCAGGCATGGTTGTTCACCCGGGCAGTGGCAACTACACCGGCACCCTGCTGAACGGCGTTTCGTACTACCTGCAACAAATCAATCCCAACGTTACGGAAGATACCCTTCCGCGTTTCGGTCTGGTTCACCGGATCGATAAAAACACCAGTGGGCTGCTGGTACTCGCCAAGACCGATACGGCCATGCGCCACCTCGCCAAACAATTCTTCGACCATACCGTCAAACGCCAGTATATCGCGCTGATATGGGGCGATCCGGAGAACGACGAAGGCACCATCATCGCGCACGTGGGCCGGCACCAACGCTTCCGCAAACTCTTTGAAGCCTATCCCGAAGGCGATCACGGCAAAGAAGCCATTACACATTACAAAGTACTGGAGCGGTTTGGTTATGTAACAACGGTGCAATGCGTACTCGAAACCGGCCGCACGCACCAGATACGTGTGCACATGAAATACCTGGGTCACCCCTTGTTCAATGATGATTTTTACGGAGGCGACAGAATTGTGAAAGGCACCGTGTATGCGCGTTACAAACAATTTGTCGACAACTGCTTTGCACTTTGTCCACGCCAGGCATTACACGCACGTACACTGGGTTTTGTACATCCCGCTACCGGTGAAGAAATGTTTTTCGAAGCGCCGATACCGGAAGACATTAGTACAGTGATTGATAAATGGAGAAAATACGCTTCGACTAGGGGCGTCGAAAATCAAACAACGTAGCCGTAAATACACCGCGTTCGCGTTTCTTGAAGATTACATCCCAATCGCCTTTGTAACGTAATACGGAAGGCACCTGCAGGCTGCCGAAGCGGGTCAGTTGCACCTCCATGCTTACATCAAATTTATAAGCCCCGGCATTATAGCTGAGATCGTAGTTGCGCGCGAGTATCTCGAGTGATTTGGCATCGAACCAGGTGGTCATGTTATCGTAAACGATCTTGTCACGTTCGTTGCTGTTCAGGTTTTCACGGGCCCTGACGGAAAAAATAAAACAATCCCTTCCCTGATAAGTACCGGCATCTACCTGCATATCATAATACTTTGCAATATCCGGATCGAAAATATTGCTCTTGCCGCCCATGAATGGAATGCCGGGAATGCGCTTACCGGGATTGAAGAACAACATTTTCAATTGTTCCTTGCGTTTATCTATGCCCGTTTTTCCCCGGGGGTCGATGCTGGAATCGTGAACGATGTTATTTTCACCACAGACCTGCCCCTGCGTGAAAAAAAGACTGGCATAGAGTTCTGCCGTGTAATAGTTGAAGTCGCCGCGGCGGTCTTTCATATCGCCGGTGAGCGTTTCCGATTCCGTGACCATTGTACGGCAGCCATTCGCCACTTCCTGCCGGGTGCGGCTGGAAAGGCTAGCCTTTTGTTTACCGCGCTTATCGTTCATGCGGATATCATTGAGCGAAGTAAAACCGAGGATACGAAGGTTCTTGAAAGCTTTGTAAAAAGTGGTATCGTTTTTTACCAATGTGATAAAACGGGCCACGTTAAAATCTTTGCCGATCACCACATCAGTAAGGGTGATCATGCTTGCGAGCCGCTTGTTGTCCAGCGAATCTTCCTGGCACAAGGCTGTGCAGGGCAGTATTGACAGGCAAAAAAGAAAAGGTACGAGGAGTCGCATGTAACAAAAATAACCACATGCCTGTGAATGAAGACATAAAAAAAGCGGCCGGATAGTCCGGCCGCTTGTAGGATCATTTTTTTGATTTGGCTTTCTCTGCTGGTTCCGTTGCAGGTTTTTCTTCCTGTGTGGGAGCAGGTTTTACCTCGATCTTTTTAACTGCGGGTGCTGCGGGCTCTTTCGCTCCCTCCTGGAAAGTTTGTTTCGCAGGCTGGGTAGCGGGCGCAGACGCTTTCTTTTCTGTTGCGGTCTGTGCCGGTTTGGAAGAAGCCGTTTCGGCAGCAGGCGCTTCAATGCCTGTTGAAGTTTTGCGCAGTTCGGCTACCTGCGCAGGTGTGGGCGCGGGGCGGTCACTGGCGAGTTGGGCCGTTGCGGGCAGCGTAAAACCCAGGCAAACAAGCATCGCTGTATTTCTGATAATATTTTTCATATCCGTTTTCATTTAACTAAAGTAAAAAATTATTTGACACTCACGAGTACATTGATTTTTCCAACTTCGTTGGCATTGTAATCCTGCAGGGCTTTACCCATTACCTGTCCGATCTTCACTTTTTCAGGATCACCTTTCATAGCTACACCGGGGATGGAAGAAGTAACGATCAGGTCGCCGCGGCGGATAACACCACCTTCGAGACAAACTTTCGTAGGAATGACACCGATCACACCCATGGGTACCATGTTGCTGAGATCATCATCCACGGCATTTTTTTCGGTAAGCAGCATACCAGGTTTAGTAGCATACACACCGGAAACCAGTGATGAATAAGCACCGGAAGATTTTTCAACCGTTCTGTCCGCAGACTGAGAGATCACGAGTACATCACCGGGTTCGTAGGTATTACGATCGCCGGTTATATCGAAATATTCAGCTACGTCGGCACCGCCGGTGGTGAAACCGCCATTGGCGAATACCTGGCCTGCTGCATCGATCCTCACACGATTGGCACCATTTTGCTGAAACACGGCGATGTTGGCAGCGGTATTACCTGTGCTTGCGCGGAGCGCAAGACCACTACCGTTGGTGAATATATCCACGGCATTGGCACCGTTTGCAGCGTTCACGTTTTCGAAACGGCCGGCTACACCGGTACCGCCACTGATACCTGCCTGTCCGAGTACACCGATACCTGAACTGGTATTAAAACCACGCACACCATAACCGGCGTTGTCGTTACGACCCACAACGGCACCAACGCCGTTACCGCCCTGGCTACGGCCCACGACGGCTTCACCGGTAGCATTATCGCCAATTACACCGGCAGAACTGATGCTGGTGGTAATACCCCAGATAGCATTGCCTGCACCTGTGGCAAAAACACCCGGGCCAACACCACTGTTGCTAACTTCAATGCCCCTGGCTCCGCTACCGGAATTTGTGAGCTGCACGGAGATACCAGTACCAAGACCGTTGGAAACAACCTCCACCGTATTGGAGTTATTTGCATTGGCTAAGTTTTCAAAACGCGCCGCTCTTGCCGTGCTGCCTGCAATCGACTGTCCAACCACACCAATACCGTTGAGCGTATTGAATCCACGCACGCCATAACCTGCACCGTCACTACGTCCGACAACGGCACCTACGCCACTCACGCCACTTGAAAAACCAACAATGGCTTCACCGGTAGCGTTGCGACCGATTACACCCGCAGCGCTGATGGAACTGGTAACACCTTCAATGGCCGTACCGGAAGTGTTGGCAAACACACCTCTGCCCAGACCCGATGAGCTTACAGCGATCACTGTATTATCACCTGTTGTGCTGGCATTGATAACTGTACCATTGCCGGTAGTACTGGCGTTTAATACATTACTATTATTACTGCTATTATTGATTACTATCTCGGCGGCGATACCATTGTTCGACGTTGCGTTCAAACCAATACCGCTGCTACTGTTGGCATATACGCCATAACCATTTGCGGTAGAATTACCATACACACCAAGGCCATTCGGCGTTACGCCATATACACCCCAGCCACTACCCGCCTGGCTACCGTATATGCCAATACCCAGACCACCTGTACCAAGGTTAACACCACGTACACCAGCGGAGAAACCACCTGGCGCTGTAGTATTAACGATACCACGTATTGCAGCAATATTCGATGTGGTGGCATATGACTCGCCGTGAATGGCATCACCATCACCCACTGTACCTGCCACCAGTGCATGGTTGGCATTTGCAATAGTGTTATTCTGGAAATTACCGGCAATACCATTTACACTTATACCGAACACCCCTGTGCCGTTATTACTATTACCATACACACCATAACCGTTGGCTGTTGAGTGACCGTATACGCCAAGACCATTTGGCGTTGCGCCGTAAACACCCCAGCCACTTCCGTTCTGGCTGCCCCATACACCGATACCCAGCCCGCCGGTACCATTGTTGATACCGCGTAACGCTGATGCAAACCCGCCGGGTGCTGTGCTGCTCACAATACCACGTACCGCAGCAATGCTCGAGGTAGTAGTGTTGTTCACTCCTTCAACAGAAGTACCATCACCATTATTGGTAATGGAGAACAATGTACCGGCGTTATTCTGTGTGGTAATAAAAGGAAGGACAAGTGAAGCGGCGGCACCAGCACCTGGTTCCCAGGTATTGGTCGTACCGTTCCAGACGATTGTCTGGCCATTGGCAGGTGCCACATTGGTAAACGGACGGCCCTGCAATCGGGATACGGTCGGGTTGGGATAAGTGCCGCTCAGGTCGCCACCAGCCGGACCGGAAGGCAGAGCGCTGCCCGGTTCCCAGCGGCTGTTCACTGTGCTCCACACCAGTGCCTGACCCGCAGCAGGGGCTACGTTGGCCACAGCACGACCCTGGATACGGGCCACAGAAGGGTTGGGATAAGTACCACCCAGGTCGCCACCCGCCGGACCACCGGGAGTAGCCGTACCGGCCGTAAACGCATAAGGAACGGAAGCCAGCTGGCTCGTGCCCACATTGATAAACGCACTGCCACCTTCGGGATCTATTTCTACCTGTAAAAATTTATCGCCCACCAGCCAGTTTACACCGGGGATCGTACCCGTAACGTTAGACGCACCGGCGCTGCCCACTAAAATATTAAACAGGCCAAACGCATTGGTGGTCATCGTTCTTGTTTCGCTGTATACTGACGGGCCCGATGCTGTGCCGTCATGAATAGTCAAGCGTACCGTGATGTTTTTGTTGGCCAGTACATTGCCAACCGGATTGCGGGCTACGCCCTGGTAATTGAACAGCGCAGGTGCCTGAGCAAATACGCTGCTGTAAGCTGCACACAACAAAGTGAGCAGCAGTAAATAACTTCTTTTCATTGTTTTCGTGATTAGTGTTAGGTTAATGGTTGGATCAGTTAGACATCTTCAATACTTTCAGACCGCTGTGGCGGATCACTTCGATGTTGTCGCCCGGACGCACGCGGTCGGGCCTCAGATCGGCGATCACGAAGTACAACCCGTTGGGGCGCGCACTCAGGTCAAACAGGTCGATGCGGCAGCAGCCGTTGTACTGGTAGCTGCGCTTTTCCAGCACACGACCCGTGGCATCCACGAGTTGTAGAGACATGCGACCCGTTTCCCTTACAAAAAAGCTCACTTCGAACTTCCCTGTGGTCGGGTTGGGGAACAAACGGTAATCACCTTTTTCGAACAACAAGGTCATCGGAGAATTGCCGATCTTGTCGGTGCAGGGTTGTAATACACCTTGCGTAACAATCACGGCGCTGTCGGCTGGTTTGATCGTAGAGATCGCCAGCATTTCTCCAAAACTCCATTCGAAA